>Ga0073928_10000013_pt1 | contig 474064 bp, 393 predicted proteins | sample PaiPotPPA55metaG_FD_76969 | JGI IMG/M metagenome (GOLD analysis project Ga0073928, IMG submission 76969) | Iron sulfur acid spring bacterial and archeal communities from Banff, Canada, to study Microbial Dark Matter (Phase II) - Paint Pots PPA... ...
ATTGAACGACGGCATCACGTGAACGAAAAAAACCTGCAGAATGCCGTCAAAGCGGCTGTTCGCAAATCGGGCGTCCCCAAGCGTGCGAGTTGTCACACGCTGCGCCATTCGTTCGCGACCCATCTGCTGGAGAACGGAAACGACATTCGAACCGTGCAAGAGTTGTTAGGTCATTCACCCCGTGAGATAACAAAACGTCATGGCAAAGTACTGCTATGTTTATGTATTGCGCTCACTAAAGGACAATCAATTTTACATCGGGTTGAGCAGGAATACTTGTCCGAGTGCAGCAGCATAATAACGGCTTGGTTACCTCAACTAAGAAGCGGACGCCGTTCGAGCTTGTGTATTGGGAAGGTTGTGTCAACGAAAGTGACGCAGCGCAGCGCGAGCGATATCTCAAGACTGCGTGGGGCAAACGTTATATCAAAAACCGCTTACGACAATATCTCACCGGGTAAAGGACGTTTCGACAACCCTGATTTATACACATGTGTTAAACCGGGCGGGAATCGGCGTGCGCAGCCCGTTTGATTAAAGTTCTCGATGGTAAGGGCGCAATCACCGGCACCCGCGACGCGTGCGTTCCCCAAACAGAACTCTATTTTTTTCTGTGGCCGACCATTTCGCCCTGCATTGAACGGCGATCGAGCCGCGTTAGATTTTTTTCCATTGCCGGAGTGAGTAATGAAATGTGCGGGATGTCGCAGAGATGTTCGGCGATGAACCAGATCGGTTTTTCTGTGGTCATCCAGTTGAGATCATCAAATCGCGCCAGGTTCACAGGGCGCGAGTACCGCCGCAGAGTCCGTTCGCCACGCAGGTTGAAGTAGATGTTGAAATAACTCATGGCCAGCTCGCGCAGGCTGCGATAGACCGGCTCCCGATAACGGCAGCCGGTGAAATTCGATTTCGCCACGGCGCCCCAGTGCCCTCGCACTTTGAAAATCGCGATGACATGATCAGTATCCTGTTCCGCTTCCAAATCGAAGATCAACGGCGGGAATCCGATTATGCGAAGAGCGGCCGCAGCGAAAATTCCACCTTCGAGACATGAGGCGATGCGATCGTCCAAAACTTCTTTAGGCGATCTCGCGGTGTAACTCAGGTTGTAAGGCAGGTCGTCGAGAAATTTCTGTATGCCGGCCGGCGTTTTTAACGCGCGCAACGTACGCAGCTCGGATGGGGTGAAATCGAAAGTGTCAGCGCTTCGCACGGGCGAAACATCGCTCAACCGACAAGAAGCTCCAACATCTCACAATCCTCGACATGGTCGCTTCTCCCTTCGAAAGGGAGAGGATGAGGGTGAGTGGTACAGGGTGAAGCGCGAGAAGCCGAAAAACCCAGTCGCCTTTATTCTGTCCCCCTGGCTGGGGAGAGGCGAGACAAGCCAGTTAGCCCGCACTGGTCGATGTTAAACGATCGCGAGGCGCGCCTGTTGTCTGGCTGCACAGCCTAAAAATCGATCACGGCGCACTCGTCCAAGTAGACGGATTTCGGACTGCATTCACAACCTGCTTGATTGCGTCGATCACCAGTTGCGGTTCCCGGGCTTGAATGTAGTGCGAGCTCTTGGTCGCGGTCTTGTGCCTAGCGTTTGGGACAAGCGTTGCCAGTTCATCCTGCGCTGTGTGCCACGCTTTGTTCAGTGCTCCGGGAAAATCGGCGGGCAACGGCTGCCACGGGCTGAGATCGAATGGTTGGCCTTGCGTCAGAACAAAGAGAGGCATGGGACGGAGCGGTCCGGCGCTGGCAGCTTTTTCCATCTGATCCAGGCTGCGATTCACGTCGAGCGTCTCGATGTCCTTATATTTTTCAAGACCGGGTGTCGGTTTCGTAAATCCAAAATCCACATACAACTTCCACTGTTCAGGTATGAGACCGGTCCTTACCTTTTCGGACAGCGCATCAACCAGAACCATTCCAACAACCTCGCTCGGATAGATTACTGGCGTATAACCGGGCAAAGATGCCGCCAAAGGAATGCGCAGCGAAGACGTACGGTCCGGGGATGTGCGCTGTCTGGAGCAGGGCATGAAGATCGGAAACGAGATCGCGCGCGGTGCGCGGCATCGGGACGGGCGTGCTCCGGCCCAAATGATCTGCATCGAGAAACGTTCCCGGCCGGTCATAGGCGCAAACCCGCGTGAACTTGGCAACCTGGGAAAAAACGGGGCTCATTCCGGGTTCAAGTTCGGTACTCCAAATGTCGGCATCATTTCTGTAACCCGACTCGAGAATCACCGTCGGACTGCCCGACCCACTGCATTCGAGATACATCTTGCGCCCAACGCCGATGTCGATGAGATCCGCGAAATTGCCCGAGGCTGTCGCGGACGCGGCACTCTGTGACGTGCGTTCCGATGTTGAAACGCGCTTGAAAGTTCCTTCGCCGTGCGCATTGAGATTTTCCACGACTACCTGTGTGGCTTGGCCGTCAGGACCGATCGTAAAAGTGACGCCGCTTCGGCCGACAGCATTCTCACCGGTGGTGTCGTAAGTGAATGTGTCGCGGTCGTAATGTTTCATCGGGAAGGTGAGTTTCTTCGGGCCCTCCACAATCGCTAATCCGCCGTCCTTTTCGACAATCGCAATGTCGCCAAAGAAATCGTTCGCGTATTTTCCAAGATAGGCGCCGTTGGTTAGTGCCGGTGCAGGCGAGGCTGGCGGTTTGGAATAATCAAAGCCGAGCACAGTCCCCGTTGTCGCTGGGTCCGAAAACCGTTGCCTATAAAGTGGGAACCAGTCCTGCGTCGGCTTCCCATACAATGCAATGTCTGAAAATATTGTCCCGAGAGCTTCCGCTATGCCCATGGGGCGGCCGTTCGTGAGCACGACAATGCCCAATTGCTCAGCAGGCACGAGGTTTACGAAGGTCGCTGTGCCGAGATCAAAACCGCCGGAGTGGTTCAGCCGCAATCGACCTTCCTGATCGTAGCTTACGTTCCATCCCAAGCCATAAAAGCTCGGCATGTTCGTGAACGGATTAAATCCAGTGAGCATGTGCGGATGATGAGTTTCGTCGAGCGGCTTTTCACTTACGATCTGCTTGCCATCAAATTTTCCACTGGCGAGCTGCAACCGGATCCATTTCGCCACATCGTTGACCGAAGAACTCACGCCGCCGGTGGGTGATTGCGCGTCCGGATCGCGCTTGAACTTTTGCTCCCACTTTCCGTTTAGCAGCACATGCCCGAGTGCTTTGTTCTGGCGCGCGATGAAGTCAGCATAACGCGAACTGGTCGAAGTCATGCCGAGCGGTTTGTATAGTTTTTGGGCGCACACCTCCTCCCATTCCAGCTGGTATGGTTTAACCGCCGCGACGGCGCCCTCGGTCATGCCAAAATTCGTATAAGCGTAATGCGAACGAAAACTGCTATCGGGATGTTGATAACGCAGACGAAATAGAATTTCCGCGCGCGTAAAGCCGAGATCTTCGAGCAGATCGCCGGCGTGATCGGGCAAGCCGCTCCGATGCGCGTACATGTCGCGAACGGTGATTTGGCGCGTGACCCAGGGATCGAACATCTCGAACGTGGGATCGAGTGCGTTGAGTTTTGAGTCCCAGGTGATTTTTCCCTCGCCGACCAGTTCGGCAACCACTGTCGAGCCAATCGGTTTGGAGACCGACGCTAGCTGGAACACCGTGTCCCCATCCACACGTGCTTTTGTATTTACATCGCGCACGCCAAATCCTTTCGCGTACACGACTTTGTCCTGAAACACGACTGCGATCGCGAGACCGGGTACCGCGTTTTGGTCAATCTGCTTTTGCGCTAGTTTCTCGACCTCCTGAACAGCGTGCGTCACTTGCTCGGAGGTGACGTGAGATTTTTCCTGCGCGATTCCAGAAAAAGGCGCCACTAGAAACAGCGATAATATCGAAGCCAGAACGGCGGAACGAGTGATTTGCATTTTGATTTGATTTTTGGCTCCCATGAACGGCGATGGATTCCTTAACAAGACTTAAACACAACTTTGGACGTCGTGCGCTGTTCGCCGCGCATCTGATCGGGGCCCCGTGAGCAAAAATCCGCTGAGGACAGCGGACACTATAGGGAATTCACAACCCGACGGGATGCCTGGCATCGAAGCCGCGAGGCGGGCGGTAGGCCGCGTACCAACGAGGTGCCCATTTACCCGTGTAGTGATCAAACGGCGTCGTGTCGAGGCGCAGCCCGGCAATAACTGCGAATGTGTGACCCTCGCGCGCGTAGATCGTGATCCATTTGCCGGCGCCGCGTTCGCCGTAGCTGCGAAACTCGGTTGAGCTCATGGGAGTACTGATCAAACCAGCCGCGGCCAGGGCATAAGAGATTGTGCCGGAACAATCGTAACCGCGGTCATCAAACGATTTGTGGCCGCCGCCGTACCGGTACGGTTTTGATCGAAGTTGGTTAGCCGCCCAGATCGCGCGTTTTACCGGAACCGGTGCATTCTTCGGTGCGGCCGCTTTTCCGAATCGAAGATGCGCAACTTTACCCAATACAAGAGGTCCGGAACTCGGGAAAAGATCGGCCGACGCGGATGGAAGAATCAATCCTGAAATGACGACGGTTAGCAGGATTTGACGATTGACCGGATAGATAAATTCCTCCGGGTCCGTCTTCTACAGGAGGAAAGTGGCAGATGGAAAGACAAATTTTACAAGCTTTGGTGGATCGTCTTGTCCTCAAGACGATGGCAAATCAGTCGCCAAAGGCGCAAATATCAGGCGGCGAAGCCGCGTTTCCAACGCGTTGAGGAGTCGCCGCGGCGACGTTCCACCAAGGAAATTTTGTGATAAACTACCAGCATGATCCGCGCGATCGCGTTGCCGGTGATGTTTCTCACCAGCGCGATGATCGCATTAGCTGCGGATCAATCGAGCAATTCTGACGAGCCCGGCGAGTTCGACATTGAGCCGCCGATATTGAAGCAAAACCTTTCGGACGAACTCGCCGAGGCGGGAACACCCGACGGCGACGTTGCCCGATGCGAAAAAAAACTGGAGCGTGCGAAACGAAATGCGGCCGGCGCGGAACGCCTGTGGAAGATTGGCGTACTGGCGAAAGTCGAGGTGGAGCAGCGAGCGTTGAAGGCGATCAAGTGCGAAGCTGAACTGGCAAGCGCGCGAGTCGCTCAAGCCAAGGGAACAGTCGCCCAGCAGGAATCCCGCGTTGCGTCTGGTGAAACCACGAAACAAGAGTTGGAGGTGGCAAAAACAGCGCTCGCGCAATTGATCGATGCCGAGCAAAAAGCTGTAGCAAAACGCGAGAGCGCCGAGCTTGAATCTGCCGAAGCGAATCTGCGTCGTCAGCAAAGACTGCTTAAGCTCGGCAGCGCGCACAAGTCCGACGTAAGCAACGCAGAAGAAAAACTCGCCGAGCTCAAAGCGCCTAAGCAGTAATCACCAGCGAATGGGCGAATCGGCGGATGGGTGAATCGGCGAAACGAAGAACAAACGTGAAGACTGACGAAACGAAGCAAAAGGACAGGGTGAACGGGCGACTCACGGAGACAAGGAAGAAAGCGATCAAGCATTTTCGAGATTTGGATGTTTATCAAAACGCGCTCGAAACCGCGCTACGTGTTTACGAGTTGAGCAAGAAATTCCCGAAGGCGAGCGATATGCGCTAACCGATGAAATTCGTCGTTCGTCGCGTTCTGTTTGCGCAAACATTGCGGAGGCATGGCGCAAGCGGCGCTACACAGCGGCATTCATTTCCAAGCTCAGCGATTCCGAAAGCGAGGCCGCCGAAACGCAAGTGCACATGGAATTTGCAGTTCGTCACTGCTACATCGGTAACGCCGAATTCCAAGCAATCGATGACGCGTACGAACACATACTTGGCCAGCTCGTGCGTATGATCGATCACCCAGAGAAATGGGTCATTGGCAAGCGAATGCAGACGTGAACGGCAGAATGTTCGCCGACTCACCCATTCGCCGTTTCTCCGTTTCGCTCCGCTTAGTATCCGGCGGCCATTCCGTCTTTGCGTGATTCGCTGGCGCCGACGTAAACGCGCCGGCCATCATGCATTTCGACTTTGATTGCCTGGTAACCGCCGTAGCCGCCGACGTCGAATCGGACGTCGTGTCCTTTCTTGCGCAGCTCGCGCACTGTCTCGTACGGGATACCGCTCTCCACTTCAACGTATCCACCTAAAGCGTTAATCTTTTCGCCGGTCGGTTCGTTGTCGCCTTCGTGCTGCCAGCGGGACGCGTCCCCGGCTTCCTGGACGTTTAATCCAAAATCAATCTGGTTTGTGAGCACCTGTACATGACCCTGCGGCTGCATGCCGCCACCCATGACGCCGAAAGCTTCCCACGGTTTACTGTCTTTCATCACGAATCCGGGGATAATGGTGTGAAACGGGCGTTTGCCCGGTGCGTAAACATTCGCGTGCTGCGGGTCCATCGAGAAAAGTTCGCCGCGATCCTGAAACATGAATCCCAGACCCGGCACGACGATCCCGCTGCCCATCCCGCGATAATTGCTTTGTATCAGCGACACCATGTTGCCTTCATCATCGGCAGTGCACATGTAAATCGTATCGCCTTGATCGAGCGCCGGGTTACCGGCTTCGACTTGTTTGGTTGCCCGATCCGGGTCGATCAATTTCCGGCGCTCCGCCGCGTAGCCTTTCGAAAGCAATCCGGCGAGCGGAACCTTTGCGAACGCAGGATCTGCGTAAAATTTCGCTCGATCGGCCCACACGATCTTCTTTGCCTCGATCATCGTGTGCAGCGTCTCGGGTGAATTGCGTCCCATCGCGCGCAGATCGAATCCTTCGAGAATGTTCAAGATCTGCAGCGTGGCGATGCCCTGGCCGTTCGGTGGAAGCTCGAATATATCGTAGCCGCGATACTTGACCGAGACGGGCTCGATCCACGTCGAGGTATGTTTCTCGAAATCGGTTTTCCGCAGGAACCCGCCATTGGCATGCATGAACGCGTCGATCTTGTCAGCGATCTCGCCTTTGTAGAAAGCGTCGCGCCCTTTCTCGCCAATCAATCGCAGCGATCTCGCCAAATCTGGGTTTTTAAAGATGTCGCCCTTACCGGGAGTGCGTCCTTTGCCATCAAGCGTGTAGGTCGCGAAAAACGCTCCGGGCAATCCCTTGTAGAGGCGCGGACCAAACGACCAGTAGTACGCGATCAAATCGGTGACGGGAAAACCCTCCTCGGCATAGCGAATCGCCGGGGCGAGATCGTCGCTCAATTTCAGCTTACCGAATTTTTTGTGAAGCTCCGCCCATGCATCGACGCATCCTGGAACACTGATCGGTAGCATGCCGCGCGGCGGAATAGTCTCGCTATGCAGCTTCGCGAGTTCTGATTTCATCGCGTCGTAGCTCAGACCGAGCGGCGAACGACCGCTCCCGTTGATTCCGTAAAGTTTGTTCTCTTTGGCGCTGTAAACGATCGCGAACAGATCGCCGCCGATTCCATTCGAGACCGGCTCCATCAAACCGAGCGTCGCATTCGCGGCGATTGCCGCGTCCACTGCGCTGCCGCCGCGCTTTAAAATCTCGACCCCGACCTCCGTCGCTGCCGGCACACTGGTGCAAACCATTCCGTGCGTTGCCAAAACTTCCGACCGCGTGGCGAAATTTTTACCGGTAATGCGATCGATCTGCGCTTCCAAAGGCAAAACTGAACCGACCGTGAGCAGTGCAAATATCAGTGCCTGAATCCGGCGCATCCCGAAATTAACGCCGTCCAACTAAAGAGTGCACTTGAATTTTGGGCTCGCGGCTATATTTGATTGCCGCTGCCAATGAAAATCTCCAACGATGACCAGCGAGCGATCGGGCTGATTATGTTCTGCGTTGGCATTCTTGCTTTTCTGATAGGGCTCGCTGGGCATCTCAAAGAAAATTATCATTACCGGGGCGAGATCTCGTGCACGGGCTTTACTATCGCCATCATTCTAGGGGGGATCGGCGTCGCGTTGTTTCTGGTTTCGTTGAGGAAGAAACGAGACTAAGGCCGTGACGCGGACAATGTTGTCTGCGATTTCAACGCTTCAGACCGCGAGTTCGTGCTATGGAAAGATACGCGCAGGCAGGATTGCCTGCGTCACCAAAGGAACCCGGCGGCGCCCGTTTTCAGATCGCCGCCTTTTCCCTAATCGCTCTAAAAGAGCGGGAAATTAGTCCTGCATCGCGTCGTGCAGCTGTTTCCTGGCGTTCATCATGTCCTGATGCGCTTTTTCGATCGCATCGAGTTTCTTCTGCTGATCTGCCGTCAGGATTGGCCGAATTTGCGACAGTGTGCTGTTCATCACCGTATGCATTTTCTGCATCGCCTCCTGATGAATGGCGGCGATCTGGGGTTTGGCTTGATCAAGGATCGGCTGAACCTTGGTCTGCTGTTCGGCAGTCAGGTCCAACTTTTCGGTGATCCCTTTCAGGCCGAACGCGTGGCCGCCCCAGTGTCCAGCACCGCCGGGGCCCGGTTGTGCCTGAACAACGACAAAGCCCCCCAGCGCGATCGCGCCGGCGGCTGCAAGTGCTAATAGGTTTCGTTTCATAGTTGGTTTCATTTCTTGTTGCAAAGCGCTCTTTGCGCCTTTGAAAGACATGACCGAGCGCGCAGTCGGACGGTTACAAATTTTTTTTAAACGCGACAGCGCCAAGCGACAGGTGCTTGGCACAAGCACATCTACACGAGAAGTTGTAACCAAAGCGCAGCCGAGCCGGTCATGGTTAATGGTGTGGATGCGCTCTCGATCACATGGATGATTCTGACGCAAGCGCGCTGGTTCAGGCTGCGCTTCAAGATGACGATGAGGCAGCTCGCGCGCTGGTGCAACGGCTTTATCCGTTGGTTGTCAGGATCGTCCGTTCGCATCGGTCGCGTCGAACCTCGGAGGAAGACCTCTGCCAAATGATTTTCATTAAAGTATTCCAAAAGCTGTCGCAGTTTTCGGGGAACGTGCCGCTGGAGCACTGGGTCTCGCGCGTTGCGGTTAACACTTGTCTCAACCAAATAGAATCCGAAAAAGTGCGGCCAGAAGTGCGTCATGCTGATTTGAGTGTGGAAGAGCAAGCGGTGATCGAAAATCTGGCAAGCTCCAGCGATGAGCTGGCGCCGGACCAGCGCTTCGCTTCGCGCCAACTGGTGGAGCATCTTCTGGCTGCCCTGAAGCCGGTCGAACGGTTGGCGATCGATTTGCTATACTTGCAGGGACGCAGCGTGGAAGAAATCCGCAAGATCACTGGCTGGAGCGCGGCGCTCGTTAAAGTGCGAGCATTTCGAGCCCGACAGAAAATGAAACAACAGCTCGCGAAAATTTCGGAAAAGGAAAAGCAATGAAGAACGAACACATCGATCGGTTGCTGCGATCTGCGGCGCAGACGGACGAAGAGGTTCCGGCGGAGATGCCGTTTGGATTCGATACTCGCGTGGTCGCGCTCTGGCGCACTGGTATGCCAAAGGCGAACGGCATAATGCAGTTGCTTCGACGCGTGGCCGTGTTGTCGATAGCCGTAATCGTCCTATCAACGATCGCAGCAATTCGCGAAGCAAATCAGAGCCGCGAAATCCGCGAATCGTTCGCGAATGAATTCGCCATCGCGGATTCGGCGATCCAGGATGAGTTTTGAAATGAACCGGGCGTTGCAATGGAAACTCATCGCGGGCTTCGTCCTGGTATTTGTCGCGGGTGGAATCACTGGCGCGTTCGTTGGGGGATCATACGCCCGGTATCATTTCTTTGAACTGCGCCATCCCGAGCGGATCGGCGGACGAATGAAAGACAGGCTCCGCACCGAACTTAATCTGACCCCGGAACAACTCGCCAATATTTCGCCAATCATCGACAAAACAACTGCTCAACTCCGAGATATTCGGAGAGACACGGGTCGACGGGTTCATGAAATCATTGCCGACGCGCATCGCCAGATGGCTACCCAGCTCACCGATGAACAACGTCAAAAGCTAACGCAAATGGAAGAGCGACATCGGCGCTGGCGACACCATGGTTTCCACGATTCTTCGGACGAACCGCCGTCGGCCACACCCTAATTATCCGCCGGGGAGCGAACGCTACAGATCAGAAGCGCACGCCGTTTTCAAAAAAAATTCGTTCTCGCTCTACGTCTGCGCCGCGGCTGAGAAAAAGATCACGTATTTCAGGCGTGTAATAGCCACCATTGTAGGAGGGATTGAGTCCAAAAAAGATTTTTCCGCCCGGCGTCAGGTGATGTCGTAAATCGCGCAATAAAAAATCCCATTCCGCCGTTCCCCAGCGTTTCTTTGCCGGATGATAAAGGTAAAAATTCGCAGAGAACGCCGTGATCCAATCGAATTGTTCACCGAGGTCCGGCAGCGGCTCGAAAGCATCGATCTTATAAACCACTCGCCGCACGCCGAACAACTCTAGTAGTTCGCCGAACAACGGAACGCGGTCGATATCGAGGCCCACAACGGAGTGGCCAAGGTTCTTCAGGATGAACAAAAAGAATCCGCCTCCGCAACCGAGGTCGAGAACACGTCTGGGCTCCGAGCGATGAAGATTCAGATCCTGCACGCGTTCACGATTCAATCGCAACCACGGTTCGATATCTGCGTATTTAGCGTAACCCGCAGTGGAATTAGCATATCGCTGCTGGATCTCTCGTGCGCGGTCCGAGTCGATCTGCGCAAGCATTGGCTTGAGCGGCACAGGAAAAATCGAGCGTTGCGCTCTGCGCCAGCCGCGCCGGTAGGTCAGCGGTTCGGTGAACTTGAGGATCTTGCGAGACAGTTTCATTCTGAAAATCGATCAACTGTAGGGCAACCGCTCCGGTTGCCAAACATGGCGACATCAGGCGATGCGCACGCTCTATGACCTATCCATGATTTCACGCAGAAGCTGCGGGCCGCGATAAATGAGCCCGGTGTAAAGCTGAATCAGGAGTGCGCCCGCCTGCAATTTCTCCCGCGCCGATTCCGCGTCGAAAATTCCCCCAGAAGCGATCACTGGAATTGTAGATCGAGCATTAATTTCACGCACCAACGCGGTCGATTTGTCTTGGAGTGGCGCTCCACTCAAACCGCCTGCTTGATCCAGTTGCGACGCAATCGAAGAGTGATCGAGCGTGGTATTCGTGGCGATGATTCCCGAAACGCCGTTCTCTTCGCATACAGCGAGAATGGCTTTCAGTTCAGTGCCTGACAGGTCCGGCGAAATTTTCACGACCAGCGGTTTTGGAGTTGTTCCTGCTTCATTGCCGATGGCGTGCAGTAACTCCGAAAGCTTTTCAGGCTCCTGCAACTCGCGCAAGCCGGGTGTGTTTGGCGAACTGATATTCAACGTGATGTAATCAGCAAAATCCCGCAGCGCGCGAAACGAGTAAAGGTAATCGTCTGTCGCTTGTTCGAGCGGTGTCGTTCTCGATTTGCCGATGTTAATCCCCACTGGAACAGCCGGCCAGCGGCCGCTTTCACGCAGCGCCGCCAATCTCCGCGCAATCGCGTCCGCGCCGTCGTTGTTGAAACCAAGGCGATTGATCAACGCTTGTTGCTCCGGCAATCGAAAAATGCGCGGCTTGGGATTTCCAGGCTGCGCTTTTGCCGTCACGGTCCCAATCTCGATAAAACCGAACCCGAGCGCCGCCCACGCAGGAAGAGCGACACCGTTTTTGTCCAGCCCAGCCGCGAGTCCAATAGGGTTTGGGAAGGTTAGACCAAAAAGCGTTTTTGGTTTTGGCGACGGCTGAAGAGATCTGAGCATGCGCAGCGCGGGATCGAAACGCGACGCCCTTTGGAGCAATGCGATGGTGAGATGATGCGCGGTTTCAGCATCCAAAGAAAACAGCAACGGCCTAACGAATCGCTCGTAGCCGTTCTTCATTTATGCTGCCGCTTCAATTTATTGTCACTTGCCGATGCAAAATTGACTGAAAACGGAGTCGAGAATCTGTTCCACATCCACGACGCCAATGACTTCACCGACTGCGCGCAGCGCTTGATCAAGGTCAACCGCAACGTACTCGCCGGATAGTCCCTCGCCTAAGGCGGTGCGCGCGCGATCGCATGATTCCGAGGCGCGGCGGAGACAATCGCGATGACGCGTATTAATCGCGATCGCGCTCTCCGGTCTCAGATTTTGCTGGCGAATGCGCGTCAGAATTTCCTCTTTCAGTTGCGGCAATCCGTCTTCGGTTACGCACGAAATTCGCAATGCCGGGAAATCCTTCCAGTCGTTGTCCTCAGGCAAGTCGCTCTTATTCAAGACAACAATTTCGTTTGGATCGCTCGCCGCTCCGTTGAGATGCGCGGGCTTCGGCGAATTGCGGTCAGCGATGTGCAGCCGCAAATCAGCCAGTTGCAGCGATTTCTGTGTGCGCTCGATTCCTGCATCCTCCAGTTCGCTTTCCGAAGCGCGCAAGCCCGCAGTGTCGAGCAAGCGGATCGGCACACCGTCCAAATTAATCGTTTCCTCGATCGTATCGCGCGTCGTGCCGTGCGTGTCGCTCACGATCACGCGATCGTAGCCAAGCAGGCGGTTGAGCAAACTCGATTTGCCGGCGTTTGTCGCACCATAAATCACCACGCGCACGCCTTCGCGCAGCACACGACCCTGATCGGCAGTCGCGAGCAACACGGCGATTTCGTCTCGAACAGCATCGAGCCGGGTGCAGAGCGTTTCGTCTTCGTCTGGTTCAATGCCTTCCTCCGGAAAATCAATCGACGCGTTGATGTTCGCTAGCAGCGCTATCAATTCATCGCGGATCTTTCTGATTTGATCGCCGAGTCTGCCTTCGAGTTGTTCGGTAGCCGAACGCAGCGCCAGATCAGTTCGCGCGCGGATCAAATCGATCACCGCCTCGGCCTGGGTGAGATCCATTTTGCCGTTGAGAAACGCGCGCTCGGTGAATTCGCCGGGCCGCGCTGCTCTCGCCCCTGCACGCAGACATGCTTCGAGGATTTTTGCGGAAACGAGGGTGCCGCCGTGACAACTGATCTCCAGTAGATCTTCACCGGTGTAACTAGCTGGTGCACGATGCACTGAAAGTACCACTTGATCGATCAACTGATTTTCTGCGCTGAAAATCTCGCCGAGACGCTGAACGTGTGACGCGAATTTCGACGGTTGTTCTTTACCCCGAAAAATCTTGTCTCCGATTTGAATCGCATTCGCGCCGGAAATCCGTACCAGCGCAATCGCGCCTTCACCAGGCGGAGTCGAGATAGCGGCGATGGTGTCCGAAGGGGTCATACGTTTGGACTCAAATTGTAGGGCAACCGCTTCGGTTGCCAAATTCGGCCTGCGTGGTTCGGTCCGATTCTCGCGTGCGTGTTACGCGCGGATGACTTCTCTTAGCGCACCGATCAGTTTTTTGTTTTCTTCCATTGTGCCGACGGAAATGCGGACCCATTCAGGGAGGCCATAGCCTTTGAGCAGGCGCACGATGATTTTCCGTTGCAGCAGCTTCTGGAACACAGCACAACCGTCGCCGACGTTTACCATCACGAAATTTGCAGCGGCCGGCACGAACGGAATTTGCATCTCGGCAAATCGTTCCTGCAAATAAGCGCGCCCTTCGTCTATGACTCGCTTGGTTTCGCGCAGGTGCGCTTCATCATCGAGCGCCGCGATCGCGCCGGCGTGTGCGATGCTGTTCACGTTGAATGGCTGTCTCGTCTTGTGAAGCACTTCGGTCATAGCAGGCGACGCGATGGCATACCCGATGCGGAGCCCGGCAAGACCGTGAATCTTCGAGAACGTGCGCAGCACAACGACGTTTCGCCCGTCGCGAATGAATTGAAGTGTGTCGGGCGGATCATCGAGGAATTCGAAATACGCTTCGTCAAAAACGACTATGATGCGGTCCGGCACTCGCGACATGAAACTGTCGATCGCGCGCTGCGAGATCAGTGTGCCGGTGGGATTGTTTGGATTTGGAATGAAAATGATCCGGGTTTTTGAGGTGATCGCGTCCAGCGTAGCATCGAGGTTCTGGTGATAATCCGGACTCGGCGTTTCGATCGTGCGCACACTGAAAGCGGTCGCGAGTAGTTTATAAACGATGAAAGCGTATTGACACGTAATCACGTCATCGCCGGGATTCAGAAACGCGTGACCGAGGAATTCGATCACTTCGTTTGATCCATTGCCGAGAATTATGTTCTCAGGCTCTACGCTAAGTTTCGCTGCGATCGCTTTGCGCAGGTAAAACCCGCCGCCGTCAGGATAAAGATGCGCAGTTTCCAGAGCGGCGCGCATCGCCTGCAGTGCCCTGAAAGAAGGGCCGAGCGGATTTTCATTCGACGCCAGCTTAATGATTGTGCTCGGATCGACGCCTAGTTCGCGCGCCGTTTCCTCGATCGGTTTCCCGGGTTCGTAAACGGCGAGATCAAGCAACTGCGGGTTGGCCAGCTCCCACACCGACGTCATTCGCGAGAGATTAGATGCGAGTGCAGTAACTTTGCAATTCGCGGCGATAAACCAGCCTGAATAAGACGGCTAGATTCTAGCGTGATTTCGCGGGGTGGCCGTTGTCAGAACGCGTTCGGCTGTTTTCTGCTTGTTTTCGCAATCCTTGAAACTGTTCCTCCAGTTTCTTGAGATCGTCATCAGAGAGGTTTTCCAAATCGACAAGTTGATTGCGCGCGCCTTGCACGGCGCGAATTAGCTCGTCCAATTTCAGGTGCATTGCTTTGGCGTCACGGTTCTGGGTGTTCTGAATCAAAAACACCATGAGGAAGGTGACGACTGTCGTGGCGGTGTTGATGATCAGTTGCCACGTGTCCGAGAAGTGAAAAGCCGGTCCGGTGACGAGCCAAACAACAATTACAAGAACGGCGCCGCAAAACGCCCAGGCGCTGCCGAGCAACACGGACGCACGCTGCGCGAAGCACCGGAACGCGTCCCTGACGATGCAAAAAAAATCACGATCTTGCTCGTTTTTCTTTGCTGTTTTGGCTCCCGTCTTCTTTCCCATCTCACCTACCTTTCGAAAGTGACTGCGAAGTTGCGCGCACAAATGTCCGGCTCTCGCTACGAGGTCAGGCACAAAGCGCATTGATTTCACCGCTGTTCTAGGGAAGATTTGACCCCGAATTCATGCAGCAGGTTTCCGGGTTTTCACGTCTGCAAACTGTTCCGTCTGCGGCGCCCGCTGCCGCCGGCCGGAAGCTGTGGATTCTTGACTCGTGGCGGGACTTGATCTTGTACGTCGGTACACCGCTGCTGCTGATCCCGGCATTTGCGCTGGCCCAGGCGAAATGGAGTCCGCAGGACATTTATCTATTCGTCGCTGCCTTCGGTGCGATGGGTCATCACCTGCCGGGCATGATACGCGCGTACGGTGATCGCGCTTTGTTTGAACGCTTTAAGTGGCGTTTCATTTTGGCGCCGCTGTTTCTGCTCGCAGTGTGCGTGGCTTTTTTCTGGTGGGACCTGAAGGGAATTTTGCTAGTGGTTTTTTTCTGGGGCGTCTGGCACGGATTGATGCAGACGTACGGGTTTTGTCGCATCTATGACGCGAAAACGGGAACGTTTGATGCGCTGACTAGGCGGCTTGATTTCGCAATGTGCGTGATCTGGTTCGCCACTGCAGTGGCGCTTTCGCCATACCGGCTGAGCGACACGCTGGACACTTACTACCTGTGTGGCGGACCGTTCATTTCGCCGACCGTTGTAAACCTCGGCCAAAACATAATTCTCGGCGCAGCCATTTTTGTGTCGGTTTTGTTCGCCGCCCATTTTGGTCGGACTTGGATTGCGGGGCATCGCCCAAATCCGGTAAAACTGGGACTACTGGTGACCAGCATCGCGTTTTGGTGGTACTGCAATAACCTTGTCTCAAACATTCTCGTCGGGATTGCGCTGTTCGAAGTTTTTCACGACGTGCAATACCTGTCGCTCGTCTGGATCTACAATCGCAACCGAGTTGAGAAAGACAGCAACATTGGCGGATTCATGCGATTCGTGTTCCGAAGGAGCGGCTCGCTGGTTGGGCTTTATGTCGGCCTCGTCTTTGCCTACGGCTCAGTTTCGTTCATCAATGCGCATCTCGGAATGGATACCGTCAAACGCATTCTCACCGGCGTGGTGACCGCTTCGACGCTGCTGCATTTTTATTATGACGGATTTATCTGGAAAGTCCGGGAGCGCTCGACGCGTCAATCGCTCGGGCTTGCTGGTGGAACCGCTGATGTATCGCTCGGCGGTATGCTTCCCAGCTGGGCGTGGCACGGGTTGAAATGGGTGGGCGTGTTCGTGGTGCCTCTTGGAGCGCTGTGGTTCTGGCAAACGCATCTTGCCGTTCCCGACGTGCAACGGACGGCGTGGGTCGTCGCGGATGTGCCTGACGGTGCAAAACCACATTTTGATTACGGCTCTGCATTGCAAAAGGAAGGCAAACTAGACGAAGCCATCCAACAGTACAAACTCGCGCTGCAGTTCGATCCCAATTACGCGGCAGCGCACATGGACCTTGGCGCTGCGTTGAGTGGACAGGCCAAATTCGACGTAGCGGTCCCGCACATGGAAACAGCGGTGCAGCTTCAACCGAACAACGGCGATTTTCATCTGATGTACGCGAACCTGCTCCAACGGGTCGGACGCAACGATGATGCCGCGTTTCACTTCGAAGCGGGCACACGCCTGAAACCAAACTCTGCGGATGCGCACTACAGCTACGCAGCTTTCCTTCTGGCAGTGGGCAAACATGACGAATACCTGAGCGAGCTTCGGACGGTTCTCCGACTCAAGCCGAAGTATCCGTCCGCTGAGCTTCTCCTTGCGGACGGACTTTTTGCGAATGGAAATCTGAAGGAGTCGGAAGGGCATTACCTGGCGGCACTTCGAGCGGACCCAGAATTGACAGTTGCCTACAATAGTCTGGGCAGAGTGTACCTGGCCCAGGGACAGATCTCCCAGGCCGTGGTCCAGTTCAATGAAGCACTGCGGCGCAACCCTGCATATAAAGAAGCAGAGGAAAACCTGCGCGTGGCGAAGGCGGCTGATGCCGAGCTTTTTCCAGCCGCGCACCGGTGATCTTGAGCGACCGCGCGCTTCATCTCAATTTGGATGATGCATGGCCTAACGACTCGATTGGACTTCCTGTAGCCGATGCGCAGAGTTGGGGGCCGCGCTTGCGTTTCTCCGCGCCCCCGAGGCTGATCGAACAATTCTATCGGGAGCGGGGGACCGATCTCGCAGCGCCGTTCCTGCTCTATGGCTCTGGCGACTTTCACCATCTGACAGCGCTTCGATTGCGTTCTGTTGCCGAACCAATCGTCCTCGTATCCTTTGATAATCATCCTGATTGGGACGTGCGACCCCCGAAATGGGCCTGTGGCGGATGGGTGAACCGGGCATTAGAACTTCCAAGGGTACGGCTTACGAGTGTTTGGGGCTGCGGCAATTTCGAATGTTGGTGGCCGCACCAGATTTTCGGCAATCGTCGCGCCGAACGCGCCGGAATTCTTGAAGTCCATCCGTGGGCAGACGATCGGCCATTGAAAGATCGACAACGAAAGGGCGCGATCCTGCGTGAGAATTGGCGCGAACGTTTTGAAGAATTTGCGAAACGTCTCGCCGGCGAAAATGTCTACGTCACAATCGATCTCGATTGCCTGTGCATCGAACAGGCGGTGACGAACTGGGAGAGCGGTCGCTTCACCGTGACCGATCTTGAGTGGGCGCTCCAAAAACTTCGCGAGCTTGCTCCGATCACTAGTGGCGACATTTGCGGCGGGTATTCGCCTCCGAAATATGCGCGTTGGAAGCAAGGTTTCGCTGGTGAGTTCGACCGGCCGAAGCTCGCGCCACCAAACCTGGAAAAAGCACGCGCGACTAATTTGCCGACTCTGCAAAAACTCTGGCCGTTATTGACTGGATCGTTCTAGGGCAAGCGCGTCGCTTGCCAGGTCCGGACAAGTGAAGCTGTTGCGTCACAATTTAGCTCATCGAAACGAGCACGATTCCCGCGGTGATAAGGATCGCGCCGATGGCGAGTCGCGCGCTTAGTTTTTCTTTCAACGCCACCGCGGCGAGAATCGTGATAAAGATCACGCTCAATCCTTGGAAAGGATAAAGATAACTCAGATCGAAGCGCTGTAGCAGTCCGAGAGTCAGGAAAAAGGAAACCGTCATTAGAACAACGCCGATGGCGACGCGCGACATGAAATGGGAGTTGCGCATACCCTGCGCCGCCGAGAATTCCATCGCTCTCTTGAGAATGAGCTGCGCTGCCACGAAGGTGACCAGCGAAATGAGGATGAACAGGAAAGCGAGAAAACTCACAGGCGCTCCTCCATTTTTGCGATCGGCTTTGCCACCAACGCCAGGCCGAAAACCACCAGCGCAATCCCGCACCAACGCAATGTAGAAATCAGTTCGCCGAGAAAAATCCAGCAGCCTAGCGGAACAAGAACATCGACCACGCGCGAGAGCGGATAAGCTAGGCTGAGCGGGATGAATCGAAGCACGTAAAGCCAACTGATGAAGCTCGCGATGATGAGAACAATCGCCCACCACACCAGTGGCGACGCCAAACCATTGATTCCGGTCCAGGAAAATGCGTCGTCCGGCGCGGCGACCTCGCTTGCACCGCGTTTCAAAAGGAGTTCGGAGGCGAATACACACACCACGCTCAAACTGAGTTGCAGCCACGGGTTCCCAAAGCCGGACGGCCGATTTTGCATCCGCTTTTCTAGCGTGCGATCAAAGCACCGCAACCGATTTTGAATTATGGTAACTGTCGCCACCGGCATGTGGCCGGTTCGGACAGTGCTCGGGCAAAGGGACGGCCCACAGGGGCGGTGGCTACAGGGCGTTTCTCAAAGCTGGTTTGCGTTCGGAAATCGGTGCAAGACTGGATCGTGCCGGGTCGGTCCGAGGTATTTGATCACTCGACGAAAGATCGGATTTAGTAACGGATTCGTGTGCATGATGTACAGGTCGAGAGGGACCAATTCGCAGTCCAGATGCAGCTTCGGCTCATAATTGAGCGGGTTGCTGTAGTAACATTTTAACCCTTGTTGCAGCGACCACGAGATGATGTCGCGCAGCGTGTAAAAATAAAGGTGTAGATCAAGCGCGACGCTGTAGTCCAGGCCAATGCATTCATCGTAGATCGCGCCGCCGCAGACGACGCAGAAACTGAACGCAACGATCCTGCCGTTTTGTCGCCAGATAAAAAACCGCGCACGCTCCGGCATCCGCTCACCAACAGCGCGGAAATAATGTTTCGTCAGCGTCTCAAATTTCAGCGGCGATCGCTCGTGGACGGCCATATATAGTGGATAGATTTCGTCGACCAAAGGTGTGATGTCGTTTACCACCTCCATTTCGATCCTTGGTGCGCGCTCCGCTTTGCGAAACTTTCGGCGCAAATCTTTGCGGGTCGCCTTACTAAGTGTGCCGAAATATTCCTCCCAGTTTGCATATGGAAGTGGCAGCTGCGTCATCGGCATACTCGGAATCCGCGCGTAAGCATTCGAGACCAACGTTTCGAGGGCCGAGCGATAGTTCGCCGGGAAATCCTTGAAGACGACAAGGGAAGCTTTGTTTCTACTGGCGTAGGTCCGAAGAGTCGCTAGCAGTGCGTTTGCCACCCATGGATCGTCTTTTTCTTCGCATGCTCCCAGGTCGCCCGTGCCGGCTCCACAGCCAACCATCAACACACGCATGGTGAGAAAGCGCGGAAAGACCTTGCGAATTCCATCGACAATGGAGCGGATTTTGCCTGGCACGCCTTCGACTAAGTTTTGCCGGACAAAGAACACCGGCTGGATCGCGCGTACTTCGCCAGAGGCGTCCTCAAGCAGCAGATAGTGATGCTCGAAACCGCAATCCAGCGTTTCCTCTACGATCTCGTAGTAACGATAATCTTTGCACTTTCTGTGGAGCGCTTGTCTCCAAGCGTCGCAATTCTGCAGGTCACCCAGTTGTGACACCTTCGCCACGCCCTGAGCAAACTCGATTGTGTGGCCGTGCTGCATGGAGATCAGCCCGTTTGGCAGGTAGCGTCAGGCGCGGTGGACGCCCTGCAATCTTGCCTCCGATGCGTCCGTGCTTTCTCGCTTTGTAACGTTTTTCACCTTGAGTGTTCCACTGCGGATATGCAGGTCGCGTTGGGGATTTGGGATCTCGATGCCGGCAGCGGTGAGATGCTTGTAGATCAGGTAATTCAAGTCGCTTCGGAACCGGCGCGGGCGGTGACTCATTTCGCGGCTCCAGGCAACCAGCTCGAAATCAATGGTGCTACCGCCAAATTTCTCCAGAAACGCAGTCGGCTCTGGATCCTCTAACGTGGCTGAGTGCTCTCGCGCTGCCGCGATCAGCGCCTCGCGAACTTTGTTCACGTCGCTGCCGTAAGCCACGCCCACCGGAAGACGAAACCGCACACTCGGATCGCCGTACTGCCAGTTGGTTACCGGTAAATCTATGAATTTCGAATTCGGCACAATGATGGCGATATTGTCGTTCGTCACAATCACCGTACTCCGCGCGCGGATTTGCCGAACTGTGCCAAGGATGCCTGCTACTTCGACGCGATCTCCAATCGTGATCGGCCGCTCCGCCAGTATGACTAGACCGCTGATGAAATTACTGGCGATATTTTGCAGGCCGAATCCGATACCGACGCCAACCGCACCGGCAAAAACCGCCAGTGTGGCGAGATGGATACCAGCGTTCTCCAGAACAAAGAAAATACCAACCACCAACACGATGTTGCTGACAACTTGAGCAATGGCGTACTGCAACGACCGATCGAGCCCGCTTTGCGCAAGCAGCCGATTGAAGAGAAAACGCTTTGTCCCCGATGAAAACCAAAACACCGTCACCAGCAGCGCGATCAGCAGGAAAATTTGAACGAGGCTCAGAGTGATTGCCGGAAGCGGCGCGGTCCAGGCCAACGGAATTCCCGCAGCATTCACCGCCGTGACAGTGAAAAAGACAATCGCCGCCAGACTCAGGATCGTCGTGACGATCGCGATGAAGTTTGTGTCGATCTTGAACCGGCTGAAAAAACGCCGAACGATCTGGCTCTGCAAAAACCGGGCAACGATCAGTCCGGCGGCGAAAAACCCGACGAAGGCGGTCAGCCCAAGGACCGTTACGTAGTGACCGCCGACGTAAAACAGCGGCCGGTGCAGGAGCGTTATGTCCACGCCCTGGTGTGAACGTCTCATAGGGCTTCGCAACCAGCGCGTGTAGAGGCGTGTGGCTGTGGGAACGCCTGAGTTTTCGAAAGCGACGCGGGTTGCGATCCGAACGGCGCTACTGCTGCTTGGACGACTTTTCTTCGATGTATTTGATGACGTCGCCGACGGTTTGTAGTTTTTCCGCATCTTCGTCCGGCACTTCGACCCCAAATTCTTCTTCAAAAGCCATCACCAGTTCGACGATGTCCAGTGAGTCTGCCCCTAAATCCTCAATAAAAGATGCCTGCGGCGTGACCTGTTCCGGGTTCACGCCGAGTTGCTCGACGATGATGTCCTTGACCTTCTCTTCGATCGATTTATCCGCCATAAAATTTGTTCGGTTGGTGTTAGTCGCGCGGGGCAAGTCCGACAGCTGCCGGACAGCCCGGGCACAGCATCGCAAGTAAATGAATTAAATAGGATGTCAATCAATTTCGGGTAGTGGTACAGTTTGACCGCCGATGATTTAATTTAGTCTTTTTGAATTATTCAAATGGACATATAATGAACGCGTGCCTAAGCGTTCAAGCAATAGCGAGCCAGACCTTAATCAGTTGGCGGCGGCGATTGTGGCTAAAACCACAAACGGCGATTCGCCAGCAAGCTTAAACGGCAAGAATCCCGCTGCGGTAGCCCTCGGTCGGCTTGGCGGATTGAAGGGCGGAAGGGCAAGGGCCAAAAGTCTATCCGCTACGAAACGACGCCAGATTGCTAAGAAGGCGGCGGCGTCTCGCTGGAAGAAGATTCACTCAAAGTAAGTTTCGGATTCTTTTTTTCCAGTCGTCTAAGTTTCCGAAGCTCTTTCAATGAAGGTTCGACCGGCAGCTCTTCAAGATGAACGCCGGTTTCTTTATGGACCGTGGCTCGCACTGCCTTTCCGGCTTTTTCATGTTCGATCTCGGCCATGCGTTGTCCAATTTTGCCGCCCTTCTGAGAAATCATTTTCCTAGCAAGCTGCGCCTTAAATTCATTTGCAGAAAGTTCTAATCCTCCAACGTGGTCCCAATAATCGTCTTTAGGATTTAGGCCTTTTCTCGATTTCAAGTCTGACATTTTCATTCGGTACAATGCTTTAATTCCGGCGTCGTGAAAAAAGGCGAAGTTTTCCACGCCCGCACTCGCAGCCGTTTTCCCTAACAGCACATTTGCTTCTTTGAGCTTCAACCGCAGTCTCTCCCGTTCTTCTGCATCTGTCAGTCCGGTCTCGATCTGGTCTTCGCGCAACTTCGTCTGGACAACGAAATATGCCTTGGCCCACGCGATTTCCTTTATGGCGGCGTTGCCATTTAGCGCTATCAGATAGCAGGCAGTCCGAGATAGAACATAGTCCTTTTGTTCTCTCATAGCCCCTTTTCCCAATGCGATCATTTTCGTGACAACGCCAAAATGATGCCGAGGGTCAACATCCACTTTAGAGCAGTTCTCTATAGCCTTCTCTATGACCGCCTCGAAATATGCCCAGCTTTCATAGCCAAATTCGGTCTGAATCTCCCGAGCGGACCAAAATTCTATCGTCTGATTGCCTCGTGCGGCGGTATGGCGGAGTCGAGTCATTTTATCGCGAAAGCTATCTAGTGTCGGTTCCATTGGCGTGTCGGATATGTGGGGTTATAGAGTAATATAGAGATATGGTCAATTAAATTCTTGCGCTCTCTATGTTCTCTAGGTTAAGCTCCCCCTCCATGAACCTACGAAGGGATTTTGAGAAGCTGATAGAGAAAAAGAGGGCCGAGATTGCCGATGCCGAAAAGGCAATTACGGCAGCCGAGGCGTACATACAGGCCATGACAGACGCTCTAAAAAAGCTGCCTAAAGACGATTCTTCAGCGCCGACCGTGCGACCTGGGAGTGAAGTGGAAAAGATTCGCGATGCGATCTTAGCCGCAGGGAAGCCGTTGCATGTGAACGAAATCATAGAGTCCCTAGGTCGTCCAGATGATCCAGCAGCTAAGGCGAAGATTGCTGGGTTGCTTGGTTGGTACACGAGCAAGGGCCGCGTCTTTACGAAGGCAGCTCCCAACACATACGGATTGGTTGAATTAGAGCCTCCGACTTTACCAGACGATTTTGGCGAAACCGGCAGCGAAGGGTCAGACCCAGATTCGTAGAAATCCTTTCTGTTTATGCTTGACCGCTCAAGCATCTTCTAGTACCGTTGTTGCATGAACGAATTGGGTACCGAGAAACGCGAGCGGATAGTCGCCGCATTAGTCGAGGGAAATTCATTGCGTGCCGTCGCACGCATGACAGGCATCCATCGCACAACGATTATGAAGTTGCTCTGCGATCTTGGCCGCGCTTGCTCCGAGTATCAGGACAAGGTTTTCCGTAATCTTAAATGCAAGCGCGTCCAGTGTGACGAAATCTGGTCGTTTGTTTATGCGAAAGGCAAGAATTGCCCTGTCGAACAGAAAGCGAAAGGCGGCGGAGATGCTTGGACGTGGGTTGCGATTGACCCCGACACAAAGCTCGTGCCGTGCTGGTTCATTGGGCAACGCGACGCTAATTGCGCGTTCCATTTCATGCACGACTTGAAAGCGAGACTGGCAAACAAGGTCCAGCTCACCACCGACGGGTATAAACCATACTTTGTAGCGGTTGAGGATGCTTTCGGAGCAACCGTCGATTACGCGATGCTTCAAAAGATTTACGGCAAAGTTAAAGACACTCCGGAGACCCGCTACAGCCGTATGCATGGGAGCACGAAAAGCGATCATCAAGGGCAATCCCGATCACGCCCACATTTCTACAAGCTTTGTCGAACGCCAGAATCTGACAATGCGGATTTCGATGCGCCGATTCACGCGCCTCACGAATGCGTTTTCAAAGAAATTGGAGAATCTGGAGCATGCGGTTGCGCTCCATTACATGTACTACAACTTCTGTCGGATGCATCAGACGCTTCGCGTAACGCCAGCAATGGGAGCCGTGATTAGCGATCATGTTTGGAGTTTGGAAGAAATCGTGCGCCTGCTAAACTGATCGCTCTTGTGCAGCAAGATGACATGAAGCACGACACGCATTCGCTCCCTACGAAGCATTATCGGAATGGCAAATGTGCGATCTGCCTAAAGAAGATTCGAGTAATCAGAATAGACGAAACTCACAGCCGGTTTGCTGTGCATGGCCAAAAAAATCAGCCTTTCGTTCAATGTCCGGGTTCAGGCATGCCATTTAAGTAGCGGTCCGATTGCCCCGCGCCGAACGGGCACTCTTAGTTCGAGGCCGCTTTTCGGAGAACTCTCCTAGGAAGAGCGTAGCGCATCCTCTCTCCACGTCCCGGACAAGACGGGAAACGCTCGCCAGCATAAAACGTTCGGAGCTGCTGTTCCTGCTTCGGCCGATCATGCAACACGCAATAAAGCGCTGAGGTCACCGGCACCGTGTCTCCGGCCTCATACTCAATCTCCATATTCCTCACCCATTATCGCGGATGCCCCCGCGCATGGATTTTGTCTTGCTGAATTAAAATCTGAGATCTTGGTATGCATCCGACAAAAATGCTCTGCTGTGACAGTTAAAAATGGACAACGGGCGGTGCGCTGGTTATGCGCCTCGGCACACCGCCCAGGCACTTCGTGGATCACGCCTTGGGAGCTTGCTCAAGTGGTTGTCCGATATGTTTGTTAGGCAACGCGTCCGAAAAGAGTTAAGCACAAATCGACAACACCCTCATTCAAACTGAACCAGCACCCAATTTCGGGGAGTGACGCAAACGAGGCATAGCTCGGCGTTTGCTTCCCTTTGCCCGTTCGAGTAGATGAACGTGATGAGCGCTCCGTCCGTCGAGCCTGTCGATCTTCTTGATCTGAAGTTTTTGCCTGCATGGGTGAAAGAACCTCGTGCGACGAATAATTACGAGCATTACACGGCAGGAGAGGCGCCTACTGAATTGCGCGGCCGCGACCGGGTTGGCAGACACAAGGACCGATCATTCCCCTCCCGCGAACGGCGAGGACATACTCAACGCCCAGGGGCCAAGCCCGACACGCGCCATCCCGGCAGAACGCCCAAGCCAGAAGGCACCAGGCGTCGCGATTCCGATCGAGGCAAAAATCGCCATTCGTCGGAGCGCATTGAGCCGGATGCGCCAAAGCCATTCGAGGGAACGATTCGTTTTCTCCCGCGTCAGAACGTATTCGAAAATGTGGTTACGCAGATCAAGTCCGGCTCGGTTGCCTATTCGCTATTTGTTCTGGCCCGCTTGTTCCTGGAAAAAGCGGGGCGGTATGAAGTTCGTCTCAAGGCAAAGGCCGAAGCGCCGCTTTTTCAACTTGGCGAGGACGGCGGAGTCTCCGTGGACCGGGAATTCCTCGAGCGAAACGCGTTCCGGTTCGCCCAACGCGACTTTTACCAGGTTAATGTTGTAGAAAGCGATCCGATAAAGGGGAATTTCTCGAATGTCGCCAGGTGTCGGTTGAGCGGTACGGTTCTGGGTCCGACTAATCACCACGCATACCAGCCGCAACTGCGCAGCCTGTACGAGCAACGTTTCAGCCGTCGATTGAGCTTTCCCGATTATCAGCGGCAAATCGAGATCGTCAGCGATCCCGCGGTGGTCGAACGCTGGAAAGAGGAAGCCAGAAAGGTCACGACTTACACAACTGTGCGCGAACAAACGCCTCTGACATTTTCGTCCGCTGCGGAAGCGGAACGACATTTTCGTTCGTACTATTTCCCGGCGCTTATCCGTAACTTGGACGATGTGACGGTCGGCGGCATGTCGAGCAGGAGCTTGCCAGACCGGATACTGAATCGGGCGATCGAGCAGGAGTGGGTGCGCGAAACCCGCTCTCCTTCAAACGTGATGCAGGAGCTTGCGAGCCGATTCCGGCAAAACGGCCTGCACATTTTTCGCCACCGGCGCGGCATGTTATTTGTTTCACCAATTCGTGTCCGGGCGTTTGTTCATGAGCACGCCGGCGTGTCTCATTTGGTGAACGCGATACTCGAAGCAGTCTCGGGGACGTCGGGAATTAATCGGAAGCAGCTTTTCGAAACATTGACTGGCAAAGGGGCGAGCGAAGACGTCGAGCCGCGCAGACTTGCGCTCGCGTCCGATCTGCGGTGGCTGATCAGCGAAGGTTACGTGATCGAGTTCAACGACGGTTCACTTGATCTACCACGGATGAAATCAAAGCGGCCGCAACCCGCAGAGGCTCTCGCGGCAAGCGCCACGATGGTAGACATAACCGCCACAACGACACTCTGGCCGCTTCAGCTTACCTGGCGCGAACCCAAGCAATTGCTGTAGCGCGCGTCTCTGTGAGACGCCTCGGCATCTATTTCAGATTGCGCCGACCTTCTTCAGCGCCTTGTAAGCGCCCTGCTTGTTTATTGTCTTGAGACCGCGTGCCGTGACGCGAATACGCACAAACTTCTTCAGCTCCGGCACCCAAATACGGTGGCTTTGCAAATTGGGCGCGAAAATCCGCGGCACCATTTTCGTGATGTGCCGGCCTACGCCACCTTTCTTTTTGGCCAAGCCGCGCCGGTGAATCACGCTGCCTCGCACCGCTCTGGATCCTGTGATGTGACAAACTTTCATGTTGCGAAAAAAGCCGCGTAACCTGCCGCGTTCGAGCGTGGAGGTCAAGCGGATCATTACTCGGCGTTCCTTAAGGAGGTCCGTCACTACTACGGTCTTCCGTTGAGGTTGAACGCGCAATTGCTCGCAGCGGTCAAACATAGCTCACCATAACCAATCGCTTTAGCAGCAGCGATCATTGCTCAGAGCTAATGCACAAAAATAATCATAAATTGCGGATCGGAATCGTCGGAGCCGGCAACATCGTGCGTACACGCCATTTGCCGGCCCTCAAAAAAAACTCCGACGTGGAAATTGTCGCCGTTTCAAATTCCACGTACGAAAGCTCGGAACGCTTCTGCCGCGAGAATTCGCTGGCGGCGCTACCGATCCGCGATTGGGCGGAGTTGGTTGCGACGCCGGATATCGACATCGTCTGGATCGGCACAACGCCGTACATGCATTCGGCAGTCACAATCTCTGCGCTTGAGGCGGGCAAACATGTCTTTTGCCAGGCGCGCATGTCCATGGACCTGGCCGAGGCGGAAGAAATGTTAGCCGCTTCCAAGCGATATCCCGAGTTGGTGACGATGCTCTGTCCGCCACCTTTCGGACTACGCGGCGATTTGATGGTCAAAAAAATACTCGCCGAAAATTACATCGGCCAGCCGCATCATGTGCGGCTGCAAAGTTTCCACGGAAATTACCTTGATCCCGACTCGCCGGCGCACTGGCGCCAGAAGATAGAGATCAGTGGACTCAATACGCTCACGCTGGGGATTTACATCGAGGTTCTGCAGCGCTGGCTTGGCGACATCACCGGTGTGTTTGCGCGCGGGAAAATCATTCAACCGCTTCGCGAAGTCTACAACGTGATCGTTCCCGATTTGCTCACTGTGCTATGCAGTTTTGAAAGTGGCGCGGAAGGCGTGCTTGAGTTCAGCGGAATTAATACGCAGGCGGAAGGTGATCGGCTGGAAATTTACGGCAGCGCCGGGACCCTGACGTATGATTTCACGGCCGATGTCATGCAGGCGGGGAAGGTCGGCGATCGCGCATTGCACGTTGTGGATGTTCCCACGGAATTGGAAGGCGAATGGCGCGTGGAAGACGATTTCCTTGCCGCGGTGAAGTCAAAGGGACGCGTGCTTCCCCATCCAAATTTCGAAGACGGCCTGCGCTACATGCGCGTCGTGCAAGCTGTCTCCGATTCTCGTACACGGAACGAGTGGGTGGCAATCAAGAGCTGAAGCGATCGCTTATTCTTACGCGGCCATCGTGTCTGGAACGAGATATCTCCTTACCAGAAGGGCCCAGATTAGGAGCGTGATCAGTTGATACCACGCAAAGAAACGATCGTAGCCCCGTCGATGTGCAAGGAGACCGATGGCCGCAAGGACGGCGTAGTGACCTACAAACGGCACGTACCAAATTGGATGAAGTAGATCGCCGTGGATTGCAGTTTGTGCGATGTCGAGCACGCACATCGCAATGAACGCAGAATAGTAGCCCCCACGGTTTCGTTGGAAGCGGCGCTGGTGTTCTTCCGCTTCGGATAGATCTGGCGGATAAAGAAAAACGGTGAGCATGTAAAGCGTGATGGTCCAAACGATCAGCACGAGAAACCGGTCAAAGCTCCAAATGATTTCGGTGTTCCATTTAAACGTGACCCACCATTGCAATACCAGCAGCAGCAGAGTGGCGAGGGTGAGGACAATGTGGACTTCGTCGAGGGGGTTTTCCTTCCGGCGGTAAAACGCGCGACCGGCGCCCGCAAGCAGGTTGGTCACACCAAGGCCGATGATGATGGACATGAGCGCGGCGATGAACTCGAAACTGCTCATCAAGTTTTGAGCGTTCTGCATGGCGTGCTGAGCTTAAGGGGAGCCGCTCTGAAATCGAGGTGGAAATCGCTACGATAACTGGCCGCTACGGCGCTTGTGGAGAACCCGCCTTCGTTAACACCCAAGCGAGCGCATCATTCAAATCCGCGAGCGCGGTCCCGTCGACAGGATCGTTGTGATGGGCGCCGCGCAATTCGATGATGCGTTTTTCTCCGGCGTATGCCTGAACCACCAGCCGGTGAAAACGCGTAGCCACGATCTCGTCTTTTTCCGCGAGCAAAAAAATTGCTGGCGTACGACTAGCTCTCGCGTTTGCAATGCCGTCGAGGTCTCGCGGGATCTGCAGTGCGATCGGACCTGCTAACAGCCACAGGTTCCACCAGCCAAACTGGCGCAGAATCATTTCGCGCAGCGGCGGCGGATTCTGCAAAATCAGTCCGGCAATTTCGGTGGGGCGAGACGCAGCCAAATGAAGCGCAGCGGTTGCGCCGATGCTTGTGCCGAATAGCACGATCGGGGCTGTCGTGTCCGCTGTCCTCAGCACAGAACCCAGCGACGGTCGGCTGGGGACAGCGGACTCTACAGCACTCTTGCTCGCCGCGTGATGCCTTAATTCGTCAAATGCCGCATCCGCGGCTGGTCCAATGCGCGCTAATCGCGCCGGTCCCGCGCTGCCGCCAAATCCCGGATAATTCATTCCCCAGATTTCTACTGCACGATCGTTCCACATCTCGGCCTCCATGGCAGGCCAGCGATCCGCGCGATCTGCGTTGCCGTAAAAGCGCAAAATGAAAACGTCTGCGCGGCCCTGTTGACGCGCCGACTGCGATTGTTCCGTCCAGATTTCCAAATCGCCATTCTCGAAAGGAATTGTTCTCCGCGCGGCGGCACCGGCATCAATTGGCGAACGCGTCGGAAAAAGAATCAGATGGTCCGGCAAGTGACCGAAGATCATGACAACAAAGTATGCCAGGCCAAGTAACAGCAACCTCCAAGCCGGTGGAAGAATTCTTGCCGTCACATTCCGTTAGCCCACGAAATACACGAATTACACGAAAGGAAGTCGACCAAGGAACTGATGAAAAGATATCCGTGGCTCTTCGACGTGAAATTATTCGCGTCTTTTCGCGTGTTTCGTGGGCCAAAGGCAACTGTGATCAGAGGCAGCATCGCGACAAACGCCTCAAATCTGCTGATCATTGTTGCTGGGCTTTGGGCAGGAAGCGCGACATGATCGCGAGCAGCACGATCACAACTAACGCCAAGGCGCCCCAGAAAATGTAGCGAGTCGATCCGGTTAGTGTTTGGCCAACAAACGACGGTTTCGCCGAAAGGTTTTCTTCCGCACCCGCGGTGACCGTGCCGCGTTCGGCCTTCAGAAGTTCTCCGGCAACGAGAGTGAGATCGTAACGCGGGGCGGTTGCATCGAGATTGCCGTAATACAGCCAAACCGGCCGCGCGGGATCCGGCGTCGCTTTGAATACGACACGCGTTACCGGGTAATAACTGCGAAAATCGCTCAGCTCGATCGCCGGGTTGTCACCGTTATCTGTTTCGAGAAACAACGTATCGCTTTTGGGGCGCGCGTTAAGCTCAATAACCAGATCGCGTTTTGGAGAGTTGGGCGTTTGGTCCCACGTTGCGCGGCCGAGTTCAGATGCAAATTTGTCGCCGCGCTCGTCAGTGACTTCTTCCCACAATCGCATCTGCCGATGGAAAAGCGGTGAGGACGATGTGCAGACCAGCCGCGTCATCGGCACGCCGGGCTGCGGAAGTTTTAGGGACCAACGCGAAAGAGCAGGCTTTTTCGGATCATTCGCCGCGGCGGCACTAAGACTGATCGGACGCGACAATGACGTGCGTTCAAAAAGGAACGGCACCTGATAATCGCCGCGCACGATGCGGATGTCGCGTTGGTCGGGCTGCGAACGAGCCAGTAATTCGGGATCCAGTTCGATTTGTTGCGCGCCGTTTTGCGTGAGCGGTAGAAGTTTGCGGAATTTCCATTTCGCGACGTCGAGTTGCGCTCCGGTCAAGGTGAGCGCGGCGAGTGCTTCGGGACGTTTATAATTTGGGTTGGGAACGAGCCCTGAGGGAACAACGCCCATTGCGCTTGCATTCCTGAGCTTTCCGCTCAGCGCCGAAAGGTCGTAGCGCGGCGCGGCCGATTGGGTGTTGCCGTTGAGAAGGGAATACTGGCCGGGTTGGTTTGCGAAAAAGGTCAGGCGCACGAGCCGCCTGTCAGCACGCACGGTATCAATCGAAAGTGGTGGGCTATCTTCATTTCGAATCAGCACGAATAACTCGCGCGTCTGGATTTGCGATTCGAGCGGAATCTCCAGGCGCGCTTCGTTTTTGCCGTTCACATTCACTCGATAAATCACAGCGTCGGCGATGTTGCGTTCGCGAATGCCGTCGTTGCCTAGCTCGGGTACCGCGAGTGTAACAGGGCGCGTGAATACCGGTTCGTTACTCTCAATCCGCAGAGATCCCAAAGTCAGATTTGCTGCGCCAAGATCGAGAGCGAGTCTCGTTGTGCCGGGACTTTCGTCGCGCGATTTGATGGTGACCGCGATCGCTTCCGCGGGCGCGGTTGTGGGCGCCTTGTGCAACTGCGCTCCGGTGAAAGGCACCGGTGGCGATCCCAGATCGTCAATCGTGAGGCGCAAAAATTGCCATGCGCCCTCAGGGACTGAAACGCGCAGTTTCGTTGCGCCGTTCGGCAACTGAAACAACGAATCCCCGCCGGCGAGTTTGGTCCAAGTCTTCCCATCATTCGATCCTTCGACATCCGCTGCTTTCATGAAGCGCGTCGCTGGCGTTTCGACACTCACGCCAATTATCGGCGTGCTTGTTCCTGTTTTGAGAATTAAGTGCGTCGCGCCGTTCTCGATCGTGCTGCGAAATTCCGTTGGCCGTATCGTTGATTCGGGGTCAGGCAGCAATCGCTCGATGAGATAAGGGACCTGGTCCCCTTTAGAATCGACGATGCGTAGATCTTCAAGCCCGGGCTGCGCTGCATCCAACGTTGTCGCCGGAAGATTCACGCGCACGAGTCCCGCCGCTGGAATATCGAGCACCTGCGTGTTCCGCCATTCGTTAGGGTCGAATGCCAGACACGTCTGCGCGGCGACTGCGATCGTCAGTGCGACAATGAGGCAGAAGTTATGGAGCAGGTGAGACCGCGGTATTCGCTTCATTGTTTTTCGTGGCTGCGGCGAGAAACCGCTGATACAGAAACGACGCGAGAATTGCGATTACGGCAACGGCAATGAACGCGCCAATGCGATAGAGTTGATCAAGCTGAGAAAGATCGTGGAAGAAAAGTTTCACGACCGTGATGCCAAGCAATGCCAGGCCGGCGTAACGCGTCGCCGCGATTCGTTTTCGGATTCCGACAATGAGCAGCAGAAGGGCGAACAACCCCCATGCGATGCTGTAGCTCATGTCGCGCGCGAAATTACCTGAGAATTGAAACGTCAACGCGGCTATGCCCGGTGTGCTGAAGTAATCGGCGATCTCGATGTTCAGAGTGAAAAAGGCAAGCACGGTTCCGAGTGTGTACAAAAGCGGCCGCACATCGTGCCCGAGCACGTGATTGCGCGGCGGCGTCAGTAATCGCGCAGCAGCGAACAGGCAAGCCGTCCCGATCCCGTATGTGTAAAGGTACCAGTTGAAAACCGGGAACGCAGCGCGCGGATGATAACTAAGCACGGCTGGATTGAGCGCCAGGCGAACGAATACGACGATCAGCAAACCGACGCCGGCCAGCCGTAGCCCGGGATGCGGCACCCGAAGGAAGAGCCAGCACAGCGCTGCGCCTTCCAGCGCCCAACCCACTGTGATCCATTGTCGATCGAATTGGATCGGGAAAATCAGTGTGATGAAAAACAGCGCAGCGCCGCCGAACAACGCCAGTTGCGCGTTGCGTGCTGGGCTCGTGAGCGGTGTACGTTTTACCAGCACGAACAATCCAAGTAACGCTGGCAGCGCAAATGCCGCCGGCACCAGACCGGGAACTCCGCTGGGGTACGCGGTGCGAACGAGCTGGTAGATGAGATAAAAGTGCAATGGACCAGCTAGCGCTGCTGTCGCCCACGGGACGGTCTTTCCGGCAAACCGTCGATGGAAAACGAACGGAAAAATCGTGAACAAGACATAAAACCCGAGATACCAAATCAGCGGCAGCGTTGCGCGAGTCGGATCGAAATGTTCGAAATGCCACGCATGCTCCAGCCCGAGCACGGAGACGAGCGCGACCGCCGGGAGCAGATCGAGCGAAAAGATTTCGCTCATGCCGAGAAGCAAAATCACCAGCAACAATCCCAGACCAAATACGGGCGACGGATTTGTCAGCGGTAACTGCAGCGCCACCATGATGAGCAGCAGAAACGGCAACGTCGCGGAGAGCGCGGGAAGTTGAACCGAGAGATTTGCCGGGTCGGTGATGTTGCCGAACAGGTTTGGCGCGCGCGTTCCCGGCGCAATCAAACGGCGGCAGGCCCAACTTACGGCAACAAAAAAGAAAATCGCGAAGCAGGCGAGTATGAGCAGGGCCGTCGACAACCCGGTGAGCTCAGTCGGAATTCGTAGCAGCCACGCGCCGACCGCGACGAGTGTGAGCACGAGCACGGCGATGACGGGCAGCAGAGTCGCAGTTGCCATCGCCAGACCGATTGCGAGAACATCGATGATTAACACGAACGGCCAGACCAGCAGTGAAAGTTCGGTGAGTCGGAATATCGGTATGAGCACAAGCAGAAGAGCGAGCGCAGGAAAGATGTGAGTCCACCGCGGAACCTCGATCTTGTGCAAGCGTTGCAACGCGACTGGCATCGCTGCATGAAACAGCGCGAAGACGAAATAGAATCCGAGCGCGGTATAAATGTGACCGATCGTCAGGTAATTACCGGTCCATGCGCCGAGAAAAATGAATGCCGCGAGTCCTCCCAGGGCTTGAACAATCGAGAGTCTTCTTTCGATCAGCGTCAGTGCCAGCAAGCCAAGGTCGATGACGAACAGATAAGTGAACAACAGCACCGGCCGATGCGCGACTGCATGGAAACCAAGAAGGTAAAACGCCGAGAACATCGCGACCGCTGCGAGGCCGATCGCGCACGCGAGAAGTGTTGTATTCGCTTTTCCGGCGCGCTTTGCCCATGCGGCCGCGGCCAGGAATAGTGCCTGAAACCCAACAAACACCGCCATGAAGATGAGGACTCTGCTGCCGGCGAAATATTTCTCTGGAACAAAGAACGCGCCGACCCAGGCGATTTGCATCAGCGCCGTTCCAATCGCGCCCAGGATTGGGAGCGCATTCCAGCGTTGCCGTTGTGCCAGCGCGAGCAGACCGATATCGAGCAGCGCGATGTAACCGAAAAGTCCGAGCGGATTGTCCTGGTTCGTTGAGAGCAAAATGGGCGTAAGAAATCCACCCGCGATCCCGAGTACCGCGACCATGATAGCGTTCAAGCGCACCGAAAGCAGAAACGCGACGGCTGTGATCAGCGTCATTAATAGAAACGTTGGAATGAGACCAAAGAACGCGAAGTGATAGTAACCTCGACACGCAAAGGTCACCGCGTACAGCACCAGGATGCCGGTCGCGCAGAGCGTCTGCGCAGTGACAGCGTTTTCTTTCAGTTTCAGGAGCAAACCACCAACAACAAGACCGGCGCCGACGACGAACCCGATCGCAATCCGCAGCTCCGGCGGGATTAAGTTGTGCTCGAACGAATATTTCACGAAAAACGCGATGCCTAGGAAAAGCGCGAGACCGCCGATCCACGCGAACAATTTGGCGCCCATGAATTGCTCCCAATCGATCGGTGGTTTAGCCGGTCTCGCGAGTTTTGGCGCGCTCGGTTTGAGGAGCTCCTGTGGGATTGGCGGCGGCTCTGCCGTTGCGTTGGATACGGCAATGGGAGCAGGCCTTATCGCTGGAATCGGCGGTTGCACGGCTTCCACGGTTCGCTCGGGCGCCGTCATAGGTGCTTCGGGTTGTACAGCCGAAACCGTTTGCGTCCGCAAGTTGCGAAGTTCGTTTTCGAGAGATGACAATCGCCTGGCGATATCGGCAACGGCGCGTTTTGCGCGGTTCGCTTTCGCTAGCGCGACAAACGGCAGAACGAGAATCCCGATGACAAGACCGATTACGAGAAAACCTAGAAATTCCATTGGTTGTTGGGGTTTGGCTGGATTACTCCGGCTTTGCGACAGAGGATAGCTGCTTTGCGCGGCGACTGTGAATTGATAAAAATGGGGGATTTCATCGACCCTTTCGATCATGAACATTCATCACCTGGAGTTGTTCTACTTCGTCGCGAAACACGGCGGCATCGCGGCAGCGGTGCGCAACATTCCCTACGGCATTCAGCAACCGGCCGTCAGCGGGCAAATCGCCAAACTGGAGGAATCACTCGGCACGAAGCTCTTTCAGCGTCGGCCCTTTGCGCTCTCGCCCACGGGGGCGGAGCTCTTCGAGTTCATCCGGCCATTCTTCGAGAACATTGATGTTGTCGCCGAAAGGCTGCGGCAGAACAGTTCGCCGCAATTGCGCATCGCGGCTCCAGCAATCGTGCTGCACGATTATCTGCCGCAAATCTTGCAACGCCTTCGAGCACAATTCCCGGCGTTCCGGCTTTATCTGCACGAGGCGACCCGCACCGATGCTGAACGATTGCTTTTGGCTCGCGATGTCGATCTCGCCATCATGTTACTCGAGAAAAAATCCCGCGCCGGAATTCAGGTGCGACCGCTATTGGAACTGCCGTTGATTCTGTTGGTGCACAAAAAATCCAAGCTGACGCGTGCTGAAGAGTTGTGGAAACGCGATAAGATCGAGGAAACACTCGTATGTTTTTCACGGACCGATCCCGTTCATGCGTATTTTCAGCGCGGCCTTGAGCGGCTCGGTGTGGAATGGTTTTGCGGGATCGAAGTCACATCCGAACGATTGATCCAGCACTACGTCGCCAGCGGTTACGGTATCGGTTTGACGGTCGTGGTGCCCGGCTTTAAACCACCACCGCAACTGCGCGCACTTCCGTTATCGTGCTTCCCGCCGGTGGTTGTCGGTGTTGCGTGGTCGGGCAAACTTTCCGATATCGCACGCCAACTACTCGCAGAACTGGACGTCGAAGCAGAGACAGAACGGGCGCGAATCGGAAAAAGCGGATCGCGATCCGCAGCGACTTCTTTCAGGCGCGTTCGTCCTTGAGCATCTGCTTGATCTGCTCGCGCAATTCCGGTGTGTTCTCGTGTCCGTGAACGGAAGCGGCATGCTCTACCGCCGCATCGAGCACTTCCTCTTCTGTGCCGGAAATTTTGAGCGAGCAATTCTTTTCGCTCGGGTAATCCCTGCAATCGATGGATTTTCTTTGCGTTGCCATTTGGTGATTCCAGGTTTGTTTCAGCTCTTCTTTAACTCCGCCAAATCTTTCAAGACTTGCTCGCTGTGCTCGGCTGGCTTCACGCCGGTATACACCTTTACGACCTCGCCGTCGGGATTAATGATGAACGTATTGCGCGCGGCGAGCTTCTGGCCCTTGTAATCCATGACCGAGCCGTACTCGGTGGAGACCTTCGCATCGGGATCAGCGAGCAATTTGAAGTTGAGCCCTTCCTTCGCGCAAAAATCCTTGTGCGATTGCGCGGTGTCGACGCTTACTCCGAGGATGACTACGCCCGCATCACCATATTTCGCGATGTCTCGCTGAAAATTGTGCGCCTCCAACGTGCAACCGCTGGTGAAATCCTTGGGATAGAAATAAAGAACGACCCATTTACCGCGATAATCTTTCAAGTTCACCTGGGAACCGTCTCCGGTGGTGAGACTGAAATCCGGCGCGGGCTTACCGACTTCAGGCTGCGTTTGAGATTCTGTAGCTGCCATGCAGGTGAACGTCGCAAGGCCGATGATCGCTGGCAAGATCGTGTTTTTGATTTTCATCCCTCAGTTTTCGAGTGCGCAAGCGGCGAGTCAAGAGCACCTCTGGGGAGCGCACGCTTGTAGCGTGCTGGTCGCCGCATTCTGCGGCGACGAACTTTTCTTTTACGCAGAACACGCAGGCAGTGAAACGAAGGCCAGCAAAAGTTCGCGATCGCAGAATGCAATCGCCAACACGCCAGAGGCGTGCGCTCCCCAGAATGAAAGCTTGCGCTTGCGTGACAGCTTTGAGTCAATAACAGCGCGCTTATGCCGAGGCCGGACGTTGCCGAACATCTCCCGATTAAACCGTTGCGACTGATTCTTGGTGTCATCGCGTGCATCGGAATTGCGGCCACGCTCTTCACGCTGGTGTTTGGGTTCATGACCATCCCCGCAAACTCTGTTGGGGTGAGGACCCGGTTTGGCGCTTACCACGACCTCGTGAACCCGGGTTTGACCTATGCCATTCCATACGTCGACGAGATCCACATCGTACCTACGCAGCGTTTGCAGAAGCTCGAGTTCGGTTTTTCGACCCCGGGTGCGACAAATCTTTATCAGGGCGATCCGCAGCCGGAGGAAACTGAGACGATGATTACGGGGGATCTAAACACCGCGCTCGTGCCGTGGGTGGTCCAATATCGGATTACTGATCCGCGAATGTATCTGTTCGGCGCACGCGAGCCGGAGAAACCGTTGCGCGACCTTTCCGAAAGTGTGATGCGCGAAGTGATCGGCGATCGCACCGTGGACGAAGTGCTTACTATCGGGCGCCACGACATCGAGACATCGACGTTGAAACGTTTGGCCGATCTCTGTTCGCAATACGATTTGGGAATCCAGATTCAACAAGTTCAACTCACCAGCGTCCGTCCGCCGCCGGCTGTGCAGGCAGCGTTCAACGACGTCAATCAGGCGCAACAGGAAAAGCAAACAGCGATTAACCAGGCTTGGGCCGTTTATAACGATGCTGTTCCGAACGCGCGCGGCCAGGCAAAAGAGCGCGAGAAACAGGCCGAAGCGTACGCGTTTCGACGGGTGAACGAGGCCAAGGGCGAAGCTCAAAAGTTCTCGTTGTTGCTAACCGAATATCGCAAGGCGCCAGAAGTGACGCGGCGCCGTCTTTATCTCGAAGCGATGCAAGCCATCCTGCCGAATTTGCAAAGGAAGATCATCGTGGATGACAGCCTGAAGAACATTCTCCAGACGTTGCCACTGCAGGTGCCCGGTGAATCGAAGACCTCGCCATGAATGTCATCGATGTAACCCCGCGACCCGCTGCCGTGACTGCTGTGGTCCGTTTTTTGCAAAGCCCGTTCATGTCGATTCTGGGCATTCTTTTCATACTGACCGCATTGAAATGGGGAACGCTGCTCTTCGTCGTGCCGCAATATGAGACGGTGATCATCACGCGATTCGGCAAAATCGTTCGCACAATCACCACGCCTGGGTTGAAGATGAAGCTGCCAGTCATCGATAAGTTGCAACGGTTCGACAAACGCATCCTCGCCTGGGACGGACCACCCATCGAATGTCCAACCAAAGATAAGCTCTACATTATCGTCGATTGTTTTGCCCGGTGGCGAATCAGCGATCCGATGCTCTACTACAATCGTCTCAATGACGAGCGGAGCGCGCTCTCGCGCCTGGACGACATTCTCGGCAGCGAAACCCGCACTGCAGTCGCCACGCATGATCTGGTCGAAATTATCCGCGTAACCAAAGGGCGGAAACCTGTTCGTGACGAGGAGCTGGAGAAGACCGGCACTGTTCTGCCCACCACAATTCCCGATATCGAATACGGGCGCGGCGAAATTGAGAAACAGATCACCGAGCGCACGCGTCAAAAAATCGCTGACTTTGGGATCGAACTGCTCGACGAACGTTTTAAACGCAGCAAATACAACCCGGCTGTGGCGGAGAAAATCATCGAGCGCATGTCGAGCGAGCGGCACCAAATCGCCGCTCGATTCCGCTCCGAGGGACGCGGCGAAGCGGCGAACATCAGCGGCCAAAAAGAAAGCGACGTGGCCTCGATCAGTTCTAATGCCACTAAAAACGCGCTTGAAATCGAAGGCAAAGCCGACGCCGAAGCAGCGGCGATTTACGCCGCAGCTTTTGGCGCGCCCGACGAGCAGGAACTCTATTCGTTTTTGCGCAGCCTCGATGTCATGCGCGCCGCGTTTGAAAAGGACACCACGGCGGTCCTGTCGACCAACAGCGATCTCGGCCGAATGCTGAAATCGATGGCCGAAGCCGTGGCTCCGAAAACCCAACCGCGTTGATAGCACTCTACGGTATCATCGATCTTCTGCCGCTGGTTAGCGTCAAAGATTCATTGGCAGCCGTTGTGATATGACCTATGCCGCACTGCGCGAATTCCTTGAGGATCCAAATGTCGCACTTCTACCAGCCTGTAACTGGGTTCCAACGGGCGAACGATCTCGATCGCAGGCGGACACCGCGACGACGGAAAGCGGTTCGTTGAGCTTTCTTCCCCTTTTTCAGACCTGCACGGTCAAGGGTCAACCCACTCCAAAGGGCAGCCAAGAAAAGGAAAAATGAACATGAAACGTCAAAACTTAACTCACATTCTGATGGGGATTATCTGCATTGTGTTTTTGTCACGAGCGCAGGCAGTAGCTCCGCCGCCAGACGGGGGCTATCCCAACTTAACAACGGCAGAAGGAACCAACGCCCTTCAAAGTCTTACCACCGGCTCTGCGAACACAGCCGTTGGTTGGTCTTCGCTCTTTAGTAACGCAGAGGCCAGCTTCAACACCGCTACCGGCGCGGGGGCGCTCCTCTTTAACACGGCAGACGAAAACACGGCATTTGGCGCGGCGTCGCTCTTATTCAATACCATCGGCTCCGACAACACAGCCGTTGGCACGGCCGCCCTTTTAAACAACACTACCGGCGGCGAAAACACGGCAGTTGGCACTGAGGCGCTCGAGTTCAACACTGATGGCAGTCCAAATACCGCCGTTGGTTATGCTGCGCTCAAAAATAACCTTATCGCCGGCGGCAACACGGCCGTGGGTTATGACGCGCTCTTGTTTAATGACTCCTCCGCACACGGCTTCCCACTTGGCTGGTACAACAATGCTGTCGGCGCCAATGCGCTCACTAGTAACGTTGACGGATACAGCAACAACGCTTTTGGCACCCACGCGCTTTTCTTCAATGTTAGCGGCGTTGCAAACACCGCCATTGGCTATTACACACTCTGGAATAATGACTCGGATGCACTCGGTTTGGCCAATGGCAACACGGCGGTTGGCTCTACGGCGCTCTTTAATAACGTTGATGGCAGCGATAACACGGCCATTGGCGATTCTACAGGACGAAACGTGATCACTGGCTTCAATAACACTTACATCGGCGACTTCGTTGGTAACCTCGCCGGCGACGAAAGCAATACGATCCGCATCGGCGACCTCTCGAACGGGGCCGGGTCCTTAGAATGCTACATCGGTGGTATCTTCAATAACTTCCAGCCTGTTAACGGCACCTCCGTTGTTCAAGTTACTCTGGACCTTACAAACGATCACCTTGGGTGGGATCTTGGCCCGAACCAAGGTGGTAGCGCACCTACTGCGCCTCGTAGCGCGCCCGACGCGCCTACCCAGCGCCCCGCCACGCTCAATGGCAAAGTTGGCAAAGTTGAGAAGTTAGAAGCAACGGTCGCGCAACAACAGAAACAAATAGAGACTCTCACGGCCCAGCTCAGAGAGCAGGCCGCCCAAATCGAGAGGGTGAGCGCGCAGCTCGAAGCGAGCAAAACTCCGCCGCAAGTCGTCAACAATCCCTGAAACCGCGTCAGAGTCTCTTGCGCACGCACACGTGACTCTATGGAGGCCAGATCCCTCTTTTCGTCGATTGTCGGCTTCAAGAAATCAAGCCAACGTCAGGCTTCTCGCCTGTCCCCTTGGCCAAGGGGACAGGATTGAGCTGAGGGGTTTTCGGAGCCCATTGAACCCGGTCGTATAGGTCGATTGTCGGTTCGCGGGATTGTAAACCGCGCTTGGCTACGGCATATGGGTCGCCTTCGCCCCCAGCCGATCAGGCAGAGTGTCGCTCCTCTTGCTCGTGCGTGAATCATTGGCAGATTGGAATCTCGATTTTTTTACATGAAGACAACGCTTGCTCATCAACTTGCTGATTACGCGTGCGCGCTGCGATTTGAGGATCTTTCGAAGGAAGTCGTGCACGAAGTGAAACGGCGCGTAATCGATTCCCTGGGCTGCGCGCTCGGCGCATGGAAGGCAGAACCGTTTGTGATCGCGCGAAGAGTAGCGGGAGATTTCTCGGCGAAACACGGATCCACGATTTTTGGCACCGATCACAAGGCGCCGCCGGACTGGGCGGCGTTCGCCAACGGCTGCGGCATTCGCTATTTCGATTTTAACGACACCTATCTGTCGAAAGAGCCGGCGCATCCCAGCGACAACATTTCGGCCGCGTTAGCCGTTACGGAAAGCGTGGGCGCGGATGGACGCGAATTGATTACGGCCATCGCGCTTGCATACGAAGTGCAATGCCGGTTATGCGACGCGGCGAGCATTCGTGCGCGCGGATGGGACCACGTAACCTACGGGACGTTCTCGACTGCGGTCGCATCCGCCAAGTTGATGAAACTTGATCCGACCAACACACGGCACGCGGTGAATATTGCCGGTGTGGCCGGCGCGGCCATGCGCCAGTCCCGCGCCGGCGAACTCTCGCATTGGAAAGGCGTAGCCTTTGCCACCGCGGCGCGCCACGGGGTTTTCTCTGCGCTGCTTGCCCGCGAGGGTATGACCGGGCCCGCGCCGATTTTCGAAGGCGAAATGGGATTCGAGAAACAACTCGGCGTGTCGCTTGGCAACGTTGGCGACAAATTTCGGGGATCGCCCGCAATGATTTTGAAGACGAGCATCAAATATTGGCCGGCGGAATATCACAGTCAGAGCGCGATTGAAGCGGCGCTTTTTTTACGAGGCCAGATTGACGACCTGTCGAAAATCAAAGGCGTCTTGATCGAGAGCCACGACGCTTCAGTCGACATCATCGGGAGCGAACCGGAGAAATGGAAACCGAAGACGCGCGAGACGGCGGACCATAGCCTGCCCTACATCACGGCAATTGCGCTGATTGACGGCGAAATCACGGATCGTCAGTTCGAGCCGGAGCGATTCAAAGATCCTGAGGTCTGGAAGTTTTTGGAGAATGTGAAAGTGGAACGGAACGCGGAATTGAGCGCGATGTATCCAGATGCGGTCGGCAACATTGTGCACGTTGATCTCGCCGATGGCCGGCGATTAACCAAGCGCGTCGATTATCCGCTGGGCAACGCGAAGAATCGGCTCAAAGATTCCGCAGTCGAAGGAAAATTCCTCGCGCTTGTCGAGCGCATCATTGGGGAGAGCCGAGCGAAAAAGATTATCGAGCTTGTTTGGAAACTGGATGAAGCCAAAAACGTGGATGCGCTGATGCAGGCGATGAGAATGACGAATGACAAATGACGAAGGAATGATCGAATGACGAATACCAAAAAAGCGCAGCTTCCCGTAGTTTTCGTTCATTCGTGCTTCGTCATTGATTCGTCATTCGTCATTCGTGCTTCGTCATTTGTATGAGCACAAGCAAACCCAAGACGTTTCGCGAGCTCATCGCCGCGAGCCCTGTCATGCTGCCGGGTGTACCAAATGCGGCCATGGCGCGGCAAGCGGAACGTGTCGGATTTGACGCTGTATACGTAAGCGGCGCGGGAATGGCGAATGCGACCGCTGGCGTTCCCGACATCGGTTTGCTGACGCTAACGGAAGTGGTCCAACTGGCCGGGTACGTTGCGAAGGCGGTGAATATTCCCGCGATCGTGGATGCGGATACCGGATTTGGAAGTTTGGAAAATGCAGCACGCACAATCCGCGAGCTTGAAGCAGCAGGTCTGGCCGGTTGTCACATCGAAGACCAGGAATTTCCCAAGCGCTGCGGACATTTAGCCGGAAAATCGCTGGTCGACGTTGAAGAGATGACGGAAAGAATCAAAGCGGCGGTAGCTGCCCGGCGCGATCCCGATTTTATGATCATCGCGCGGACGGACGCGCGCGCGGTCGAGGATTTCGATCGAACAGTCGATCGGGCGCAGCGGTACATGGAAGCGGGCGCCGACGCAATCTTTCCGGAAGCATTGCAAAGCGCAGAGGAGTTTCGCGATTTTGCCAGTGAGATCGATCTGCCACTGCTGGCAAACATGACGGAGTTTGGGAAAAGCCCTCTGCTTTCGTTTTCGGATTTGGCTGGATTCGGCTACCGCATGGTGATTTTCCCCCAAAGCGCATTCCGCGTGTCGATGAAAGCGAGCGAGGAGTTTCTGTGTGCTCTCAAAAAAAGCGGAACCCAAAAGGAGTGGCTCGATGAGATGCAGACGCGTGAGGAGCTTTACAAACTGCTCGACTACGATCCAGCCGCAGAGAAATGGCTGGGCTTGCGCGACTGACGATTTGTCGGCGCGCGTATCGTAGTTACAATCAGCGAACAACATGGGTACTGAAACAAAACCACAATACAGCCCCGGATTGGCCGGGGTAATCGCCGGTGAAACGGCGATCTGCTGGGTCGATCCCGCTGCCGGGTTGATGTATCGGGGCTACGACATTCATGGGATGGCCGAGAAGGCCACTTTCGAGGAGGTTGCTTATTTGTTGCTCAACGGTGAGTTGCCAAATGCAAAGCAACTGAAGGACTTCACGCAACAGATCGGCAGCGAACGCGGGTTGCCCGGGCCGGTAACAGAAATGCTGCGACTGCTTCCGAGCGACGCGCATCCAATGGACATGCTGCGCACCGGCGTTTCGATGTTAAGCGCCTTCGACAAGGACCTGAGCGATAATTCTCACGACGCGAACATTCGCAAATCAATTCGCCTGATCGCACGCGTTTCCACTTTGATCACAGACGGCTGGCGTATTTCGCACGGTGAACAGCCGTTTCCCGAAAAGCCGGAATTGACGCAAGCGGCGAATTTCTTCTACAAATTCAACGGCAAAATTCCGGAGCAATGGCAAACCCGGATGCTCGACACGATTTTCAATCTCTACGCCGACCACGAATTCAACGCGTCCACATTTGCCGCGCGCGTAACGGCATCGACGCTGGCCGACATGTATGCCGCGGTTACATCCGCGGTTGCGACTCTTAAAGGGCCCCTGCACGGCGGCGCCAATGAGGAATCGATGAAGATGCTTGAGGAAATCGGAACGCCGGATCGCGCCGAGGAATGGTTAATGAAAAAGCTCGGGACGAAAGGCAAGATCATGGGCTTTGGGCATCGCGTTTACAAAGCAGGCGATTCCCGCGTGCCGGCGATGCGCGAGATCGCGCGCGACCTTGGGAAACGCACTGGGAAAGAGAATTGGGTGCCGATTTGCGAAACGCTCGAACAAGTGATGGAACGGGAGAAACAATTGTGCGCGAACGTCGATCTTTACGCCGCGCCCGTGTTTTGGCTGTTGGGATTTCCTCCTGAGTTGAATACGCCTCTTTTCGCTGCGTCCCGCGTGGCAGGCTGGTGCGCCCATGTCATCGAGCAACACGATAATAACCGTCTCATTCGGCCGCGATCACTGTACACCGGGCCACCGTTGCGGCCTTATCCCGGCTCGCCGAAATAATATTCCGCTATCTCTTCCTCTGCCTTTTCGCGCTTGGGTTGAGATAAAGAGTGGGAGGAAGCGGAAGAGGAAGAATCGATGAACGCTGAACAGTCGTTACAGGAAAAATATGCGCCCCGAAACATGTGCTTCGGTTGCGGCGTGGCAAACCCGGACGGCTTGCATATTCGTAGTTTCCTGAAGAACGGCGAGGTCGTCGCTGAGTGGAAACCGCAGAAAAAATACGAAGCGTTCGAGGGAGTTTTGAACGGCGGGATCATCGGCACATTGCTCGATTGTCATTGCAACTGGACGGCAGCGTATCATCTGATGAAACGCTCGGGCGAAAATCGTCCGCCTTGCACAGTCACTGCGGAATACGCCATCAAACTGCTGCGGCCGACCCCAACAAACGACTCCGTTTTTCTCTCTGCGAAGGTTGTCGAGATCAGTGATGACCGTGCGACCATCGAGGGAACACTGACTGCTGGGGGGAAAGTTTGCGCCACGTGTCGCGGAGTTTTCGTTGCGGTGAAGGAAGGCCATCCCGCGTACCATCGATGGTAGCGGCTTTACTTTTGTTGCTGGCTGCGAGTACGCCGGGATCGACCAGCGATTTTGCGAATCGGATTTTATCCATCGAGGAGCGAACCGGCGCTCGAATCGATGTGGCTGGGCCGGACAGTGGCAGCGGTAAACGTCTCGATTATCGATCGGAAGAACGCTTCCCGATGTGCAGCACGTTTAAATTTCTCGCCGCTGCGGCGGTGCTAAAGCGCGTCGATGACCGACAAGAGAAATTGGACCGGTTCGTTACTTATAGTGCCAAGGACATCTTGGAACATGCGCCAGTGACGAAGGAACATCTTAAAGATGGGGGTATGACGCTTGGCGCTTTGTGCGCGGCGGCGATCGAACAGAGTGATAACACAGCCGGCAATCTTTTGCTGGATACAATTGGCGGACCGGGTGGACTGACAAGTTTTGTACGCGGCATTGGCGATAAGATGACCAGACTTGATCGGAAAGAACCGGAATTGAATAGCGCCATTCCCGGCGATGAACGCGACACCACAAGTCCTGTGGCGATGTGCGCAGACATGCAACGGTTAGTGCTTGGCAATGTGTTATCCGAATCTTCACGACATCAGCTCGAAGATTGGTTGCGGCACAACGACACTGGCGCACAGATGATTCGGGCCGGCGTTCCAAAAGCTTGGACTCTCGGCGACAAAACAGGACGATGCGGAAACGAAGCGATAAACGATGTTGCCATTATTCGTCCACCCGGGCGCGCGGCGATTCTGGTTGCTGTTTACTCGATCAGTTCGACATCCTCAACGGATGATCGTGCTGCAACTATTGCGGAAGCAGCGCGCGTCATTGTCGAGTTTCTGTCAAAGTAATTGTAGCCCTCGCCCCGTGGGCGACGCCGCGCTTCCAGAGGGAAGCGGCTACAGAATTCCTTGCCTGAATTTCGCCGATGCGCTCCTCGCGGTGTTGGATTTAACTGTCGCTCATGAAAACCTCGAGCTTTCACGTCGTTCCTCTTGCTACCGAAATTGCGGACGCAGCGCGGCGCGCGGTAAACGCGGGAGCAGCGGATCACGCGCTCATCACAGTAGATTCGCTCGGAAGCAGTCCCTGTCGCCACTGCCTGCGTTGGGCGCAACCGGGCGAGCGCGTCATTCTGTTTCCGTACGCCGCGATTTCGCATGGCCACCCGTATTCCGAGACAGGCCCGATCTTTGTTCACGCCGATGAGTGCCAGCGCTACGGCGCGACTAACGAATACCCCGCCGATTTTCGCAATGGCCGCGTGTTTCGCGCTTACGATTCAAATTACAACATCATCGACGCGCAAGTTATGGATGGCAGCGAACCAGAAGTCGTGATCGAAACGTTGTTCCAAGATCCCGACACCGCGTTTGTGGACGTGCGAAGCGTTACCCGCGGCTGCTTTACGTTCCGAGTTCAACGTGCATGACGGCACGTGTATCCGCTACAGAATTCGCTGCTCGAATTTCGTCGATGCATCAACGATTGTGAGTGCTTAACTTTTTCTCATGAAAACGCTCGAACTTCTGCCGCCCACCGAGACGATGTATCGCGCACTGGTGAACCGCGATCCGAGCTTTGAAGGAATTTTTTACATCGGCGTGCGTACGACTGGAATTTTCTGCCGGCCGACGTGCTCGGCAAAAAAACCGGCACGCGAAAACGTCGATTTTTTTGCAACATCAGGCGACGCACTGGAAAACGGTTATCGGCCTTGCTTGCGCTGCCACCCGCTCGATCCAAACGCGCGTCCGCCGAAACTGATCGAGCGCTTGCGCTCGGAAGTGGAGCGCGCGCCGGGCGGACGCCTCACGGACAAGGAACTAACCGCGCTCTCGATCGATCCTTCAACCGCGCGACGACAGTTCAAGCGCCATTATGGAATGACTTTCCAAGCGTATCATCGCGCGCGCCGGATGGGTCTTGCTTTGAGCCAGGTGCGGCAAGGCAATCGCGTGGATCAGGCGAGAAACGGGAGCGGGTTTGAATCTGAAAGCGGCTTCCGCGACGCGTTCACCAAGATCTTTGGCGAATCGCCAACAAACGCCAGGACGCATGCACCACTGTTTGCGGAGCGAATGGATTCGCCGCTCGGGCCAATGATCGCAGTCGCTGACGACCAGGGGTTGCGCTTACTCGAATTCATCGATCGGCGCGCGACAGAACGCGAGCTATCGATTTTGCGAACACGGTTGTGCACAAATGTCGTGCCCGGGAAACATCGGCATCTCGAAACCGTCCGTTCGCAACTCAGGGACTATTTCGCCGGTAAGAAGCTGGAGTTCGAAGTTCCGCTGGCTCCGGTCGGGTCCACCTTCCAATTGCGCGCGTGGAAAATCTTGCAGTCGATTCCAGTTGGCGAAACGCGGTCGTATTCGTGGATGGCAAAGCGAGTGGGCGATGAAAATGCGCGTCGCGCAGTTGGTCGCGCGAATGGTACGAATATGATTTCCATCATAATCCCGTGCCACCGCGTGATCCGAGCTGACGGGACGCTCTGCGGGTACGGCGGGGGTTTATGGCGCAAGAAATGGCTGCTCGATCACGAACGGCGCTGGGCGAAAAACAAGTGACTTTTAGGTCTGGGAACCTGAGCAGGTTCGAACGCGTTCCTTTCCTCCGCGTGTCTTTGCACACTCTCGATCACTGTGCGAGTCGTGATGCGCGATGGAGCGCAGTGAGCATGCAGCATTAAAGATTGAGGTGACAGACCCTCAGCCCCTTTGCGTCCGCGCTGCGTCGCCGGCTGCGAACGCCTGGTGGCTATTCTGCGTGCTGATTTTCGCGGTCAAGTTTTTGCTCCTTTGGCTGGACTCAACGCCGAAACTTTTCCTGGGCGACTCCGGGGCCTACATCTGGACGGCGCTGACCGGTTGGATTCCAAGTGATCGATCGTACTTCTACGGCTACCTGGTACGCTGGTTGGCGGTTTGGCCGCACAGTTTTGGTCCACTTCTGTTGAGTCAAATGCTCGTCAGTGCGGTGACAGCGATTGTTTTTGCGCTCATTTGCAGCCGCTTTTTTGAAATGTCGAACAGGCTTTCCTTTTTCTTCGGATTAATGTGCGCGTTGGATCCGTGCCAGCTTGTCTGGGAGCGGTACGTGATGACCGAGACCTTTAGCCTGCTTGTTTACGTGCTGGTTCTCTATTGGTCTCTGGCTTATTTACGCGATCGGCGGCTGTGGCAACTTGCAATCGTCCAGGCGCTCTCGGTGCTGCTGATTGGCTTTAGGATGAGCTTTCTCCCGGTCGTTCAAGCCTGCACGATTCTCATGCCACTCATTGCGTTTGCACGTTGTGCTTTTCCGGCGTTACGCAACCGATCAGAGGCGCGTGCACCGGAATGGGGCGTTCTAACAACCGGGTTAACACACATGATCGTCAGCATTGCCATGATGTTCGTAATGCATGGCGCCTACAAGTATGCCAATGGCTGGCTGAGCAACCGCGAGCCGGCTTATTTGTACGATGCCGGAGCTCACCTTGCCGCGGTTTGGGCGCCCGCCCTTGAACCATCCGACGCCAGCGATCTGCGTTTCGGCGATCTCATTGCCAACGGGCCTCAGATCAAAATCAAGGATCTGCGCTCAAGAAATGCCCAGCAATACGGCAAAGGTCTTCTGATTGACCGCTGGCGCGAAATTGAAAAAGACCCTCGAAAGAACGATCGCGTTGCGCGCGAGACCGCCATCAATGCTTTGCGGCGCCGACCGTGGGAAATTGTCTGGCTCGCCGTGGAAACTTACATGGGATATTGGAACCCCGGATCCATTCAGGGGTACGCCCGAACCGATCTTGGCTATGCCAAGATGAACGATGACGCGGTCAAGATGTTCGCTGAGAAGTTCGGATTTCGAGCGGTAAAAGACCCCCGAACGCAGCCATACTCGTTGTTACAACATTACTTTCTGAGATCCTGGCCGTATTACTTCATTGTAATTGTGTCGCCTTTAGTCTGCGCATTCGCGATATGGTTGAGTCGCGATCGATCATTTGTGCTTCTCTTGTTTGTCCATGCATCGATTCTGATGGCGGTGGTAACTGTTCTCTCACCGCAGCCGTGCATTCGTTACCTCCAACCTGTCTCTGTTTTGACACTCTTGAGCATCGCCATTTGCGCGACTGGCTCGCTAGGAGAACAAGCCCGGCGGCGACGCAATCCGCTTCCTGATTCTGCCGCGCTCAAGCAACGCATTTGAAGCTGCGCGCCCGGAAGGACTCGAACCTTCGACCTACGGATTAGAAATCCGTTGCTCTATCCGGCTGAGCTACGGGCGCATTTGCTAGGTAAACTCGGATTGGCCGTTGTCGTTTCGTTGACTCTTTCACGGTCATGTTCTACGGTTGACTTGTGAAATGAGCAGTGCGCTTGTTTTCATCAACAGAACTTAGGGCCGCGGTGCCGGAGTTGGGCGCGGTCGCGCTGTGGGACTGGGTCTCGCAGTAGGTGTCGATGTTGCGGTTGCTGTCGTTGTTGCTGTTGGCGTCGAACTAGCGGTTGCCGTAGGCGTAGTAGTAGGTGGCGGGCCAAACTGTGCGCAGTATCTCCCGCCAGTGTTCAAAAATTGCCCGTTAGTGTCAGTTCCACCCCAAACGATCATTTCGCTCCCGCTCCAGACTGCTGTGTGCTCACTTCGTCCTTCTGGGGCATTAGTAATGCTCGTGAGTGTCCAACCGCCCGTGCCAGGATTATATCTCTGCCCCGTATTCGTAAAAGAGCCTGGGGTAGTACCACCAGCCCACACGATCATTTCACTGCCAGTCCACACCGCCGTGTGAAAGGATCGTTGAGTCGCGTTAGTAGTGCTGGTAGCTGTCCAGCTGTCGGTGCTCGGAGTATATCTCCCGCCGGTGTTGTAATAGGTGAAACCACCATCACTGCCACCCCAGACGATCATTTCGCTCCCACTCCAAACTGCGGTGTGAAAGATTCGTGCGGTCGGCGCGTTAGCGGTGCTGGTCGCTGTCCAACTGTCCGTGCCAGGATTGTATTTTCCACCGGTATTCAAAAGGCCCACAGCAGTTTCACCGCCCCAGACAATCATCTCACTGCCAGTCCAAACCGCCGTGTGAGAGTCTCGTGCAGTCGGCGCGTTAGTGGTGCTCGTCGCTGTCCAACTATCCGTATTGGGATTGTATTTCCCACCAGTGTTGAAATCGAGACTACTCCCTCCACCCCAAATAATCATTTCGCTGCCAGTCCAAACCGCCGTGTGTATTGATCGAGCCTCGGGTGCGTTAGTCACGCTAGTAGCCGTCCAAGTATCCGTAGCAGGATCGTATCTCCCGCCGGTGTTGAGAAAGTTGGTGCCATCACCGCCTCCCCAGACGATCATTTCGTTGCCAGTCCAGACTGCCGTGTGAAAAAACCGTGGATCAGGCGCGGCAGTGACGCTTGTTGTTGTCCAACTATCTGTGCTCGGATTGTATCTGCCGCCAGTGTTCAACGGTTGCTGGAAGTCCTGATTTCCACCCCAGATGATCATTTCGCTACCAGTCCAGACTGCTGTGTGATAGCGTCGTCCGGATGGCGCGTTGGTTGTGCTGGTAGCTGTCCAAGCATCGTCAATGCAGCCCGCGCCACTTGAAATCGCGGGAAGCGTATAATTCGCGTTTGCTGCTACCAAGGTTTTTGGGGTGCGCAGAAGAACCTCCACCGGCTGTCTCAACTCGCCGTAAATTCTTGAGTCGTAAGCATAGCGGTTTGTTAGCAAGCGCACTGACAACAGAGGCCTGGCCAGACACTCCGCGATCACAAAAGGATCGTTTCCCAGCGCTTCAAAGAGTTCGCGCAACACCTCGGGCTGCTTCGTATACTCTGCCATGCGATCCATTTCCGCCTGTAACTGATCGGCTGTAAGCGGTCGTTGCCAGTAGCCTTCTAACGCTTCCGACGTGCGTAGGTAGTCTGCGACCTTCCTTTCCACTTGCGTCTCAGACATAACCGCGTCGAGCGATGGCTTGGGATCAGGACGCTCTTTTGCCCAGATGCGGTGACGCCAGTAAACGTCCTCAATCGCTCGCTGGTAAGCTACGCGCTCTGCAAACGTCAGCGTTGTTGGGGAAACGTTGGCCGGTACTTCGGGACGGAAAAAACCCAGCAGCGTTCCGCTTACCATTGAGCAGGCCGCAGCTCCGCAAAGAAGAAGTGTGATCGCAGCGCGCAGACGAAAGAAAGCGGATTGAGCAGTGTGTTTGTTTTTCAAATGTTGAGTTCCGGCGAGTAAACACCTCTTACCTGAACTGCGTCAAAGATGTCGAGACTTTTCGTTGCGGACTCGCATCGCGACGACGGAAACCGTTTCGTGGTGCGCGCGGATGAAAAGTTGCGGCTTTTACGGAACTGAATCAGCGATTAAGGATAAAAAAACACGGTGCTAATTACTGATTGATGTACTGCGTCGGCGTTGGACGTGGTCGCGGGGTCGGGCGCGGCCTTGCAACATTAATCACGCCAGTCATGCCAAACTCTCAGTGCGCGTCACAGAAGTAGGAATAAGTGCCAGGCTGCGTGAAAGTGTGCTCATAGACCGCACCTGTGTCGGAAAGGATCCCCGCCGCGCAGTTGGTATTATCAGGGGAACAAAATCGCCGATCGGCGGTTGCGCTGCCTGCCACTGGTGACACTGTGGGCGTCACTGACCCAGGTCCACCGCACCGTGTCGCCCGCAGAGATGGTGAGCATGTTTGGCACAAACGCGAAACCAAGCCCCACCGTTACATCGAAAATCTGGTTGGTAGCGGATGGCACGCCATTCAACGGCTCTCGGCCGTCTTGATCAACAAGCCTGATGGCTTTAGCAGCGCCCCGCTCCTACGTCGTGATAGCGATGCGTCTGTCGCCAGATTCAGCCGACGACAGGAATACCGCCGCAAACATTATTGCCACCCAACAAGTTCGCCGCGCTCTTGCGCTCATGTCTATTGATGTGATCTAACAATAATTCGGGCCGATAGATCAAGGCAATTCTCACCACTCTTTGAACTTCCCCTTTTGTTCGCGCGTCTCAATCGCGTTGGCAGCCCCATCTTAAGACACGAATCACAGCATCACGTGAGCAGCTGCTAAACTTCGCGTTGCTGAATACGTTTGGCTCGCCATACCATGGTCGACCGAATGGCAGCGCATCGGAAATCAGATCGATGACGCGATGATCTTTGCGGGGGCGGACTTCGTAACTGTCGCTGCCCCTTCGCGAGGATTGATCACTCTTCGTCGCCGTCTTGTTCGGCGGCTACCGGGATGAGTGTGCCGAAGAGGCCATCCATTTCATTGTTCGGCCCGGCGGTGAAGAACAGAGTGGTCGAAGCGCCAGCGGCTCCGTTGTTGCCGAAAGTCAGCGACCAGAGCCCGTCGATAAACACCAGCGAATTGTCAGGCTTGAGGACGAAGCCGATGAATTGCCTGGTGAAGCCGTTAAAGGCGGCGATCCAGCCGCTGCGGAAATTGCCGACCAGGATAGTGTTGCTGAACTCGCCGAAGTCACGCGGAGTCCAAACAATCCCCCAGGGCGCGTTGAACCAATTGCCATGCTCCAGGCGGCCTTGAAGTTCACCTCTGGTGCTGAAAATATCCACGAAACCCAAGCCGTCGCCACCGACTGGATCGTGGCGGGCAGCATCCTGCTTAGCGTAAGTGACAAATAGGCTGCCGCCGATGTTCTGAATATTAAATGGAGCAAAGCCAAAGGGGATATGTTCATCGTCAAAGGCGCCTTCGGCCAAATGTACTGCGTGGAAATGGGTGTCGTAGACCTCAACTCTGCCATCCCGAAAATTGGTGACGTACAGGAATTTTTGGCCACCGATTTCGCCGGAAGTCATACCTTTGTAAACGGCACTGTCCGGAGCGCCGTTATCGGAGTTGTCCACTTCTAAAACAGCGTCGGGTGAAGGCGGACTCCCGCCCGGGAGAAGGTTTACGTCAGGATTCCAACCGGAGATGGTGCCATCTTCGGTGGCGAAAATGAAGATAGCGGGCTTACTTGCTGGCCTGCCTTTATCGAGCAGGAAATCAGTGGCGCTGCCATTGAACACAATGCCGGTCGGAGCTGATAGCGTCCCACGGCGAGCGGAACCGGGCGGAGGCACAACTACAAAGTTACTGGTCTGATGGTTTGCTTCAACAAAGATGTCGATTGGGCTTCCGCGTCCGTCCGCTAAGGTAGAGGTTCCGGAATTGTTGTTAGAGATCCACCACGGACTGCCGTCGGAGGAGCGGGTGAGTCCCCAGGGATTCTTCAGGTTGGGGTCGGTGTGGGCCGCCATGCCGGGTATGTCGGAGATGAGATTCCTCTGGGTGTAGTGTTGCGCGAGCGCAAGATTGGGAATAGCGAATGCCGCAAGTGCGACGGCAACAGACAGCTTGGCAGACTTTAAAAGACGTTGCATAGGTTTCGTGAAATTTTCACCTATAAAAACGTGCCTACGCAGCGGGTGACTGATGGGCATAAATGACAATGCTGTGGGTCTGTTCGTCGGTTTCATAGTGCGTGGAATCGCAGCAATCCGCGCCGGGCGCAACTCTGGAAACGTAACGCTATCGTTACCTTCAGAGTGCGGGAAATCGCTTTAGAGCGGGCGCGGCCAAAACCAAACTTCAACCTCGACTAGCACACCTTATGGCCTAACAAACCACCTACACCGTCGCCGGGTTAGGCGCTTTATGTGCGAAAAGACTTCAATCGCTTCAAGAAGGATATTAAGCCAATGGACAGCGCCAGCGAATCGATCCTAGCGCTTAAGCCGGTGACGTTCGCTACAAGAACGACAACACGAACATTCCGCAATTTGGCTTGGTTGCCGAGCAGGTGGCCGAAGTCAATTCCGACCTAGTGGTCCGTGACAACAACGGTGAGATTTACACCGTTCGCTATGATGCAGTGAACGCGATTTTGCTCAACGAGTTTCTCAAAGAGCATCGCAAGGTGCAGGATTTGGAGAAGCAGGTTGAAAAACTCACTGTGGGACTACAGAAGGTGAGCGCACAGCTTGAAGCGAGCAAACCTGCGCCGCAAACCGTTCTGAACAATCAGTAAAGCTGCCCGGTGACAGGACCTGACAACGCGGATGATAGGAAAAAGGGACCGCGAGTTGTCTTATTTCTTCTTTTTGTCCGCAGCGGCTTCCTCGGCCTGATCTTTGGGCGTTTCGGTTTTAACTGAGACGACCTTCCCAGTTTTTGCATCAACCTGCACCTCGTTAATGTCGCGTGTGTCGGGTTTCGCGATATCGAAGGACCAGATCAGCGCGCCATGCTCGCGCTCCAACTCGCCAGACGACACTCTTCCATGTGGAACCTTCGACAGGGCAATATGCTCGGCCTCGCTCCTAGTGATTTTTGCTTCTTTCGCCAGCTGTTCCTCACTCCGACCAGCGTCAACGCGGCACAGAAACACGAAACCCAGAGCGGCGACTGCGAAACCGATAATAATCTTCATGCCTCGTTCGACACACGCCAGCCTCCGCTGTTCATGAAGTACCGGGAAATTATCGCCGATAATCTCAAGGAACGCGGTTGGAGTTTGGGTGATCTTGGTTCCGGGCCGGAGTCATTACTCATTACGACAGTGATCTTGAGCGCGTAACGAGCGCGAGAGGGCACTCCTTTTCACGGTCCTTTCTACGGTCTGTGCAATTTTTGCCGCAAAACGGCGCAATTCTGCGCAACAGAGTGCGAATACCTTAGTCGCCAAATACCTAGCGTAAGCAACGCTGTGCAAAGCAGTGAAACGGTGCGCAACTCGTTAGGCTTGAATTAGAAATCCGTTGCTCTACGAAAGCCGACAGCGAAGCGAATTGCTCAGACATGTCGCAGTTTATGCCGAGCACTCGCTACAAAGATCAGGGAAATTCCCTAAGAAAGTCTTGACAGTTTGGCGCGGTTGGATTAAGGCGGGGCCTCAACTAATCAACGACGCTCGATGAGGAAGGCGGTTTGGGAGATTCTCACTGACGCTGGAGAACGGAAGAATCCCCAAATTGATCAATCATCCCCCCGGAACTATAACGGCTCGTGTTCATTGGGCCGCTGCAACCTTCGTTCTCTTAGTTTTAGCAGCTGATCCCGCCGCTGCTACCGGGCTCTTTTCCAAAACCAGTGCTCCCGCGCGTAAGGCACATTTCGCTTATTCCGCAGGCGGCGCCGACAACGTGGTAGCCCGGCTTTGCCGATGAGGGAGCTAACGCCAGGTCGTCTATGAAAAAGAGATCCACTTCACAATCAGCGTTCTTTAATCCTCGCATTTTACTTGCTGCTGTTCTTTGTCTGGCCGGCGTCGCTGTAGCGCTATTTGGTATGGGCGCGCTCTCGAACGTGTTAGCCCAGGCAAAAGGGACAAGAACTAACCAGGACACCCCCGGCACTCAGACGCCAGACGTGGTGAGGATGGTCGGTCCTGTTCGTCTGGACCGGGATTTGCGAACCCTGCCTTACGTTGCGCCAAAGAAGGAGTTTGAGGAGAGAGGTCCTCTGACGCGTTATCCGCACCTGGATACGAACCAGACCAGCGCCCCGTCGGCGTCCGGAACCGCCGGATTGGCGAATGTTCGGAACCTATTCAAAAGTGTGTTGCTGCCGGCGCCCATGATGCCGCCTCCTTTGCTGACCTTTAGCGGAGCATCCGGCGACCCCGCCAATATAGTGCCGGACAACGATGGCGATGTAGGCCCGAACCATTACGTGGAATCGATCAATCGTTCGTTCCTGATCTTTAACAAGAATGGCACAGAGCTGTCGGGCAACTCATACGATTCATTCTTTGCCGGGTTGGCGGGCACTCCTTGCGCCGACAATAATCAGGGAGACCCTTTTACTCTCTACGATCCGATCGCTGATCGCTGGCTGATAAGCGACTTTGCCTTGGGGACCGGATTCCCGGGCGACTCCTTCTGGGAGTGCATCGGCGTGTCCCAGACAAACGATCCCGTCAGTGGCGGCTGGTTGCTTTACGCGCTCCAGGTAGATCGAGCGAACCCGGACCAATTCGGCGATTACCCAAAGTTCGCGATGTGGAACTCTGGCGGCAGCCCATCCCAAAACGCCTATTTCCTGACAGTTAATCTGTGGACGGATTACAACAAGTTTAAAGGTGTGCGCGTTTTCGCGCTCGATCGCGCAGCGATGCTGGCCGGGACAGGGAGACCTAACCCCACCGCTATCGCCTTTACCATCCCTCCAGCCGCTCTGGGCGCTGCCTCTACCTTGCTCCCGGCCAATTTTCGCAACGGCAATGCGCTTCCTGTGGGAGAAGACGAGTTTCTGCTTGCCATCGACGACGCGACCGCGGTCCTGAACCAGGTGAAGGGTTGGCGATTCCATGTCGATTTTGGCACGCCGGGAAATTCAACTCTCGGCGTGAACCCGGATCACTCTCCAAACAAATTGATCGGAGTGAACCCGTTTGTCGAAATCCGTGAGCGAATTGTGCCTCAGCCGGGTACTTCGCAAAAACTGGATACGTTGGGCGATAAACTCATGGCACCGGTCGTTTATCAAAACCGCAACGGCACGGAATCGTTATGGGCTGCTCACACTGTAAGCGAGAACGGTGTGGCTGCGATCAGTTGGTATCAATTCGATGTTACCGGCGGAAATTTCCCTGCGGCCGCTGTCCAACAGCAACATTGGACCAACGGCAACGATGGTTTGTGGCGCTGGATGCCCAGTATAGCTGTCGATGTGAACGGTAACACAGCGATTGGTTATTCCGTGTCCAGTTCATCTGTGCCCCCGGGCATTCGTTATGCCGGGCGCCTTGCTACTGACGCGCTGAATAACCTCGCGCAGGGCGAAGCTACAATGTCAAACGGCTTTTTTAGCCAGGAGGGCCTCTCGCGTTGGGGCGATTATACGATGACCACGGTTGATCCAGCCGATGGCACCAGCTTCTGGCACGTAAACCAGTTACCCAGTGGAAATAACTTCTCGTACTGGAACTCAGTCATCGGAAAATTCAGCTTCCCGGTTCCTACTCCAACGGCATCTCCGAGTCCTACTTCAACGCCAACTGCGACAGCAACTGCAACCGCGACGGCTACGTTTACTCCCACGGCTACTGCAACCGTAACTGCTATAGCTACAGCTACGTCCACGCCTACGCCTACGGCGACGCCAACAGCAAGTTGCAGCTACATATACACCACTGGAGGGGACACCTTTGAGCCAGGCATTGTTAGCCTTGGCATGAACTGTGACGACTGCGGCATTCCCATCGCTCTGCCGTTCCCTGTCACCATTTACAACCAGACCTTTACCTCCGCTATCGTAGGATCTAATGGCACATTATCGTTCGGTACTCCGTACAATGATTCTGCCATCACCTGCATGCCGGTGGATTCCGCCACATATTCAATCGCCCCTTACTGGGTAGATCAGTTTCCGGTCACTTCGGAATGCCCTACTTGTGGCGTGTTCACTGCTCTTACAGGCCAGGCACCGCCTAATCGAAAATTCGTTGTGGAATGGCGGAATGCCTACTACCCTGGCAATGCTACTCCGAATCTGGATTACGAGGTAGTCTTGTACGAGACGCCACCATCGGATGGGCGCTTTGACGTAGCCTACCAGTTGGTAACCAGCCAGACTGTAGGCACACCCTTTGCGCTTACGGTAGGCGTCCAACAGAACCCGACAAGTTACACGGAGGTAGGATGTGATCCAAGCGGGGGCGCGAATCCACCTGCTGGCGTGTCCTCGGGTACTTACTTCATGTACAGACTCTACGATTGTCCAACGCCCACGCCGACACCCACCGCGACTCCTACGGCAACTCCTACTGCACCGCCGACGTGCACTCCTCCCTACACGTACACCACAGGCGCAGGCACCTTTGTCCCAGGCACGAGTAATCTCGGCATGAACTGCGACGACTGTGGTATTCCCATCGCTCTGCCGTTCCCGGTCACCTTGTACGGCCAGAGCTTTACCTCCGCGATCGTTGGATCTAACGGCACGTTGGCGTTCGGCACGCCCTACAATGACTTTGCCGTCACTTGTATGCCGGTCGACTCTGCCACTTACTCAATCGGACCTTACTGGGTAGACCAGTATCCGGTTACTGCCAGCTGTCCCACCTGCGGAGCGTTCACGGCCATAACGGGTACGTCGCCTAACCGAATATTCTACATCGAATGGCGCAATGTTTATTACTCAGACGATCCGCCTCCAATTCCGAGCCTTGACTACGAGATCATCCTGTATGAGACGCCTCCTTCCACGGAGCGCTTCGACATAGCGTACCAACGGATAGGCAGGCACACGGGGGGCACTGATAGTGCTATCACAGTAGGCGTGCAACAGAACAGGACTAATTTTACCCAGGTAGGATGTGACCCTTCAGGCACAAATCCACCTAACGGTGTGGTGTCAGGTGCTTACTTCATTTACGCACCGAGTATCTGTGCGACCCCCACGCCTACGCCGACAGCTACCGCCACGTTCACGCCGACACCGACTCCCTCAGCTACTCACACGCCGACACCAACAGCCACATTTACGCCGACAGCGACTGCCACGTTCACGCCTACGCCGTCAGCGACGGCGACGGTGCCTGCAACTCCGACGGCTACGGCGACGTTTACGCCAACAGCTACTGCTACTGCAACCGCTACGGCCACGTTTACGCCGACACCGACTCCAACAGCTACTCACACGCCCACACCGACAGCGACAGCCACATTTACCCCAACGCCGACCCCGACAGCTACACACACGCCGACCCCCACCGCCACAGCAACGGCAACTCCGACTGCAACCGCTACATTTACTCCGACAGCAACGGCAACATTTACTCCAACGCCGACCCCGACGGCTACACACACTCCGAGCCCCACAGCAACAGCTACAGCTACCTTTACGCCTACTTCCACAGCGACAGCTACGTTCACTCCAACGGCAACACCCACCGCCACCGCCACTGCTACGGCCACTCAGCCTCCGTCGCCGACTCCAACTGCCACGTCAACGGCAACACCAACGCCGACGATTGCGCCGAGACCGACAGCGACGGCCAGACCTCGCCCGACCCCGGCGCCTCGTCCCGGTCTACAAGCCTCAAGGCCGTGGTGGAAAATCTGGTAGTAGGTCGGACAGATATCATTTTCCGCCGCCCGGCGATCAGTCTTCGTTTCCTCTTCGCCGGAAACCGATCGCCGTTAGATCAGAACGCTTGGCGAACTCCGCGGAACAAGGCTGGCCGCTATTGGCAATTCGCACACAGACGCGAAAGCCATGCACCAGCATGCTTTTGCCGTGTTGGATGAAAAAACGCGGGGCAGTTGATCCGGTAAAGCTGTTGAAGCGTCGAAGGGCGAGCACATGCCGGTAGCCTGTGCTTTCCTGAATCTGTGCCGGCTGCACCAGCGATCTTCGCTGCCGGACTAAACACTGGCACTCTTCGAACTCGCCCGCGTGCTCGTGCGTTTCGAGCGCGTTGCCAGCTTCATCGCAAACGCGTCCACGCACGCGCGCGAGGACTCGGCGTTTGAGTTTTGTGCATGCAAAAACGGGACTACGCGCATCCGAAATGCCTCCGATACCTGGCGCCGCTAAGACTGTGCAAAACAGTGAAATGATGCGCCACTCGTTAGGCTTGAATCAGAAATCCGTTGCTCTAGCCGGCTGAGCTACGGGCGCATTTACGAGGTAATCAATGTAGGAAAGTTGGCGAGATGAACGGACTGTTTCAATCCGTTGTTATCCTAGCTACGGGTTAACCGTTGCCGAGTAGTTGCCAGATATCCTCAGTTATCGCTTACTGATTTGCCATTCGTCGGCCGATTTCCTTGCCCTTTTGTTAAGTTGTTATGATTAACAGTGGCCACCGTGTACCTGAATGCATGAAAGCGCTTCATCAGTCAGCTCGGAAACCGCCCGGGTTGCCACAGTGCTGTAGTCTCGGGTAGACCAAGAGCGACATTCATCGCCTGCACGGCTTGTCCTGCCATTCCCTTTCCCAGATTGTCGAGGGCGACCATGATTGCGGAGGTATTCTCGTTTGCTGCGACACTGACATCGGCAAAGTTAGTTCCTGCTACTGCCGCGACCCGCGGGCTTCCTTCCACGATTCGGACGAACGGACAACCGTCGAAAGCCGAGAGAACACGAGCGTCCAGCGCAGGCGGACGAAATCCGTCCGCATTGCCGAACTGTAGAGTGGCGAAGATTCCGCGGACAAAGGGTCCGCTATGCGGCACAAATCCAAGCGTACCGCGGATGTTGCATGCTGCCATCGCCATCTCCACTTCGGCCGTGTGATGATGTGTCAGAATTTTGTAGGCGCGGAAGTCATTTGCGCGTGCCGGATGATGTGTCGCAAAGGTTGGGCTGATACCGCTACCGCTCGAACCCGTCACCGCGCTGGCTGCGAAGAAGTCAATCTGCAATCCTCGAAGCGGGAGAAGCGCCAGTTGCAAAGCGGTCGCGAAACAACCGGGACTGGCAATTCTTTTCGCGCCCTTGATAGCGGCGCTATTCCATTCTGGAAGACCATACACAAACTGCGGCACCAACTCTGGACATGGATGTTCGAATCCGTTTACGTGCTGAAATGTGCGCGGATTAGGGACTCGAAAGTCCGCAGAAAGGTCGACGAGCACCATGCGTCCATCGATGCCCGCCCTCGACCATGCCGATTCAAGCTCGCGCAATCGGCCCGCTAGTTCTCCATGCGGCAATGCGGAGAAGACTACGGGCTGTTCACTGCGAGCGAGCTCTTGCCAGTCGATCTCCGATTCGAACCGACCGTCAACAACAGTGCGCAAATTCGGATGCGCCGTGGAAAACGGCTTTCCACCCAAGGTGCGCGATGTTCCACGGAGACTGCTCACCGCGGGGTGACGCGAAAGCCAGTAGAGCAGCTCACCACCGCCATAGCCCGATGCGCCGAAGATAACCGCGTCAATTTTCATGCGACTTTCCGAGATGCGGCCGAATTTTATTAAGCACCAGGTCGCCAAATTGTTTTGGATTCGTGCGCGCGTTGCATGCGGGCAATCCGAGCGATTCCACGAAGCGAGCACCAACACGATTATCGGTCGCGGGGCCAGTCACAACATCTACTTCCAGACCGAAGGCTGTTCGGAAATGCGTTACCCCGCCCGCAACGCCGACAGGATCATTCGCGCACAAAACAAAAGCCGCGCCCCAGGCTTTCAGTTTCGGATCGGCTAGTATCGTTTGGACACCGTATTCGCCCATGATTCCATCGCCAGTCTCCGCGACAATCACATCAACGCTGCGCGCTGCGAACTCATTGAAGATCACTCGCGCGATGCGTGCCGAATTTTCCGGTGCGGTGCAGACGATTCCCGCATCAGTGAAATCGAAAATCGGATCGGCTCCGTAGTCGCGCATTGAAAGAATATCGCGCAACAAACTGACGCCGGTAAGTTTGGCGCCGCCTACGCTGAATCCTTCCTGTGAAAACCGGCGTACCAACGCGCACGCGGCCTGCGTTTTGCCGGATTGCATGCAAGTGCCTGCAACAAAAACAACGGGTACCCGCCGTGAATTCGTACGTCCATCGATTGCTCCGTGGGAGATCGATGCTGGCGCGCCGATGCGTGTGCCGAATTCCGAGAAGAGCAGCACTTGTCCGAGTATTTCCACTTCAAACGGTGCGCCCACGTCGGGGCTGCCGGAAATGGCTTTGCCGATAACGCCGCCCATGTTTAACAGGTGGAGAAAGTCACCGACTTTCACCTCACTCGGCATCACGCCCTCGTAGCCTTGCAGCGCATTGCGGTGACCAAGCGTCCCGACGATCACATCGCCGGCGTGCAGGATACTCAAGCGACCGTGAACGTCTTCGAGTTGATTGTAAACGCTCTTCTCGCCGTGAATCCGACCGACCACAACCGCACCTGGCTTAGCTTCAATTTCCTGCCGCAGCGTAACCTGACGTCCGAGATGCAGATTGCGAGTAACCGAACCGATTTTATCAAGGTGAATGCGCATGAGAAATGGCCTTCACTCGCTGCGAGAACTCATCGCCAGCATCTGGGGGACGCCAAAGATTTTCGCAAACGCCGCCGCCTCCGGGCCGGACCACAGCGAAGTTCCTTCGCCATAGTTTGCCAGTTCCGAGCGCATGAGACTGTTCGCGGAACGCACACCTTCGACTGTGAAACTGCGAGGAGAAATTCGCAGGCGGACGTCACCCGTGACGACTCGCTGACTGGATTCGAGAAACGCTTCCAAGTCGCGCGCGAGCGGATCGAAAAACTGACCTTCATGCAGCAATGTGCCGTAGAGATTTCCGAGCTGTTCCTTCCAAAAGAGTTGCTTGCTGGTCAGCACAAGCTTCTCCAACTCCCGATGCGCTGAAATGAGAAGGTGCGCGGCCGGAGCTTCGAAACCGACGCGACCCTTGATTCCCAAAATTGTGTCACCGAGATGAATGCCGCGGCCGATCCCGTACTTCCGGCCAATCGCGTTCAACGCGTCAATTACCGCGACCGGACTTTTCCTGGCCTCTCCATCGATTTGAGACGGCATACCCTCATTAAAGGTGATCGTTACCACTCGCGCTGGAAGCGCCGGATCAATGTCCCCTCCAGGATAAGCCTCGTCCGGGAGGTGCTGCCACGAATCATGTGTCTCCTTTCCGCCGATGCTTGTACCCCACATTCCTTCATTGATGCTGTATTGCTCGACCTTCTCCGGAAGTCTGAAGCCGCGTGCGGAGAGGAAGGCGCGTTCTTCGGCGCGGCTCAAGGCGAGGTCTCGGATCGGCGTGAGAACTTCAAGTTCTGGCGCAAGCGCGCGGAACGCCACATCAAAGCGGACTTGATCGTTTCCCGCTCCGGTCGACCCGTGCGCAAGTGCGACTGCATTGATCTGGCGCGCGTGACATATTACCCGGCGCGCCTGGCAAACTCGCTCGGCACTGACCGAGAGTGGATATAGGCCACCGCGGAGAACGTTACCCGCCAAAAGGAAGCGCAAATAATCGCGAAACAACTCGTCGCGTGCATCGATCGTGGTGTGCGATTCCGCACCAAGTTCGCATGCGAGCTTTTCGATGCGCGCCAACTCCGCATCAGCGAACCCACCTGTATCAACCGTGATCGTATGGATTTCGCGGCCTCGTTCGCGCAGCCAAAGAACGCAAAACGAAGTATCCAGTCCGCCGGAGAAGGCGAGCAGAGTGCGCGGGGCGGTGTTCACGTCCAATCGAAGAGCTGTTGGGTGGTACTCGCGAGAAAACGCCTGCGGTTACCGATCCAGTTTTTGCTGTCCGCCAGTGTGACGGCAATCTCCGTCAAGGCGAGTTGCCCAGCTTCCGGGACGGTGTTGCTGGCGGCTACACCAAGTGGTCTGAAACTTCCGTCCTGCAATTGCCGCGCGACCTGCGCATAAGCAACACGGAACGGCATCCCTTCTGCCGCCAGCCGGCACGCCTCACTCGCGGCGTGAACTTCCTCGCTGCAGGCGGTGGCGCATGCCTGCTCGTTGATTTCCAGACCCGGCAGCAGCCGCGCTACCACGTCGAAAAGCTGTTTACCTTTGGCTACGATTTCAAAAAAAGGAGCTTTCAACAATTGTTGATCGCGGTGATAACTCGAAGGCAACCCGCCACTGAGATCCGAGAGCAACGCCGCTAACCCACGCAATTCGCGGCAACGCCCGCGCGCCAGTTCCAGCACATCAGGGTTCTGCTTTTGCGGCATCAAGCTGGACCCGGTCGTGAACAGGTCAGGCAATCGCACGAAATTGAATTCCTCCGTGCTCCAGATCAACAGATCCCAGACCGCTTTCTCCAAAGTGCCCGCGGCAGACACGACCCATGCCGTGATCGCTTGCTCGTGACGCCCGCGGCTGTTCATCACGTCGATCGGGCTACGTTGCACACGAGAAAATCCCAAAAGCTCCGCGGCGCACTCCCTATTCAGTTTTAGCGGAACACCGAATCCGGCCGCCGCCCCAAGCGGGCACCGGTCGATTCGCGACCAAAGTGCGGGAAGTTGTTCGAGTTCCTCGATTAATCCTTCCGCGAACGCCACTCCCCACATTCCCCAGCTCGACGGCATGGCGCGCCGCATGTGGGTGTAACCTGGAAGCAACGTGGAAGAATGGGCCCGCGCGAAATCTACGAAACCGGACGCGCAGTTTCCCAATGCTTCGCCCAAATCGAGAAGGCGCACACGCATCCAAAGCCGCAAAGCGGTTTGCACCTGGTCGTTGCGCGAACGGGCGAGATGGATACGGCTGCCAGTCGTGCCGAGCTCCTTCGTGAGCGCAACTTCGAGCGCGGAGTGACTGTCCTCTTGTTCGCGAGTAATCGTCAATTCGCCACGCTCGACCTGTTCCTTCAGACGACGAAGTGCCACAACTAGCGCCTTCGCCTCGTTTTCGGGCAGCAATCCACATCCGCTCAGCATCCGCGCGTGCGCCGCACTGCCTTCCGCATCGAACGGCAACAATTGCAGATCGACGAGTGGATCGTTGCCAACCGTGAACGCGTGCAGCTGTTCATCCAGCGGCAGACCTTTGGCCCAGAGCATCTCAGACATGCACAACCTCCGCGCCCGCCATCTGAAAATAGGTGTGTACGAATCGGCTGTAGAACGTCGCTCCTGCATTGAGTTCTGACAAAAGCAGATACTCGTTAGGCCGATGACTTCGGTTCGTATTCCCCGGGCCGACCTTGACCACAGGAATGCCTTTAAGGAACGCCCAATCTGAAGTGGTCACCGATCCGATGCTGGCGGCTGCTTTAGCTACTTCGAGCGCAGCGCGCACGACTAGTTCGGAAGCATTCGTCGCGACGGGTTCGTAACGATGCGAATGCACGGTGACTTCGCTTTCAAGCCTGACACCGATTTCGGCGGTCACGGCTGCATGATCGAGATTCGGCGTGGTGCGCAGATCGACAAAAAATTCGCAACGGTCCGGAACCTGATTGCGCGCGAGACCGCCGGTGATCTGTGTGACGTGTGCGCGAGTGGCACCCCAATCTTCATGCGCCTCGAATTCTACCGCGGCCAGGCGCGAGATATCGCGCGCCGCCTTGTGGATCGCGTTCTCGCCCAGATGCGCATGGGCCGCATGAGCTGCTTTCCCATGTGCGGTACATCGCAGAATCAGCAGCCCCCGCTGGGACGTGCAAACTTCGAGACCGGTCGGCTCACCGACGAGAGCGGCATCAATGTGACCAAGCTTTGGTTTGATCGTGCGGATGCCTTCGCCGCCGCGCTCTTCATCCGCAACAAATGCAAAAGTGATCGAGCCCTCAAAGTCTGCGTGCTGGATCTCACGGGCTGCCATGATCATCGCGGCGACGCAGCCTTTGGCGTCATTCGCGCCGAGACCTACTAGCTTGCCACCCTCAACCTGAGGCTCGAAGGGAGGACTATCCCAACCGGCGCACGGCGGCACGGTATCGAGATGGCTGAGCAGGACCAGGTGGGGCCGTTCACATTTGCCCAGCGTCCACCAAATGCTGTTGCCTTCGCGTTGAATGCTAAACCCTTCCTCGGATAAGATTGAGCTCAGGTCGTTCGCGATTTTAATTTCATCGCCCGAGACGCTCGGTGTCGAAACGAGAAACTCGAGGAGTTGCGCAGCGTTCATGAGCTCGATCCGGGCGTGCGCTGCGTCACGAACATCGTGCCGCTGCCTTCATTCGTGAAAACCTCCGCGAGGATTGAATCGGAGAGAAGACCTGATACGAAGTGCACACTGGCTACACCTGCGCCAAGCGCTGACATCGCCGCGGCGATTTTCGGCTGCATGCCGGTTTGGATCGCACCCGAGGCTTCCAATTCTTTCACCTTTGCCAGATCGACGAAAGGAAGCAGGCTGTTCGGATTTTCAGGATCGGAAAGCAAGCCGGCCGCTTTTAGGACGAAGAACAATTTCTCAACTCTGAGCGCCACCGCGATCGCTGCAGCGACAGAGTCAGCGTTCGTATTGAGAATCTGGTGCGTTGCATCGACTGTCAGAGGCGCGACGACCGGCACGTAGCCGCCCTCGATCAACACGCGCAACACGCGTGGCTCAGCGGATTCGATGTCACCAACACACCCGAAATCCACGTTCTCACCATCCACAACCACGGGCGGACGACGTCCGCTGCGAAGCAAGCCCGCATCCTGCCCTGATAAACCCACAGCAAATAAACCGGCCGCCTGAAGATCGGCGATTAACTCCATCTGCACGCCGCCTTTCAACACCATCTTTGCTGCTTCCAGCACTTCCGGAGTCGTGACGCGGCGACCGGCTACCTTGTGCGTGGCGAGGCCAAGACGCTGGCAGAACCTATCCACGGCCCGACCGCCCCCATGCACGACCACGAGCGGAATCCCAAAACTCGAAAGTAGCGCCAATTGTTCGCAAATGCTCTTGCGCAAGGCGCCGTCGACGAGAATGTCGCCGCCAATCTTAACCACGAATGGCTTGTTGCGGAACGCACGCACATATTTTGCGGCGTCTTTCAGTGGATCGAATGGAGATCTCCTCGTCATGTTAGTTGAGCAGCCAGTCAAGCAAAGCGCGCTGCACATGAAAGCGGTTCTCAGCCTCGTCGACGACCCGGCTCCAAGGTCCGTCGAGAACAGCGTCGGCAACCTCCACGTTCCTTCGAACCGGAAGACAGTGAAGAAAAATCGCGTCGCGCGCGGCTCTTTCCATGTGGTGTGGCGAAATCATCCAGTCCGCGTATTGCCTAACGACGTCCGGCCCCAACCCGCTTAGAGTCGCAGGTCCCCAGGCTTTCGCGTAAACGGCACGTGAGCCTTTCAGGGACGGATACTGGTCGCGAGAAAATGACACGCTGCCACCGCTTAGTGCCGCATAATCTTCAGCTTCGTGAACTACGTCCGGATGCAGCTCGAAGCCTCGTGGATGGGCCACCCGCAGTTCACATCCACGAGCAGCTGCAGTTAAGAGGAACGAGTTCGGCACGGCTTTCGGCAGCGATTTGATATGTGGAGCCCACGTGAGGGTGACAGGGAGTCCCTTCACGGAGCCGAACTGTTCTTCAATCGTCAGGAGGTCCGCGATCCCTTGGCATGGATGTTCCCGGGCACTTTCCATGCTCACAACCGGCACTGTTGCGTATTGTCGAAACGCATTTAATACCGCATCGTCGTGGTCAGCGTTGTCATCCACACCGCCGGCGAAGGTGCGCACGGCGAGCGCATCGACGTAACGGCACAACACGGGCACGGCCTCCTTTAAGTGCTCTGCGCGATCGACGTCCATCACGGCGCCGATTCGATCCTCGAATTTCCACGTCGAGCTGCCGGCCTCCATCACCACTGCGCTGCCGCCGCCGCGCGCCATGACGGCTTCAAATGAAGCGCGCGTGCGCAAGGATGGATTGAAGAAGAGCATGCCGAGCAGTTTGTCCCGCAAGTGCTTCGGATGCGGTTTTCCCTTCCAGGCTTTGGCGGTGGATAAAATCCGGTTAACGGTTTCGAGCCCGAGATCTGATAAGCGCGCCGCGTGTTTCATCTTGAGTTCGCTTAAAATTCGCGGACTGCGTTAGCCAGCGCGGCAATCGCTTCATCAGTTAAATTCAATGGCGGCATCAGCCGTAGGACCTCTGGATCGGCGCTGCTACCGACCAAGATCCCTCTCTGCTCAAGATGCTGCTTTAACGCGGAAGCACGGTTCGGGACTCGCAATCCCAAGAGAAGACCGGTGCCACAAACGTCCGCTACACAACTGTCTATCAGCGCTCGGCGAATTTGGGCCTCGGCGATCACTGCACGATCCATCAGTCTTTCCTCCTGGATTACGTCCAGTGTTGCCAGCAACGCAGCGCATGCCAGCGGTGACCCGCCGAAAGTGCTGCCGAGGTCGCCTGGCTTGAGGCTATCGGCAATTTCCTTTGTCATTAGAAGCGCTCCCATCGGAACGCCGGACGCGAGGCCTTTTGCAGTAGTCAACAAGTCTGGCCGCACCCGATACTTCGCGGCGGCATACGGCTGACCGAGTCTTCCCATACCGGTCTGGACTTCATCCAATATTAGCAGTGCGCCTGCTGCGGCCGTCACGTCTCTCAGCTTCGCAAGGAAGCTCGGCGTAGCGACGCGAATCCCAGCCATACTTTGAATTGGTTCCAGAATAACGGCGGCCACCTGACTGAAATCGAAGGCTTCGAGTTGGGCTTCGTCGTTCCACTTTAGGCGCGCGCATGGAACGAGAAACGGGGCGTATGCCTCGGATAACTTCGGATCGTCGGTAACAGAGAGCGGCAAGATCCCACGCCCATGCCAACCTCCATCGAACGCAGCAAATCGGTAACGGCCGGTGAGCTTCGCGGCGAGTTTCAGCGCATTCTCGTTGGCCTCACTTCCCGTGTTGCAGAAGAATACGGATGCGAGACCTAGCTCTCCCCGAGAGTTAGCGAAACGAATGAGAGCCTCAGCTGCCTCCTGACGCACTGGAATCTCGGCGGCGGTGCTGTAAAATAACAACTTCTTAGCCTGCCGGGCGATCGCCGTTGCCACGTGTGGGTGCGCATGACCGGTGCTGCAGACGCAATGGCCGCCATAGAAATCAAAATAATAGCGCCCGGCGTTATCGAAGACCCGGTCGCCGTCTCCCCGCACGAGCGGGAACGGAAAAGGTAGGTACGTCTGGAGCAAAGGCGAAGCCATCAGTGTGGAGGTAAAGTACAAGAGGAGCCTCAGTCTTAACCAAACAGCTCCCAGATTTTTCGCGTCGCAGTCCGCTGCAAATTCGGCTTACCTAACGCAACAAAAATCGTGTCCTCACCGGCAATTGTACCGGCGATTTCAGAAAATCGGGCGCTATCAATTTCCACCGCGACCGCGGAGGCGAGCCCGGGTTCACACCGCGCCACGAGCATGCAATCGCCCACTGGCACGAGACTCAGGAGACCGCGCGCCGAGGCGCCGTCCGGAGCCTGCGGCAATGTATAAAAACCGCGGTGCTTTACGATCCCCAACTCCTCCAGGTCGCGGGAAACGCTCGATTGTGTTGCGGGAACTCCGGCCCGTTCCAGTAACTCCAAAAGCTTCTGCTGCGTGGTGATCCGACGCGCTTGAATCAGCGCTAATGTTTTCTGCTGACGCTTTCGGCGGTGTATTAATGCAGCCACGATGCATAATCAGTGCATAATCAGGGATTGCAAGCGATTTAATTCAATGACCAGCTCAGAAATCGTTTGCCATTAGGCCGGTCTCGATATCGAGCGTAGCGGTGCTCTCAAGTCGAAGCACATCTCTCTTATGCCGGCAATAAAACGCTTCTTTATCCCACTAGAGACCAATGATCAGGCGCTTGGCACAAGCGCCTCTACAACCATTTTCGTGTTATCCGTGTCATCCGTGGTTCACTTACAAAAGGAACACGTGGTGCGGAGACGCCGGCGGGTAGACAGGAAGCCCGAAAGGATGAGCGATCGGGAGACCGCGAATCAAACAGCGCCGGGAGGATTTACTCTTCCCGGCGCTGTCTTCTCTCTAAGAACTCAAATTATTTCTGGGTTACTTTATGCCGATTCTAAATTGGATCAGGTGTCGCCTAATTTTCATCTAGGGTTTCGCCTTACACGATGCCACAGCCGCAAGAGGTTCATCGTTTTGTGCCGACCGTCGTCGCGATGCGCGTCCGCAATCCAGATCGTTCGCCCGTTGGAATCAATCGCTGAGACGCAGCACTAACTCCAACCGGCCTTGCTGAGATTGTCGGCGATGATCCCTGCTAGTGTCAGACCATTACACGCGCGCAAGGACTCCATTATTTATTCACGGTCGTTTCTACGGTCTGCGAAATTTCTGCTGCAAAACAGCGCAATTCTGCGAAACGCCGCGCGCTTCCTTTTGGCCCGCGGTACGCTGCTGCAACTTGTTTTTTAGTTCCTGCACCGCGTCTTACAGGAATTCATTTAGTAACATCGCGTTGACCTGGCCATAGCGCGCGCTATCCGAATCGTCATCGCGCTTTTCTCTCGTCCTAACAAGCATGGGTGGCACGCGTCTCATTCTAACCAATCGATGAAGCCAATAACTCCGTGATCGAAGGTTATCGCAACAAAGTTGTGATCGCGCCGCTGATCGAGGCTCGCGGAGTTGGACGCGGTCTTGGCATGGGCTCCGATCTCGGCGTTGGAGTGGGTCTGGGCGTCGCACTGGGGGTCGCTGTCGCCGTTGCTGTCGGAGTCGACGAAGGGGTCGGTGTAGCCGTTGGCGTTGGGCTTGATGTAGCTGTTGGTGTTGGTGTAACTGTTGTGGTTGGCGTTGGTGAAGGAGTAAGCGTGGCCGTAGGCGTAGGTGTGGCCCCACTTTGCACTTCAAAGGAGCCGACATCGATGCGGCCGTTCACTACCCGATCAAAACCGGAGCCGCGCTGGTCGAACAATGGCGGGGGAGTAAAGTTGGGGTTGCCCGCGTTAATGGCCGGGCTGCCGGGCAGCAATGCATGAGTGAACGTTGGACCGCCGTTGTCTTGTAATGGACCTAGCATTGGATTGGTGAAGAGTTGGTCGCCAGGACCGGTTAAAAAACCGCCCGCATCATCGCTGCTGATATTGTAGCCCAGCGATGTGACTGTGCCGCTGCCATTGACATAGAGATTCACACCCGAGGCGCCTGCATTCAGAATGGTATCTCCGATCTGAAGCGGGCCTAAGTTGACGATGCCGCCACCGAGAAAACCAGCCGAGTTATTGTTGAGTGTGCTATTGGCGAGCTGCAGCGCCGCGAGATTGAAGATGGCACCACCAGTCAGTGAAGCTACATTGCCGCTAAACGTGCTGTTGCTGATCGTCAAGGTGCTATCTTCGGAGTTGTAGATACCCGCGCCTTCGCGAGTGGCTGTATTGCCGCCAATCGTGCTGCTAACGATGTTTAACGTTCCCGCATTGTAGCCGGCGCCGCCACCGTCGCCTGCGGTGTCGCCGGTAGAGGTATTACCGCTAATTGTACTATTGGTGACTTCCAGTGTCCCAACATTGAAAGCGCCTCCACCACGGGCTGCGGTGTTGTTGCTGAGAGTACTGTTGACGATGGTCATCATGGTGGTGTGAGAGAGGTACGTGCCGCCACCTTCCGTGGCCGAGTTGCCGCTAACAGTAGTATTGGAAATGGTTAGCGTTCCGCCACCATTGTGGATGCCGCCACCCTCGTCAGCCGAGTTATTGCTAAGCGTACTGTTTGTGATCTCTAGCGTTCCACCGGCGGTGGTGCAGGCGCCGCCAGTCGCCCGAGCCATGTTGCCGCTAATGGTGCTGTTGGTGATCGTCATGAAGCCAGGGTTGTAAATGCCGCCACCCTGGGCCCCGGCTGTGTTGCCGCTGATAATGGTATTGGTAATGGTCGCCGTTCCGAAGTTGGCGATGCCCGCGCCGAGCTCTCCGACCACGTTGCCGCTAATGGTGCTGTTGGTGACCGTCAGAGTCTCCTCATTTTCAATGCCGCCACCGAAGGAGCCGCCTGCACCATTCCTGATCGTGAGCCCAGAAATGGTGACCGTTTCACCCGCGGCGTTGCGAAAGATGAAAAAGACAACGCTGGCTGCGTTACCGTCAATGGCCAACATATCGGCGCCGGGGCCGGTGATTGTCACGCTTTTGTCCACCAGCAATTGTCCGGTGATGAGTGTAATGACGCCGGAGATACCAGTGGCATCGATGGTATCACCGTCGTTTGCGTCCACGAGCGCCTGACGCAATGAGCCAGAACCACTGTCATTGGTATTGGTCACTGGTATGATGGACGCGTGCGCCGGGATCGCGATGGCACATAGCGGCGCCATGCAAATGGCAGCGAACCTGATTCGGCAACTTGTGATTCTTAGATTCATTAAGCGCCCCAGTCAGGTTGGGATTACCCTTTTGCCGATCTTACTTTTTAACTTTGTAACTTTTGTAACCTTTTTAACCTGCACAACGGAAGCGCTTCTTCTATCGCGACGTTGGGCGAGGCACTGGAGTCACCCGCGGCCTTGGCGTAGGGACACCTCTTGGGGTTGGAGTTTGCCTTGGTGTAGCAGTAGGTGTTGGAGTGGCTGTTGGCGACGGTGTAGATGTCGGGAATGGTGTCGCTGTCGGAGTAGCAGGTGGTGTCGCGCTGGGCGTAGATGTCGCCGCCGCTGTTGGCGTAGGAGTAGGTGTAGTCGTAGCGGTGGGAGTCGGTGTCGGTGTGGCTCCAGACTGGACCTCAAAGGAGCCGATGTCGATCCGACCGTTAACCACGCGCTCAAAACCGGGGCCGCGCTGATCGAAGAAGGGCGGCGGAGTAAAGCCTGGATTCCCCGCATTGATCGCCGGGCTACCAGGCAACAACGCATGTGTAAAGGTAGGACCGCCATTGTCTTGCAATGGACCAAGCACTGGATCGGTGTTGATCTGGTCGCCAGGGCCCGTTAAGTGACCGCCGGCATCGTCACTGCTTAAATTGTATCCCAGGGAGGCGACTGTGACCTCGCCAAAGGAATCGATATTCGCACCTGAGTTGCCTCTATTCAGGATGGTGTTTCCAATCTCAAGCGGGCCGATTAGGAGGATGCCGCCACCGAAAAAATGAGCTGAGTTATCGCTGAACGTACTATTAACGATCTGCAATGTCGCGGCGTTGAAGCAGGCGCCGCCATATGCTGAAGCTGCGTTGCCGCTGAACGTGCTATTGGTGATCGTCACCGTGGCAGCGTCACCCCCGTTATTGATACCGGCGCCCTGGGTAGCCGTGTTACCGGTAACCGTACTGTTAACGATGGTCAGCGTTCCGCTGTTGACGATACCGCCGCCTCCGCCCGAGATACCGACCGTCGCGTTGCCGCTAACCGTACTGTTAACGATGGTCAGCGTTCCACTGTTGAAGATACCGCCACCGAAGCCCGAGATCTCGCCGCCACCCGCCGTGTTGCCGCTCACGGTGCAGTTCGTAATGTTCATCGTTGAACCACCCTCGTTATCGATGCCGCCACCTCTGCTGCCGCTGTGGCCATTCCTGATTGTCAGGTCAGAAATGGTCACCGTTTCACCTGTGCCGATCTGGAAGACGCTGCTTGTAGCGTTGCCATCAACGGCCAGCAAGTCCGTGCCAGCGCCGTTGATTGTTACGCTCTTGTCCACCAGTAATTCCCCGGTAGTGAGTGAAATGACGCCGGAGATACCTGTGGCGTCAATCGTATCGCCATTGCTTGCGTCCACGAGCGCCTGACGCAATGAGCCCGCGCCGTTGTCATTGGTGTTGGTAACTACAATCGTAGTGGGACTCGCGAAAGTCCGGCTGCGCAGCTTAAGCTCAAACAAATCGCCGCGGCCTTGATGCGAATCACATTCTCAAAACGGTCGAATAGGACGAGAATTGCAACTAGTCAAAAGTAACGTGACTGTTACTTGGCGGCGTGCAGATCTGTTCACGAAGGCAGTTCTGAACTGTGAGATTGACGCTCGGGCCGCTTATTGCTAAACCGTGGGCTGCGAATCGCGGTTTTCCATGGCGAAGGAAACTTCATCGGCCAATCCCTCTGTTCCATTGCATGAAGTGCTGGAAGCTGAGTTTGCGGCATTGCATGGGAACTTGCCGCCTGATTATCCGAGTTCGAGCGATCCCAACATTCGGCTCACTGCAATCTGGGCGACTGTGCACGACCTGCCAGAAAAGCGCGCGGCCCTCTGCATTTCGGGTGGCGGCATTCGCAGCGCGACATTTGGGCTCGGCATTTTGCAGGGTCTCGCGCGCTGCGGTTTGATCGACAAGTTCCACTATCTCTCCACGGTCTCGGGAGGGGGATACATTGGCAGTTGGTTGAGCGCCTGGATTAACCGTGCAGGCCTAACAAGTGTTGCCACTCAACTGGCGCATCAGGACGAGCATACGAGACCAAATCCCGAACCGATCGAGATTCAGAATCTGCGCAGCTACAGCAATTATCTCAGCCCGCGGCTCGGGTTTTTCTCGGCAGATAGTTGGACGCTCATTGGCACATATTTGCGCAACCTGTTGTTGAACTGGTGCGTGATCATTCCATTGCTCGCCGCGTTTCTCGCCCTGCCGTGGATTTTCAGCTCAATCGTGATGATGGATCCGCCGTTGCGAAGCGACGCGGTGTTCTGGATTGGAGCGGGACTGGTTGTGATAGGCGTCGCTTACATGGGACTCAATCTGCCGTGTGGCCGTAATCTCCGGTGGGATCAAAAGCGGTTCCTGCTGTTCTGTCTTCTGCCGCTTTTCCTCGCATCGGTACTCATGACGATCTACTGGGCGTGGTTTAATTATTACGGTCGTGCTCTGATTGCGTGGCCATTCCTCGGTTTCGGGCAACCGCAGACGTGGGTGCTGTTTCTCTATCTTGGAATAGCGCTTCATATCGTCTCGTGGATGACGTCATTACTTCCAGCGCACGGATTTCGAACATTAGAATTTCTCGCGGTAATCGTCACAGGCGCCCTTGGGGGCGTGGTTCTTTGGTTAGGCGCGCAAAAGTTGTTTCCGCATCCTGTGATGCAAATGGAGTTGTATATTTGCGTTGCTGTTCCCGGTTTCATGGCGCTGTTTTTCCTGGCGATCATGGTATTCGCCGGAATTTCAAGCCGCTGGACCAACGACTCGGATCGCGAATGGTGGGGACGCGCAACAGGTTGGTTGCTTGCAGTAGCTCTCGGATGGCTGCTCATCAGCGGACTGATCGTCTTCGGACCACTTTCGCTAAAGTGGACGTGGTCGTTCATCACTACCGGAGGTCTGGCAGCACTTCTTACGGTGCTGGGCGGCCGCAGCCCGATGGTTGCGGCCACTCAAAAGGAGCGGGCGACCGCGAGTCCGCTCGGTCTCATTTTGTCCAGGGCATCCACGATCGCGGCGCTCGTCTTTGCGGCGGTGCTCTTAATTCTCATCACCGAGGCAACCACATCGGTGATGAAGAATTTGATTCAGGCTTACCACATTAAATTGAGTTACCAGGCGTCGTTGGATTCCAAGTCGGGATTGCTCGGTCGTCCTGAGGAGTATCTCAACGTCATTTTCTACACGCCGTGGTGGCTGGTGATCCCGTTGGCGGCGCTGCTTTTGCTCGCGGGCGTTGTCATGGCGCGCCTGATCAACGCGAACACGTTTTCATTGCACGGCATGTATCGTGAACGGTTGATTCGCGCTTATCTCGGCGCTTCGAATTCCGGCCGGAAGGAAAATCCATTCACGGGATTCGACGAGAGCGACAACATCAAAATGCGCGATCTTTGGCTGCCGGAAAGATTTAATGGCAAACTTATGCCCGTTGTAAACATCGCGCTCAATCTGGTGTCTGGCGAAAAGCTCGGATGGCAGGAGCGCAAGGCGCAGAGCTTCACGGTTAGTCCGTTGCACTGCGGATCGTCAGCGATGCACCCTGGCTATCGATCTACGGCCGGTGCGGATGGGACTGTGTATGGCGGCCCGAAAGGTATCTCACTCGGATCGGCGATTACGATTTCCGGCGCCGCTGCCAGTCCTAACATGGGCTATCACTCATCGCCTTTCGTCACCTTCATTCTGACATTGCTCAATGTGCGGCTCGGCGCGTGGCTTGGAAACCCCGGCCAGGCAGGCGATCACACTTTTCAACTTGGATATCCGCAGAGCAGTGTGCGCCCGATTGTTGACGAAGCCCTGGGCCTGACGAACGACAAAAGTCCACACGTGTATCTCTCCGATGGCGGTCATTTCGAAAATCTCGGTCTTTACGAAATGGTGCTGCGTCGCTGCCATTTTATCGTAGTCAGCGACGCGGGTGAGGATCCCGAATGTTCGTTCGCTGATCTCGGTGAATCGGTGCGAAAAATTCGGATCGATTTTGGGATTCCGATCGACTTCGATCAGATGAGTATTTATCCCCGCAGCCAATTCGACGCGGCGAAACAACATGGCCACAACTGCGCCATTGGCCGCATTGGCTATTCAGCAGTCGACGGTCCCACCGCTCCGGATGGCATCATCATTTACATCAAGCCAGCGTGTTACGGCGATGAGCCGCGCGACATCTACGAATACTTTAAGAGGAGCGAAACGTTCCCGCACGAGAGCACCGCTGATCAGTTTTTCTCCGAGTCGCAGTTCGAGAGCTACCGAATGCTTGGCGCATACACGATGGAGAAACTCTGCGCGGACTGCGCCGGCGATTTTCGGCGCTTCACTGGTGACATCCTGAAGACGCACCTGCAGATTCAACCGCCAGATTGGCTGGCAGCATTAATCCAAATGCCTCCCACCAAACGCGACACCGGAGGTGTTGCCTAACAACAGGCGGCAAGATCGACCAGAGCACGGGCCTTACCACGCTTCGGTTTGCGCTCGTTGTTCGATCTGTTCGAGGCTGGGATCAGCGTTGCTGATCCAATCCTTGGCCTGATTAATCTGCGCCGGATCGACCGGAATGGCGCGCGGAATCTCTTCGCCTCTCGCCACTAACTGGCCTTCGTACTTTACCGGCTTCGCCTTTTTGATTGGAAACTTCCAGTGATGCCCGAATTTGAAGAGAGCGTAGTACATCGTCTTGGCCTCGACCGCGTTTACGCCGCTGCAACGCATCGCATAGTAAAACATCCGGTCGCAATCCTGCCACGGCCGGTTGTGCTTCTCGTAAGCGGCGTCGTGCAGCACTGAAGCGTTCCGATATTGTCCCTCGAATGGCCCGCCCATAAGCGACCAGAGATACCGTGGAAGCGATGCTCCGTCGGTGACCGATCCCGCTGGCGCCACCCACACCTCGCCTTTCGGATCAGTGTAACGCAATTCAGTTATCAATATCATGTTCCGGCCATCGGGGCTCCAGCGCGTCACCGGGTCGCCGCTGTAGTACCCCCATTTGGTTGCGCCCGGAATCGTTTGATCGATAGCGGGGGGGTCACCTGCTTCGCTCGAGGTGCATCGAGCCAACGCGGTTGCGAACAGACCAATCAACGCGAACACTTTAATTCCCTTGTCACTTCCCATGAGGGCAAACGTTTATCGGGAACATCCAAGATTCAACTCGCAACTTTATCGCGTCTGATGGAAACCGGATCATTAACGACGATCGCAGCTGATGGCGCCCAAATCGTCTGTCGCGCCATCGGGACAGGTCCGCCGCTTGTGGTTTTAAATGGTTTCGGTGCGACGAGCGCAGACTGGGATCCATCTTTCATTGATCGACTCGCGTCGTCGAACCAACTCATCCTGCTGAACAACCGCGGCATCGGCGGCTCGACAGATGATGGACAGCCATTCGATATCGCGAAGCTCGCCGATGATACTGCGCATGTGATCGAAACGATCGGTATCGAGCGCGCGAGCGTGCTGGGATGGTCAATGGGCGGATTCATCGCGCAGGCATTCGCAGTGAACTATGCGGATCGCATTGACAAGCTCGTGCTATTGTCGACGGACTTTGGAGGAATCGAGGCGGATCTCGCTTCACCTGACGTGTGGGTCAAACTGATTGACACATCCGGCACGCCTAACGAACAGGCGCGGCGTTTGTTGTTCCTTCTTTTTCCAAACGACGTGGCCGAATCCTTCTATCGCCAATTCGGCGGTATCGTGGCTGCGGCGCGTGCGCAATTATCCGTTGAGCTACTCAACCGTCAGGCAGCGGCGATGGACGCATGGCATCGCAATGGCGTCGCGAGGCAGTTGCGAGAGATACGTGTGCCGGTGCTAATTGCCAGCGGAACGGAGGACATCTTGATCCCCGCTTCAAATGCCCTCAAACTCGTGAACGCAATCCCTGGAGCGTGGCTTGCTCAATTCCCTCACGGCGGCCATGCCCTTATGGCGCAGTATCCACAAGCGCTCGCCGATTTAATCAACAGTTTTCTCGCGGTTGAGTGATGGTGCCTTGATCGAGGCTACGGGCGGCCGCCACGAACGCGGATACCTTCTGCAGATCTTTCGTGTGGCTCCCATCGCTCTTGTCGGTTTTCGTTTTGGAATCAACACCCGCCGGACGCGCGCTACGAATAACCTCGCGAACGTTCTCAGGTCCTAATCCTCCGGCGATAATCACGGGAATGGACACGCTCTCGATGATGCGCCGGTCCAGTTCCCAACTATGTGTCACCCCCAAGGCCCCGATCTGGCGATCGCCGGATTCGTAGCTATCGAGAAGAAGCCAATCGGCGATCCCGTCATAGGAGCGAGCAAGGGCAATGCTGCTTTCGTCGATTACGGGGATGCTCCGCATCAGTGAGATTTGCGGAAACTCGGCTTTCAGTGTCAGCAACGGCTCTGGTGAGAGATGCTGCGGCGCCGCGCCGAGATGCAGGATGTCTGGCAGGAGGGCGGCGGTGAACCGCACAATGAGATTTACGTCGTGAGAAAGCGACAACGCGGACGCCTTTGAGTCCGAAGGGATCGCGGCAAAAATTTCCCGCGCCTTTTCGATTGTCTGCTCGCGAGGAAACGAGCCCTCGCCGACCAGAACCGCCGATGTGATCGACGCTCATTGCGCCGAGGGCACGAGCCTCTGCGGGAGTCGTAACTTCGTAGATTTGAACGATTATGCCGCAAGCTGCGAAATGCGGGCAAATTTATCCTGGCGAACACGGTATGAGCACAAGAATTTCCGTGCTCACCCCAGCCTGTTAGCTTGGAGAATTTGCCCGGCGTTCCGAACTTGTAGTCGGCACCCCCAGATGCGGCTTAACCAACTCCGCCAGCGCTCAGCGCGTCCATGCTTTCCAGCGTTTGCGGATCGGTTTTGCGTAGCTTTCCACGTCCATCTTCTTCAACCGCTTAACGCCGTTTCGCATAACATCCTCCGATTTTTCCCGGGCCGATTTGAACAGCGGCCAGAGAAACGGCAGCGAAAGAACGCTCCAGTTGAATTTCCCCCACGGCGACTCCAATACGATTTCCCGTTTGTGCTCACTGGGAGCAGCGTAACGGATGGCCAGGCCAATGGCGATTCCGAGGCCGAGTGCACCGAGAACCGTTGGCACAGGATTTTCGCGTACGAAATCCTCAGTACGCTCGAGTGCCCGCGTCGCCTTCTCCTTCGTTTGGTCCCACGTCTGGCTCAATTCCGTGGAAGCTTTTTGTGTTGCTCGACGAAACTGCTCACGCGCAGTTGAGTCAATGTCTTCTTGGCGTGGCTGAAATTGCTGCGTTGGAAGCGGTTCGTCCCCCCTAAAATCGTTTTCGTTCGGATTCATACAAAACTGAATCGTATGCCGACACGCGATTGCGTCTCTTTGATGTAACCGTTTTTGCTGTGCGAACCGCAGCTGATACAACGCGGTTCGCTTCCCGCAGGCAAACGGCTAGAGGATTTGCCGATAGGCGTCGTAAACGTCTTCGCCCCAAACAACGAAAATCACTTTCTTGATCTCATCATTCGTGGCGAGAAAATCGCGCGTCGTTTTGAATGCAATGCGTGCGGCTTCCTCAATCGGATAACCGTAAGCGCCGCAACTGATCGCCGGAAACGCTATTGTTTTAATTTCATTTTCCAGCGCAAGCTTCAATGAATTGCGGTAGCAATCTGCCAGCGTCCGTTCTTCGTCATGTTTCCCGCCATGCCAGATCGGCCCGACAGTGTGAATCACGAAGCGAGCGGGCAAACGATATGCGCCGGTAATCTTCGCTTGACCTGGTTCACAACCTCCCAGCGTGCGGCATTCGGCGAGCAGTTCGGAGCCGGCGGCACGGTGAATCGCGCCATCAACACCGCCACCGCCGAGGAGCGTTGTGTTTGCCGCGTTCACAATGGCATCAACCTCGAGTTTCGTGATGTCGCCGCGGAGGATTTCGATTTTGTCTATACTCGGTTTTCCGGAGCTCATTGCATCCGCGCAACCCATTAGTTCGTATTGCTCACGGTGCGAGCCGATCAATTTGCCACGATCCGTCCGCCCGGCGCGTGTACCGAAACCGGTCGTGCAAACGGTTGGGGCGGCCCTGCCAAAATTCTATTTTGTCGGGCTTGAGTCGATAACCACCCCAGTGCGGCGGCAATGGAATTGGCTTGTCGCCGAAGCGTTCGGTCATCTTCGCCATGCGCGCATCGAGCACACGCTGTCCATCGATCACCTCGCTTTGACGCGACGCCCATGCGCTCAACTGGCTTCCAACCGGCCGCGAATGAAAATAAGCTTGCGACTCTTCACGCGAGGTCCTTTCTACTTTTCCGCTGATACGAATTTGCCGGTCAAGTTCGACCCAGTAAAAACCCAACGCGGCGTGCGGATTCGCCTCAAGCTGTTTCCCCTTCGTGCTTTCGTAATTTGTAAAGAACACGAAGCCTTCTTGATCGAAACTCTTCAGCAGGACGATTCGCACCGACGGTCTGCCATCGCGACCGGCGGTAGCGAGACTCATTGCGTTCACGTCGTGGATACCGGCCTCAATCGCGCTGGTGAACCAGTTCCCAAATTGCCTGACCGGATTCGGATCCAGATCGCTCCGGCGCATACCTTTGCCGACATGCTCATAACGTGAAGCCGCAGGATCGCGTGGGACTTCCATTGTTTTGAACAAAAGGCGGGGCAACAACTCTGCGCAAGGAAATTGTCGCATGAACGGTAGGCCGCGACCGCTGGGCGCGCGGGAACGCCTGTCGCGGTGAGCTTGACGATGCTACGGGTTTGCGCGTGATCTGTTCCGGAAGCGTCTGTAGCAAACGCCCAGCTATTTGCTGACGGCTACTTGTTTCGCAGCGGCCGTCAATTCGATCCGATCGCTCACTTTTTGGATCTTTACGTCCTGCTCTTTGGAGCGCAGAGCAAGAGTTTCCATTCCCTTCTTTAGCTCACTGATGGTCGCCTCGAAATCCTTGCGTTGCTGGGCAATCGTCGCTTCCTGCTCCTGAAGTTTGCGGCCTTGCTCCTCGACTTTGCGGTGCTCTTTGAGAAACTCATTGACCAACATCGCGTTCACTTGGTCGTAGCGCACGCTGTAGGGCTCTCCTTCCTTGTCGCGCACCACCAAGTCCGGATTCACCTTTTCGACCTCTTCGGCGATGAGGCCGAACTGCGAAGTGCCTGTAGGATCGATCTCCTTCTTATATCGGAAGGTGACCGGTCGAAGTGCAAGAAGCGCTTCGCTGGCTTTGTCCATCGGTTTGACTTGGTCCTTGAAACGCGCCGAAGAGGTTGCCACACCAAGGAAACCGTCGGTTGTGACAATAACCGGGGTGCCGATGGCTTGGATATCGTTACTAATGCCAGCGATGATAGTGAATGTCTGGGTTCCCTGGACCCCGATGCGGATTGTATTGGACTCGTCAGTAGCGCCTAAGTTTCCGATATCGATATTGTTACTGCCCGTCGTGAGATTTAAACCGGCATTAAACCCCAAGGCGATGTTGCCGCTGCCGGTTGTGTTACTAGCGAGCGCAGCAACACCGATGGCAGTGTTGCTAAGGCCAGTTGTGTTGGCATCGAGCGCCACGTCACCGATGGCGGTGTTGTCAGCGCCGGTGGTGTTGCTAAAGAGAGCGAACGTACCATCGGCCGTATTGCCGTTGGCGGTATTGCTAAAGAGAGCTCGATCACCGACGGCCGTGTTGTCGACGCCGGTGGTGTTGCTTAAGAGAGCGAACGCTCCATCAGCCGTATTGTGGTTGGCGGCCGTATTGTTTAAAAGCGCCCCAGTGCCAGTAGCCGTATTTTCGTCTGCCGTGTTGGAAAGAAGCGTTCCAGCGCCAATAGCTGTGTTGAATTGACCGGTCGTATCGGCCCTGAGCGAAAAGAAACCGACAGCTGTATTAAACCCGCCTGTGGTCAGGCTAAAAAGGGCATTTTGTCCCTCCGCTGTGTTGCCACTCGGATAGCCTCCGTCAGGTGCGGGGCTAACCGCTCGAGCCGCCGGCGCAAACGCTAGCCACGCGAGGATGAAGGTAAGTGAAAGGAGAAGTAGACCATGCCGCAGAAGCGACTGGTCGCCTGATTTTCTTGAACGTATAGTTGTCATGGTTTGTTCGGTTTGTTTGGGAGAAATTGCTAGCTACAAATCTTTTACGGATTAATCAACGCCACTTGCGACGCAGGTTTGCTCGCTTCGAGTTGTGCGCTCACTTTTTGGATTTCCGCTGCTTGTTCCTTCACCATTGCTGCTAGGACGGTCATCCCGGATTTTAGCTCTGCGATCGTCTTTTGCTGTTCTTCCACCGTGCGGTGCTCTTTTAGAAACTCGTTGAGCAACATCGCGTTCACTTGCTCGTAACGTACGCTGTAGGGTTTGCCATCCTTATCGCGCACTACCAGGTCAGAGTTGACCGCTTCTACGTCCTCAGCCACAAGCCCAAATTGCGCAATACGTTTTGGATCAATTTCCTTCTTATAGCGGAAGGTGACCGGCCTGAGCGCGAAGAGCGCGTCGCTAGCCTCCGCCATTGGCTTGATTTCGTCTTTGAACCGCCGCGAAGAGGTAGCGGTGCCAAGTTGACCGGCTGCATTAATGAAAACGCCGACTCCTCCGGATGATGTCGCGCCAAAGATATTCCCAATAAAGCAGCTGTCGCTCACGTTCCCAGAACCTCCGGTGCCTATACAGATTGTGCCATTGGCTGTGCTGAAGCCGCTGCCTGCCCCCGCGCCTATTGCGATGTTGCCACCGCCAGTTGTGATGTTGGCGAGCGTAGCATACCCGATGGCCGTGTTGTTGTTACCGGTAGTGTTGCTCTGGAGTGCTTCAAACCCAATGGCCGTGTTGTTGAGGCCCTCTGTGTTGCCAACGAGCGCGTTTTTACCGGTGGCGGTGTTCGCATTGCCAATAGTGTTGTGATAAAGCGCCTGATAACCGTTGGCCGTGTTATCGACGCCGATGGTATTACTAACCAGCGCGACAACGCCCATCGCCGTGTTGTCATTGCCGGTGGTGTTCGTCCCTAGGGCGCCCACGCCATTGGCCGTGTTGTTTCCGCCGGTGGTATTGCTGGCGAGCGCTTCATTGCCGGTGGCCGTGTTTGATGAACCAATGTTATTGCTCACGAGAGCGTCGAAACCAGTGGCGGTGTTGCTTGTTCCGGTCGTGTTGTCGAGCAGTGCTTTTTCGCCGGTGGCCGTGTTTTGGTTGCCGGTAGTATTGCTATAGAGCGCATTAACACCGATCGCGGTATTGTCCGCGCCGGTGGTGTTGAAAGCGAGCGCCCCTTGACCGGTGGCTGTGTTGTTGAAACCGGTCGTGTTGCTAGCAAGCGCGTACGTGCCGTCGGCCGTGTTCTGGGAGCCGGTGGTGTTAGCCTGAAGCGCACCTGCTCCGGTGGCCGTGTTGAAGCCGCCTATAGTGTTGTCTAGAAGCGCCAACGCTCCATTAGCCGTGTTGAAGCCGCCAGTGGTGTTGCTTAAGAGCGCACCGGCACCAGTGGCAGTATTTTGGTCTGCGGTGTTGTTAAGGAGAGCTGCTGCGCCGGTGGCCGTGTTGAAGTTGCCGGTGATGTTGAAACCTAGTGAGGACCAACCAAGGGCCGTGTTGTAAGTGCCTCCGGCGAGATGCAAAAGGGCACTTTGGCCCTCCGCTGTGTTCTGCCCGGGGTAGCCGCCGTCGGGAGCCGGAGTGACGGCTTGCGTCTGCGGTAAGACTCGCAAACAGACAATTCCAATAAGAATGTGAATTAGATTTTGAGCTTTCATTGATAACATAATTTTCTTTCTTTTAAGCCCGGTGGTTTATTCATCACGACCTCAGGCGTGATACTTCAAAAGGGGGAAGAAGGTTCCGGGGAGCGAACTTCCCTACTACGACAGATTCAGAATCTTTTGCGTGGGTCTTGTATGGAAACGGCCCGAGGTTGTCTAGTCAGGTATCGCCTAATTCTCGTGTAGGATATCACCTTACATAGGATCGTCGCGGGCGGGGAACTGGGGAACAAAAACCTCTTTCTCTCCGCCGCTAACGGCGGGCTCAGTCCAACATGGACGGCGGTAGGAACTCGAAGTAGGCGACCCTGAGTTGGCCGCCTTCCTCGACCAGAACGATCTTGAGATTGAAATAGGGATCGAAATCCTCGCTCTTCTTCAAGTCTTCCACGCTGATCCCCTCTCTTTGCGCCACATTTTGAAGTTCCTGCGGTGACAATTCAGTGTGGATTTGGCCGCGTAAACTTGCCCGTCGGATATCGGCGGGAATCCAATCAGGCATCGCGCCGATGGCAAACATGGAGTCCATCGCGCCGAATTGTTCTTTGCTGCGCCGGTTCAAAACGTCGGGATCAGTAGAAAACACGTGCAGCATTTTGGGTGCGCGCGGTACCCCGTGCGCCGCCTCAACGTATTGCATCAAGTAGGCGAATTGTTCCGCGGTCACGTTGTCGAATGCATACGATTGGTTTTGCGGAACATCGGCGTCCTGCTGAGCAAGCTTAAACTGATCAAGAGACATTCGCGCCCTGGCGTGACTGGAGAGTAGCGCGTAGGCATCCGCGTATTTTCGGCTGGCGACGGCGACAAAGAAGGGTTTCGCCGCCAGGAGATATTTGCGTTCGTCCGGTTTGGGGTCTTTGTCTAAAAAGTCATCCTCACTTTTTCGAACGGTTTTCTTTTCGCTCTCCTGGCCCTTACCGCAACCTGTTAACAACACCGGCAGCAGAATTGCCGCAGTGACAATTGCGAGACGCCAGGCGCGTGACGCGGTGTTCGTTTTGTTCCGTGTCTTGCTCATGCGCTAATTGCTCATTGTTTCGACAGTAATTTTTTGCTCGGTCAGTTTACCGCGACTGACGGCGCGGACATTCCACTCGCCGGCGGCAAGCTGCCAAAAAAAGCGGCCGTCGCGCTGGGGCGCAACTGGCGTGCCGTTCACAAACCATTCCACGTCGCCCCCGGATGCTGCAGTGAGTTCGACCATCTGTTGTGACGTTGGCAGGACAGGATCAATCTGATAACGCGCGTTCGGCGGCGGACTGGTGATGCGAAAATCGGAATGGACGTGTGCGCCGATCGTATTGTCCCGGCTGGCGCACCATCGAGCGTAGGCGTCGGGCAAAATTAATTTTCCATCGTTGGCAAAGTAATCTCCCGAATCATCACGCGGCTCCGTTCCAGCAAGGAAAAGCTCGTTCATGGTTGGAGTGCTGAAACGAGACGGCAGCAGTCCGGTCGTTTTGCAAATCTCCTGTCGCACGAGTCCGCCGGAGGGCGGATTCGCTGTGGCGAATTTCTCATCTTCTGCCGTCGCTGGATCGAGCGGGTGATCGCGCCTGAGTAATTCCTGCATGACGGCGGCCCAGAGCGGTGTGGCCGCACGCACGGCAAACGTGTCGCGCATTGGTCGTCCATCGAAATTGCCCGCCCAAACGGCGACGGTGTGTTCTTTGTCGAAGCCGACAGTCCACGTGTCGCGGAAGCCGCTGCTGGTCCCGGTCTTTGCCGCCACGCGTTCTTCCAAGGCAAGCGGCGAGCGCAGCCCGAAACTTTTCTGGCGCGCGTCGTTATCGCACAAAATATCGGTGATGATTGCGGTCGCTTCCGCGGACGCGATGCGCGTGAGCGGCTGATGTTCTGTTGCCAAAACTTTCGCGCGCATGGCTGTCCCGCCGCGAGCGATGCCGGCATATGCAGCGGCAAGATCAACGAGCCGCGTCTCGGCATTCCCCAAAACGAAACCCGCGCCGTAATCATCGAGGCCCTGTGGGAAATTGAAGCCCCACTTCTGCAACTGATAGAATGTTGGCCGCGCGCCGAGCCGGCTCAGCACAAACACCGCCGGCACATTCAGCGAACAACCGAGCGCTTCACGCAAGCGCACCGGTCCAAAATAATGATGACTGTAATTTTGTGGATCGTAATCGGCGTACTCATTGCGAATCGCATCCGGTGTATCGGGTAACAAGCTCGCGGCGGTGAACAGCCGTTTATCGATCGCTTCGAGATAAACGAACGGTTTCAATGTCGATCCACAACTCCGCGGCTGAGTCGCTCCGTTGATCTGCGACACAGCATAATTTTCCGATCCGACCATGGCGCGGATTGCGCCCGTTGCGTTGTCGACGACTACAACGGCGGCCTGTGTGATGTCGTGACGGTTTAGCGCTGACAAATGCGAGCGCGCTAAACGTTCGACCGTCGTTTGCAGATCAAGATCGAGCGTCGTCCTGACCGTGCCGCGAAGTCCGGGGTTTCGCGTCACGATTGCATCCACAAAATGTGGCGCAAAGCGCGGGAGATCAATGCGCAGAATTTTCGGCGGCTCAACAAGCAGCGATCGTTGATCGTGCGTGATGACTCCCAAATCAGCAAGCCGCCCGAGCGATCGCGCGTATTTACGATTTGCTTCTTCTGGATGGCGCCAGGGATTGAAGCGAGTTGGTGCCTGCGGCAGACCGGCCAGGAAAATTGCTTCGCTCAAAGTGAGATCGCGAGCCGGTTTGCCGAAATACGCGCGAGCAGCGGCCTCCGGACCGAGTCGTCGATTCCCGTAGCTGCTGCGGTTCAAGTATTCAGACAGAATTCGCTGCTTGCTCCAGCGCCGCTCCAATTTCCAAGCGACGATTGCCTCGTAAAGTTTGCCGCTCCAACTGCGTCGATCACGGCTGTTCGCGAGTTTCACGAGTTGCTGGTTGATCGTGGATGCGCCTGAAACAATATGCCGGGATCGCAAATTCCGTGTGCACGCGGCAACGGTCGCGCGCCAATCAACGCCGCGGTGTTCGTAGAACCGCCGGTCTTCGAGCGCCACGCTTATGCGCGGCAGCCACGGTCCCATTTGCTCAAGCGCGACTGGGAATTGGCTGCGCGCTTCCGGCGACGCGAGTTCGGCAATTTCGCGGCCGCGACAATCGAGCAGCGTCAATGTTCCGCGGGGTGATTTTTGCAGTTCGTGAGGCATCGGCAGCCACCAAACGAACGCAAGCGCGATGACAGGGACGGCAAAGAGGAAACCAACAGAAACCACAACCGGATGATTTTTCCCGCCTCTCCCCCTTTGCAAAGGGGAGAGGATTGAGGTGAGGGGTTTTGCGGCATTCGGTCGATCGCGCTGCGCGACCCTCACCCTACCCTCTCCCTTAGGAAGGGAGAGGCGGACTCCTTTGCGGCGGAGTGGCGGAATCAATCGGCGGAGATTACGCATACGCTTGAGGGCGACAGCCCAGAGAAACGGCTGTCGTACATGGGCGCGACTTGCGTGGCTGGCCAGCGGAAGGTCCCGGCGGCTGTTGCGCGCGCCAGAATCGAGTACGTGCCTGAGCCGGGATCGACATTGTCAAAATAAAGAAGAGCTGAGCGATCGCGGATCTCGGAGTACGATAAGCCGAGCAAACGATCCTGCGGATCGGGAGGCGGCAGCTGGTAGAATTTTCCGACAAGAGCAAGATTCGGGTTCACCACTTCCACGCCCGCCGGCAAGGCATCCTCCAACGCGACAAAATTCTGAAGCTTCCGTGTATTCAGCCGGTACGTGATGAGAAGTTGATCGCCCAATTTTAATGGCGCATTCTGAGTGCCCGCGCGCGTTGCGTCAGTGAGATTTTTTACGACACGCTCGATTCGAAATCCGCGGTCGACGCGGTCGGTATCAACTTCGTTGGTGGAATATTCCGCCTGCATCAGAAACGTGAGCGCGCTCTGATTCAGGCCTTTAATCACAAGATCATTTTCCAGTTTGCGATCGACCCCCACAGCCGAGCGGCCATTTTTTGAAACCACGGCTGCCGTCGGCTGCGCTGCGTGCAGCTCCGGCATTGTTTCGGCGCCGATCATTGATGTGAACGCCAGCAGCAGCCAAAGATTTTCCTGTGTTGAAAGCGAGCCGGCGTCGTCCATCAGCTTCGACATGCGATCGCGCGCCTGTTGTTTTCGCTGTTTCGTCCACATCGGTGGCGCGATCATGTTGAACGCGAATGCGCGCATCGCCTCTGCGCGCGTCATCGATGTAAACGTGGCGGGATTAAATGCGCGCTCTTTGATGGGCTTATCGATCTCGCGAAGAAGTTGCTGCTGCTCGTGCGCCATGATGTTTTGCTGATGCAATGCGATTGCGAGCAACGCGCGATCTTCGTCGCTGCCTTCGTTGCGGTGGAAATACAACTCCTGCGACTCGTTTTTGTAATCGTCGTCGTTCTCAGATTGCGTCAGCACGAAAAGCGCGAAGCATTTTTCAAATCGCGACGCCGGCAGCTGGCCTTTGACCATTTTCTTTACGGCGCCTGCGAGTTTCTCTTGTAAATCGGAGGGCGGCTCAAGATCGGCATTGACCGATTCGTTGACGGACCAAAGCGCCTGGCATGTGACGAAACCGTTGCCTGTGTTGCCGCCGGGCCAGTAAGGGAGCGTGCCGTCCTCCAGAATCGAGTCGGCATACTGCTTCATCCCACGCTCGAGCGTGGCGCGATATTCGGCATCGCGTTGCTGAAAATCCGGCAGGTAAGCGAGGACGTTTGCGAGCAAACTATACCCCAGCAGCTTGGTCGAAATTTGTTCAAAGCAGCCGTGAGGATATTGCAGAATCACCGGGAGTCCCGACATCTGTGGAAGCCATGGCGAGGTTGAAATCGTTGTGGTGAATTGGCCACGGCCGCGCTTCCACGCTTCGGGCATCGCCCGGTGAGCATCGAACTGTGGACCATTGAATGAAGCGGCCACGCTTTCCTTGCGCACAATGGTCGGCGCTTGCACCGGAATGGTGATCTCAACCGCGTCGGACATTTGTTTATTCGAGTTCGAGACCGCTTCGAAGCGCACCTTTGTCGCCGCGAGATTTGGGTCGGTGACTTTTGCCTTAAAACGGAAAACCGTCGGCGCGTCGCGTTGCGCCGCCTGGGTGGTGACATCGCCGCCGAGCAACTTAAGGTTCGCGTCCGTCACACACCGCGTCGTGACGCCGTCGTTGTCGGCGAAGTTTTGCCGGACAATGGCGCGCAATTCGACTTCATCGCTCTGCCGCAAAAAACGCGGCAACGCCAGATCGATCAGGAGCGGCTTCGATATTTTTACAGTTTGCGTTGCGTCGCCGCCGAATTGATTCGCCTTGGTCTGGCCGACCGCCACGATGCGATATGTGGTCAGGTTGTCCGGCGCGACGAATTCGAACGCGACCTTACCATCAGCGCCAGTTTTCAAATTCCCCTGCCAAAATGCGAGAGTGCGAAATTCTTTGCGAACATTTTTGACGTTCGAGACCGATTCCTCTCCGCCATCGCCGATGACGAATCCTTTTTGGGTCAAACTGAGTTTGGCGAGGTTTTCGATATAACCGTGCAGCGCCTCATAAGTGCGCACGGAGAAAACGTTCCTTGGGTAAAAGCGCGAGCCGATGTTCGGCAGTTTCCAATCGCCCAGCATAAGAACGGCGTCGTCGACTGCGAACACGAGCAGATCGGCTTCGGCAACCGGTTTGTCTTGCGATGTCACCAGCACTTCACCGCGCACCGCATCACCGGGTTTCGCGGTAGTGCCGGCCAGATGTGGCGCAACTTTTAGTTCTCGGTCAGGCCGCCGAACATCCATCTCGGTGTAAGCGAAACGTTCGAGGGGAAGCTCATTTTCGCCTCCGGGCTTAACCAGATAGATCGAAACCGTCGCGTTCGGTGCGTAATTTTCTTTGATGGGCACTTCGATCCGGCCGGCGTTGCCTTTTACCGGAACGAGCAACGTGTCGAGCACCTCATCCGTCTCGACCGATACCCACGCGACGCCACCGAATGGCGCCTGTATGGTGAACGCCGCTTTCTCGCCCGGTAGAAATGGCTCGGCGCGACGATCGATCTTGAACGTAGTCTCGTTGACCACTGGTAGTTCCGCCGGTTGCTCACCGGTGACAGTGGTTTCATCGCTCACGACGGGTGCTTTGACTTTTGTGGCATTGACGGCAACGACGTAACGGCCGGTCTCGGTTGTTGGGAAAACAAGCTGGGCCGGTGTTTTCGAATCCTGCGATGCGACTTTCGCGAACTGGTCCGTGTTACGATAACGATAAACAAACGGCGCGATCTGTTCTTTGACCGTCTTTGTGGTGACGTGAAAGAGGTCGGCGCGAACAAGAACTCCATCCTGTTTCTGGTCCTCGGGATTGAGCGCGTCGATGTCGACTTTTACTGCGGCGGGTTCAGTAGTCTGCTCTTCAGCGTGGACTCCGAGACGCGTTTCTGTCGCGAAAAGTGTGGCCATCTCGCCGCCGCTGAGGGTTTGTCCATCGATTGAGGTGATGTCCGCGCGCCAGGTAATGTTCATGCGGCTGACTGCGGGATTGTCTTTAAACGGCGATTCGCAGGCGATGGTCGCAAAACCATGAGCGTCCAGTTGCGTATCGCCCTCAATTGTCTTGACGTCTTCGCTGTCAACGTCGAGGCGGGGACCGACCTCGGAGTAAGAGTTGAAACGCTTTCGAGACGGTCCTTCGGAGTCGGTGGCGTAATCCGGCGACGTCGTCCAGCTCGCTTTCCAGTGCACTCGTGCCGATGCGTTCGGTGCTCCGTGAAAATAGGCAGAGGAGATCCGCGCGTGCGCTGTTGTACCGACCTCTGGTGTCGTTGCCTCGACCATGACCGAAAACAGCGGGACGCGGTACTCTTGAACGCTGATCACAGTCACCCCCGCGTAATCGCGACCAGCCACAGCGCAACGCACCTCGTAACTCCCCAGCTTTGCTTTTTCTGGCACGCTCCACTCCGCTTCCCATCCGCCATACGCCGATAGTGTCGTGTCGCCTTCACCCACAACCCGACTTCCATCGCTCTCGCTTATGCTCCAGTGCACAGCGGCCCCGACTGGGATCATGAGGCCGCTGAAGACGGTAACGTCGCGAACGAGTCCCTTCATCTTCACGATATGGCCGGGGCGATAGAGATTGCGATCGGTTACGATCTCGGCGTGAGGTCTGTTCGGCGAGGGAGGGGAATCAAACCCCGATGAAAACGCTGTCGCCTCGGCAAATTGCAGCGCAGGGCCGCTCTCAGTGTCCGCGATAAACAGGTGCGTATTCTTCGCGTTAGTATCATTTGGTTTCGGGAAAACCTTGTCTTTCGGGAATTCTGCGATGCCGTTCTTCTCAGTAACTGCGCGAGCGAGTTCGATATTGTCTTCTGTCACGGCCCGAACCGTCACACCGGTCACGGAGCTCGCGTCGGACATTTTCGCGAGACGCATGATCACCTTGGTCGGCGTTCGTTTCTGCGTGAGCAGGTAATCGTTAACGCAAATGATCGATCGATTCCCAACGATCCTGCCGTCAGGCAGAGTTGCACTCGCTTCGAAAAGATACGGACCGGCGAACGCTTCGTTTGCTGCTGGAACGCCCGCCTTTGCCGAGGCTTCGGTGGGTGTACAACGGACGTCGCGCCGTGTTTCGGTGTCGTTGCTGGTGGCTTCGAAGGTGCCGCTGCTCGCCACCGGCAATTGAAATGCGTCGACGAGCAATTCAGTCTGAAATTCTTTCGCGAATCCTGTGCGCGGATCGACTACTACCTTCCCGGTGACAGGATCGGTAGCATCCTTTTCAAATTCTTTCACGCGCGCGGTGACTGCCGACAGTTTCTCCCCAGGAATGCGCGCGAGTTTCCATGTGACCTGCGGCGTGTTCACTTGGAAGAAGGCAAAACGTAATTCCTGGCGCGCGCGGACGAACACCTGCCTGGATGGAAAGATCAGGCACGCTTCCTTGGGTCGAAACGTGGCGCCCCAGCGCGATTCAGACTGGAGTCCGTAGCCCCGGTCGCCCTTTAGTTCCGGCGATATGGTAACTTTGTATCGCTGCTTGAGATCGAATTCGCCTGTGATTTGAATCTGGTCGACGCTCGCAAGTAGTTTCATTTTCTCCGGCGCCGGCTCCACGCGAATCCGTTGCGGCGTTGCTTCCACAGGATCAATCGAATCGTCGAATTTGATCCGAATCGTGGGGTCCTCGAGCGGGTGATTGAACGCGCCGAGCCATTCCACCTTCAGGGGTTCGGTTTTACCCGCGGGCATCACTTGCAAATACGGAAGCGGGCGCCGGCTTTTCGCGTCGAGCAAGCCATTCACCATGAGGTCGAATGTGTGTCCGACTGGAAGCGGGGCGCGCGGTGCGACTCTAAACCCGGTCGCTTCCAGCGAAGCAGCAGCATTCCCTTCAGCCGTTTGAATTACTTCGACTGGAAAACGCTCGCTCGATTCGCGCGCCTGAAAGTAAATGTGCTGCGCCGCTTCATCGAGACGAACAGCGTAGGTTGATTCGAGATAGATTTGCGGGCGCGCCGGCAACCGTTTGCGCTCGGTGAATTCTGTGGTGATCGCAAATTTCGGAGTTTTGAATTCGGCGCTCCAATCTTTCACCACGAACGGTTTGCCATTCGCATCCTTCAGCCCGGGAGCCAGCATGAGCCGATGGCGCGCTCCGGCCACGACGCCGTTCACTGTGAAAACGCCTTCGGTCTGACTTTTCCAGAGAAACGTGCCCTCAAGCTTCGGCTCGCTGACAAACGGGCTTGGCTGATCACCAACATCGATGAGGTCGGCGGCCACCATTGAAACAGGAAACGTGATCGTGATCGTGTCGCCCTCGGCAATCTTTCCGCTCGACGGTTCGATCACAACGCCACCGGCATCAGGTTTTGCGTTCGATGTTTCTTCTTCCTGTTCTTCGTCGGCATCCGATCGCGCCAGGGCGGCAGGCGGACTAAACGCGAGACCGCACGCTACGAGAAGCAAGACTGCTATTGAGAATCGCCGGTCCATTAGTGTTATCGCTTTAGTTCTTGGATCCGGCGTAGATCGGCATCAGCTTCGGTTGTCTTCCCTAGGCGGCGTTCGCATTGCTCGCGTTCGCTTAACGCGACCGGTGACTCACTAATTTCAATTGATCGCGTTTGCGACGCGACGGCTCCCGCCAAGTCTGCCCGCTGCCGTTCGAGCACGCCGCGGAAGAACCACATGTTTGAATTGTGAGGATCCAACTCCGTCGCGATACGAGCATGCACCAGCGCCTCCTTTTGCCGGTCCAGACCGTCCAGGTCTTGTGCCGCTTCGAAGTGTGCGGCTGCCGATTTATCATTGATCGCCAGCGCAGCACTCGCGTCTGCGAGGGCGAGCGTGAATTGACGCAGGTCTCTCAAAATTTTAGCGCGTGCTACCAGCGCGTCAGCATCCTTGGGATTCACTGATAAACGAGCGTCCAGCGTCCCAAGTTCCCGCAATGCCCCGTCGCTAACGTGTCCGCCACCGGACGGACTCGACGTCGCGAGCTTGTCGTCTCCGCGACGCAGATACCTGTCGACGTCCAACTTTGCTGCGTTCTCGGGTCGGCCTGCATCCAGCAATGCTTCGGCTAGTTCAATACGCGCGCGCATCGATGCCGGCTGAAGCTTTAATGCGCGCTCACCGTCATCGATCGCCAGCAATGGGCGCCCAGCCAGAATAAAAACGCGGGCACGTTCAAGCAACAGTCCCGCAACTGCGGGATCATTTGGAGATTTCGCGATCTGCGCATCGAGCGATTTGATCTGCGGCAGGAATTTTTGCAATCGCTCGAATTCTGGGAGCCACTCCTTCACTTGTGGATCGGTGGCATCCATTTTGTTCGCTTTCGCCATATCGGCATAAGCGGCACCCCAGTTATGCAGGCGCAGGAAAGCGACCGCACGCAACACACCGCGCGCGGCGGTGTCCTGCGCCGCGATTGCCTTCGTCCGATATGTCGCGTGGTCTGCCCAACGCTCCTGCTCTGCGCATAATTCTGCCAGGTTGTCGTAATCGATCGCCATGTCGGCTCGGGGCGGTTTGGTCGCGATGAACGCAAGCCAGTGCTGCTCTGCACACTGATAATCCTTGCGCCTGAAGCACAGACCGGCTCGGAAATCTTCGATCGCTGCCGGCGGTCGGACTGCTTTTTGCCACTGGTCGAGCGTACGTTCCAATCCATCGAAGTCCTCGCTTTCGAGTTGCGTCTCCGCGAGCGTGTCCCACGTCCCGGGATCGTTCGGAGCGATGGCGACAATGCGCCGGCTCAATTCAATGATTGCAGGCTTGTCTTCCGCGTCTTGAGCTTTCTTGAGTTGGTCTCGCAACTGCTGAAGCCCCGGCGCTTCCGCGACGACGAAAGCGCTGCCAGCCAGCAGGATAAGAACGGCGATCGCAAACGGTCTCAAGTGGTTCGCGATGTTGGCCATCGCGATCCAAAGGTTCAAGCATTTTCGGGAGGCTTCAGCGCCTTGCCAGTGCGCAAGAACATCTTGCCGCTGGGACAGAGCTTGAACACTTCGCACCGGCTGCAGTCCGGCTTGCGCGCGTAGCAACGGCGACGCCCATGCCAGATGAGCCAGTGACTCCAGTCTGTCCAATGCGCGCGCGGAACGACCTTCATCAAATCGAGCTCAATCTTTACCGGATCCTTTTGTTTCGTTAGGCCAAGCCGCTGCGATAGCCGGATTACGTGTGTGTCGACCACGATTCCTTCGTCTTTGTGAAAAGCGTTGCCCAGCACCACGTTCGCAGTCTTGCGGCCAACACCCGGCAAGGCGTATAATTCCGCCATTGTGTGGGGCACTTTTCCGCCGTGTTTCTCGACGATTTCACGCGTGGCGCCACGAATGCTTTTCGCTTTGTTGCGATAGAATCCCGTGGATTTGATCGCGTTTTCCAACTCGGGGAGCGGCGCGTCCGCGTAATCTTTCGCGGTACGATATTTCCGAAACAGGACAGGCGTGACCATGTTGACGCGTTTATCGGTGGATTGCGCCGAGAGAATGGTCGCTACGAGAAGCTCCAGCGGGTTCCGAAAGTCCAACTCGCAATGAGCGTCTGGATAAATTTTCGGCCACGCTTTAAGAAGCTGCGCTACCCGCTCGCGAGCTGTCATCGGCTTATTATTCTCCAAGACGGCTGGAGATTTCAATCTGCGTTTGAAATAAACGGCGCGGAATGCTCGCCTTTATCGAGCTGTGAGAAGTCGGATCGGATTTATTCTGGCGTGGGCGAGGGGGATGGTGAACCAAGCTGCGTATCAGATGAGTCTGCGCTGGGAGATGCCATCTCGCTCATCTTCTTTCTTCGTTCCTCTTCGAGAGCACGCAATTGCTGGGCTCGGTCTTCTGTTCCCCCGCTTTTTTCAGCTGTTCGAGCGTCCAAAGAGCGGTTACGAATGAGGGCCTGAAGTTCGGGAGGAAGCTGTTGTATTGTCCTTTCTCTTTCAGCTTTCGCCTGCTCGGGATCGGGCGTCTGGCTCTGACTTGCAGCTTCGCGCTCTTTTGCAAGCCTTGCAGCCTCCAACTGCGCGCGGTTGGGAACCAGCGCACGAAGCTCCGGCGGGAGCTGTTGTAATCGCTTTTCTCTGTCCGCTTCCACCTCCGCGGGGTCGCGAGCTTGCCGCGACGGAATGATACGTCTGTTCGCTACGGCCTTTTCCTTTTCGAGCAGTGCTTTCTCTTTTTCATCCAGCGCCTTCTCGCGTGTATCGAGTTCTGCTTTCCGTTGAGCCAGTTGTGCTTCAGCTGCCGAATCCTGTTTTTGGCAGGCACAAATCATCGCAAAACAGATGAAGGTCGAAAGGAGAACCATTCTTTTCATATCAAGAGCAAACTATAATTCCGTAGTCGTGATGAACAACAGCTAAGGTTTATCCACGACCACTTTCGCTGCTGATTCACTTACCTCGAGCTGCGCGCTCACTTTTTGGATTTGCGCGGCCTGCTCTTTTAACTGGGTCGTGAGAACCTCCATTCCCTTCTGTTGCTGCACGACGGTAGCTTCCGAGTCCTGCACTTTCTTGTGCTCTTTGAGGAACTCGTTGAGCAGCATCGCATTGATCTGCTCGTAGTGGACGCTCACTGTTTCACCATCCTTGCCGTGCACCACGAGCTTTGGATCTACTTCGGCGACCTCCTCGGCGATCAAACCATATTGTGTTGTGCCTTTCCAGTCGCTGTTGAATTTGAAGGTTACTGGCTTGAGCTGATATATCGTTTCACTGGCCTGTCCATCGGTTGAATGTCATGTTTGTAACGCCGGGACGAGTTGAAGACGCCGACCACGTTAAACTGGTCGACAAATACCGCTGTCTGGGTGCCGGGGTCGCTAACTGGTTCACCGAAGATGCTGCCGATGAAGCAGGTGTTATCAAGGATAGCAAAAGGACCGTCACCAGCCGCACCGATCGCGATGCAGTTATTGACGCTTGGACCCAGACCGGTGCCCGTCTCGTGACCGATAGCGACGTTGGAATTGCCGTCTACGTTGTTATCGAGTGCGTCATCACCGACCGCTGTGTTAAAGGAGCCTGTCGTGTTGAAGAACATCGCGTCATCACCCATCGCGTTGTTTTGGTCGCCGGTACTATTCAGGAGCGCGTCACGACCATGCGCGTCATTGAAGGATCCCGCTGACGTTAGCAAAGAGTGCATTTGTGCCGAAGGCGTTGTTGTCGGAGCCGTCGGCGTTATGGACAAGCGCGTTGGCTCCAACGGCAGAGTTCTCTGCGCCAGTGCTGTTGAGAAACAATGCTCCAGCGCCAACTGCGGTGTTGTTATCCGTGTTGTTGAGAGCCAGCGCTCCGGCGCCAACTCCGGTGTTGAAGTGGCCCGTGGTATTCGAGAACAGCGAAAACCAACCAACTCCTGTATTTCCAGTTCCGGTGGTGAGAGAACCAAGCGTCTTGCACCCTTCTGCTGTGGTGAAGTTAGGATAGCATCCATCCGGTGCTGGGTTTACTGCTTGCACTCCCGGTAAAAATGCAAGCGCCGATAAGATTGCTCCGAAAATAATGTGTCGATTTTGCATAGTGAATTTTCTCCTTTGAGGATTTGGTTGCCGTGAACGTGATCCGGTGTGCCCCCTTGGCCCGCGCCCGCGGAGCAGGGCGCCGCCATTTGTTTGCCTTGGCTTACCGATTCGCTTCGTGACGCTTTTACGAAACTCGCGGCTGAACTGTCAAGGCAATACGCGACACCGAAATTGCGAACGGAAATCACGATCGAAGGCGGATTCGCTGGATCTCGCAGTGTAGACCGGATAAAAGAAAAGCCGCCACTTCATGAAAAGTGGCGGCTTTGTGGAGGAGTTTTGGTTTTAAACCCCCAACTAGATGTTACTCATTGTTTGCAGTCAGTTGCGGGGCGGGCTTGTTTACCTGGATCTGTGCGCTCACTTTTTGAACTTGTGAGGTCAGAGCTTCCATTGCCTTCTGTTGTTGGGCGACTGTTGACTTCAACTCCGCAATGGTCGCGTCCTGTGCCTCGAGCTTTTTGTGCGCTTTGAGGAACTCATTGAGCAACATCGCGTTCACCGCCTCATAGCGCACGGTGTAGATCTGGCCATCCTGGTGTGCAACCAGATTGGGGTTCACTTTAGCGACCTCTTCGGCAATCAACCCAAATTCAGGCCTGTTGGTGTTGTCACTCTTGTAATGGAAGGTCACCGGCTTAAGCGCAAGGACCGCTTCGCTGGCTTGGTCCATCGGTTTGATGTCCTTCTTAAATCGGCCTGAAGAACTTTGAGTACCGAGCTGCCCGGCGGAGTCAATCACGACCGGCAACGCGTCGTTATTCACCGTTTGGATGCCACGAATATTGCCGATCTGGCAGGTATTGCTGACGTTGATGCCTGAACCACCGATACAGATTGTGTTACTGGCGGTCGTTACGAAGAGCCCTGCGATGACGCCAACGATCGTATTGAATTGACCAGTGGTGATGGCAGCACCTGCGATTCCACCGATTGCAGTGTTGAAGCCACCCGTAGTGCAGGCCGAAAGCGCACCGACGCCAACAGCCGTATTTTCGTTACCGGTTGAGTTGTTAAGCATGGCAGTGCGCCCAACGGCCGTATTGCTGGTGCCACCTGTGTTGAGTAGCAAGGCCGCTGTGCCAACGGCAGTGTTGCTGTCTTCGGTAGTGTTCAAGGCCAGCGCGCCGGCGCCAAGGCCGGTATTGAAGCTGCCCGTGGTGTCGCTCGATAGCGAGCGCCAACCCACTGCTGTGTTCGCGGTGCCGGTGGTAATGCTAAAAAGAGCATGGTCGCCGTCTGCGGTGTTTAACCCGGGCAACGCAGCTTCTGGACCCGCTTGCGCATTAAGCAAAAGGGGGAAGCAAACCAGCCCAGAGAGGACTGCTGTGAATATGACATTTCGATTTTTCATTGATTTAGTTTTGTTCTTTCATTTTTTTGGCCTTTCTCTGATTTCCCGGTCCGCGCAGCCCGGCAACTCGCAGGGCGAAAGCGGCACTATCCTAATCATGTCTAGCCATTTACTGATTTCCGTCGCAAAGGGTTTGCCAGAAACGCCACTGATTTGTCAATAAAAATGCAAGGCGAAGTCCTACATGACAACTAGGTGCCGCCTAACTAGATAAGTTCGTACGGGTTTTCGTAAGCCTTCCCGTCAAACGGATCCGAATCAGACGGACGAACATTCCGCCGCTACCTTCTCCGCGTCTTTCAGGCTCATGAATCGCAAAACGACCACAGTGGGGAACGAAAGAAAATATCATTCCATGGACCCATTGATTACGTTCAAAACAACAGCTCCAAAATTTCTCTGTTCCTGCAATTGACATACTGTGTGTGGTTGGGGTCAGGCGACCCTGGCCACAGTTGCAACTCACTTGTGCGAAAGCGCGCGGGAGCGATCCCGCGATTCTCGCCTTTGATGGGAGCGGCCGTCGCAAAAATCTTTTCGCACTTCCCTGATTCGCCTAGTTTGCTGTCGTGCAAACGACGATGAAGGCAGTTGTCAAAGCCAAAGCCGAGCCTGGTCTATGGCTCGAGGAAGTTCCGGTTCCAGAAGTTGGCGACGACGACGTGCTGATTCGCGTGTTGAAAGCATCGATCTGCGGCACGGACGTGCACATCTACAACTGGGACGCATGGGCGCAGAAAGCGATTCCCGTGCCGATGATCATTGGCCATGAGTTTGTCGGCGTTGTGGATCGCGTGGGCAACCACGTCAAAGGCTTTGGGCGCGGCGATCTCGTCGTTGCCGAAGGGCACATCACCTGTGGGCATTGTCGGAATTGCCTCGCCGGACGACGGCATCTTTGTCCAAACACGGAGGGTGTCGGCGTTAATCGTCCCGGCGGATGGGCGGAGTTCGTCGCGATTCCGCAGGAGAACTGCTGGCATGCCGACCCATCGATCCCGCTGGATGTGCTTTCCTGTTTCGATCCTTTAGGCAACGCGGTGCACACTGCGCTCTCGTTCGATCTGGTCGGCGAAGACGTGCTAATCACCGGCGCGGGCCCGATCGGTTGCATGGCCATTCCGATTTGCAAACGCGCCGGCGCGCGTCACGTCGTCATCACCGACGTGAATGCATATCGTTTGAACCTTTCGCGCAAAATGGGCGCGGATCTCGCACTTGATGTGCGCACCGAAAAAGTGACCGAAGCGATGCAGAAGCTCGGGATGAAGGAAGGCTTTGATGTCGCGCTGGAAATGTCCGGCAACCCGAAAGCGTTCGCGGACATTTTGCCGAATATGTTTCACGGCGGCAGCATCGCCTTGTTAGGCATCATGCCCGGCAGCGCTGCCATCGATTGGAACACGGTCGTGTTCAGCGCGCTTACCATCAAAGGCATTTACGGCCGCGAAATGTACGAAACGTGGTACAAAATGACGGCGATGATCCAGAGCGGTCTCGACATTTCACCTGTCATCACCCATCGCTTTCCCTACACAGAGTTCAAGGAAGCGATCGAGCTGATGAAATCCGGAAACTCCGGCAAGATCGTGCTCAACTGGAGCGAACCCTGAATCTAAATCGCGGACTGCACAAAATACTGGAGCAATGGCACGAGTATCTGCAGGCAATCTCGTGCAACAGTTTGGATCGCGCAGCGCTTACCGCAGCGAGGCCGCTTCTTTTTGGCGACCTTCAAGCTCGAGCACCATCCGTTTGATGTGCCTGTAATCCTGGTGGCGGCGCAGGAACTGCAGGCTCTCCTGGGGATCGCCCCATTTCAGGATTTCGATCGTCTCAGGACGCGCGCCCCAGCTGTTCATTTCACGCTGGTTCGCCATATAAAGATCGATGGTGTTGCGTCCCGAAAGGGCCCAACCGTAATCTTCCACGCGGTAGTTTTGTCCGGTCGAGAGCAGACGAAAGACTGTGCCCGCGGGCCAGCGCGACCAATCGGCCGCGGCGCTGCCGATCTGCGGCGGTTTGGAAACCGCCACCGCCCGCCTCACGTTGCCCGTTGGTTTGGCAGGGCGTTTTGCGGTGTGCGTGACGGTTCGCCTCTCTTCCATTGAGAAACGTTGAAGTGGTGGCGAATACGAACCATTCTCGTCCACGGGAATAGCGCGCGGAACTTCGTACGCCAGTGTTGCACGCGTTACAGCTTCAGCTCTGTGAATCGCCGGACCTGCAGCGTGCAATTCTCCACCGAGAGCGTTGTGATTACTGTACTGGCGATGGTCAGCTTCAGTATGCGTGTACGCAGTCGTGCGAACCTGCTGAAAATTCGTTTTCGTCAGCGGCGGCTCGTATGCCGGCAATGCGTGGTGTGTGGTGCCGCAGCCGGTAAGGAGAATAAGGGCGATGAAGACCGCCAGCAGGATTAAGGCAAGGTTACGACGCTCAGCGTAGGTCAAGGCAGATCACCTGAGCGAGTTATTAACAAGTTATTCACAAGTTGGCAAGAACTTTTTGTCGGAGGATTATGCACTTGACAAATGTGATTAAACTGTTAGACTGGCGGCATGAAACCAAGCATGTTGCCAACTCCAGACGATCTTACTCTGGATGCAATTCAGTCCCGATTCGGCACGGATGAGAAGGCTCGCAGGTACCTAGAAGAAATCCGTTGGCAGTTCGGCATCCAGTGCCCGCATTGCAAAAACGACAAGCAAGAACGCATTTGGAAAATCAAAGCGAATCCCAAAAAGAACATCCGCGCTGGATTGTATCATTGCGCGGAGTGCGGCAAGCAATTCACTGTCACGGTAGGGACGATCTTTGAGGATTCACATATCCCGTTGCGAAAGTGGCTCGTTGCTTGGTATCTGCTTTGCAGTTCCAAAAAGGGAATTAGCTCCCTGCAAATTCAGCGGATGCTTGGACTCGGCTCGTATCGCACCGCGCTCTTTATGATGCACCGGATTCGCTACGCTTTGGCGCAACCAGAATTTACCACATACCTCAAAGGCGTCGTTGAAATGGACGAAACCTATATCGGAGGCAAAGCAACTGGCTCAGGGAAAAGGGGACGATCTCCAGACAGCAACAAAACGTGCGTCGTTTCGCTCGTTCAGCGCGGCGGACAAGCACGCTCGTTCGTGCTTGATCGTGTTACGGCTGAAAATCTCCACCGGAAGATCGACGAACACGTTATGGAGGGCTCAGTTGTCGTGACGGACGATTACCGTGGTTATTGGAACATGCCGCCCGTTTACGATCACAAATCAATCAAACATTCTGCGAAGAAATACGTCCGAAAAGAAGGGGATTTCAAAGTTCACACGAACACCGTGGAATCGAAATTCTCACTCCTAAAGCGCGGTATTACGGGGACATTCCATCAAGTAAGCAAAAAGCATCTACCGCTGTATCTCGCGGAGTTCGATCACAGATTTAATCACCGCAAGAATACAGACGGCGAGCGCACGGTTTCGGCCCTTAAATGCGCCGAAGGAAAACGCCTTATGTATAAGTGACTTGTTTCCAGACAATAACATGCACAGACGCGAGTATGTTCATCTGAACTTTACGCGCTTGACATGTGTGGTACAGTACGTTTAGCCGAGAGGCTCCAATGAGAACACACATGAACATAAATCAAATCTTCGGGCCTGATAAGCTGGAAGAACTCGTTTTGCACATTTCCGCGATGTCCGAAAAGGATAGCCATTTCGCGTCAACCAAATTGAACAAATTGGTTTGGGCTGCAGATTTTAAGGCGTTTTGTCAGACAGGTAGAACAATTACAGGAGCACCCTATCAGAAGGAAAAGTATGGCCCTGTTCCTAGGGCGATGCCTATTGTTCTACGGCGGCTCAAAAAGGAAGGGCGACTAGACCTGAAGCCAGTAAAGATGGGAGACAAAACGGGCGTCCGGCCTGTGGCAAAACCTGGCGCACGCGTAGATTCGAGCGCATTTTCTCAGCAAGATCTTCGTGTAGTTGACAAGGTTATTGCTGAAAATTTTGGCAAGACTGGAACAGCAATGAGTATTGACACCCATAAACGTCTTGCCCACAAAGTCGCAGAGAACGGCGAAACCATACCGTTTGCGGCATGGCTAGTTAGCGCACGCCACCCTACTGAACATCAAAAAAGACACGGGCAGGCGTTGGCTGCTAAATATGCCACGAAATCTTAGAACAGTCGTTTTTGAAGATCGTGCGCGTGCCAAGATCATAGAGATTTATGGCGGTGCTGAATTAGCCGATACCGCGACACTCGGTTTTGAATTCATTTTGGCGCGTGACCCTGAATCTGGTGTGCACATTGAGGGGAATATCTGGATGATTGGAATGGAAGGTAACGGAGTTTGGAGAACCGCCGTTGCCTATTACACCTTTGACTCTAATACAGTTACCGTCATTGAAGTTGTGAAAGTGTAAATTTCCGATGCCAACTGCAAAGCCAGTTAAGCTCTCTCGACCGCTTAGTTTTGACGAACTGATGAAGCGGACGATGAAAGTCCCGCCGCCGCCAAGCGGCAAAAAGGCTAAGCGGAAAGTCCAGCGCAAGAAACGGCGCTAAAATGGACGGGCGGAGCGTTTGGTTTTATGCGCCCGAACGCACCGCCCTTAAGCCGCTTCGTTGATAACGCCTTGGGAGCTTTGACGAAGTGGGTTGTCCGACTCGGATGTAACGGATTTTAATCACGGGTGTCAATGAAAGATCGAAGAAGAAATTCTGTCGCAAGAAGCGTAGAAAATCTTCGCGAATGCAAAAAGAAGCGCGGGACTTATTGCCCGCGCTTCGCTATGAACAACAGCAAACCATGAGCTATCCTCACCCGAGGTAGCACGCCGTTGATACTGCTCGGTGCACTTCATTCGTGTCAATACCTTTTCCTCTCGCCCTGTCACCGATCTACGGTAATTTCTCTTAACATTTGTCAAGTGCATAATCCTCTTTTGTCGTTAACCGATCAGGCACAAAGCAGGCTATGGACGCTACAGACAGAAACCTTCAATCCGCTGAGCGCTCGTTGTGTCCGTCGTGGACTTTGCGTGAGAAGATTCGTAGTTTCGCTGCCTATGATCGCGGAATTCGAAAAACAAGTTTGTCAGACGCTCGAAGAAATTAAATCGCAAGGCCTGTTTAAAACCGAGCGGATTATCACGAGCCCGCAGGATGCCCACATCGCCATCACCGGCGGCAAACGCGTGCTGAACATGTGCGCGAATAATTATCTTGGCCTGGCCGATCATCCCGCGTTGATTGCCGCTGCCAAAGAAGCGCTCGACACGCATGGTTTTGGCATGGCGAGCGTGCGTTTCATCTGCGGCACACAGGACATTCACAAGGAACTGGAGGCCGCGCTCTCGAAATTCCTTGGGACAGAAGAAACAATCCTCTATCCATCATGTTTCGATGCAAACGGCGGCCTGTTCGAAACACTGCTCAGCGAGAAGGACGCGGTGATCAGCGATGAATTGAATCACGCCAGCATCATCGACGGCATCCGCCTCTGCAAAGCTCAACGGTTTCGCTACAAGCACAACGACATGGCAGATCTGGAAGCGCAACTCCGGGCGGCGCAAGATGCGCGCTTCAGATTGGTCGCCACTGACGGTTGTTTCTCGATGGACGGCACGATCGCAAATCTATCGGCCATTTGCGACCTCGCCGAAAAGTACAATGCGCTGACCATGATAGACGACGCGCACGCCACCGGTTTTCTCGGCAAAACTGGACGCGGCACGCACGAATATCGCGGCGTGATGGGCAGGATCGATATCATCACCGGCACGCTTGGCAAGGCTCTCGGTGGCGCCAGCGGCGGCTTCACAAGCGGGCGAAAGGAAATTGTCGACCTTCTGCGACAACGTTCACGGCCTTATTTATTTTCCAACACAATCGCGCCACCCGTTATTGCCGCTTCCCTGAAAGCGCTCGAGCTTCTCAGCGCATCGACCGAACTGCGCGACAAGCTTGAGGAAAACACCAAGTTCTTCCGCGCCGCGTTGACCGAACGCGGCCTGACCATCAGGCCGGGCGTGCATCCGATCGTCCCCATCATGATCGGCGACGCGGCAAAGTCACAGAAGTTCGCCGCGCGCATGTTGGAAAAAGGAGTGTACGTGATCGGCTTCTTCTATCCGGTTGTCCCACATGGCACAGCACGCGTCCGCACGCAGGTCTCCGCTGCGCATTCGCGCGAAGACTTGGAATTCGCAGTTAATGCGTTTGCGGAAGTCAACGAAGAGCTGAAATAGCGTACGCCCGTCGTTTTTGCAGCAGGTGGATCGGCTTCTCCGAAGACGAAAATATCTGGCATCAAAGCCGCGTCCATTTCGCCAACGCGTTGAGGACAACGCGGTGCTTGCCGGGGCGCGGCACGGAGCCAAGCCAGCAGGCGTTTGGCACAAACGCCCCTACACCTTTACGCTTTAACTGAATCCGACAATTGAGGTCCAATCGCGCCAGCTCTTATCTAATAAGGGTGGCGTACGGCGACCCATAGAGCAGATTAAGGGGTGCATAAGGCTGTCGCGAGCCAGGTGGACTGGAGTGCTCTTCGCGAGGATTTCCCGATCCTGCGTCAGCAGGTACGCGGGCATGAACTAATCTACTTTGATAGCGCTGCGACTTCGCAAAAACCGCGCGCTGTCATTGAGGCGTTGCGGAATTTTTACGAACACGACAACGCAAATGTTCATCGGGGATTACACACGCTGAGCGGGCGGGCGACCGACGCGTACGAACACGCGCGCCAGCGCGTAGCGGAGTACATTGGCGCAACAAGTCCTGACGAAATCATCTTCACGCGTGGCACCACAGAGAGCATCAATCTGGTGGCGCAAGCTTGGGGCGGAAAATTCATTCGTGAAGGCGACGTAATTCTTCTGACCGTGATGGAGCATCACAGCAATTTGGTGCCATGGCAGTTACTGGCGGAACGCAAAGGCGCGCGTCTTCGGTTTCTACCGGTGCGTGACGACGGAACTCTTGATGTTGACCAGCTTTCTTCCTTGCTAACACCAGAAGTGAAACTTTTTGCCTTCACACACATCTCAAATTCGCTGGGCACAATCAATCCAGTCGCCGAGCTTTGCGCCAAAGCTCACGCTGTAGGCGCGGTGACGTTGGTCGACGCGGCGCAGAGCATCGGCCACATGCCGGTCGATGTGCAGGAATTGGGCTGCGATCTTCTAGCGTTCTCCGGACACAAGATGTGTGGACCGACTGGCATTGGCGCGCTTTACGGACGCGCGGAGCTTTTGGATTCCATGCCACCGTGGCACGGCGGAGGCGAAATGATCGTAAGCGTCACGCTCGAAAAGAGCACATTCAAGAAAGCGCCTCACCGGTTCGAAGCTGGCACGCCCAACATCGCCGGCGCGATCGGGCTCGCGGCAGCGATCGATTACATCGAAGGGATCGGACGCCCTGCAATTTTCGAGCACGACTCGCAGCTTGCGCATTATGCGGCTGAGCGCGTGACCGAATTACCGGGAACGCGTGTCTTTGGTCCAAAGGAAGAACGAGGCGCGCTTGTTGGGTTTGTGATGAACGCTGCGCATCCGCACGATCTGACCACGTTCGCAGATCAGTATGGGTTGGCCATGCGGGGTGGGCATCATTGCAACCAGCCATTGATGCGTCGCTTCGGAATATCTGGCACAACGCGCGCGAGCTTCTACTTCTACAACACGATGGAGGAAATCGACCAAATGATTGAGATCCTCCAACGCGCGGTGCGTTTCTTTTCATGAACTACATAGGTTTCTGTCATTCCGAGCGCAGCGAAGCTGCAACGCAGCGGACAGTGTCCGCGAGGCCAGGCTTTCAATCTGGGATCTGTCTGAACACAAGCGTCCCCAGAGGTGGACCAGAGATGTTTCGCTTCGCTCAACATGACAGATCGAGTGCGGTGCGTTTCTTTTCATGAGCCAGGAAATCGAAGAGCTTTACCAGGAGGTGATCCTCGATCATTCGCGGCGTCCGCGGAATTTTGGCGAGCTGCCCGACGCTGCCGTGGTGGTGCACGGTGATAATCCGGCATGTGGGGACGAAATTCATCTGGCCGTGAAATTCGACGCGAACGGCGGCTTGGAGGACATCAAATTTAGCGGACGAGGATGCGCAATCAGCCAGGCTTCGGCGTCATTGATGACGATAAAATTGAAGGGCAAAAGCCGCGCGGAAGTAATGGAGATGTTTCGAGCATTTCACGATCTTGTGACCGCCGACACGAGCGAGGCGCCGAAAGCGCTCGGCGATCTGCGTGTGATGCAGGGCGTTCGAAAATTCCCGCAGCGGGTCAAGTGCGCGATGCTGGCATGGCGCGCGGTGCAGCAGGCGTTCGAGCAAGGCTCCGGTGAAGCAACGGTGTCAACAGAACCTACGTAATCGCGCGCTCGAATGTCTAAACGTGGACGGCATCCACATTCGGACTGCCACCTTGGACGATGCAGCGGCGATTGCTGAAATTTACAATCAAGGCATCGAGGACCGCGTCGCAACCTATGAAACCAACCGGCGATCTGCAGAAGATCAGCAGGCTTGGCTTCATACCATCGCTGGTCGTTATCCCGCCGTTGTTGCGCAAATCGGTGGCGAAATCATCGGCTGGGCCGGCGCTGGACCGTACCGGGACCGGGAATGTTATCGGGGCATCGGCGAATTTTCGATGTACGTCCATCACGAATGGAGACGTCGAGGCGTGGGAGATCTACTGCTCGCTGGTCTCATCAGCGAAGCGGAGCGGTTGGGGTTGTGGAAACTGCTATCGCGCATCTTTCCTTTCAACAAAGCGAGCCGCGCGCTCTGCCGAAAACACGGCTTTCGTGAGGTCGGCGTGTATGAGAAACATGCGCGCCTCGATGGTCGCTGGCTTGACGTCGTGATCGTCGAGCGGCTGATCGCCGCGAACCTGAACGCCGTCAGTTTGTGACGCCTTAAGATTCCGCTGCTTTGTGCAGTGCGATGCTGGCGCCCACCCAGGTCTTGTCGATGTTGAAATCGACGCCCATCATTTTGCCCTGACTCATTCGGACTAGATTGTTCACGAGAGTGGGATCGCGATCCTGGTCCGGCCATACAAACATCATCCGGACCTCCGCCTTCGATTTGTGACCGTCGATCGTCGGCACAAACGCGGCGTACTCGACTTTTCTCTGCAAAATCCATTCGTAAGGATTTTGCAACCCGGCGATTTTTTCCCGCGTCGGTTCTATGTCCACACCGTGGCCGGCGAATGAATAAAGCGGTTTCAACACGTAATCTCCGACCTTTTCGTCGGATGGAAATTCATCAACGAAAAACGTTGGCGAAGTATGTTCGGTTTTGAGAAACGGCAGAGAGTGCTTGCTGATCCGGAAATACCAGTTCGGGTGACCGACCCACGTAACATCGAGATCATCCTGTAAACGAAACTGTAAATTCAGATCGTGCCGTTGACTCAGTTCATCGAAGATGACCCGATTATAAATTCGCTCGATCCGGACTTCGCGACCGTCGCGATCATAGAATAGTTGCCGTCCGCGCTTTTTGATTTTGGTCACGCAAACCGGTCGAACGCCGAGGAACGTTTCGGTAGCGGCAAAATCCACGCGCGTTTTCTGTTTTTCCGGCTGGATGTCGAGCAACACCACACTCTCTACCGGTGAATCTGCAATGATAGTGCGCCGCAGAAGTTCGAGATACGCGTCATCTTTGATTCCACCAAATGAGGAAGTCCAATTGCGCGGAATGACTGAATACGCTTTGCGGATGCAATCCAAGAGCCCCAACTGAAACCCGAACAAGCTGGGGAATGCCTGCAATTCGATCAAGCGAGGGACCAACCGATTTCCTTCGGCGCAAATTGCGAAATCAACGACATGAAAACTTGGGTGCGCTGATTCGTTAGGCACTTCGAAGTCTTTCGGAACCGCCACCGCCGAATGTTTAACAAATTCCGGCGTGCGCGTCGCAGCTACAATCTCATTCGCGGCGCGCGTGACTTCATTCGTGAACTCGCGCGTTAAAAAAACCGGTGTCTCGGAAATCCGGAAATCCGCCGGCCATTTCTCGGATTCATTTACGCAGCGCACGAGCGCAGCATATTTCTCGGGCCGAAAGGCGGCGTTGAAAACGGAGCGAAGGTTCGGATCCACGAGACGATTACGGCAGCGCTAGATCAAAAACTTCCCGTCTCGCATTACCTGTTGGCCGTCGAACCAGATGTCAAAATCGCGGCCGACGCAGTCGATATGCGTCTTGGAAATCCAATTTGCGCCGGTGTGCTCGGCGTAGGGATGACCAAAGGCGATATGAACTCCGGGAATTTTTTCGTCCTGTAAAATGTGTCCGATAATGTGCGTACAGGCGATGTTCGTGCCGATGGCAAATTCACCCACGCGGTTGCTGTTTTCGTCGGTGCTCGTGTAAGCACGAAATTCATCTCGTAAATCCTTGTTCTCCGAACGCAGCGCCCGGATCCGATTGTCTTCCACCTCGATGGTGAGCGGATTCGACTGCAAATCGCCAAAGCGCTCGCACAAGTAATCGCCGACCACGCCATCCACCACAAACACGCCGTTGGTATTCATCGGCGCAGTGAAAATTTCGCCACCTGGAAGGTTGCCCCATTTGTCGCGAGTGATGATGCCGCTGGTTTTGAGCCACTTGAGTTTTGGGGACAAGTCCGCCTGGAACTCCGTGCCGTGCGGCGTTTTGCAGGTGATGCGATCCGCTTGGCGCGCGTGTTCGACCAAACGCTGGCTGAGGTCATCCACTGCACAAAAATCGGCGCGCATGCCTTCGAGCATGATCTGCCGATTGATGTTCACCATGTGAGCGTGCCGGATCCGGTGACGGTTTACCACGGTCGTCATTTCGGTGCGCGCGCGTAGTTCGCCCGGCTGACTTTGTGCCGCAAATATGGAGATTTGCGACAGCGCCAGGTCATCCAAAATAAGCTCAGGCATGCACGAGAGAGGTCGGCGCGCGTGATGCTCCAGCACAAACAAACTGTATTCTGATCCAACCCGCTCCACTTCCGATTGCAACGCAGCCGCGATGTCGCGGGTGACCGTGTCCGTGATAATCGTGATTCGCTCCTGCGGTTTTAGCCGCAGACAAGTTTCGATCGCATTGCGCGCACCCGGACGCAATTCCGGGTCAATTGGATGGAGATAAGTGCGATCAGGCATAACTGAAAGTTGAGAGGATTACTCGGAAACCAATCGCAGGCAAACTCTGCTCCACGTACCAATTCGCCCGCGAAACACTCCGTCAGGGCGGCGATACGCACTATCTTAGGCCGCACGCCTGGGTGGATATGTGGACGACAAACTGTTTCGACTTCTCGCTGCTGTTCTTCTTCAAAATGGTAACAGGCATGTAACTAAGCGGCGAAAAAATGCTTGGTAATTTTTTTCTGTCTCTGGGCATACTCGCCATCCGTGGGCCCTTCGAGCGTAAGTCGATGGATTCACGGTAGGCGCGAAAGCTTCTTGTGGGGCGTTGGGGGAGCTGTCGCGCTGGCCGTCATTCTCCTTTCCTGCGGTACGACGAGCCGAACAATTCTCGCTCCTCCGAGCATCCCTGGCGCGGAGTTCGTCGGCTCAGAGGAATGCGCGACCTGCCACGAACAGATCGTGCGCGATTTCCGGACAGCCACTCACGCGCGATTGCAGCTGAAAGGGGAAAACGCAAAGAACATGGGCTGCGAGTCCTGCCACGGCCCCGGGAGTTTGCACGTCAAAGCTGGCGGCGGAGCGAGCACGATCATCAACCCGCGAAAGTCGCCGGACACTTGTTTCCAATGTCACTTGGACGTTCGCGCAGTGTTTCAACTGCCTCATCATCATCCGGTGCTTGAAGGCAAGATGAGCTGCAGCGATTGCCATGAGCCGCACAAAGGGATCGCGAACAAGGGCGCCCCGACAAATATTCAACAGAAGCTCAGAACCGGCGGCCTTGCTTTTCTGAGCCGAAACGAAACCTGCTTCGAGTGTCACACACAGCAACGCGGCCCATTTGTCTATGAGCACGAGGCGGTGCGTCAGGGGTGCATAGTGTGCCATACCCCCCATGGCTCGGTCAACCAGCGACTGCTCACTGAGCGTAACGCGACGCTTTGTCTGAAGTGCCATTTCCAAGAGCAAAAAATCCCCGGACACATTTTCATTGGAGACGTCGATCACTCGAATTTTCTGCAGCAGGGCACGTGTTGGTCCGCCGGGTGCCATGAAGAACCACATGGGTCCAACGTGACTCCGGCGCTGAGATATTGATCTGGATGTTATGACGAACGCCTCTCGCCGATTCCTGTTGCTGCTTTTTGTGGGAACGTTCGCTGCCACTGAGGTCCGCGCCGGTATGAGCGATGATAAGGCGATCACTGCTACCGCCACTGAAGAGCAGCCCGAAGAATACAAAAATTGGATCGAGCTCTCTATGGGCGGAGTCATCACGAGTGGCGATCGCGCGCAGTTCGAACAGGAACACCGGCTGCCGGGCGATCAGGTTTACGGCGGTATCCAGGATCTACACGTCGAGGGAACCGTCGGCAAAAACGCCCTCTTTTCGATCGATGGTCACGCGCTTTGGGATATCAACGATTACGACATAACCGTGCAACTGGCGAAGCCGAATCTCGGTTACATCAAGGCTGGCTACACCGAGTTTCGCAGCTGGTATGATGGCAACGCCGGATTCTTCCCGCACAACGATGTCTTCTTCGATCCGCCTTATCCCGAAATGCACGTTGACCGAGGGGACGCTTGGATTGAACTGGGCTTGCGTGCGCCAAACTGGCCGGAGATCACGATCCGTTACGAACATGAATTTCGCTTTGGTCAGAAAGATTCAACTGTGTGGGGCGACACAAATTTGACAGGACTCGCAGTCCAACCCACTCGCAAGATCGTTCCTTCTTTTCGTAATCTCGATGAGAAGCGCGACATATTTTCCTTCGAAGCATCGAAGACGATCGGTAACACTGACGTTTTGCTCGGAATGCGTTACGAGCACAACACAAACGATTACTCGTTAAACACGGAGCGTGATGCCGGTGAGTTGCCGCCTGTGGTCCCGCCTCCAGGCCAGCAACGCAAGGTCACTCAGCAACAGAATGAAGATGTTGACTTGTTCAGTGGACATGGCATCACCGAGACGCGAATCACCGATAATCTTTGGTTCACCGCCGGATATTCGTATACGACGATAACAAACGATCTTTCGGGTTCCCGCATCTTCGGGACTCAGTGGGACGAGGCATTCGGAGAACCAGTGCCGACGCTTGCTAACCGCGACCATTCTTTCATCGATTTAGCAGGAACCGCCCGGATTAGGGAGAATCTCTTTAATGCCAACGTGTTTTGGATGCCGTTTGAAAACCTCGCGATCTTGTCAGGGTTCCGATACACCCACGAGAATGACGAGAGCGATTCAACCTTTCTCGCGGAGGAAACGGTGCCGAACACGCCGCCATTTACTCCATTGAACCCGGCTGGCGGATTCCATTTCGGACCACCAATACCAGTCGAGGGCGCGCGCAACGCAGATTACAACCGTTTCGCCCAAAGGCTGGAAATGCGTTACACGGGTATCAAGGATTGGCTCTTCTATTTTGAAGGCGAATGGGAGGAGGAATTCGGGCAAGTCGATGAGTTTCAAAGCTTCGACGAAGAACTGCCGTTGGATAAAAACACCCATGCGTTGGGCCAGAAATATAGCATTGGCGCGACCTGGTATCCCACGATGAGATTAAACTTCGCCGGCCAGTACTTCCACAGAATCGCGTCCTATGATGAAGACGTTTTGATAGCACAGTACCCGCGCTTGGTTAATCAAGACTGGAATGTCGATGACTTTAATATTCGAATGACATTCCGGCCGAAGGTTCCCGCGTGGATGGGAACGCTTGCTCTGGTCACGCGCTACGATTTTGTGCATACCACGATCGACAGTCAGTGGGAGTTATTTCCGCAGGAAGACCTGCTGGCCGAATTGCAGAGCGGCGAAACTAAACAGCACGTGATCAGCGAATCGCTGAATTGGAATCCTCTGCCGCGATTCTTTCTGCAGGCGAATTTCTCGTACATTCTCAATCAAACGGATACGCCTGCCAATGACATCAATCTAGACCCACAGACAAGTCCGACCGTCGTGAATTTTAGGAGCGATTACTGGACCGTAACGAGCGGGATTGGCTACGTAATCGATGATAAAACGGATTTCTACGCCGATTATTACTTCTACTGTGCCAACGACTACTTTAAGAACGCGGTCGTCGCCATGCCATACGGAATGGGTGCGACAGAGCACGCGGTCTCAGCGACTGTGACGCGCAAATTGAGCAAGAACATGCGCCTGCTGCTGAAGTACGGTTATTCTAACTACAGGGACGTCACCTCAGGCGGTCATAACAATTACCAGGCGCACTCACTCTTTTCGAGCCTGCAATTTCGATTCTAAGCAGGTAGTCGCGGCGTGCCCTTCAATGATGACATCAAAGCACGTGTTACGTCTTTCGAACGCGGTCAACACGACCTCCGCGAATGACGGATGCTGGTTGCTCACGAAATAAAGCTTTTGATATTGACTTCGAATGCACTTTTGGCGTCAGATCTTAGGGAGGAAAGGCTTTGATCTCATGAAACGAAAAATATTCGTCTTAGCGACAATCATCATCGCTTCGGCGGGAATCAGTGTTGCAGCCGACGCAGCGGCAAACTGGAACCAGCTTTGTGCTTCGTGCCATGGTAAAAACGGCAGCGGCAACACAGCGATGGGGAAAAAGCTCGCCGTAAAAGATTACTCGAAAAGCCAGGGGTTCAGTGACGCTGAGGCAACTAACGTCATCAAGAACGGCAAGGGCAAGATGAAGGGATACAAAGACAAACTGTCCGACGCCGACGTGAAGGCGTTGGTTGCCTACGTTCGTTCCTTAAAAAAATAACGCGGCAAAGCTTTGCTCGAACTGCTTTGGAGTCGGCGGCAAATCGGATTGGGCGTTTTCGATCCGATTTCAATCCCGCTTACAGATGAGATAATCGCTCGATCGTTTCGATGTGGCTTTTCACGTCGCGTGTAAATAATTGTGGCGATGCCTCAGGCTCTCAGTCCAACACATCCCCGATCGTCGAGGCGTCATTTCCAGAACTGGCTCAGTTGGGCCGGCATTTTGCTGGCGGCCGCGGCGCTATTCGCCTTTGTTCTTCTCTTCGCGATCGATTTTTTCGCTCCCGCAAAGAATCCGTACATTGGCATTCTCGCGTATGTCGTCGCACCGCTTTTCTTCCTTCTCGGCCTGGCACTCACGCTCTTGGGCGCGATCCTGCAAAAACGTGCGGAGCGTCGCACAGCGCATCTCGAAGAGAAACGCCGTATTCTTCAGATCGATTTGTCGCGCAAACGCGACCGGCGGATCCTTGCGTTATTCACGGTTGGCGCTGTTGGTTTCCTTTTTCTGACTGCCCTCGGCAGTTACGAAACTTATCAATACACCGAGTCGGTCGATTTTTGTGGTAAGCGCTGTCATGTGCCTATGGAGCCGCAGTTTATTGCTGCCCAGCACACCGCGCATGCGCAGATCGCATGTGTTCAGTGCCATGTTGGTCCCGGCGCGGCTGCTTACTTCAAGACCAAGCTCAACGGTGTAAAACAGCTGTACCACACCGTGCTCGGCGACTTCGATCGTCCGATCTACGTTACGGCTGAAACGCGGCCGGAGCAGGAGATTTGCCTGGAATGCCATTGGCCGGACCGTTACATCGGCACGGTCGATCGCACGTATCAACATTACCTCTCGGATGAGGCCAACACGCCGTTCGCTGTGCGCTTGTTACTGAACGTTGGCGGCGCTGAGCCCTCACGCGGGCCAGTAGGCGGTATTCATTGGCACATGAATATCGCTAACAAGGTCGAATACCTCGCTACCGGTGAGGATTCTGAAACCATCCCGTGGGTACGCGTGACTAACGCCCATGGTCAGAGCACCGAATATCGCACCGAGGATTTCAAAGGTGACCCGTCGCAACATGACATTCGCCCCATGGACTGCCTGGATTGCCACAGCCGGCCTGCCCACAATATCATGGCGCCGAATGACGCCGTAGACGTTGCGTTGGCCGCCGGCCGAATCGATCCGAAGATTCCTTTCGCAAAAGCGAAAGTCGTCGGCGCACTGACGCAACCTTATACATCCAGGCCGGAGGCGTTACAGGCGATCGCCACTTCATTGCACGCGGCTTATCCGGACCCCTCGCAAGCCGATCCGCTCATTGCGGAAGCGCAGGCAATCTATCGCAAGAATTTCTTCCCCGAGATGAAGACCGGCTGGCGCACGCATCCCAACAACATTGGACATAAAGACTGGAATGGCTGTTTCCGTTGTCATGATGGCAATCACAAGACGGCCGATGGCAAGAAGACGATTTCAGCCAGTGATTGCAATTCGTGTCACCTCATCCTCGCGCAGGGCAGCGGCGAGCAGCTCAAGAAATTAAACGCCGACGGCTATCCGTTTTTTCACATCGATTCGGAGTTTTCCGAGTTCTCCTGCACGACGTGCCATACCGGCGGACCGCAACTTCCTTGAGGCCGCAGGCCCGCAAAGCGCGGTGTTAATCCCGACTGTTCGATTCAGAATGAAATCCCGTTTCGCACAACGCTTATTCGGTTATTCTTCCTCCCCTCATCGGAAGTGATTAACGTAATGGGTTAACGCACCGGGCGCGGGTTGTTGGGTCATGCGAATAAGCAAGCACTTCATCGTTTATCTGGGTTTGTCTGCGGCGTTGCTGCTCGTTAGCTGCGAGAAAAACTCCGAGATCAAGGTCTACCGCGTTTCGAAGGCGCCCTTGGAACAATCCGTGCCTCAGCAGCAAGACGCGATGCCGACGAACACATCCGCGCCTCGGATGCCAGGCAATCTCGCGCCGGCGGCGGACACTGCCGTGACAACACCGCCGAATTGGGAAGCGCAGCCGCTGTCGCAAATGCGGCAGGCAAGTTTTCTCGTCAAAGGCGATAACGGCGCAGTCGCAGACGTTTCATTTGTAAGTCTGGGCTCCGCTGCGGGGAATGTTCTCGAAAATGTGAACCGTTGGCTGGGTCAACTGGGCCAATCGCCAATCACCGAACAGAAACTCGGGGAGATGGAGCAGCGACTGCACACTTCGTTAGGCGACGTGGCCATTGTCGACCTCGCGGGACTCCCCGACAACGCCGATCCGGCAAGAGACGGCAGAATCATTGCCGCAATGGTAACCACTGCTAATGCGACACTCTTTTTCAAAATGCGCGGCAACGCAGAGCTGGCTGAGGCGCAAAAGGGCGACTTCATAAAATGGGTTGCGGGAGTTTGTGACGCACAGACGCAAGCGGGACCGTCGCAAATGGCCGCGGCGGCACCGCAAACGACGAGCGCTCCCCCGATAAAATGGAAAACACCCGAAGGCTGGACAGAAGTTCCGCCGTCTTCGATGCGCTACGCTAGCTTCAGCGCGCCCGCGGACGAAGGCAGTAAGATCGACATCTCCGTCGTGACGTTCCCCGGCGATGGAGGAAGCGATGCCGATAACATCAACCGGTGGCGCGGACAAATGGGTCTTGCGCCCGTGGATGCAAACGCCGTGACATCGCAAGTCGCTCCTTTCAAAACCGGAGATACGACGTTCTCCACCACCGACATTGCCGGTGACAAAACGCGCACCGTTGCGGCCTGGACGCGACGCGACGGACGCGTCTGGTTTTTCAAAGCAACCGGGCCAACCGCGGCAATTGAAAAAGAGAAACCGAATTTCGTGAAATTCATCGAATCCGTTCGATTTTAGAAAACATGCTGCACAAACTCGTCGACATCTTTACATCGCTGAAGCTGACGATCGTTTGTCTTGCGGCGGGGATGGCGCTGATCTTTGCCGGGACATTGGCGCAGGTCCATCTCGGGATCCACGAAGCGCAGCAGCGTTATTTCCAAAGCATGTTTGTCTGGTGGCCGCAGGACGGGCGCGGATTCCAGATACCGATTTTTCCTGGTGGCCATCTCATCGGGGCTGTGTTGTTGATCAATCTAATCGCTGCTCACGTGAAACGTTTCCGCTGGAGCTGGCGGAAACTGGGGATTCATCTCACGCATGCCGGGTTGATCATCATGCTGGCTGGCGGTTTGTTCACCGATCTATTCGCGGTGGAGAGTCATATGCAGTTGGCAAATGGCGACGCGAGGAATTATTCCGAGGATATGCGCCAGACGGAGTTAGCCGTGATCGATACGAGCGGCGATGACCTCGATCAAGTGACCGCAATTCCCGATACCGTGCTGCGCCATAACCGGGTGATCGACCACTGGAGTTTACCGTTCCGGATTTCGGTCAGAAATTTTTATCAAAATTCACGCTTGAAGATGTTAAGCCAGGCAGGGGAAGGCGCGCGCCCGATCGCGAATCAAGGACCCGGTGCAATGATCGCGGTCGAGCCCGTGATGCGCGCAACCGCTGTGGATGAACGCGATGTTCCGAGCGCGGCTATCGAGATTCTGCCGAAGGATGGCGGTTCGTTAGGCACGTGGCTGGTTTCGGATGCGCTCGGCGCGCCGCAGACATTTGCGTGCGGCGGCCGCACATGGATGATCACGCTGCGTCCGGCGCGTTATTACAAGCCTTACAGCGTGACGTTGCAAAAGTTCACCCACGAAAAATATGCCGGAACCGAAATCCCCAAAGATTTCTCAAGTAAAGTCACTTTGATCGATCCCGAGCGGTCCGTGAACCGCGACGTCTTGATTTACATGAATCATCCGCTGCGCTATCGCGGCGAAACATTTTATCAGGCCGGATTTCAGAAGGACGATTCGGCAACGATTTTGCAGGTGGTGCACAACCCGAGCTTCATTGCGCCTTACGTGGCATGTGTGATTGTCGCTGCCGGTCTGCTTGTGCAATTTGGTTTTCATCTCGTAGGATTTTCGCGGCAACGCCGGAGGGCAATCGCATGAAGCGTTTCCTACCCTGGATCATTTTGGCTGTTGCTGCCGCCTGCATTGCGGCTAATTGGTTGCCGCCACAGACGCCGAAGGACGATTTCGATTTCAGCAGGTTCGGCGAAATCCCTGTGCTCGTGGGGGGCCGGATCAAACCGCTGGACACGGTCGCGCGGAATTCGCTCTTGATCATTCACGGAAAACAGGAACTGCAGCTCGATGGTGGCAAGCGACTGAGTGCGATGCAATGGCTGACTGACACGCTGTTCAATGCTCCCGTTGCCGATCAATATCCGGTTTTCGTTGTGCAAAACGCAGATGTCCTCGGCTTGTTCGGTTGGCAACAAAGCGACCGCAAATATTTTAGCTTCGCCGACTTCGCGCCTTTCCTGAAGCAGATCGACGAACAAGCCGCGCAATCGGACAAGCTAGAAGCAGTCCAGCGCTCCGCCTATCAAAGCGCCATCCTGAATCTGCGGAACGGACTCTCTTTGTATCAGCGGTTGAAAAACAGCATTCAACCTGAGGGTGCAGAAAATTTCACTGCTGAACTTGAGAGTTTCGCGGGCAGCGTCCCGGGTGCGGCTACGGCAGCGCGTCAACGCTCGATGGGCGAAAATTTCGACAAAGCGAAACTCGATGATGTAGCCCAGATGATTCAGCGTTACGAACATCTGTCGGAGATGGCATACATCCTGGCTATTCCGCCAAATCAGCTAACCGACGAATGGCAGTCGGTTGGTAACAGTTTGCTTCGCTCTGTAGCGATCGGCGAAATTAACCCGATTGTGACCGAATATGCAGTGATTGACGACGCCTACCGCGCAAATGACCGGACGCTCTTCAATCAACATGTGCAGCTCGTGACCGATTGGTTCGCCAAAGAACAGCCGAACACGCTGAAGCGGGCGTCGTTCGAGTTCTTGGTCAATCGGCTTCAGCCCTTCAGTCAAAGCATGGCGCTTTACGTGCTCGCGTTCCTGCTCGCGTGCGCGTCATGGCTCAGATCGAGCAGTCTTTTGAGACGATCGGCTTTCTACGTTTTACTGCTCGCGCTTGCTATTCACACCTTCGGCTTGGTTTCGCGGATGTATTTGCAAGAGCGTCCGCCCGTCACCAACCTGTATTCATCAGCAATTTTCATTGGTTGGGGCGCAGTCATTGTCGCGCTAATACTTGAACGCATTTTCAAAGACGGCATTGGCGCGGCTTGCGCGGGCGCAATTGGTTTTGTGACGTTAATCATTGCGGATCATCTCGCCGGCAGCGGCGATACCCTCGAAATGTTGCAGGCGGTGCTCGATACCAACATCTGGCTCGCCACTCACGTCGTTGCGATTACCACCGGTTACTCGGCGATGTTTCTCGCCGGTATGCTGGCCATCATCTACGTCGTGCGCGGCGTCTTCACGCGCTCGTTGAAAAAACAAACCGCCGATTCGCTGGCGCGTATGACCTACGGCGTCGTTTGTTTCGCCACGCTGTTCAGTTTCGTCGGAACAGTGCTCGGTGGCATCTGGGCCGATCAATCATGGGGGCGTTTCTGGGGCTGGGACCCGAAAGAAAACGGCGCGGTGCTGATCGTTCTTTGGTGCGCGATTATCTTGCACGCGCGCTGGGGTGGATTCATCCGGCAACGCGGCCTGATGATCATGGCGCTCTTCGGCAACATCGTCACTAGTTTCTCGTGGTTCGGCGTAAACATGCTAGGAGTGGGCCTGCATTCCTACGGCTTCATGCAAAAAGCGTTTCCATGGCTGGTCGGATTTATGATCAGCCAACTCGCGTTAATGACCATCGCTGCAATGCCATTTGAAAAATGGCGCAGCTTTGCGCCCGCGCAGGTTCCTTCCCGCGGTGGTGGTCCGCCGCAAATTCCCGCACCTCTATCTGCTGGCCAGGCGCCGACTCACTAATCGCGCTGCTCCTCCTGCAGTGAGTGCAACAATCACTCCATAACTCGATGAATCCTTCTCTTCGTGCCGCCGTAATCGCCGACTGGCGCGGCTTGCCCGACAGAAAAATGCGACCCGACTGCTGGCAATCACCGTCCGAGCTGATGCCAAAGCTGATGCAACGCCTCGGCTTACGCGAGCGCCTGCGCGAAACCGAAGTAATCGACGCCTGGTCAAAAATCGTCGGCGACTTCATCGCCGCACATTCAGCCCCAGTCGCATTGCGCGAAGGCGTTCTCTACGTCCGCGTGCTTCAACCCGCGTTGCACTACGAACTCGAACAAATCTCCAAGCCTGAGATCCTGCGTAAACTAAAACAACGTTTCGGTGGCAAAACCATTCGGGATATCCGTTTCCGCGTCGGCTAATGCCAGTAACAATGACTAGAGGCGATAAGTGCCAACGACAGTAAGAGAATGCGAATAGTAGTCGCGATTAAACCCATCGTATTGATAACTGATTGTTAAAGTGAAGCGTGGGCCTACGCTCGTTTGAGACAAGTGCAAGAGCGGCTGAATACGGGGCCAGACGGTAACCTCGTCAGCGGATCGATATCTCGCGAAACTGAACATCTCTTCGGACTACCTGGCTCTGCGCGATTCGTGCACCTCTTCAATGGGATACATGTCGCTGTTGACATTGATACATTATTTGAATATAAACGCTCGAAGGTTCGGATTCCGTGAAACTTCGTTGCTCCAAGAAGGGAACAAGACAATGACTAACGAGACAAAATCAGCGGAAAGAAGAGGCCCAGCCAAAGCGAATCTCGCAAATATTCTTAAGAGACAAAAGAAGCTGGAATTAGAGCTGAAAGAGGTAAAGCAAGATATCAAACGTCTGATGCTTTGGATTCACTGCGCTTCTCCTTTTGTGCGGCCCAAGCCTAAGCGTAAATAAGCTAGTTTAGCGTCCATTCCTGCGAGCCTGCCACGTCACTGGAGAGAGATGTCGGAGCCGTTGATCCAATTGCGACGTGTTAAGAACTTGTACGCCTATTGGCGGGATGGTCAGCTGTTTTTCTATAATTTTACCAGACGCCTTACTGTCTCCGGCAGGCCGCTTACTTGCGAAGTTCTCGATTTCTTTGGCGGCTGGCGAACTTCCCAGGAAGCCATCGCTCATTTCGCTGATTATTCACCAAGTAGCGTGCGCTCTGCTCTGTCTCAATTGGTGAAGCAGGGGCTGCTGCTTCCGAAAGACTCTCCGGAGCTCGCGCAGGACAATCGCATCGCAAAGGAATGGAAGACTTGGTTGCCCGAAGGCAGCTTCCATTTCTCTACGAAGGACGCACCATACGCCGACAGTCATCTAAGATTTGCTCAGTGGAAATCGGCCCTCCCCAAAACGCGGCCTCCTAACATCTTCAAGACTGTGAAAGGGCCTAAGAAGCGGCTGCCGTCACGCACTATTCCGGATTCGGAGTTCATCCGGGTTCTGATGGCCAGGAAAACACATCGGGAATTCTCGAATCAAGAGCTCACTTTTGAAAATTTATCCCAACTACTATCGCTGGTTTGGGGCGTCACAGGTTATCTGCACCCCGCGCTGTTCGGCAAGTTACTCCATAAAACAAGCCCGTCGGGTGGCGCGCGACATCCTGGCGAAGTGTACGTAATGGCCCTGCGGGTCAAGGGCCTAAGGCCTGGTCTATATTATTATCACCCGGCGCACCATTATCTGAAGATGATCAACCCGAACGCCACTCCAAAAAAAGCGTCGCTGTATTGCGCCCGTCAAGATCACCCACGAAACGCAGCGGCACTGTTCATAATGACTGCCGTGTTCGGTCGCACTATGTGGAAGTACCTTCACCCTCGGGCCTATCGCGTGGTGCTTCTTGACGCCGGCCATTTGTGCCAAACATTTTGTCTCGTCGCGACTTGGCTAGGCCTCGCCCCGTTTTGCACTGCCGCGCTGAAGGATACACTAATCGAGGACGACCTCGGGATAGATGGAATTCACGAATCAGTGCTTTATATAGCAGGAGTCGGTCTTCCTGCTATTTCGGCGCGAGTGAAGCGACAATTTTTTCGAAGCGCGGATCGCCGCGCAAGGAATCCCAGTAAGGGTGGAGTTCGAGAAAACCATAGCTAAGCCAATTCGGGACGCGTTCCACTGCCGATATGTTCTCGATGGCGAGGTCCTTCTGGCCGATCCAAGCGTAGATTTGGGCGAGATTGATAGCAAACACCGCGCCATCGACGGCGTCTTTCGAGATCGGCATAAGTTCGCATGCGCGCTGACCCTCGCGCACTGCCTCTTCCGTCCGCCCGAGACCAGCGTCGATAATACCTAACAGACTAAGAGCGGCGGCAAAATCGGGCTGCTTCTGTACGACCTTCTCGACGTCGCTTCGGGCAGCGGTAAAAGCAGCCTGTGCTCTGGCTGTGTCTCCCTGCCAACGAGCAACGACACCCTCCCAGTAAGTGTATGGACAAGTGGTTCCAAACAATACGCCGCCGGCGCGCGGGTAGTTTGCTAGCAGTCGGTCGGCAGCGGCAGCAGTGCGTTCGCATAGGGCAAAATCCGGCCACCCGGCGTCCACATCTGGTCCAACACTTGGATCTTCGGCGAGCATTTTAGCCCAAATGCTTTGAAGCGGCTTAACATCCGCACGCCATTGCAGTTCGACGTGTGCGCGAAGAATGCGAAGATTTCCAGGATCGCTGGGCGCGATTTTCAACGCACGATCGAAGGTTCGAACTGCATCCGCGTACCGGCGCTGCAAAACGTAAGAACTTGCCGTTTGCTGCACGGTATCAAGGTTGCGCGGATCGAGCTCAAGAGAGCGTTCCAGATTGCGCGTCACTTCTTCCCAATGGCCTTCGCGCTGACGAATATAGCCCGTGTAAGCGGATACTTCAGCGTCGTTGGGCAACGTCCCTCGCGCGATGTCCAGTTCGGTGAGGGCGCGACTGTAATCCCGGAAACCGTGATAGTAGTACTTGGCTAAAGCCAAACGTGCTTCTCCCGAATCCGGCTGAAGCTGCAAGGCGGCTTGTACGGCTGCTTTGGCGAGATCGAGACGGGTCGCAGTGTGGTCAAATCCATAAAAATACGAGTCAGTATGCGCCTTAGACAAAAGGCACCAGGCGAGCAGGAATTTCGGGTCACGCGCAACAGTTTCGTTAAGGAGGCGCACAGCTTGGGGTAACTTCTGGTTGGAACGGAATGAAATCGTCGTGTCGGCAAAGACTGCCTTCGCCCGCAGGTAAAGATCGTAGGCTGCAAGGTCTGTTGTGACCGGTTTCTCGATCGCCGCTCTTTCGCTGGGCGAAAGCTTCGCTTGAAGCTGATCAGCGACCGCCTTTGCAATTTCGCTTTGGATGGTAAACATGTCATCAAGAGGACGGTCATAATGCTCCGCCCAGAGATGCGTGTCGGTCCGGGCGTCAATCAGCTGTGCAGTCACACGTACGCGGTTGCCGCTGCGTTGCACACTTCCTTCTACCACGTTGGCCACACCGAGCGCTTTGGCAATCTCACGCAGATTATGTTTTGCGCCCGTCTTGTATTGCACCACCGACGTGCGGCTAATGACCTTTAAATCCGCAATCTTTGCCAGATCGGTGAGAATTTCATCTTGTACGCCATCGGCGAAGAAGGCATTCTCCTGATCCGCGCTCAAATTTTCGAATGGCATTACAGCGATCGACTTCTCCGAAATCGCCGAGGCCGCTTGTGCTACTGGTTTGGCGTGCCGCTTAAACGCTCCGAAGTAAAAGCCAGCAAGCGAGAGAACGCAGAGTGCTGCGATGCCACCGACAAGCAGCCCTCTTCTGGAGACCTTGACACGAGCAGGCCCTATGTTTGTCGGCCGCACGGCGAGCTGCAGCCGCTGGGCAACCTCTGCAGCCAATTGGGGACGTCGCGACGGATCCTTTGCCAGACATGCTGCGACCACATCCTCCCAAACCTTGGGAACTAGCGCCGGCTCAATATTGAATTCTTTCCGTCGCTCGGTCATCGAAGGAGCAACGCGCTCGCAAATCTGCCGATCGATGTTCCCGGAATAAAACGGTGGCTTGCTAGTGAGCAATTCATACATTGTCGCGCCTAACGAGTAAATGTCGTCAAAATGTGTGCTGCGCTCGCCGTTCAACTGCTGCGGGCTCATGTAAACAAGCGTGCCGCTCCGGCCCTGTTCCGCGGTTAATCGGCTGGCTGAATCAGCAAGACTGCGCGCTATACCAAAGTCAGTAATCTTTAGATCGCCGCGTTGATTCATCATCAGGTTGGAGGGCTTCAAATCACGATGAATGACTTTTGCGTGATTGTGCGCATAATCGAGTGCGTCACAAAGCTGACCGAGCCAGCCGGCAATCTCATCTGGCTCAAACACCTTTTGCTCTTTCTCGGCCCGTAAGTTTGAAAGTGTTTCGCCATCGACGTACTCCATGGAAATGCAGCCCGAGCGCTCATCGTGCACGAAGTCGTGAATCCGAACAATGTGCGGATGCGTCAGTTCCAGGCAGCGCTTGGTCTCGCGTTTGAGTTGATCCAACAGCGAACGATCCTGGATCATCAGGTCTGGAAGAAATTTTAACGCCACATCGCGCTCCAATTCTTCGTCGTGTGCCAGCCACACAATCCCCATTCCTCCTCGACCGAGCACCTTGACCAGCTTGTAGCGGCCAAACACCATTTGTCCACCGGCAGCATCCAGCGCCGTCTGTAGGAGACAGGCTGGGCAGCCTCCCTCAGGCGCGTCGCCAGGGATTTCGGTTCCGCACTTTTGGCAAACTCTAATCAAACTGTTCACGGGGGCTTTCATTGACCCAGCGTCTGGAACGCAGATTCATGCCGGAGAGGATCCGCGCGGATTGGTCATGGTCATAAAGTATTCACTATTAAGATCGAAAAAAAGACTAAACCGAGGAGCGGTGGCTCGGCGACAACTCTGGGGATTCAGAGTGTTCGGAAGACACTTTGCGTCTCGGATCAGTTTTGATACGATGCTTCGGCGTGAACGCGCCCCCAGAGGAAGGTGCCTGGCTGGAAGCAGCCGATGGTACATGCTATCCGATCGAAGGCAGTTGTTCGCTCGGACGAGCCGGTGCTAACAACATTGTATTGGAGTCGGCGAAAGTGTCGCGTCGCCACGCGCTTATTCATCTGCAGAATATTGGCGAACTTTGGCTGATCGATTTTGGCAGTAGCAACGGAACGTTTCTAAACAAACGGCGGATTCATCATCCCATTCGATTAAGTGACCGGGATCAAATCACAGTCGGCGATCAGGTTTTCAAGTTCCGCCAGCCGCTCGCCATTTCCGAGCAGTACAAAACGGACGTGATGCAACGAACATTGCGGGAAATCGAAAAGGTTCCGTGTTGGCTTCTCGTCGCGGATATTCGCAGCTTTACGCCGCTCAGTCGCCACGTTCAGAGCGAGGACCTGGATGTTCTTCTCGGTACGTGGATTTTCAGTTGCAATGAGATCATCGAAAATCGGCACGGGATGATTAACAAATATCTCGGCGATGGTTTTCTGGCATACTGGCCGGATGCCGCTACGAGCCCGGAAGAAATCAGCGCGGCCATATCCGCCTTCAAAGAATTGCAACGAAAACAATGGCCGGAGTTTCGCTTTGTTGTTCACTTCGGGGCCGTCGCGATTGGCGGGGTTGCCTCGATGGGCGAAGAAAGCTTGATGGGCAGCGAAGTAAATTTGATCTTTCGCCTGGAAAAACTGGCTAGTTCACTAGGCGAGCCGTGCTGTGTGAGTGAAGCAGCGCACACAAAGCTACGCGGACTAATTGCAACACGTCCGCTCGGTGAATTCGAGTTGAAGGGGTTTGAGGCAAAGTGCGAGTTCTTTGCTGCCTGAGTGCTACATCGAATCAGACGCGATCGCCAGACTATTTGTGACGGTCTTTGAAGGTGAGCTCGGCGATGCCGGATTTGTCGAGGTCGCCGAGGCCTTCGGCGATCATCCGGTCGTATTGTTTCTTGGTGGCGCGCGAGAGCGGCAGATCGAGACCGAGATTGCGCGCCAGTTCGAGAGCGATCCCGCTGTCTTTGGCGGCGTGCGCAGCGGAAAAAAAGCAGCTGTGCTCGCGGTTCTGCATGTCTTCCCCGTCGGTTTCGAGCACGCGCGAGTTAGCACCGGTTTGCGCAAAAACTTCTCGCAACATCGTTAGGTCGAGACCGAGAGCGGCGCCGAGCCCCAGGCCTTCTGCGAGCCCGGCAGTGTTGACGTTCATCACCATGTTAACCAGCGCTTTCACCTTGGCGGCTTCGCCTGCTTTTCCGACGAAGCGAATTTGGGCGGCAAGCTCTTTCAAAATCGGTTCGGCTTTTCGGAACGCGTCTTCGTTTCCGCCGCACATCAGGTAGAGCTTGCCTTCGCGAGCCTGCGTAATGCTCGACGCCATGCATGCTTCCAGCGATTGCGCACCGGCTTTATTCGCCAGCTTTTCGATCTCGACATGCACTTCCGGCGAGATCGTGGCGCAATTGACGAACAATTTGCCGCGCGCGTTGACGAGCAAGTTGTCACCAGTTCCGGCAAAGATTTGCCGCATTGCGTTGTCATCCGTTACCACGGTGAAGATCACGTCGGAGGCTGCCGTGACTTCCGACAAATCCTGCGCGGCGGCGCACCCAAGCTCCGACGCGAGTTCCGTGGCGACAGCACGGTTCGTATCGTAAACCGCCGTGACATGAAAACCGCGGTCCTTCAGCCGGCGCGCCATGTTCGCCCCCATTCGACCGACTCCGACAAATCCAACATTCATGATGCCATTTAAGATGTTCGATGTTTGATGTTTGATGTATTGACCGCGGACTTACGGCCACTTGCAAGGATTGCTGTTAATTCGTCGGCTTCCTTTAGCAGAAGCGAGAGCTTGTTTTCGGGAAGAAGTTTGCCGTCGCGAACAAGCTCGAGCCAATACAGGCTTTCGTCCGCCTCTTCTACTGCAACGCCCAGTTTGGCGGCAAATTCTGCTCGTGATCGCGCGCGACACGCACTGCGATAGTTTGCGCCAACCGACGTCGCTGCTCGAATCAATTGGCTTGAAATCGCACGCCCGGCTGGCGTCCGCGGCAGCACACCAACGAGGTTAAGCACACGCAGCGCAAACTGTTTTGTTCGATCCTGCAGCTCACGTTTATCCATCTGCTGCTACATCTTACATCGAACCTCTCACATCAAACATCACACTCTGCCTACGAAAAACGGGTTGTGCTGTTTCTCCTCGCCCACTGTGGTCATCGGGCCATGTCCGGGGCAGATGATGGTTTCGTCTGGCAAGGTCAGGATTTTCTCGAGATTGTTTTGTAAGGCATCGCGATACGACACGTTGCCGCCGCCCATCGAGCCGGCAAACAGCGAATCACCAACGATGGCGATTGGACGCGCGAGCCCCGTCACAACGTACGTCATACCCCCAGGGGAATGACCCCACGTGAGGCGCGTATCGATTTGCAAGCCTCCAAGCCGGAACTTTTTTCCCTCGTCAATAGGCTCCGCACCGGGCACTGGTTCGCGCGCCGGGGTAAAAACATCTCCGCCGGTTTCTTCGCGGAGACCCGGCAAATCCGCGACGTGATCGCCGTGCGCGTGCGTCAGCAGAATCAGTTGTACGTCCAGCTTATGGTGCTTCGCAAAGCGGACCATTTCCTTCGAATCAGCGCCGGTATCGAAGGCTGCGGCCGCGCGCGTCGCCGGGTCCCACACAAGATAAGCGTTAACGGCCATACCGTTATAGTCGGTGGTGAATTGCGCGAGGCCGTCCAACGATTCGATTTTCTTTGGACGCCATTCGGCGCGCGCAATTTCGCCAAGGGCGCTGCCGTCGAGGCCAAGAACCGGTGCGACGCCCAGCAGCGCTGACTCATCGAAATCGCCATCACGCAGTTTCCGAATTGTCTGCGCACTCACCCGCGCTTTTTCGGCCAGTTCAGAATCGGAAATGCCGAGGCCGCGCTGCGCTTTTCCGACGATATCGGCGGCGTTGTCTTCGAGTGGAATCATATTGGTTAAGCGTTCATCACTTGCGTTTCCGGCGCAACGCGCAAAGTGACAATCGAATCCAGCACCAATTTCTCGACGGCTCGCGCAACGCTGGCAACTGTGAACGATTTCTTCGTTTCCTTTTCCATCGATGTGATTGCGACGTTATTGATTCCGCACGGAACAATATGATCAAAAGGCGAGAGATCGCCGCACACGTTCAACGCGAACCCGTGCATGGTGATCCAATGGCGAACGCCAACGCCGATTGAAGCGATCTTGCGATTTTCAACCCAAACTCCGGTGAGCGACTCGCGTCGCTGCGCCGCAATGTCGTATTCGGCGAGAAGATCGATGAGCAGTTGCTCCAGCCAGCGCAAATATTTGTGCAAATCCTGGCCACACCGCCGCAGGTCGATAATCGGATAACCCATCAATTGGCCCGGCCCGTGATACGTTGCTTGACCGCCGCGGTTGATCGAAAAGAGCGGATGCGGCAAATGCGCGCTGCCTAATTCGCCACGGCCAGTCCGTCCTTTGGCGGACAAGCTGGATCGATCAGGCGTGCGGCCAATTGTGTAAACCGGTTCGTGTTCGAGAAGAAGCAGCTGATCTTCAAGCGCCGCGTCCTCCTTTTTTTTCGCAGCGAGTTCTTCCTGCACCGCGAGCGCACGTGCAAATTCCATCCGCCCGAGCCAGCGCACATTGAGATGGCCAGCGAGATTCATATTTGCATTCCTCCCGGAAGACCACGCGCCGCTGCTTCGTGCATGCGCAGATGAGTAAGGGCGATTGCCAGCGCGTCTGCGGCGTCGCCATCCGGCGTTTCCGTTAGACCAAGCAACGCGCGCACCATGAACGCGACCTGATCTTTGCCAGCTCCGCCGCGCCCGACCGTGGATTGCTTGATTCGTTTTGGCGCATATTCGAATACCGGCAATCCGTTCTCGGCGGCGGCCAGAATGGCCGCGCCGCGCGCCGCACCGAGGATGATCGCGGTCTTGTAGCTTTGTACGTAAATGACCGACTCGAGCGCGCAACAATCCGGTGCGTGTTCGCGAATCAATTCGGCAAGCCGATCGCGGATGCTGACCAGGCAGGATGAGGGACGCATCGCGCTTTTGTTGTGAATGGTTCCAAAGTAAACAGACTGCGGTTTGCCGTTGTTCGCGTCGACGATTGCGACACCGGTGTTGCGCAGAGAAGCGTCGATGGCGAGTACGCGCATTTACCGAAAGTTAAAATCGACTGCTGTGCGTTCAAGATGGAATCGACAAATTCGAAAACAACGGTTTTACTCGCGCGATTAAGTAATGGACACGGCGAACAACAAAACAGTCAGGCTATCTGTCGTCATCGTGGTGACGATCTTTGCGATTTTCACGAATGTGTCGCCATCTTTCGCCACGACGAAAGGGTTGAGCCAAATCGTGACTCCGGACTTGCAGCCGGTGGGAGATCTCTCCTTGAGTCTGCAAATCCAAGACAAGCGGATTGCAAACCCGTATGAATTGCAAGCTGAGCTGGGCCTGACGAAATGGGCTGAAGTAGCGGTGTTTCGCGGATTCCAGCCGGACGATTGGATCTTCGCGACGGAAATCGGATTGTTAACGAAAGAGCCTTTTCTTCTGTCAGTTGGCTTCGTGAATTGGTCGCCTCACCTGAATGTAGATCCTCAGCCGTACATCGAAGCTGGCTACTGCACCGAGCATAACAAGGTGTTCGTCGGCGGCATTCATGCCGGCTACAAAAACGAAGCAATCCTCGGCTATGCCTACGACTTCAATGAGAGGTGGCGAGTGCAGGTCGATTTCCAAAGTGGCTCTGAAAACTCATCGACGATCGGTTTCACCTGCAACGTCACACCGGATTTCCAGTTCAATCCCGCGCTATACGTCAGCAACGCCCCGAGTCACGACTTGTTTGGTTATATAGTCTTCACATACACGTTTCATGTCTGGGGCAAGAAAAAGACCGACGCACCAGAAAAACGCACCGACGGGGTTGCAGGCGCAAAATAATGTCTAAAAACCCCAAGTCTTCCCGGAGTCGGATCAGCGCCGGTTTGCTTATGTTTCGCCGCAGGAATGATGAAATAGAAGTTCTGCTGGCGCACCCCGGCGGACCGTTATTCGTCGGCAAGGATGACGACGTGTGGACGATTCCAAAAGGTGAAGCAGCTCCCGGAGAAGATTTACTCACGCGCGCTCAAATTGAATTTGAAGAGGAAGTAGGATTTCGTCCCGAAAATGTTGGGCAATGGATTGAGCTCGGCTGGATCCAGCAAAAAGGCGGCAAGATTGTGCACGCCTGGGCGTTTGAAGGAGATTTGCCGGAACCGTTCGAGTGCAAATCAAACCTGTTCGAACTGGAATGGCCGCCGGGCTCGGGCAAATACCAACAATTTCCAGAAGTCGATCGGGCGTGCTTCTTCTCCGACAAAGCCGCCAGGGGCAAATTGAAGGCCAGACAAGCTCCTTTTCTTGATCGTCTACACGTTGCTCTTGCCGATCGAAACACGGATCCGACCGGGCGGCCGGCGGCGAATTCATGAGAGGTCGCCCGCACCGCGATCTCGTCTCATCGACCCATCGTGGCCAGGACGAGAAACGCACAGCCAACCGCGCCGAACACCAGACTCACAATCCAGAATGAGTACTTCTTCGTGAGCGCAGAGATCGCAGCGATGGCAATTGCGATTTGGAACATGGTCACGGCGCGTGCGAACACTTCGTGTTTATGAAAATATGATTTTGCCGCGGCTTGCTTGGCCTCGGCTTCCGATTTTATCTCTTCCTGCTCTTTGTCGTAACGAGCGCGCTTGGATCGGTCCTGTTCGTCAGGCACGCTGCTGAGCGCCATTTTCATATCGACGACGGCGGACTTGATACTTTTCGCCTGGTAATAGCTCCACTGGCTCGAAGTCTCGATCTGGTTCATCATCGCTTCGTTGGCGTATTCCCCGGAAAGCAGGCTGGCGATCGCCGCGAGAACGGCGAGAATCGCGGTGCTCAGGGCCACCCATGATATCCAAGCCTCGCCGCTGTGTTTAGCGCTTTCGGTCACATGCTCATGCAAATGCTCAAGAGGGACTTCTGGTTCTTCCATGCGAGAAGATGTGAGCTTGTTACAGGTGTTCAAGAAGATTGAAACCGGAATCGACAACCGATGCAGAAGCGGTTTAACTCGGCAGCGAATCCCGATGAGCACCGCACCACTGGTCTGCCAGGTTTGTAAAAAGTCGAAGTCGCCAACCCGCGGAATGATCGCCGAACTAATTCGGCCGTCTCTGCTGGAGTTCATCAAAAAGAAAGTGCCGGACCTCGACAGCAAAGCGTTTATCTGCTTCGAAGATCTAGGCGAGTTTCGGAAGGATTACGTGAAGGAAGTTTTGGAAGACGAGATCGGCGAGCTTTCCGCGCTTGACCAGGAAGTCATCGAAAGCCTGGAACAGCATGAGATTCTTTCGAGCGACATCATTAAACAGTTCGAAAGGAAACTCACGTTTGGCGAGCGACTTTCCGACCACATAGCCGAGTTCGGCGGCAGTTGGAGATTTCTAATTAGTTTCGGAGCAGTGCTGTTCATCTGGATCGCCATCAACGGCGTCATCCTGGTAACGCAAGCATTCGATCCCTATCCATTCATTCTCCTCAATCTGATTCTCTCCTGCCTTGCTGCGGTGCAGGCGCCGATCATCATGATGAGCCAAAACCGGGCTGAGGCGCGCGACCGGTTGCGCGCGGAAAACGATTACAAGGTCAATTTGAAAGCGGAGCTCGAGATTCGGCATTTGCACGAGAAACTCGATCACCTGTTGCGACGTCAGTATAACCGCCTATTTGAGATTCAGCAGATCCAGATAGAGCTGCTTCAAGAAATCGGGCACCACAAACGGTAGCCGTTTCGTTTCTTTGGGAACCAGGGGTTAATCGCTACAAGGAGACCTAACTTATGTTCAGTGGGAAAACACTTCATCTCGCTTTGTCGCTCGTCTTCTACTCGAGCCTGACTGTCTTTGGCCAATGGTCCGCTGCTACTTCGGGAACAACAAATAACCTGAATGGTGGATATCTACTTGATTCAGGAGTGGGTTTCGTCGTCGGCGATGCCGGCACAATTCTTAAAACCACGGATGCCGGTATAACATGGTCGCCGCTAACGTCAGGCACAACGAACGCGTTGTACGACGTTTATTTCTTCGATGCGACGCAAGGAGTGGCTGTGGGCGAGCAGGGACTGATTCTCCGGACCACTGATGGAGGCGCCGGATGGCAAAGCGTCACCAGCGGAGTGAAGGACGCTCTTCGCTCCGTCTCGTTCAGTGGCGTGAACGGAATCTCCGGTGGCGATTCGCAGGACATTCTTTATTCGAGTGACGCAGGCGCTTCATGGCAGATCGGTCAAAGCGGATTTTTTGGTGGCGGCTTCCAGGGCGCGCAGATGCTGAGTGCGACCGTAGGTTTCGTTGCGGGACAAAATTCGATCTTCCAGTCGCTGCTCGGCGCTACCACTGACGGCGGCGCCAGTTGGGCGTTTCAGTCCTTTTATTTTGATAAAAACGAAGGCGGTGCCACTGACGTGTTTTTCTTCGATCAAAACACCGGCGTTGTTTCAGGAACGGTTTTCGATGGACGTGGTGCTATCGCCAGAACGACTGACGCCGGAGTGAGTTGGTCAACGTTATTCTTCGATCAGGCGATCCAGGGAATTGATTTTCCACAGCCAACCAGCGGGTTTGCGGTGGGCGCAGGCGGACGAATCTCACATAACACGGACGCTGGAATTACCTGGACCGACCAGTCCAGTGGGACCTCCGCCAATCTTAACGACATTTCCTTCGCCAGTGACGCGTTGCGAGGCTTCGCAGTTGGCGACAGCGGCACGATTCTATGGACCGCAAACGGCGGCGGACCCCCGCCGACACCGACGCCGTCAGTCACACCAACGGCGACTCCACGAGCTACTCCTGTCGCACGGTCGCGTCCGACACCCGCGCCTCGCCCGACATCTTAGGTTCCGTTGCCGGCTTGCGAACTGTGATTTTAGCGAGGGAGGGGATAAGTGCTCCGGCGCGCGGTGCTAAATCGGATTCACACGGTTTATTCGAATCGCTTGGCTTCCGTCTCACATTCGCTAGTAACAGGTCTGTTACCTTTTGGTTGATAGGTTTGCCGCTGTTGCTTAAGATTCTGCTTGCCTTCTTCACAGGCGCCTGCGCAATATCCTCGCCACTGAACCGCAGAGCGTCAGATGCGTTTCGACACAACGAAATCCCGAATGCTGGCGCGAAGGAAAGAACCAAGAGTATGAAAATATCGAATGCAGCACGATTGATTTTTTGGGTCGCGGCCATTTTTGCGATTGGAATTTTGGCACGCGCTGAATCCGGCCAGAGGAGCGCAAGTGCGCCTAACAAAAGGAGCGCGCCATCACTCCGAATTGTCGATCAAAACGGCCGGCCAGCCGTGAGCGGCGTCCCATCGGCTACCAGCACGATTGTCGATGTCGCAGTGGGGCAGGGCGGCGATGTGTTTGTGCCGAGCACGGTCAATATCTCGGTGGGCGACACGGTGCGGTGGACTTGGGCCGAGAGCGGACACAGTGTCACCAGCGGTCCTCCTTGCGTGCCCGATTCGCAATATTGCTCCCCTAACGATATGAACTGCTCTCCGGGAGTCACGTCCAACCAAGGCTTCGTTTACACGCACACGTTTACCGAGCCTGGCGCTTATGCTTACCACTGTCTCGTGCACTGCGTTATTGGCATGACCGGCGTGGTCAATGTTTCCAGTGGTTGCGCGCCGGCCGGTTGGTCGGCCGGGCCGGACTTGCCTACACCATTGGTCAGAGCGGTTGGCGTTTACTTCCAAGCCGACGGTAACTTTTACACGATCGGTGGCCGCACAGCAGATACGGCAGGCTCTGACTTCCAGCATGTGCTCAAGTTCGACACCACGTCCAATAGTTGGACCCAAATGGCATCGACCTTGCCCGACAATCAGATGAATAACATGGCTTGTGGCGTGCTCGCCGTCTCAGGAACTCCTTTGATCTATTGCGTGGGCGGCTCCGCAGCTACCCAGACCACAGCCACAGCTCGCGTGTTCACCTACGATCCGGTTACTGATACCCCGGCCCTCCTTGGCAGCGACGATTGGCCTGGCGATGCGGCAGGCACAATTCTACCAGGTGGTTTTGCAGTGGCTAACAACAAGCTGTACATACTTGGCGGGTTCAACATCAACGTAGCTTCCACGAACCAGATCTGGGAGTTTGATCCCAATGCTGCAATAGGCTCCAGGTGGACACAGAAAGTGAACACGCCGGTAGGAGTCATGTATGCGCCTACATGCAGCATACATTTCATTAATGATGAAATCTTCGTGGGAGGCGCATCGGATTACGTCGGCGGCACGGTAATCGATACCACCAACTCGTTTCACTTCAATCCGGTGACTAACATGACCAGTAGCATAACAGCGATACCGAGGGCCACAGGAGAAACACGTGCGCTTACGTTTAATGACGGGTCGTTTGCAAAAATGTATGTCATGGGTGGCGGTAGAGTCGCGCCCAATCCATCTACCGAGGTGGACATCTATTCCGAGAGCAGTGACACCTGGTCAATGGGCGTGCCATTTAACACAGCGCGGCGCAACTTCCCGACTGACACCGACGGGACGACCAGGATCTGGTTGGCAGGTGGCTACGATAGCACTGGCGTCCCGACAGCCTCGATGGAAATCTTCTGCCAAGGCGGTGGAACGCCAACGCCAACACCGACGGCAACGGCAACAGCTACTGCTACGCCCACAGCCACGGCAACGGCAACCGCGACCGCGACAGCCACCGCCACGGCAACTGGAAGTCCATCGGCCACGCCGACTGGAACACCTGGCGGTAGAACGACGCCAACCCCGCGGCCTCGGCCAACACCAGTGCCTCGTCCATAGGCCTGTAGCCGCTTCGCTGTGCGAAGCGCAAATCCGGGACGGTTGTAAGCGCGGTTGACGCGTCTCACAGAGGCGCGAGTACACCGGCAGTCCATTTGATCGCCCGGGTAGGCGCTCCGCTGCGACAGGCGCGTCAAAAGAAAGAGCCGCCAGAGGCCGTGCGTCCGATTCTCTTTTGCAAGCAAGCTGTTTATGGAGAACAGAATTCTGAGATCGTGCGCGCCGTTCGGACTCGCGGTGTTTTACGTTCACGCGAGCGTGTCTTCCATCGCAGCGCAGCAACCGCCGCAAACGCGCGGAGGAATTATTACGACCTTCGCGCCCGTTGTGGAAAAGGTCGCGCCAAGTGTCGTCACAGTGTCTACGTCACAGACGGTCTCGCGGGGACAGACGGCGTTTTCGTTTTCCGATGATGCGTTGCGCCAGTTTTTCGGCGGACGCGCTCCGCAAAGCCAAGGCAAACAGACGCTGCAAGGCCTCGGCTCGGGTGTAATTGTCAGCCCAGACGGGTACATCCTCACAGCCAATCACGTTGTTTCAGGCGCGGACGAAATAATGATCGGGCTTGGCAACGATCTCCGCCAATTCAAGGCAAAAAAGGTTGGCACTGATCCGGGCACCGACGTCGCGCTGTTAAAGATCGACGAGAACAATCTGCCCTCCGTCAAGTTTGCCGACAGCGACAAAGCGCGAGCAGGGGACGTTGTGTTGGCAATCGGCAATCCCTTCGGCCTGCGCCAAACGGTCACGATGGGGATCATCAGCGCGGTCGGCCGCGGCGGCATAGGAATCGTCGATTACGAGAATTTTATCCAGACCGACGCAGCTATTAACATGGGCAATTCCGGTGGCGCGCTCGTTGACATCGAGGGCCGGCTTCTCGGCATTAACACGGCGATCTTCAGCCGCAGCGGCGGAAACCAGGGAATCGGCTTCGCTATTCCCGCAAATCTGGCGCGTGAGGTGATGCAGAGCTTGCGTGACAAAGGTCGCGTCGTGCGCGGGTACATCGGCACCTCGGTGCAAACCCTCACTCCGGAGATCGCCGACGCGATGAAGCTCAAAGGGCAACAGACCGGCGCGCTTGTGGGTGAGGTCGAACCAAACGCTCCCGCGGCAAAAGCGGGGATCAAAACGCGCGATGTGATCACGGCGGTGAACGGGAAGAAAGTCAATGACCCACGCGAGTTGCGTTTGATGATCGGTTCGATGGCGCCGGGGACCACGGCGCACATGGACATCAATCGCGAGGGTCAGACCAAAACGTTCGACGTCCAGCTTGCCGAGATGCCTCCCGGTGCTGCTGACGAGGGCAACGAGACGTCATCTGAAGAAACCGCGGAGCCGGAAAAAACAACTGTTTTCGGCAGCGTTGCGGTAGCGAACATCACAGAGGACATCCGTACCGCACTTAGTCTTCCAAAGGACGTTCAAGGCGCGGTGATTGCCGACATTGATGCGGAGTCGCCCGCTGCGAAATCCGGCCTTCGCGAAGGCGACGTGATCCAGGAAGTGAACAAGCAGCCCGTGAAAAGCGCGAAAGATCTGCTCGTGATCAGCAAGAAATTGAAGCCTAACGAGAAAATTCTGATGCGCGTTTACAGTCAGGGCCGCAGCGGTTACGTCGCGCTGGAAGCAAAATAAGTGGCGCGGACAATCCTGTCTGCGCGCATCGGCAGAGCGATGTTGCGCCGTCATGTGATCAGCACGTCTCGCAGGTGAAGCGAATATTCCTCTGATCGAAGTCCGGCTTTGTCCGGGTTTTGGGCGATATAATTGCGAAAAGCCCTAAGCTCTTTTACGTCGCGAACCATGTGATCGTACGACTCGTCCATCCAAAACGTAGACTTGTGTCCGAGCAGCTTGTTGCAACGGTTTGCACTAACACCCTTTATCCCTTGCAATACGGTTGAGAGGTCGGAGCCGGGTGTCGGTTTAATGACCGCGTGAACGTGATTCGGCATCAGAACAAACGCCTCAATGTCATAACGATTCCCGTCAAATTGCAGCAGACAAACTTCGACTTCCGCGCGCACAGAGTTGGCGAGTAGCGCGAATACGAAGGGCGCTTTATCGCCCGCATGCAGGAATGGCTCGATGCCGGCATGGGTGCTTGCCACATGGAACGGAACATGTCGATCCCTCGACATTGAGTGATGATCATGTCCGTTGAGCAGCATTTTTCAATACATGGGCTTCGCAGACAGGATTGTCTGCGTCACTTTAAATATCCAAAAGCACTCTCGCCTTCCAGCCGCCCTCCGTTCGCTCGACAGAGAAATCGTGAAGCGTTACCGCTTTTACGTCCGCGCGTTGATGATGCCGTTCCGCATCGAGCGGTTCGCCCTCGGCCGTTGCCTTCACAAAATAATTTTCATCTCGCTCGGCGATTTGCACTTCTCGGAGGCGCAGCAGCAAACGCTCGGCGTCTTTGAGAAAGATCAACTCCTGCAAGAGATCGAACAGCAACATGTCGAGCTTGTCGTTCGAGAGTTCGATCTGGCGTGTCTCCCGCGGCTGAATCGCCTCGATGTTGTCGATCATCACGTTTGTCGTCGCGTCGGCAGCGTCGCTAAACAATTCCGCCAAATCGCGCCCGGTCGCTTCAAAGGCGATGTCCGCTGTCCCGATTTCTTCGAGATATTTGTACGGCATCAGGCAAGCAAGAAATACTCCCGCGAATCACGCGACTGCGCGAAAGAATAGCGTGGATATTTGCGTTGGTTCGCGTGATTCCCAGGCAGTCTGTCTAAAAGTTCTTTACCGGTCGTCGGCGATCACGTGCGGCACGGCCTTGTTCATTTCTAGTCGCGCGCTCACTTTTTGAAAACCGACAGTGAGGGCCTCAATTTGTTTTTGTTGCTTCGCAATGGAGGCCTCTAAGCCGTTGATGGTTGTCTGCTGTTGTTCGACTTTCTCGTGCTCTTTGAGGAATTCGTTGAGCAACATCGCGTTCACGGCTTCGTAGCGCACTGTGTAAACCTCCCCTTTTGCGTCGCGAGCAACCAGATCAGGACTGATTTTTTCTACTTCCTCGGCGACGAGGCCAAACTGAGGAATCCTTTGGGGATCAAGCACCTTTTTGTAGCGGAAAGTGACTGGTTTGAGTGCGAAGATCGCTTCGCTCAGCCTGTCCATTGGCGCGATCTCGTCCTTAAAACGCACCGAGGAAACTATCGTCCCAAGGTGACCGGAGGTATCTACGACAACTGGTGCACCACCTGGAACAGTTGCGCCGCCAATGCCGGCAATAAAGGTTGCGCCCTGGACATTTGGGTCGCCGATGCGGATGGTGCCGGACTCACCAGTGGTGCCGCTGACGTTATAACCGATATCGATATTGTTGTCGCCTGTGGTGAGGTTGATGCCGGCGTTTTCGCCCAACGCGATGTTGAAGCTGCCGGTGGTGTTCTTCCGGAGCGCATGTACGCCGGTGGCCGTGTTGTTGGATCCGGTGTTGTTGCGTTGGAGTGCCTCGACTCCACTAGCGGTGTTGGTGTTGCCGGTGGTGTTGCTTTGGAGCGCATTTACCCCGCTTGCCGTGTTCCAGACTCCGGTAGTGTTGTTGAAGAGCGCCGAGACACCGATGGCTGTGTTGCTGGGTCCGGTGGTGTTGTTCCGGAGCGCCGAGACGCCGATGGCTGTGTTGTCGGGTCCGGTGGTGTTGTTCCGGAGCGCCTGAATGCCGGTGGCCGTGTTTTGGCCACCTGAGCTGTTACTTAGGAGCGCATTTACCCCAGTGGCTGTGTTGCTGGCACCCGTGGTATTACTCCGGAGCGCATGTACACCGGTTGCCGTGTTCCAGTTTCCGGTGCTGTTGTTTTGGAGTGCCTCAACTCCACTAGCGGTGTTGGTGTCGCCGGTGGTGTTGCTTAGGAGCGCACTTACGCCGGTGGCCGTGTTGTTGGATGCGGTGGTGTTGTTTAAGAGCGCCCGGGCGCCAACCGCGGTGTTCCTGATGCCGGTGGTGTTGTAAAAAAGGGCCGATTCTCCGTTGGCGGTATTGTTGTCGCCAGTGGTGTTGCTCAAAAGAGCGCCTGCGCCAGTGGCCGTGTTTTCGCTTCCGGTATTGGAAAGAAGTGATCCAGCGCCCAGAGCGGTGTTGAAGCTGCTGTCAGTTACGTTCCGCAGCGAAAACAAACCAACTGCGGTATTGTGCGTGCCGGTGGTAAGGCTAAAGAGGGCGTTTTGCCCCTCTGCTGTATTGCCTCCGGGATAGCCGCCGTCCGGCGGCGGGGAGATTGCGTGCGCCATCGGCAGCGGCGCAAAGCAGGCAAGTATTAAGAAAGCCGGAAGCACCCGCCCGCAATTGCAGGATCGGCTTTGCTTGAATGGAATGAATATTTTCATAACAGCCGCGAGCATTGGAAAGTTTTTGCGAATTGGCGAGAAAATTCCCAGTCCTCGGAAACAACCAACGAAGAATGAAACAGAATGACGAAGCCCGAATGACGAATGCCGAAGACATCGCCAGCGTCTTGCTTGCGATCTGCCGAAAAGTGCTAACCACAGGCATGCGCTACTCTTATCGCGGCTCCTGAGTGCATTTGTTTAGCGTCTCGATGAGTTGTTTTTTGGTAGCGCCGATCTTTTTGCCGATAAACACCAGCTCGGTGCGGGCGCTCTCAAACGGTTCGAAGTCCCAACGGCCCGCCACGAAACTGAAAAGCTGCGTGCCTTCGGCGAAGCGGATGAAACCCTTCGCGCGAACCACGCTCGCAGGCAGGCCATTCGCAAAGCCTTCGAAACAATCGCGCGAGAAAATCTTACTGGAAATGAATGCGAAAGATTCGAATTCAGACTGATGCCGGTGTTCCGGCGGTGCGATTTTTCTCTCGCGTCCAATTCCAAACAACAGTTCCAGATCAATCCTGCAACGCTCGGTGCGAACAATTGCCGCGGTCGGATTGATTTCCCGCAGTTTCGTTTTAAGCGGCTTGACCTGCCCCGGCTCGATGAGATCGATCTTGTTCAGCAGCAAGATGTCTGCGCCTTCGATTTGCAGACGGGTTGTGTGACCGAGTTCCGGGAAACGAATAAGCATGTCCGCGTCGATGACTGAAACCATGCCGTCGAGCCGGCATTGCGGCAGCGCTTCCTGGATGTTGAACACGAGCGCTTCCGGTTCGGCGAGACCGGTCGTCTCGACCACAATCCTCTCGGGCGCGATCTTCTCGATGATCTCGTTCACGGCCGCTTCGAATTCCCCGAGCAACGAGCAACAGACGCAACCGCCGCCGAGTTCGGCGATTCGCACGTTTTTGCCTTCAATCACTTTCGTGTCGATCGCGATCTCGCCGAACTCGTTCATTACGATTGCAATTTTCTCGCGTTGCGTTGCAACGACGTGACGGAGCAAAGTCGTCTTCCCGCTGCCCAGCGGGCCTGTGATTAGCGTGATTGGAGTGCGCGGAGTCACTTGAAAATCTAGTTAGCCGTCATCCCGAGCGAAGCGTAGCGAAGTCGAGGGATCCCGCAGAGAAACCGAAAGATAATTCCACGGGATTCTTCGACTTCGTTCCGCTCCGCTTCACTTCGCTCAGAATGACGGCTCATCCTTTCACATTTCCAATCGGCGTGAATCGCGCGACCGGCTTGCTAATCCCTGCCAACTCGGTCGCCGCAATTACCTCATCAATATCTTTGTAAGCGCCACCTGCTTCCTCCGCGAGACCTGTCCATGAGGTGCTGCGAACGTAAATGCCGCGCGCTTCGAGATCGCGCTGAAGTTGTTTGCCGTTCCATTGTTTGCGCGCCTTGGTGCGGCTCATCGTGCGGCCGCTCCCGTGCGCTGTGCTAAAGAAAGTTCCGGAGCCTGAACTTGTGCCCACGAGTAGATAGGAGCCGGTCTCCATGCTTCCGCCGATGATCACCGGCTGGCCGGTGTCGCGATAGCGTGCGGGCAACTCGTCGTGCCCCGGACCGAACGCGCGCGTGGAGCCTTTGCGATGCACGAGCAATGTCTTTTCCCTCCCGTCGACCACGTGCCGTTCCAGTTTTGCGGTGTTATGAGAGACGTCGTAAACCACGCGCATCCCGAGGGCTTCAGCGCTGCGGCCGAAAATTTCGGAAAAAACTTCGCGGATCCGGTGAAGAATTACCTGCCGATTCGCGAACGACATGTTCAATCCGCATTTCATCGCAGCGAAATAATCGCGGCCCTCCGGCGAATCGAACGGCGCGCACGCCAGTTCGCGATCCAAAATTTTGATGCCGTACTTCGGCTCCATCACTTTCAAGAATTTCAGCAGATAATCCGTGGCGACCTGATGTCCGAAGCCGCGGCTGCCGCAGTGAAACATCACCACGATCTGGTTCGGAATCGTGATCCCGAATTTCTCCGCGAGCTCCTTGTCGCGCACGTCCTCTGGCCGCGCGACCTGCACCTCCAGGTAATGATTCCCGCTGCCGAGTGTGCCGACCTGGTTGTAGCCGCGCTCGACTGCGCGCTCGCTGATTTTCGATGCATCGGCGCCCGCGATACAACCGTTCTCCTCGGTAAACTCCAGATCTTCCTGCCAGCCCAGATCGCGCTCGACGCACCAACGCGCACCTTGTTGCACCAAGTCTCGAAATTCGTTATGCGATAGTTTGAGGAATCCGTGAGTGCCAACGCCCGCCGGCACGCGTTGAAAAAGGCGATCGACGATTTCTTTCAAGCGCGGTCGCACATCTTCCAGTGTCAGGTTCGTGGTGATGAGGCGCATGCCACAGTTGATGTCGAACCCGATGCCGCCGGGCGAGATCACGCCGCCTTCGCGCACATCCATAGCAGCGACACCGCCGATGGGAAATCCATAACCGCTGTGGCCATCCGGCATGCAAAGCGCGTAGCGAGTGATGCCCGGCAAAGTGGCGACGTTACTAATCTGCTGGTAAACAGCTTCGTCCATTTCGCGAACGAGCTTTTCCGTCGCGATGATCCGCGCCGGCACGCGCATGCCTTCCTTATAACTCGAAGGCAGTTCCCAAACCGTTTCAGAAATTTTTTGCAGGTTGTCGATGATGGCCATGACAATGGCGTTCCTTAAACTCTTCGCGGGCGACCTGACGGCCGCGTTTTATCTTTATTCGCTTCGCGCCTAACGATTGCTGGCCAATTTGCGGCGCACCGCAATGTCGGGTGCGAGAATCTGATCAAGGGTGGCGTTCACCGGCTTTGCCCACGCCTCGCCTGATTCGGAATTGTAGTGAATCCCGTCGCCACCTGTTTTCCCCAATACATAACGGGTGAATCGACGCGAATCGATCACTGGATCGCCCCGTGGCAGCGATTGCTGGATCAGCCGGTAGATCCGATTCTGCACCTTTGAAAACCGGGACGAATCCGGTGGGCCGATCCAGATCAATCTTCGTGTGCTGTCGCCGTGCACCGCGCTAACAAATCGCGCGAGGACATGGCGGATATAATCGTCGGACAGGGTCTGATCCATCCAGTTTGTGCCTAACTGGACAATCACGATTGTCGGTTTGTATCGCTCGATCAGCGTCTCGATCTTCGGCGTCGCCATCGGTGGTGGCTTTTTGCCGTTGTGATAATCACTATAAATGTCTGTCGTAGGTGTCTTCTCGCGGTAGCCACACCGTGTATAAAACACCTTGTCATCTTGCAACCAACTCTCGGGCGAGGACCCGCACGACGCGAAAAATGCCACGTTCTGGCGCCCGAACTCGCGTTCAAGATGTTCCTGCACCGCCTCGCCAAAGCCGCCTACAGATAACGAATCCCCAATCATGAGCACCTTTGGTGGTGGCGGAGGGGCGGAGGGCTTCTGGGGCTTCTGAAACTTATTGGCCAGGACGAAGGACCCGACGATGACCAGCAAGCCGAGCGAAAATGAAACCGTGCGAATCATTAGCGACCAATGTTTATTATCGGGCGCTCTTGGGATATCGCGCTTCATCCTGGACGCGAATGTAAGGTTCCAACTCGATCCGACCGGAATCGTCCTTCGATTTTATTGTACTCCAAAGCGAGCCGTCTAACGGGCGCAACTGCATGTTATAGGTCTTACCGACTCGAAATTTCTCGAGCGATTGCGGTTTCAGACCAATGTAAGCAGGGTGCATCACCAGGATTTGTTTCTCGCCATACTCACCTGAAGTGACTTGTTCGACATCGTAAACAAAACCGACCAGAAATTCCTGGTATGGCAGTAATTCCTCCTTCCGAATCGGGTTCGTTTTGGAAACGAGTTTCCCTTTTACGACCAACGAGGCCGTCGCCGGCGTTGCACTCGGTACGGCTACAGGCGCCAGTTTGGCGATTGATTCGCTGAGCGGGCGCACATCCGACCATGACTGCGCGGAAAGATCGCGATCGATCTCTGCCCAGACCTTGTCCGCCCACCTGTTCATGTCTTCGCCGACGAAATGCTCCTTATCCGGTTCCATATGTTTGTAGGGATAAGAGATCAATTTTCGACTATCGATCATGTTAGTTACACTGCCGATGTCTTTCTGCGTTCGATCGAACACAAACTGCTGAACGTCGCCAGAAACGCGCCCGGAAATTGGCGGCGCTACCCAGTAAATCTTTCGCAACTTCGACGGTGGCGTGATCGCTTTCTTTACGAATGGCAACACGTATTTTCGCAACATCGGCCCGTCACGGTCGGGCTTTGCCTTTTCGCGGCCGGAAAACAACTCGAACAGATTGGAGCCGGTTTGCATAACGAGTATATCCGGCTGGATTGTGGCGAGGAGGTCATCCAGTTTGGGAACTGTGTGCGATGCCGGGCGATGGCCGCTCGGTTCTCCGTAAGTATCGCGCTGCTCCTTCATGCCATGCGAATCCGGCTTCGATTCGATGCTCCAGTAACCGCAATGCGTCTGAATGTGTGTGTAGGGTTTCTCTTTCAACCAACTCAGCGGATTCGTGCCGCACGTGCAATAGGTGAAAACCGATTTTACTCGCGGATCAGCCCGGAATTTTTGGTCGAGCCTTTTGCTGAATCCACACAATCCAAGTGAATCGCCGAGTATCAACACGGTGAGATCACGTGATGGATCAGCCGGAGCCGGAGTGCTTTGAGCGAGAGACGAAACAGCGATGCTTGAAGCAATTGCCGCGATGGCCAGTCGCTTGGAAAAACCTTCAACCTTCAACATCCAACCTTCGACGTTCAGTGAAGCGACTCGTTCAATGCCGGGCATCGAGTGTTGAGCCTTGGATCTTGGCATTCCTTACTGACCGACAGGCACTTTGTCCCAGCCTTGATCTGACTCGGTGAATTCGCGGGCCGCGAAACACCAGACAACAATTTTTTTCTTAGAAAGATAGTCGGCATCTTTGCGTGCCCGCCGATACAGACTGATCCGGACCGAAGTAGAGCCGGAACCACGCGTGCCTATCAAGTCAGGCGCAAATCCGGTCTCGTACGCAATTTGATCAAGCAAACCGGACTTCTCCGCGAGAAAATCGTGAAACACGAGTGTGTGGCTGTCGCCAATGATCAACAACGGGCTGTTCGGATCGGGGTTTATTGCCGCGCCCGTCTGTTTGTCGCTGATCGTTCGGACCGCGATCTTTTCCGGTTCAGGCTTCTTAATATTAGACTCGGCAAGATCGCCAAGATCGCCTTTGATGGTGATCTCTTTCCATTCTGCTGCGTAATCTTTCCGCGGCTGCCCGGAAAGTTTGTCGCGAATCTTTTCCTTAATCGTTTGTGCTGCGAGGACACAGCCAAAGCCAGACCAGTGCGTATCGGTTTTGCAAAAAACCGGACCATGTTCGTTGGTTAGGTTTTGCAGGAAAAGTGGCGCAAGATCGACCACGTCAATTTCGCGTTTCCGGAGCTCCTCATAAAATCGCGCAAGGTACGGAGCCGCCGTTTCACCATGCAGATCGACGTCAGGCAAAATTTTCTCCGGGTAAATTGCTGCTTTCGGTGGGACCGGCATCAGCAGAAGGTCGATTCCGCGCTTCTTCAGTTGATCATGAAAATCGACAATCGCCGGAATCGGATCCGCCGATTCTGGTTTATGTGCCCGGCTGACTCTTGCCGCGTCCGCGCCCCAGAACTGGCCGACTGAGAGAAATCGAATGTCGCTGGAAAGAAAGAGCCAGGCGTCCACGCCGGCAATCACCGCCGCGTGTTCACTTTCAGCCGAGCGTGATTTGGCCGCCAGTTCGTCAATGAATTTCTGTTGCGACTCCGACAGCGGGCCCAAGTCGCCCGCGAAGGCTCTTGGAATAACGAAACAAGCAAGCATCGCGGCGTAGAAACACAAATTGCCGTGAAACTGGAGACGGCCCTCCCCCGGGCCGAAATTCCCCGCAACGCGAGGGCGCGTCGGCTCCAAACACCTGTGGGTTCCTGATAAGATTGGGGTCGACTTCACGAGAAGTTTTTTCTAAACCGTATTGCAGAAAAAAGCACCAAATATCGAGCGTGGTATTTAGCTCTCACATTTTCATCTACTATTTTCTGCCTTTCGCGCTGCTCGTTTATTACGCGCTGTTTCGCGCGCGGCAACGCTGGCGTAACGCCTGGTTGATCGTTGCCGGATACACATTTTACGGCTGGGCCGAGCCGCGGTTCATCGTGCTGATGTTCGGCACAACGTTCATCGATTGGCTCATGAGCCTGGTCATCGCGCACAACACCTGGCAAGTCTGGCGAGTCTGGGATCAGCCGGTAAAAATTGTCGATCCGGAGCACCGCAAGACGCGCACCCGGCGGACAGCGATCACGATCTCGATCGTCTGTAATCTCGTTGTCCTGGGTTTCTTCAAGTACTTCAACTTCGGCATCGATACTTACAACTCGCTGGTGCAAAGCGTCGGGTTGGAAGGCACGCAATTGAACACGTTTTTTCGCGTGGTGCTGCCGCTCGGCATCAGCTTTTACACATTTCAAGCGCTCAGCTACACGATCGACGTCTATCGCGGCAACGCCGAGGCAATGGCCAACTTTATCGACTTCTCCTGCTTCGTCTCGATGTTCCCGCACCTTGTCGCCGGGCCGATTCTGAAGTTCTCGTTCCTCGCCGATCAGCTGAAAAATCGCCGGCTCACATCCGATAAATTCGCGCGCGGTGTCGCGTTTTTCATGATGGGCGTGGCGAAAAAGGTTTTGCTGGCGAATCCGTGCGGCAAAATCGCGGACACGGCATTCGACGCCGGCTCGATTCAAACGCTCGACGCGTGGTTCGGGTCGTTCGCGTATTCGTTCCAGATTTATTTCGATTTCAGCGGTTACTCCGACATGGCGATCGGGCTCGGCCTTATGTTCGGATTCGTTTTCGCGAAAAATTTTGATTCACCGTATCTCGCGCAATCGATCACTGATTTCTGGCGGCGCTGGCACATCTCGCTTTCAACGTGGCTGCGCGAATATCTTTACATTCCGATAGGCGGTAACCAGGGCGGCCTCTCCCGCACGTACGCGAACCTCATTGTCACGATGCTTATCGGTGGACTTTGGCACGGCGCATCATGGAACTTCGTGATCTGGGGCGGGCTTCATGGCGGGATGCTCGCATTCGAACGCAGCCAGGGCCGAAAAGGCGTTTATCATAATCTACCCAAGCTAGTACGAATCGCCCTAACGTTTTTGATCGTGACCATTGGCTGGGTTTTCTTTCGCGGCGGAACGTTACGCGGCTCCGTCGAATATCTCGGCGCGATGTTTCACCTCAATCAGCCGTTTCCAAATGCGGCGCTGATTGGCGGCCTGATTTACAAGCCCTATTACGTTTTGTCGATTCTGGCCGCAGGAATCGTTGTTTGGTTCGGGACGCAGACCTGGGATTGGAGCCAACAAATGACCTGGCCGAAGACGGCGACTTGTTTCGCGCTCGGCTGGCTCGCGCTGATCGTCCTGGCCACGCAGGAATACAACCCTTTTATTTATTTCATTTTCTAGCGCGCTGAATATGCCAACGACCCAAGCACCTCTGCCGAAATATTCGTTGCCGAGATACGTTGACCCGACTCCGAGCGCGGCGCATCGGAGACTTCCGCGCGAAGAGGAAGCCGATCTGGCGCTAAAGAATACGAAGTTCACGCCCGGAACGCGGCAAACTCTTATTGCGCTGTTTTTGTTAACGATTGTCGCTGTTCCGGCGATTCAGCTAGTTGGCGAATTTCGCGCGGAGGGGGCGATCAGCCGCTTGCCGATGATTTCCATCTTCAAATCGCTGCCCTGGCTTCCTCATTCTGAAGATCTGAAACGCGTCGAGCGCACTTTGGAAAACGAGTCGTTAGTCTCGCAATGGCTCTTGCCGCGCGTGCAATATCTACTCACTGTGCTGCTGGGCGCTGGCAACGAGCAGGTTTATTTGGGTCACGATCCCTGGCTGTTTTATCGCGCCGATGTCGATCATGTGATCGGGCCGCCCTTCCTCGATCCGCTTCGGATGAAACACCGCTTGCAAACGAGCCGTGTCCAACCCGATCCGATTAAGGCGATTGTCGATTTTCGCAATCAGCTTACTGCACGCGGCATCGATCTGGTGGTTCTGCCGGTGTCAGTAAAACCAAGTACGGAAGGTGAAATGCTCGCCGTGTCTAACGCCAATCGGACTCAAGCCAGTAGCGCGCTACCCAATCCGTCCTTTAACGAATTCAAAGCCCGGCTCGAACGGGAGAAAGTACGCGTGTTCGATCCTGCGCCGTTTTTGATGGAGCGAGGAAGAAACGGGCATCGTTATCTCGAAACCGACACGCATTGGCGACCCGAGACGATGGAGATTGTTGCGGAACGATTGGCGGATTTTCTCCAATTGCCAGCGGCGGCAGAATCAACATCGCCCTCGATTATCGAAAAGGAAATCGTCGCGCGCGGCGACATCGCCGCGATGTTGAAGTTATCGAGAGGTGATAAATTTTTTCCGCCGGAGACAGTGACGATTCGACAAGTCGTCATTGGCAATGCGCTGTGGCGGCCAAGCAAGGAGGCCGATGTGCTTCTGCTCGGTGACAGTTTTTCAAATATTTTTTCGTTTGAAGCGATGGGTTGGGGCGAATCGGCGGGATTCGCCGAGCATTTGAGCTTCGCGTTGCGGCGGCCCATTGACTGCATTCTGCGACTTTAGAGACGGCAAATCAGCGTTTCAGGGGTTCCTCGCCCCAGACCGGCTCCTCCAGTTGCAGCGCCGAGTCGTCCAGTTCGGTGCGATTAAATTTCTCATATTGTGAGCCTGCCAATACGCCGGGTCGAAATTGCAGAAATTCTGCAGATCGTGAAACAGCGGCCAGATCACCTCGTTGGAGAAGCCGTAATAAAATTCGGCGCGCTCAGTCTCACTCAGGGCCACCGGCACGACATTGTAGCCGGAGTCACGGGTGGCTTTGGCCAGCGGCTCGTTAGGGATTTCGCCCGCGGTTCCCGGCCAGCCAATCCATATCCCGCCGCGCTCACGCAGCACCGGCTCAACGGCGGAAACAAGTCCGCCGACAGCAGGGGTGACCGTCCAGAGATCTTCGCCTGCTGAATCGAGGGCGAATGGCAGTCGATTGGAAACGATTATCAGACGGTTCATTGAAAGCACCATCAAACTCAATTCATTGAAGCGGCACAGCGTACTCTGTCATGGTGAGCGGAGCGAAACATCTCTGATCATATCTGGTGGTCACCTGGCCTTGATGAAAAGAACTAATCCGAGATTCTTCGCTTCGCTCAGAATGACAATGCCGTTACGGTCTTGAGGCTTCAACGCTTTGCGTATCAGCATGATTCCATCAGCGCTCGAGAACGTTCATGAGATCGCGCGGAGCGGTGATCGATTAGCCGTTTTTCTCGACTACGATGGCACGCTTACACCCATTGTTAGTCATCCGGAGGACGCGTGGCTCTCGGATTCAATGGAACAGACGTTGCGATCGCTCGCCGCGCGTGTGCCGGTCGCCACCCTGAGCGGGCGCGATTTGGATGACGTTCGGGGTCGCGTACTCGTGGATGGCATAGTTTACGCCGGCAGTCATGGATTTGATATCGCGGGTGCAGGCGGATTGCGCAGAGAACTCGGTGCCGCGTATCTGCCCGTGCTCGACTCGGCAGAAACGGAGCTGCGCGAAGCGCTTGATGAAATTCAAGGTGCGCAGTTGGAACGGAAACATTTTTCTGTCGCCGCGCATTATCGCAACGTGAACGAAAACGACGCATCCAGCGTTGCGCGAGCTGTGGACGCAGTGGCAGCAAGACACCGCGAGCTGCGCAAAATGGACGGCAAAAAAGTTCACGAACTGCTGCCCGATATTGATTGGAACAAAGGCAAAGCCGTGCTCTGGCTGTTGGAAACTCTGGGTCTTCAGGCCCGGAACGCGCTGCTGATCTACATCGGCGATGATCGCACTGACGAAGACGCCTTCCGCGCGCTCGAAAAACGCGGGGTCGCGATTCTCGTGAGCGAGCAACCGCAGGTAACTGCCGCGCATTATTCGCTAAACAATCCCGAGGAAGTCGAGCGCTTCTTGGGTGAATTGATCGCCCGTTTGCCTGCATAGCTAGGGTGCGTCACTCGCTGCGCGCCGTTTCATTTGCGATTCAGACGGCGGCGCTCACCGGAGTGATCGCCCTAGCAACGCGCCATAGCGTGCGGCGGCGCGCTTGATTTCATCCAGCGACGCCGGGTTTTCCAACGCGGATGTGTCGCCGAGTTTTTCGCCGAGATACGCGGCACGCACGATACGTCGCATCACTTTTGCGTTACGTGTTTTTGGTATGTCGCTGACGAAAATGACCTCGCGCGGCGCAAGCGCTTTGCCAAGATCGCGCGCGACGCAATCCTTCAATTCAGTGGCGAGAACCGTGTCGCCGTTTGCGTCTTTCTTGAGAACGCAAAAGCAAATCAACGCTTCGCCTTTAATGGAATCGGGGATACCGACTGCGGCGGCTTCGCTCACTTGCGGGTGCGCGACGAGGACAGATTCGACCTCAGCCGGCCCCAGGCGTTTGCCGGCGACTTTAATGGTGTCGTCAGAGCGGCCGAGAATGTACCAAAGTCCGTCGTCATCGACCGCAGCCCAATCACCGTGCACCCACACATCAGGAAATCGCGACCAGTACGTTTCGATGTAACGATTGGGATCTTTCCAAAACCCACGCGTCATTCCGATCCATGGCTCGCGAATCACCAGCTCGCCCACCTCGCCGCGCACCGAGTTTCCATTTTCATCAACTACGTCTGATGCCATCCCAGGGAGGGGGCCTGAGAACGCGCACGGTTTCATCGGTGTGAGCACGTTGCCCGTCACGATTCCGCCGGAGATTTCCGTGCCGCCGGAATAATTGATGATGGGAAGTTTGCCGCTCCCGACATTTTGGAAAAGCCACATCCACGGATCGGGATTCCAAGGTTCGCCGGTCGAACCGAATTTCCGCAATGACGAAAGATCATGTTGATGCACGATCTCATCGCCGTAGCGGCGCAGCGCGCGGATCAACGTGGGCGAAACACCCAGCGTCGTCACTTTATGCCGATCTACCAATGACCAAACGCGATCCGGTTCCGGGAAATCGGGGGCGCCATCGTACAACATCATGGTCGCGCCGAGCAAAAGTGTGCCGAAAACTTCCCACGGCCCCATCATCCATCCCATATCGGTCATCCAGAAGAGTGTTTCATCGCCGTGCAGGTCGAACCCCATCCAAATGTCCTGCGCCGCTTTGATCGGAAAACTGCAATGCGTGTGCACTGCGCCTTTCGGTTTTCCTGTCGTGCCCGATGTGTAGATGATCATCATCGGATCTTCGGCTGACGTGCGTTCGGTCGGCGATTCATCAAAAGGTCCGGGCATTGTCGCAGGCGGTCCCGCCTCACGCCGGACGTCTTCGATGAGCCATTCGCCGGCTTGATTGAGAACGACGAGGTGTCGCAGCGTCGGAATTTGGGCGGCGGCGTCATCGGCGATGGGCTTCATCGCACAGAATTTTCCGCGGCGGTACGTTCCAGCGGCAGTGAAGAGCGCCTTTGCTTCGGCGTCATTCAATCGCGACACAACCGCCGTCGCGCCGAATCCGGAAAAAAGCGGCAGAAAAATTCCGCCGATCTTAATAATGGCGAGCATAGCGACGACGATTTCCGGAACCATCGGCATGAACACTCCGATAGCGTCACCTTTGCCGAGCCCGAGACTGCGGAGGGAGTTTGCCATGCGATCGACTTGATCGCGCAGTTCTCTGTAGGTAATTGAGCACGAAGTGCCGTCTTCGATTTCGGATTTGATCGCGATCTTCTGGTCGGTCGGCGTGTCGGCGTATTTGTCGAGCAGGTTGTGGACGATGTTCATTTCGCCATCCACGCACCATTTCGCCCATGGTTTGCCGCCGCCGAGATCGACAACACGCGAGTACGGTTTGTAAAACTGAATATCGAGATCGTGCAAAACACTGTCCCAGAACCAGGCGATGTCGGTCGTCGATCGCCGCATCAGTTCGTCGTACGAACCGAGCCGATGTTTATCGATAAATCGCTGAAGGTTCGATTTTGCAATCAGCTCCGGTGAGGGCCACCAAACGAATTCGCCGCCAAATTGAAACTCGCTCACGCAGGATTGTGCGCGTTCTTTAACTGCAGGGCAACCGGTTCGGTTGCCGAATCAGGTGGCAGGCGGAGCGCCTGCCCTACAATCTCACAATCAGTTCCAGAGATGGAGACTTGCGGCGAGGTTGCCACGCATGCTGCTCGTATGATTTGCCCGGTCGACCTGAATCGGCGTCTTTAATTCAGTCATGCGAATGTGGACGATCGGGCACTCGACGCGGCAGATCGATGAATTCATTTCGTTGCTTGAGGAAAACGAGATCAAGTTGCTGGCCGACGTGCGCGCGTGGCCGGCCTCCAAACGTTATCCGCAGTTCAACAAGGACGCGCTGACGGAATCGCTGAACGCGCACGGAATCCGTTACGAACATTTCCCGGACCTGGGCGGTAAACGAAAATCCAAGCCAGACTCGCGCAACACTGCGTGGCGCAACGCATCGTTCCGCGGATACGCCGATTACATGGAGACGGAGCAATTCCAAGAAGGAATCGGGGGACTGCTGGACCTTGCAGGTCAAGGAGCGGCGGCTTCGGCAGACGCCGAAGTAAAACATGATGGCGGGGAAGCCGTCACTCCGTGCCCGACCGCCATCATGTGCGCGGAAGCAGTCTGGTGGCGTTGCCATCGGTCGCTGATTTCCGATTATCTGAAAGCACGAGGTATCGAAATGATGCACATCCTCGGCGCGAATAAAACCGAGGCCCATCCGTACACATCGGCGGCGCAGATTGTGAACGGCGAATTGAGCTATAGGTCGGAGTCGCTGTTGTAGCGACGTTTGTAACGCTGGCGTCTGGCACAGACGCCCTGCAATCAATGTTTCAGCGCGGATCAGTCACGCGCCCAAGAAACAAACAGACGCCGCTTGGCACGTGCTGAATGGCGTAGACGAATGGGCGATCGACTTTCACTTCAATTGGCGGCGGGGGAGGTGATCTTAAAGCGGTTCCGGCCATCATCGCCACCGCGGTTGCGGCGGCCGCTTCGGTTCCTTTTTCGTCCACCGCGATGAACGTCTTATGGAAAATTTGCGAGATGTAGAGGTAATCGTCCGGTGTCCGCGGCGCGATCTTATCGAAATTCGCGCTACCTTTCGGTTGATCGAACACCGTCTTCATCCCGAGCGATTCAAATTGTTTGGCCAAAGTTATGGTTGGCGGCTCGAGTTTGAACTTTGGCAGATAAAGATCTACGTCGCGCTTTTGCAGTTTCGCGCAGCTCGCGAGGACGTCGGCGCTCAATTTTGACTCGAGCGCGCGCAGCCCACTTTGGTCATCCGGAAGAAGAATCACAAACTGTAGTTCGTTGCCCGCGTAGGGAACGCCCACGACAGTGAATCCTTCGTGCTTTGCGTAACCGAAGTTCTTGTCGGTTTTTCGCATCATCGGAACATCGACGGATGCGCCGCCGCGAGCGAAGAAGGGCTCCGGTTGCGTCGCGTTCTGGGAAAACTCACTCGCCCACGGCGCCTTCAGGTAAAGCGCGTTCGCCAGGACAAGCCGGGTTGTTTTGTCCAGCGCGCCTCCGGGAATCAGATCACGAATTCGGTCACGTGTCTGGTCCGCCACCCATTTGTTGATGCGCTGCGTGGCCGCGGCGGGATCAGCAACGAAATCGAGCGGCTCGAATGCGCCGCCGAAATTCTGTTTCACCAATGACAGGTAAGCTTCGCGAAAATGATAGCTCTTCTCTGCGAAGAGCCGGTTGGCGATGTTCAAGGTGATTGGTTCGCTCGGGCCGCCGAATTTTTTAGATTCTTTTGCAAGTTCAGCTGTTTTCGCGCTCATCTGTTCCAGCGAGTTTTGAAGCGTGGCGAACGAGATGGGTACGTCGCCGCCACTTGGAAAATGCAGAACACGCGCCATCTCGCTGCGCGTTTCGCCGTCGGCGCCGGCAAACGTCATAGCCAACGCGCTGTCGATTGAGTAAGGCGAGATGCAGAGGTTTTCGTCACCTGTCGCTAGCTGCCGGTGAAGATCGACTCCGAGCTCGTTCGTTGCTTTTGCGGCCAGGTCAAAATTTGTTGCACCATGCGCCATCGTAACGAGTAACGCGCCGAAAACGTGTAAGATCAAAAAACGTTCCATGCGGATGATGAAACACCTAATTCACGAGCGTTGCGACGCGAAACTTCCCGGGAGCGCACGCGTCTCGCTGCCCTCGCTTTAGCCACGCTCTGTAGCCGCTTCCCTGTGGGAAGCGTGCGCGTCGCCCGCAGGGCGACGGCTACAGTTGAATCATTGCAGTCCATCGTCAGGACTGATTTAGTGCGGGAGCAAATCCATGGCCGGTAACCGAAAGCCGAACCTAATTCTGTTTCTTCCCGACCAGCAACGCGCGGATACGCTCGCTTGCTACGGAGGCGTGAAGGTTCACGCGCCGAATTTGAACAAGCTCGCGTCTGAATCTGTGATTTTCGAGCGCACGTACGTCACGCATCCGGTTTGCACGCCTTCGCGGTCATCGCTCATGACAGGAACGTGGCCACACATCAACGGGTGTACGCACAACAGCGTGCCACTCGATCGGCGGTTTCGCGTTTTCCCGGAGCTAATGCAAGACAGGGATTATCGCGCCGCTTACGTCGGCAAATGGCATCTCGGCGAGGACGGGCCTGCCGGACGCGGATTTCAGCATTGGATTTCCACAGATGGTCACGGCGACTACACAAGGTACCTAATCTCGAAGGGCCTTGCGCCAGACAAACCAAACGGACGATTCTCGGAAGTAGCCATTAGCAATCTGCCGATCGAGTTGTCGCGGCCAAAGTTTCTCGAGAAACACGCGTGCGACTTCATCGAGAAACATCAGCGCGATCCGTTCATTTTGGTGATTGCGTTCGTGGAACCGCATTCTCCTTACAATGGTCCGCTCAACGATGTGAATCCGCTCGACGAGGTGGAGCTCGATGTGGCGGCTACGCTTCCAGAGAGCGAAGACATTCCGTTGCGGTACCGTTTGATGCGCGAATGGCAGCAGGCTGAAGCGCTGTTGGATCGGGAGCGGCTGCCGATTCAGTTATTCTTCGGGATTACCCCTGACGAATACCGCAGCATCAAACAACGTTACCTCGGTTTGGTCACGTTGGTCGATCAAAGCATCGGCGTAATTCTTGGTTGTCTGGAACGATGCGGCATAAAGGAGCACACGATTGTGGTGCACACGAGCGACCACGGCGACAGCCTCGGCGCGCATCATCTCTTTGGAAAAGAGACGATGTTCGAAGAAGCCGCGCGCGTTCCGTGGCTGATTCGTTTGCCGGGCCAAACGCGCCCGAAGATGATTTCAAATCCAATGAGCCACATCGATTTCGTACCGACGCTGCTGGACCTTCTCGGGCAATCAAGTCATCCCCAATGTGCGGGCAAGAGTCTGTTGCCGTTGATCAATGACGCAACCGGTTTGCCAAATAATGTCTTTCTCGAGTGGGCTCCGAACCGGACGAAAGTGAAAAAAGGAAGCAGGCTCGCTTGGCGACGCACGATCAAGCGCGCGGTCGAAGAATCCACTCGGGCGCTCGTTTCTCCCGACGGTTGGAAGTTCTGCGTACGCGACAAGGATTCGAATGAATTGTACAACTTAAAGGATGATCCATTCGAAACGCGCAATCTTTACTCGGATGCGCAATACGCGTCAGTTGTTTCGCGTTTCGCCACCGAGATTTACCAATGGCAGGATGCGACTAATGACAAGCTCAAGCTATGAATAAGGTCGCGCCGCCTGACCGCCGCAGCCCAGGTTTTCAAACCCACTTCGAGCGCCGCTTCACGCCCGGCCGATTTGAGGGAATCGATTATACGGCAGGTTTGGAAATCTAGGCTGTAACAGCCTGGACCGGCGGCAAAACGTCGCCCAATCAGTTTCAAAGTTTTTAGTTACGGTTCAAATCGATAACCGTGCAGTTCGATTTCGTTGGTGAATGCTTTCTCTACAAATCGCCGTTGTTGGTCGTTGAACACGTCCTGATACGCTCGCCGGTCGGCGCGATATTCCGATTTCGCTGCGACACCTAGGGTGCCCTCAAACGGAACACCGAGTCGCGCGAAAATTTCACCCAACTCCGCAAACAGGTTTTCATACCGAACAACTTGATCGACGATGATTTTGCTCTGCGAGCGATCCATGTACCGGAAATCGTTAATGGGAAATCGCCCACGAGCGAGATACTCGTCGAACGAAAGCCCGCCGCCTTCGCGCGCCGCCTGCATGTGGTAATGAGACAAAACTTTGTCCCACGGATTTCGTTCCACGCAAAATTTGAAGTAGCCGTTCCAGACGTCCACGTGAACGCGTTGCTTCACCTCGCGCGCCGGCATGTGGTTATAAAACTTTGTGCGGCTTGTCATTGTGTGGCGCAACGCGGAGAAAAATTTGCCCGGTCGCTCGAGGATTTCGGGAACCGGATTAATCAGGCCCTCGTAATTACGCGGTTGATGTCCTTCAACACGTGGCACAATCGGCGTCACGATGTCCTGCGGACCACAATATTTCGACAGAAACACTTCGATGCTCGTCCCGGCAGTCTTCGCGGTTTTGATGAAGATGAATTTGTATTTGTGCGACAGGATCATCGAAAAACCGCTGGACATCGGGTATCCTAATGCGTGCACCGGCAACTTGCCGACGCGAACGGGTTTCGGCAAGCTGCGGAAGCACAGCCGGCCAATGATTTCTTTTCAGAAACGTTTCTTGTTCGTTCACATTCCGAAAACAGCCGGTAACTCGATTCAGAGCGTCTTGCGCGATTACTCCGAGGATCAACTCGTTCCTCTACGAAAAGAGCAGGACGGGATCGAGCGCTTCGGACTGCGCAATCCAAATTACAAGGTCAAGAAACACTCGATGCTGCGCGCGTACCACGATGCCCTGGGGGACGAGCAGTTTCGCAAACTCTATAAGTTCACCTGTGTGCGGAATCCGTGGGATCGAATGGTGTCGTATTATTTCACGCCCACGCAAAATCCCGAAACTTGGAACCGGAAAAAATTCCGCGGAATAATTTCCAAAGCTGTGTCGGTGGCGGACTATCTGCGACTGGACGACGGCGAAGAGGACCCATTCGCCAATGTTGATTGCATCATGCGGTTCGAAAATCTTGCCGACGATTTTCGCGCTGTGTGCGTGGCGATTGGCATTTCCCCACCAACCCTGCCGCAATACAACCGCTCAAATCGCGAGCATTACTCAAAATATTACGATGACGAACTTCGCGAATTCGTACGCACCCGATTCGCAGTGGAGATTGAGCGGTTTAATTACACGTTCGAAGGGCAATGAACGCAAAGTGTGCTACGCGGATCCAGCGCCGCGCGTGAGCTTTGGCCCGTCTTTCGTGTCGCGCACTTCCCACCCGAGTGCAGAGATGCGCTCGCGCAGTTCGTCGCTGCGTTTCCAATTCTTTTCGTGCCGTGCGTTCTCGCGTTCTTGTGCCAACTGCGCCACTTCATTCGGAATGGCAGCATCAGTCTCAGTTTCAAGATCAAGAACCGTGTTGATTCGTTTCCACCAGTCCAGCCAGGCCGTTGCCGAAGCCGCGTCCATTTCGTTTTGATCCATCGCGCGATTGGTTTCGCGAATGGATTCGAATAGAAACCCAAGCGCAGCCGAAATGTTGAGATCGTCATCCAGCGCGTCTTCAAAAGCAGCGGATGGACGTTGAGCGTTGGGTGTTGGGTGTTGGACGTTTCCGCTTTTTGCGATTTGTCTTAGCCGCGCCAGCCACTCATCGATTCGGGCTAACGACTCGCGTGCTTCATTCATTCCTTCCCAGGTGAAGTTCAGGGGCACGCGATAGTGCACACGCAGAAGCGCGTAACGCAGCTCGCGTCCGGTGTAACCCTTGGCCAGAACATCCGGCACGGTGTAAAAATTGCCTAACGACTTTGCCATTTTCTGGCCGTCCACCAGCAGATGCGCGCAATGCAGCCAGTAGCGCACGAACTTCTTTCCGGTCACGCCTTCGCTCTGCGCGATCTCCGCTTCGTGATGCGGAAAGATGTTATCGACGCCGCCGCAGTGGATGTCGATCTGATCGCCCAGCAACGCCATCGACATTGCGCTGCATTCGATGTGCCAGCCGGGACGGCCCGGTCCCCAGGGAGAATCCCATTTCACGTCGCCGTCTGCTTCGTCCCATGCTTTCCACAACGCAAAGTCGCCGATGTGTTCCTTGTCATATTCGTCATGCTTCACGCGGCCCGTCGATTGCAACTGAGTGAGATCGAAGTGCGCGAGCTTTCCATAATCCGGAAACTTGTTGATGCGAAAGTAGACTGACTTGTCGTCGGCCTGGTAAGCGAGCCCTTTTGAAATTAGCGCACTGATCATCTCGATCATTCTGTCGATGTAACGTTGGTCGGTCGCGGCCGGATATTCGTCGGCGCGCTTGATACACAACGTGCGGGCGTCTTCGAAGAACGCCTCTTTGAATTGTTCTGTGAACTTTTGCAGCGGCACGCGAGCTTCGCGCGCGCCACGAATCGTCTTGTCCTCCACATCCGTGATGTTCATCACGCGATGCACCTTGTAGCCGCGCAGTTCCAAGTGCCGCTGAAGCAGATCTTCGAAGATGTAAGCGCGGAAATTTCCAATGTGCGCCCGGCTATAAACGGTCGGGCCGCACGTGTACATTCTGACTGGACGCGCGGTCGGATCGCGTGGCTCGAATTCCTCAATCTTGCGCGAATAGGTGTTAAAGAAACGCAATGCCATGTGCAGTACGGTAGCGATTGAGGTCAATCGCCGCTACCGAGTATCTCGACTGTGGCGATGGCGATTGCGGCGATGCCTTCGCCTTGCCCGATTGGCCCGAGCTTTTCGTTGGTCGTCGCTTTAACGCTCACGTCGGATTCGCTCACACCGATTGCTGCTGCAATTTTTTGTCGCATCGCCGGACTGTGCGCGGCGAGTTTGGGCGCTTCGGCGATGACAGTCGCATCGACATTGACAACGCGAGCATTTTTCTCTGCGAGCAAATCACCGACGCGCTTCAAAATCTCCATGCTGCTAATGCCGCGAATTGATTCATCGGTATTTGGAAAATGCTGGCCAATGTCGCCGGCGCCGATCGCGCCGAGTAACGCGTCGGCGATCGCGTGCGAAAGAACGTCGGCGTCCGAGTGTCCCTCCAGTCCGCGCGCGTGCGCGATCTCGACGCCGCCTAATATCAGTTTCAATCCATCGGCGAAACGATGAATGTCGTAACCGATGCCGGAGCGGATCATCGGAACAGCCTAACGAAGCGTTGAAGCGTTAAAGCGGCTTGAAGTTCGCCACGGCGAATCCGTCCGGTGGCGGACGGCCGCACTCCAAAGCGCGCTGTGTGCGCGAAATGTTGAGCATTCATTACAGTTTCAATTCGATCAGACCGTTTGACGCGACGATGCTGTATTTGTCCTTCGTGTTCTCTCGCGGGCGAAGATCGACAGTTCCACCGGCGTCTTCAACCAGGAGCGAACCCGCTGCGATATCCCACAAGCTGATTCCCGTTTCAATGTATGCGTCGAATCGTCCGCACGCCACGTACGCCAGGTCGAGCGCCGCACTGCCGAGTACGCGGCATTTGCGCACGCGATGAATCATTTGCTGAAGCAGCGGAAAATTCGTGTTGATCGTCTCTCCGGTTTTGGCGAGACCGATCGAGATAACGGCTTCGGCGAGCTCTGCGCGTTCGCTTACATGGATCGGAGCTCCGTTCAATTTTGAAACCTCGCCTCGTTGTCCGGTCCACAACTCGTCACGAATGGGATCGTAAATTACGCCAACGACAAGCTCCTTGTGCAGGCGCAGCGCGATCGAAACGCAAAAATGAGGAATGCCGTAGAAATAATTCACCGTTCCATCCAGCGGATCGACAATCCATTGTTGGTCGCTGGACTGATCTCCCACGATCCCTTCTTCGCCGTAAAGCGCGTGCGCGGGAAATTCGTCGAGAAGCAATTTGCTAATTAATTCCTGCGCCTGAACATCGATCTCCAGTTTGATGTCGTGCGCCGCGAAAACCTTGACGCGCTGCCGCCGCTGAAAATTTTCGCGCAATAATTTACCGGCAGCGCGGGCGGCGTTCTCCGCTGCATCGAGGTAATGCTTCATCGGGAATCATTACGTCGCACAAAGAATACAAAGTGCACGATTGAAAACCGAATTTGTCATCCTGAGCGAAGTCGAAGGATCCCGCGGAATGCCGTTAAAGTTTTTCCGTTGGGTTCCTCGACTTAGCTCGGAATTACACCCCGTACAAAAAAAACCGGGAGGAAAATAAATTCCCCTCCCGGGTTGAAGTTAGGGTTGTGACCCCGAAGAAATCCGGGGCCGTTAATACAGCGATGGGCTTAATGCCTCTTTTTCTTCGCTGTTTTTTTCTTTGCTGCTTTTTTCTTTGCCATCGACTAATTCCCCCCTTTCAATCCGCAACGCGCGGGGCATTGTGAAGAGTTGGGAATGACTTCACTTATGTGCGTTCAGTAATCATCACATTTTTTTTGTCAAACGTTTTTGTTGCGAATTTGAAAAAATTTTCACCAGCTCGCGAGCGAGAAATGTTTTTGGCGCGCGTGAAATTCTCTCCGTTTCGCCATCACAAAACAGAATCAGCAACTCATTTTCGTCGCTCTCCATTCCGGTGCGCGCATCGTTCGCGACGATGATATCGCAATTCTTTTCGCGCAGTTTTTTCGTGGCGTTTGCTTCGAGGTGATCCGTTTCCGCGGCGAATCCAACGAGAAGAAATCCGCGATTCTGTTGCCGGCCTAACGAGTAGAGAATGTCTCGCGTGGGAATTAATTCGAGCGAAAATTCAGCGTTGCGTTTTTTAATTTTTACCGGCGAGACGTGAGCCGGCTTGTAATCCGCCACCGCAGCGCAGAGCACGCAAACGTCCGACTCGTCCATGTGCCGCCGTACTGCTTCGAACATTTCGTCGCTAGTCGAAACGGAAATGAATTTGGTATTGCGCGGCGGCGAAAGATTCACCGGACCGGAAATTAGAATCACGGCGTGCCCGGCGTCCAATGCTGCTTCGGCGATGGCGTAGCCCATTTTCCCGGACGAACGATTGGAGATGTAACGAACTGGATCGATCGCTTCGCGCGTCGGACCGGCGGTGATGAGAAATGTCACGCGATCAGTTTGTCGTGCCGGGTAAGAAGAAATTCCGCACGGAACGCGATCTCGTTCACTTTCCACAACCGGCCGAGTCCTTCATATCCGCACGCCAGCATTCCTTCTTCCGGCCCGATGAATTCTACGTCGCGCGCTTTGAGTTTTTCGACGTTCTCCCGCGTCGCGGGATGCGCCCACATTTTTCCATTCATCGCCGGCGCGATTAGAATCGGCGCGCGGGTGGCGAGCGCGATGGCCGCCAGCGGATGACCCGCTAAACCCTGCGCGAGCTCGGCAATTATGTGAGCAGTTGCGGGCGCGATCAGCAGCAAATTCGCACGATCCGCAAGGTCAATGTGGCCTGGTCGCCAGCTTTCCTTTTCGTCGAAGAAGCTCGTGATCACCGGATTTTTCGACAACGTCTGCAACGTGAGCGGCGAAATAAATTCGGCCGCGTCATGTGTCATCACGACGAAAACCTCATGGCCTTGTTTGACCAGCAGACTCGCAAGCTCTGCGGATTTGTACGCGGCGATCGACCCGGTGACGCCGAGCACGACCGATTTTCTGCCAGCCGGAATGTCCACCACTTTTCGGGGACTGCTTTTCTCCAACTTACGTCTGGAACTCTTCTCTATCGCAGCCATATCGATCAATTTGGCGTCAGCCGCCTGCCCAAGAACATCTCAGCAGACATGATGTTGCGGACGTTTTCGAGATCTTCTTCGACTGAACCGCTAACGATAGTGTAACGGTAATCGCGCCATAATTCCATTTCTCGCATGGCGGTGGCGAGACGCGACTCGATTTGCTGCGCCGTTTCGGTTCCGCGTTTCGCCAATCGCCGGCGCAACTCTTCAACATCAGGAGGCATGATGAAGATGTCCGCTAACGCCTGCCGAACAATCGGATCGTCGGAACTGCGGATGGTAGCGGCTCCTTGCGTATCGATGTCGATTAAGACATCCACACCATTTTCCAAATTCGTCAGGACAGGTTCGCGCAATGTGCCGTAGAGATCTTCGTGCACTTTCGCGTGCTCCAAAAAATCGCCGGCATCGATGCGTGCATGAAAATCTGCCGCGGAAAGAAATCGGTAATGTTCGCCGTTAATTTCACCGGCCCGTGGTGCTCGTGTCGTGCAGGAGACCGAATAGAAAAACTTTCCGGTTTTTCTCAGCGCTTGAACGACAGTGGTCTTTCCCGCGCCCGATGGAGCGGAAATGACGAAGAGAATTCCGTGCCGGCTGAATCGGTTACTCAAGGTTTTGAACTTGCTCGCGGATCTTCTCCAGTTCGGCCTTGCAGCCGATGACGCGTTGGGAGATTGCAGCGTCATTCGCTTTCGCTCCGAGCGTGTTGAGTTCGCGAAAAATCTCCTGCGTGATGAATTCCAATGTGCGCCCAACCGGTTCTTTGCTGCGCAAATGGTGGGCAAATTGCGCAAGATGACTCTCAAGCCGCGTCAGCTCTTCCGATACATCAGCGCGATCGGCGAAGAATGTAATCTCTTTCAAAATGCGCTCGTCCTCGTTGGCCAGCGGCAGCCCAGCTTTTTCTATCCGATCGAGCAGGGTCGCGCGATACCGTTTCACAACCTCGGGATGCAGTACCCTGACTTCCTTGAGTTTTTTCCGAATTGCTTTGAGACGGTGAATTAAATCCTTGGCCAGGTGTTTGCCCTCGCGTTCCCGCATTTTGATCAGATCTGCGAGCGCGGCACGCAGAGCGCCTTCGACTGCCGGCCATGTATCTTCGGGAGTCAGCGCTTCTTCCGGAAACCGCATTACGCCGGGCGCCTGCAGGATCGTGGCGATAGTGATCTCGCCGGGCGCGTCCAAATCCTTTTGCAACGCGCGCATCGCTTCATGATACGAGCGGGCGAGTTCCGTATTGAGCGCGAGGTTTCGCGCGCCGTTCGCACCGCTGTGAAGACTGACCGTTGCGTTCGTGCGACCGCGCGAAATGTTTTCGTTGATGGTCTGGCGAATTCGCGGCTCGAGCTCAACGAGATCGCGCGGCAAATTTATCACGACGTCGCTCTGTTTCCGGTTCACGGAATTTAGCTCGACAGTAAATTTTGTTCCGGCGTGATCGGTCTCGCCACGACCGTATCCAGTCATGCTTCGCATACGTCGAAAGGTTATCGCAGAGAAATGTTCAACGTTCAACGAGCGTTTGGATCAAGGTTTGCGCTGCGCGCCGGTGAGGCGAAGGCATTGCGACCTCCTCGATCGATCCAAACCACTTCTGTCTGGGAGCGATTCGCTTTGGCGCAGGGCGACGATGCACACAAAGCGTGACGCGATGATGGGTGAATGGAAACACGGACTCATAAAGTGGCGGTCTCTGAAAACGTTGCTGCCTTAAGCAGGCAGGTTCGAGCGGCGGCAAGATCCACATGCCGCGCCATCGATGGCGGGATTGCTCGAGCAGAATCCGGCCGCGCCTAACGATCAGTGCGTGTTTTTCGATGAGTTGCTTCGTTTCGGGTCTCGATCTCCGTACGGGAAGCGCAGCCGGATTTTTTGCGCGACAAAACGTTTTAACCGAGCACACATCGCATTTCGGCCTCCGGGCTACGCAAATAAGCGCGCCAAGATCGAGGAGTGCAGAGTTGAAAGTCGCAGCATCGGATTTTGGCAGAAGGCTCGCTGCATGTTGCCAAAGTGTTTTCCGGCCCACGTCGGAATCGATTGATTCGCGCAAATTGAAAAGCCGAGCCAAAACGCGACCGGTGTTCGCTTCGATGATCGGAACCGATTGTTTGAAGGCAAAGCTGGCCACTGCGTGCGCAGTGTATTTCCCGATGCCGGAGAGTTGTCGCATTTGCTCGATGCCCCGCGGGAAGGCTCCGCCATGTCGGTCCATAACCGTTTTTGCTGTGGCGTGGAGATTTCGCGCGCGAGCGTAATAGCCGAGGCCTTGCCACGCGTAAAGCACCTCATTTTCCGAAGCGCGCGCCAGTGAGGCAAAATCGGGAAATCTGCGCAGCCATTCGTGATAATACGGGATGACGGTGGCAACCTGCGTTTGCTGGAGCATGAACTCGGAGACGAGGATTGCGTACGGATCGCGGGTCCGGCGCCAGGGGAGATCGCGCCCATGCCGACGATACCAACTCAACAGGCGACGACGAAATTTGGCCGATTGGAAAGCCACAGATGCACGCAGACTAACACGGATTTTTCGAGCTGGATTACTGAACTCGTTCTGATCTGTGTTTCATCTATGTTAACCTGTGGCGTCAATGAATTCATACACGCACGCGCTGACGCAACAGCAAGTGGGAAAGCTTCGCGCTTTGCTCGAGGAGTCAGCTTTCGAGTTCACGCCGAAGGAATGGACCATTTTTTTTGCGCAGAAGAACAAGCTGAGCGTGGCGGTTTACGAGAAGGGACCAAAGGTGCTGGTGCAGGGTCGTGGCGTCGAGGAGTTCGTGCAATTCGAATTGGAGCCTAAAGTTCTGGGCGAAGCGAAGCTCGGCTACGAAGAAGTGCACTCGCCCGAAATGTTCGAGCCGCATTTCGGTGTCGACGAGAGCGGGAAAGGCGATTTCTTCGGGCCTTTGGTAATATCCGGGGTTTACGTCGATCGCGGTATCGCGCGCAAACTTCTCGATTCGGGCATCGTGGACAGCAAGCGGATAAGCTCCGACGCGCGGATTCGCGCACTGGCGGACACGATTCGGAAAACTTCACAAGGTCTGGTGGAAATGGTTCTGATCGGCCCGGCCAAGTACAACGAGCTATACGAGAAGTTTGCCAATTTGAACCGTCTTCTCGGATGGGGGCACGCACGGGTGATCGAGAATTTGCTGGCGCGAAAGCCGGGCTGCCCGCGGTCCCTATCGGACCAGTTCGCCGACGCGCGCGTAATCAAGGAGTCCTTAATGAGGCATGGACGCAACATTGTGCTGGAGCAACGGCCACGCGCGGAATCCGATATCGCGGTGGCGGCGGCTTCGATCATCGCGCGTGAGGGATTCATTAATTGGCTCGAACGCAAAGGCAAAGAACTCGGTATGCGATTGGAACGCGGCGTATCTCACGGGGTGAAAGAGACAGCAAAAAAGCTAGTCGAACTGAACGGACCACAGGCACTGCGCGAGGTGGCGAAAGTCCATTTCCGCACCGCGCATGAGATCGCTCCGGAGCATTTCGCCGCGCCGCCAGCTCGCGAAGATTGGCGACGGCGCACCTCCCCAAACGTTAGCAACTGAAGCGTCGAAATACCGGCTTCAAAAAATTGCTTTTTTGTGCTTCATTTAGCCACCGGCAGAGTCACAAGGAACGATTACTTAAATAGATATGGCGAAATTAACCAAGCGCGACATTGTGGTGTCGATCAGCAATCAGACTGGGATGGTACAGCATCAGGTCTTCGATGTGGTGCAAAAGACCCTCGATAAAATCACCGACAGCCTGGCCAATAATATTCCGGTTGAATTGAGAAACTTCGGCGTGTTTCTACCGCGCCTGACCAGACCGCGGATCGGACGAAACCCTAATCAACCGGGTAGCAGTTTCGTCATTCCGCCGCGTGCGACGGTGAAGTTCAAGGCGGGTAAAATCATGCGGCAACGCGTGGAAAAGCTCTCTCGCCAATTGAAAGAAGCGGAAGAGCGAAAAGTTAAGACAGAGGTCGGCGCGCACGTTGGCGAATAACTGGATCTGATCGGACGAATGCGGCTGCGACTCGGATTCGCAGACCGGATTGTCTGTTCTCAGGAGTCAGGAGAGCAAGCTCTGGATCGTTTTCTCCAGGCGCTCAAAATTAATCGGCTTCGTCAGATGTTCAGCGAAACCTGCTTCTCTGGCTTGGTTCACATCCTGTTCGCTGCCGAAGCCGCTCAAAGCGATCCCCGGCAGACGCTTATTGAGACGCACTTCGCGCATTAAGTCGTAGCCGCTGCGGTCGGGCAATCCGATGTCGCTGATGAGCAAGTCGAATTCCTGGGTATTGACTTTCTCCACAGCCTGCTCAGCAGAATGAGCGACAGTTATCTGGTAGCCGCGGCGTTCCAGCATTCTCTTCATGCCGAGACAGGTATCGTAATGGTCGTCAACCAGCAGGACACGCCGGTGACTCGCAACAGCGGCGTCCGGTTTCCGATCGGCTGGTCGATCCTCCCCGTGCCCATCGCGCTCAATCGGGCTTTCAACAATGTTTAGCTCGACCGTAAAAGTGGCACCCTGATTTTTTCCGGAGCTTTGGACGCGAATGTGTCCGCCATGCGCGTCGATCAACGTCTTGGAAATCGTCAAACCAAGCCCGAGTCCTCCAAACCGGCGGGTGATATCACTCTGTCCCTGTTCAAACGCGTCAAAAATTTTACCGATTGTTTCGGACTCAATGCCAATCCCGGTGTCGATAACGCGTATCTGGATTTTATCCGGCTCCGGATTCAGAGTTTCGATGGTAATTCGGCCTTTTTCCGGGGTAAACTTGACGCTGTTCTTGATTAGGTTCCAAAAAACCTGCTGCAAACGTGCTGGATCGCCTTCCACGTAGGTGTGAACCGCGCGAAGTGCAAAATTCACTTCGAGGTCTTTTGCCTCGATTTCGTTGAGGCATATCTCGTACGCGCGCTGGAGGATTTGATGGATGGAAATAGGTTCGAAGCTTAGTTGGAGTTTGCCTTTCGAGATGCGGGTGATGTCCAGCAAATCGTCGATGAGGCGTGCTTCCAATTCGACATTTCGGCGGACCACATCGAGCGCTTCCCTGACGGGCTTGGAATCCGGCATCTCGGCTTCGAGTTCACCCACCATCGCGATCACGGGCGTGAGAGGACTGCGCAACTCGTGAGATAGTTGTGCCAGGAACTGGTCCTTCGCTGCGTTTGCGGCAATCAACTCCTGGCGCAGCGTGACATCGCGCGTCTTATCTTCAACCAAATAAAGCACGCCTTGAACCGTTTCCTTCGCCCCTTGCAGTCGGAGCAGATTGATGTCGAGGAAATGCGTTACGCCTGATTTATCTTTCAACGGGTGCTCGATCAGTTGAAACGGCGTTCCAAAGTCAAGGACCCGCTCAACTGCGCCGGGAGGCGCAATCTTTACATCGTCGGATGTGATTTCGGTAATGTCGCGACCCGCCGGCACCTCTCCGATGCGTTCCGTCATCCGGGCAAATGCATCATTAGCATGAAGAAACCGGCGAGAAACTGGATCGACTAGAGCGATTCCGCCAGGCATGTTCGCCAGCATTTTTTCGTTGAAGATAACTTCACGCTCGAGTTGCTGCTTTGATTCCAGTTGCCGTTGGTAGAACCGGCTGCCCAGCCAGGCGAACACACCCGTCAGAACCACCAGCCAGGCTGTCAGGACCGTCATTCGCCCTAGAAGATCGTGAACCGGTTTGTAAGCTACCGGGAGCGGTTGCTCTACCACTGCCACCCAACCAGTCGATTCGATGCGACTGAAGGAATAGAGGTTATCGTGATACTCGAAGTGTCCAGTCTTGCTTTGTCGGATCTTGGTGAGCAGCTCGCCGCTCTCAGGTGAAGTGGCACGGGGATTTGGCTTGAAATCGTTGGCGAAAAGCGCCGAACCCTTTTGGTCCAGGACTTGGAAAACGAAGCGATCGGAAAACTCGATAGTCGACAATCGCTTGCCAATTCGTTCTATAAGAACTGAGTCGCCAACGAATCCAAGAACCGTCCTGTCAGGGGCTCTAATAGCGGCGACAATATCGGTGACCAGGCGCCCATCAGAGAGTCTCGCATGAACCGAAGACACGGTCGGTTGTTCTGATGCAATCGCTTCTTCACGCCAGTGATTCGCCCCAAAGTCTCTACCTACGAATTCGGGCGTCGTCGGGATTGAGCCGAGCAAAGCGCCGTCCGGTGCAGCCAGAAACATCCCGTCAATGTTTGGATGCGAATAGAAAGCGGAGTTAACCCACTGTTGGGCGGACGGCGCGGGATTTGGCGAACTGAGAATCCTGGCGACCTCAGGAAGGGTCTCGTAATAATTGATCATGGCGCTGCTACGGCTGAGATCGGTTCCGACCACGTGGCCAAGCAATTGGACGAGCGTTTGCCGGTCTCGCAAAATGCGTGATTCCAAAGTGTCGCGCAAAATGGTGTAGGAAACGATCAACGTCAGGACTGACGGGATCCATCCCGCCAGGAGAATCGGAATAATAATCTTGGAACGCTCGAAACGCTCGCGCCTTCGTTTCGTCATGAAATTTCCTAATAAAATGCCGGTATTTAACAGAAAACGGCTGAGTCACCGTTAACCTGCTGACCGTCTCAGGCAAGAGGGAATTCCGGTAGACTCAGCCGATTTTCAGACGCAGAGTGCCCGCTGAACAACGAGATCACAAAACCGGTCGGCGTCGCAATTGCGAATTCGATAAGAGAGTGCTGTATATCAACACGATGTGACCGGGGTTTTCACTGGCAACCGTTTGATTTTTGGATTGACGCAACTGTTGGAAATTGCATCATGTCGGCCTGACTGCGTCATCCATTCGCAGCCATAGCAATCTCCATGCACGAAAGCATCGGACATATTATCTGGTCGACTTGTTACCTGAGCGTGCTCATCGGGCTTTCTGCTTATGGGATCCATCGCTATTTCATTATTTATTTGTATTTGAAACACCGTAAGCGGCCACCGGTTCCAATCCGCTATTTTGAGAAACTGCCGAAAGTGACGGTGCAGTTGCCCATTTTTAATGAAGTTTACGTTGCCGAGCGGTTGATCCGTTCCGTGAGCGAACTCGATTATCCGCAGGAGCTTCTGCAAATTCAGGTGCTGGATGATTCAACGGATGAGACACGCGAGATTACCGCGGCCTGTGCCGAGGAATTGCGCCAGCACGGCTTTAACGTCCAGCGGATCCATCGCACTGATCGTACTGGATTTAAGGCTGGCGCCCTTGAGGTGGGACTCGCTGCTGCGGAAGGCGAATTTCTTTGCATCCTCGACGCCGATTTTGTTCCGGAAAAGGACCTGCTCAAACGCACCGTCCATTTCTTTACCGATCCAAAAGTTGGAATGATTCAAACGCGGTGGGGGCATTTGAACCGCGGCTACTCGCTGCTCACGCGAATGCAGGCAATCTTTTTGGACGGACATCTTTTACTTGAGCAAATCGCGCGTAGCCGCAGCGGCCGATTTTTCAATTTCAACGGGACAGCTGGGCTGTGGCGCCGTTCATGCATCGAGCAGAGCGGCGGCTGGCAACACGACACTTTGTGCGAGGATCTCGATCTAAGCTATCGGGCGCAACTCGCGGGCTGGAATTTCATTTATCTCTCCGATGTCGTCACTCCGGCGGAGCTGCCGGTTGACATGAATGGATTTAAGTCTCAGCAGCATCGCTGGACGAAGGGTTCAGTCCAGACATGCAAGAAGTTATTGCCGAGCGTTTGGCGAAGCCAGCTACCCTTTCGAATAAAGCTGGAAGCCACCGGGCATTTGATGTCGAATTTCGCATATCTGCTGCTGGCAATGCTTTGCGTCCTTTTATATCCTTCGACTGGTGGACCTCCGGTTGGTTGGGTTCGCACAGTGCTCGTCGAAATTCCGATTTTTCTCGCGGCATCGGCGTCGGTCGGGCTTTTTTACATTTGTGCCCAACGCGAGTTGCATCCCCGAACATGGATCAAAGAGATCCTTTTTCTGCCATGTTTGCTTGCACTAGGAGTCGGTCTCTCGCTCAACAACGCGCGGGCAGTCCTCGAAGCGATGGTTAACCACAAATCGGATTTCACGCGGACGCCAAAGTACGGAATTGAACGTAAATCGCAGTCGTGGCGAAGCTGTAAATACCGGCCCCTCAAGTCGGCGCTCCCGCTCGCGGAGCTGGCCTTTGCCATCTATTTCAGCTATTTCGTCGTGCATGCGATCATGCACCGGCAGTTTTTCTCCGTCCCGTTTCTACTGATGTTTCAGGGTGGATTCCTCTACGTCTGTCTCAGTTCCTTCTTGAGTGGTTCGTCAAAATTTAATCTTGGCAATTCGCGGGCGCGCGCCACAATTCCCGCGTGACAAATCGAAATTGTTGATTAAAAGTTTGGGCCATGCTTCGTCCCCTCGCAGTCATTTTTAGTCTTATCTGGGCTACGTCTGCGTTTGCGATCGCGCCGCTGGACACTTCGAACCAGCTGATTATAAGCGTCCGTGATCAGAAGCTGATGCTTCTGCGCAACGGCAGCCAAGTGGCGATCTATCCTATATCAACATCTATGTTCGGCTTGGGCGACGCTTGGGGACGAATGACCACGCCTCTCGGTTATTTAGCGGTGGAAAAAAAGATCGGTGACAACGTGCCGGTCGGCGCTGTTTTCCATAAGCGGAAGTTGACGGGTGAAGTTCTTCAGCCCAACGCTCCCGGGCGTGACCCCATCACTACGCGCATCATCTGGCTGCGCGGACTCGAGCCGCAGAACGCGCACGCGTTTCAACGCGGCATTTATATTCATGGAACGCCGGAGGAAAAAAAGATCGGTCGCCCCGCAAGTTACGGCTGCATCCGCATGAAATCGAAGGACGTCGCCGAGCTTTATAACCAGGTGCCGCTCGGTGCCGTAGTGCAAATTATTCCTGATGGGCTGCCCAAAATGGAAAAGTCGAAGCTGCGCCAGGAAGTGAGCGGCGGTGTCGTCGCTGCAAACGTGAAGCCGCAGCTTCCACCGCAGATAACTGCCACCAAGCCTGCAAACGTAACGCCGCAGCCTCCACGGCAGCTAACTACGGTTGCAAACGTAACGGAGCCTCCACCGCAGATAAGTGTCACCAGTCTGGCGATGCCACCTTCCAGCGCACTCACCGTAGAACAAATGCGGACCGCTGGAGCGCTTGCCGGCGCCCGGCAAAAAGCGAAACTCGCAGCGAACAAACGCTTATAACAGGCGCGCTAGCGGGCGTTCGTTCGATAAAATTAATTCTTTGATTCGCCGATGGCCAACACGAGATCAGCTGGTAAACGTGCCCGACAGACACTTAGACGGGCAGCCCATAATCGAAGCGTTAAGACCCACCTTCGCAGGCTGCAAAAACAAATCCGTTCCGCGCCAGAGCGCACCGCCGAACAGATTCGCGCGGCGATTTCTGCTATCGACAAGGCGGCCAAGAATAGGGTCATTCATCGCAACGCAGCCAATCGTCGCAAGGCGCGCCTTAACAAAGCGCTAGCGGCGAAATAGGCGATCTGCCACCTGAGCGGCGCGAAGCGGAGTCAAAAGATCCCGCGAACACTCACTTTGAGTCATAACATGGGATTGAAAGCCTGCCCTCGCGGACTTTGTGGGATGCGTTGCAGCCTCGACTTGCCTCGGAATGAACGAATTCCAAATGCCCGTTGCATATCTTAGTGGCCGGATAGATTCTGTGGAATGATTCCCGCGCTTCTACTCGTTTTGTCAGTGGTCGTTTGTCGGGTCACGACAGGGTTGCTGATTCATTCTGGGGCGGGCTGGCTTTCCAACTTCGCGCCACTCGCTGCGATTGCTCTATGCAGCGCTGCCTATTTCCCCAAAAAATACAAGTTCTCGGTGCCGCTGCTGACGTTGTTCATTTCTGACGTGGTCATTAATCTCAGCTATCGCGCGCCGCTGCTCGACCCCCAGATTCTCGTCCGTTACGGCGCGCTGGCGCTCGTCGGCTGCCTCGGGCTTCTTTTGCAGAGTCGAGCGTCGCTGAAGACGCTTTTGCCTGCATCGATTGTTGCTTCCACGATGTTCTACGTCATCACGAATACGTTCTCGTGGTTGAGCGATCCCGGGTACGCGAAAAATTTTGCGGGGTTGATTCAGTCGCTGACAGTTGGCTTGGCTCAATACAGCGCGACACCGACCTGGATGTTTTTCCGCAATTCACTCATTAGCGATCTTATTTTTACCGGTCTTTTTGTTGTTTGCATGAACGCCGGCCGAAGCATGGGGAGATCGCGGGAACGCGCTTCGCAGTTCCGTCCTGTTGCTGCTGGATAATTAATTATGCAGCCGGTGGAGCAGCGCGACGAAGTCGAGATGCTCTCGCTAATGCTGTTGATCCGGCGCTTCGAAGAACGCGCCAGTCAGCAGTATCAAGCGCAGAAGATTGGCGGCTTTTGTCACCTTTACATTGGTCAGGAAGCTGTCGTGACCGGGGCGATCGCTGCTGTGCGGCCGGATGATTACGTAATCACTGCTTACCGTGATCATGGGCATGCATTGGCCCGGGGCACGAGCGCGAATGCATGCATGGCGGAGCTTTTTGGAAAAGAGACCGGCTGCTCGCGCGGACTCGGCGGGTCGATGCATTTTTTTGACAAGCGACACAACATGTATGGCGGCCACGCGATCGTAGCCGCGCACGTCCCGCTGGGGGTTGGGTTGGCCTTTGCGATCAAGTACCGCGGCGAGGATCGTGTCACGCTCTGCTTCTTCGGCGACGGCGCGATTAATCAAGGGTCGTTTCACGAAGCCTTGAATCTCGCTGCGCTGTACAGGCTGCCGATCATTTTTATTTGCGAAAACAACCTGTTCGCCATGGGCACTTCGGTGAAACGATCAACATCGCTCAAGCAGATCGTCGATCGGGCGGAAGGTTACGATATTCCCGGTGAGATCGTCGATGGAATGAACTTTCGTGAAGTTCGCGATAAAGTCGCTGAGGTTGCCGATTCGATCAGGAAAGAACCGCATCCGGCGTTTCTGGAAGTGCGCACGTATCGCTATCGTGGCCATTCGATGTCGGATCCCGCCAGTTACCGGACCAAAGACGAACTCGAAAAATATCGCCTCGATGATCCAATCATACGTCTGCGCGCGCAGCTTACGCGCGAGGGAAAATTGACGAACGAACAGTTCGATCAGCTCGACAAGCGGGCGAAGGAAACAGTGCTGGCCGCGGTAAAGTTCGCCGAAGAGAGTCCGCAGCTACCGGTCGAGAAACTTTACGATTACGTGTATTTCAACGGAGCTAAGTCGTGAGAGAAATCACGTATCGTCAGGCGTTGAATGAAGCGCTCGCTGAAGAGTTGGAGCGCGATCCAAATGTTTTCCTGATGGGCGAAGAAGTCGCCGAGTATCAGGGAGCGTACAAAGTGAGTGCCGGGCTGCTGCAGCGCTTTGGTGCTAGACGCATCATCGATACGCCGATCAGCGAGAACGGGTTCGCCGGTTTGGGCATCGGCGCAGCGATGGTCGGGCTGCGACCAATTATTGAGTTCATGACGTTCAGCTTCTCACTGGTGGCTTTCGATCAGGTGGTGAACAATGCGCCAAACATGTTCATGATGTCAGGCGGCCAATTCAATATCCCGATTACTTTCCGTGGACCGAACGGTCCGGCACATCAGTTGGGAGCGACGCACTCGCACGCCACAGAAAATTTCTACGCCAGCGTACCCGGTTTGAAAGTTTGCACCCCGGCGACGCCGCGCGACGCAAAGGGTTTGTTGAAAACCGCAGTGCGCGACGACAACCCGGTGTTGGTCCTTGAAGCGGAATTGCTTTACAGCTCAAAGGGAATGGTCGAGCCGCCCGATGAAGAACTGCTTATCCCGCTGGGTAAAGCCGACGTGAAACGGGAAGGCAGCGATGTCACCGTCGTCTGTTACGCGCAGACTGTTCCGATTGCTCTGAAAGTCGCGGCTCAACTCGAAGAGGAAGATATTTCCGCCGAAATCATCGATCTACGTTCGATCAAACCGCTCGATGAACGGGCGATTTTTGACTCCATCGCAAAGACGCATCGCGTGGTGATCGTTGAACAGGATCATCCGTTCTGCGGTGTCGGCGCAGAAATTTGCTACCGGATTCAAAAAGACATTTTTGATGAGCTGGATGCGCCGATTCTGCGCGTATCACAGGAAGATGTCCCAATGCCATACAACGAACACCTGGAGCACGCGGTACTGCCGAACGCCGAAAAACTCGTCGCCGCCGTGAAGCGGGTCTGCTACGCATGAAAACAGTTGAAAGAGTTACAAAAGTTACGGTCAAAGTGGGCCCGTTGTGACGATGTAACTCTTGTGACCGTTTAACTTCTTAACCATGCCTGAAATCCAGATGCCCAAACTTAGCGACACGATGACCGAAGGCACTCTTGTCGCGTGGAAGAAAAAGAAGGGCGACCAAGTGTCGGCCGGCGAAGTGCTCGCCGAAATCGAGACCGACAAGGCCACCATGGAATGGGAGTCACCCGAGGACGGGACGCTCGCCGAAATTTACGTTCAGGAAGGCGGCAAGGTGAACGTGGGGGACAAAATCGCGTTCGTCCGCGGGCAAGGCGAGGAAACGCCGAAACAAGAAGCGCCCGAACAGAAAAAGAAGTCGGAAGCTGCAGAAGAAAAGAAGCCGCAAGCTGAAACGGAAAAACCTGCGCCGGCAGAGGCCGCAAAAAAAGAAACCGCACCGTTGCCTGACAAACCTGTAGCGGCGGCTGTGTCAACCGCCCGGGATAAAGGGACGGAAGAAAAGCCTCAGGCGAGAGAAGAAAAATCCGAAGAAGCCCGCGTGAAAGCTTCGCCTGTTGCGCGACGTCTGGCTGGTGAACTGGGTGTTGATCTTTCCAACGTGAAAGGTACCGGCCCGGAGGGCCGCGTTACCGAAACCGACGTTCGCGCTGCGGCGAAATCTGTAGCCGCGGGCGTTGACCGCGGCGGCCCAAAACCTGCAACGAAAACGCCTGCTCCGGTCAAGCCGGGCGAGAGTGCGCGTATTCAACTTTCCGGGATGCGCAAAATCATTGCGCAACGGCTGGTCGAAAGTCTCGGCCCGGTTCCACACTTTTATCTGACGATCGACATTAATGCGGGGCCGCTGATGGAAGCGCGTGAGGAATTGAAATCTGCGGGCGAAGACGCGGACGCTGCGAAGATTACGGTGAACGATCTTGTCTTAAAAGCCGCGGTGATGGCTGCGGTGAAGGTGCCGCGAGTGAATGCCTCATTCGACAACGACGCAATCGTGCAGTATGCGGACGTCGATCTCGGCGTCGCGGTTGCGATCGAAGATGGACTGCTGACACCGATCATTCGCACGGCGCAAGACAAATCGCTGCGCGAGATTAGCGCGTTAGCCAAGGACTTGGCGCATCGGGCCCGTAACAAGCGGATGAAACCGGAAGAATTTCAGGGCGGCACATTCACCGTCTCAAATCTCGGCGGAATGGGCATCGACAATTTTTCGGCTGTCATTAATCCACCTCAGGGCTTCATTCTCGCCGTGGGCAAGGTCACGAAAATCCCAGTTGTTGACGACTGCGATCAAATGACGGTCGGCCATCGCATGTCGATCACGATGAGCTGCGACCATCGCGTCATCGACGGCGCGCTCGGCGCCGAATATCTCAAGGAATTGCGGCACCTACTGGAAAACCCAGCGCTGCTAATGGTCTAAATCTGTAGCCGCTTCGCTATGCGAAGTACCTCGTTGATGCGAGCGGTTTGAACAAATGGCGTCGCCCACAGGGCGACCGGCTACACTGAGACGGTTTCCCACATCATGAAATCGTCTAGGATTTGGCGGGTTTTATCGGTGACAAATTCGACCACCGTTGCATCATCGACGAAGCCGAGGACCGGCGTAGCGTCCGGAATCAAATCGAATGGATCGATCAGGTAATTGAGAGCAGCAACGATCCACAGGAGTGCGTTGTCAGGGATTTCATCGTATTCGCCGCGATGATGGGCGCGAACCAAGCGCAGCATGGTTTGCAGATAAGGCCAATATTCTTTGAACGGCTCCCTCGGCACTGCCGCCGCCTTTTTCGCTGCGTCGTTAAAAAGGGCTAACAGAGTCTCAGAATCATTGAGACACGCTTTCGCATCGATCAGCGCCCTGGCGAACGCTTCGCTCCGAAGCGCCGGTTTACGGTAGGGCACATTTCGCTCAGAGTTTCTCGCGGCAGTCCGGGCCTTTGGTTCTGAGCGTGACTTCGTTTTCGTTTTTTTCATCTCGCGAATCAAAACACTTCGAGACGGGGATGAGAAGCAGATTCGTAATACGCCGCTACTACGGTCTTGTTGCCAGAATGAGCGGTGACGGCCCGGGCGCCTCGAGTTTCCGCACTTTTTTAAAGCCGGCGTCCTCCAGCCACTTTTTGATTTCGTTAAAGGTGAACGTGTCGCCCTTTTCGGTGTTGACGAGCATTTGCACGCAAAACATAAGCGAGGGGAGCGGCTTGGTGCGGTCGTCATTCACCAGCCACTCCGCGACGGCAATTGTGCCGCCTGACTTCAAGGCTCGAAAAGTTTTCTTGAGCAATTGACGACTACGTTGTTCGCCTTCGCTGTGCAGAATATGCCCCAGCGTCGCGATGTCGTAGCCGCTGCCAAAGTTCGCTGCCAACAGGTCGCCCTCGATGAATTCGAAACTATCGCGCACACCAAATTTTTCAGTGATGCGTTTCGTTGTGGGAATCATCCCAGCCCAATCGACTGCCGTCACCCGCACTCCCGGCGACTTCTGGGTCAACGCGATTCCCCAGATTCCGGACCCGGCCGCAAGATCGATCACGCGCACTTGCTCTTTGGCCTTCGCGACTTTCAGGTGATCGGCAAGCTTCTGCGCGGCGGGGTGGCTCATCGGGATGATCGTCTCCACGAGTTGAGTGAAGAATTCAGTGCCCTCGGTTTCCTGGTTTACTGCGACCGCCGGTCGTCCGTCGCGCACGATGTCGGTCAGCCGCAGCCAACGCGAAGTCATTACCGGCAAGATCGATCCGAAAAATCCGGCGAGCGTGCCCGGTCTTTCGCTGATAAGAAATGCCTGGCTCTCTGGGGTTAGAGAGTATCTCGATTGTCGATCTTTCTTTAGCAGTTCCAAGCCGACAAGCGCGTCCATGATTGCACGCAAGCCTCGCGCGGACGCGCCAGTTTCTTTTTTCACTTGCTCAACCGTTTTCGCGCCGCCCTCCAACGTATCAAAAATTTTGTTGTTCACGGCCGCGCTAATGATCAGCGGCGGCGCGTAAGCGAACCCGAACTGCTGGAGGCGTTCGGGCGTGAGCTTTTTCGTTTCGGGCTTTTTCATAGGTGAACCGACAGATAATTCGAGACGCACTTTCGTCCAGCGGATCTAGCCGAAGTGGCTGGGTTCCTCTACACTCCAGATAAATGAGCGCAACATGGAAGACGCGCAAAGAAATGGAGGAGGGGGAGCGCACAGCGCTCGCGTCCGTTGCTCAAAAATCGGGCGAATCGCGCGGACGGCAACACGGTGAGCCGAGTCACGCCTATCGCACCGAATTTCAGCGGGATCGGGCGCGCATCATTCATTCGCGGGCATTCCGCCGCCTGGAATACAAAACCCAGGTTTTTCTCAACGGGACCGGCGATCATTTGCGCACGCGCCTGACGCATTCGATTGAAGTGGCGTCGATCAGCCGGACCATCGCGCGTGCGTTGCGGCTGAACGAGGATCTCGCGGAAGCAATTGCGCTCGCACACGATCTCGGTCATCCGCCTTTTGGACACTCCGGCGAGGAGATGCTGGCAGAATGCATGCGCGATCACGGCGGGTTCGATCATAATCTTCAGAGTGTGCGCGTGGTCGAACTGCTCGAAACGCCGTATCCAGATTTTCCCGGCTTAAATCTGGCATTCGAAGTGCGTGAAGGTTTGAGGAAGCATGAGCGACCCTACAAATTCCCCACTCTTTCGGGAGAAGAATACGATTGTCCAGCACTGGAGGGGCAGGTTGCCGATCTGGCAGATGAGATCACCTATTACAGTCACGACCTCGATGACGCACTTGATTTTGAAATCTTGACCCTGGCGCGACTGGAGGAAAACGAGGTCTGGAGCACCAGTCATCGCGCAGTGCTCGCGCGGTACACAGACGTGCGCGAACCGGAGCTGCACAAGCTGATTATTCGAGAGATTATTGATCGCGAAGTGCACGACCTGGTTGCGACCAGCGCGGAATCGATTGCCAAATCAGGCGTGCAGAGCGCAGACGACGTGCGCCGGCAAATCGCGCCGCTTATTCGTTACAGCGATGAATTGGCTGAAGCGAATCGGGCACTCCGGAAATTTTTGTATCAAAACGTCTATTACCATCCACGTGTCGCGGAAGTGAACCAGCGCGCTTGCGAGATGCTGCGGCGCGTTTTTGAAGCGTATCTTGCCGATCCCGACCGACTGGGCGAGGGCGCGACGCGACGAGTCGAAAAGGAGGGATTGCATCGCACAGTTTGCGATTACATCGCGGGAATGACCGACCGCTACGTAATGGAAGAATATGCGCGGATTGCCGGTAGGGGCGGTTCACCCGAACCGCAAATATGATTACGTCATGAAACAGGCGATTGAGGTCAATCGCCCCTACCTACGCGGCGGCGTTGCCGATCTCGTCGCGTAAATATCTGATGAGAAAACGAAGTCGCTGATTGAGCGAGCGTTCTTCGAGCAGTCGTTGCCGGCGCAATGGATCGTTCACGAACGTCGAAGCCATGAGGTCCGCCAGCATTTCCAGATCGCGTAATTCGGTAAGATACCGATCCAGTTTTGCTGGAAGCTGACGGTGATCGTGCTTGAGACTGCCGTAAAGCTCGATCACTTTTGCGCCAAGTGCCTCGGTTTCGACGGTAGTCTGATCGCTTGATTCTACGGTATCGATGCTAGCGATCGGAAACGGCTTCTCCTGTTCGAAACTGGTGAAGCGCACACGTTGCAGACCTTGCAGGACCAAATTCGATGTGCCGTCACTGCGTCCGACACAGGCGCGAATCAATCCGGCAGTGGCGAGATGGAAAAAGTCCTCGGGGGCATGCCAATCCAGGCAGCTCGGCTTGATCAGCGTCACACAAAATATGCGATGCTGCAGGAGCGCGTGCTCGAGCATCTTACGATACCGCGGCTCGAAAATGTAAAGCGGCAGTAGCGCATGCGGAAACAGCACCGCTCCGGGAAGCGGCATCACCGGTAATTGTTCGGGTAAAGTCACGGATGAGGACATGATGTAGTGTCATCTGTACCTTATACGCGCCGGGCAAAGGGCAAGCGTCGAGCGTGAATGGACTCAAGCGGTTTAACAGTTTCACAGACCGAATCCTAATGCGCGGAGTTGTTCTAGCGACATTTGGCCTGCGACGTCGGTCGCGGCGCCGACCGATGCGTAAATCAGCACCGAGCCGGCGCGAGCCAGCAGGACACGTGAGATCGCCCCGAGTTTGCCGATACCCATGACGGCAAGTTCGAGATCCAAACGGTTATTTATCATGAACTCGAGCAAACGTCCGAGTTCCATCGCCGTGTCAGTGCGCGTAGCGACTTTGAAAATATCTGCGCCATGGGATTTGGCCTCGCGCGCTTTCACCGCCAAGATTCGCGCACTCGGCGTGGACTTGAAATTATGGAATGAAATGATCCGCCGGACGTTTTTGTTTTCGGCCGACTTCAGTAAAGACTGCAGCGCAGAGGCTGAGCGTAACTCGACGTCCATATAATCGGCATGATCTAAAAATCGAGCGAGCAGATCCCGCCGGTTTCGCAGTCGCAATTTCCCGGCGCCGCCTTCGTGCGGATGTCGCGCGGTGATGATGAGCTGCGTGCAGAGCTTCGGTAACACGCTTTCCAGTTGATCAGCCATGCCCGCAAGACGATCCAGGCGCAGTTCGAATAAATCCGGCGGCCTGCGCATCCGCACCGCCCGCTCCAGATCTGCGCGCGAGGCGACCACGCCCACAATACGCGGACGCTGCTTGATCAAGCGAGGCGCCGTCATCCTTTCGTCACCGAGGGCGTAACCATTCTCTCGACGTATTTGGCGAGAACGTCGAACTCGAGATTTACAAGATCGCCGATGGTTGCACGATCAAGGTTGGTATGACGCTTGGTGTAGGGAATGATCCAGACCGCAAAGCTCCTCGGAAGAACTTCCGCAACGGTAAGACTGATTCCATTGACGGCGATTGAACCCTTGGAAACCACATAATGCTTCGAGTTTTCTGGCAATTCGATTTCCAGTCGGAAGTCTGCGCCTTTCGGCTCGAAGGCGATAATGGTCGCGACGCAATCAACGTGGCCTTGAACGAAATGTCCGCCGACGCGATCGTCAGCGCGCAACGCGCGCTCCAGATTTACGGGACTGTTCTGCCGCAAATCGTTGACGTTAGTGCGAGCGATTGTTTCCTCGAGGAGATCGAAACTTAAGCAATCGCTGCGGCACGAAGTTAGCGTCAAACAGCAACCATTCACGGCGATGCTCTCCCCGGGGTTGGAGTGTTTGGCGGTTCCCGGCGCGGCGATTTGCAGCTCCGCGCCGTCATCGCGTGGGTGCACTGCCACAACTGTGCCAACTTCTTCGATTAATCCCGTGAACATAATCTTACTGCAGGAACAGCTAAATAATTACACCGTTACATCGGATTTACGATTCGACGATTTAGCGTTGCGTAGCTAATTGGCCCTTGCACATATCTTCTCCGAACACGGCACGGCAACGCTTGGCGAATGGTTTGGATGACCAGGTCATTTGCAATTGCTAACCTAACGAACTGACATGCCAGCACGGTTAAAAAAAATCCCGCTGACGATCTTTCAGCGCTTTTTCCGCACGGAGACGCTTGGCGGTCTGGTCCTGTTGGGATTCGGTCTTGCTGCGCTCGCGATTGCCAATTCGCCGTTGTCCTCAGCTTACAACCATCTTTGGGAAATACCGCTGACACTCGGGATTGCTCCTCACGAGCTTTCGCTGAGCCTGCACGATTGGATCAATGACGGCCTGATGGCCGTGTTTTTTCTCCTGGTCGGGCTCGAAATCAAACGGGAATTGCTGGCTGGTGAATTGTCCTCTGCCCGGCAGGCTGCTCTTCCAATCGCGTGCGCAATCGGGGGAATGGTTGTGCCTGCGCTGATCTATTTGGTTTTCAATTTGCGCGGGTTGGGGGCGCACGGTTGGGGCATTCCGATGGCAACGGACATAGCATTTGCCTTGGGCGCACTCAATTTGATCGCCCCTCGGGCGCCGATCGGGGCGAAAGTGTTGCTGACTGCCCTGGCCATCGTCGACGACATGGGGGCGGTGCTTGTTATCTCACTTTTTTATTCGGAGGGGATCGTCTGGAGTGCGCTAGCCGGCGCGGCGGTGACGCTGCTCGTGTTGATTGGATTCAATCTAATCGGTATTCGTCGTTTGTGGCCGTACCTGCTGGTCGGAGTCGTCCTATGGTGTTTTGTTCATGCCTCCGGCGTGCATGCCACGATCGCAGGCGTTGCCCTCGCCTTCATCATTCCTACACATTCGCGCATCAACGCGCGGGAATTCTCAAGAGAAGCACGGTCGCTGCTGGATCAATTCGATCGCACGGAAACTGGGGACTTTGTGGTTTTGACCAGCAAAGGACAACAGGAAACGGTATTTGCGCTTGAGCGGGCGAGCGGAGGCGTTACTGCACCGGTCCTCAGACTCGAGCACGCATTGCACAATTTCTCGGCGTTCGTGGTGATGCCTTTGTTCGCGTTTGCGAATGCGGGAGTCAAAATTGATCTATCGCTGCAGCACGCAGAGATTGGGTTCGGAATATTGGCGGGGCTGGTGTTCGGCAAACCACTTGGAATCATGATGGCTGCGTTGATTGCTGTGAAGACGGGGATTGCGAGGCTTCCTCAGGCTGTGAACTGGAGATCGTTGCTCGGGTACGGGTTTCTCGCCGGAATCGGTTTCACCATGTCGTTATTCATTGCCATGCTGGCGTTCGACGATGCGGCTTCGGTTAACGCAGCTAAACGAGGCATTATCGCTGGTTCCCTTCTGGCCGGAGTTGCCGGGGCTGTGATCCTGCGGTCGGGCCGACCTTTGCGCGATGTTAACTAGTTCGCAAAAGTCTCACGTGTCTCGTGCAACACACGCGTCCTCGGTGGTGGGATCGCAAACGGGGCGCGTTGTCGTTCTCTGCGGGGTTCTCTTTCTCTCCGGCACGGGTGCCCTTATTTTCGAGACGTTGTGGCTGCGACTGAGTGGTTTGGCGTTTGGTAACTCGGTCTGGGCTGCGGCACTGATTCTCTCAAGTTTTATGGCGGGACTGGCGTTGGGAAACGCGCTGGCCGCATCATCGAGAATCCGGCGATGGCGGCCGCTGTATTTCTACGCTGTGCTGGAGGTTCTCGTTGCATTTTTTGGCTGCACGGTTGTTTTTGGCCTTCCGGTCGTTGGCGACTTGATGCGGCCGGTGTGGCAAATGCTGTGGAATTATCAGCCGACACTGCTTGGGCTGCGGTTCGCGGTTTCCTTCCTGATTTTGCTGGTGCCAACGACAGCGATGGGTTTGACGCTGCCGGTCATCATTGAGGACCCCCTGCTGCGAGAAACGGAGTTTGGTCGCGCGATTGGTTTTCTTTATGGGTCAAACACACTAGGGGCGATGCTTGGGGCTATTCTCGGCGAAGCTTATTTGATCGGCGCATTTGGACTTTACGGCACAAGTTTGGCAGCTGCCGCAGCGGTTTGCATTGCTGCGGTAGTTGCCTTGGCAGTCGCGAGATTTGGGGCGGCGCGATCCGTCGCAGGTTTCAAAGACGCCGACCGGGCCGGGCACTCCAAATTTCCGTTGAGCTTTGATGCGAGTTATCGGCCGCCGTTGCGTTTGCTTTTCGTCAGCTTCGGCACGGGTCTGGTTCTTCTCGCGTTGGAAGTGATTTGGTTCCGATTTCTGCGTTTGTATGTCGTGTCATTACCTGCCGCGTTCGCGGTAATGCTGGCGGTTGCGCTGGCCGGCATGGGCCTGGGCGGAATCACGGCCGGCGTGATTTCCCGCCGCTCAACTGGACCGAATCAGCTGGTATCTGTCCTGTTATTGCTGGCCGCTATTGGGGTCCTTTTGTCTTATCTGTTGTTCCCCGGCGAAGTAGTAAAAACGAGTGCTGGCGCCTTTGGTCTTGCTTCATGGCCACAGATCGCATTGTTGTGTCTGGCTCTGATGTTCCCGGTATCGTTTTTATCCGGGATGGTGTTTCCGACCATCGTCGCTCGCATTCAAGTTGATGTGACGGACCGGATGAATAGCACTGGAGTCGCTACTCTGCTGAACACGAGTGGCGCGGCGATCGGTCCGTTGCTCGCAACTTTTGTCCTGCTGCCGTCTCTCGGCTATCAACCGAGTCTCATTTGCTGTGCTGCCGCATATGCTTTGCTTAGCATCATCGTCACCGAACGCGCACTTTGGTCGCTGCGCCGGCCAAGTGGGATCATCCTCGTTACGCTTTGGATCGCATTGCTCGTTGGCCTTATAATTTTCCCATATCGACGCACCGAAGTGCATTTCGAACATGCGAGCCGTTCATACGAAAAGGACGACCAGGGCCATGTGCTGGCGCGCTTGGTGAAACGGATCGAGGGAACATCGGACACGTGGCAATTGCTACGGCGCGATTTGTTTGGCCAGGCGTACTATTACCGGCTGCTCAGCGACTCGTTCTCGATGTCGGCCACAAGTCCGCGCAATCAGCGCTACATGCGATTATTCGCCTACCTTCCGCTGGCGTTGCATCCCGGAGCGAGAGATGTGCTGCTCATTTGTTACGGGTGCGGGGTGACTGCGGACGCGTTTACTCGCAAATCAAGTGTCGAAAGAATAGATATCGTGGACATCTCGAAGGAGGTGTTCTCTCTGGCTGATTCTTATAGCGGAGTGAATTACTCCAACCCGCTCCGTGACCCTCGCGTGCACGCCATGGTTCAAGATGGGCGGTTTTTCCTGCAAGCGAGCGCGAGAAAATACGACATCATCTCGGGCGAACCACCACCGCCGAAAGTCGCCGGCGCAGTGAATCTTTACACTCAGGAGTTTTTTTCGCTCATGCGAAGCCGGCTGAACGAAGGCGGAATCGCGACCTTTTGGCTTCCGATCAACCAGTTAAAAGTGGACGAAGCCAAGGCGATCCTGCGTGCCTTCCATAACGCTTTTCCAAACGCTTCGGTGTGGGGCAGCGCCGATCAGGACTGGATCATGATGGGGATCAATGGGCCGGTTCGCAGAGCGAGTGAAGATGAGCTTCGTCAGTTGTGGAACGATCCGGCCACGGGCGCAGATTTGCGACGGATTGGAATTGAGGTTCCCCAGCAATTAGGCGCACTGTTTTTGATGGACGGCGACGAAATCGATCGGATCACGTACAACATAGCGCCACTCACCGATATTCATCCCAAGCGGCTCACGGATGGCCCGTGGGATGACGAGGCAAGTCACCGGTTCGCGTTGACCTATTTTACGGCACCTGCGGCGTTTCAACGTTTTGTTGGTTCTTCAGCGATTAATCAAATTTGGCCCGAGACGTTGAATCCGGCGGCTACGGAGCTGGAGTCATTCTTCACGGTCAGGCAGACGCGCTACCTTTCTGAAGTTGTTGGAAGCAACAAGCTCGCTGAGCTCGATCTTTATCTCCGCCATTCCCGTTTAAGGATCCCCGTCTTGGAAGTGTTGGGCAGCGACGCGTTCCGGGTTTCCATTGCCGAACGTGCAGCCAGGGGTTCCGAAACGCCACCGCTGGAAATCATGCCCGACTTGATCGCGGGAGCGCTGGCACAGCGGAAGTTCCAGCGAGCCATCGAGTTGTTGGAGAGCGAGAAAGATCGCGGCGTGTTCGGCGCTAACGAGATTTTCCTGCTCAGCTATCTCTATTGCTTGAACGGCAGCGTTGAAAAGGCAGAGACGTTGGTTGCCGACAACGCTGCTTCAATTAAGAAGGATTGGTTTGTCGATTGGCTGTGGGAAAAACTGCAAACCGATTTCGGATTCCATCCGCCTGCCAATTGATGCACCGTTCAATATCCTCGAATTGCCAGTCAATCAATTTTGATGCGTCGCCACGGTTTTTTTATCGGACTGTTCGTCGTCGTCGCGGCCGCGCGTTTCGTGGTTCTGTTCGCATCGCAAACCCATGTCCATAGTGATGAGGCCATCATTGGCCTCATGGGTAAACACATTCTGGAAGGGCGCCACTTCCCTTTCTATATGTATGGTCAGCCGTACAATGCCGGCGCGGCATGGGAAGCTTATCTGGCCTCGGTTGCGTTCGCGTTGTTTGGCGTCGGCGTCGTTCCGTTAAAAGGCTGTATTGTAGCCTTATCGCTGCTGTGTCTGTTTCTGTTTTATCGAGTGGGTTGCGCTCTCTATGATCAGCGCACGGCCATTTTCGCAACTGTCGTCTTTGCTCTAACGCCATCTCTTCTCAAATGGCACTTCCAGGTGAGAGGTTATTCCTGGTATTTTCTTTCGATCCCTGTCCTAACGCTGCTCTTTGCATCGATCGGATCGACCTCGGTTCCCAAGCGAAGAACATTGCTACTCTTTGGTATTGCGTCTGGCCTAAGCATCTGGTGCTTGGAGTTGACCGTCCCGTTGGTCGCCGCGTTGTGGCTGCTGTTGATCCTACGTCGCAGGATTTCGCTCAGTAGTGCACTGGTCGGTTTGATTGGGTTCCTGCTGGGCTATGGGCCGGTGATTGTGTTTAACCTCACCCATCGGTTCAGCAACTGGCGATATGTTGCCATTGAAAGACCGGGAGGTGGGTTTTCGGCTTTCTTTCGGCTTTCCAATTGGCAGCGAATTTTTGTGGATGAAATGCCGAAGTTCTTCGGGCCGGACACGGTTCTTTGGTATTATGCCGAGAAACCGGCAGCCGGGTACGTTTTCTACGCAATCGCCTTATTCGCGCTCAGCGTGGGGATGTGGCCTTTCGTGACGTCACCTGGCAAAATTCTGCGTGCGATGCGCGGCGATTTGGCAGAGGCGCGGCAAAAATCGGATTTTGATATGCTAGTGCTTACGGCAGCTTCTTTCGTCCCCTATTTGAGTCAGGCTCCTGGTGTTCCCAGCTATTTCTTCGGGGGATGTTTTTTCCTGTCGATGTTGACGGGGCGAATGTTGGAACGTGGCTTTTCTTCCTCGATGCCATTGCCGCGCCTCGGTGCGGCTGCCGCGCTTGCCGCGATCTTGGTAACGGGATTTTTCGTTCTCATTCGCGTCGGACAAACCAATCAGATTGAAACACTCTCTCTGTGCGAGGACAGGCGAACGTACTGCATGACACGAATTGCCTCAGCGGACCTCGACGGGGTTCAACGCGATTTAAAGCAACGCAACGTGACTTCAGTCTGGACCACGATTTCTTTTGTTTATCCGTTACTGTTCGAGAGCAGCGAAACGCTGGCTGTCTCTAACGAGATATTCGAAACGCCATATCGTGTGTATCCGGAAGATGCGCTGTGGCGCGAGCCCAAACGAGACCGGGAGGCGGCATTCGTCGTTGAAACCGATGTCCCTATTCGATCGCTCGTGGAAACGCGTTGCGAGCAGGTCTTCGGCTCACCGCCATTGGCTCGCGAATACGGCAAACTCACAGTAATTACGAATCGCTGAACTCTGATCTGTCGATTCGTAGCTGAAAGGGCGCTAAAAAAAGTTTGTCACGCCCGCGTTTCTCGATCGCCAGTTCTTGGCGTGACGAATTCATCTGGAATTCAGTCTGAGTTCGCCAGCAGTCTCGAGCCGCCACAATCTTTTCAGTTTGCGTCATTGCCGCTGCCACCAAAAAACGTTCTCTCCCCAGTCAGCGCTCTCTCCGTATCGCACGGGTGTGTATCCCGTTGAGCGCATTGCGGTTTGAGACACATGCGGCAGCCAGTCGTTTGTCAGAAAAAATCCGCCAGGCTTGAGCAAGATCGAGATATTCCGAAGCGCTAGCGCCTGCTCGAACGTGTCGTAATAGAGAAACAGGTTGGTGGCGATGATCAGATCGAATGGTTTTGTGGCCGATCCGGTGAACTGTTCGAAAACAACGTTCAAATCGACAGGTTTGCACGAAAGAATGACTTCCGGACGAATCGCAACCGCGCGCGTCTCAAGACCACTGAGAGCTGGCGGAGGTTGAATGGGGGCGACGGGCTTACCGATCTCGCTGCCGAATGAACGCCAGTAGTGAACCGCTTCGGCGGCCCATGGCCAGGACTCGCGCGGCAATTGCACGACGTAGTTCTCTCCTTTTTCGGCGCGGTCCCGCGCGCGCCGCAAATGCTCGAGAACCTGCTGGCTAATGTCGAATGCGATGATTTCAATCTTTCCAGGTTCGGCGAGTCCCAAACGAATCAACGAATCGTAAACCGCGAACGGTTGCAGCGTCTGGAGCGGATAAAAATCATACCCGAATCCTTTGTCGGTGAAATCCAGACCAGGCCCGATTACCGCCACTCGAGTTATCGATGTCTTAGCAAGCATTGCTCGGTCCTTCATATCGCGCAGCGCGCCCTCAATGCTGAAGCTCGACAGAATGGTCGTATCAACCGAAATGCCGCGATCACGGAACAGATGCGAGCGCTTGGAAAGCTCGGTCTCTTGATTGTTATCGCGGCTTGCGTCGTTGGCCTGCTGCTGAAAACTGATCTGCTCCTGTACGACTCGTCGGAGATTTTCACGGATGAAAGTTTTTGTTCGCTCGTATTTTCCGGAACGGTCGGGATCCATTCCCTGTCTTCGCAGAACGTCGCGCAAAAGTATGAGCCGCTCGTTGTTCGCTGGATTGCGAAGCCCTCGTAAAAGATCATCCAGCCTTGATTGCACAATCGGATCATCGGGCTCGTTCATCGTCAACACCCGCGGTTGCGTAGTGAACGACGTACCGAATAGGAGCAAGTTGATCATGGAATCAAGGGCGCCTTGCTCGAGACGCGCACGAACCACATTATCTTCTTGCTGAGCCCAAGCCTTCCAGTTGCTTTCGTTGGATTCCTTCAATTGCGGCGGCCGCTCGTTAGCGAGCGCCTCGTGCACCGGCCCGGCTGTGGCGAATGAAAGAATCGGTCGACGCGCATTTGTTTGTTTGGCCCGGAAATAGGCCAAACGCCAAATGCCCGCAACGCCGATCATCAACGCAAGAACCAATAGCAGCGGACTTTTGGATCTTAGCAGCTTCATTTTCTGTGCCGGCGTAAACCAAACCGCCTTACCAGTCGGAGATGATATCGGCGCAATTCGTCGTTCCAACCCGCAAAAAAAATTACAAAAAAATTCGAAAAAAAGCTTGCCAGGGCTTTGGGCCTTCCGCTAGAGAGGAATGTCGAGCGACAAATGCCCTCATTTCGTCGTTCAAAAAAAAATCAAAAAAGTGAAAAAAAAGCTTGTCAGGCCCTTAGAAATTTAATAAGCGTGCTGAAACCTAACCAAACCAACGGAGAAACTAATGACACAAAACGCACTAAAAACGCTTAGATTCGTTCGTCTCGCTTTAATGGCGGGCGTCGGATTTCAATTAATCCTTGCGTCGAACGCATTCGCGCAATTGCCAGCTCCGGCTGTGCCTGCGGAGCCTGCGGCGGCACCGCCGTCCCAGGCGGAAGTCGAACGCGTTGTCGTGACCGGTTCAAACATTCCTACAGCGGAAGAGACCGGCCCGAACCCGGTGGACACCTACCGGCCGCAGGACATTGAGAAACTGGGCATCCACAATGCCACCGACCTGCAGGAATTTATTCCGCAGGCGGCAGGCGGAACGGTCAACCTGAACATCGGTAACGGTGGTGACGGTACCGTTCAATTCAACCTGCGCGGTCTGTTGCCGAAGGAAACACTGGTTCTTATTGATGGCAAACGCGTCGCCTACGGGTCGTTGGCTGTCGCCGCAGGCAGCGGAGGCCCGGATATTAACCTGATTCCGTTCTCGATGGTCGATCACGTTGATATCCTCAAGGATGGCGCTTCGGCTGTGTACGGTTCGGACGCTATCTCTGGCGTGGTCAACTTCTTCTTGATCCACAAATTCCGCGGTCTGGAAATCGGAGGGACGTATGGGAACACAGATTTGGGAGCTTCCAATGACATGGGCGAGTGGGAGTCATGGATCAAAGCCGGCACCGGCGACGACAAAACTGATATCGTGGTCATTGCCGATTTCTGGGGGCGCACCGGCGGTGTTTTCAGCGCCGACCGCAACCTTTCGAGTAACGGCTTCGATATTCCATTTGGCGGATTTGATAATCGCAGCGGCAATTTTCCTGGGCGTGTGCAATCGCGTCGGCTGCTTCCCAGTATGTTCTTCGGCCCAGGAGGTACTCCGGAATTTGGTGTGAATACGCCGTTGCCGCATTCAGCTCCAAACGCGGCCCACTCGCCGTTTTACAAGAACCCGTTTGCGATTAATCCGAATGCATATCCAGGCGCGCCGGGTGTCGACAATCCAGTGACTGGATTTATCAATCCACAAACCGGCACCAAGTACCGGGGCGGCGGCGATTACTTCTTCTTTAACTTTGCCGCTTTCACGCCGGCTCTGCCGCCGGGAGATCGCCAGGTGTACTACGGCTCTTTCACCCGCGACATTTGCGACAAGTACCTGACAGTGTTTGGCGACTTCAAATATGCGCGGTCATACTTCGATTCGTCGCTGGCGGCGGTGCCATTTACGCCTGACCCGTTTCATAACGGAAACACCGGCACATTTTTCAGTCCCTCCGGCATCAGTGTGCCGCTCTCGAATCCGTTTAATCCGTTCACAGTTGCAGATGCGACTATCCCAAACTTCTTTCCTGATGGTTCTGGTCTCCCTGTAACTACCGGTGTTCGGTTTCGTGGTATTAACGATACAGGTCCCAGACATGAAAAGTTCACCTACTGGGACCAACTTTTCGATGTCGGTCTGCGCGGCGAGTTGGGAGAATTTGCCGATTACTTGAAGACGTGGAACTGGGAAGCGGGTTTCCGTTACTCCCGGAACGAAGGACAGGACCTGTCCGTTGGCGAAGTCAGCCAGCCCGGGTTACGGGCCGCACTTTTGGATACGAATCCCGCCACCGCGTTCGATCCGTTCTTGAATTTCACTGGCCAGAACACGGCGGCGGCCAGGGCACAAACCTACGTCACGCTGCATAACTCCGGTGCGTATGAGTTACCGATAGGTTATGCGACTTTCAACGGTGATCTATTCAACCTGCCGGCAGGCCCTGTCTCCTTCGCGATTGGCGGCGAGTACGACGCGCCGAGATTCGACCGCGACCGCGACGCCCTCAATACCACCTTCAACACGATCGGCTCAACGGATGGTGGAAGCTTCCGTGTGAACCGTGATATCTGGGGGATCTACGAGGAAGTACGCGTGCCATTCACCAGTCCCACATGGAACTTCCCTGGGTTCTATAGTTTCGAGGTAGATTTTGCTGAACGCGAGGAATGGTACAGCAACAACACATCTGCGGTGCTGCCTTCTGGACTCTTCCCGGCTGTGCCGTCCGAGCACACGAGGTACAACGCGCAGAAGCCAAAGGTTTCAGTACGCTGGCAACCGCTGGATCCGAAGTATATCGGGGCCGTGACTCTGCGTGGGAGCTATAGTGAAGCCTTCCATGCGCCGACCTTGTCGGAACTTACACCTGCGAGTTCGCAAAACTTCCCAATTGTCGCAGATCCGTTTTCCGGGCACCAAACGGAGCCTCAGATTGAGGAGCGTATTTTGGGAAATCCCCTTCTACACCCGGAAACTGCCTATGAATGGACTTACGGAGCGGTTTGGAGCCCGAAATGGGTCAAGGGCCTGACATTGAGCGCCGATTGGTGGCACATCGACATGCGCGACATTGTAACGACTCTCGGCGCCCAAACCATTATCAACCTAGATCCTCCGACACAAAACGGCGCGTCAAGCGTTTTTGGGCCCGGCGGCACCGCCGTATTCCGTTCTGCTGGTACCAACCCGAATTCGCCGGGGCCAGTCGCGCTGGTCATCGATCCTAACCAGAACCTTTCCGGCGCAGTCTTCGAAGGTCTCGACTATGAGGCGATCTATATTCTGGATTCAACGATCTTCGGCGGTGGAGATTGGGGAAGATTCACCACTACGGTCAACGGCACCTGGTTGTCACGGGCTCGGCTGGCGGTTGCCCCAGGCACGAAACCGTTCGGTATCGCTGGTCAGTTTGTGTCTACCTCATTCCCGCTAACCAGTTCGTTACCGTGGCAGCGCGCGAACTTCAGTCTCTTCTATGACGGTCCGGCTGATACGTGGATGCAGGGCTTGGATGTCGGGGCCGTAGTTCACTGGACTGGCCAGTACGAGGATGACAACCAAAGTCTTACGGGATCGACGAAGCCACAGGACCCAAGGAGCGGTCCTGCCGGTGGTGGAAATGAAATACGCGCGCGCAAAGTTGCCGCGTGGACCACGCTGGACTTGATCCTCAATTACACGTTCAACCTGCCGCCTCCTGCGCCCGCAGAAGTGCCCGGCTTCGCCAAAGACGGCGGGAAAAACGTGGTGTCGAAGGACGGCAAGGAAAAAAATGTCATGCCAGTAGCTACTTCCGAGTACGGCTGCAGCAACTGGAAGTGGTGGCTTAACAACACCACAGTCACGCTTGGAATGCAGAACGTGTTCGACACAGATCCACCGTTCGTAGCTGGCAGCTTCGAGAATGGCTACGACGAATCGTTGGCCACGATCAAGGGTCGGTTCTGGTACGTCGGGCTGAAGAAGCGATTCTAAAACTCTAACATAAGTTAATTCACAGCGGCCGGGCTCGGAAACGCGCCCGGCCGTTTTGCTTTCAGAGTGGAACGTCTAGCGGCGCCAAATGACGAACCGTCAACAAATCGGGCGGCAACGTTTACTTCGTGCGGCGACATTAGCAACGTGCCTTATGAGATGCAGCCGAGCGGAAGTAGTTAAGGCCTCGCCGAGCTCTCGCGGAGAATGACAATCGCCTTCGCGGCAAAATTTGTCGGGCTATTGCACTTCAAAGTCGATTTCAGACATCGTCGCCCTACGCAGGCTCACGGGAACCTATCTGTGATACGGCAACCCGAGCTCGTAGAGGGCGATTTCGTCGGGAAGCGCGTTGAGCAAACTGCGATTGTTCAGGAGTTCAGCTGCTCGAAACGCACGTCGCGCAGTTTGTTCTGCTTCGACGAAACGGCCACTTTCAGCGCAAGCAGCCGCGAGGGTTCGTAGATAATTCGGATCCTTGCCATGGGAAAGCCGCACCGCTCCATTGGCAAGCTCCACTGCTCGGTTACCATCTCGGATTGAAGCGTCAGATGACGTCGCGAGAAGCCATGCCAAGCTGTTACGAGGCAGCGGATCTTCGACAGAGTTCTGCACGGCGTGTTCGTACTCGGCTATTGCATCTTTCTGTAATCCGGCTCTTAAAAACGCGTCGGCCAACAACGTGTGGAAGCGCCCGTCTTTTAATTCAGTCGCACGTGCCTTCTGCCATTGAACCACCGCATCGCGCATTTGGCCCTGCTGAAACAGAATGTTGCCAAGGTTTAGGTAGGGGTCGCCATAGCCAGGTCGTAGTCTCACCGCATTGTGATAATGATCGATTGCCTCATTTAACCGTCCCTTTTGAGCGAGGAGGCTGGCAAGGTTATTCTCGATGAGCGCAGTGCCAGAGTTATAAAGGGCCGCACTGTTACGGGAGCGAATCTGCAATGCCGTCTCGAACCGGGAAATTGCGTCATCGAAGTCTCCGCGCTTCAGGCAAGAATGGCCTAGATTGTAATAAGCCATGTCATTGTCACTGGTAACATCCAGCGCGTGGTTCCAGAGCACCTCGCTGTTTCCCCAGTACGAGGTTTGCACAAATGCACGCCAGCCTAACAAGATGATGATGGTTGCCGCTATGGCCGCGCACAGCGCCTGGTAGCCTACGCCCGGGTTGGTTGCACGCGCGCCTGAGCCGTGTGCCGAGCTTTTGCGCGTGCTACGAGCAGGAGATTCCCCGTCCGTCGTGAGGCGTCGCGAGCGGGATCTGCGCATCATCATGGATCTCATCAGATCAGTGATGCCCCAGGTAATCAGCACATATAGCCCGATCTGTGGCAGGTAAGTGTATCGATCCGCGCGCGCTTGCTCGCCGGCTTCCACCAAGCCGATCACGGGCACGAGCATGCCGATGTACCAAAACCAGCCGGTAAAGATGTAGGGTTGTTGCTTGCGCCAATGAATTGCCATCAGGGCCACTGCAACGAGAAATGCAATTGCCAGGAGGACCTGCCATAAATGGAGCTGATCGTTAGGATGCGGGTAGAACGCCGCCAGCCGAAAGGGCCAGAACATCTGCCAAACGTAAATAACATAAGTAACAACCGCGTTGTTCAGTCGCCACGATAATGGCAACTGGGCCATCGTAGCTGTGCTTTGGAATTGTGTAAATAATGTCACTGCCGACGAGAGGGCGGAGAGCACAAACAGAGGAACCTTCTCCGCTAATAGACGGCGTATGACGGGCCACTGGGTGCTGCTCGCCGGTTGCCGGCTTAGAGCTTTCGGAAAACGGCCGTGTGTGATTCTGCCGAGCGGCCAGTAATCCAAAAGCAGCAGAACAAATGGAACGGTTACCAGCATCGCTTTCGACATCAGACCGAGTGCGAACAAGAGAAAGACGAGCAAGTAACTTTTGACGGACGGCGCGCGTACATAGCGTGTGTAGGCACTAAGTGTCAGCATGAAAAATATCGCACTTAACACGTCTTTGCGCTCAGAGACCCAAGCAACCGATTCGACGTGCAATGGATGAATTGCGAACAAGGCTGCAACAAAAGCGCTGCGCCACAAACTGCCAGTCATTTGCTGCAGAACGAGGAACAGAAGAACAGCAGCGATAGTGTGGAAAAGAACGTTGGTGAAATGATGCCCGGCAGGATCCAGTCCGTATAGCTGGCAATCCAACATGTGTGAAATCGTGGTGAGCGGGTGCCAGTTGCCGGCTATGGTGTGTGTAAAAGCCCAGGTGATCCCCGGTAGCGAAAGGCCTCCGGAGACCTCTGGATTGGCATAAACGTATTGGGGGTCGTCGTATGTAACGAACTGGTGGCGTACACTCTTAGCAAATACGAGCCAGGTAATTCCGACTAGAACACCGCAAATTGCGACGATTACTGCGGTTTGGTGAACCGCTCGTTGTGCGGGCGCGTGTTTTGCCATTCGTCAACAATTGAACCGAGCACGTGTAGCGTACGATTTTTCATGGATCAAACCCATTAGCAGCGGCAGGCTGTCGGCCGTGGTGCTTCGTTTATCTTAAATGCAATGGATGTCAGGATTGATTTTGTACGTGATTTGAGACAAGATTGCCTTCGCTAAGGCATGCAGCTCGTTCCTGGGATTTCATCTGCGCAAACTGTGCCCGCTGCGTCGGCTCCGACAGCGGTCGGCCGGAAGCCTAACTTGTGGATTCTGGACAGTTGGCGCGACCTGATTCTTTACGTCTGCACCCCGTTGTTACTGGTGCCGATCTTTGTCGCGGCGCAGGGTCTCTGGGCCGCAGAGGATATTTATCTTTTCGTCGCCGCCTTTGGCGCGATGGGACACCACTTGCCGGGAATGATTCGAGCGTACGGCGACCGTGCGCTCTTTCAGCGTTTCCGATGGCGTTTCATTTGTGCGCCGATTTTTTTGGTCGTCGTCTGCGCGGCTTTTTCCGTGTGGAAGCTGACGGGGATTGTGCTCGTGGCCTTTATCTGGGGCGTCTGGCATGGAATGATGCAAACGTACGGATTCTGCCGCATTTACGATGCGAAAGTCGGCTCCTTTGCCGAGGTAACGCGTCGCCTAGATTTCGCCTTGTGCGGGATTTGGTTTGCAACAGCTGTTCTTCTTTCGCCGCAACGGATGACCGACACGCTGGAAACGTACTATTCCGCCGGCGGACCTTTTATCCCGCCAACCGTTCTTCGAGCGGGGCAACAGGGTTTGCTTGCGCTGGCACTTCTAATTTCAGCATTGTTTCTTGCGAATTTTATTCGGATGTGGAGCAGCGGTAAGCGGCCGAGTCCGGTGAAACTGGTGTTGCTCATCACAAGCATTTCGTTCTGGTGGTACTGCAATAACATCGTAGCCAGCGTTCTGGTTGGCGTTGCGTTGTTCGAGGTATTTCATGATGTGCAGTACCTTTCGCTCGTCTGGATTTATAATCGGAAACGAGTCGAGAGCGACAGCTCTATCGGTGGGTTCATGCACTTTGTGTTCCGGCGCAGCGGCGCGCTTGTGGGAGTGTACATCGGGTTGGTGCTCGCCTACGGTGGGCTGAGTTTATCCAAATCGTATGTCGGCATCGACGCCGTTAAAAATATTCTTACCGGCGTCGTGACTGCATCGGCACTCCTCCATTTCTACTACGACGGATTCATCTGGAAAGTTCGCGAGAAGTCGATGCGGCAATCTTTGGGTATCACCGGTGGTGCCACAGATGTTTCTTTAGGTGGTTTTTTGCCCGGCTGGGCTTTACACGGCGCAAAATGGGTCGCTATTTTTGTCATTCCTCTCGGGATACTCTGGTTTGCAGAGGTGAACAGCGCCTGGGGTAAGCTCGAACGTTTGGCCTCGATCGCTGCGGATCTTCCGACGAGCGCGCGGGCCCATGTTAACTACGCTACCGAACTGCAGGAGGCCGGCCGAACCGATGAAGCGGCGAAGGAATTCGCTAACGCGATACGTTTAAATCCCGACTCCGCCAAGACGCACGTTAATCTTGGATCGCTGTTGATGGCGAAGGGAGAGTTCGACGCGGCACAAAGCCATTTTGAGCGCGCATTGCGGATCGACCCAAGCAACGCGGAATATCATTCTGGTTACGCTTATCTTTTGGACCAACTCGGTCGGAAGGACCAAGCCGCAGCTGAGTGCGAGATGGCTATTCGTTTGGCGCCGAAGTCTCCGCAAGCGTACTATGGCTATGGCGCGTTCCTCGAAAAACACGGACAACCAGAAGAAGCAATCGCGAAATATCGCCAGGCGTTGCAATATGATCCAAATCACATCGATGCTCACATCGACCTTGGCAATTTGCTTTTTGAAACTGGCGAGACTGCCGAAGCGAGAGAGCATTTCCAGAAGGCATCCACATTGAACCCAAAACTCGCGCAACCGCATAATTATCTCGGCAAAGTTTTCATGCGCGAAGGCAACGCGTCGCAGGCGATAGCACAATTCGAAGAAGCGCTGCGCCTCCACCCTGATTTTCCTGAGGCGGAACAGAACCTGCGCATTGCCAAGGGCACTAGCGCTCAGTCTCCTTGACGCAAATTACACGAATTGCCACCAATTCGGTAAGGTTGAGGCCAAGTCTTGGATCAAATCGTGCCAGTTCGTGAAGTCCGCGTCTCGCTCTGGAGACGGGACTGGTTTTGGGCGCTGCTCTTAATTACTTTCGTTTTCATTGCCTACGTCCGGGTTTTTCGGGCGGACTTTATTTGGGATGATGAATCGCATCTCACGCGGAATCCCTGCGTGATCGGTCCGCTCGGGTTGAAGGAAATCTGGACCACTGCGCAGGCGGTCTATTATCCGCTCGTGCTAACCACGTTTTGGACGCTGCACAAATTCATCGGGCTAAATCCGTTCCCATATCATCTTCTCAACGTCTTGTTGCACGCCGCGTCGGCAGTCCTGCTTTGGCGCATTCTACAATTACTCCAAATCCGCGGTGCATGGCTTGGCGCTGCGCTTTGGGCTTTGCACCCGGTAATGGTGCAGTCGGTCGCATGGATAACTGAGTTAAAGAACACGCAGTCATGTCTGTTTTATCTCTTATCGATCCTATGGTTCTTAAAATGGCAAAACCAAGGGGGGGGAGCGGCCGACTCTAGTTTTCAGTTAGAGCGATCTGGAGAGGGCCGCTCATTGCGGGGATTCCTCTTCTCCCTGGTGTTCTTCATCCTCGCGACGCTAAGCAAGCCTTCCGTGGTGATGCTGCCCTTTGTGCTCGCTCTCTGCATCTGGTGGATGCGCGGGAGAGTCCGCTGGCGCGATACGCTGGCGCTCGCGCCATTTGCTCTGATTTCGGTTGTCGCGAGCGCTTGGACGATTTGGGAACAGAGATTTCATGCGCGCGCGGTTGGTCCGGATTGGGCCCAAACCTTTCCGGAACGTCTTATTATCGCTGGTAAAGCCGTTTGGTTTTATCTCGGCAAACTAGTGTGGCCGCATCCTTTGATCTTCATCTATCCACGGTGGGACGTTGATTCGTCGAAAGTCGTTGCATATCTACCTTTGATAGCAGCAATGGCTGCCCTGATTGCCTTATGGTTTGTTCGCGCGCAATGGGGCCGTGCTCTATTCTTTGCCGCCGCTTACTACGTCATCTCCCTGTTTCCTGTGCTCGGTTTTTTCAGCGTGTTCTTCTTTCGTTACTCATTTGTAAGCGATCATTTTCAGTACCTTGCGAGTATAGGGCCGCTCGCGTTGGCCGGAGCAGGGATCGCAACTCTTCTCGCCCGTTTTTGTGAAATGCCGGCCGACTTCGTGCCCCACTCGGACACCGTACCGCGATCAGGCAGCACCATCGTTAGTTCGGGACGGCGATTGATTCTGAGCGGTGCTCTCTGCGGAATCCTTCTCGTAGTGCTCGGCTCTTTGACATGGCGGCAAACCGCGGAGTATCACGATCTCTTCGCCTTATATCCAGCGACGTTACAAAAAAATCCGGGTTGCTGGATGGCGCATTACAATCTCGGCATCGTCCTCACCGAGCGGGGAGAAGCGGATCAGGCGATCGATCATTACAAGCGAGCCGTTGCCCTGCGGCCTGATTACGCGGAGGCGCATTACAACCTGGGCCGCCTTTTGGTCGAGCAAGGTCAGCTTGACGACGCGATTGCCCATTACGAGAGAGCCGCTGCGATTAATCCCGCTGATGCAGAAGCACAAAACAACCTTGGTGTTACGCTTTTAGGGATCGGGCGTGCTGACGACGCGATTGCGCATTATCAGAAGGCGCTTGAAATCCGGCCCGACTACGCCGAGGCCTCATGTAATCTTGCGAGCGCACTTATAGCCAAAGGCGATTTAGATGGTGCCATCGCGCGGTATACGGCGTGTCTCGCGGTCATTCCGGACCAGGAAGAAGCGCAATACAATCTCGCGAGCGCTCTTCTGCGCAGAGGCCGTACGGATGAAGCCACTGTCCAATACCAAAAAGTCCTCCAGATGCATCCCCAGAGCGCAGACGCACACGCCAACCTGGGTAGCGCCTGGCTTGCCGAGGGACGGGTTCGAGATGCAATGGCGGAGTACACCAAGGCACTGCAAAATTCGCCCGAGAACTTAGCTGCGCTAAGCAACCTTGCCTGGTTGTTGGCGACGTCTGCCGATCCTTCTGTGCGAAACGGATCCGAAGCTGTGCGGTTGGCTGAGCGCGCCGACTCCGTAAGTTCGAGGAGCGAGACTCACCCGACCGTTCTCCGGATCCTGGCAGCAGCCTACGCGGAAGCAGGCGAGTTTGCCGAGGCTAAAGAGACCGCTCGGAATGCTTTGCAGGCAGCGAATATGCAAGGCAACACTGCTTTGGCCGATGCACTACAGAGCGACCTTGCGCTATACGACTTGGGTTTGCCGTTCCGTAAGTAACCCGTGCCACTGCCGTGTACTGGCCGGCGATCGTCCGACGTTTGGGTGAAACGCTTCGGCTATGCCATCAAATCGAAGAAAATTCTAATCGCCTAAAGAGTTTGCCCGGAGCGGTAGATACGCCCTGTAGAGTAAGAGGTCTTTCTCGAGATTATTCGCAAGCCGTCGCTTGCCCTGCATATTTGCGATCGTTGCAGCTTGCTGAGCTGCCGCGATGCTCTCAGAAAACCGGCTGCTTTCCGCATACGCAGCGGCAAGCGTCCGGATGAATTGGGGTTCTCTACCACCTGAAATCGCGACTGCCTGCTGGGCAAAGTCGACTGCTTTGCCGCCATCGCGAATTTTGTCATCAGAAGATGTCGCCAAAATCCAGGCGAGGTTGTTGCGAGAATGTGGATCGTCGGGAGCTAATGCCAATGCCGTTTGGTAATGGGCGATCGCCTCATTGAGTGAACCCTTGCGCAACAACGCGTTACCAAGGCAGGTGTGGGCACCTGCATCGTTAGGTTGTAGCTGGAGCGTTTTCTCCCAATCCGCTATTGCGTCGTCAATATTGCCTTCTGCAAGAAGAAGGTTCCCGCGATTGTAATAAGCATCTGCATAATTTGGTTCCAATCTTATGGCTTCCTGATAGTGAACCATCGCCTCATCCGACTCTCCTTTTCGCGCCAGAGCATCCGCCAGATTCATTTCCACAAAAGACGAACCCACGTTGTAGTGCTTGTGCGTCTTATTATGCCTGATCATCGCCGCCGCCTCAAAATGTGAGATGGCCTCGTTCAGGTTGCCGGAATCGAGACACAAATAGCCCAGGTTATTATGCGCGAAGTCGTTGTTCGAAGTGACGGCGAGTGCGTGGGTCCAAAGGGTTTCGCTGTTGCGCCAGTAGGACGTTTGAATGTATGCCGTCACCGCCAGCGCCGCGATGATCAACGGCGCGGTGACTGCAGCAAATCGCCGCATGGAGCGGTGAGGTTGTATCACATCAGCAACCCCCCAGACCACAAGCAGAAAGAGACCGACATGGGGCAGATACGTATAACGGTCGGCAAGCCCTTGTTCTCCGACCTGGACAAGTCCAATCACGGGCACGAGCATCACCAGATACCAAAGCCAGCCGGTGAACAGGTAAGGCCGTTTACTTCGCAACAGGATTGTTGTCAGGGTAATTGTAACTAGCAATCCGCTCGCGAGAATCACTACCCAAACAGTTAGTGTGTCATTTGGGTGAGGGTAAAATACTGCGAGACGCGTAGGCCACAATGTTTGCCAGACGTAAATCAGGTAGCTGACCACCGCGTTTTCCACCCGCCAAGGAAGAGGTAAGGGCGGGATCGCGCCGACAGCGCGCTTTTGCACGACAAATGTGACGACGCACGCGCCCGCTGAGAGTACGAAGAGAGGAACCTTCTCGAGAATCAAACGACTTATGGGTGAGGAGTGACCGCTAAGTGCCACTGTCCGATGTTTGGAATTTATCTCACGACCTGGGGTTCTCCGCAGTGGCCAGTAGTCCAACAGGAGAAGGATCACCGGGGCAGTCACAAGCATTGCTTTAGACATGAGCCCAGCACCCAACAAGGCACCGACCAACACATAACGACCGGTGGATGGCGCGCGTGCGTACCGAACGTATGCATTTAGCATTAGGAAAAAGAACACCGCACTCAGGACATCCTTTCGTTCGCTCACCCACGCCACTGATTCGACGTGGAGCGGGTGAACTGCGAATAGTGCCGCGACCAGTGAACTCTTCCATATCGAGCTGGTCATCTGCTGTAATACTCGAAACAACAGGAGCACTGCTAACGTGTGCAAAAGCATGTTTGTGGCGTGATGCCCTCCAGCATTCAGGCCGTATAGCTGGCAGTCCAGCATGTGGGAAATAGTCGTTAACGGATGCCAGTTGCGCGCGTGCGGGGCGGCGAAAGCCTCAGCTATGCCTTTGGTCGTTAGTCCCACCTTGATCGCCCCGGCGTCATAGACGTATAGATCATCGTCGAAGTTGACAAACTTGTAGTGAATAGTTTGGCCGAACACGGCCAGACTGATTAGAGCGAGAACGAGATATATCGCGATGATCTGCCTGCGGTTCGGACGACCTAGCGGCAATGCAGTTGCGTCATCGGCAGACTGCGATTGGTTCTTATTCAGCGTCGTGCGACGAACTGCCATTTGTTAGGCTTGGATCACGTAGCGGTCTGCCGGATTGGTAAAGAGCAATATTTCTTTCCAATTCAGCGGCCAAACCGGGGTTGCCCTGACTAGTTGCTAACTCAGCGCCGCGCTGCGCCGTTTCAACGGCGTCAGCAAAACGTCCATTCTCTGCGTACGCGGCGGCAAGCACTTTATAAATCATTGCAATTTTGCCGCCTGAGATACGAAGCGCTCTCTCGCCCAGTTCGGCTGCGCGTGTTCCATCTCGGATTGAGTCTTCGGGGCATGTTGCGAACACCCACGCAAGATTGCTCGCGGCGTTTCCGTTCTCTGGTTGTGTTGCCAGCGCCTCCTGCCACTGGTCGATAGCTTCTCTTACGTGACCCTGTTGAATCAACGCTGTTCCCAGAGTGTTGCGCGCCTCCACGTTCGCAGGATCTAACTCCAAGAATTTGCGATAATGAACCATTGCTTCGGCTACCTGTCCCTTTTTTAGCAGCGCCTTTGCGAGATTGTCATGAGCCGGCGCGTTTTCAGGACGTAGATCTATGGCTGCTTGTAGCCTGAAAATGGCGTCGTCCAGTTGTCCTTTGTCGAGGAAAATGATGCCGAGATTATTCAGGGCGACATCGTTGTTGCCGGTTACAGCGAGCGCATGGGTAAACAGAGTTTCGCTATCGCGCCAGTAGGACGTCTGGAACCACGCGCAGCAGCTTAAAGCCCCGACTATTAAAATTGCAGCACCGCCCAAAGCCACACGTTGAAAATGCGATGAACGAGTCAAATCGGTTACCGCCCAGGTAACGGCGATGTAAAGGCCGATCTGCGGCAGGTATGTGTAGCGATCTGCGTGTCCCTGCCATCCTACTTGCAGTAATCCAATCACTGGCACAAGCATGCCGAGATACCATAACCAACCGGTCACGAAATAAGGCGCTCTCTTTCTGAAGACAAATGCTGCCACCGTGATTCCAGCAAGAACGATTAAGGCTAGACTGACCTCCCATACCGGCAGTCTGTTTTCCGGGTGCGGATAGAAAACAGCGAGTCCTATCGGCCAGAACATTTGCCGGATGTAAACAACATAAGCGACGAAGGCGTTATTTATTCGTTCCAACACTGGCAACTGTTCAGTCCAACCGATTGCTCCGCGTTGAGCCAGAGAGGTGACTATGCTTGAAACGGCAGAAAGCGCGATCAACGGAATCTTCTCCACAATGAGTTGTAACACCTGATGTCCGTTATTTGATCTGTGTCCTTCAAATCTCCCCAGCGGCCAATAATCAAGCAGTAAAAGAACGAACGGTAATGTAACCAGCATCGGTTTGGACATCAGCCCGAGGGCGACGACAAGTGCCACTGTTAAATACCGGCCAATCGATGGCCGGCGCGTGTAACGTAAGTATGCGAACAGGGTGAGCATGAAGAAAACTGCGCTCAGCACATCTTTGCGTTCCGCAATCCACGCGACCGACTCCACATGCAACGGATGCACGGCGAAAACAGCGGACACAAACGCGCTGCGCCACAACGCCCCTGTCATTTGCTGCAGCGCAACAAAGAGAAGGACGACAGCGATAGCGTGGAGCAGCACATTGGTGAAGTGGTGCCAACCTGCGTTTAATCCGTGCAGTTGGCAGTCGAGCATGTGTGTGATTGTCGTCAGCGGATGCCAGTTTTCGGAATGGACATGAGTGAATGCCCAAGCGACGTTCGCGAGGTTGACGCCGCTGGTGATCCTAGTGTTCTGATAGACGTAGCTCGGATCGTCGTAGTTAACGAAATCGTACCGGACCGTTTGACCAAAAACGGCCCACGTTACGACGAAGAGACAAACGCACATGCAAACGGTCACCCACGGTAGGTTTCGCCCGTGAAGAGCGGTTGATTGCCTGGTTCTGTGCACCTGCGGTCTACGTTTTAACAAGCGGCTAAAGGTTTCGTCTGTAAATCAGGATGTAATCCTTCAGAGTTTCCACTGTGTGCGGAACGTCGCCGAAGAAGTAATCGGTCTCCGTCGGCTTAATGTTCACGAAACCGGCTGGAACATAATTCTTCGCGATATACTCACTTGCCCAGGTGAAGATTAGCGGGTCCGATCCGGGCCGCTGTAACCAGGAATCGTTCATTACAACTGACACCAGGTACTTGGGATTCCACCGTTCAATCTCACGGATCATTTCCTCCTGCATTCGTCGCGCATACTTTTGCGGTTCCATTAGAGGGTAGGTATAGATGTAACCGGTTGCAGAATGTCGCCGGGAATAGAAATAAATCTCCGGCTCTGATCCTATTACCGCAATTTTGTCGTCCGGACTTGTATGTTCGCGCAGATAATCCGCAATTCTGAACGACTCTGGAAAGGGACTCTCCTGATAAACCATTCGACTGACTTGAACCGGAGAGACCTCAAAGAACACTTTTTCGTACCGCACGATTGGTAATACCAGTGCTGCTGCAATCACAACAAGCGATACCAATTTAGACGCCGTTGCGCGGCTAGGGACAGCGCTGGAGAGCGCACTTATTCCAGTCCCTGCAAGCAGCGCGACTGCTGGAAGAACGAAGATGAAATAATGGTGTCGAAAATAAAGGCCCGGGCAAACAGCCAATGCGGAGAAGAAGAGGAAGGCGAGGCAAAATAACGTGCCGGCACGCAGCCGCTCATTCCACACACCTGCAACTGTGCCGCCTGCCGCGAGTGTCCATAATGGCCAGTTCGCTCCTATCACTTCACTCGTGCGCCCCAACAAGAACTGGGGTACGTCGCCAAGGCGAACTAAAGTGCCATACTGTTGCGCGTAATCGACGGTCCAGAACCAGAACTCTCCGAAAACACCGGCGCAGAACAAGAGCAGACACATCATTCCAAATGGCAGAACCACGCCACCTCCAAAGACGAGAATTCGCGCAAACCATTCCTTCCGGCCCGGCCTGTTGCGAATTTCTTCCGTTATAAGGTAGATCACGGCGAAGAGGACGAAGAAAATCCCGGGCTGCTTCATGATTCCCGCTAACCCAAAAAGCACCCCGCTGGCGAACAATCGGCCGAAGCGCGCGCGAGTAGGTTGGTCCAACAGAAGAAGCACTCCACCCAACACCGGCAACATCACGAAATGTGTCGCGTGTGCAGCGAATCCGAGGACTGTCGGGCTGAGGGAGAGAACCGCGTAACTTGCAGCCGCTACCAAACCCGCCATTTGGTTTATGAGTCGACGACCGAGCAAGAAAACGAGCGCGATGGTCGCAGCATTGACAAGGAGGAAACCAGCGTGAATCCCGGAGATTGTTTGTCCAAACATCGACATGATGAGTGCGTACGCTCCATACGTTCCAGGAAATTTCATATTGTAAGCGAGTTTGTATGGAGGGATGCCTTGCAACATGAGCTGTCCAGCATATGCGTACTCGCCCTCATCGCGTTCGAGCGGAATTCCCAGGAGACGAATCCGGATTGCAACGACGAGAATGAAAACGATTGTCGCCAGAGCCCACCATGCAAACTGCACGAGGTTTCCGTTAATGTCGGTTTTGCGCACCACGAAAGCTCCTATTTGGATGAGAAACGGAACGTTGCAACTGAAGGCGGCGCTCGAAATTTCGGGCGAACCGCGGACTCGCGAGGGCTTCCGGAGTTCGAGTGCGGCGACTCACGGGCGCTTTGTCTTCTCGATCACGATCGTCTGCGGCTAGGGTATGCACGAAACAGCGAGGCGCATTTTTTCCCCGCGCGGTCGCGCATTGATTTTCGCCGTCGTCCTGGTGGCTGTGACGATCCTTGCATACCGGCCCGCATGGCATGGGGGATTTTTGTGGGACGACGACGACTATATCATCAAGAACGAATTGTTAACTGCCCCGGACGGTTGGCAGCGGATTTGGCTTTCTCTCGATTCCCCGTCGCAGTATTTCCCATTTACTTACAGCACATTTCGGATCGAGCACGCTTTGTGGGGCTTGAACACGACTGGTTATCACTGGGTCAACCTTCTGCTTCATGTTGGCAGTGCGCTTCTGGTCTGGGCGGTGCTGGCGCGGTTAAGAGTACCGGGCGCGTGGTTAGCGGCGGCAATTTTTGCGTTACATCCCGTGCAGGTGGAGTCGGTGGCATGGATCACCGAACGCAAGAACGTGCTGATGGGATTTTTCTTTTTGCTGACGCTGATTGCCTGGATTGTGTTTGTTGACGAACGAACCCGACGTCCATGGCTCTTCTATGGCCTGGCGTTGGTTTGCTATGCGCTGGCGCTCTCGGCGAAAGCAACCGCTTGCACGCTGCCGGCTGCATTGTTCTTAATCCTTTGGTTGCAGAAAAAGCCGATCACAATGCGCCGCGTGATCCAAATTCTTCCTTTTGTCGTTTTGGGCATTGGCATGGGGTTACTCGCAGTTTGGTGGGAACGATACCATCAGGGAACGAACCGTGGCCTGTTTACATTCCTTAGCCCGATCGAGCGAATCCTCCTCGCGAGCCGGGCTATCTGGTTTTACCTCAGCAAGATCTTTTGGCCTTCCAATCTCACCTTTATTTATCCTAGATGGAACATCTCGGCCGCGGATTTACGCGACTACATCTGGTTGCTCGCGGGCATCGCGGCGTGCGTTGTGATCTATTTCTTGAGGCGCTACTTCGGGCGCGGTGTCGAAGTCGCCGCCGCATTTTTCGTTGTTACGCTCAGCCCGGTGCTGGGATTCATCATGCTCTTCACGTTTCGCTACACGTTTGTGGCAGACCATTACCAATATCTGGCCTGCATCGGACCAATCGCCCTCGCGAGCGCGGGCATAATCAGTTTCTCCGACAAATTTGGGCAGTACCGCGCTGTCATTGTGAGCGCTGCGTTGGTAGTCGTTGCAAGCTTGGGGACGTTGACGTGGCGGCAAGCCGCGACGTACACCGATATTGAAACGCTTTGGCGCACCACCCTCGCAAGAAATCCCGAATGTTGGATGGCCCACACGAATCTCGGTCTTGTCCTTCTCCAACAAGGCAAGATTGACGACGGCATCGCTCATTACAGGTCGGCCTTGCAAATGCAGCCTGACTCGTGGGATGCCGAGTACAATCTCGGTACGGCGCTTCTGGGAAAAGGTCAGGTGGACGAGGCGATCCTTCACTGTGAAAGGGCCGTGGCCATGCGACCAACGGACCCGGATGGTCAGGTTTCTTTGGGGAATGCTCTGTCCCAAAAGGGTCGGATTGACGAAGCAATCGCTCATTACCAAAGGGCAATAACAGTACAACCCGATCACTTTCTCGCTCGTTACAGTCTCGGTCACGCGTTCCTGGAGAAAGGCGAACTCGACAGCGCCATCCAGGTTTGCCGGAGTGCACTCTTGCTCCGCCCTTCGGATGCGGATTGTCAGACGACGTTGGCTATCGCTCTGGAAGAAAAAGGCAATCCCGCGGAAGCAATCGAGCATTACCAGAAAGCGCTGGAGCTTGCACCGAGATCCATTCCTACGCTGACCAATTTCGCGTGGCTGCTGGCGACATCCCAGGACGCGTCACTGCGAAATGGTCTGAAGGCGGTTGAGCTTGCGAAACAAGCCGATCAACTGGTCGGAGGCACGAATACCCTTGTGTTGCGCACCCTGGCAGCCGCGTACGCTGAGCACGGCGAATTCGCGAAGGCGATTAGAACCGCCCGCTCTGCGATGGAACTCGCGCGGATGCACGGCGAGGGCTCCCTTACAACGGATCTCGATCAACAGATAGGGTTGTACCAACTCGGGATGCCGTACCGGGACACGGCGAAATAGCGCCGGAGGCGCGGCGATTAAGGCGTTATATCTGCTTACGATTTAATTGAGCGACGGTTTACGATTCAACGTGGCGCAAGCCTCAGCTATCACAACTCGTCACGCAGGATTTTGAAAACATCTGTGCTCTCCACAACACCTTGGAGCGCATCCGTTCCGGGGCCGCTGCCGAATGCAACGACATCGTCAACCGTGGCGAGCGCCGACTTTGTGTAAATCGTCGCCGGCTCGGGCTGTTCCTGCGTAGGCTCTTTGGTTTCGACCGGATCCTGATTCACCGGTAGTTTCGCCGCCCCGTATGACTTCATGCCGTGCGGCCCCGTTGCCCAGGTAATCCATGGTTGCCCAGCTGAATTGAAACCGAGTAGCGCGATTCCACTGTCTTTCCGAAAAGGAAACCCATTTAAGCTCATTCCGCCGATGGCCGCATCACCGCAGACAATGATTGTGGATTTTGGCCCGCCGTAACTTCGCGCGACGCCAATCGCGCGGTCTAATTCGAGCGTTTGCGTCAGAGTTCGCTCCCCATTGTTTTCCTCAGCCGCCTTCCGCATCAAGCCTGCATCGACCACGAGTAAGTAGCCTCCGGCGTTGTACTGCAGCAACTGGATGGCTCGCCTCACCATGTCCGAAAGACTGGGCTGCTGGCCTCGCTCTTCCACCTGATTTGCGAACGCGAGATCGTTGTTGCTGAAGACGCCGAAAAGTTTCGACCGGCGCCACGCTGGAACCGCTTCCAAATCCGTGCGTGTGCGGACGATGTCGAATCCGTTGCCACGAAGCTCCAGCAACAGATCGCGCGTGTCTTGTCTCTCGCCGCCTTTTGTGGCCGGAATAAATTGCGCCGCGCCACCGCCCATTGCGATGTCAATGTTTGCGCGGTCCACAAACTCGGCGGCGATTTTCTCCGGGTCGTTCGGGTCTCCTGTGTGCGCGTAGAACGCTGCGCCTGTGGGGTCGGTGAGCTTTGCGTCTGTGACCAAGCCTGTGGCTCGTCCGTATTCGCGCGCCAGCTCAATGATACTCTTGAGCGGTTTGCCTTCGGCGTTGACCGCGATTGCGCGATTGGTTACACGCTCACCGGTGGCGATCGCGCTTGCGGCGGCCGCCTGATCGGGTGCAGCGAAGTCCTTCGAGTAATTCATCACCAGCGCGGCGTACGGCATGGAGTCCACATTTAGACGCGTGCCCGCTCCACCGGCGTAGGTGCGAGTAGGCGCCAGCCTTGCAGGCGAAAGCCCCTCTCCGACAAATAAGATAATGCCGAAGGGCTTTCGGATGACCCAGTGTTGAAAATAAATGACACCCACTCCCACGAAAGCGAAGAGACAGACGAGAGCCAGCAACTGATTGCGCCACTTCATTTTCCCCCTTTGTAACGGCGGTCTTCGACGGCTGCAAATGTTCTAAAATTCGACAGAAACAAAGAACTGCTTGTCCACGTTCTCGTTCATCGGCAAAGTGCGGGAACATGGCTGGCCCGGTGATGCTCATCATTCGCGATGGATGGGGCATCAATCCCGACGGTCCCGAGGAGCGCAAAGAGAACGGCAACGCAACCCTGCTCGCATCCACGCCGTTTCACGATCATCTGTATGGCGATTATCCCTGGTCGCAATTGAGCGCCAGCGGTACGGACGTTGGGTTACCGGAGGGACAGATGGGGAACTCGGAAGTTGGCCACCTTAATCTCGGAGCTGGCAGGATCGTTTATCAGGATCTCACCCGGATTAATAAAGCCATCGCTGATGGCGAAATGGAACGCAATCGTGTTTTGGAGGACGCCCTTACTGCTGCGCGCGGACATCGGATACATCTCCTCGGGTTGGTTTCCGATGGCGGCGTACACAGCCATTACTCGCACATGATCGCGCTGGCGAACGCCGCGCATGCAGCAGGAGTTACGGAAATTTTCGTGCACGCGTTCACCGATGGACGAGACACGTCGCCCACTGGCGGCGCGGGTTTTTTAAGAACGTGCGAAAAGGAACTCAGGAACAGCGGCGCCAGGATCATCACCGTGGTCGGGCGCTATTACGCGATGGATCGCGACCGCCGGTGGGACCGCACAAAAAAAGCATGGGACGCAATCGTTCTTGGTCGCGGTGAATTTTGCGAATCATCACCCGCTGCCGCTGTGGAGCGACAATACTCGTTTGGCAAGACCGACGAATTCATGCCTCCGCTCGTGTTCGCCTTTCCGAACGAACAGCGGATCGGCGACAGCGATACGGTTTTGTTTTTTAACTTTCGCGCCGACCGTGCCCGCCAGCTCTCACAGGCGTTTTTGCTAAAAGACTTCGACGGGTTCGATCGCGAAGTGTGGCCGCAAGTTCATTTCGTCTCGCTCACTCGGTATGATGTTCGGTATTCTTCTCCGTTCATCTTCGCGCCTCAAGAACTCAAACACATTTTAGGGGAGATCGTGAGCGCTGCCGGCAAACGGCAATTGCGCATTGCCGAGACGGAGAAGTACGCACATGTGACTTACTTTTTTAACGGCGGAATCGAAAAGTCCTTTCCTGGTGAAGACCGCAAACTCATTCCTTCGCCCAAAGTCGCCACTTACGATTTAAAACCGGAGATGAGCGCGTTCGAAGTCACCGACGAACTACTCGCACACATGGCGGACTACGATTTGATCATTTTGAACTTCGCCAATCCCGATATGGTGGGTCACACTGGCGTTGTCGAGGCTGGGATCAAAGCGGTGGAGACAGTCGACACATGCTGCGCCCGCATCATTCCAAAACTTCTTGAACTCGACGGGAAAGCGTTGGTTACGGCAGACCACGGCAACTGTGAGCAAATGCGTAACCCCGATGGCTCGCCACACACCTCGCATACCAGCTACCTTGTGCACTTCATTTACGTTGCCAACGACGCCGCGAAGTTCCGCTGCCAGGACGGCATTCTGGCGGATATCGCGCCGACTCTTTTATTTCTGCTCGGCTTGCCGCAACCGAAAGAAATGACCGGGCACAACTTGCTCGTGCCAGTCTAGCGAGAGTTCTCGATTAAAGTTCCGTGTTCCCGCCACGGCGATTCGGTGCAAGACGTGAAGGCGATTGGCGGCTGTGGCGTCGCGCCAAATTGGTTTGCGAACGAGTATGAGTGTACCGTTTGATTCGACCAGAGCGCCCCAGCCAACTGGCACTTCCGATTCGCAGAATAATTGCTCGGGCAGCACGATAAAAAACAAATTCGCGCAGCGATAGCGAATTAATTTCTCGAACTTTGTGCAATCGTACAGCCGATTTTGCAGCGTTCGCAACTCACGAGCGAGGCGCGCGTAACCGCGGTGGCCGATCGCGCTGAAGTTCTCGGAATCAAACTCCGGGAAAAGCGAATCGCCGTTGTGCAGGTTTGGATAATGCGTGCGGAGGCGTGCTTCGAGAATCTGGCGGCGATTACAGATCGCTTCGAGTCGCCGGCGCGCGGCCTCGCTGTGACAATTGTCTCGTCGCAAATCGCACAGCGCCTGTTTGCATTCGAACACCGCTGTTGATCCAATTTGCTTTGGGACAGACCGATAGCCGGCCACGTCGGCGCGATATCGGCATCGGGGTAAAGTCACTTCCATCGCACACGCGGAAAATCCGTGCGTCTGCGCCCAAATAAACGCGAACTGCTTGAGCCTGGCGTGTTGTGTTGTTTCGCCGTGGCGGCTTGTTACTCCCGCAGCCATTTCGCAAGTTCACGTGCCCAGTACGTGACGATGATGTCTGCGCCAGCGCGTTTAAGCGCCGTCATGATCTCGAGAACGGCGGTGCGCTCATCGAAGATCCCTTTCTCGGCCGCAGCTTTGACCATGGCGTACTCACCGCTGACGTGATAGACGGCGGTTGGTTTTCCGAAACGTTCACGCACGCGCCACAGGATGTCGAGATACGGCAGGGCAGGTTTCACCATCACAATGTCCGCGCCTTCCTCAACATCCAGCGCCGCTTCGCGCAGCGCTTCGTTTGCGTTCGCAAAATCCATTTGGTACGAACGGCGGTCGCCGAACTGCGGCGGGCTTTCCGCTGCCTCGCGAAACGGCCCGTAAAACACCGACGCAAATTTCGCGGCGTAACTCATGACGCCTGTTTGATCGAATCCGCTCGCATCGAGCGCCTCGCGAATCGCGCCGATGCGGCCGTCCATCATGTCGCTCGGCGCCACAACGTCCGCGCCGGCGGCAGCGTGAGAGAGCGCCGTCTTCACCAAAAGTTCGACGCTTTCGTCGTTCAGGACATGAAAATGGTCGCCGTCAATTCGGGCGATACCACAATGGCCATGGCTCATGTATTCGCAGAGGCAAACGTCGGTGATCGCGATCAATTCCGGACATTTCGATTTGATTGCTCTGAGCGCTTCTTGAATCACTCCGTCTTCTGCGTAAGCGCCGCTTGCCTGCTCATCTTTGCGTGTTGGAATTCCGAAAAGCAGTATCGCTTGCAGCCCGAGATCCCGAGCTCGGCGCGCTTCATCGACAACCCCTTTCAACGGCAACTGGAAAACTCCCGGCATACTGGCGACAGGCCGGCGCTGGTCCAGTTTTTCGCTCACGAACAGCGGCAAAACAAAATCGTGAATGGTCAAATGCGTCTCACGGACGAGGTTCCGCAGGGCAGGGGAGCGCCGCAGGCGACGCGGCCGATGGACCAATCTTCTCACATGGCGAGGCTACCCGCGCGGCGCAATTGTCGCAAGCCGACCGTGCTGTCGGGTGCGTGACGATGCTTGACGGCGCGGAGCGTTGGGTGTCTGCATCTTAGCCGTGGCGCGTCGCTCCGATTATTTGGTGATGGATGTCAGTAACTCGTATGCAAAACTTGCGTTCGCATCGAGAGAGCGAGTCTCCAATCCTGCGCGGGTCCCTACATCGGAGCTTTCAAGCAGTGTGGTCGCTGAATTTTTGAGGCAGCGACAGGTAAAAAAACTCGTCGTCTCATCGGTGGTGCCGACAAAAAACTCTGCGATCTCGAAGGCCGCGCGCAACAAAGCGCAAGTGCTCTGGCTGGATTGGAAACTGAAGCTGGGTGTCACGATTGATTATCCCAAACCCGAATCGATCGGCGCGGATCGCCTGGCGAACGCCGCAGCTGTTAGCGAACTTTATGGATGTCCTGCCATCGTCGTGGACTTCGGCACAGCGGCGACGTTCGATGTGGTTGTCGAAGGACGCAGGTACATCGGCGGCATAATTGCGGTGGGACTCGAAGCGATGACGAATTTTCTTTATCAACGGACGGCGCTGCTCCCGCGGCTGTCACTGAAAGAGCCACACCGTGCCGTCGGTAAATCAACTGTTGAGGCAATGCGGTCCGGCGCAATCTTCGGTTACCGTGGATTGGTTCGCGAGATTCTGGCGCAAATCAGAGCAGAGCAGTTTTCGCGCAAAAAAGTTGTTGTTGTCGCGACCGGCGGTTATGCGCGCCTTATTGCCAATCAACTGCCGGAGGTTGCGGCGATTCATCCGCACCTGACTCTCGAAGGATTGCGGATCGTTGGGAACTTGAATTAACCACCAAGACCGCGACCGCTCGCGTGGGCGCCGGAGGAGGCGTTTGGCGCTTATGCACAAGAAAAATGTTTTTCCGAACTGGACTGAAAATCTTTGTGCTGAACACAATTTCGACTTGTCAGGAGTGCCAATCAGGGCTTGAATCGGTGGTTCATGAGAATCTGGAAGATCGCTGCGATCGCAGCGCTGGGGCTTACCTCATTTGCTGCGGACAATGTTGCGCCGACCAAAGCGGAGTTGGAGGAGATGTACAACACCGCGTACCGCGCGTTCGACGCGGGCAAATTTCCGGAGGCGCTAAAACAACTCGACGCCATTGACGCGCGCCAACCCGATCTTGCCGCGTCGAAGAACCTGCGCGGCGTCATCCTCATGCGGCAGGGCAACTATGATCAGGCTGAAGCTGCATTGACCGAAGCGGCACGGATCGATCCTAAGTTTTGGAATGCGCGCTTTAACCTGGCGGAGATCCCATTTCTCAAAAAAGATTGGCCAGAGGCCAGAAAACGTTTCGAGCAATTGCTCTCCACCGGTGGGTCCGATCTGGCAAAGGAAGCTTCGCAGCTGATCCAATACAAGATCTTGCTGACCTATCTAATGGAGGGCAAAAGCAACATGGTCGATTCCATTCTGGCCAAACTCGAGCTTTCGCCCGATACGCCGGCTGTTGATTATGTGAAGGCAGCGGTCGCGTTTCAACAGAAGAACCAAGCGGAAGCGAAGGATTGGATCAGCGCGGCGGAAAAGAATTACTCACCGCAGCTAAACAAGCTTTTCGTGGAATCGCTGTACGAAGTCGGTTGGATGGAAAAACCATCTGGCCAACGGCGAGCTTCGTTACCGCTCATGACGGCGGCCGAACGCACAGAAAAGACGAAGGCGTTTGCGCGTTCAAAATTCGAGCAATCGCAGCAGGCGTTTCAGCAGCGCGATTTTCCTGCGGCGCTGAAACTGGTGGACGAAGCAGACAAGATAGATCCCAATCAACCAGCGACCCTAAATTTGCGAGGCGAAATTCTGATGCAGCAGGGGAAATTCGACGATGCCGAGGTCGCTTTCAAAAAGGCCGTGAAGTTGGATCCGAAACTTCAAAATGCGCAATTCAATCTCGCGCAAATTCCATTCAAAAAGAAAGAGTACGCAAAAGCGCGCGACCGGTTGGAGACATTGTATAAACGCATACCGGGCGGCGACAAAAACCAGGCGGCCGCGTTGCTCAAGTTCAAAATTTACATGACCCTTTTGATGGAGGGCAAAGAGAGCCGGGCGCATTCGATGATGGAGGAATTCCAATTCACGGGTGACACCCCCGCGCTCTATTACGCGCAGGCAGGATGGGAGTACAAGCACAATAATGCGCAAAAGGCCGAGGAATGGACCAATTCTGCCAATAAGATTTATTCGCCGGCGCTCAACAGCGTTTTTGCTGACGCTTTCTACGATGTCGGATGGTTGCAGAGACCGGAAGGCACAACTGCTCCTGCGATCGCGTTTGACACGGGCAACGTCGCAACGGCACAGACGGACGGTAGTCCGGCGGTTGAGCCGAGCCCAATCCCAGACAAAGGCCTTGCCGCCAACAAACAGGGTGGGACCCTTGACCTGGCGCCGTCGGCAAGTGCGCCAGACGCCGGAATGGACCTTACCAGCGCCGAAGCGACAACTAACCAGAACAGTCCGGCCGAGCCTGCGCCCGAGACCAGAGCGCCGGCGGAGCAGTCAGTGGCGCAATCCCCTGCAACCAGCGGCGAATCAACAACTGCGTCGCAGCCTGCCGCGCCTGAAACGGCGAGCGCATCGACTGTTTCCAGCAATCAAAATCAAACTGAACAAAAGCCCACAGTCCAAACAAGTCCTCCCGAACAGGCAAGCGTAGGGACAGCGCCGGCCAAAGCCTCATCGTCATCAACCGTTGCTGGCGCGTCGAGCCGCAGGCTGTGGATTGTTGGCGGACTACTCTTGGCGGCCGTGGTCCTGATAGGCTTGGCTATCCTGCCTGTACTTCGCCGGGGGTACAAGTTCACCGTCCCGGACCCCTCGCGGTCGCAACCGAGTGCCGACACTGCGGTTTTAAAAGCGACAACAGCGCCAGTCCACACGACTGGTGTGCAAGGCAACGGCTTCACCGGAGGACCACGTCAGGTCTCGCTGCAGCTTAAACCGTGGAACTCTCCTGTGCGGCAGAGCGCGTTACCGTTAGCGAAGGCAGGCGGTGCTTTTAATCGGTTGAAAAGCGCGAAGCCGAACCCTTCACCACCTCCTGTTCCTGTTGAGCCGCAACGTGAGGAATCAGCTTCAGTAGCGGAGCCATTCTTTGAAGCGGTAGGCCCAGTGGTGGCAGCTGTTGAGCCCCAAAGTAAAGAATCAGCTTTAGTGGCCGAGCCGTTCTCTGAATCGGTAGGACCAGAGCTGGCAGCTGTTAAGCCACAACCTGAAAAATCAGCTTCAGTGGCCGGGCCATTCTTTGAGTCGGTCGGCCCAGTGCTCGAGCAAGCACCCGGGGTTGTGCCAGCAGTTGCTAAGCAGGAAATTGGACTGGATGGTTCCGAACCGGTCATTGATTTTGCCGAAGCCTCTACGACTAAGCCGCGATTAGTAGAGAATGAAATTCTGAAGGTTCCGGAGGAGCCCGTGCTCGCCGCCGAAGAGGCCGACAAATTTTCCGAGCATCCAAGAGAAGACGCTATGGCTTATGAACAACCGAGCGAGATCTTCGCCAGCGGGGCCGAGTATGCGTGGCCCGGTACGGAAGCCGCGGCGGAGTTAACAGCTAGCCCCATTGGGAACGATCAACCGCACGAACCGATTTTTGCCGAACGTGAAGCTATTGTTGAGCGCGAGAATTTTCCGGAGCGTGAGCCCTTTACAGAGCATGAAGCTCCAGTTAACGATCTCATTGCCGAACGCCCGTCTGATTTCCAGCCTCCGCCTGCTATTCCCGCCTTTCCGAAACCAACTACACCTGCAACCATGCCTGAAACTACCCAAACTCCGCCAGCTCCGATAGCCAAAGCCCCGGTACCACCTGTGCCTAAACAGCAAACGCAACCGCAAGCGCCGGTACCCGCAGCCGGGATGCAAACCTCTGTGCAGCTTACTTTCTCGTTCGAGATAGCAGCGATGCAGTTAACGCCGAGCTTTAAAATGGGAGTGTTGAAAGTCCGTCCCATATCGAAGCTCGTCACGATGCGTTTGCCTTCACCTCAACGCGCGCAATCTCCGTTGAATTTGCAGGTTGCCTTCGAAGTCGTGAAAATTCAGCCCGTCGCGGGGGCGCTCGGCACCATTCGCGTGGTTCCGTCCCAGCAACAACGGCCCGCCATGGGCGGCATGCCTTCGTTTGCAGTCGCCGGATTGCAAGTCGTGCCGAATTCTGAAACTGCGCCGGTTCAACTCACCCCGTCGGCGCAGGGGCGCGCATCGGTATTCATTACCGTGCCATTCCAGATCAGCACGCTCGAGTTTTCTCCGACGCTCGAAATTGGATCGGTTACACTGAATTCAAATTCGAAGCAGGTCGTTGTCCAGTTGCCAGGGACCGGGCCCGGTCCAGTCGAAGGCGCGCCAATGTTCGAGATCTCTAATCTCGAGCTGAACGAAGGCGGGGAGATCGTGATGATGCAACTGAACCTGCTTGGCGGGCCGAAGCGCGCGTAACAGACGCCGAGCTCGATCAAGTCTGGCTGGCCAAAAATCAGCGCCAGTTTAGCGAACGCAATTGCTTCGGAAGAAACTCGCCATTTTTCCGGATCAATTTCCCATCGAAATAAATTTCGCCGCCGCCGTAATCGGGACGCTGAATGCTGACCATATCCCAGTGAACCTGGCTTCGGTTTCCATTGTCGGCTTCCTCGTAGGCTTGTCCCGGAGTGAAATGGAATGAGCCGGCGATTTTTTCGTCGAACAAGATGTCGCGCATCGGCTGGAACACTCGCGGATTAAAGCCGAGCGAAAATTCGCCGATGTAACGCGCCCCCGTATCTGAATCGAGAATCTTGTTGAGTTTTTTCGTCTCGTTGCTTGATGCCTCGACGATTTTACCTCGCTTGAAATTAAGCTGGATACCGTCGAAAGCGGTGCCTTGATAGATGCTCGGCGCGTTAAAGGTGAGTTGGCCTTCCACCGAATCCTTCACCGGAGCCGTGAAAACTTCGCCATCGGGAATGTTGCGATCACCACCGCAAATGACAGCTGGAATTCCCTTGATACTAAAATTCAGATCCGTGTCGGGACCCTTGATTTGGACGCGGTCCGTTTGTTCCATCAACCCCTTAAGCGCCTTCATACCGGGCTGCAGTTTGCGGTAGTCGAGTGTGCAGACATCGAAAAAGAAGTCTTCAAACGCTTCCGTGCTCATCCCTGCAAGCTGAGCCATCGAGGGTGTCGGCCACCGCAACACAACGCATTTCGTCCGTTTGACGCGCTGATCCTGCACCGGGCGCATCTTTTTGCCGATCAACTGCATCTTTTCCGGCGGCACGTCCGCCAGCTCCGTGATGTTGTGACTGCCGCGCATCGCGATGTATGCGTTCATTTTTTTCATTCGCGCCAGCTCATGGCTGGCCATGATGTTTAGCTGTCGATCGGAGACCTCCAGAGCGAGCGCGCGGTTCACTCGCGCGTGATATACCTGCGCAAACGGAATGCCTCCTGCATTGCGTGCCGCTCGTATCAGCGCGGTAGTCATCTCATCGGGAATGTCGAATGCTTCGATCAAAACCGTCTCGTTGCGTTTTAGGCGAATGGAATATTCCACCAGGAGTTTTGCGAGTTTATCGAATCGCTCGTCGTGCATAGGCGTTTATCATTCCACCAGCCGGGCACGACGCAACTGTAGCCGCTGTCCTGTGGAAGCGGGGTAGAGCGCTATCATCACACCCGAAACATGTCGCTCAGAGAGCGACGGCGGCACTGAGTTTCGCGGCGAATGCGCCATCAAAACCGTCGCGAAAAGGAAGTGAATCTTTTTCCGTTTCCAAGGCCAGGGCCGGCACCTCGGCAAGGAGGCGGCGAACCAGCTGTTCGTTTTCTTCGCGCTCAAGGCTGCATGTGCTGTAGACCAGTATGCCGCCGGGTTTCAACAAGCGGAGTGCAGCGCGCGAGATGATCAACTGTTCGTTGGACATTAGGGTGAAGTCTTCAGTTCTCAGTCGCCATCTCACGTCAATCCGTCGGCGCATGACTCCAGTGTTTGTGCACGGCACATCCACAAGGACCCGATCGAATGGCGCGATTGACAAAATTTCTTCTGGAGGATGATTGCGCGTCCAATCGTGGCGGACAGCACCAACGATGTTCGCGCCTAGCCGGCCGACATTATCGTTCAGAATTTGGAGTCGTTCACGGTCGCGGTCGCAAGCGATGATAACTCCCCGGTTTTGCATGAGTTGCGCGAGATAGGCTGTTTTGCCGCCCGGTGCCGCACACGCGTCGAGGATTCTTTCTCCTGGCTTTGGATCGAGAAGCCGACACGCGATTGCTGTGCTGGGATCCTGAATGTAGCAGTGACCAGAATCGAGAGCGGCCGTTGGCAAAGTGTTGAATCCTACAAAATCTGGGTTGCCAGCTAGCGGTCGTAAGTCCGGGTACAGCTGTAAAAAGGTTTCCGGCTCGGTCTTTATTTGATTAATCCGGCCATACATCGGCGCAGGCCGATTGTTCCATTTGCACAGCTCTTCGGTGTACTCGGCGCCAAAGCGTTGTTGCCACCGTTCGACCAGAAATTGCGGATGAGACGTTCGAACGAACGATGGCTGCGCGTCCGCCTGTGCAAGCAGCTCGCTTCGCTGCCTGGTCGCGGCGCGGAGGATGGCATTGATGATCGATCGCTGCTTTTGCGAGGCTATGGCAACGGTCTCGTGCACGGCTGCGTGCTCAGGCGTTTTGAGCAGGAAAACTTGATACAAGCCGAGTCGCAGGATGTCTCGGACGTTAGTCTCGATGTGCGAAGCGCGCAGACAACCAATCCAAAAATCGAGCAGCGTTAAGTTGCGCAAGACGCCATAGAACAGTTCCAAGACAAACGCACGATCGGAAGGAGTGAGATCCGCGTTGGCAAGAAGCCCTGAGATAATGGAATCAGCGAAACGTTTTTCTGTTCGCCAAAGCCGCAAGGCCGCCAGCGCGGTTTCGCGAGCAGAGCGCGGCGCCATGTTTTCGTTACTGCGGTCTCACGCTCGCGCGTCCAATTGAGTAATAATGGAATCCGAATTGACGCATCGTTTCAGGATCCAACAGATTTCGTCCGTCGAAGACGATCGGCGTCTGCATCTTGTCTTTCAATACCGCGAGGTCCACGTTCGCAAATTCATTCCAGTCCGTGGCGATGATCAGCGCTTCGGCCCCAGCGACGGCTTCCAGAGCCGACGAGGCAAATTCCGCATCGGCAATCGCTTTGATGGCGCGCGCCTTTTGCATTCCCTTTGGATCGTAAGCGGCCACATGCGCCCCTTCGCGCAGGAGCTGTTCCACCAACTCGATTGCAACCGAGGAGCGCACATCGTCGGTATCCGGCTTAAACGTAAGACCCCAGACCGCGATCCGCTTCTCGCGCAACACCCAGAGCGTCTCGCGGATGGCCTTGAGGAAACGCGACTTTTGGCCCTCGTTTATGCGTTGCACTTCTTTGAGCAGAGTGAATGGCGTTCCAAGCTGCTCACTAATCGCGATGAACGCCGCTATGTCTTTTGGGAAACAAGAGCCGCCGTATCCAATTCCAGCGTTCAAAAAATCGCGACCGATTCGGTGATCCATTCCGATCCCGTCGGCGACTTTTCCCACATCGGCTCCGCTCGCTTCGCAAATCCCCGACACCGCATTCATGTACGAAATTTTCAGCGCCAGGAATGAGTTCGCGCAATGTTTAATAAGCTCGGCGCTACTAATGTCGGTCACGAGGATCGGTGCCATGAAGGGCTCATACACTTTTTTCATCAAATCGATCGCCTGTTCGCTTTGCGCTCCGATCACGATCCGGTCCGGATGCATGAGATCGGCCACTGCGCAGCCTTCGCGCAAAAATTCCGGATTGCTGACCACATCAAATTTTGCGCCGTGGCGGTTATATCGCTTGATTGATTCCGCCACTTTTTCGCCTGTCTTCACGGGCACGGTGCTCTTGTCGACGATCACTCGATAATCAGTCAGCACGCCTGCGATCTCCCGCGCAACTTTCTCAACGAAGCTGAGATCGACATCGCCGTCCGGTAATTGCGGAGTCGGGACCGCGATGAAAATGATTTGGGAGCGCTCGACCGCTTCCTGAATGTCGCCGGTGAAATGGAGTCGCTGCGCCGAGACGTTGCGGTGAATTATTTCTTCCAGTCCCGGTTCGTAGATCGGTATCTCTCCGGCTTTGAGCTGTTTCACTTTTTCGGAGTCATTATCGACGCAAATGACGTGATGGCCGACATCAGCGAAACAGGCGCCCGTCACCAGACCGACGTATCCGGAGCCGATAATTGATATATCCATGAATGAGAACGGTGTCGGCGAATCAGCCCCAGCACAAGTGGCGGAATTCAGCCACCAGTTTCACCGCAATTCGCCACTTTTGGATCAGTTGCCCGACGAGTAAGGATCGAAGTTTACATCGAAACCAAATTTCGGGAACGCCTTGAGTGTTATGGTGAACAGGAGACCGTACTCTTTCACTCCCGAGTTATCGCGTATTACTCCGCCGAACGAGGCCACCCAGCTTGTTAGGTCCCGATAAATCGCATAGCGCTGTTCCTGCAGAGTATCGGTGGCGCCTTCATACTGCTCTTGCACGGCAAAGCCCCAGTTCTCGTTAAGGCGAAGGTATCCGCCTACAAGAAACAAGCTGCTATTGTCGAAAAACGGGTTCCCATTCAGATACCGGTGCCCGAGGTTCACTTGCAGATTCGCTAGCGGTTGGACTGTCGCATATGTGTCGACTTCCGTGAAACCTTTCGCGAAAGCGGGCAGCTGAGAATTCACAGAAAAGGACATCCACGGCAGGGGATTAAACCGGATATTGTTGAACAAATTTGAGTAGGCTGTGCGATCGTATGGATTCTCGAAGTTTCTATCGACAAACGTATCCAGTTCAAGCCACGTCACCGTTGAATCGTCCCGCCGGGTTTCCAACTTGTTGCGGACGCCCATGCGCCAGACCGTCCAATCGGCAATCGAATCAATCGGGGTGAACTGTGGAAAATCGATTGCCCGAAGCTGCGTAGACGGTTCAAATCGATCGAATTGCAAAACCGACAGGGGATTAGGTCCGTCTTCTTTCACGTAGGAAAAGTCAGTAAACGGTTGGAACACGTGCATCAATCCGTCTAAACCCCAAGCACGACTTTGCACATCCTCCCATTTTCGAGAGATCTTGAACGAAGCTTCCACGCCCGTATCGAAGACGCTTCGAAACGTATCCCCAGCAAACTTGATGGGATTGGCTGTTGTCGGCGGCGGCAGGACAACGTTGGGCTCGAGCGGGTTTGATGGCGGCACAAATATTGTTGATCCGAGATCCCAAGTCTTGCCGTAGTAGGTGCCTCGATATCCAACCCGGGGCATAACCGACAACCAACCAAAATATGTGTTGGGAAAAGTCAGTTGATGGAACGTGTCGAAACGCTCCGTACCGTAATTCTTGATACCTGAATCTTCAGGGAATTGGAGTCGCAAATTGGCAAAGCCGGTCTCGCCTTCGTAAAATATCGGCCCGCCAAAGAGCGCGTGCCGTTTGATGTCAAGTGCCACTTCCGGTTGGCGTTCCGTAGTGGTGAAGAAATCGTTTGCCTGAAAACGCTCGATCCCGGTGAGGGTGAAAACCGGGTTTACTTTTGTCACCGCGACCACATTGTCTGGAACAGGGTCAATCCGAAATTCTCCCTGAAAAAAGTCCTGCATCACGTACTGGTCACTCAGCTTGGTGATGTTGGCGATGCCATAGATGGAGTCAGTGAAATCCGTGTGGTCCTCGAGGCTAAGCCGGTATCGCGACTCAGGCACACCCGCTCGCGGTATGTCGGTTTGATTGATGTCCGGGTTTTGGTCGTTGATGTAAAAAGTTTTTATCCGCGCCACACTCGTTTTGTCTTTCCCATATTCAATTGTCGGCTCAAAACCGATGGCTGGTCCGCGCCTGCCGAAATAATCCAACCGGAGCCGGGTTTGAATATTGTCTGTGATCGGGAACGTGACCTGCGTAAGAAGCGATGGTCCCCAGGTGCTGTAATATGCTGGGGAGATGGTAAAACTGAACGCGTTGTCGAGCGATTGGTAGAGATACGGAAACCAAAACACCGGCACCTTCCCGACGTATGCGGTGACGTTCAAAAGGATTACGCGATCGTCCTCGTAAACACGAATCTTGTGGGCGTGCAGGTGGAAATCGGGCTTCGACGAATCGTGCGTCGTGAAAGTGCCGCCCTTGATAAGATAGGCATTGTCCCCCTCAATCGAGGTCACATCGTTACCGGCCAGAAAGTAAGGTTGTGACTCCGTCCGTCCGGTGATCGCCCGGATCTTTTTCGTTTCAGTGTTGTAAATTCCGCTGTCGGCGTTGTAGAGGCTTATGTCGCGATAAATTCGGACGTGACCCCTCAACTCCACGTCGTGTGTGGAGGGATTGTACTGTGCGTAGTCGGCGTAAATGTCCGTGTTCCCGACATGAATCGCGACGTTGTCACGGGCGGTCGCCAGGCCGTTTTCATATGTCGTTTGCCCGGTCGAAGTGATTTCAATTGGGGCATTGTCCGGAGTTTTGAATTCTCCGTGCATCCAACCGGCAGTCGCAAGCAGGCCGGCCATCAAGAAAACCAGCGATCGCATGGCAAACACCGAGAGTACTGCAGCAAAGTCCCCCCTGCAAAGGCAAAACCGCCCCACGCAGTAGATAAACGGACGCCAGGCACCCATGATCGGCGGGCGTCTAAAGCGCACCCGAATATTAGTCCCGTGCGACAAGCGTGGTCTTAAGTATAACCAGTTTTATTCTCCAGCGAGTCGATAATCCGCCTATATTCTTCCCAACTTTAGCGAATTGAAAGCTCAAAGCGCAGCATGCCTACGGACGCAATATCCGAAAAAGCTCGGCGCATTTTCGTTCTCGCGGACACGCACAATCGTCTGCCGGAGAGCGTGACGGAGATGGCCAAAGACGCTGATGAAATCTGGCATCTTGGCGATGTTTGCGCGGAAGCGATTCTCGACGAACTGCGGGCGATAGGACCGGCCGTGATCGTTGTGCGCGGAAATTGCGACAGCAATTTCGAGTGGCCGTTGGTTCTCGACGTTGCGCGAGGTGGATTGAAATTTCGCCTGCAACACGTTCCGCCGGATCGACCGCCGGATGATGTCGATGTTCTCCTGCACGGCCACACGCACGTCCCGCGCAACGAAAGGCGCGGTCGCGTCCTGTTTCTCAATCCGGGCTGCGTGACCCGGCCCAACCGCGGTGCACCCCCAAGTGTGGCCTGGCTTCAAATCACGGACGGAAAAATCAATTGGAAACTCGTCCCGCTGCGCTAACGCATCTCTCGCTCGGATTCGCTCTTGATTAAATCAGCGGCAATCGCTTTTCTTCACGAAGATGAGTTCGGCTCTCGATCAAATCTTCGTGCACGGAAAGCGCTTGCTGCTTTCCTGGTTTGCCGGCGCGCCGAATTGGCTAATCCAAATCACGTCTAGCCTGATCAACATTGTCGCGTTGCTCGCCGTATTTCTAACGCTCTTCGCGCTTATGTCGGTGCTGGAGCGGAAAATTTTAGCGCGAATGCAGAATCGCTACGGGCCGAACCGCGTCGGGCCTTTTGGCCTTTTCCAACCGGTTGCTGACGGCATAAAAATGTTGATAAAAGAGGACATCGTACCAGCGCGTGCAGACAAGGTTGTGCATTTTGTCGCTCCAGTCGTGCTCGCCGCGGTGGCCATCCTCACGCTGGGGGTGATTCCGTACGGGCGAAACATGACCGCGTTCACAATTGACGGCGGCATACTCTTTTTCTTCGCTGTGGGATCGGTAACGGAACTCGCGGTGTTCATGGCCGGCTGGGCCAGTAACAACAAATTTTCAATGCTCGGCGCCATGCGCGCGATCGCCCAGATGTTCAGCTACGAATTGCCGCTGATCATCACGGTGCTCCCGGTCGTGATGGTCGTTGGGTCGCTTATGCCGGACAGGATTGTCTTCGCGCAAGGCGAATACACGTTAGGCATCGTGCCGCGTTGGTTTGTCTTCACGCCGTGGGGTGCGGCGGCGTTCATATTGTTTTTCGTCTCCGGCCTCGTGGAATCGAACCGCACACCATTCGATGTCCCCGAGGGTGAATCGGAAATCGTTGCCGGGCACATGACCGAATATTCAGGATTTAAGTACGCCACGTTTTTCTTGGCGGAATATCTCGGGATGTTCGCCGTCAGCGGGCTGGCGGTGACCTTGTTTCTCGGCGGCTGGCATCCGCCCGTGCGCGTGCTTGAATTTGTCCCCTCTTATGTCTGGTTTTTCGCAAAGCTGAGCGCGCTGCTCTTCGTTTATATTTGGCTTCGCGGAACGCTTCCGCGCACTCGCGTCGATCAAATGATGAATGTCGCTTGGAAGTTTATGTTGCCGATGGCGTTCACCTGCGTTATTGCCGCGGCCGTCTGGCATTATGCCGGACGGGGTATGCGCGGCTGGCTGTGGTCGTTGTTCGTAATCGTGGTTGTTTACAGCGCGCTATCGATCCTGCTCGACACGCGAAGGAAATTCGCGCGGCGTGTTTACCGTTTCGCTGAATGAACGGTGCAGTAGTCATTGTGATTTCCGTCTTCACGCTCGCCGCAGCGCTGGCGGCCGCGACGTTGCCAAATCTCATGCACGCGGCCTTCTGCCTGGCGCTGGCGTTGCTTGGTCTGGCATCTCTCTTTTTCCTGCTTGGCGCGGAATTCGTAGGACTTGCCCTGGTGTTCATTTACATCGGCGCAGTGGCGGTGCTGATCGTTTTCACGATTCTTCTGACGCGCCGCGATTCGAAGGAACATTACGGTCTGAACTGGAGCGGTGTTCTCATCGCACTCGCTGTTTTTGCGGGTTTAACCTGGGCGGTTCTAAAGACGCAATCGCTGTCTGTCGTCCCGCCGCACATTAGGGCACTCACGGTTAAGCAAATCGGCCAGACATTAATGACGGGTTACGTGTGGCCATTGCAATGTGTCGGGCTTCTTCTGACCGCTGCCCTCATCGGCGCCCTTGTGCTCGTCATGGAGGAAAAAAAGTGAGGGCGAAGTCTCGCGCGTGGGGAGCGCACAGTTGCACCGTGCTGGTTTCCGTATTCTGCGGAAACGAACTTCTTCGACGTATAGTTTGTTTGCGGTGTGACATTGAAAGTTCGCGATCGCCTAGAGTCGATCGCCAGCACGCCAGAGGCGAGCGCTCCCCAGACGCCGGATATACCGCATCATGACACCTACACTCCAAGCTTTCCTCATCGTTTCCGTGGCCCTGTTTTCCATCGGCTTGCTTGCTGCATTAAGCCGGCGTCACGCGATTTTTATCCTGATCGGGATTGAGATGATGCTTGCGGCTGCGAACTTGAATTTCATTGCGTTCTGGCGCTTTGCTCCGCCGCCGCATCCGCCAACCGGGGTGATGATAGCAATCTTTTCCATCGCCATCTCTGCAGCCGAGGCCGCTGTTGGCCTCGCGATGGTTATTGCCGTTTACCGGCATTACCGGACAACGAACGTCGATCAATACGACCAGCTCAAAGGATGAATCCAGGGATCGTTAGTAATCTCTGGCTGTTGCCGGCGGTACCATTTGCGGCAGCGGTCCTGATTTTGAGCTTGGGGAAATCGAAGCGCAAAAGCGCGGTCGTACTCGCAATCGGTGGCCAAATCGTAGTGCTGGCAATCTCGATCGTGGCGTTCCTTCAGACACTGCAAACCCACGGCTTCCGAGCAGTCCAGAATTTCACATGGTTCGCGTTCGGCGACCAAACCCTTCGGCTCGGATTTGTTCTCGATCCGCTCGCGGCAGCCATGCTGGTGATGATCTCACTAGTCAGCCTGTGCATTTTTGTCTTCAGCGTCGGCTACATGGCTGATGACAAAAATTTCACCCGTTTCTTTGCGTATTTGTCGTTCTTCTCCGGCGCGATGCTCGGCGTGGTTATCGCGAACAGCTTGCTGCTGCTTTTCATGTTTTGGGAACTCGTAGGGCTCGCCTCGTATTTACTCATCGGCTTCTGGATCGAGCGACCGAGCGCCGCAGCGGCAGCAAAGAAAGCATTCATCACGACGCGCATTGGCGACATGGGTTTTTTTCTCGGAATGCTCTGGCTCTACAATCGCAGTGGCACACTGCTTTTCTACGATGGCGGCCGCGGATGTCTTGAAAGCGGGGGCCTGGCTTTACTTGGCGCAAGTCCCGCAATCGCGGGATTCATCGCGCTTCTGATTTTCTGCGGCGCAGTTGGCAAGTCCGGACAATTCCCACTGCACGTCTGGTTGCCCGACGCAATGGAGGGTCCTACCCCGGTCAGCGCACTCATCCACGCGGCCACCATGGTCGCCGCGGGTGTGTTTCTCGTCGCACGCGTTTATCCGCTGTTTTCGTTAGGCGCGATCAACGGCGTGACGTCCTCGCTCACTGTCGTTGTCTGGATTGGAGTAACTACAGCGCTCATGGCTGCGCTCATCGCCATCGCGCAAGCCGACATCAAACGCATCCTGGCTTACTCAACCGTGTCGCAGCTCGGTTTAATGATGGTCTCGTTAGGCGTCGGTGGTGTGGCGGCTGGAATCATGCATTTACTCGCACACGGTTTTTTCAAAGCGCTTCTGTTTCTCGGCTCTGGCTCGGTGATTCACGGATGCCGTGGCGAACAAGACATCCGCAAAATGGGCGCCCTACGGGGCCTGATGCCGGTGACGTTTGGGACGTACGCCATCGGTATGATGGCGTTGAGTGGCGTCCCGCTCTTCTTCTCCGGTGGCTGGACCAAGGAGGAAATTCTTCACGCCACCGCGCATTGGCCGCGATCCCATGCACCGTATTACCTGATGCTGGCCGGCGTCGTTCTCACGGCGCTCTATATGACCCGGCAAATGATCTACGTCTTTTTCGGGGATCGCCGGAGCGCCGCCGAGCATGCCCACGAGAGTCCGCGTGTGATGACCATGCCGCTCATTGTGCTCGCGATTGGTGCAGTTTTCCTGAGCGTCGTGCTCACTACCGCCTGGCCATGGCTGCATGGTTATCTGATGGGTGAACCGGTTCATTTCGACATTGCACACCTGATTCAGCCCATGCTTTTCATTTCGCTCGTGCTTGTCGGCAGTGGGATCGCGCTGGGTATCTGGTTCTATCGCAAAGCTGGCGCGCAGAATCGAGATCGACCCGCTGAAGTTGATCCGCTCGAGTACGCGCAACCGGCGTTGTTCCGGTTCCTCGCAAACAAGATGTGGATCGATGAACTGTATGCGCGGACGATCATCGCTTTTGCATGGGCCAGTGCGCGTTTGTCCGACTGGATGGATCGTTATTTCTGGGATGGTTTGGTGCGCGGCTTCGGCGCAATCGGACAGTTCTTTGGAATGTTTACAGCCGATGTGGACGAGCGCGGTATCAATGCCGGAGTGGATGAAACGACAGTTGGCGCTCGCGGTTTGGGCCGTCTGTTGTCCGGCGCGCATTCTGGACAGATTCAAATTTATCTCGGCGTCGTGGCTGTTGGGATGTTGGCGCTGCTTCTTCTCTACGCATGGTTGGCTTAGTCACGGCGATTATTTTGATTCCGCTGCTCGGCGCGGTGGCCGTGTGTACATGGCCGCAAAAGAATGGCCGCCCGGTTGCGCTAATGTTTAATATCATCTCTGCCGGATGCGCTCTGGCGCTGTGGCGGAATTTCGATGCCAGTGCGACTGGACTCCAGTTCGTGGAACGGCATGCGTGGATTCCCGCTATCAACGCCGAATATCTGGTCGGCGTCGATGGCCTGAGCCTGCTGCTCGTATTGCTCACCTCCCTGATCATTCCATTCGCATTCCTTGCGCAACCCGCTCCTGATGGAAGCCGCGCGTTCTACGCGATCATGTTCGTCATGCAGTCTGCGCTCTACGGCACGTTCACCGCACAGAATTTCGTTCTCTGGTTCCTGTTCTACGAAATGAGTCTGATCCCGGGTTTTCTGCTGATCAAAATCTGGGGCGGTGAAAATCGCGATCGCGCCGCGACCAAGTTTTTCCTCTACACGTTTCTCGGAAGCGTTGCCATGTTGCTTTCGTTTCTGGGGATTTATTTAGCGAAGGGCACGTTCGACTTTGCTGCTCTGGCGAGTCTTGGAAAGAGCGGATTGCTGACGGGAAATCTCGCCTGGCTCGCTTTTGCCGGAATTTTTATTGGCCTTGCGGTGAAGGTGCCGCTTTTTCCGTTCCACACCTGGCTGCCGGATGCCTATCAAACTGCGCCGACAGGTGTATCGATGGTGCTCACTGGCGTGCTATCGAAAATGGGCGTTTACGGGTTCGTGCGCCTGTTGCTTCCGTTGTTCCCTAACGAGATCAAAATCATCGGTCCGTGGCTGCTTGCGTTGGTGGTTTGCTCGATCGTGTTCGCTCCGCTGGCTGCGTGGGCGCAGCGCGATTTGAAACGAATGATCGCCTATCTTTCGATCAACCATCTCGGCTACTGCATGCTGGGTCTTTTTGCGCTGGCCGCATCACCCGTTGTTGCTACGACGATCGACACGCAGGCGGCGCTGAGTGGCGTGTTCATGCAAATCTTCAATCACGGCATTACCGCGGCGACGCTCTTCTACTTTGTGGGCTTGCTGGAACAACGGCGCGGTCTCCGTGGCATCGACGATTTCGGTGGCCTGATGCAGCGGACACCGCTGCTCTGCGGTTGGATGAGTGTGGCCATGTTTTCGTCGCTCGGTTTGCCGGGGTTGAACGGATTTGTTGGCGAGTTTTTGATTTTCAAAGGCTCATTCGCGATGGCAGCCGCATTCACAGCCATTGCTGTGGTGGGCCTTCTCGTCACAGCGATCGTTTTTATGCGAGCGATGCAATCGCTGTTTAGCGGACCGCTTGCAGAAAATTGCAGCGCGTTTCCTGATCTTTTGCAAAGGGAAAAACTTGTCGTGGTTCCCGTAACACTGCTCATGTTCGCCATCGGCATCGTGCCGCAATTCATGTTCAACATCTTTAATACGACCGTCGTTCAGATGGCGCGGCTGTTCGGTTGAGATTCATCGCGAATGAGCAAAGAGATCATTCCTATCGAGCGTGTGGTGCAATCGATTCGCTGGTTTCGCGACCAGAAGGTGCTGCTCGATTCTGATCTCGCTGCGTTATACGCCGTGACCACTGGGAATCTGAATAAAGCGGTCAGCCGGAATCGAGACCGATTCCCATCAGATTTCATGTTTCAACTTGGCGCCGAGGAGGCGGAAGATTTGATATTCCAAATTGGAAGATCAAAGGGGCGTGGTGGTCGGCGTCATCGCCCCTACGCGTTCACTGAACAAGGAATCGCGATGCTCTCAAGCATTTTGAACAGCGATCGGGCTATAAGAGTGAACATCGCCATCATGCGAGCGTTTGTGAAGTTGCGCCAGATGCTTGAGACGAATCGCGAGTTAGCACGAAAATTTTCCGAACTCGAAAGGCGCGTCGGAAAACACGATCGGGATATCGCGGCGATCCTCGAGGCGATCCGCCAATTGATGACCCCGCCGGAGAAGCCGCAGCGCGAGATCGGATTTCATGTTCGCGAGAACGCAGCGCGTTACCGGATACGTAAACGCGCATGATTGCTTGGACGATTTACATCACGTTCGGCGGCGCGGTGCTGCTGCTTGTTTCGCCGCGAGTATTTGCTCGCTGGATTGCGCTGCTGGCAACAATCGCAGGCTTAGCGCTTGGTATGATCGTGTTCGTCGGCACGCCGATTCCAGATCTGGCGCATTTTACAACAATCGTACGCGTGCCGTGGGTTCCGGCGCTTGGGATGAATTACCACCTCGCGCTCGATGGCGTGAGTCTGACGATGGTTCTTGTCACTGGCATTTCAGCGGTAAGCACGGTGCTGTTTTCATGGGATGTGGAACATCGGCAGAACGAATTTTTTTTCTGGCTTTTGCTGGTGGTGGCTGGGTGCTACGGCGTCTTCCTTAGCGCGGATCTGTTTTTGCTGTTCGCGTTTTACGAGTTGGTGATTGTCCCGAAATATTTTCTCATCGCCATCTTCGGTTCGACCAACAAGGAATACGGCGCGATGAAGCTCACCCTGTATTCCTTCTTCGGCGGGATGTTCGTGTTTATTGGAATACTGGTCGCCTATGTCAGTGGGGGATCGCTGGACCTCAATCAGTTGTCGCAGTTCGAATTTTCACCACAACTGCAATCGTGGGCGTTTCCGGTGTTGTTTCTCGGCTTTGCTGTGCTGGCCGGCATCTGGCCGCTGCACACCTGGGCGCCGACTGGTCATGCCGCTGCGCCGACTGCAGGTTCGATGTTGCTCGCGGGAATTGTGATGAAGCTAGGCTCGTACGCCGCTCTGCGCGTCGCGATGAATCTTTTTCCGCAAGGATTTCAGATGTGGAGCAAATGGATCGCTGTGCTGGCAGTAATAGGAATCGTGTATGCCGCAGCAGTGGCTCTTCGTCAACGTGATCTGAAATTCGTAATCGGCTATTCGAGCGTGAGCCACATGGGCTTCGTGCTACTGGGTTTTGCCACGGCCAACGCGCTCGGCGTTTCCGGCGCAGTGCTGCAAATGTTCTCTCACGGCGTTATCGCGGCACTCTTGTTCGCCGTCGCCGGACGCATGATCTACCGGCGCACGCACACGCGCGAACTCGACGCGCTTTCTGGAATGAATCTGAGCCACGCAATGCCCTTCGCGGCTTTCACTTTCGTGGTCGCCGCGGCTGCCTCAATGGGCATCCCGGGTTTCAGTGGATTCGCGGCCGAAATCACGATTCTTATTGGCGCATGGAAAACTTATCCGATTGCCGTTTGGATCGCGGGAGTTGGGATAGTTCTTGTCGCTGCGTTCACGTTGCGGGCGTTAAAGCTTGCGTTCTTCGGTGAGAAAGGTGTCCAAGCCGAAGTTACAACCGTAAGTCGGGAAGAGTTCAACCCGATCACGATCCCGGAGAAAATCGGCGCCTGTATGCTGATGCTCACCACACTCGCCGTTGGCGTTTATCCGAAAATGTTGCTCGACCGCATCATGCCGGCTGTCGAAACCATGAGGTTTTTGAAATGAAACGCGCGCCTCATCTTCAACGCTGCAACGCTTCAGTCCTTTAACGATGTCTTATCTCGAGCTTCTCAAACTCGCATCGCCTGAAGCGGTGGCAGTTCTAACCGCGCTGGTTGTGCTTTCGGTCAGTCTCGTTGCGAAACGGGCAGCGGCAGCCTGCGCGTTTGTTGCGGCATTGGGAATTGTGATCGCAATCGTGGCAGTCCTGCGTTTGCCCGGCAATGAGACGCTGTTTGGCGGAATGCTGGTGGTCTCGCCGCTGACGTCATTGTTCAAGATTATTTGCCTCGCGCTCGCATTTTTCACGATCCTGCTGACGCAGGCAGAAAAGGCACCGCGTCATCCCGGCGAATATCTGGCGCTTATTCTTCTGGCAACGGTCGGCCTGATGCTGCTCGTCGGGAGTGAAGAACTGTTGATGATTTTCATCGGTCTCGAGTTGCTCGGACTGTCGCTTTACGTCATGACCGCATTCGATAAAACGGACGTGCACTCAGCCGAAGCCGGGCTGAAATATTTTATGTTCGGCAGCACGTCGAGCGCGTTCACACTCTTCGGGATCAGCCTGATTTATGGGACGTCAGGTGCAACCGGTCTCGCCGCGATTTCAACTAAGTTGGCAACAATGTCAGTCGAGCCGCTGCTTGCGGTTGGAATCGTCATGACGCTCGTCGGCTTTGCATTCAAGATCGCTGCCGCGCCGTTCCATCTTTGGGCGCCTGACGCTTATCAAGGCGCGCCTGTTCCGAGCGCGGCGTTCATTGCTTCGGGTTCGAAGGTCGCGTCGTTTGTTGTGCTGGGAAAAATCGTGCTGGTAGGCTTTGCGCCGGTGCACGGCAGCGCTGGATGGCACGCAATGGTGGCCGGTTGGTCGCCTGTGCTTGCGGCGCTAGCGGCGTTATCGATCGTAATTGGCAATCTCGTCGCACTTGCGCAATCAAACGTGCGCAGACTGCTTGCTTACTCCGCGGTCGCACACGCGGGTTACACGCTGATCGGCTTCGTCGCCGGCGACCGTGAAGGATTTTCCGCGGCCTTGTTCTACACGACGGTTTATGCAATCACGCTTGTTGGCGCGTTCGGCGTTGTCGGCGTCGTGCGGCGCGAAACCGGTGGCGACAATTTCTCGAACTTTTTTGGCCTAGCTTCCCGTTCTCCGTTGCTCGCGGGATGCATGTCGGTCTTTATGTTGTCGCTCGCAGGAATCCCGCCGCTCGCTGGATTTTTCGGAAAATTCTATTTGTTCAGCGCCGCGCTGCACGCTGGCGCAAATCACGCGCTTCTTTGGCTTGTCGTGCTTGGGCTCGTCGGCAGTTTCGTCTCGCTGTATTATTACCTTCTCGTGTTGAAAGCGATTTTTGTCGATGCACCGTCGCTTGCGGTAGCGGAACCGATGGCGCGTATGCGATTCGATTCTGTGCAGGGAGCTACGGTCACTCTGCTCGCCGCAGCGGTTGTTTTGCTCGGGGTAACGCCGAACGTTTTGGCATCGCGCATTCTGGCCGCGATTCCGTAAGATATTTCAGAAAAATGCAATTAACGCTTGACCCGCGCACCGTAAGTTTTGCATCAAAAGTAATAGACCCAATTGCGAAGTTGGTGATGTAAAGATGGGCAGCATCAGCGAGTTCATTGAGCGCCATTTCCGGCATTTCAACGCGGCGGTGCTGAAAGACGCAGCCGACGCCTATATTGCGCATCTCGATCGTGGCGGAAAGATGATGATTACGCTGGCGGGCGCGATGAGCACCGCCGAACTGGGGGTATCGCTCGCTGAAATGATCCGCCGTGACAAAGTGCACGCCATCACCTGCACCGGTGCGAACATGGAGGAAGATCTGTTTAATCTCGTCGCGCGCAGCAAATACGAACGGATTCCCAACTATCGTGAGCTAAGTCCGCAACAAGAGCAGGAGCTGCTGCGGCGGCATCTCAATCGCGTCACTGATACTTGCATTCCCGAAGAGGAAGCGATGCGGCGGATTGAGCGGGTGGTGCTCGACGAGTGGGTGGCCGCTTCGGAGAACAACGATAGAAAATTTCCCCACGAGTTCCTGTACAAAATCTTGCGCGAGTGCCGTCTCAAACAATTTTACGAAATCGATCCTGCCGATAGTTGGATGTTCACCGCTGCGCACAAGGAGCTTCCGTTATTTGTGCCCGGCTGGGAAGATTCGACATTGGGAAATATTTACGCTGCCCGCTGCGTCACCGGGGTGATCAGGAATGTGCAAGCGGTTCGCTCGGGAATTGAATACATGATCGAACTCGCGGCTTGGTATCAGCGGGTATCAAAGGATTCATCCATCGGCTTTTTCCAAATTGGCGGCGGCATCGCAGGCGATTTCCCTATTTGTGTTGTGCCCATGTTGAATCAGGACGTGGTCAGCATGCCTGTGCCCGAGTGGGGTTATTTTTGCCAAATCAGCGATTCTACCACCAGTTTTGGCTCATACTCCGGCGCGGTGCCGAATGAGAAGATCACGTGGGGAAAACTGAACGTCGACACTCCGCGATTCGTTATTGAATCTGACGCGACAATCGTTGCGCCGTTATTTTTCGCGAAGATTTTAGGCTGGTGACCCAACAGCGCGTCGGCGCGTTACCAGCCTTCCGTCGTCGATTCGATAGCGTGCGGCAAGCTTTGAACCGAGGATATTGAATGCTTTACGTCGTGGCGACGCCGATTGGTAATCTTGGTGATATCACCTTGCGGGCTCTTGAGATCCTAAAGGACGTTGACCTTGTGGCGGCAGAAGACACGCGGCATTCCGGTTTACTGCTAAAACATTTCGAGATAAAAAAACCCTTTGTCAGCTACCACGAACATAATGAAGCAGCGCGCACGGCCGAATTGGTCGAGCGCCTTGCCCAAGGCGAAAACGTCGCGTTGATCACAGACGCTGGCACGCCTGGACTTTCCGATCCAGGGCTGCGCCTCATTCGCGAATGCATTAATCGCGAACTCCCGTTTACGATCGTCCCCGGACCATCGTCGATTCTGATCTCTCTGGTGGGTTCCGGATTTTCGACGGAGAAATTCTCGTTCCGCGGATTTCTTCCGGTGAAAAGCGGCCGACGCGAGCGTGAATTGCGGATGGCAGCTGAACGCGAGGAGACGACGCTTTTTTTTGAATCTCCTTACCGGCTTCTTAAGACACTTCAGGCTTGCATTACCGTTATGCCGGAACGGCAACTGTGCATCGCACGTGAACTGACAAAAAAATTCGAGGAATTCCGTCACGGCACTGCTGCCGAACTGCTTGCACACTATGAGACACATCCGGCGAAGGGCGAAATCGTGCTCGTCGTCTCTGACGTGTCGTTAGGTCGAAGGCCTATTCATGAGCCACCAAAATTCCCTCGGTGAACAGGGCGGACACGGCGCAGAAAACGTCCGGGCGAATAAACGAATCGCGATCGTCGTCCAATCCAGGCACTGAAATCAGCTGAAAACCATGCGACCCGACAACGCCTTTTTCGGAAACTTCAGAAGCTCTTCGCGTCCTGCCGATTCACTCACCGTTGAGTTGCCGATCGGGATAGCTGAACAGGTTCGGGAACGTCGGCGTGGTGACGAGACTTTCGCAAGCAGACTGGGCGGCTTCTGCGATTATCAGGGGATGACCCGCCTGCCACAGTTTCTAACGCCATTACTCGCGGGATGCGCCGTCATGCTTTCGCAGGTTGTAATGGCGGTTGTTCTGCTCGCTCCGGAAGGTCCGATCACCGAGCGCTACTCGGCGCTGGTGCAACACGATAGCTATTGGGTCATGAACATTATCGACCGCGGATACCAGACCATTATTCCGCCGGTCGATCACAAGGTGATGGAAATCTCGAATGTCGCGTTTTTCCCAGCATACCCGGCAATTGGCGCGTTTCTCCGAAATGCTTTCAACATCAGCACCGGCACGGCGCTTTTGATCGCCGCTCAGTTCGCTGCGTGGGGTTTTTGGACTTATTTCTTCCTGTTCTGCCGGCGCTGGAAAGTTGCGCGTTCGCTTCAGATTTGCGGGACACTCCTCAACCTGGCGAACCCGGCAGCGTTCTTCCTTGTCACCGCTTACTCGGAATCGCTCTTTCTTATGGCGCTGCTCGGCTTCATCTATTGGAGCACCGCGGAGGGTCGCACGGCGAAAGTGTTGGCGGCTACGCATGGGATGGTTATGTCCGCGACGCGAATTGTCGGGATTGTGTGTGCTGCGTTTCCTCTGGTGCGGTCGGCTGTCCAAACTGGATGGCGCGGTTTGCTCAAGCCACACAAATGGCTCCGAGAGAACGTGGCAGCTGTCGGTTTGACGTTTGTGGCGGCGTGCGGCGGGATCGCTTTTTTCGTTTTGTGCCAAGTGCGCTGGGGTCACTGGAACCTTTACATGCTGACGCAGGCGGCTGGCTGGGGCATTGTGCCCGATTACTTTGCAGTGTTTAGACCCGAGAGTTACCGCTGGCTTGTTCCGGCATTGAATAATCCCGCTGAAGTGAGTCAGTTGTCGATGACACTGGGTGCTGTGCTTCTCGCTGCCATCGCAGTTTGCGAATTGATTCCAGCGGTTCGGCGCAGCGCCGGCCTGCCGGTACGCGCAGGGATTTATTTTTGCGCCGCCACGATTTATTACCTCTCGGTGAGCGGCGTCGCCTGCGTCGACATGGAAAGCATGCTGCGTTACGAGTTCGGCGCGTATGCCTTGATCGTGCTGGCGCTTTTGAATTTTCTGCGTCAATTTCGCACGCCGCCAATATGGGTGCGGGCATTAGGGACGGCGGCAGTAGCGTTGGTCAGCGCTGCGGGGCTGTGCCTACAGGGCTGGTACGTCTGGAATTTTACTCGGGGCCATTGGGTCGCGTAACAGAACATGAAGCCAAAAGTCGTCATTATCGGTGCAGGTCCGGCAGGTCTAACGGCTGGCTATCTGCTTTCCAAAAACGACGTCGATGTCGTGATTCTGGAAGCCGATCCCGTTTACGTGGGCGGCATTTCACGCACGGCAACTTACAAGGGCTTTCATTTCGATATCGGCGGTCACCGTTTCTTCTCAAAATCCAAACCGGTCGAAGACTTGTGGACCGAGATTTTGCCGAATGACATGCTCACGCGCCCGCGCTCATCGCGCATTTTTTACGGCGGTAAATTTTTCTCCTATCCGCTCAAGCCAATTGAAGCGCTGCTAAAGCTCGGCGTGTTCAAATCGATTTTGTGCGTTCTTTCCTGGCTGAAAGCGCGTGTGTTTCCCCTGCGAAACCCGCGAAATTTCGAAGAATGGGTGAGCAATCAATTCGGAAAACGGCTGTTTAACACGTTCTTCAAAAGCTACACCGAAAAAGTCTGGGGGATGAGTTGCAACGAGATTTCCGCCGACTGGGCAGCGCAACGGATCAAAGGCCTTTCGTTAGGCAGCGCAATTAAGAACGCGCTTATTCCGCAGCGTTACAACGGCGACCGGAGCAAAGTGATCAAGACGCTGATCAATTCTTTTCGTTATCCGCGACGAGGCCCAGGAATGATGTGGGAGGCATGTGCCGAAAAGATGACGGCGCTGGGCGGGAAATTACAGATGGGCTGCAGAGTGACGCGCTGTGCCTACGACGATTTGTCCGGCCAATGGAATGTCGAATACAAAATCGGCAACGAAGATCTGCAGATGATCGAAGCCCAACATGTCATTTCGTCCGCGCCAATGCGCGAGCTAGTCCGCGGTTTGTCGCCGGCCGTGAGTGAACGAACCAAGCGCGCGGCTGAGAGCCTCAAGTATCGCGATTTTCTCACCGTCATGCTGATCTTGAAAGATCGACAGATGTTCGATGACAACTGGATCTACATTCACGACCCGAGCGTCAAAGTTGGCCGTGTTCAGAATTTCCGCTCATGGTCGCCCGAAATGGTGCCCGAGACGGATAAGGTTTGTTACGGTCTGGAGTATTTCTGTTTCGAACACGACGGACTGTGGGATTCGGGCGATAACGATTTGATTGAGCTTGCAAAGCGCGAGCTGATTCAGATCGGTTTGGCGAAGGAAGGCGATTTCGTCGATGGCTGCGTCGTTCGCCAGAAGAAAGCCTATCCGGTTTACGATGACGACTACGCGCGGCACGTCGCTACGATTCGCCAGGAACTGGACACGCGGTACCCGAACCTGCACCTGGTTGGCCGTAATGGGATGCATAAATACAACAACCAGGACCACGCCATGATGACAGCGATGTTGTGCGTGGAAAATATTCTCGCCGACGCAAAGCTTTACGATGTGTGGCAGGTGAACAGCGACGCCGAATATCACGAAGCCGGGCTCGCTGCAGCCGAGGAAACGAACGGCAGCGCGCTTCGCCTCGTTCCCGCCCGCGTCGTTACCCCTGAGCTAGCGCCCGAAGCATAGGGATACGCGAGCTACGCCTTTTCGAACTCTTCCACTGGCGGGCAAGAGCAGAACAGATTCCTATCGCCGTAGACGTTGTCGATGCGGCCAACTGCGGGCCAGAATTTGTGGTCGCGCGTCCACGCCGCGGGAAAAGCTGCCTGTTCGCGCGAGTAGGGGCGGTCCCATCTGTCGGATGCGATTTGTCGCGCGGTGTGCGGCGCATTCTTGAGCAAATTGATTTGTCGATCCTGTTTTCCGTCGGCGATTGCTTGCATCTCCGCGCGAATGGAGATCATCGCATCGCAGAAACGATCAAGCTCGTGTTTCGGTTCGCTCTCGGTCGGCTCGATCATCATCGTTCCGCCAACCGGCCACGAAACGGTCGGCGCGTGAAAGCCGTAATCCATCAATCGCTTTGCCACATCTTCGACTTCAATGCCTGCGCTTCTCCACTGGCGCAGGTCGACAATGCATTCATGCGCGACAAGACCGTGCTTGCCCTTGAAGAGAACGGGAAAGTGCGAATCGAGTCGTTTAGCGATGTAATTGGCGTTGAGAATTGCCACTTCGCTCGCGCGTTTTAACCCGGCGGGGCCCATCATGCGAATGTACATCCAGGTGATCGTCAGAATGCTCGCGCTGCCCCAGGGCGCGGCTGCAACGTTGCCACCATTGCCTCCGCCGTTCCGGTAATCAGCGCCGACCGCGCCGCTGGGTGGACGCTCTCCGTGATGTCCGTCGCCAAACAAAACCCGGCCAGTCTCAGCATCGACAACATATTCGCGTGGTAGATATGGCACGAGATGTTTCGCCACACCGATCGGTCCCACGCCTGGGCCGCCGCCGCCGTGTGGAATGCAAAACGTCTTGTGCAAGTTCAAATGGCAAACATCCGCGCCGTAATCGCCGGGGCGACAAAGGCCGACCTGTGCATTCAGGTTTGCGCCGTCCATGTAAACCTGGCCGCCATGCGCGTGAACGATGTTGCAAATTTCGCGAATCGTCGGCTCGAACACGCCGTGCGTTGATGGGTAAGTCACCATGAGCGCGGCGAGATCGCGCGCGTGTAGGTCTGCTTTCGCGCGAAGGTCTGCAAGATCAATGTCTCCATCTTTCAAGCAGGCGACCGACACTACCTTGAATCCGGCCATTATCGCGCTGGCCGGATTCGTGCCGTGTGCCGATGTCGGGATGAGACAAATGTTGCGATGCGCTTCGCCGCGCGATGCATGATATTCGCGAATGGCCAGCAAACCTGCGAATTCGCCCTGCGATCCGGCATTCGGTTGCAATGAAATCGCGGCGAAGCCGGTGATTTCTGCGAGCCAGTGTTCCAGTTGCTGGAAAATTTCCAAGTAGCCCACCGCCTGTCCCGTAGGAGCGAACGGATGCAATTTGGAAATCTCGGGCCATGAAATCGGGAACATTTCCGCGGTGGCGTTGAGTTTCATTGTGCACGAGCCAAGTGGAATCATTGACGTCGTGAGCGACAGATCGCGCGATTCCAGCTTCTTCAAATAGCGCAGCATCTCGGTTTCGGTGTCGTGTGTGTTGAAGATCGGATGCGTGAGATATTCGGAAGTGCGGATTGCGGATTGCGGAATTCGGATTGGCGGCTCGCCAACATTGTCATCGTCAAAATCGCGAACATTCGTGCCGCGGAAGATGGACATCAGCAGTTCAATATCCCGTGGCGTTGTGGTTTCATCGAAAGAAATGCCCACCGCGCGTGGTCCAAGTCCGCGCAGGTTGCAACCAGCTTTGGCTGCGTGCCCCAAAATGACTTCGCTCGATTCCACTTTGATCCGAACCGTGTCGAAGAAATTCTCGTGCGTGACCGTGCAGCCAAGGGCGCGCAGACCATTCGCAAGTCGACTGGTTAGCCGGTGAACACGCTCGGCGATCGCACGCAATCCTTTGGGACCGTGATAGACCGCATACATCGATGCAATGACGGCCAGGAGAACCTCTGCCGTACAGATGTTACTGGTCGCTTTGTCGCGGCGGATATGTTGCTCGCGCGTTTGCAAGGCGAGGCGATACGCAGGTCGACCTTCGGTGTCGTGTGAAACGCCCACCAGTCGGCCAGGCATATGACGTTTGAATTCATCGCGCGTGGCAAAGTACGCCGCGTGCGGCCCGCCAAATCCGAGAGGCACTCCAAAGCGCTGCGTATTGCCGACGGCAACATCGGCGCCGAATTCGCCCGGCGGTTTGAGTAATGTTAGCGCGAGAATGTCTGCCGCGACCGCTACCAGCGCACCGGCATCGTGCGCCTTTCGGACAAACTCGGCGTAATCGTAGATCGCGCCATCGGTCGCGGGATATTGAATAAGCGCGCCGAAAATTGTGCTGTCGAATTTGAATCGCGAGTAATCCCCGATCTTGATCTCGATTCCGATCGGCTTCGCGCGTGTTTGAACGACGGCAATCGTTTGAGGATGACAATTATCGGCAACAAAGAACGTCTTCCGATTTGGAACTACCGCGTGACAAAGCGCCATCGCTTCAGCGGCGGCCGTTGCTTCGTCCAGCATAGAAGCGTTTGCTATGTCGAGGGCCGTCAAATCTATGATCATTTGCTGGAAGTTCAGCAGGGCTTCGAGTCGCCCTTGCGCGATTTCCGCCTGGTAAGGCGTGTAGGCGGTGTACCAGCCAGGGTTTTCAAGAATGTTTCGCTGAATGACAGGCGGCGTGATGCAGTCGTAGTAGCCAGCCCCGATGAATGAGCGCGCGATTTTGTTCTTCTGTGCAATCGCCCGTAGCTCAGCCAGTGCTTCGCCTTCCGATTTCGCTTCCGGCAAATTCACCTGCCGTCCAAGACGAATGTCCTTCGGAACGGTGGCGTCGATGAGCGCACCGACGCTATCGAAACCCACGTCGCGCAACATCGCGCGGACTTCTTCCTCGTTCGGCCCGATGTGTCTGCGCGCAAACGAATCAATATCGAAAATTGGTTCGCGCATTTGCATCGGAAGAGACTACGAAACGCGAGACGCGCATCAACTCTCGAGCGCTGCTTGCGCCGCGGCTAATCGTGCGATCGGAATTCGGAAAGGGCTGCAGCTGACGTACTCGAGACCGAGCCGGTGACAGAATTTGACACTGTTTGGTTCGCCGCCGTGCTCACCGCAAATTCCCAGTTTGATGTCGGGCCGCGTTTTGCGGCCGAGGTCGCGAGTAATTTCCATTAAACGTCCGACACCTTTCTGATCGATTGTTGCGAATGGATTTGAGCCGACGATGTCGAGTTCCGCGTACGCGGGGAGGAAACTGCCCGAGTCGTCGCGACTCATTCCTAGTGTGGTTTGCGTCAGATCGTTCGTGCCGAAGCTGAAGAACTCGGCATCACGCGCGATTTGGTCGGCTAGCAGCGCGGCGCGCGGGATCTCGATCATCGTCCCCACCAAATACCTGAGCTTTGCTCCTCTCTCCCTGGCGACTTCGTCCGCTACGCGTCGCACAATGTCGATTTGCAGCTTTAACTCGCGCGGGAATCCCACCAACGGGATCATGATTTCGGGGTGGACCCTGATGCCTTTGGCTTGCACCTCCGCAGCCGCTTCAAAGACCGCGCGGGCCTGCATTTCGGAAATCTCGGGGAACGTTATCCCAAGACGGCAACCGCGATGACCCAACATCGGATTGAACTCATGCAACTCATGGACGCGACGCGAAATTTGTTCCACGGGAACCCCGAGCTTATTCGCCAATTCGTTTTGTTGCGCGTGATCAGCAGGCAGAAACTCGTGCAGCGGCGGATCCAAAAAACGAATTGTAGCGGGCAAACCTTTTAGCGCCGTAAAGATGCCGATAAAATCTCCGCGCTGGTATGGGAGAAGTTTCGCAAGTGCTCGTGCGCGCTCGTCCTTGGTGCCGGCGAGGATCATCTCCCGCATGGCGTCGATCCGGTTGCCTTCAAAAAACATATGCTCCGTGCGGCAGAGCCCAATTCCTTCCGCGCCGAACGCGACAGCATTTTTGACCTGCTCGGGCGTGTCAGCATTTGTGCGCACGCCGAGCGTGCGGAATTCGTCCGCCCACTTCATCAACTTCGCATATTCCTGAAACGTGACGCTTTTGTTCGGATCGAGCGAGCCGTCCACGAGCACCTGAATAATCTCCGACGGAGCGGTGGCGACTTCGCCGGCAAAGACTTCGCCAGCCGTTCCATCGATGGAAATGTAATCGCCTCGATTCAACGTGGTGCCGTTCGCGCTGAGCGTGCCTTTGTGGTAGTCGATCTGGATCCCAGTCGCGCCGCACACGCACACTTTGCCCATTTGCCGCGCAACCAGGGCTGCGTGCGAAGAAACACCGCCGCGTGAGGTGAGAATTCCTTCAGCTGCGATCATGCCGCGCAGATCTTCCGGTGACGTTTCGACGCGGGCGAGCACGACTTTCTCTCCGCGATCCGCACGCGTGACAGCTTCTTCCGCGCTGAACACGACATGGCCGCACGCCGCGCCCGGTCCAGCAGCGAGACCGGTCCCAATTTTCTTCGCGTTGCGTACCGCCTCACGATCAAAAACTGGTGCGAGGAGATGCGAGAGTGAATCGGCAGGGACACGGAGCACCGCGTCCTTTTTGGTTATCAATTTTTCGCCGACCATATCCACAGCGATGCGCACCGCAGCATGACCGGTGCGTTTGCCGTTTCGCGTTTGCAAGATGTAGAGGCGATTATCTTCGACTGTAAATTCAAGATCCTGCATGTCCTTGAAGTGCTGTTCAAGGGTCTTCCGAACGTTCATAAGTCCCTTATGCGCGGCGGGCATTTCCTTCGCCAGATCGGCGATCGGATGCGGCGTGCGCACGCCAGCGACCACGTCTTCGCCCTGCGCGTTGATAAGATATTCGCCATAGAAAACCTTTTCGCCGGTAGCCGGATCGCGAGTGAATGCCACTCCCGTCGCGCTGGTGTCGCCCATATTTCCGAACACCATCGTCTGAACGTTGACCGCCGTTCCCCACTCATGCGGGATGCCATACTTCCGGCGATAAACGCTGGCCCGATCGTTCATCCACGAGCCAAACACAGCGCCGATTGCGCCCCAGAGTTGTTCGTTCGGATCCTGAGGAAAAGATTTTCCGGTGCGCTTGTTAATCAAAGCCTTGAACCGCTGCACGAGCTCTTTGAGATCGGCCACAGTCAATCGCACATCAGGGAAGTCGTGCTTCCCGTAGCGCTTGTCCTTCAAGCCTTCAATTACTGCTTCGAACGGCTCGTGGTCTTCGCCCGGCCGTTTTTGCACACCCATCACCACGTCGCCATACATCTGAAGGAATCGTCGGTAAGAATCCCAGGCAAACCGCTTGTTCTTCGATTTGCTCGCGACGATCTCGACCACGTCATCGTTCATGCCGAGATTGAGAATAGTATCCATCATTCCCGGCATGGAATCGCGGGCGCCAGAGCGCACGGACACCAGCAGAGGCCGTTCCTGGTCGCTGAATTTTTTGCCGGTGGATTTTTCGATCTTGGCCATAGCCATTGCGACTTGGGTCTCCAATTGCGTCGGATACGAGCGATTGTGATCGTAAAAATAACTGCAAACCTCAGTGGTAATGGTGAATCCTAGGGGCACTGGCAGCCCAATCCGCGTCATCTCATGAAGGTTTGCGCCTTTGCCGCCCAGCAAAGCTTTCATGGCGCCTTTTCCGTCCGCGTGGCCGTCTCCGAAGTAATAAACGTAACGCCGCGCGCGCGTTCTCTCCCCAGCGACGACTTTGCGCGATTTGAATCCCATCGGCTTTCGCGCGCGTTGAAGTCGTTTTCGAAGATTAGATTTTCGTTTTGTGGCCATAATTTGCAGCAGCAGCGACCGCTGAAATGACGAAGCGCCAAACTAAATTCGGGCGCACCGATGTCAACGATGCGGAATGAACCGGGTCTTTTGGTGTCTGAATCAACAGCCTCGCGGCTGACGAGCTTGCCAGCCCGCCTGCCACCGCACCGAAAACAATCAGTTAAGGGGGTTAAGCTGGCGCGGTTTCGCCGTTGGTAAGAACTGCAGCAATCGTCGCCGTAAATTCATCAACGCCTGTGCTAGGCACGATGATGCTGTTCCGGCGGCCGTGAGCTTCCTCAGTGATACGCAAGAACCTGCCGCGCTCATTTTCCCGGAGCTCGACGTAGAAGTGCTTGCGCTCAATCTGCAGTTCTTTCGCTTCGATAATGTTATCCATTTTGCCTTAAGGGCGCCGAGTTTAGGCAGTGGAACTCTGAAATGGAAGAAAAATCCGTGGCTTTTAGAGGAAAGTCTTGCCAGGTCGCTGCTGGGCAAAAACCGCGGTGATTGACGCCTCCGGAGCGTTCTCGGCCATGCGCGGCGGGTTGCCGTGCTGCCCGCTCAACCTACACTCTGGTGCGCGTTTAATCCTGCGACGTCGATCATGCCTCATTCCATCGATCCTGGTTCGTATCGATCACCCGACCGGCAACGACCCGCCGTCCCCCTGCCGATCGAAAGCGAGCCCAGAACCCACGATCCATACGCCGCGTTTCGGTTCGGCGATTTCAGCCTGTTTACGGCCGGCAATTTACTTTCGATCACCGGCCGCTTGATGCTCGCGGTGGCGGTGGAATGGGAAATTTACGCGCGGACGCATTCCGCGACTGCGCTCGGACTGGTTGGCTTAGCGATCGCCGTCCCAGTAGTTACGCTTTCGCTGCCAGCCGGCCATTTGGCAGATCGGTTCAGCCGCAAGCACATTATCCTTTGGTCGCAGGTCTTTAGCGCGCTTATGTCGCTAGCCCTGGCCCTGGTTTCCTGGAAACATCTTTCCATTTCCCAAATCGCGCCGTTACGTGACGGCAATCGCGCCCTCGCGGCTGTTGCCGCGATATTCGAGCGCCATCATCCATTGTTTCATTTCGATGACCCATCAGTCCCGCTGATTTACCTGCTTCTTTTCATCGGAGCGTCGGCGCGCACGTTCAGTTGGGCTGCTCGCAGCTCGTTTTTTCCGACCCTGGTTCCGCGTGACGCATTCGCGAACGCCGTCACCTGGAACAATAGCATTTTTCAAATCGGGTCTGTCGTTGGTCCGGCTCTGAGCGGGTTCTTAGTCGCGTACGTCGGGTTTTCGTTCGTGTATCTGCTGGATGCGCTCTGCTCGCTTTCGTTCTTCCTACTGGTCTTAGTCATCCGCCGCAGCACGCAAAAAAGAGAGCAGAGCGACGCAGGCACCTGGGAGAGTCTCATGGCCGGGCTGCGATTTGTGTTCAGCAGAAACGTAATTCTCGCCACGATTACCCTGGATTTGTTTGCCGTTCTGCTTGGCGGTGCGACAGCGTTGATGCCGATCTTTGCGGATCAAATTCTTCACTGCGGCGCGGTGGGTCTGGGCTGGATGCGTGCGATGCCGGCAGTCGGGGCTTTTGTGATGGCGCTGCTCATCGCGCATCTGCCACCGATGAAACACGCCGGCAAAACGTTGCTCTGGTGTGTGATCGGGTTCGGCGTCTCGACAATCCTGTTCGGATTGTCGAAAGTATTCTGGTTATCACTCGCCGTGCTTTTTCTCATCGGTGCGTTCGACAGCGTAAGCGTGATCATCCGCGGCTCGATTGTGCAACTGGTTACGCCCGATGAAATGCGTGGTCGCGTATCATCCGTGAACAATATTTTCATCGGCACATCGAACGAGTTCGGTGCGCTGGAATCGGGATTGACCGCGGCATTATTTGGGCCGGTCATTTCGGTCGTTGCAGGAGGGATCGGAACGATCCTTGTCGTGTTGGGCGTTGGATTGCGGTGGCCGGAGACGCGAAAGATCGGCGCACTGGATCGGACTCTTCGCTGACCATCTGTGAACGACGGTCGCCGAAGCCGTCGCTCCTTGAGCTACGATCAGAACGCGCCGTGTAACGAAATCGTCCCGTACGGGGCGCCGCCGTCCTGGTGATAGCGCACTTCAGCGCGATAGAAATCGAAGTCCCGGTACGGTTGGTAGCCGACCTCACCCGTGAACGTCACAATCGGCGAAATTTTCCAGTCAAAACCAACACCGGTTCGAATCTCGCTGTATGTTACGACTGCGTGGTTGAGGCGCGGAATTCCATGCGAGTCGCCAAACTCGTCGTCGACCCGGAAAGTCGCCTCGGTGATGGTTGCTCCCGCGTAGAGTGATACATTGCGAGTCATCTCATACTGCAGGCGGGGCGTTGGCATGACAGCATCCAGCAACCATTGTGGCCCTATTTTCCAGCGCACACCTGCGGCAGGAATCACTGGATACTTTCGTTCCACATCGACGCTCACGCCGAGGATAAGCTGCAGGTTAGGACTGAAAATGTACGTGCCGCCGATGACGAAAGGCATGTCGAAATTATCCCAAAACAAATGACCGAGGCCTGAATTGTACAGGCCAGGCTGGGTTTCCGCTCTGAGGAGAATGGAATCGGACAACTGCGTATCGATCCCGATGATCGTGCTGAAGGACTGCAATGTATTGGGCAGGGCAGCACCCTTTGGAAGGCCAAATGAGAACCGCTCCCATTCCGCGCCTAGTCGCAGCACGCCAAGTTTGAATCGCGGCGTTAATACGACGCGGATATCTGAATCGATCTCGTCAAAATTATTGACCTGTTTCTCCCCGCGTTGGACCTCCCCTTCGCCAACATATGTGACGTCGGCAGAAAACTCTCCCGAGAAAGGCCAGAAACCGTTGCTTTCCTCAGCAAAGGTTGGGCCTGCAAAGAAGATTAGCACCGCCGAGAGAAAGATAACCAATCGCAGAACGGACATTTTCATTCGTTCACCGGCCGCCGGTGTCCCGGCGAAAGAGAGTAACAGCTTTCGTGATATTCTTCATCATTACTGATTCCGAACCTAGCCGTTCTACGCCACGGAGTGACCCTAGCGACGCGGACGAAATCATGTCGCCGCGCCAAACGAGCGTAGAAGGTTTTCCATCGACTGTAACAGGCCATAGCTGATGAAGCGTGAGGGCAACATAGTAACCTCCACTGGCATAATAAAGGACATCCGCCGCTTGATAGGTTCCGCCCGCTCCGCGGCTGTAAGACGCACCCAACGTTACTACGCCGTGGTCATCAGCGTCGAGAAGTTCCCAGTAAAGTTCGGCTGGCAGCGAACCAGTGCCGCGTCCAATAGCCGTGGCGCCAAGCAGTCCCGAAAACTGCTGTCGAATCTTTCCTTGCTCGCGCAATAAACCGTTCACTTCCTCGCTCGCACGAACCGGCGGACCGGCATGATCGTAGGGCGCTTGTGCCGCCATTCCACCGGACACAAAACTTTTCGTTCGTCCGGTCAACACATCTGTCCAAAACGCCACTACTCCCGGAGGTATAACGCCTCCTCCGGTCGCAGCAGAGAACCGCTTTGCCTCGTCCTTGCTGATCTGGAGATCGGGACTGAGTTTCTGGGTCGCAGCAACGAACGAACGGACGGAGGCGTTGTCCGGTGCGTTCTTGAGTTTCTCAAAATTAGCCGGCCCCGGGTTTGATGACAGATCAGAGTGCAGGAACACTTTCAGTTCACGATATTTTGCCGGGTTCCATCGGCGCAATGCCTCCATTTGCTGCGCGGGCGAGCCCGGCGCGACATAACAACTCTGGACGGCGAGAAAACGCGAATTCTTCATCGGCGGGCCGTGCGCCGTTTTCACGTCGGTCTTTGCCAGTTGCGCCAGATCGACTTTGTCGAAGATTGAGAACGAAGCGAGTTCGGATACGGGATCGGCGTACGCGTTTCTGGGGCCGGCAATCAAGACTAGCGAGAGAACACCGGCCAAGGCAACCAAGCCCCGGGGCAGGCATCGAATTCGTACAATGGGTTCACTACTCATAACAAATAACCTGTTGGCCAATCAGGGATGGTTGCAAATTTAGATCATCGCCGCAATAAGATTGAGATGAATGATCCGGTCATCGCGCTTCATCACTTAAGCAAAACCTACGGTAACGTACATGCCCTGCAGGACCTCTCTCTGACAATCGAGGCGAGCACAATCTTTGGTTTTCTCGGGCCGAATGGAGCCGGTAAAACGACCACCATGCGAATGTTATGCGGACTCACGCATCCGACCAGCGGGCGTGCCTCCATTGAAGGAGTCGACACATGGAAAGAGCGGCAAAAAGTGCGCACCAAGTTCGGCTACGTCCCTCAAAGCTTTAGCCTGTATCGCGACCTCACGGTTCTGGAAAATTTTCGCTTTTTCGCTGGCGCCTATAACGTGCCGCGCGCTCAAATGGAGGAGCGAATCGACCGCCTGCTTCACGAAATTGATCTGGAAGAAAAAAGGGGCGCGACTGCCGACAATTTGTCTGGTGGAATGCGCCAGTTATTGGCGATCGGTTGTGCCCTCGTGCACAATCCTTCGGTGCTGTTTTTGGATGAGCCCACGCGCGGGCTCGACCCGGTGCATCGGCAGCAAATCTGGAATCTGCTTTACGATCTAAGCAACGAGGGAAAAACGATTTTCGTTACAACGCATTATATGGATGAGGCGGAGCGATGCACTGAGGTTGGCTTTATCGAAAATGGCCGACTGCTGGCAAAAGCTTCACCGCGCGCACTGAAGAACAGTTTTCGCGCTCACCTGCTTGAGATCGATGTCGAGCCTCTTATGCCAGCGCTGGTGCGGTTGCGCGACATGCCTGAGGTGCTCGGTGTCTCGTTGCGCAGCGGCAGCCTGCGCCTTTACACGCCGGAAGCCGAGCAACTGATCGCGAAGTGGCGCGAGAACTGGCCGTTTGCCGATATTCGATTGTTAGGCGAGCGCTGGGTACAACCCGATATGGAAGATGTTTTCACCGCGTATTCGCAAGGGTACGACGGCGTTTTGAAGCGATCTGATTCATGAGATGGCTGTCCTTAGAGGCGACCGCGAGCGTCGCTTACAAAGAGTTCCTGCACATTTACCGGGATCGCCGGGTGCTGCTTCTTGTGCTGCTGCTCCCGCCGCTGTTCACGCTGCTCTTCGGTCATGCCTTTGAAACGAGCGAATTGACCGACGTGCCGTGCATGTTGGTCAATCGGGACAACACACCGCGCTCGCAAGAGTTCATCGATATTATCTCCAAGAACAAGACGTTCCGTTGGCGTTACGGATCGCAGGACATACAAAACGAGTCGGATTTGCTTGCCTACCACGTACGCGCAACGCTCGTCATTCCGCAGGGCTGGAATGGGAGCCTGGAAAACGGCGATCCGAAGCCGTTGCTGCTTTATCTGGATGGGAGTGACATCAACACAGGGGATGCTGTACAAGGAAGTGTTCGACAGAGCCTCGGCGATTTTCAGTTGAAAGAGCGCGACCGCATGATCGAGACTTTGCCCGAGGAAGTTTTTGAACTGGGCAAGCAGCTCCCCGTGCAGATCCGCAAGCGATTTGTTTCCATGATGGAGATGTGGTCGGTCGATCGAAAACTGCTCTACAACCCGAAATCGCGCGTCATCGATTATGTTGTCCCCGGAATTATCGGGTTAATTTTGCAATTACTCACAGTCACGCTGATGGCGTGCACCATCGCCCGGGAGCGGGAGTCGGGCACCCTTTACCAATTGATGATAACTGCGCTGCGGCGTCGTGAAATCGTGATCGGAAAAATGTTACCATATCTTGTAGTCTCGAGCTTGCTGATTGTCATTATCATATTGCTGAGCGGCTGGCATTTTGGAGTTGCGTTTCATGACCTGCCGGCGCTGGCGCTGGTCTGCCTTCTGTTTCTTCTTTGTTCGCTCGGACTCGGGTTGCTTATTTCGGCTTTCTCGCGCACGCAAACCCAGGCGATCCAGTTTTCGGTTTTCTTTTTGTTGCCGGTGTTTGTGCTGTCGGGAGCATTCGCGCCGCTCGAACAATTACCCCAGGCGATTCGCTACATTGCCGAGCTTTTTCCACTTACACATTTTTGCCGCGCTTTCCGGCTTGTGAACATGTATGGCGCGGGTCCGCAATTTTATGTTAACGATCTCGTGATTCTTCTGGCCGGGGCGGTGATCACATTCCTCGGCGCCGCTTTCCTTCTCAGGCGAATTGAGCAATGAGGCTAGGAGGATGACGTGGCACGAATGATGAATCGAGAAAGGGATCATGAAATGCGACATCAGCTAAAACGAAAGCAATGGTTCCTTCTTTCGGTCGGTAAGCTTGCTGCCGCAATTTTCCTCGGTGCAGCAACGGCCATTGCTGCCGGTCATGCGAATTCGACGCCGCAGGAAGTGTTCGATGGAATGCGCGGCAGTTTCCAAGCGGCAAAAGCGAAAGGTGTTCACGCCCGTTATCAATGGGACTTGAGCGGACCGCAGGGTGGCGAATGGTGGATAGAGGTAAACGACGGGACCTACCAGATGGGCAAAGGAAAAATTTCCAATCCAACTGTCACTTTCACGGCCAAGGACAAGGATTGGGTCGCCATTTGCCATGACCAACTCAGCGGCACATGGGCTTATATGACCGGGCGGCTAAAGGTTCGCGGCGACCAGGCAGTGGCCAGAAAGCTAGGCGAGATTTTCCCTTAGAATTTCGCAGCGATTTCGAAGTTGACGAAGGGGGCAGGGTTCGTTTTGGCGGCGGCTTCAGCCCGAAAGAAATCAAACTCGCGTCTGACCGTAACACCGCCTCCTAGCCTGAACTCAAACGGCTTGAGGCCAGAATAGGTGGCTTGCACCCCAGCGCGATCCTCACTGTATTGAACCCATGCGTTGTGCACTTGCAGCTTCCTCTCGGGCGTTATGACATCATCGGTGCGGAAACTTTCGTAAAACAAATTTCCGAAGATGCGAAATTCCCAATTATCCCAGGGACTATAAACGAGGGCAGGTTTTGGGATGACGCCTTCCAGACGCAAGTGATCGTTGAACAACCAGATGATACCACCACCCGGCGCGACGATCGGATTCTGGTTAATCGCGAAGCCCACGCCGACCACGGCAAAAATTTTGTCTTTCTTTAGTGGAAACGTGACGAACGCCTTGGCCGGTATATCGAAATCGTTGCCGTGGACGTCATTTTGGAAAAAGACTCCTGGATTGATCTCGATGCTGATGGCTGGGAAGTCCTTCACAACGTACTCAAGCGCCAGTAGAGCGTGCACAGTCTGGAGATGATCAGGCAACCCATTGTTGGTTCCATCGAAATCGAACCGCTCGTATTCGACGCCTGCCCGAAAATACCACTTCCCGGTGATGAGGAATCGATGAGCGTAGCTAAAGTCATTGTAGAGCGAATTGCCGTTGCCGAGCTTGCCGTGGTCGTCGAAGAAACTGCTATTGCCAGTGTAGTCGAATTCGTAATCAAAAAGCTCGCGGTGATTTTCATCCGCTGGCGTAGGTGACGGCTGAAGCTCAATGTTTGCCGGGCCGGCCACGGCTGACGCGATTCCGAGGCACACGAAAATGACAGCGAGATATCGAAATGTCTTCACAGGCGTTAAGGCGATTCGGTCATCGAATATCGGATGAAGCAGGTGAAAGCGATGTATCGAAAGCACACTATTTTAGCAAGGAATATTTCCCTCGACCTGACGTTTCGAACCGTTGGCAGCCATTCGCAATCCTAGTGGCGTTCACTGATTGCGCCCGATCTAATGAGTTGCTCATTTTCTGACTGATATGCTCGCGGCATTTTTTTGGAATTATTTGGCTAATGTTGTGCACGGTTCTTGGAAAGTCCGTTCGACGAAGGACCGTTGGGTCAGCGGTTCCCGCCACTCATTGCGCAGAATTATAGCGCTGGGCGTTTAGGGCACGCGCTCACCTGTAGGCATTAAGTTGGCAACCGAAGCGGTTGCCCTACAATTCGGACCATTGCTTAATCCGGCAGCAAAATCGCCGGGCTGTTTTCAACTGCTGCCTATGAGAGGTGGAAAAAAAATCCGCATTGCCTTTTACCTGCTCGCTGCCGGCGGTGCGGCGTTATTTACGTTGCTCCTGATTCGGCAGGGGGCACCACACGTTATTGCCGCATTCGCTTCCGCCGGTTGGTGGATTGCAGCAGTGGCGATTTATCACCTCGCTGTCCCGGTTTTTTTGGACACGATTGCGTGGTGGGCGCTCTTTCCAAAGTCCGAGCGACTGCCGCTGTGGCAACTGTTTTGGATGCGCTGGATTGGCGAATCAGTCAGCACGCTCGTGCCTTCTGCTACTGTCGGCGGCGATGTCGTTAGGGCGCGGCTTGCGGCGCTGCATGGAACACCGATTCCGACGGCAGCGGCGAGCGTTCTCGTCGACATCACGCTGGGAGTTTTCGTCCAGATTGTTTTTACGCTCTTGGGGCTTGGCTTGATTGTCAGCGCAACGGGACAGCAAGGGTTTGTGCGCCCGACGTTGATCGGAGCAGTGATCGGAGTTCTCGCGATCGTCGGATTCTATGTCGTCCAACGAATGGGAATGTTTCGCTTCATCGGCAAGATTATTTCTCGGCTGGCGAATGCGGAGGATTGGCATTCGATGGTGCACAGCGGCCACACGCTGGACCAGGCGATTCGCAGACTCTATGCGCGGCGGCCCGGTGTGATTGGATGCTGCGCAGCGACGGCTACCTCGCTACTGATCGGATCAGGCGAAATCTGGATAGCTCTTCACGCGCTCGGATTGCACGCGACGTTCGTCAATGCAGTGATCTTGCAAAGCATGGTTCTGGCGATCCGCTCGGCAGTGTTTCCCGTGCCGGGCGCACTTGGAGTGCAGGAAGGCGGCTACGTCGTCGTTGGTAATTTGCTTGGTATTCCTGGTGACGTTGCTTTCGCGCTCTCTTTGATTGCGAGGGTGCGCGAATTGATTCTCGGAATCCCGGGCCTGCTTGCCTGGCAGCTGATTGAAGCGCGCCGCGTCTTGCGCGCCCGATCGGTCGCAAGCGCACGATAGAATTCCAGATTAGCGATTGCGTCTCGACGTTTGCAGCTGCGCACGCACGTAGCGCAAAAAAAGGAAAGGCGTACCGGCTGGCGTGCCTGGACGGCGTAGGTTCCGGATGTAACGGAAATCGTGTTCGCCGTCGCGAGTTCGTGCTTCGGAACGGCGAACTAACGTCTTTCCATGAAAGCCGTTGCTGGTAATTTCACGGACGTGCACTTCCGAATCTTCCTTTTGCTTCTTGGATTTCCCCTGGTCGCGCAGGCGGAATTTCCCCAGCGAGGGGTTGATTTTTCGAAATATGATGTGCCGCTCTACGCTCAGATCGTAGATCGGATCAAAGGCAAAATTGCTCCTCGCCTTGGCGAGGGCACTCTTACGCGCGAGCGCTATTTTATAATTCCATTTGCGTACCAAGACCGCGGAAATCACCCGGAATTCTCTCATTCGTTCATCTCTGTCATTCGAGTATTCGCGGACACCAAACAACCAAAGCTGACCCGCGGGCTAGCAACACGGAAATACAAGAATCGAGAATTCGAAGCGTTTACAATCAGCTGGCTACCTCGCGATTTCCTCAGCAATCCTCACCTATGCGTCTTTGACGGGCCGGGCAGCCGGATTTTTCCGGGGAACAATAAGTGTCCCATATCGCCCGGCCGAAACTTTACTCTCGCAGAAACGATCAAGCTCGCGGTGGACGCGAAGAATGCAGTCGCGATGTGGGGACCGTACGAAATCCGCAAGCAAGGTTTTGATCTAGGTGTCAGGCGCAAACGCTTGCTCGATGGGGGAACGATTAAATATCGGGCCGACGACCGCCTTTATCGAAAAGACAAGGTCGCCATCAGTTGTTTTCATGCCATGGCCGGTTTGGACGAGCTTTACCCTAACGGCGGGCTGTTCGGCACCGGATTCAAGATGTGGGGATTCAACGGAACCGCCCGAGTCCTGATCGAATACAGCGAGAAGGCAAGTAACAAAGGCTTACTTCTCGACCCAGTGGATGTAAAAAAGGACCGATTTGTCTTCGTTTATGATCCCACCGCGGGCGGTCCAGTACCATATAACCCGGCCAAATCCGCGGCCGCGTATCACCGATAAGGCCGCAGCTGGCGACCGTTGTCAGTTACCGAACCGATTCCTTGGTTGGCGCACTTGGCGCCGTTTTGTCTAGTGCGCATCATGTCTGGATTATTCAGTCGGTATTTTCGGCTCAAGACCTTCAAGTCCGCGGTTATCCGAACGATCTTACCCGCCATCTTCCTCGTGACCTGGCTTGCCGGTTGCGCAATTCCGAACGCGCGGCCGGAAAGTTCGACACGCGACAAGGCCTTTATCGAACACTGGCCACCTTCAAACGACAGCAAGAAATTGCGATTGGCGGTGAAGGATTTGATCGACATGAAAGGCGTGGTGACCACGGCCGGTTCCGAATTCCTCGCGAAGCACGCCTCCCCTGCAAAACGCGACGCAAAATGTTTGGCGATCGCCCGCCAAAGGGGAGTGCAATTTGTGGGGAAGACGAATCTATCCGAGCTGGCGGTGGCGGTTTCCGGCATGAATGCGTACTACGGGACCCCGAGAAATCCATTAGATCGAGGGCGCATTCCAGGTGGTTCTTCGAGCGGATCGGCGGTGGCCGTAGCAAACGATGAGGCCGATGTTGCGTTCGGCACCGATACGGCGGGTTCGATTCGCGTGCCAGCCGCTTGCTGCGGAGTCGTTGGCCTGAAGACTACCTTCGGGTTGGTCCCCATCGACGGCGTATATCCGATTGCTCCGAACCGGCTCGACACAGTTGGACCACTGGCCAAAGACATCGCCGGCACAGTCCAAGGCATGGACTTGCTGCAGGCGGGATTCTCAGGGCGTTATCGACAAGCGGTAGCCGCCAAACCTTCAGCCAACGGGCTTCGAATTGGGCGCGTCTATGTAGAAGGAACGAACCCCAACGTGGATCGCGCAGTGGATGACGCCCTGGCAGCGACTGGATTCAAGGTCGTAAACTTGGGTTCCGCATTTACCGAAAAGTGGATTCAGGCTCAAAAAGACGCGGCGACGGTGGCTGCGGTGGGTGCTTGGCTTTACGACCAAAAATTCAAAAACGAATCTCAAGTGAGTATTCGGACAAAGGCCGTCATCGCCCTCGGTGGGGTTCAATATAAGACCGCCTACCCCGAAGCTCTGCGGAAACAGTCTGCGTGGAAATCAGAATTGCGCCGCGCCTTCGAACATGTGGACTTCATTGCGCTGCCGACGCTGAAAAATCTGCCGCCCCATATTCCGTTCTTTGGTGGCACCGTTGCGTTTGAGGCGCGAGCGCTGGCTTTGCAGAATACGCAGGCCGTGAATTTCGCGGGTGTTCCCGCACTGGCCATTCCAATTCCTATCGCCCACCAATCCGTTCCGCTCACCAGTTTGCAACTGGTCGGTCCGCGATTCGCCGAAGCGGATCTGCTGAATGCGGGAAGACTGGTTGAGGCTGCCGTGAAAAACCGTTAAACCGGGGCCGCAGGCGATTTGTGTGCACCGCGGCACCGGAATACCGGAGACATCGCGGCTAATCGTGGTCGTCGATTCTGTCCTTGGCCTTTTCCAGCGCGCGCTTTTGGTGTTCGATCTGTTCTTTCGCGGCTCGCCCAGGATGTTCTCGCTCCTCTTTAAGCGCGTGCTTTTCCTCATGTGTGAGAGGACGGGTTGTTGTCGTGGTGGTATTGGTTTGCTGTCCAGTCATGGCAGGGACACTTGTTACCGCAGTAGTCGCCGTCGCCGCCCACCGCACAACAACTCGCGACGCTACCGGCTGCTCGCCTGAACCCGTGTATTGGATTGAGAGCTGACTGCCGGGCGAAATGCGCTCGATTGCAACTGGGGCGCCAGTCTCGTCGACAATCGTCGTCTGTTTGGTTACGGAATAACGCAACGGACTGGTGCCAGCTTCGCTTCTGACGACCATTGTCTCGGAGCCGGGAACGTATTCCGTGAATGCACCGTTTGTCGTGGTTACGGCCGTAGCGGTCTGTGCAAAAGCCTGGCTCGACCAGAAGCAGCCTACGGCGAGCAACGCTGCGCCAAGTGTAATCATTTTTGTATTCATAATAATGGATTCGTGGCTGAGAGCAGCCGCGGTCTCGCCTTCGGAGCACCAGCCAGCCGAGAGTTCTGGCAAGAACACTTCTTAGGGGGCGGCACGAAGACCGCGGGGATGCGTTCAGCCGATCTTAGCATAGTGTTCTCAACAAATGATCTGATGAAAAGTCTCATTCAGCGCCTCTTTGCCGTCGCAACAGCAGCGTTGCTGCTGGTTGATGTCGCTTCCGCCGCTGAATCAGTCGACATCCTTGTCGAAAAAGGAAAAGCCTTCGAGCGAAAATTTCAGGCTAACGCTGCGTTGCCGCTCTATCTGTCGGCGGAGAAAGTGGAGCCGAAGAATCCGCAACTGCTTGTCCGGATCGCTCGGCAGTATCGCTACCTTATGACGGACGCGTCGGATAACCAAGAAAAACTGCGACTGGGCTACATCGCACTGGACTATTCCACGCGTGCTGCAGCGTGTGGACCAAAGGACTGCGACGCTCAGCTCGCGCCGGCCATCACTCTTGGAAAAATGCTGCCGTATCTGCCTACGAAACAACAGGTGGCCGCTTCTCCGCGGATCAAGGAATCAGTGGACAAAGCGCTGGCCGTCGATTCGCACAACGATACAGCCTGGCATGTTCTTGGCCGATGGAATCGCGTCTTGGCAGAGGTCAGTTCGGCGAAACGATTTGTGGCCGGAGTGATCTATGGCCAGCTGCCGAAGGGATCGTTTGAGGAGGCCGAACAGGACATGAAGAAGGCGATCGCGATCAATCCACATCGTCTCATGCACTACGTTGAGCTCGGGCGGATTTACGCGGAGATGGGCAGAAAACAAGAAGCGCGGGAGTTCATCAACAAGGGTCTGGCAATGCCCGATACCGAAAAAGACGATCCCGAAACAAAGCAACGCGGGCGCGAGACGCTGGCGAAACTTTAGCTTTTCATTAGGGGGATCTCTGTCGATGCGGCGCCGGCTTCAACCGCCGCGGGCGTGGACACCGCTGACCACTCAGGCAAATCCGCCAGCCCGCCGCCCATGAAAAGGTGATGCCACAGTTGCGTCCCAGCGACCGCCATCAGACCCATCTCGACCGAAAGTCGCGGCAGCGAGCCGGGCCGCATGTTACGAAAGTCGGTCCGCCATCGAGCAACTGCGGCTGAATCAAAATAGCCGGTGTTGCGGAGCGATTCCTCGCTGAGAAGCTGCGCGACAAACGGCGGTTCCGGTTCCATGTGAAAGCTGTCCAGCGGCGCGCGAAAGATAACTTTGTGCCGGCGTGCTACGGATTTTGGCACCCAACGTTCGGCCAACAGACGAAGCAGGTGCTTATCTCGAAACCCGCGAAGTCGCCAACGCGGATGCAGCTTCGCCAGGAAATCGAAGACATCCTCGTCCAGAAATGGGTATCGCACTTCGACAGAAGAATGCATCGCGACGCGATCGCCTTTGGCTTGAAGGAGATGCCCGGCTAGAAGAACTCGCGCGGCAATCCAGACTCCGCGATGGAGCGGATCCCATCGTTTGGCGCGGTCCACCGGAAAATTCAATTCGGTCCACGGATTCGTCTGCCCAATCGCTTCGTGCATGGATTCGCTGTAGAAGCGCAGCTTCGAGATCGCGAGCATTCCGTAGGCATCGATCCAGGCATTCGGACCACCCACCGAATTCTCAACTTCGCGTCGCCAGGCATTGGGAAAATGCGGGACCTTGTTCAGGCGAAGATACGTGTTACGCGCGACGTTGCTGAGACCGAGGCCGGGAATCAGGTCGAGGTAACCCATCAATTTCGCCGCCTTGTACCAAGGATAGCCGACAAGCCATTCATCCGCGCCTTCGCCGGTAAGCACTACTTTTTGTCCGCAGCTGTGAACGCGCCCCGACAGTTGAAGCAGGGCGGCGCAGGCTGTGTCGATCACGGGCGCTTCCGCGGCGGCGATCAACCGGGGATACGTCGCAAGCGCGTCTTCATCGCGGAAATCCTGCACGATCGGCGGCTTGGCGCCGATGTGTCGCGCGGAGAGACTTGCTGCATCCAATTCATCCAACTCCGGCTCGTGCACGCGCACGGTATAGGTGTTGATCGCCGGACCTTTCAGCTTGCAGGCCAACGCCAGGATCATGCTCGAGTCGACACCGCCGGAAAGATAAGCGCCGACTGGAACATCAGCCCGCAATCGCTCTTCGACCGCTTGCAGCAAAACCTTTTCGAAATCGTCAACGAGTCGCTTCGGATTTTCGCCCTGTTCTTCCTCACCCTGATCGGGAAAATCCATTTCCCAAAACGCTCGCTCCTGCACCATTGCGCTCGCACCGTTTCCGTTTGCAGGAGAGATGCTCAGGAAATGGCCGGGCGTAAGAAGTTGGACACCTTCAAAGCACGTTCGTGGACCGGGCATGGCACAGAAAGTGAAGACGTGGTCAATGCCGCGGCGATCTGGGCGCGGTGAGATCATACCCGAAGCAAGAAGTCCTTTGATCTCGGAGGCGAATAGGAGCCAGTCCCCTTGCCGCGTCCAAAAAAGTGGTGCGATGCCGAAACGATCCCGTCCGAGTTGGAGTTGGCGTTGTCGCTCGTCCCACAAAGCGATGGCGAACTGCCCTCGCAATCGTTTCCACATTTCTTCGCCATGATCTTCCCATAGATGGGGGATGACCTCAGTGTCGCAATGCGTGACGAACTGGTGTCCACGCGCCCTGAGCTCCTCTCGTCGCTCGACGTAATCAAACAGTTCGCCGTTGAAGACCACTGCGACGCTGCGGTCTTCATTAAAGATCGGCTGCTGCCCGTCGGCCAGGCCGACAATGCTCAGGCGGCGTGAAGCGAGCCCCAGGCCGGGCCGAATCAGAAAGCCCTCTTCGTCCGGGCCGCGATGCAAAAGCGCCCGGGCCATTCGTTGAATACTCCCTTCGGGCACGGGACGTTGTCCCGCAAGATCGATCATACCTGCGATGCCGCACATGATGCTATTATTCTAGTTCCAAGTTCGTCGGCCGGTTAATGTTTTCTCGCTATTTCATATTTCGCGGCGCATGCCCAACCGGCCGCGAAATGACTGATTTACGAATATTAATGGAATTTTGCCGTCTACAGGTTACTCAATAAACGTCGTTAGGATGGGCTGTTCACCGTTCGCCATAGACAGAGTTTATTTATCATTGGGCTTCCGGGAAACCGGCCATTTATGCACAAAGATCGCATCGCTATCATAGGAATCGGGTGCCGCTTTCCTGGCGGCGTCAATGATGTCGAGTCATTCTGGAGGTTACTGGTCGAATGCCGGGACGCCGTCACGGATGTGCCCGCCGATCGGTGGAATGTGGAGCGATATTATGATCCGGAGCCAGGGATTCCGGGAAAAACTTTCGCTAAACGCGCGGGCTTTCTCGACCAAATCGACAAATTTGATCCGCAGTTTTTCGGCATATCGCCGCGCGAAGCCCCTTACGTCGATCCGCAGCATCGGCTGCTGCTAGAAACCTCGTGGGAGGCGATCGAAAACGCGGGACTTGTACTAGACTTCGAGAAAGGAAGCGACATCGCGGTTTTCGTTGGCATTTCGCACAATGACTATCAGGGAATCCAAAGCACAGCTTTCGACCACTTCGGTATCGCGCCTCATTCGCCCACCGGGAGCGCGCACTCAATCGCCGCGAATCGAATTTCCTACTGTCTAAATCTGCGAGGTCCGAGCGTCGCAATGGATACGGCGTGTTCGTCCGCTCTCACTGCGATCCACATTGCGTGCGAGCACATCTGGGGCGGACGCGGCGACACCGCACTTGCAGGCGGCGTGACTGTGATGATCACACCGGGCGGGTTCATCGGTTTTTCGCAGGCGTCAATGCTTTCGCCCGATGGGCGATGCGCTGCATTTGATGCGCGAGCGAACGGCTTCGTTCGCGGCGAAGGCGCGGGCATGGTCCTGCTCAAACGCCTGTCCCAGGCGATCGAGGATGGCGACCCAATTCAGGGGGTGATCCTGGGTACGTCGATGAATCAGGACGGACACACAAACGGTATCTCGCTGCCGAGCGCCGAAGCGCAAGCGCGTCTCGTTCAAGATGCTTGCAATGACGCCGGCGTGTCACCAACGCAAATTGGATTCGTCGAGGCTCATGGGACCGGCACGGCCGTCGGTGACCCAATCGAAGCGCACGCTCTGGCAGAGGCGCTGTGCAAAAATCGTTCAACTCCGTTACCCATCGGTTCGGTAAAAACCAATGTTGGCCACCTTGAGACTGCAGCCGGCGTCGCCGGATTGTTGAAGGCGGTACTTGTTCTTAAGCACCGCACGATTCCCGCCAGCCTCCATTTCAAAACCCCGAACCCGCACATTGATTTCGACAAATTAAAGCTTCGCGTCCCGACGGCAGTCGAACCTTTCCCGGAGACGGATGGTGAATGCTTGGCTGGCGTGAACTCGTTCGGCTTCGGCGGTGCCAATGCGCACGTCATTCTGGCGGAGCCGCCACCGCTTCCACACGTTGACCATGGAAAACTCTGGCTTGACCGCGAATGGCCGATAATGCTGTCGGCCCGTTCGGAGGATGCCCTCCGCGGTTGTGCGATGAATTTGGCCGCATGGCTCACCGAACGATCGAACCTCAATGGGGACTCGCCTGTCCTGCCTGATTTGGTTTACACAGTTGGCGCGCGACGCAATCACCATCCACATCGCCTGACTTTGGTCGCGCGATCAATATCCGATCTGATTCAGGAACTCGACGCTTTCGCAATCAAGCAGGACAGCGTGAAGGTTCGCACTTCGTTCACGCCGCGCCCCGAATCCGCGCCGCGTGTCGCCTTCGTGATGAGTGGGCAAGGGCCGCAATGGTGGGGCATGGGCCGCGAGCTGATGCACCGCGAACCTGTCTTTCGCCGGGTGATCGAACAGTGCGACGCGGCGATGCGCGGCATCACGAATTTTTCGTTGCTCGAAGAACTCGGCCGTTCCGAGGAGGATTCTCAACTGCATCGTACCGAAGTGGCACAGCCGGCCATTTTCGCGATGCAGGTCGGACTGGCGGAACTGTGGAAATCGTGGGGTGTGCAGCCGGCGGCGGTCGCCGGCCATAGCGTGAGTGAAATTGCCGCAGCCTGTGTGGCAGGTTTGTTTTCCTTGGAGCAAGGCGCGCGCATTACCGCGCTCCGCGCCCAATTCATGGAGAGTTGCGCCCGGGGCGAAGGAAAGATGCTCGCGGTCGGCCTCGGCGAAGAAGAAGCGCACGCGCTGATCAACAAACACGATCGCACGGTTTCGATCGCCGCATTCAACGGCCCCCGTTCGCTTACCCTGGCTGGTCCTCGCCAATCGATTGAAGCGATGTTTGCCGAACTCGAGCCGCAAGGCGTGTTCGCGCGCATAGTGCGCGTCGATCACCCATTTCATCATGCGATGATGCAACCGGCTTCAGAAGCGCTCGAAAACGCGCTGTCCGATCTCGCGCCGCAATCTGAAACAGTGCCATTATTCAGCACGATCACCGGCAATCGCCTCGCTGGCGAGGCCGGGAATGCGGCGCACTGGGCCCGCGGCGTCCGGCAGCCGGTGCAATTTGCGCCGGCGATCAATGCGATCGCTGACTTCGGAGTAGATATTTGGCTGGAGCTCGGTGCCCACCCAGCCCTATCGCATTCTATCCAAGAATGTATCGCCAGCCGCGGCGGACCGAAACCGGTTGTAATCTCTTCTGTTCGCCGGGAGCGCGAACACGAATCGTTACTCGAAGCGGCGATGGACCTGCATCGAGCCGGAGTGCCGCTCAACTTCAAGGCAATGACGCCGTCGCGTCGTCTGCTTCCGCTTCCGGCTTATGCTTGGGATCGAGACCGCTGGTGGAGCGAATGTCCCGCCTGGCGCGAATCCAGACTGGCACGCGGCGGCCGGGGCCTGCTCGATGTGCGGCTGCCGAGCGCGATGCCTGCGTGGTCCGCCCGGTTAGACAGTCGACACATGGCGTTCCTTAAAGATCACAAGGTCGAGAACCATGTTATTTTTCCAGCCGCGGGATTTGTTGATCTCGTAATTGAGGCCGGCACGCAACTTTTCGAAGGCCGACCGTTCACGGTCGAGGAGTTTGAGATTCGCAAACCGCTTATTCTGCCGGAATCTGCCGCCAGCGTTCACATCGAGGTTTCGTACGAGCCTAGCGATCGAACATTCGCGATCCAGAGTCGGTTCGACCAGGGAACGTCCTGGTCGTTGCATGTCGTGGGCTCTATGCGCGCCGAACGGATCGAGTCGGGCTTCGCCGCGTCAAATTTCGACACTGAAATTCAGCCGGTTATCTCGAAACTCAAGCCAGTCGATATCGACGCGTTTTACCGCTACATGAGCGATCTGGGACTCGGATATGGCGAAACATTTCGCTCTGTTCGAGAGCTTTCCGCCGCAGATGGTGAATCGTCCGGACGGGTGGCGCTTTCTGAATCGATTGCGCCGAGGGCCGGTGAGTATCCGTTGCATCCCGTACTACTCGATGGCGCGTTACACGTGTTTTCCGCCGGCCGTTCGACGGTCGAAACGCGCGGCTCGCAACTTAAATTGCCGGTCCGATTTGGCCGAATCCTGTTTCTTCGCTCTCCCGGAGCGTCTGCGCGGGTCCGGGCAAGTGTTGTCCAATGCACGGATGAGTTCGTCGAGGGACGCATCGCTCTTTATGATGAATCCGGCAATCCGTGTGTTCTGGTGGACGGATTCCGCGCAATCAGTGTCGCCGGAGTGCGGCGGGGTACGCTCGGCGGAGTCCGCGATGTTCTCTATCATGTAGATTGGCAGCGCACACCAAACAGATCCCACGCGCGAACGTTAGAACCGCTGCCGTTGACCCGGCTGCGCGACGCTGCCCAAGGTGCGCTCGACGATGTGCTCGCTACGCGCGGACGCGCGCGGCTCGAAAGGGCGATTGCCGCTCAGGACGATCTCGCTGCTGTGCTGCTGTGCGCGGGCCTCCGGGAAATGGGAGCTACGATAGGCGCTGATTTCACCGCCGATTCACTGCGGGTCGCCGTGCCGATGCGGCCAGTTTTCGAACAGTTGATGTCGAAACTTCAAAAGCGCGGCCTCGTGGAGGCAAGTGGATCGGGCTATAGGCCGAAACCTGCGTTCAAGACCACCGCTGAATCCGCTAACCAAGCGCAACGCCAATTCATCACGCAACATCCCGGTCATCTTCCTGAAGCGCAGCTCGTGGCTGGAAATTGTGCCGAGCTCGGGCCGATCTTGCGCGGCGAAAAGGATGCCGTGCACGTGTTGTTCGCCGGCGCGGGCGCCGAACTGCTCGACCAATTTTACGGTGACGGTTTGCTTACCAGCCACTGGCTTGGCGCCATTACCGCTGCCGTGCAAACCGCCGCCAGCGCGCTCCCGGAGGGACGCGGATTGCGCATCCTCGAAGTCGGCGCCGGGACTGGCGGACTGAGCGCGCAAATTCTACCCGCGCTCGAGCGCGGCTTGCATTCGTATACGTTTACCGATGTTTCGGCTGCTTTCTTCCCCGGTGCGAATCAAAAACTTTCGGCTTTTCCTGAAGTTGAGACGAAAATCTTCGATCTTGAAAAACCGGCGGCCGATCAAGGTTTTGAACCTGGCTCGTTCGATTTCGTAATCGGCACCAATGTGCTTCACGCCGCTGCCGACGTACGAGCCGCGCTGTGTAATCTGCGTGATCTGCTGGCTCCCGGTGGTTCACTGGTTTTCATGGACGTGGCCACGCCCCAGCTCTGGACTGAAACCGTGTTCGGTCTAACCAGCGGTTGGTGGCGGTTTACCGACCGCGATCTGCGCCCGGTGCATCCCCTCCTTGGACGTTCGCAATGGGAAAGCGTGTTGCGCGAAATTGGCTTTAGCGAGACCGCTTCGTTGCCAGGCTTCATCGGACGGGATGGTGAAGGCCAGATCGCTATTCTCGCGCGCAAAGCGTGGGAGCCTCCTGCCGCCCCGGAACCGGTTGCGGAGCTTCCGCCCGAGAAATCATGGCTCATTTTTGCCGACGAAGGCGGCGTCGGATCCTCGTTAGCCAAACGCTTGCGCGCGCATGATGTGCGTTGCCGAATCGTCCGTCCTGGAAATGCATTCGCTGAGCCGGAAACTGATACGTTCACGCTCAGAGCGGAAGTGCCCGAACACTGGCACCAACTTTTCACCGCGTTGGCTGGTGATGCCGAGCCCGAACGAATCATCTATCTTTGGAACCTTGACGCGCGGCTTGATCACGACGCAACAATTGGGACCGACGCGCTGCTCCACCTTGTTCAAACGCTCGAAACCGCCCGGCCCTCTGCCAAATTGCGCATTGACTCAGTAACACGCGGCGCCCAGCCCGTCGGTCGCGAAACGAAAGCGACTACCATCGCGCAGGCACCGGCGATCGGCCTGATGCGCGTGATACTTAACGAGTATCCGAATTTGATTTGTCGCGGGATTGATTTGCCGCCAACTCCATCGGCGACCGAACTTCAAGTCCTTTGGACAGAGTTGTTATGCGCTGAACCGGACCGGGAAGTCGCGTTCCGGGGTGAAGCACGGTACGTGCAACGGCTCGACCGCGGGCGTCCGCGCATTGAGCGAAGTCTTGATCCGGTGCTGCCGTTACGTCTCGAATCAGGCGAGCGCGGTCAGCTGGACGCGTTGAAGTTTGCTCCGTTCGCCCAGCCCTCCCGCGGTGCCGGCGAAGTCATGATCGAGGTAAAGGCGGCGGGCATGAATTTCCGTGATGTGCTCAAGGCGCTCGCGCTTTATCCCGGTGATGCACCTGACGCGCGGATCTTCGGCGACGAGGTCGGCGGCATCGTCACCGCCGTGGGATCAGGTGTTACACACGTGGCGCGGGGCGATCGTGTGTTTGGCCTGGCCGTCTTCGGCCTGGCAACGCGAACAGTTGCGCGAGGCAGCGACGTGCAGCGAATTCCTAACGATCTTTCATTCGAGGAAGCCGCCACTCTACCGGTGGTGTTCATGACTTCCTGGCATGCGCTGAAGAATGTGGCGCGACTACGCCAGGGAGAGCGGGTGCTGATTCACGCCGGTGCCGGCGGCGTCGGCATGGCCGCAATTCAGATCGCACATCATCTCGGTGCCGAAGTCATCGCCAGCGCCGGCAGTCCCGCGAAGCGCGCCTTGCTCGAAACACTCGGCGTGAAACATGTGATCGATTCCCGACGCGGCGACTTTGCCGAGGCGGTGATGAACCTTACCGATCGCCGCGGAGTAGACGTGGTGCTCAACGCGCTTGCTGGCGAAGCGATTCCGATGGGTCTTTCGTGTCTGGCCGAGTTCGGTCGCTTCATCGAGATTGGGAAACGCGACATTTACCAGAATTCCCGCATCCCGCTGCGACCGTTGCGCCGCAACGCGTCGTTTCACGTTGTGGCGATGGATGCCGTTTTTGCAGGTGACGAATCACTCACGCGGGAAATGCTGACGGAGATCTCCGGCCTCGTCGGGCAGGGCATCCTGCATCCGTTGCCATTCCGCGCATTTCCAGCGAACAACATCGGCGCGGCCTTTCGACTCATGGCTGCCGGAAAGCACACCGGCAAAGTCGTCGTTTCGTTACCCGAAACGTTTTTGCCGCGGCGGGGCGAACCGATGGCGCCGAAATTCGAAATCAAATCGGACGGTTGCTATCTCATTACCGGCGCTTTCGGGGGCTTTGGAAAAGTCATGGCGAACTGGCTGGTCCGCGGTGGCGCCCGGCATCTGGTGTTATCCAGTCGCAGCGGCGCTTCCACTCCGGACGCTGAGGCGTTCGTGAGCGGTCTGCGCGATCGGGGAGTTGGGGTGCAGATCCTAAAAGCCGATGCCGGTTCGCCTAACGACATCGGCCGCCTGTTTACTGACATTCAACAAAACGGCCAGCCGCTGCGTGGGGTGTTCCATCTCGCCATGTTCATTGACGATGCGCCGCTGGCTTCTCTCAACCGTGAGCGAATGGCGAGCGTCCTTGGCCCGAAAGCGCTCGGTGCTTGGTTGCTTCATGAACGCACGCGCGACATGGCACTCGATTGTTTCGTCATGTTTTCGTCTGTATCCTCGATCTTCGGCAATCCGGCTCAGGGCAACTACGCAGCAGCCAATGCCTTTCTTGATTCCCTTGCACATCACCGTCACTCGTTAGGCCTTCCCGCACTCAGTCTGAACTGGGGCGTCCTTGGCGGAGAAGGTTACGTCGCGCGTAACGAACGCGTCGCCGAGTTTCTAGGGAAGCAGGGTGTCAGTGCACTATCGCCCGGTGAAGTGATCTCCATCCTCGAATCTTCGCTCTCCGCCGGCAACACTCAGCTCGCCGCTATTCGGGTTGACTGGGCAAAATGGAAAACATTCTTCCGAGGCATGCAAGGGAACCCGCTTCTCGAGCGCATCTTCGCGTCGGTCGAAGGTCGCGAGACTAACGGTGGCACCACCACCGATTGGCGCAACCGGATCGAATCGGCGGCTCCTGAGGAGAAGGAAACGGTGATCGCGCAAGCAGTTCGTGAAGCTGTCGGCTCCGTTCTTCGCGTAAAACCTGACACGTTACGGGATGACCAACACCTCACCGACCTCGGCCTGGACTCATTGATGGGCGTCGAGATCGAGAATTCGCTCGAGGCGGCCATCGGTGTCGCTCTTCCGCCTACGAGTTTGATGCGCGCGCGAACTATTGGTCAGATTGCGAGTTTGATCACTGGCCACATAGGCGGCACGGCCTCGCCAACTTCTGCGCCGGCAGCGGCACCAATTGCCGTAGCAGAGCCGGCTCCGTCCACGGTTGAAGTTGATCTCGACGCACTTTCCAACGAACAGATCGACCAGCTCCTCGCCGACGAGCAAAACATTGCATTGGAGAAAAGCGCGCATGGCTGACGATAAACGCGCTCGATTCAAACAATGGCTTGCCAACGGAGAAGCCTGTCTCCATCCGCTGACCTTTCCACAGCGTGAATTGTGGGAAACATCCCTTGCCCCTCCCGCCGATGTGTCGAACCATATTTGCTGCGTAATTAACGTGCGCGGTCTCCTCTCACCGGAAGATTGCATGGCTTCCATGCGACGCGTGGTTAACCGACAGGAAGTGTTGCGGCTTTCTGTCTTGCCCGGCAAAAACGGGCCCGTTCAATTGATCCGAACGCAGCGCGAGCCGGTGATGCGGTTTCGTGACATTCCGTCAAACAGTTCGGCGCAAGCAATTGAAGAGCTCGCGCTCGGGATTTTCTACGAACCATTCGATTTGGTCCAAGGTCCTCTGTATAGAGCGGAAGTGCTCCGCCGCGCGCCCGACGACCTGGTGATGGTTTTCACAATTCATCACGCCATCGCCGACGGGTGGACGTTGGGCGTCTTCGTCCAGGATCTATGCGCCGCCTACGTCCAACAGCGCACCGGTGCATCCAACGGACTTGCTCTTGTGCCGACATCCTATTCCGCCTGGGGCACCGCCGAACGTGCATTCTGGCAACCGGCCGAGCTCGAACCGCGTATCGCGTTTTGGAAATCGCGTCTGACTGGCATACGTCGTCTTTGGAGCGTGCCGGAAGAAGCCGACGTTGTCTTTCTGCCGCGACGGTTGGTCTCGCGATTACCGGCGGAGATCAGCGGAGCCGTGCGGGAGTTAGCCCGTCGCAGCGGCGCCACGCTTTTTAGCACTTTGCTTGCAGCCTTTCAGGTTGCGCTATCGCGGTGGACCGGCGCCGAAGACATTGTAGTGGGAACTCCGGTCGCAAACCGCACGAGGCAGGATGTCCGTGAGACGATGGGATATTTTTCCGGTGTCGTGCCGCTGCGCGGTCAGGTGTCACGAGACCGCCCATTTTCAGAACATTTGCGAATCGTTCACCAATCCACAGTCGATTCATTTGCAAACGCGATGCCATTTGCCGAACTTGTCTGCGCAATAGGCGACCGTCCCTCGCCAAAACACAATCCCATTTTTGAAGTGCGATTTGCTTTACAAAATCATCCGGTGCCCGACGTGGAAATTCGAGGGCTCTCACTTAAGCTAAGGATGCGCTCGACCGGAACGCCCCGATTCGATCTGGGATGCGAGATAACCGAACTGGGCGACGCGCTTGAAGTAGTTTGGCTATTCCGGGAAAATCTCTTTTCACAACCTGAGATAGAAGAACTGGGACGTCTATTCGGCACAGTGGTGGAAAGCATTTGCTGCGTGCCGAAGAGGCGAACAGCCGTCCTGACAAACTAAAAAGGGCAAATATCGTGACAACCGTCGAAGGTGTTCCCGACCTGGACAAAAAGCATGACGTGAGCTGCGTCGCATTCCAGACCCTTGTGTTCTCGCTCGCTCTCACGGAATTCGCGCTGTGGGCTGTCACCTGGAGTGGATGGCTTTGGCTGGCGGCGCCTCTCGCCCTGGTCGCCGCCCACCTCATGCACGGGCTCTTGATTGGCTTTCACGAGGCCTCGCACGGTCTGTTACGAAAAAGCCGTCGTCTGAATGAATTCGATGGTGTAATCCTAGGCGTATTCAGTTTCCTGCCGTTCAGCCTGTATCGGGTGGTGCATCAAATGCATCACATGCACCTTGCCACCGAGCGCGATACTGAGCTCTGGCCGTTAGTCCTCACCAAAGCACCCCGTTGGGCGCGACGCTCGGCTGCGTTCCTCGAACTCACCGTCGGCCTGTTCTATTCACCGTTGATTTTCTTGCGCGTTTTCCTGCGCCGACCCTCGTTAGTCCGTAGCCGCAAGGTGAGACGGAGAATTTGGGCTGAGCTTGCACTCGCGGTTGTTGTCTGGACTGCCATCCTGACTGCGATCGCCTTTTTTGGGGCGTGGAAATATTTCCTCTGGATGTATCTGGTCCCGGGATTGATAGCGGCAAATCTTCAGAGCTGGCGCAAATACATTGAACACGTTGGCCTGACGGGCAATACCGTAAATAGCTCTACCCGAAGCATTGTGCCGAAGAGCTGGCTCGGCCGTTTGTTTGCTTACACGTTGCTTCACGAACCTTACCACGGGGTGCATCATCAAAATGCCGGACTTCCGCATCGTGTGCTGCCTCAGTTTACCTCTGTGCTCACACCGAAAACACCCGACGACGTGGCTCCATTCATGAGCTATCGACAGGCGTTGCCGGACCTGATCCGCAGCCTGGCGAATCCTCGCGTCGGAGCGCAATGGTGCGATTCCGCTGACAGCCCATTAGGTGAGCATCGCGAATTCGTCGCAAATAGGAAACCGATGAATGAAACTCCCGAACCCGCTTACCGGCATTAAGTCCCAAACATAGCCGCCAGCGCGCCGCAGTTCCTTTCGCGGCTTCCTGTTTCATCATGAACACGCCGTCGGAATCCGCCGAAAATGCCAGGTCGCCTTTCGTCTTTGAGGCGGCTGGGCTCAAAAAGGATTACGACGATGGCCAGGTGCACGCTTTGCGAGGCGTGGATTTACAAATCAGGGAAGGCGAGTTTGTCGCAATCATTGGCCCGAGTGGGAGCGGGAAGACAACTTTGTTGCAAATGCTCGGCGCGCTCGACCGGCCGACCGCCGGAACATTAAAGTATCGGAGCAAATCACTGCTCGATTTTGACGATCCCGCAGCCTATCGGGCTCACGAGATCGGCTTTATCTTTCAAGCGTTTCATCTACTTCCGACGTTCACCGCGATTGAGAACGTCCAGATTCCGATGTTCGAAAATCACCAGTCGCGCGCCGCGCGAAAGACTCGCGCTCTTGAATTATTGAGAGCGGTCGGACTCGAACAGCGAGTGAATCATTTTCCTGCGAAACTTTCCGGCGGCGAGCGCCAGCGCGTCGCGATTGCCAGAAGCTTGGCGAACTCCCCGTCGGTCCTTTTGGCCGATGAACCCACCGGCAATCTGGATAGCGAAAGCGCGCAACACATACTCGATCTCATCACCTCTCTCCACTTCGACCGTCGCATGACGCTGATCCTCGTCACTCATGACATGAGTGTTGCGTCGCGCGCAGCGCGTGCGATCCAGATGAAGGACGGCCAGGTTGTTTTCGATGGCGATCCCGCAAAACTTTCCAGGCACGCATGAGATGACTTTTTTCGATGTTATCACGCGCGGTCTCAAGCGCCGACCAGTCCGAACCGGTTTGACCCTTCTGGGGATTGCAGTGGGTATCGCGGCCGTCGTGGCATTGATTGGCTTGTCCCGAGGCCTGGTAACAAGCTGGACCGCAGGGATGAAGTCGCGTGGAACCGATATTGTCGTTCATAATATGCGCGGCTCTCTGACCCCGAAGCCGTTTCCCGCAGCTACGCGCGATCGCATTGCGCATCTGCCTGGCGTTGCTGCAACCTGTATGATTCTGGTTGATTTGATGAGCGTCGAGAACGCCGAGCTGATGATTGTGTCGGGGCGCGAGTGGGGCTGTTTTGCCTGGGAAAATCTCAAGGTGGTTTCCGGACGGATGCCAAAGGACCAGATGGAGCGAGCGGTGCTTCTCGGCATCACCGCCGCGGATGTGTTGAAAAAGAAAGTGGGCGATACGGTTCAGATCGAGACCGAAGAACTCACTGTCGTTGGCATTGTCGAAGGCGGTGCCTTTGTTGAGAACGGTTCGATCGTTCTTTCATTGCCGCTACTGCAGCAGATCACCGGAAATCAGGACAAAATCAGCGCGATCGACGTGCGACTCGCTGCCGGGACTAACGACGCGAGGATGCGGCAGCTTTGCGAAGAAATGTCACGGCTTATTCCGGAAGCCCATGCCGAGCCCGCGGGCGAACACCTGGTCCATACCGAGGGCTATCGCGTGATTAGTGCAATGAGTTGGGGCACATCATTGCTGGCCATACTGGTCGGTGTGCTCGGCGTGACAAACACCATGCTCATGAGCGTTTTTGAACGAAAGCAGGAGATCGCAATTTTGCTTGCACTCGGGTGGAAGCGCAGCCGCATCGTGCGAATGATTTTACTGGAGTCTGCCATGCTGGGATTACTCGGTGGGATCATCGGCGTCGGATTAGGCGTTATCGGTGTCCACCTGATGCAAGCTGCGCCTGCGATCCGCGGCCTGCTGGAACCGGATCTTAGCTTTAATCTCATACTGATGGCTGTTACCATCGCTGTCTGCGTCGGCGTTCTGAGCGGTTTTTATCCGGCATGGCGGAGTTCGCGGTTGACGCCGAGCCTTGCCTTACATGGCTGAACAAACCAGCAGCGCTTCGTAGCATTTACTTATGAATCTTCATTTTCACATTAGAAAAACCTGTTTCGCCGGCATCTGTCTTGGCCTTGCTCTCCCGTGCTTTGTATCCGCCGCCGACACTGCCTCGGAGTTAGCCGCTAGGCTGCGTGCAAAAGAAAGCTCTCCCATGTTCGTCCGGATTCGGATGGAGATCGGAAGTGGCGAGAAACAAACGCTCCAGATTCAAATCAAGTCTCGTGTTTCCGACGCGGCCGGCGACATCGTTTATCAAATACTTTTTCCGAAAGAGCGAAAAGGTGAATCGGTTTTGCTTCACCGATCCGGAAACAAATTCAGTGGGACATTGTTCACGCCGACGAACAATCTTAAACCGATTGGGTCGACTGAGATGAAACAATCGCTCTTTGGCAGCGACCTTTCCTACGAAGATATAATTGACAGTCCCTTCGCCTGGAGTCAGCAGGCAATTGTGGGCACGGAAGACATGGATGGCACTCCCTGCCAGATTCTGGAATCGAAACCGGGCAAAGGTCACACCTCGTCTTACTCCAGTGTGAAAAGCTGGGTTGATTCGCGCCGGCTGGTGCCTCTACGCATCGAAAAATATGACACCTCAGGCAAAGTCGTTCGGCGCATCAATACCACCCGTGTTTTGCTCGAGGGAGGTGATTCGCTTCCAGTCGATCTCAAAGTTTACGGCCCCCGCGGTTCTGTCACTCACATAACCGGGTCACGCATTAAGCGCGGTGTGAGCTACGCAGACACCGAATTCACCCCGGAGGGTCTCAAACAGCTTAACGCTCCTCCAGGTTCGGGTTCCCCGGAATAGAAAGTACGTCATCCTCATCTGCGGCCCGCACCAGTTAAGGCGTTCAGAATCTGAATCAAATTCTAAGCCTTGCGATGATGCCCGCGCCTTGAGGCTTATACGTTATGAATCTTTAGCTTCATCGAGAGTGAGCGTTTGGCCGATTTTCATTACGCGCAGCTGCGCCTTTGATTTACGCTTTTTCAGTTCGCGTTCGAATGCTTCAGGTGTTCCTGTCAAAATCGGAAAGGTTCCATAATGCATTGGAATGACTGTCCGCGCTTTCACCAGTTTTACTGCTTCTGCCGCACGAGCGGGTCCCATCGTAAAATGGTCGCCTATGCAAACGAGCATGACGTCGATGTCGTAGAACAGTGACAGCAGCGCCATATCGGAAAACAAGTCTGTATCGCCTGTGTGATAAATCGTTGGGCCACCGCGAATCGTAATTACAAAACCGCCGGGAGAACCGCCGTAGCGTAGTCCGACCCGATCATCAGCAGCGACACCGGATCCATGATGCGCGCGAACGAACGCGACTTTTACTTCGCCATCCAGCAGCGTCAGTTCGCCGCCGAAATGACCAACCGTGTCTACTTGCGCCTGCTCGGCCGGATAACCGAGATGTTTCACCACCGCGTCGGCCAGATCGAAGGTCGCTACCAGTTTTGCCCCCGTCTTTTTCCCGATATCCACCGCGTCGCCGACGTGATCGGAATGACCGTGCGTAACCAGAATGAGATCGACATGCTTGAGCGAGGCGATTTCTTCCTTCGCGTTTTCGAAAAGAGGATTGGAGATCCACGGATCGACGAGCAGAATTTTTCCGCTCGGGGTCACAATCTTGAAAGCTGACTGACCGTACCAGGTGAGTTGCGTGTCCATGGAAGTCACCAAATCGAAAACCGTTGGTGTAGCAAGGTTCAAGTAGTTTCGGCATTCGACATTCGTAGTTCGTCATTTTACCTATGAATCGCGTCATGAATCACAATCAAGCGCACCGCCACATTTCAAAAAGTCACCCGGAAATGGCGCAGTTAATCAGACGATCGCGGCGATATGAAGTCACACCGGCTGTCTCGATCCGGCCGTTCGATGCGCTGGCGGAATCGATCGCTTACCAGCAACTAAACGGGAAAGCCGCCGCAACGATCTGGGGTCGGGTCCGCGCGCTTTATCCGAAAACAAAATGGCTCGACCCCGCAAAAGTTCTCGCTACACCGGATGAGAAACTTCGCGGCGCCGGTCTTTCGCGCGCCAAAACCGCGGCAATAAAAGATCTCGCAGCGAAGACGCTCGACGGCACCGTGCCGTCCAGACGGGCGCTTCTCCGAATGAGCGATGACGAAATCATCGCTCGTCTTACGCAAGTGCGCGGGATAGGTCGGTGGACTGTCGAGATGCTTCTGCTGTTTGACCTCGGCCGACCGGATGTGTGGCCAGTCGCCGATTACGGGGTGCAGAAAGGTTTCGCCAAAACTTTTCGTAAACGGAAACTTCCCACGCCAAAACAACTGATGAAGCACGGCGAGAAGTGGCGGCCGTATCGTTCCGTTGCGGCCTGGTATTTCTGGCGAGCCCTGGATCAACCAGAGAAGTTGCAAAGTTAAAACAGTTACGATAGCAGAGGGAGCTCCTTTGTAACATTTGTTTAACCTTGCGCTGTAGTTCGCGCCCTAATAAAACGAGGCATTATGGCGATGATTCATGTTAATCGGGGCACTACGACTCTGGGTGTTTTCTCCGAGGAGGAAATCCGAGAAGGGCTAAGCGCCGGCCGCTTTGCGCCAACGGACATCGGCTGGCGCGAGGGCATGGCTACTTGGCAGCCGCTCTCGCAGTTCCCAGAGTTCGGAGGAACTGCTGCGCCGATTGTCCCGCCTGTCCAGCCGGGCGCAGCTCCGACGTCAACAACTGTCGCGGGGCGTACCGGTCTGCCGTGGGAGCACCGGCAAGAGCGCGGTTTCTTCAACGCGTTCATCGAGACGCTGACAATGGTGCTTACTCGTCCGGCCGAGGCATTCAGCGTTATGAAGCGCGAAGGCGGCCTGGGCGAACCGCTCATCTACGCCCTCATCGGCGGAAGCGTGGGCGGGATCGTATCGTTTTTGTTCTCGCTCGGTTTCAACTCATTGGGACTATTTGCGGGTCGGAATAACAGTCTTGCGGCGATGACAGGGATGGGAATCGGCTCGGTCGCAATCATCATCTTGCTGCCACTGTTCATTGTGATTGGCCTTTTTATCGGCAGTGGGATCGTGCATCTCTGTTTGATGATCGTTGGGGGTGCCAACCAGTCGTTTGAGACCACTTTTCGGGTGGTGGCTTTTACACAAGGCTCCGCTGGTCCTTTGCAGATCATACCGCTTTGCGGTGGATTGATATCCGGCGTTTGGGCACTCGTGTGCAACTGCATCGGGTTGGCGCGCGCTCACGATACTGACACCGGCCGCGCTGTTCTGGCAGTTTTCCTTCCGCTGATAGTTTGTTGCGGTGGCGGATTACTCTTCGCATTCATGTTTGGTGCGATGGGGGCCTGGACTGCGTCGCATCATTAGCGGTCAGCAAATGCAGTTATCTGTTCGGCGGCTCGCTCCGGGCGAACTTGACCATGAGTTGATTTGGTTGAGCGCCTCGGTTTTATCGCTCGGCTTTGCAGCTGTCTGGTTAACGCTCGGGTTGCCGTGGCCGCACTGCGTGTTTCACGAGCTTACCAACCTGCCGTGCGTCACATGCGGAATGACGCGATGCGGCATCCAATTCTTTCACGGCCATTTTCTTGCGGCATTGCAATGGAACCCATTCGTGTTCGCGGTTCTTTGCGGCGTGATTGCGTTCGACGTGTACGCGCTTGCAACAGTCGTAACGCGTACGCCACGGCTACGAATCCATCTTTCGACGCAGCGCGGGAAAACATTTTTGCGTGTCTCAGTCATCTCTGCGCTCGCGTTGAACTGGATTTATTTGCTGCTGCATTTGCGCAACTATTAGCAATCAATGACGGCTTCCAAGCCGTTAGTCCTTGAAGGCGTCTGACACAGACGCCTTAAAATTTTCTTCGTGCACTTCGTGTCCATCGCGGTTCAACTTCTTGCCTTATGCGAATTCTGGTCACAGGCGGCGCCGGCTTTATCGGATCGCATCTTGCCGAGAAGCTGCTCGCCGTGGGGCATGAAGTCGTCATCTTGGACGATTTCAACGATTATTACGATCCGCAGATCAAGCACGCGAACATTGCTGGTTTCGCAAAAGACGTAACCGTTTACCGCGTCGATCTTCGAGAGAACGACTCAGTGCGAACTGTGTTTGCCCGCGAAAAAGTAGACGCCATCGTGCACCTGGCTGCCCGCGCTGGCGTTCGACCCTCCATTCAATATCCGCGGCTTTATTACGACACGAACGTCATCGGGACATTGCATCTTCTCGAGGCAGCACGGGTGACGGGAGTTCAGCGATTTATCTTCGCCTCCAGTTCGTCGGTGTACGGCGCTTCAAAGACGATTCCGTTTTCCGAGGAGGAACATCTCACGCAGACACTAAGCCCCTACGCCGCCACGAAAATCGCAGGCGAATTTCTTTGCTCGACGTATTCGCACCTTTACCAGATGCGGGTCGTGGCGCTGCGGTATTTTACTGCTTACGGTCCGCGACAGCGTCCCGATCTGGCGATTCATCAATTCACCCGGCGCATTTACGCCGGGCAACCGATCGATCAATTTGGAGATGGCACCACACGACGCGATTACACTTACATTGATGATATCATTCAGGGCACCATGGCCGCGCTCGATTACAATGGCCCACTGTATGACGTCTTTAATCTCGGCGAGAGTCAAACGATCCAGCTGAAAGATCTCATTTTGGCGATCGAAAATGCCGTGGGGAAACAAGCAAAAATCAATCGCCTCGCGGAACAACCGGGCGATATGCCGCGTACATATGCGGATATTTCGAAGGCGAGAAAATTGCTTGGCTACAGTCCAACAATGAAGTTGAGCGAAGGTTTGCCCAAATTCGTTGAGTGGTTTCTGCGTACCCAAAGAACAGCGCGCACGGAGTGATGCGCCCTGCCGGCGAAATCACGAAGTAGTCCTCTGTGTCGTCTCATTTCAGGCGGGTGTGAATTATCATTTCGCCTTTAGCTGTTGTAATCTCGGCTTGTGATTTCCGAACTGCCGTTCGAGCAGCGCGCTTGTTTTATTGCCGGCCAGGCAAAATCGGGCACCACGCTATTGGTGGCATTGCTCGACAGTCATCCCGAATTGCTCGTGTTGCCCGAGGAAACAGCCTATTTCCCCACGGTCCTGACCAAATATGCGCCGCGCGGCCGCCGGGCGCAGTTTGATTATCTGACCAAGCAGTCGCTCTCCAACGTGCTGTTCGGCGGCCCGTGCAAGTGGGGCAAACGCAGTTACGCGACATTTCCTCGCAAGAAATTTTTCCAGACGTTTGAGCGCGCTGCATTTGATCCTGCGAACGCGCAGGAAGATTTGCTGGTCCTCATGGTGAAAGCTTACGCGGCTACGCTTGAGCGCTCGCTTGATACGATCACGCGTTGGGTGGAGAAAACTCCGGCCAATCGTAATCACGTCAACACGGTCCTCAGTCGGTTCCCGCATGCAAAAATTCTGGTGACGCTACGGGACCCGCGCGCCATTCTTGCGGCGCAAATCGCCCTGGAAAAAACAAGGCAGACCGGACGGTTCTCTACTTACTACGTAATCGCGCATTGGCGTGTCGCTGCGAAACTGGCCAGGCGCGTCCGGGACGCGGAAGTGCCCGGACTGGTCGTCCAGTACGAACGGCTGGTGAGTGAGCCAGCCAGTACGATGGAAGAAGTTTGCGGGTACGTCGGGATCGAGTTCGATCCAGACACAGTGTTGACGCCGACGAAAGTGGGTCGGTTCTGGAGCGGTAACTCCGCGGCTCGGATAAACTTTTCGCAAATCAGCACCGAACCTGTGACGCGCTGGGAACGCGAGCTTTCCCAGGATGAGATCGGATGGATCGAATGGCATTGTCGCGACCTGATGCCCGAGTTTGGCTACGAACCGCGGCTGAGCCGACGCGAATTGCGCTGTTTTGTTAGGCCCATTCGCGGCGAGCGTCCGCGAGAGTATCTCAAATCGCGAGCGTATTCACTGCGCGACGATTGGATTCGAGGCGCAGCCTAACGCGTCTGACTTGCAATGTCGTGGTAAGCAAGCCATAATGAGCGCGAGATGTCGGGAATCTTCTTCGATCTTCCGAGCGTCCGGTTCCTACAACGATTCAGATTTCTTGAACTGATGCTGCAAACCTTCGCAGCGTCACTGTTTCGTTCGTTGAGTGGGCTGGCTTGCGCTTTGAGACAAGTCCATTCCCGGTATGACGAGGCGGAGTTTCCATCGGCGTCGCATAGTACTTGGAACGAGTTTGACTCGGCTCTTGATGAGTCGCGCGCCACGGACGGTGTCCCGACCCTTTTCGGGGCGCTCCGCCGTTTAGACAATTGGAAATTAGTTAAGGATCAACATGAACTCTTATTCATCCGGAAGACGCCCACGCCGCCCGCGCGGTGGGGGCCGACGCAGAGGAACTCAGGAACGCTTTCGGGCCCCACAGGAACCGGCGAAGCCGCAAAAAAAGACGTTTTGGCAGCGTGTCGCGGAATTTTTTGGAAACGGCGGCGAGAAAAAGAAAGTGCCTGCACAGCCGCGCAATGGCACGCAGCCATCGCGACCTGCGCGCAAGCCCGAACGAGTTGAAGTCACGTCGCCGCGTCTCTACGTCGGCAACCTGTCTTTCGATGCCACCGAGAGCGATCTCTTCGAATTATTCAACGGCGTTGGTCACGTGCAAAACGCAGAGGTCGTAAGCTATCGGCACAACCAGCGCTCGAAAGGTTTTGCGTTTGTGCAAATGCAAACCGTCGACGAAGCGAAACGAGCTGTGGAGGAATTGCACGACAAAGAATTTCTCGGTCGCAGGCTCGTTGTGAGTGGCGCGAAGTCCGATCAGCATCAGCCGGGTTAGCGCGTGAAACATGGAATGACGGCTTCCCAGCCGTCATCTTAATTTTCGACAGCTGTCCAAGCCGTCGCCGCATGAACAGGCAGCGCGGCCTCGCTATCTCTTAATCTCCAGATAAGCGCGGGCCTCGACGTGATTCGTACCGGGCTGGAGCTGTTCGACGCGCATTTGTTTCAGGAACCAGCGGCCCTCGATTTTTTGCGCGGATACTACCTCGAAGCGTTTGAGCAGTTGCGCATTCCAGTCGTAGCCCTCCATGCGCATCAGTGCGCCGCTCGCCTTATCCACCCACAGCAACATGTTCGAATACGTCGACTCGTGCGACGGTGCGCGTAATTGCAGTTTCCAACATTTGCGGGTGCGGACTTTTTCTTCACCTAAGACGCGCGCAGCGGGCCAGTAGAGAAATTTGAATGCGAGATCTCCGTACAACACAATCGTGCCGCGGATTTTTTCCTGGAGCTTCGACGCGCCTACTTTTTCCGTTCCGATGTCGCTTGCCATTTCAAGGCGTGAGCTGTTTTCGCCGAGCCGCAACTCAAGAGTTTCATCCGGATCTGTGAAGGTATATCGGATCACGGGCCCATTTTGCATCAGGCGAAACGGAATCACGACGTCATCCTGACGAAGCTGCCCTTGGAGATCGATCTGCTGACGCGACTCGAGCATGCGAACCGAATCGAGAATCTCTTTCGCGGACGGTGGAGGCTCGGCAAAGACGGAAAGTGCTGCGAGCGCCACACAAATAACTAATGTCGAATGACGAATGAAGAAGTAATGACGAAATCCCAATGACGAATGGTAAATGTTCGATCGCATTTTCGTCATCTGAGCATTTGAGCTTGTTTCGACATTCCTCATTCGTGCTTCGTCATTCGCTCGCGTTTGTTTATTAGCGTGTAACGATTAAACCTTACGCGCCGGTTTATTCCATCGGATGGATCAAACTCTTTTTCACCTGGTTAACCAACAATGGACGAGTCCGGCCCTCGACTTGTTCATGGCGGGGTTGAGTGATTCTCAAATTTGGATGCCGTTCTTGATCGCAATTGGAATTGGTGCGCTGGTTTTCGGCGGATTTAAAGCGCGCGCGTTGGTCATTTGTCTGGGCATCTCTTTGGCGATCGGGGGACTGGTCACGAATGCGTTAAAATCTAGCGTGGCCCGTCACCGACCAAAACAGGTTCAGAGTGTTCGGATGGTACAGTTACAAAAAGCCCGGCCAAGGTTTTTTACCCTCTTTAAGAAGCCGGTCATTCGATTTTCCGATTCCTCGGACCGCACCCGCTCGGGACCATCGTTTCCGTCTGGACACACTGTAAACAACGCCATTGCCGCAACGTATTTTACTTTGTTTTACCGGCGCCGCGGCTGGCTGTACTGGTTTGTCGCTCTGGCGGTTGGATATTCGCGAATTTACCTGGGCGCGCATTGGCCCAGCGACGTGGTGGCGACGCTCTTTCTCGGAATCGGTGAAACATTGCTTCTGCTCAGCTTCTTTGAGTTAATCTGGAGAATCGCAGCGCGGAAATGGATGCCAGATGTGTTTGCGCGCCATCCGAGTTTGATCGTTGGGCAACCTGGAAATTCGCGTCACGCAACATGAGCAGTACGCGCGCAGTCTGGCTCTTTATCGCCGCGCTGACGGCGATTCGTTTTTCACTTCTGGCAACGACAGATCTCTCCTTTGACGAAGCGCATTACTGGATGTGGTCGGAGCGACTGGCGCCGGCCTATTTCAGTAAGGGACCTGGTATTGCTTTCGCCATACGCGCGAGCACTGCGCTTTTTGGCGCGAACGAGTTTGGTGTTCGCTTTTTCAGTCCTGTGCTCGCGGCAGCCACAAGTCTGCTCCTGTTCTATTTTGCGCGGCGCTTGTTCGGCGTAACCGCTGGTCTGTGGGCGGTCATTGGTTTGAATGCCACGCCGATTTTCAATATTGGCGCGGTCGTGATGACGATCGATGCGCTTTCGATTTTTTTCTGGATGGCGGCGATGTTTACCTTCTGGCTCGCGTTGGAAAAAAGTCCGAGCTTTTCCTGGTACTGGCCGCTTACAGGTCTGCTGATCGGGCTGGGGTTTCTCTCCAAATATACGAACGCGTTCGAATTAATTTCGGTGTTATTCGTTCTGGCGCTGGTGCCACGGCTACGACGGGAATTCAAACGCCCCGGCGCATATTTGCTGATCGGGATGTTCGTTCTTTGCACGATTCCGCCGATTGTGTGGAATGCGCAACACGCCTGGATCACGCTGGCGCATTTGCGCTCGCGGGGGAATCTCGACCGCGGCTTTGGCTTTCATCCAACTGATGTGCTCTCATTTCTCGGTCAGCACTTCATCGTTTATTCGCCGCTGCTGTTTCTGGCGCTGGCTTGGGGTGTGATCGCAAGCTGGCGCCGGATCAATCAGCAATTCAAAGTCCTGTTCTTAATGTGGTTTGGTTTGCCAGTGTTTGTTTTTTATCTGCTTCTGTCGCTTAACAAGAACGCCGCGCCGAATTGGGATGCGCTCGCCTTTTTTGGGTTCGGGTTGGTCGCGACCTGTTTCTGGTGGGAACGGGTTCAGGCGGGTGCCCTCTTACGCATATTCGCTAGTGTCGCCGTCCTGGTGGGGTTAATCATGAGCGTTGTCGCATTGAACACAGATTTGTTGCGGGTGACCGGTTACCAACTGCCGAGGAGCGATCCGAGTGATCGGATGCGCGGATGGAAAAGCGCGACGGAAGCGCTGGAAAAAATGCGTAACGATCTTGAAGTGCAACTGGGCGAGAAATTCTTTCTCATTGCTGACGCTCGCGATCGCGCGTCGGAAATTTCGTTTTATCTGCACGACAAACGACCGGAAGGCCTGGGGCATCCGCCCGTTTACATTCCCGAATCGCAGGACATGGTGAATCAGTTCTCGTTTTGGCCGCGCTACGACGAATTCGTCGAGCTAAGACCTGGCATGCGACGGCCGGACGGCGAGGTCTACACCGAAGAGAACGGCATCAGTTTGTTCGTCGGACGCGATGCGCTTTTTGTCAGGGCCGGAGAAAAGGAGCGTGTACCTCGCAACATACAGGCGGCATTTCAATCCACTGAGCCGGTGGGAACAATCGAAGTGTCGCGCTATGGAAAGGTGATACGGATTTGGCAAGTGTTCCTCTGTCGAAGTTATCGGACGCTGCCGTTATGAGAAGTAGCTTTGAGCCTGGCTTCAGAGCGATCCGAATCCGAAAGGAGTAGGCAGTTTATGACTCATCCAACGGATTCTCCCGCAGTTTCGGTCATTGTTCCTGTGTACAATGAGGAAGAAAATGTTCCAATCCTGCAAGCTGAGCTCAAAGCAGCGCTCAGAGCCATCGATCACGAATTCATTTTTGTCGATGACGGGTCAGCCGATCGCACCGTGGAGCGAATTGAGGCCGCGCCGAATCTGCGAGTGATCCGTTTCGAAAAAAACGCCGGACAAAGCGCTGCGATTTACGCTGGGCTGCAAGCCGCGCGCGGGGCAATCCTCGTTCTGATTGACGGCGATTTACAAAACGATCCCGCCGATATTCCAAAATTGGTCGGTGAAATTTCGCGCGGCGCCGGTCTCGTTTGCGGTTATCGCGCGCAGCGCAGAGACACGCGTGTGAAACGGCTTACCAGCCGGATTGCGAACGCCGTTCGCAGCCGGTACACGAAGGACGGTGTGCGCGACACTGGTTGCACGCTCAAAGCAATGCGACGCGAGTGCGTCAGCGCGCTGGTTCCGTTCAAGGGGATGCATCGCTTCATTCCGGCGCTGATAAAGGACGCAGGGTACCAGCTGGTGGAAATTCCGGTGAACCATCGCCCGCGGCGTTTTGGGGAAACCAAATACGGTCTGGGCAATCGTGCCGTCCGCGCCACCATCGACATGTTTGGCGTGCGCTGGCTCCTCTCGCGGCGTTTGAATTACAAGATTCGGGAAGAGAACTAGGCCCAGCCCTGCCGGAAAACGCGCTTGTCAAGCTATGCGCTGCCGCTAAGCTTGGCCTCCCGCACGGAACATACGCATGTCCCTCGCCAATTTACTTTCTGCCGAGCAAATCATTCCCGAGATGAAAGCGACGGAGCGCTGGTCGGCTATTGTTGAACTGATCGATCTGCTTGTTAGCCTCGGCAAAATTAAGCCCGCGGATCGCGATCCGATTCTGGCCGCGCTAAAGCAACGGGAGGAGACAATGAGCACGGGCATCGGATTCGGAATTGCCATACCGCATTGTTCATCCGATCGGCTCGACGAAGTGGTGGCTGCGTTCGGAAGGTCCACCAAAGGGATCGAGTTCGACGCATTGGATAGCGCGCCCGTAAAATTCGTTGTTCTTTTCATCGTACCGAAAAATCAATTTCAAACGCACCTGCGGACTCTGGCTTCCATAGCAAAATTTCTGAATGACCGCTCCGTGCGCGAGAGTCTTGCCAGTGCGAAATCCGCTGACGAAATTTTGGCGATCTTTCGCGAACGTTCGTAATTTTGTAGCCGTCGCTCTGTGAGCGACGCGGCCGCACGTCGCGTGCCGCGCTTCCCACAGGAAGCGGCTATAGGTCGCCCGATGCAAACGTTCCAGTCATTGTTAGCGAAAAAGCTTTCCGACGCTTTGGCGAGGGCCGGCTTGCCCGTCGCGGCGGGTGAGTTGACGCAGGCGACCGATGCGCGGTTTGGCGATTACCAAACTAATGTTGCACTCGTACTTGGGAAGCAGCGGGGCGAAAATCCGCGGGCGCTGGCAGAAAAGATCGTAGCGCAATTGGATGTTAGCGATGTGTCCGAACCGCCTGCTATCGCCGGCGCTGGGTTCATCAACTTCACTTTGTGTCAGGTTGCCGTCGAAAAACAGACGGTCAAGGTGTTGAGAGATGAACGTCTCGGCGTCGTTGAAACAGAATCACCACGTCGCATCGTAATTGATTTCGGATCGCCCAATGTGGCGAAACCGATGCATGTTGGTCACATTCGCAGCACGGTGCTCGGCGATGCGCTAGCGCGTGTCGCTAAATTTCTTGGGCACGAAGTGGTTCGCGATAATCACATGGGCGACTGGGGAACACAGTTCGGGATGGTCATTTGGGGGTGGAAAAATCTTTTGGATCAACAAGCGCTGCAGCGCAATCCGCTGGCCGAGATTGTCCGCATTTACAAGGAAACAAACGAACGAGCGAGCAAGGAGCCGGAGGTGCGTGAAGCATGCCGCCGGGAACTGGTGAAATTGCAGGCCGGCGACAAGGAAAACACGGATATTTGGAACGAATGCGTAGCGCTTTCGAGGCAGGATTTCGAGCGCATTTATAAACTGCTCGATGTTCGTTACGACCTGCAATGCGGCGAGAGTTTCTACAACGATCGGTTGCCCGACGTGGTCGATCGCCTGCTCAAGGCCGGGATCGCCGAGGTGAGCGAAGGCGCTGTGGTCGTGTTCTTCCACGATGATCCCGAGTTGGCTGACAGGCCACTGATCATTCGCAAACGGGACGGCGGATTCAATTACGCTACGACTGATGTGGCCACGATCGATTATCGTGTCAACGATTTGAAAGCTGACGTGATCTGGTACGTCGTTGGCTCGCCGCAGACATTGCATTTCAAACAGATTTTCGCGGTCGCCAGGCGAGAGGGTTACACCACCGATCTGCGCCACATCATATTTGGAAGTGTGCTGGGGGAAGATCGCAAACTGATGAAGACGCGTTCGGGCGAGAATGTTCCTCTGGGCGAGCTTCTCGAGGAAGCGTGCAGGCGCGCCAGAAAAATCATCGAAGAAAAAAATCCGGACCTGAGCGAGGAGGAAAAGAACGACATCGCGGAGAAGATCGGCATCGGTGCCGTCAAATACGCCGATCTCTCGCAGTATCGGACGACAGATTATATTTTTTCGTGGGACAAGATGCTTTCGCTGCACGGGAACACCGCGCCTTATTTGCAGAATGCGTACGTCCGAATTCGCTCGATCTTTCGCAAAGCAGGCGAGGCTGCGCCGAAAATTGACAAGCTCATCCTGAGCGATCCCGCGGAACTCAATCTTGCCAAACGCGTTTGTCAGTTTGCGGAAATCGTTCCGCAAGTGTTGAACGGGTTTCGTCCGAACATCCTTGCTAATTATCTGTTCGAGCTGGCGAACAGCTTCCATGCCTTTTACGAAGCCTGCCCCGTGTTAAAATCGGAGGAGCCCGCGCGAAGTTCGCGTCTAGCGCTGTGTGATCTTACCGCGCGCGTTTTGCAGCGCGGTCTCGATCTTCTCGGGATCAAAGTGCCGGAGCGGATGTGATGACGCGGTATCCCGAGCGAAGCGCAGCGAAGGCGAGGGACCCCGCGGAACTACCTTTAGGGCTTCGCATCGGGATTGAAGGCCTGGCCTCGCCGCTTACGGCGGCTGCGTTGCAGCCTCGACTTCCCTCGGAATAACTGGAAATTGCGCTGTGGTGAGCAAACACCCGCGCATCCCGACGTGCACCTACCGATTACAATTCAATCGGTGGTTCACATTTGCGCAAGCGCGCGAAATCGTCGCGTATCTGGATGCGCTGGGAGTGAGCGACATCTACGCGTCGCCCTATTTCCAGGCCAGCCCTGAAAGCTTGCACGGTTACGACATCGCCGATCATAACAAGCTGAACGCGGCTATCGGTTCGCGGGCGGATTATGACGCCTGGGTGGGGCAACTGCAGACGCACGGCATGGGCCAGGTGCTGGATTTTGTCCCGAACCATGTCGGCATTGCCGACGATCGCAACGCATGGTGGATGGACGTGCTGGAAAACGGGCTCAGCTCACAGTATGCCCCCTATTTTGATATCGAGTGGCAGCCGCTGAAGACTGATCTCCGCAATAAAGTTCTGCTACCAATTCTCGGTGACCAATACGGACGCGTGCTGGAGCGCGGCGAATTACAGGTGCGCTTTGAGGAAGGAACGTTTTATCTGCTCTACGGCGAGCGCAGACTGCCGATCGCGCCGGGCACTTATCGCCACATTTTGGAAGTCGCATTAGAAAATCTGGCCGAATACAAAGATGACGATTTTTACGCGGAACTGCAAAGCGTTTTGACCGCACTTGAATATTTGCCGAAACGCACTGAAACCGACCCGAAGCGGATCGCAGAGCGCGCGCGAGAGAAGGAAATCATCAAACGGCGGCTGGAGCGTCGTTGTGCCGAAGCGCCGCAAGTACAACAGGCAATCGAAAAAGCCCTCGCACAGATCAACGGGAATCCGGGCGACCCGCGAAGTTTCGATAAGCTCGACGAATTGCTGAACGCGCAGTCGTATCGTCTGGCCTTTTGGCGCGTCGCCGCCGAGGAAATCAATTACCGCCGCTTTTTTGACGTAAACGATTTGGCCGCGATCCGCGTGGAGTTGCCAAAAGTGTTCGACACGATTCACCGCCTGGTTCTTGAATTGATGAGCACAGGCGCAGTCACAGGACTCCGGATCGATCACCCGGACGGTCTGTATTTACCGCGCGAATATTTCGTCAAACTTCAGGAGCGTTCCGCGAAAGCGCTGGGGATCGGGTTGCCTCGCGACGGCCGGGCCATCTACCTGGTGGCAGAAAAAATTCTCACCGGCTCGGAAACGTTGCGCGAAGACTGGCCGGTGCATGGAACGACCGGCTACGATTTCGCCAATCAGGTAACGCAGTTGCTGGTCGAGTCTTCGGCTGAAACGGCTATCGCAAAAACGTTCCACCGTTTCATCGGCCACTCCGTTCCTTTTGGGCATTTGCTCTACGCGAAAAAACTTCTGGTGATGAAGCTTGCCCTGGCGAACGACGTCGATGTTTTAGGAAACCTGCTTGATCGTTTGTCCGAGCGAAATAGATGGTATCGCGATTTTACGCTCGAAGCGCTGTCGCGCACCGTGCGTGAAACGATTGCGTGCTTTCCGGTTTACCGAACCTATGTCGAACCCGGTCAGCCGGTAACGGAAGAGGACCAGCAAATCGTCGAGCGCGCCATCGCCGCAGCCAAACGCCGCAACCCGGCAATGGACGAATCGATCTTCAATTTTTTGCGCGACGTGCTGTTGCTTCGTTCCCCACACGATCTCGATGCCGCGGGCCGCACAGCGCATACGCAGTTCGTTCTGAAATTTCAGCAGACGACCGGGCCAGTTATGGCAAAGGGACTCGAAGACACGCTCTTTTACATCTACAATCGGTTGCCGGCGCTAAATGAAGTCGGTGGGGAGCCGCAACAGTTTGGACTTAGTGTCGAAGTCTTTCACGAGCGGAACGTTGATCGGCAGCGCGACTGGCCTGCGACCTTGCTCGCCACGTCGACGCACGACACAAAACGCAGCGAAGACGTTCGTGCCCGAATGGTCGCGATCTCCGAAATCCCAGAGCTTTGGCGGCGTTCGTTGCAGCGCTGGGGCACTGCGAATCACCGTTGGAAACGGATGGTGAACGATTTGGAAGCGCCGGATGCGAACGAAGAATATTTGCTTTACCAAACCCTTCTGGGGACCTGGCCAATGCAGGCGAATGGCGAGCCGGAGCCTATGCCGGCTCCTGATTACATCGAACGGATCCAAGCTTACATGGCAAAGGCCCTCAAAGAAGCGAAGATCAATACCAGCTGGATCCAACCTAACGAAGAGTGGGACGCCGCGATGCACGATTTCGTTGCGAGAATTTTGGATTCATCTGCGCGAAATAAGTTCCTGCCGATTTTCCTTCCTGCGGCGAAAGAGATTATTCGGCTCGGGGCGATTAATTCGCTTACACAAACCTTGCTGAAGCTGACGTCGCCCGGTGTGCCGGACATTTACCAGGGAACTGAGATTTGGGACTACAGCCTTGTCGATCCCGATAACCGGCGTCCGGTCGACTACGAACTGCGCCGTCAGATGCTGAAATCACTGTCGAGCGCGACTCCGGGAGAACTAATGCAGACCTGGCCGGATGGGCGGATCAAACTGTTTCTGACAAGGCACATCCTGCAGCTTCGTCGCGGACACGCGGATCTTTTCCAGCGTGGCGAATATGTACCGCTTCACGCGAGCGGAACGTTTGCAGAATCTTGCGTCAGCTTCGTTCGGCGACTCGACGACAATTGGATTGCGGTATTCGCGCCGCGGCTTTCTTCGCGCATCGGTTTTCCTCCGATTGGGGAGGCTTGGCAAGATACGGCGATTCAATTACCAGAAACGTTTTCGCTCAAGAACGTGCACGATCTCTTTACGTACCAACCGATTCGTCACCATAAGCGGCAGGTAGCGGTGCCTGATGTATTGTCGGTATTGCCGTTCGCGGTGATTACCAATCTGAGTTAGGCGTCAAACGCCAATCGTTACTCGCAACTGCGCAACCAGCTCCACGACCCACGTCACGAAATTTCCGAGATTCGTCAGCAAATCCGCGCCGAAGCTTTCAAACGTGATTTGCCGCGACGCGAGGATCAGCATGATGCTGAGCAGCAGGAGATTCATCAGGTAGATGACGACGAGCGAAAAAAATGTGCCCTGATCGGTAAGGTCGGTCTGGTTCTTGGGGATCATCCAGCAGGTGAAAGTGAAATGGAACGCCCACGTGGCGCCAATTACGGCATAAAGCAGCCGCCCGTATGGTTGCATGTTTAGAAAAAGACTGAGCGCGCCGTAAATGGCGATCGTCAGAATGCTGTAGATCGGGAAGAAATACGGCGCCAGCGCGATCCAGAAGTTCGCCTTGGTGGTCACCACGTGTCCGCCGTCGGGACCAACGCGGAACTGGCTCACGCGACCTCCCATCAGCCACACCCACAGCGCATGGGTAAGCTCGTGCCCGAACACGTAAATCAAGATTGGGCGTGGCAGCCCGAAGAAAGCTATTAGCCACAGCACCGCGCCTAACGAGAAGAACCAGAACTCTTCGCCTGCCCACAACCGTTGCGTCACAGTCGCGCGCGCGAACACCGTGAAAAATGTCTGAGTGAGAACGCCGCAGATCGGCAGCAGAAAAATCGCAAAAATGAATTTCACCCACTTTGTGGGCACTGTGAGCGGCTCGGATGCCGCGATGAAGCTTCTCGATGTTGTACGCGCAACGCTGTGGATAACTTTCCGGCCGCGCTTCGAATTGCGCGTGCCGCGATTCTTTTTCGATCTGCGCTTCGTTGCAGCCAAAGTTGCCGCAGATTAGCAGACGCCGTGGTGAGCGAAAGTCGAATCCATTTGCGCAGACGAAAGCAAGACAGAACCGGCGATTGCGCCGATATCGCGGATGGTTGTAGGGCAGGGGCTTCGACTGCCGGGCTCGGCAACCGGAGCGGTTGTCCTACAGTGAACAGGGACGCAGCGTTACGCGCGTCCCATATACGCGCCCGTGCGAGTGTCGATCTTGATCAATTCGCCTTCCTTGATGAAAAGCGGCACGTTAATGGTCTTGCCGGTTTCGAGCTTTGCGGGCTTGGTGACGTTACTGGCTGTATCGCCGCGCAGACCTTCCGCTGATTCGACCACCTTCAGACTTACTGACGCAGGCAGTTCCACCTCGACAGCCTTGCCTTCCGCATAGAGGACCTGCACGGAAAGGTTCTCCACGAGATAATCACTGGCCTCGCCGATCAGATTTTCCGCGAGCGTGATCGTGTCGTACGTCTCGGGATCCATGAAATGATAACCGTTGCGATCCTTGTAAGAAAATTCGAGCTGTTTTCGCTCAATATCGACCAACTCGACCTTGTCGGTGGAACCGAAGCGGACATCGGCGCTTTTGCCGGTGTTGATGTAGCGAATGATGGCCTGCACGAAGGCTCGCAAATTCCCCGGCGTGCGATGATGGACTTCAAGCACAATGGCGGGATTGCCATTGTATTTGATGGCCATTCCTCTGCGTAGATCGTTGGCTGCGGGCATGACTAAACGTGATCGATTACAACAGTTACATGTTTACAACGTTGAAGCGGTTAGCGCTACAGCGGCGAGAGCGCGGAGCTTACACGCGGTCGGTGAGATCGCAACTTTTAGCCATTACGTCATCCTGAGCGTAGCGGAGCGAAGTCGAAGGAGCCCGCGGCGAAAGCTTGAAGTAACGCAACGGGGTTCCTCGACTTCGCTCGGAATGACAGCGTGATTTACAACAATTTCAGCCGCGTCAAATCCTGGGAATCGACAATACCCACTGGCACGTTGTCGTCATCAATCACGACCAGATCGTCGATGCGATGACGCTCCAGCAGGTTCAAAACTTCCACTGCCAGTTTTTCCTTGTGCACCGTGACTGGATTAAGTGTCATCAGGTCCGCCACGAGTCGTTCGCCAATTCGCGAGTCAGATTGAAAATGCCGCACGAAATCTCCGTGGGTGAATATGCCCAGGAGTTGGTTCTCTTCGTCCGTCACAACGGCAGCGCCAGCGCGCACATTGGTCATCGCCCTGAGCACGTCGCGTATCGGTGTGTCGCTGGCGACAATTGCCATCGCTTCGCGGGGTCGCATGACCTGATGCACGCGCATCAACATGCTGCGGCCGATCATGCCGCCGGGATGAAATTTGGCGAAATCTTCCTTGTTAAACCCGCGTGTCTCCAAGAGCACCATCGCCAGCGCGTCGCCCAATGCCAGCATCACTGTCGTGCTCGACGTCGGCGCCAGGTTCAGCGGACAAGCTTCCTGTTCGACATTTACATCCAGACAGATATGCGCGTTTTGCGCCAGCGTTGATTTTGGATCGCCGCAAATAGCGATAATCCTGACTTGGAACCGTGTGATCGCCGGCAAGATCCGGAGCATTTCTTCCGTCTCGCCGCTGGCGCTCAAGGCGAGCACCACATCGCCGTCGGCGATCATGCCGAGATCGCCATGAAGCGCGTTGGACGAATCCAGCATCACCGCGGGCGAGCCGGTGCTGGTGAGCGTAGACGCGATCTTCGCGCCGATGTGCCCCGACTTGCCCACGCCCACGACGACCACTTTGCCTCGCGCGTCGACTGTCTCTTTGATCAATTCAACCGCGCGGGAAAAATTTTCATCCAGCCGCTTCCGAAGCCGCTGGAGCTCAAAAATTTCTAAATCCAGGACGCGTGCGGCCTTTTCAAGAGAATCCATCGAAAGATATATTGCGCGCAGGCGTGGTTTTGGGCAACATTTCGCATGCCTCGAACGAAAGGGAAACATGAAGACATTGATGATCGCAATCCTAGCCGCCCTGGTGGCGACTGCTTCCGCGCAAGAATTCAGAGCACCGATCGGTCGGCAAAAACCGGTGCGCGCGATGGAGACGCCGCCGCCGGTTTCCGAACGACCAAAAGTTGAGGGAGCACTTCCGAAGGCTTTTGGTCAAGGTCGCAACCCGCTTCAAATGCTCAATCCATGGGCGCCGGCACGCTACGGGATTTGGGTGGAGAACACATCCTTTGATCCCAATCACCCTGGAAAATGGAGCGGGATTAAGCTCTTCGAGATTATCTTTTGATTTATTGTAGAGGCGTTTGTGTCAAACGCCGCCAACTTTGCCGTGCTCACTGCAGTGAGCACCGCTACAGCGCCGCCGTGGCTTTCTACAGATCAAAAGTCGACGTACGTTGAACGCTAACGAACAGTTTTGCCAATTCCGAGCGCACCGCCTCAAACGAGAGCCGTTCTCCTGCGCGTTCCTTCGATTCGGCGATAACTGCCTCGCGTAACCCAGGATTCTTTAATAGATCCAGTGCCATTGAAGCGATTTCGCTAATCGTTCGGCCTTCGCCGCACGTTTTCGAGAACGCAATTCGTTCGATTGCCCCATCACCACCGACGCAGGGGATTCGGCAGAGCAGGGCATCCCCTGCGACCTGGCCGGGCACATGGCTTCGGTCGAGTTGCAACACGATCTTATGCCGCGCGAGATTGCGCAGATAATCCGGGTATGTCTTCCATCTCTCGATTAGCCGGAGTTTCCCTTCGGGAAAATTGAGTTCGTCTAACAATCGCCTTCCTTTGTAGCCATCGAGGTTAACGAGGGTAACAGGTTCGCCTGTCGATTCGGATAGCTGACGGGCAATCAGCAACGCCGCCAAATGATTGCGCGAGGGCACGTCCCATTCGCGTGTGCCGATGAAAATGCCGGACTGCTCGTTGCGCGGCACAGAAAAATCCCACTGTTGATCCTCGATCGGGTAGGGGGTCGGGATAAACGCCACCGTCGCGGGATCGTGTTTGGACCGGACGCGCTGATAAATTTCCGCGACCTCGGGCGTCGTGGCGATGCAAGCATCGGCTTGCGCCACAATTTTTATAAAGCGCGATAGTTTCGCTGAATCGCGCAACTGCTGCGCGATCTGGTGCAGTCCGGTTTCTTTCAATGATACAGCGACGGGCCGACCTTCTTTTTTTAACTCAGCCAATGCGCGCTCTGACGCGCGAAAGTCGCTGCGCAAAAGAAGAAGTACAGGTGTGTTTTCGGCGATAGCGGATCGCGCATCGCGATGAAACGCGCCAAATGTGCATGCGGCGAAAGCATGAAAATTGATCGGTGGATGCGCGCTTTCGCCAGGAGCAGGCAGGGTTTGAAATTGCTGTTCCGGATCGCGTCCGCCGGGATTGAGAACAGTCAGACGAAGGTTTTCTAGGCTGTCTGCTGCCATTACAGCTTCGCCCGGTTAAGGCTTCAATCGTTCAACCATTTTTAACGCGGCGAAGCCGATTAGTCGTGACTGTCGTCGCCAGGCGGCTGCGCCGCGGATCTCAATAACGTCCGTTCAGTGTCTTCTTGATCGAGCGGTTTCACCGGTACCGCACGCCGAATCTCTGCCGGTTGCCGGTCCTGCGGTTGGACCGGGATCGCTTTCCGAATCTGTTCGACGGGGACTGCCTTTCGAATCTCCGGCGCGGATTGTGTCGTTTGGGAAGTCGGAGGATTCACGCTTGCCGTGTTGCTCAGCGACTTCACCCCATTCGTGCCGGCTCCGCTGTCGCTCTTCTGAGTTTCGGCGGGTTCCGTAGCCGGCTGCGGCGTTGCGTCCGGTATGATTGTTGGCTTGATCGAATCATACGGATCGTTGTCTGCTATGAGCGTGGGACTTTTAATGGCGACTGGCATGACTTCCCTGAGGTTCACAGCCAGCTCAGCGTGGGGTAACTCGCTGGTACCAAATTCGCGTGCGAGGCGAGCACGGGGTTCACCGTGGATGTTGCATAGGTCGGCGGGCGCTTGCGCCTGTGTAGCGATTTCCATGTAAGTGGTACGTCGTTGGACCGTATCGCCGTTGGCTGATTTCACTGCGTCGTAACATTTGTCCGTGGCCAGTTGCCCGGACCGCGAACAGATTTCGATCTGCTTCAGACTAGACGGCTGCCTAATTTCTCGCGGCGGATAACTCTGAGCGGCGGCATTCATGATATCGACCCAGATCGGCAGCGCCAGCTCCCGCCCGAACGCGCCGCGATAAATTTTCTGCGGCTTGTCAAAGCCGGCCCAGACGGCGCAGGTGAAACTGGAATCGTATCCCGCAAAGAGCGCGTCCGTGAAATCGTACGCGGTTCCGGTTTTTCCGGCGGCTGGGAATTTCTTTAACCCAAACTGCGTGTACGCGGCCTTTCCTGTTCCCGATTGAAGGGCGTCTACGAGGCACGAATGCACTTCGTACGCGGTCTCGGGTTTCGTTACGATCTTCCGGATGCTTTGCTGCTTCCCATTCCACACCAGCGTCCCATCTTTTTCCTCGATGCGCTCCAAAATATGCGGCGTGCTCGGTCGCCAGCCGCCGTTCGGGAAAATCGTGTATCCCATCGCGAGCTCGGCCAGCGTAACTTCGCTGCTGCCGAGAAATGTTGCCGGATATGGGCGAAGCTGAGAACGAATACCCGCCGAAGAACAAAGCTGTAACACCGCCTCGATTCCCGCATCCATCCCGATGCGGACCGATGCGCCATTCTTCGATTTCACGAGGGCCTGTCTGGCGGTCATTCGACCTTCGTACTGGTTGTCGGCATCCTCGGAGCCCCATTCTCCGAGAATTCCCGTTGTGCCCCCGATCATCACCGCGCGGTTATCCAAAGGCGAATCTTCAACTACCGATCCTGGATACATTCCTCGCTCGAAAGCCGTCGCGTAAACAAACGGCAACATCGCCGTGCCCGCAGGCCGCCGAGCCTGCAGCGCCCGGTTAAACTGGTTGTGCTCGAAATCGCGTCCACCCACCAGCACAAGAATGTCGCCGCTCGCGTTATCCAGGCCGATGGCTGCCCCTTGCAAGTATTCAGGCGCTGGTTGCTCAGCCATTTTGCCACTTGCCTTGGCCTTACGAAACGACGCTGCGTAATCGGCGTAGGTCGGATGATTGTAGTCCGGATGCCGCTCCGCTTGCTCCAAGTGTGCCTTTAGAGAATCCTCGGCTGCGCGTTGGAGATCAACGTCGATCGTGGTGTGAATGCGATAGCCTTCGTTTATCGCGCGGTCCCATCCCACCGCTGCGATCACTTGCTGTCGGATGTAATCGACGGCGTAAGTCTGGCCTTGAGCGTTTTGCCGGCTGCCGACCGCGATCTTTTCGGCCCGGGCAGCGGCGCATTGTTCACGGCTGATGAATCCATTGTCGCGCATTCGATCGAGGGCGAAGTCGCGTGTCTCACGCGAGTTGGTCCGTTCAGACCAAGGCGACAGTCTGTTTGGACTCTTGATGAGGCCGGCGAGCGTCGCGCACTCCGCCAGCGTCATATCGCGCGCAGACTTGCCAAAGTACCCGCGCGCGGCTGCTTCGGCTCCGTACATGCCGCCACCGAAATAAATCCGGTTCAGATACAGCTCGAGAATTTTTTGCTTGCTGAAATTGTCTTCGATGCGCTTGGCCAGAAAAATCTCCAGCAGCTTCCGGCGGTATGTTCTTTCTTTGAGCGCAAAACTGTTGCGCGCCAATTGTTGCGTAATAGTGCTGCCGCCCTGGCGCACATGGCCTGCCGTCAGATTCTTGAGCGCCGCGCGAATGATCCCCAGCAGATCGTACCCGTGGTGCTCGTAAAATTTTGCGTCCTCGACCGCAATGACGGCGTTGACTAAATCGGGAGCCAACTTCTCGTACGGGACCGTCTCGCGGTTCTCTACGTAGATTTGGCCAAAGATCTTCCCGTTGCGATCGAGAATCACACTGGCCGATTCCATTTGGTCCATCTTGTTCAGATCGAACCCGTTGGCCTGCGCTTGTAGATCGAAGACGACGCTGGAAAAGAACACTGTTACAAAGAGTGCCACCACCGCCAGAACCGCGACCGGAATATAAAACCAAGGGCTGAAATACCATGGCCGCCGAAAGCGATAGCCCGGCGGCGGTCTGAGGTATGTGCTGGTCGGTCTCAAGCAGGCAAACGACTCTGTAGCGAAGGTAGGCGCCAAACGCCCAACGCTCAACGTTCAGTTTCCAAGTGGGAGCGCAAGTCGAATATTGGAGATTGAGGCATTGGACGTTGATCGTTGCGCGTTCGACGTTCTACAATTGAACACGCCGCTCGTTGAATCGATCCGTGAAACGATCCGCGCACAAGGTCCGCAATCGTTCGCCTGGTTCATGGAACAGGCGCTTTACCATCCAGAATACGGATACTATGCCTCCGGCCGGTGCGCGATTGGCCGAGAGGGTGATTATTTCACTAACGTGAGTATCGGCCCGCTTTTCGGGCAACTCTTAGGCGCACAATTCGCGGAAATCTGGGAGCAACTTGGCAAGATCGACAATTTCATGATTGTCGAGCAGGGCTTACATGACGGTCAGTTTGCGTGCGACGTTCTCCAATCCGTTCAAGAGCGCGCCCCTGAATTCTTTGAAGCTCTGCACTACCGAATAATCGAGCAATTTCCGATTCTGCGAGAGCGACAATCGCACGTGCTAAACCAATTTCGGAACAAGATTGAATGGTGCGATTCACTTGCGCCTTTCACCGGTATTCATTTTTCTAACGAATTACTGGATGCAATGCCGGTACGGCTGACCAATGCCCGCTTGGAGAAATTCGTCGATCTTCAAGATGACGGCTTTGTGTTGGTCGACCGTCCGTGCTCAAACAGGGACTTTAATCAAGCTACGCTCGATTGGTTGGACAGCGTCGCGGCAAATTTGCAGCGAGGCTATGTGATCGCCATCGATTACGGACATTCTGGCGGATCTGGGCAGGACATTCAGGTTCGTGCGCAGCATAGACATCTCGATTCGCCATTTGAGCAAATCGGTCACGCAGACATCACGATGCATATCGATTGGACAAGCATTGCCCACCGCGCGGAAGACGACGGATTGACCATCGCGGGATTCGCTGATCAGCACCATTTCCTGACAGGAATCATTTCTACGTGGCCAGATCTACTGCAACCCTTCCCCAAAAACTCGGCGGCTTCGAACCGTCCAGTTCAGGTTGCCAATCCCGATCATAAAACCAAGCGCGCCATCCAGACCTTGCTGCACCCTGAAATGCTCGGTCGAGCTTTTCAGGTACTCGCGCTTGCAAAAAATGTCGGCACGCAGGCGCCGGGGTTGACTGGTTTCAAGTTCGCGCATGCGCCGCGCGTCGCGCTGGGTCTCGGAAATCCACCCGCGGCTGAGTGCCGTTGAATCATTAGCGAATTGCACATGCGCATCACCGCTACGGTGCGATAGTGAAGCAAAGACCGATGGAACCCCGGAGCCCGCAATTTCAAAAGGAGCTAGGGCGGATCGAGGAGTTGATCAATGCGCTTAATGGTGCCGCCGATTCGGCTGTTGCGGCGCAGGCGCGTGAACTGGTTCAGGCGTTGCTGGAATTGCACGGCACCACATTGGAACGCGCTCTGGAGATTGTTCACGAGAACGACCTCACGTTAGTCGATAAACTGGCGGAGGATCCTCTTGTTTCCAATCTGTTGATCCTGCACGGCCTGCATCCGCTCGATTTGGAGGCGCGCGTACGTGGCGCGCTGGAAAAGGTAAAACCGCGCCTCGGGCTGCATGGAGGCAGTGTGGAAATGATCGGAGTAACGCCGGAGGGTGGAATCAAATTGCGACTGGAAGGAAATTGCAACGGTTGTCCGTCATCGCGGGTAACATTGAAATCCTCGATCGAGGAAGCCATTTACGCCGCTGCACCCGATGTGACGGGATTGGAAGTTGAAGGCGCGGTAGACAATTTCGTAAACGCAGCCGACGGTTTACAACCGAAATTTACAGTGTGTCCCACTGATAACGAACAGGAAACCACAACAAAAAGAGACCCATGAGCAAAAATCCACAACCCGTGCATGTTCCCGGGACTCCGAAGGGCGAAGAGCAGGCCCTGAAAAGTCATGAACCCGGTCGTGATCCAAACCGAAAAAATTATCGAAGCGCGCGTGATTCGACCGGAATCAATGCTGATAAACGGGAGCCCATCGTTCCCGGAATGGGGAACATTCCGCCCGCCTAACATTATATCGCTTCTTTAACGCAAGCGCGGCTCGCGTTAAAGTTTTCCGTGAGCTCACCCCTGGCTAATTTGCGCAAGTTCGCTGGGGCCAAGCCCAAGGGAGAGTCGCTCCGTCGCGCGGCCGTCGAGCAATGCGAACTCTGCAGCATTCGTGTTGCGCCGCAGCATCGACATCTCCTCGAAATGACGACGCAAAAGATCGTTTGCGCATGCGATGCGTGTGCGTTGCGATTCCAAGACGTGGTTGAAGGGCGGTTCAAATTGATCCCGCGCGACGCCCGTGCGCTGCCTGGCTTTGCAATGGCTGACGCCGATTGGGACAGTTTCGCGTTGCCGATCAACCTCGCCTTTTTCTTTTACAGTACGCCTAGAAAAAAAATGATGGCGTATTATCCAAGTCCCGCGGGCGCCACTGAATCGCTCCTTCCGCTCGACGCGTGGGAAGCGCTGGTGAGCGAAAATCAGCCCTTGCAAAAACTTGAACCGGACGTGGAAGCCCTACTGATCAATCGTGCGGGGAAGGCGCGAAATTATTTCATCGCGCCGATCGATAAGTGTTACGGGCTTGTCGGGTTGATCCGGATGCATTGGCGCGGTCTCTCCGGAGGACAGGAAGTCTGGGACAAAATCGAAAGCTTCTTTTCGCGCCTGAAGGCGAATGCCTGATCTCAATTTCAAAGTAACTGGGATTGAGCCGGCCCAGCGCGGGCTTGCCCCGCTGTTGCATTTCATTTTGGAAATCACGAACACGCCAGAAACGGAAACTATCCAGAGCGTAATGCTCCAAACACAAATCCAGATTCAAGCACCGCAGCGCGTTTACGACGCGGAGGAAAAGAAGAAGTTGAAAGAACTTTTCGGTGCGCCGGAAGATTGGGGACAAACTTTGCGAACCAGGCTTTGGACGCACGCCAATACGATCGTGCCCCAATTTCATGGACACACGAGAACAATCCTGCCGGTGCCGTGTACATTCGATTTCAACGTCGCTGCCACGAAATATTTTTACGCTCTGCAGGATGGCGAAGTTCCCCTACTCTTCCTTTTCAGCGGAACTGTTTTTTACGCTGCGCCCGACGGCCGATTGCAGATTCAAAAAATTTCCTGGGAAAGGGAATGCACCTGGCGCATGCCGATCGCGCGCTGGCAGGAACTGATGGAGCACCACTATCCTGATAGCGCATGGATCGCGATGCGTCGCGACGTGTTCGATCAACTCTACGAATTTAAGCGCCGCGAAGGATTGTCGTCGTGGGATGAGGTCCTTGAGCGCTTGCTCACGACCAACGGAAGTGTGACGTCATGAATCGCGAACTGGTCGATAAAGTGGTCCATGCCGTTCTCTACGAAGGCTATATTCTTTATCCTTACCGCGCGTCGTCGAAAAAGAACCAGCGCGAGCGTTTCACCTTCGGACGCGTTTACCCAAAGCAGTACAGCGCAGCGCAAAGTGATCGCGAACCGTGTTCAATGCAGACCGAATGCCTCGTGCGTAATGAATCGCATGATGTATCGCTGGAAATAAACGTACGCTTTCTCCAACCATTGGCGCGCGAGATGGGTGAGCAAGTCTGGCTCGAAGCAATGGAACGCGAAGTAAAACTGGGACCCGTTTCGTTGAGCGCGCCAATCAAGCATGAACAGGAGTTCACTTTCCCGAGTGCGCGCACGATCGATGGAACAACGGTGCGGCGGAATCAAAGGATCTGCGGCCGAATTGAGCTCGAGACGCACGAGGTCGATCGATCAGTTTCGAAGATCACAGTGCGCATTTTCAACGAAACGCCGGTGCCCGCAGACCGGGTGGAGACCCATGAAGAAGTGATCATGCGGACGTTTGCTTCCACCCACACGGTGTTGCAAGCCACGGGCGGCGAATTCATTTCCCTGCTCGATCCCGATCCACAACACGAAAACGCGACGAAAGCGTGCCGGAATATCGGATGCTGGCCGGTGCTGGTGGGCGATGAAGCAAAGCACGACCGTGATGCGATGTTGTCGTCCCCGATAATTCTTTACGATTATCCAAAGGTCGCCGCCGAAAGCGCAGGCGATCTTTTCGACGGCACCGAGATCGACGAAATCCTCACCTTGCGCGTCAAAACGATGACTGATGCCGAGAAATTAGAGATGCGAAATATCGACGAGCACGCGCGTCGAATTCTCGAACGGACGGAAAAACTTTCCGCGGAGCATTTGATGCAAATGCACGGGACGCTGCGCGAGGTGCGAGCGTCCAGTCAGGATTTTTTTAATCCAGCGCAGAAAATCGAAAGCGCGAACGTCCGCGGTGTCGATCTTAAGAAAGGCGACCGTGTCCTAATTCGCCCTAAAAAACGCGCTGATATCATGGACATGGCGCTGGACGGGAAAGTGGGGATCATCGAAGCGGTTGAAGAGGACGTGGAGCACAACGTACATTTTGCTCTCGTTCTCGAGGATGATCCCGGACGCGACCTGGGACTGGATCGCCACATTGGACATCGATTCTTTTATTCAGCGGACGAAGTTGAGCCGATTTGAAGGAACCGCCCAATTCTCGACTGGCATGAAACGCATTCTCGTCGCCGGCATCGGAAACATTTTTTTTGGAGATGACGCATTCGGCTGCGAAGTCGCGGCGGAGTTGGCCAAACGACCTTTGCCCGACGGCGTTAAGGTCCGCGATTTTGGAATCCGCAGTTACGACCTCGCCTACGCAATGATGGATGACTACGACGCCACGATCTTAATCGATGCTTGTCCGCGTGGCGAAACGCCCGGAACGATCTACCTGATCGAGCCGGAAATAAATATCGAGGCAGCAAAAAATAAACTGGACGAAGGAATTGAAGAGGTAGTTAATGCTCATAGCATGAATCCAGTTCGGGCGCTGCAGTTAGTGCGCTCGCTCGGCGGCAAACCGCCCGAGCTTTACGTGGTGGGATGCGAACCTGCTGTTTTAGAGCGCGAAGACGGAGAGATGCGATTGAGCGCAATTGTCCGGGCAGCCGTCACGCCCGCGGTGGAAGCGATCGAAAAGCTGATTGCCGACCTTCGCGCAGGGCGATCGGCAAAACTTTCTGCGGGCAAAAATAGTTGCGACCAAACTTCGCAGCCGAACGAAATCATATAGGAGGTACTATGGACGACACGACCAATGTAGCCCTTTTGGCATGGGAGATCCTGGGCGCGATTGTGGCTCTTATCATCATTATCGCAGTAATTGCGATGATTCCCGAAATGCGGCGTTATTTTCGACTGAAAAGCATGTAGTGCCGCGCTCCTAAAATTTCAATTTTTGAAACAGTTATGTAAAAGCAGGAGGTAAAATTATGAAAGCACCTGAGATGATCATTGCCGATCGTCCTCCGGACGTTAAAGAAATTCATATCGTCTGGATGACGACCGGTCTGGGATGTGACGGAGATTCCGTGTCCATAACTGCCGCCTCGCTGCCTAGTATAGAAGACGTTATCTTGGGAGCGATTCCCGGTTTGCCGAAGGTGCACGTTCACAACCCGGTCCTGGCTTATGAAGTCGGCGACGATTTCATGAAACACTGGTACGATGCCGAAGCCGGGAAGCTCGACCCCTTCGTCCTCATACTCGAGGGCTCCGTGCCGAACGAAAAAATCAAGAAGGAGGGTTACTGGGCGGCCATGGGAACCGATCCGCAGACTGGTCAACCGATTACGACGAACGAGTGGATTGATAGACTCGCGCCTAAAGCGACCGCCGTGATTGCATGTGGGACCTGCGCGACTTACGGCGGCATCCATGCCATGGAAGGAAATCCCACAGGCGCGATGGGATTGTGCGACTACCTCGGTTGGGATTGGAAATCCAAGGCCGGCTTGCCGGTTGTAAATGTCCCGGGTTGTCCCGTGCAGCCGGACAACATGATGGAGACGCTGCTGTATCTTCTCTATGAAGTCGCCGGCCTTGCGCCGATAATTCCCCTCGACGATCAGCTGCGGCCCACCTGGTTGTTTGGCAAAACGGTGCACGAGGGATGCGATCGGGCCGGTTATTATGAGCAAGCTGATTTTGCGAAAGAGTACGGCTCGCCCAAGTGCCTGGTAAAAATTGGCTGTTGGGGTCCTGTCGTTAACTGCAACGTGACCAAGCGCGGGTGGATGGACGGCGTCGGCGGTTGTCCGAACGTCGGTGGAATTTGCATCGGCTGCACCATGCCTGGTTTCCCCGACAAATTCATGCCATTCATGGATGCGCCGCCGGGATCAGCGCTTTCTACGGTGGTTGTTGGAATGTGGGGTGGCGTTCTTCGGGGACTGCGCGCGATCACAAATCGCGCCGTCAACAAGGAACCAAAGTGGCGTCATCCGCGCGGAGAACTGACCACTGGATACGAACCAAAATTCTACGGACAGGGTCGCAACTAAAAGGAGATATTTATGGCTGAAGTAATCACCGCACCCCAGAGAGGGACATCTGCACCGCAGGGGAACATCGTCGAGATGAATTGGGATCCGATTACTCGGATCGTCGGCAGTCTCGGCATTTTCACCAAAATTAACTTCGACACCAAGCAGGTAGTCGAATGTTACAGCACGTCGTCGATTTTCCGCGGCTATAGCATCTTCATGCAGAACAAAGATCCGCGCGACGCACATTTCATCACCAGTCGCATTTGCGGAATCTGCGGTGATAACCACGCAACTTGCTCCTGTTACGCCCAACAAATGGCCTACGGAGTAAAGCCACCTCCGCTTGGTGAATGGATCGTGAATCTCGGTGAAGCAGCCGAGTACATGTTCGATCACAACATTTTCCAGGACAATCTCGTCGGGGTCGATTTCTGCGAGATGATGGTCAAGGAAACAAACCCCGGCGTTTGGGAAAAAGCGCAGAGAACAGAGGCGCCCCACGCAAAGGATCACGGTTATCGGACCATCGCCGACATCATGCACGCGTTGAATCCGTTCGAAGGCGAATTTTACCGCGAGACCTTACAAGTCAGCCGTTACACGCGCGAGATGTTTTGTTTGATGGAAGGACGCCACGTTCATCCCTCGACACTCTACCCGGGCGGTGTCGGCACGGTGCCGTCGATTCAGGTTTTCACCGATTACATGGTGCGTCTGGCGCATTATGCCGAGTTCATGAAACGGTGCCTCCCGTTGCATGACGACCTGTTCGACTTTTTCTATGAGGCGCTGCCGGGGTACGAGCAAGTCGGCCAGCGCCGCATCCTGTTAGGCTGTTGGGGTTCGTTCCAGGATCCGGACGTTTGCGATTACAACTACAAGACCATGGACAAATGGGGTGATGCCATGTTCGTAACCCCTGGAATCGTGGTCGATGGCGAGCTCGTCACCCACAACTTGATCGATATTAATCTTGGTATTCGGATCCTGCTCGGCTCTTCCTATTACGAAGACTGGGGTGAAAACGGCGAAGTATTCGTAAAGAACGATCCGTTAGGCAATCCCGTCGATCGCCGACATCCTTGGAACCAAACCACTATTCCTAAACCGCAGAAACGTGACTTCGCTGGTAATTACACCTGGGTAATGTCGCCGCGGTGGCTCGATAAACGCACCGGTGACCACCTCGCGCTGGACACCGGGGGCGGCCCGATCGCTCGTTTGTGGGCGACGGCGCTCGCTGGTTTGGTTGATATAGGCTACGTCAAAGCGCCAGGGGATAAAACGGTGCGCATTCGTTTGCCGAAGACTGCGACAAAACCGGAAGTCGAGTTTACCTGGCACATTCCGAAGTGGAGCAACGCGATCGAGCGCGATCGTGCTCGCACTTATTTCCAGGCGTATGCCGCAGCCTGCGCTTACTATTTTTTCGAGAAAGCAATCGCGGAGGTGCATGCTGGACGCACGGCCACGTTCACACCTTTCAAAGTTCCGGATGAAGCCATCGGTTGCGGATTTCACGAAGCTGTCCGCGGTGTTCTTTCGCATCACCTGGTCATTCGCGGCGGCAAGATCGCAAATTATCATCCGTATCCTCCCACTCCGTGGAACGCTAATCCGCGCGATATTTATGGAACGCCCGGGCCGTACGAAGACGCCGTGCAAAACACGCCGATCTTTGAAGACAATGGTCCTGACAAATTTAAGGGCATCGACATTATGCGCGCTGTGCGCAGCTTCGATCCATGCCTGCCATGCGGTGTTCACATGTATCTTGGCGGCGGCAAGGTGCTGAAGAAAATGCACACGCCGACAGCCCTGGCTGGGTTGGCCCACTAATCGATGGCTAACGAGGGGGGAGTACAGGCGACAATCGAAGCGTCGCCGGACGAGATTTACGACATCGAGCTCGAGCACAGTTTGCTCGAAGCCAATGCGAAACTCGCGAAGGAGAATCGCGCGCTGCTCGATCGAAACGGAACGACCGCGATCGATTTCATGGGCGCGATTGGTTCCGGCAAGACGACGCTGATCGCGAAGCTGGTAGAGAAGTTGAAAGACAAAATCGGGGTCGCAGTCTTCAATGGCGACGCAACAACGAGCAACGACGCCGATGCGATTGCAAAACAAAATGTGCCGGTCGTCCAGATCGCCACGATCAACGGCTGCCATCTCGACGCGAACCTCGTCGGCAAAGGCTTGAGCAAGATCGATATCGGCAAAGTGAAGCTGCTTTTCATCGAAAACATCGGGAACCTGATTTGCCCGGCTGAGTTCCCGCTCGGCTCAAAAGCGCGCGTTGTGGTCGTCAGCGTGACCGAAGGCCCCTGGATGGTGCGCAAACATCCGCACATGTTTCTCGGCGCGCAGATTGTCGTTATTAATAAGATCGACCTCGCCGGAGCAATGGGGGTAAGCGTCGAAGCACTCACCAGCGACGTTCACAAACTCAAACCGGACATCAAAGTCATCCCCACAAGTTGCAAAACAGGCGACGGCGTCGATGAAGTTGCGAAAGCCCTGGTCGCCGTTTAAATCGATGCACGAATTCTCGATCGCGGCGAGTCTGGTCGAGAAACTCTCTGAGTTCGAGCGCGCTAATCCGGACAAGAAGATCCACGAGATTCGGCTTGCGATTGGCGAGCTCAGCCATATCGAGCATGAACAGTTGCGCTTCTGTTACGATTCAATCACGAAAGAAACGCCTCTTGAGGGATCAATTCTGAAGATCGATGAGATCGAGGCGCTGGTGGAGTGTCCGCAATGTTCCTATCATGGCCGTCCGAAATATTGGGACGACATTTTGGCGGGCGCGCCGGTCGTCACGTTTCTATGTCCAACCTGCGGCAAGACGGTTGAAGAGACGCAAGGCAAGGAATGCGAGATAAAATCGATCAAGTTCAGTCAAAACGAAGCGGTACTGACCGACGACCGCATCCCAAAATAGTTTGCCATGACCTTTCTCTCCATTCTCGCCTTCGGATTTTTTCTCGGCATGCGCCATGCCACTGATTCCGATCACGTTATTGCCGTCACCACGATCGTCAGCCGTCAACGCAACATTGCCAGTGCCGCGCTCACCGGAGTTTTCTGGGGAATCGGCCACAGCATTACTTTGCTGGTTGTCGGTGGCGCGATCATTCTATTTGGCCTCGTCATTCCGCAACGACTCGGAATGGGATTCGAGTTTTGCGTGGCGCTGATGTTGATTTTGCTCGGCTGGCTGAACCTGCGAGCCTTCAGACGGAGCGTCGATTACGTCATATCGAACGAACAATATGCTCACGAACATGTTCATCAGCATGGCGATTATATTCACCGTCATTCACACAGGCATGATCCCGACGAACACGGGCATTCCGAAAAAGACGTGCCGACGGCTCGCCTGGATCGGCAATTCGGTCGTTCGCATTTTTATCGTTTACTCCGGCCGATGATTGTCGGTGTCGTGCATGGTCTTGCCGGTTCGGCGGCTGTTGCACTGTTGGTTCTTCCGATCATTCGCGATTCGACCTGGGCCATGATCTACCTATTGATTTTCGGAGTCGGCACGATCGCGGGCATGATGTTGATCACTGTGGCAATCGCGGCGCCAATGACTTATTCGGTAAATCGTTTCCGCGCGTTCAATCGCTACGTCGGCGCGGCCGCGGGCGTGCTCAGCCTGATATTCGGTTTGTTTCTCGTTTATCAAATCGCGTACGTCGACGGGTTGTTTCGCTAGGTGGGTTTGCTCGCCATGAATTGCGAGCGATTGAAAATAATCGTGCGAGGAGCTGTGCAGGGCGTCGGCTTTCGCCCGTTCGTCTATCGTCTTGCAACCGAACTGAAGCTAAACGGTTGGGTGTCGAACTCAGGTCAGGGAGTTTTTATTGAAGTCGAAGGAGGGCGCGATTCGCTGCAAGGATTTCTGCTGCGCCTCGAAAAGGATAAACCGCCGCGCGCGGTCGTTCAAAGCCTCGAGTCATCCTTCGTTGATCCAATCGGCCATCGCGGATTCGAAATTCGGGAGAGCGAAAATCGCGGCGATAAAACGGCTCTGATTCTTCCTGATATAGCGACGTGCGCGGATTGCCTGCGCGAGATTCTCGATCCAGCCAATCGTCGATTTCACTACCCGTTCACGAACTGCACGAATTGCGGCCCACGTTTTTCGATCATCGAAGCCTTACCCTATGATCGCACTAACACGTCGATGAAGAGATTCACGATGTGTTTGGAATGTGAGCGCGAATACCATGATCCACTTGATCGCCGGTTTCACGCGCAGCCCAACGCCTGTCCAAAATGCGGTCCGCAGTTGCAACTGTGGGATGGAAATGGCGCAATTGTTTCCAAGTGTGATGAGGCGCTCCGTCGAGCAATAGGAGCCGTGCGCGAGGGGAAAATTCTTGCGCTAAAAGGGCTCGGCGGCTTTCAGCTCATAGTCGATGCGCGAAACAAAGCGGCAGTGTCACGGCTGCGCGACCGGAAGCGCCGCGAAGAAAAACCGTTTGCGCTGATGTATCCATCGCTCGACGTCGTTCGCGGCGATTGCGAAGTCTCCGAACTTGAAGAGCGGCTTCTTGTTTCGCCCGAATCACCGATCGTGTTGTTGCAGCAAAATTGTAGGGCAAGCGTATCGCTTGCCGCGGCAACCGGAGCGGTTGCCCTACAAAGTATCGCCCCCGGTAATCCTAATCTCGGCGTGATGCTGCCCTACACGCCGCTGCATCATTTGCTGATGCGCGAGCTCAATTTCCCAGTGGTCGCGACGAGCGGAAACCTGAGCGACGAGCCGATTTGCATCGATCAATGCGAAGCGTCGGAGCGCCTACGTGGAATCGCCGATCTCTTTGTCGTTCACAATCGTCCAATCGTTCGCGGTGTCGATGATTCGATTGTGCGTGTGATGTGCGGACGCGAGATAGTGTTGCGACGCGCCCGCGGCTACGCGCCTTTGCCGATCCATATCAAATCCGAAATCCGAAATCCGCGATCCAAAATTGTTTTGGCTGTCGGCGCGCATCTGAAAAACACGGTCGCACTCAAGATCGACAATAACATTTTTGTCAGTCAACACATCGGCGATTTGGAAACGAAACAAGCTTACGCCGCGTTCGGTCGGGCCGTGGTCGATTTGCCGAGACTCTATGACGCCGCCGTCGACATCGTCGCCTGCGATATGCATTCTGAATATCTCTCGACGAAGTTCGCGTCTGAGTTAACTCCGACAAAGATCCCAGTGCAGCATCATTGGGCGCACATCGCGGCGTGCATGGCGGAAAACGAGATCGAAGCGCCGGCGCTTGGCGTTGCCTGGGACGGGACTGGCTATGGATCGGACGGTTCGATTTGGGGCGGAGAATTTTTGTTGGCCGTTAAAGATGGGTCGTTCGAGCGAGTCGCGCATTTGCGGCAATTCCGGCTACCTGGTGGAGACAAGGCGGTAAAGGAACCTCGTCGCAGCGCTCTGGGAGTTCTGCATGAAGTACTCGGCGAGAACGTTTGGAATGAGGATCTGATCCGTTCGATTTTTTCCAGCCACGAATTGTCGATCTTGCGAAAAATGCTTGAGAAAAATCTCAACGCACCTGTCACTTCGAGCGCAGGCCGATTATTCGATGCTGTGTCAGCATTAATCGGACTGCGACAGCGAGCCTCCTTCGAAGGCCAGGCGGCCATGGAGCTAGAGTTTAATGCCGATGTCGATCTTAGCGACGCATATCCGTTCACTTTGACAGAGAAAATCCCGGTGGTGATCGACTGGGAGCCAGCCATACGCGGTGCCCTGGGCGATATTAAGAATGGAGGCTCGCGTGGTGCGATCTCCGCCAAATTTCACAACATGCTCGTCCAGTCCATTGTCGCCGTTGCGCGACGGATCGGTGAACCGACCATCGTCCTCAGTGGCGGTTGCTTCCAGAATCGTTTGCTGATTGAGCGCGCCGTGGAGCGACTTCGTAAGGAAAACCTTCGACCTTATTGGCATCAGCGCATTCCGCCTAACGACGGAGGTATCGCCCTCGGGCAAACGGTCGCCGCGGCAATGATCGGTAACGAGAACGCATGCAAAAAGCAGGAAGGCGGCGTCGTCGGATGAATCTTGTTTACGGCGAAGTTACAGAGCTATTCATCGAAAACGGGATGCGGATGGGCCTCGTGCGAGTGTCCGGCGCGCTCAAGAAAGTTCCGCTTGATTTACTGACGAGCATCCAACGCGGTGATACAGTTCTTATCTGCGACGGTGTAGCACTTAGCAAATCTACCAACACCGTCAGTGAGGAAATAAAACATGTGTCTGGCGATTCCAGGTAAACTGATCGAGATCGCGCACGACGCGAACGGCGTGCGGATGGGAAAAGCGAACTTTGGCGGGATCGTTAAGCAGGTTTGTCTCGAGTACACGCCTGAGGTCGAGACGGGAGATTACGTTTTGGTGCATGTCGGTTTCGCTTTGAGCAAAGTCAACGAGGAGGAAGCTGCGCGGACTTACCAGCTTCTCGATGAACTGAAACAACTCGGCGAGCTCGACACACCCGATGTCGATCCCTGGCCGACAGACGCGACAAACAGCACATGAAATTCCTGGACGAATATCGCGACGAAGCGTTGGCAACAAAAATTGTCGATGAAATCCGTCGCATCACAACCAAGCCGTGGGTGCTGATGGAAGTTTGCGGCGGACAGACGCATTCGATTGTGAAATATGGCATCGACCGATTGTTGCCCGACCAAATTGAATTGGTCCACGGGCCTGGTTGCCCGGTGTGCGTTACTTCGCTGGAAATGATCGACAAAGCTCACGCCATCGCGCAACGGCCGGACGTGATCTTTTGCTCTTTCGGCGACATGCTGCGGGTGCCGGGGTCGCAGGACGATCTCCTCATTTTGAAATCCCGGGGCGCGGACATCAGAGTAGTCTATTCGCCGATTGATTGTTTGAAGATCGCGCGGGCGAATCCGGACAGGAAAGTGGTGTTCTTCGCCATAGGTTTCGAAACCACCGCGCCGGCGAACGCGATGTCGGTGTTTCAAGCGAAGAAACAAGGAATCAAGAATTTCTCGATCCTCGTCTCGCATGTCCTGGTGCCGCCGTCGATCGCATCCATCCTGCAATCGCCGCTCAACCGTGTGCAAGGATTTCTGGGGCCCGGTCACGTTTGCACGGTGATGGGTTATCGCGAATACGAACCGATCGCGGAGCGGTTCAAGGTCCCGATCGTGATTACCGGCTTCGAGCCAATTGATATTTTGGAAGGTGTGTTGATGACAGTGCGTCAGCTCGAGACCGGCGAGCACGAAGTGCAAAATCAATATCCTCGCGTGGTGGAGCGGGACGGCAATCGCGTTGCGCAGAATCTGGTGAATCAGGTCTTCGAGGTGTGCGACCGTAAATGGCGGGGCGTCGGTTCGATTCCGAAAAGCGGCTACAAATTGCGCTATGAATTTCGGGATCACGATGCCGATCGCATCTTCGACACGAAAGAAATCGATACTAAAGAGCCGGAGATTTGCATCAGCGGGCTCGTGCTTAAGGGCGTAAAGAAGCCGCACGATTGCCCGGCTTTTGGGAAACAATGCACGCCGGAACATCCACTCGGCGCCACCATGGTTTCGGCCGAGGGCGCGTGCGCAGCCTACTACACATACGGCCGCCATTTGAAAGAGTCTCAGCCTGCCGCTGCTGCATCGTGACCACTGCCATCGCAAACAAGATCGACAAATCGACGGAAAGCTTTCGCGACAAAGTGATGCGCAAATGCGGCGAAAGCATCGAGATGAAGGAGAAATTCTTCACCAAATACGCCGATCAAATCGAAGAACTAAGCAAGGAAATGGCAAAGCGTTTCACTGACGGTAGGAAGCTTCTGACGATGGGAAATGGTGGCAGTCTGTGCGATGCCGTGCACTTCACCGTCGAATTCACGCACCCGATAATCGAAAAACGCGCGGCGTTTCCTGTCATCTCGCTCGTAAACGATACCGCCACGATGACGGCAGTGGGCAACGATATCGATTTTTCGCGCGTGTTCGTCAATCAGTTGCGCTTGCTAGGCCAGCCGGGTGACATGGCGCTGGCAGTAAGCACGAGTGGCAAATCGCCAAACCTCATTTATGCGCTCGAAGAAGCGCGCAAAAAACAAATGCTTACGATCGCGTGGGGAGGAAAGGACGGTGGGCGTTTCCCTGAGCTGGCGGATTACTGTTTTATCGTGCCGTCGTACAGCATCCACCGGATTCAGGAAGTGCACGCTACGCTGGTGCATGTGCTTTGGGATTTGATCCACATCGCGCTCGGAGCCGAAGATGTCATCTGAGTAATGGAAGACGCCTCCCTTCTCGGCGCTTCCTGTCCGCTGCCGATCACCAATTACAAGGAGATTGTCCTCGCTCACGGCAGCGGGGGAAAACTGAGTCACCAATTGATCGAAAAGATGGTGTTGCCTCAATTTCGCAACGAACTGCTCGAGCCAATGCACGATGGCGCAATTTTTTCGTTGAACGGCGAACGCGTCGCGTTCAGCACCGATTCGTTCGTGGTTAGTCCGATCTTTTTTCCCGGAGGCGATATCGGAAAACTCGCCGTTCACGGGACGGTGAACGATCTTGCGATGTGCGGAGCGCGCCCTCTTTATCTTTCGGCCGGCTTTATCCTGGAAGAAGGTCTGCCGATGGAAGACTTCTGGCGCGTCGTCCAATCGATGCACGCTGCCGCCGATTCCGCCGGTGTGAAGTTGGTGACTGGCGATACAAAGGTGGTTGACCGCGGTAAAGCAGACAAGATTTTCATCAACACTTCGGGCATCGGTGTCGTGCCGAACGACGTAAACATTCAACCGGCACGCGCAACAGTTGGCGACAAAATCATTGTTAGCGGTCCGATCGCGGTGCACGGCATTGCTATCATGTCAGTGCGCGAAGGCTTGGAGTTCGAAACCGAGATCGCTAGCGACAGTGCGCCGCTGCACGGACTCGTGGCTGCAGTTCTTGCGAACGAGATCGACATCCACGTACTGCGTGATCCCACTCGTGGCGGCGTAACCAGCGCGCTCACCGAGATCGCGCAGACGGCAAAAGTCGGCATGCTCCTCGATGAAGCATCGATCCCAATAGACGAAGAAGTGAAAGGCGCGTGCGAAATCCTCGGACTGGATCCGCTTTATGTGGCGAACGAAGGCAAATTACTGGCAATCGTTGCGCCGGAAGATGTCGATTCTGCGTTGAATGCTCTGCGTGCGCACCCTTTAGGCAACCACGCCACAGTCATCGGCGAAGTAGTGTCCGAACATCCGGGATTCGTGATGATGAAAACGCGAGTCGGCGGGACCAGGGTGGTTGATATGCTCTCGGGCGAACAGTTGCCGCGAATCTGTTAGGAGTTGTTCAACTGAAGGCTTGTGTGCGCACACTCAGTGCCTTGCTGACGCTTCTCGCCGTTGAATCATTAGAGAAAATTTGTCGAACGGCTCGGCGAACTACTTAAAAAGCGCCGGCAATTTCAGGAGCGTGTTCCAAATTCCCCACGCAAGCGGAATGCCGACGATGAGCCAGTAAGTGAACAGTTTGAGCCCGTTATTGGTCGATTGATTTCGCTCAGCCATGGAAAACACTCCGCTTATGATTATCGATCGCCTCTGTGAGAGTAATAGCGCTCACTGACGGGACGGACAGAAAGGTTGCAAATTAATCCGATTAAGAGCAGTCCCGCCATCAGATACATCGTCGGCGCATAGAGGCCGACACCCGTTGTGCCACGTCCTTTCAAATATTCTCGAATATAATTAACCAGAACTGGACCAAGGATTCCGGCAACCGACCATGCAGTCAGTAGACGGCCGTGAATTGCGCCGACCTGCATGGATCCAAACAAATCTTTCAAGTAAGCCGGAATAGTGGAGAACCCACCGCCGTACATGCTTAAAATGATCACGCACACCGCCACAAAGAATAATGTGTTGGCCGTATAACCCGAAAAGGGGATCAGGCAATAAAGCACGGCTCCTAACAGCAGATAGACGACGTAAATGAATTTCCGGCCGGTAAAATCGCTGGTGGATGCCCAGACAAAACGGCCCGCCATGTTGAAGAGGCTCAGCAAGGCAACGAAGCCACCGGCTGCAGCCGCAGTAATTCTCCCGGGAAACATCTCCTGAATCATGGGCGAGGCTTGCTCCAGAATTCCGATCCCGGCAGTGACGTTGAAACAGAGCACCACCCACAGCAGCCAGAATTGGGGCGTGCGCCACGCTTTGTCGACCGAAACGTTCGCCGTGGTGATTAATCCCTCCGAATGCGTCGGCGGCTTGTAACCGGCCGGCTTCCAATCGTCCGCCGGGACGCGCGCGATAACCGATCCAAAAACCATAAAGCAAAAATAGATCAAGCCCATCGCGAGAAAGCTCTCTCCTATACCCTCGCTGGTCGCTGATTTGAAATGATCCATCAGCAGCAAACTGAGGTTCGAACCGATGAAGGCGCCGCCACCAAATCCCATGATGGCCATGCCGGTCGCCATGCCCGGGCGGTCGGGAAACCATTTTACCAGAGTCGAAACCGGCGAGATGTAACCCAGACCAAGGCCGCAACCGCCAATCACTCCGTAACCAAGATAGATGATCCAAAGTTGGTGCCACCAAACGCCAAAAGCGGAAACGACAAAGCCGCCGCCAAAACAAAGAGCGGCGGTAAACATAGTCTTGCGTGGTCCGACGCGTTCGACCCAGCGGCCGAAAATCGCAGCTGAAAGTCCGAGAAAAAAAATGGCGAGACTGAAAATCCACGCGAGCGAGGGCTGCGACCAATCGTCAGGCGCGGACTTGGTGACACCAATAATTTTGGTGAGCGGCAACTTGAAAACGCTGAACGCGTAAACTTGCCCAATGGAAAGATGGACGGCGAGTGCTGCGGGAGGAAAAAGCCAGCGATTATAGCCAGGATCTGCGACGGTTCGTTGTCGATCAAAAAAGCCCATCCAAAGTAAAGCCATCATTCGAAACAATTTCGGACGTGACGATCAAGACATTTGTTGTCAATTTCTGTTACGTTCCTGTGAACTGATGGCTTCGCCGATCGAGCTTCTTTCAAAGTGGCCGCTTGTTCGCCAAATTCGCGAACGCAGGGACGGGACTGGCCTCGAATCGATGTCGGACAAGACGCGCGCGATGCATGCGCGTATCGATGACGCAAAAGTGGCCCGTTCGATTTGCCCTTATTGCGGGGTCGGTTGCGGACAGTTGATTTTCCACAAGGATGGCAAACTGGTTTCAATCGAAGGCGACCCGGAATCGCCAATTAGCCAGGGGAACCTCTGCCCGAAAGGTGCCGCGTCATATCAATTGCTCACGCATTCGCGACGCGAAACGAAGATGAAATACCGCGCGCCGCGATCAAAGGAGTGGACGGAGATTACACTCGAGCGCGCCATGGACATGGTTGCCGAGCGTGTTTGGGAATCGCGCAAGCGAACGTTTGTGCACGAGCAAGACGGCGTTTCTATCAATCACACGACTGCGGTATGTCATCTCGGCGGCGCGACGCTGGATAACGAGGAAAATTATCTCATCAAAAAGCTTTTCACCGGAGGCCTGGGCATGGTCTGTGTGTCCAACCAGGCCCGCATATGACATAGCAGTACGGTGCCCGGTCTGGGCACCTCCTTCGGCCGGGGCGGAGCTACGACCGCGCAACAAGATCTCGCTAACGCAGATTGCATTCTGATCGAAGGTTCCTCGATGGCCGAGGCTCACCCGGTCGGTTTTCGCTGGGTGATGAAAGCGAAAGAGCAGGGCGCCACGATCATCCATGTCGATCCACGTTTCTCGCGCACGAGCGCGCTGGCCGACATTTGGGTGCCGATCCGCGCCGGCACAGACATTGTTTTTCTCGGCGGACTCATCAATCACTTGATTGAGTACGAGCTGTACTTTCGCGAGTACGTCGTCCATTACACGAATGCCTCGTGCATTCTGTCCGACGAATATCGCGACCCTGAGGACAATGGCGACGGGTACTTCTCGGGGTGGAATCCGGAGAAGCGCGCTTACGAAGGGAACAGTTGGCTTTACAAAGGCGGCGATCTGAGTCGCCCGCAGCGCGATCTCACGTTGCAAGACCCGCAATGTGTCTTTCAAAAATTGAGACGGCATTTCTCTCGCTACACGCCGGAGATGGTGGAGAAAGTCTGCGGTATTCCGCCTGATCTTTTTCACAAGGTCGCGCATGCACTCGCCGCGGCATCGGGACCGGAGCGGACCGCCGCGGTTTGTTATGCCGTAGGTTGGACGCAGCATTCGAAGGGTGTGCAGATCATTCGCGCCGCGGCGATTTTGCAACTGCTGCTGGGTAACATCGGCCGGCCCGGCGGGGGGATTCTTGCATTGCGTGGCCACGCTTCGATTCAAGGGTCAACGGATATTCCAACTCTTTACGACATTCTCCCCGGCTACCTGTCGATGCCGCGCAAAGGTGATGAGACGCTTCAGCAGTATTTCGACAAATACACCAAGAAGACCGGACTTTGGGCGCATTACCCCGAATACATGGTGAGCACGCTTAAGGCTTACTACGGAAAGCGCGCAACCGCGCAAAACGACTTCGGCTACGGCTGGCTTCCCAAGCTTACCGGTAACCACTCCTTCTTTGAGTACCTCTACGATATGCTCGACGGAAAAATGGAAGGGATGTTCTTGATGGGGCAGAACCCGGCCGTTGGCGCGCCCAACTCACGCCTCCAACGAAAAGCGCTTTCGAAATTAAAATGGCTCGTGGTGCGCGACATGGTGGAAGTCGAATCGGCAAATTTCTGGTGTGAATCGCCGGAGATCGAACGCGGTGAGCTGAAGACCGAGGAGATCGACACTGAAGTTTTCTTCTTCCCCGCGGCTGGTCATGCCGAAAAGGAAGGCGCATTTACCAACACGCAGCGACTTCTACAATGGCGCCAAAAGGCAATTGATCCGCCGGGCGATTGTCGGTCTGAAGCTTGGTTCATGCATCAGCTTGCGTTGCGTTTGATGGCGAACGCGGAAGCATCGAACGACCCGCTCGATGAGCCATTACGCGCGTTGGATTGGTGGTATCCGGAAGATCACCTGGGCGATCCGCAAATGGAAGCCGTGCTCGCGGAAATTAACGGCTGGCAAACCGATCTTCAGTCTCACGCTGACGGCATCGTTTTCGGTCTCGATCGCGATGGAAGGCCTCATCATGGGCCTCAGATAAATGGTTTCGGTGAATTGAAAGTCGACGGTTCGACCGCGTGCGGCTGCTGGATTTACTCAGGCGTTCTTGGCCGCGACGGCGTCAACAAGGCCAACTCACGCAAATCCAAAGATTATCTTGGTCACGGCTGGGGCTTCGCGTGGCCCAGCGATCGCCGCATTATCTATAACCGTGCCAGTGCGCGGCCGGACGGTCGGCCCTGGAGCGAACGGAAAAAACTGGTGTGGTGGGACTGGGAGTCGGACAAATGGACCGGCATCGATGTTGCCGGATTTGTGCAAGGAAAAGCTCCCGACTACGAACCGGGCGTAGAAGCAGAAGGCCTCGACGCAATTCCTGGCGATGCGCCGTTCATTCTGCATGAGGACGGCTTGGGCTGGATTTACGTACCAAAAGGTTTGAAAGACGGACCGTTCCCAACTCATTACGAGCCGCTCGAATCGCCGGTCTCGAATGAACTTTATTCGCGCAACACCAATCCAGCGGAGCGCTGGTTTGCGCGTCAGGAAAATCGGTTCGCGCCGCCGGGTGACCCGCGATTTCCTTACGTTCTGACGACCTACCGTTTGACTGAACACCACACGGCCGGGGGCATGTCGCGTTTCCTGAGTCATCTCTCGGAATTGCAGCCGGAGATGTTTGCTGAGATCTCGCCTGAACTCGCGCGCGAGCTTAAAATCAAGAACGCCGATTACATTTGCATCGTCAGTCTGCGCGCGGCGATTGAAGCGCGTGCGCTTGTAAGTCGGCGGATTCGGCCGTTGCAGCTAAATGGAAAGACGCTGCACCAGGTCGCGGTGCCATATCACTTCGGGACAGCCGGCTTGGTCCACGGCAGCGCGGCGAACGATCTTCTTACCATTTCCGGCGAACCCAATGTGACCATCATGGAAGCCAAGGCGCTTACCTGCAACATCGTGCCGGGACGTCTGCCGCGTGGGCCAGCGTTCACAGAATTCCTCAATAAGTATGCCCCACAAGGCGGCCCAGTGATCTTGCATCCAGAAGAAACGTCGTTCAGCCGCGGCAAAAGCGGCGGCGGCCACGCGACGGAAGGAAAAGAGTGAATGCTACTCCAATGGTGCCATGATTGGTGAAGGGACACACAGCACGAATCAGCGCCGTCACACGTACGTGCGCGACCACGTCGAGGTTGGGTTCTTCACCGATCCGACTGTGTGCATCGGCTGCAAGGCTTGCGAAGTCGCGTGCAAAGAATGGAACCACGTGCCGGATGACGGCTTTGTTTGGTCGGGTAATTCCTACGACAACACCGGTCATCTTGGCGCTTCGACGTGGCGTCACGTCATGTTTGTCGAGCAAGACCGGCAAAAAGGCGGCCAGATTGTCGGCTCGCATTCGTTAGTGGGTAGCGACGGAGAAGATCCGTTTCGCTGGATCTTTCTCTCCGATGTGTGCAAGCACTGTGAGGAAGCCGGCTGTCTTGAGGCATGTCCCACGGGCGCAATTGTTCGGACCGAAGTCGGATCGGTGCTCGTGCAGAATGACGTTTGCAACGGCTGCGGCTATTGCGTGGTGTCGTGTCCGTTTGGTGTGATCGACCGGCGCCCACAACCTTTGCCCGATGCCGGCGGCGCATTCAAATGCACGTTTTGTTACGATCGCCAAAAGAGTGGCCTTCCGCCGGCGTGCGCGAAGGTTTGTCCCACTGAATCGATCGTGTTCGGACGGCTCGATGATTTGCGCGCGCGCGCGACTCAACGTGTGCAGCAACTGCGAGAACACGGTTACGCCGACGCGCAACTTTACGATCCCACCGAAACGTCTGTGCGCGGCACTCACGCGTTTTTCCTGATTCTCGGCGAGCCCGAAGCATACGGCCTTCCGCCAAAGCCACAGATTCCCACAATTCATCTTAAGGCCGCGTGGACGGCTGCATTTGCTACCGCCATCGGTGCAATCGTCGTCACTCTCTGCGCATTTGCATTTTTATGAGCGGGTCGTCGATAACTCCGGGGAGCGCACGCATTCTGCGTGCTGGTGAAGGCATTTTGCCTTCACGGACTTCCGTGCAGCGATCGAGCACCATTGGTGCAGCGTCGAATAAATGCCGCTGCGGTCCAAGTTCGTCGCCGCAGAATGCGGCGACCCGCACGCTGCAAGCGTGCGCTCCCCAACTTTTATGAACGAATCACGTCTAGAAAAGTTGCGCGATGACGCGTGGCAACGAGGCGTAGTCGCAGGCCAGGGCGTTGACGTGGCCGGTGGCCCGATACCGCGGAAGCCGGGTTACTATGGTCAGCCAGTTGTTAGGCCGCCGGTGTGGACGTGGGAAATTCCAATCTACTTCTTCGTAGGTGGCCTTGGCGGAATGTCACCGGTGATCGCGCTTGGCGCTCTGTTGTTTCACCATTTCGGTGTTGCGCGCGCGGCAATGTGGGTCGCTGCGATTGCATCGGTGCTTTCGCCGATTCTGCTGATTTTGGATTTAGGCAGACCGCATTTGTTCCTTAACATGCTGCGAGTATTCAAACCGCAATCGGCCATGTCGATGGGTGCGTGGATCCTGGCGGGTTTCGGAATGTGTGTTGTTCCGGGTTTGATCGCGCTGGAGCTTCAGACATTCCACCCGTTCGCTGGCGCAATTGATCAAATTCTAGGCGTCGCCGCAGGAATTTTGATGTTTGGATCGGCGATCTCTGGAATGTTGTTGGCGACGTATACAGGTGTGCTGATCGGTGCGACGGCGATACCGGCCTGGTTCTTGCATCACAGGCTGCTGCCGATTCATTTCGGAACGGCGGGACTGGGGTCCGCTGCTGCACTGCTGGAATTACTCGGTCACCGAATCGCGCCGCTCAACGCGATCGGCTTATTTGCGGCCGCGGTTGAAACCGTCCTCTTAATTTGGCTGAGCATCGATAAACATGGCGACGCCGATCGGGCCATCCACGAGCATGGCTCGGGCTGGCTCATTCGGATCGGCGAAGTCTTAACAGGCCCGATTCCGCTTGTGCTGCGATTCTTGGGCGCGATCCCGTTGGCGGCGATTTCATTTTTACTCGGTGCGCTCGTTAGCCGCTTCGGTTGGATTGCGGTGGGAAAAATTTCCGGGCGGGATCCCGAATCGGTTTTTGCCTCGCAGAAGTTGTAGCACAGGCATCTTGCCTGTGGGGCAAGCAGGCGTCCCGCCTGCTCCAGCAATCCGACAGGCGAGACGCCCGTCGGCCCCACAGCCACGATGGCTGTGCTACGCGAAGATCACGCGCTCGATATGCGTGTAAATGTTGAAGGACGGCGGGCGCAAAAAACCTATGAGCGTCTGGTTGTTTTCGCGCGCGAACTCGGCCGCAAGACTTGAAGGCGCTGACACCGCGGCCACGATCGGAATTCCGGCGGCGAGTGCCTTTTGTATGATCTCAAACGACGCGCGGCCACTGACTAGAAGGAGATGCCTCTCCAACGGCAGCAGCTCGTCGAGAAAAGCGCGCCCGATCGCCTTATCCACTGCGTTGTGGCGCCCGATATCCTCACGCGCAATTCTTAATTTACCGTCCACGCCGAAAATTCCGGCGGCATGAATGCCGCCTGTGCGCGCGAAATCGCTTTGCGCGTTGCGCAATGTCTCGGGAAGCGACAGCAGCGTTTCAATATCAATCCGGATATCAGTTGATAGTATCGCAGGGAAATTTTGCCGGATCGCGTCAATACTTGTTTTACCGCACAGACCACAACTACTGGAGATCGTTCCGAAACGTTTCGTCGAACTCAGTTTTAATTTTACGCCGTCTGTAAAAGCCACAACGACTCTGTTGTCGCCGTCTGCTGAAACGCTCGCGATCTGATCGCGAGCGCGCACGATTCCCTCCGAAAGTAAGAACCCGGCTGCGAGTTCTTCATCGTGACCAGGTGTGCGCATCGTAGTGGCGATGGGCTTGCGTCCGACGCGAATTTCCAACGGCTCCTCGATTGTCAGCTCGTCGGGCAAGTACTCGAGCTTACCGTCTCGTTTTCGCCGGATGATCTTCTGTGATCCGATGCCGCTTTCTTTCATGTGAATTAAGGCGCCTCAATGGTAGCATGGGTGCGATGGAAATTTGTCACCTGTTCATTTCACGGGGACACAATTTTGTTGGCCATCATGGGCGCGAACCGGATACGCATCCGATGATTGAAATCTCCGAAATAGAATGCGTGGCGGGGCGTGGTCTCCGGCGTGATCGTTATTTTGATTTCAAGGACGGTTACAAAGGTCAGATCACTTTCTTTTCGGTGGAAGTTTTCGATGAACTTTGCAGCGCGCTGCAAATTCAAGCCTGCTCACCTGCTTTGGCACGACGCAACGTGATCACACGCGGCGTTGATCTGAACGAGTTGATTGGACAGGAGTTCGAGGTACAACGCGTTCGTTTTCTCGGAATGGAGGAATGCCGGCCTTGCTACTGGATGGACGGCGCATTTGCACCGGGTGCCCAGGAATTTCTGAAGGGACGCGGTGGTCTGCGAGCAAAAATTTTAAGTGACGGATCGTTGCGCTCGACTGCCCGCGTGCTCGCAGCCACACAATGACCTTTAGTGCGGTGCTGCTTGCGGGCGGCGAATCGCGTCGCATGGGCACGGATAAGGCGACATTTCTTTTTCGCGGAAAACCGCTCTGCCAAGTTCAACTCGAAACACTGCGCAGACTGCGACCGGCAGAAATTTTTGTTTCGGCAAGAACTGATCCATCATGGCGGCCTGACGACGTGCAGTTCATCGCGGACATTCCGCCATCATGCGGACCGCTCAGCGGGATTGCCGCTTCGCTGGTGAAGATTCACACCGCCCATCTTCTTGCGCTCGCGATCGATATGCCCTTCATGACGGAAAATTGCCTTCGCTCGATTTGCAATGCGATCGAGCCCGGCCGTGGCGTTGTCGCGAAGATCGACAATCGTGCGGAGCCGTTGGCGGCCGTATATCCGCGCGAAGCAGATATTGATTTTCGCACTGCGCTCGCGGGCTCCGATTTTTCATTGCAAAACGTCGTTCATCACCTGGCGACGTCTGGAAAACTGCTGGAGATATCTGTGACGGAACAGGAGAGGCGACTTTTCCGAAACTTAAACAACGCGTCCGACGTGGACGCTACGATAACGGGCGGTTGAGTTCGCGTGTTTGCACAAAAATCTTGAGCAAATGCAAGCTGCACTTGAAAATCAATTACATCTGTTCGATATGTTCGGCGCGGTTTGGGCTCTGATGAAATCGTCGATCTTCCGCAGCGCTGCTTTGCTGTTTTTGATTCCAGCGGGCGCCTTCTCAGCTACGAACGTCGTGAATCTGTCGCATTACGACATGATGCGGCCCGATTTCACCGCAATGAAAAGTCAAGGCATTGTGGGCGTCATTCACGAAGCGACGTATCCGCCCTTCGTTCGCGACCCAAAGTATTTGGACAGGCAAATGGGGGCGCTGCAAGCGGGACTGCTCTGGGGAGCATATCACTACGCTAACGGAAGTGATCCTATTCGGCAGGCTGATCATTTCCTCAGTGTTGTCTCCAGTTCCTGGGCACAAGCCAATCCTGCGGTGCGACCGAGCGCAGGTGTCCTGCTGGTACTCGATTTCGAAAAGAATGGTCACTATCCCGGGGGAACGATGCGTGCCGATCAAGCAGTCGCGTTTGTCGAACGGATTCACTCTCGCACCGGTGTATATCCCGGTATTTATTCGGGCGAATACCATCTCGCGCAGGTTTTGAACAGCGCGCGAGTAACTCCGGCTCAGCGAAAAACACTGACGAATTGCTGGCTATGGGTTGCAAATTACTCCAAGGAACCGCGTGCAACGGCGCCGTGGAACTACTGGGCTCTGTGGCAATACTGCGGAGACGGTAAATGCCGCCTGCCGCGTTCTGCTTACCCCGTGAGTATTGCCAATATTAGAAAAGCAGAACTCAACGTCTTTCGAGGCAGCCGGACCGACTTGCAAGACTTCTGGCAGCGACGCGCCTGGGACCCTGCAGGAGGAGCGCCTCGCCGGGAATCAGATCAAAAGCTGACAGCTGAGCGATAAAGCGCGCGTGGGTCGTGCCGCGAAAACGGCCGCTCGTCATTTCTTAATCCCGCGCTGCGTCGTGAGGTAAACCGCGAAACTGCCCAGCCAGTGTCCGCCTTCGTAATGTTCGCCGGTCACCGCTGCGAGCCCGGCGAGCCGAAGCGCTTCTGCTGCGCTCGCGAGCGCTGGACGGCGCGGATCATCAGCAGGAAGGGAAGAGAGAATGCCTTCCAGCATCCACGCTCGACTCAAATTCAATCCATCGAGATGCGCTAGCTTGGGATCGCTAGGATCGGGTGAAATCGCCACCGGCAACCAATCCGCCGTCGCCGTTCTCGGAATTTGAGGCAGAAATTGCGTCAGCCATTTCGCGAATTCAGTTTGCGTCAAGACGCGACGCATCACGTCGGCTTCGCCGAGGCAAGGCGAAAGAAAATCTTCACCTGACGGCTCGTAAGCGAGCGGACAATTCTTATCCGACAGATAAAATTTCCGTGCTGAATCAGCGGCCAGTTTAGCGAGGCGTTCGTCATTTTTGATCCGAGCACAATCGAGAATCACCCCAAGCGCAAACGCGGTTTGATTGTGCTCACCGATGCGTATTGGGTGCGAGAGTTTCGGTAGCCACGTGGTCAATCGCTCGATCGCTGCATCCTCGAGCGGCTTCAGGTTTGCCAACATTTCTCGCGCCTGCGGATCATCCCATTCGCGCAACTCGGCGCAGAGTTGCAACAGCCACGCTAATCCGTACGGCCGTTCGAAACTCGCCCGGCCGTCTCCCCGTAGATATGCCGCTTCAGCCTTCAGATTTTCAGCGGTGAGACTTTCTTTCAAAGCGTCGCGCGCGGCCTTTGCGAATGACGCGTCTGGAAACGCGCGCAACAGCCGCACCAGCAGCCAATGTCCGTGCACTGACGAGTGCCAATCGTAGCAGCCGCAAAACGCGGGTGTCAGTTTGCATGGCGGCGCGACGTCGGCGTCGCTGTTCAGAACGTGACTGATCTTGTTCGGGTATTCCTTATGCACGCACTGCAGCGCCAACTTTGCGAAACGTTCGGCAGCATGAGCATCAAATGTTCCGGCGGAGGGACTCGCCTCTGGGCTTTTCTGATGAGCAGCGTTTCCAGCCGGAGAGCAGAGCAGAGGCGCCGTCACAACCGCGCAAATAAACTTCTGCAAAAGTGAAGGATGAAATCTGACGACCACAGCGGGCATAATCACGCCGCAGTTTGGCTTCGTAAAGGTCGTTGAATGGATTTTCCAACGGGTCGCGCGGCCGTTGTATTCACGTAGCGCAGCCGCTAGACTGGCGCGCATTAACCAGGTCGCACGATATGAATTCGCTCGACTACTACAAAATCGAAGAACTTCTGACGGATGAAGAGTGCGCGATCCGCGACCGAGCGGCGCAGTTTGTGCAGAAGGAAGTGTTGTCCGAGGTCGTTCCTTGCCATCGTGCCGGAAAATTTCCGGACCTTCTGATTCCGCGCATGGGCGCGCTGCGCTTTTACGCGCCATACCTCAAAGAGCACGGATGCGCAGGAGTAAGCTATACGGCGTATGGCCTCATCATGCAGGAACTGGAACGCGCCGACTCCGGCGTCCGCTCGCTGGCGTCGGTGCAAGGCGCGCTCGCAATTCAGGCGATCCATTCATTCGGTTCGCCAGAGCAACACGCGCGATGGTTGCCAGGATTGGTGTCGGGCGAGCGCGTGGGTTGCTTCGCCCTAACGGAACATGGACACGGCTCAGACCCTGGCGGGATGGAAACTCGCGCCAGGCGCGACGGTGGTAATTACATTTTGAACGGCAGCAAATGTTGGATCGGCAACGCTTCTATCGCAGACGTCAAAGTTGTTTGGGCGAAGGATGACGACGGCCATGTGGGCGGGTTCGTCGTCGAAAAGGATGCGCCCGGATTTCGCGCGCGAGATATCGAGGGGAAGTTCAGTCTGCGAATGTCACGCACGTCGGAGTGTTGGTTCGAAGATTGTCGGATCCCTGCGGAGAATCGCCTTCCGAACGCTCGCGGGCTCAGTGCTCCGTTATCTTGTCTATCCTATGCGCGCGTGGGCATCGCGTGGGGCGTCATTGGCGCGGCGATTGATTCTTACGAAACAGCGCTAGCCTACGCTAAATCGCGCGAACAATTCGGTCGCCCAATTGGCAGCTTCCAACTCGTGCAACAAAAACTTGTCTGGATGGCGCAGGAAATCACCAAGGCGCAGTTATTGGCGCTCCGTCTTACGCGCCTGATGGAGGCGGGCACATCGCGTCCTGCGCAGATCTCAATGGCGAAACGCAACAATGTCTGGATGGCGCTGCAATGTGCACGGAAGGCGCGGGACATTCTTGGCGCTGCGGGCATCACCGATCAGCATTCCGTGATCCGACACTTAATGAATCTAGAGAGCGTCTTCACGTACGAGGGCACACACGACATCCACACCTTGATCATCGGGCGCGATATAACGGGTTTGAATGCTTTTGGCGGATAAAAGTGACGAGTGTCATTCCGAGCGGACGATGTGGACTTTAGGAATCCCGTTGCGCTACGGAAAGCTGATTTCCCGGGATCCTTCGACGTCGCTCAGGATGACGTGGCCTGGAAATTGGTTAAGCTACAACATGAGCGAGTCAGTTTACATTCTCGGGGGCGGGCGCACGGATTTTAAGCGCAATCTGAAAAAGGAAGGTAAAACGATCCGGCACATCATTATAGAGGCCGGTAAAAAAGCCATCGATGATGCGAAGATCGATCCCGGTGAAATTCAGGCTGGCGCGGTTGGCAATTTCAACGCGGGCCAGTTCACGAAACAATTGCAACTCGGTGCGTTTATTCCGGAGATCGATCCGAAATTGCGCGGCATTCCCACAATGCACACCGAGGCGGCCTGCGCGTCTGGCGCGCTGTCAGTGTTGTTAGGCGCGGAATGGATTATCGGCGGATTTCATGACGTGGTGGTGGTCGTCGGCGCGGAGCAGCAGAAAACGATGTCGGCGCTTGACGGTTCTGACGTGCTCGGCGCCGCTGCCGACTATCACAATGAAAAGCCGGAGTACGGCGATTTTATGTTCCCGAAGTTGTTCGGGCGCATCGCCCAGATTTATATCGAGAAATACGGCGCGACCGAAGCGGACCTGGCACTCGTGGCATGGAAAAATTATGCGCACGCGAAACTGAATCCGCTCGCGCAAATGCGCGACGCTGATCTCACTCTGGATTCCGCATCGCAGGTTTCCGATAAGAACCCGCACGTGGCGCCGCCGCTTAAAGTTTCCGATTGCTCGCAAATCACCGATGGCGCGGCATCGGTTGTCCTCGTTTCCGGGAGATATCTGGACAAAATCGGCCGCGACAAAAACAAAACTGTCCGCCTGTTTGGCTACGGTCACACGACTGATTATCTGCCGCTCGACAAGAAGGATGTGCCAACGTTTTCGACGGCGCGCAAAGCCGCGGAGAAAGCTTTCCGAATGGCGAACCTGACGCCGCGCGATCTCCACGGCGCCGATGTTCATGATTGTTTTTCCATCACAGAAATTGTCGCCTACGAAATCGTCGGTCTCGCCGAGCCGGGCAAGGGCATCGACCTTGTGAAAAGCGGGGCGACAACGCTACCGGCGGTTCGTCCGGAAAAATCCAAAGCGCCGTTCCAAATTCCTGTGAACGCGGGCGGCGGTTTGATCGGTGACGGTCACCCTGTCGGCGCGACCGGCGTTCGCCAGGTGTTCGAAGCCTATCAACAGCTGACCGCACAAGCCGGCGCGCGCCAGATCGAAAACGCGAAACGGTTCCTGACGTTCAACATGGGTGGGAGCCTTACGACTTCGGTCGCCATGCTCTGGGGCCGCGACTAATCGTGTGGTGACTTTTTCGGAGTCATCAGGTCCGAAGTGCTGGTTAAGCACGTTTTCTAAGTGTGACCTCGCTTGCAATTGAAGAACTTCCAGCCGTGGTAAAGATCGACGTCGAGGACTTCCTCGAGAACCATCCGCGAAGTCCTGCAGCGCGGTTGCGGCCACGGATGGGAATGGTAGGCGATACTTGGCTGGCCTTTATTGGATCGAAGCTGCAACCAGGCGCGAGCGGTCTGGGACCGACCCCCTGTGACGCACTGGAAGATTTCAATCGGCACTTTATGGAACCGCTCATCTCTCGAAACGGTTCCGAACCGGATTAGGCCACGACATCTACCGATTCAGATGAAAGTTCCATTTACGCTTGGAGAAGTCGGCCACTTTGGACTGGCCGTGCGTGATCCGAAGAAGAGCGCGAAATGGTTTGAGAATGCTCTGGGCTTGGAAAAGCAGTTTGAATTCGGAAGTGGCGTCGCGGTTGGAAATGACAATGTCACGATCGCGTTGTTTAAAGGAAAGCCGTCGCCGGAAACGATTGATCACATGTCATTTCATCTGCCGGACATGGCGACGCTGCAAAAAGCGTTCGCGCATTTGAAGAAGGTCGGCGTCGATATTGAGGATCCGGGCGGCGAAATCGGTCCAGAAGCGCCGGGTTCGAAAAACATGGGTCTGTGGTTTCATGATCCCGATGGCTATCGCTGGGAGCTAAGCGTGCTCGGCGGAAAATAAGTGCTCCAAGGAGTGACGGCTTCGTAGCCGCCACCTCTTTTTCGGACGGCGTTGAAATCGTCATTGCTTGAAGAGTGATCGCGGTTTGGTCACGTTGCGTCAAAGTCAGCGAATGAACAGCTCCGCGATCACAGTTGAACAGAGTAACGCCTTTGTAACGACTTTCGATCTGTCGCTGACCGATAGCGGCCCACTGGATGAACTGCGCTTTGCTGTTAAAGACACAATCGATGTGGCCGGTTTCAAAACTGGTTGCGGCAATCCGGCGTGGCGCGATTCCCATCCGGCCGCAGTAGTCCACGCTGTGTGTGTGGAGCAGCTTTTGCTGGCGGGTGCCCGCTGCGTTGGCAAAACCATTTCAGACGAGTTGGCTTTCAGCCTTCTGGGTGAGAATCACTTTTACGCCACGCCTCTCAATGCGCAGGCGCCCGATCGCGTGCCAGGTGGCTCGTCGAGCGGATCGGCTTCCGCGGTTGCGTGCGGTCTGGTGGATTTTGCGCTAGGAACGGATACGAGCGGCTCCATCCGCGTTCCCGCGAGCAATTGCGGAATCTGGGGCTTCCGGCCGTCGCACGGCTTCGTATCGGTGGCTGGCGTGAATCCACTGGCGCCATCGTTCGATACCGTCGGTGTCCTCGCGCGCAGCGCTGATGTGCTGGCAAAGGTGGCTCTTGTTTTGTTGGCTGGCGCGCCGGTGTCTCCAAATAAACCCACGACGATTCATTTAATCCGAGAGGCTTTCGCCCTTGCCGACCCCGACGTTCGGGAAGCTTTATCGGAGCCGCTGCAGCGGCTACGCGAAATATTCGGCGGCGCCGTGCGGGAATCATCGCTGCAAAAGCTGGTTGGTGACGACGCTGGACATGGCTTCGCTACGTGGGTCGACAGCTTTTGCGTGATTCAATGGGCGGAGATCGAGAGTTGCCTCGGCGCGTGGATCGCTAACGCCAGGCCGGAGTTTGGCCCCGAGATAGCTGCGAGTTTTCAACTGATGAACCAACTCGACCGGCGACGCGTCGCGGAGGCGGTACAACGACGCGAACAATATTTTCGAAGTTTGCACCAGTTTCTTGGACCGGACGATCTGCTGTGCATCCCAACAACACCCGCGCTCGCTCCTCGCAAGGGCGATCCGCCCAGACGCAGTTCAAGTGGCAGCGGCTATTATCCTCGCACGTTATCGCTGACGAGCGTTGCAGGGATGGGCCGCTTGCCGCAAGTCTCGCTCCCAATAGCCGACGCCGACGGGATACCAGTTGGGTTGTCGTTACTCGCGAGGCATGGACAGGACTCACTCTTATTGGAAGTGGCGAAGAGCGTTGATCGAGAAACAAATCTGCGCTGAACGACTTGTAGGCATTCCCGTTACATCGCTCTTCCCCGAACCTTTCATTCACGTGCGTAGCGCACGGCCAGGTGCCTGCATTGACACGATATTTAAGGGTCTTAACTTTTCCGTCCATCATAAAAATGAACACTTTTTCCTCTGAGAATGGGGACGGAAAAGACTTTGTTTCGCACGCGCCCGGGTATTGGTCGGACACGGCTCCGGAACTCTGGAACGATTGGAAATGGCAGCTCAAAAACAGAGTTACCACCCTCGCGCAACTCGAGAAACATTTGAAACTGAGCGACGAGGAGCGCAGCGGCGTTTTGCTGTCCGGCGACAAACTCGCGCTCGCCGTTACCCCGCACTTTTTTAACCTGCTGCCCGCGAACAATCCGGATGACCCGATCAGGCGCCAGGTCGTTCCCCGAATCGAGGAAACGTGGACGTCGCCTTACGACATGGCTGACCCCTGCGGCGAAGATTCGCACATGCCGGTGCCGGGCTTAGTGCATCGATATCCGGATCGTGTCCTATTTCTGGTGACGGATCGTTGTGCGAGTTACTGCCGCTATTGCACCCGGAGTCGAGTGGTTAGCGGAGTTGGCGAACAGGAATTCCACACCAACTTCGAGGAGGCATTCCGTTATCTTGAAGCTCATACCGAAGTGCGCGACGTCCTTTTGAGTGGTGGGGACGCTTTGATTTTCAGCGATGACAGGCTAGAGAAGCTGTTGTCGCGGTTGCGCGCTATCAAGCACATCGAATTTTTGCGCATCGGTACGCGGGTGCCGATTTTCCTTCCGCAACGAATCACGCCCGAGTTGTGTGCAATGCTGGCTAAATATCATCCGCTCTGGATGAGCGTGCACGTGAATCATCCACGCGAGCTCACCATCGAGGTAAAACACGCCCTGGAGCGTCTCGCCAACGCCGGCATTCCGCTCGGCAATCAGAGTGTGCTCCTCGCGGGCGTCAATGATGACATTGAGACGATGAAAACTCTCGTGCACAAGCTGCTGATGTGCCGGGTGCGCCCCTATTACATTTACCAGTGCGACCTGATCAATGGCTCGTCACACCTGCGCACGTCGGTTGCCAAAGGCATCGAAATCATCGAGGCGCTGCGCGGCCACACCACAGGTTATGCCGTGCCCCAATTCGTCATCGACGCTCCCGGCGGCGGCGGCAAAGTGCCGATCAATCCCGGTTACATTCTCTATCACGACAACGAAAAAATCGTGATCCGCAATTACGAAGGAAAAATCTTCGAGTACCCCGAGACCGGGAGCGAGAACCTGCAGTTCGCGCCGCAGCGCGAGTACCACGACGAGTATCTCTACTCGTAAGTGGCTGCGGTTCGGAGCAATCTCTGAATTCCTGGCAAAGGCATCTCGCCTTTCCTGTAGCTGCTCTTTGCCCCGGGTCACCACGGGACGCTTTGATGCTCGACTGTTGTGTAAACTTTACGCTTGCGTATTAAAGATCGCGGCGTGTAAAGTCCCGCACTTTCGTTCGTCTCCAACCATTTCAGCCGTATGAATCAACGTTTAATTTCGGAAATTGGCCGCACCCAACGGCTTGACATTATCAACTCCCTCAAGCGCACCAAAGGCATGTCTGTTAACGAGCTCGTGGAAAAAATGGGGATGAGCTACATGGGCATCAAACAGCATTGCATTACCCTGCACCGGGACGGCTATCTCGATACCTGGCGGCGACCGCAAAAAATGGGCAGACCGGAAATGGTCTATCGCCTTACGCGCCGCACGCATGATCTTTTTCATGCCGACAGCCACCAGTTCACGCTGGATTTATTGAAAGCGGCCGAGGAAATCTACGGACCGAACGCGCCGGAAAAATTACTTTACAGCATATTTAAAAAGAAGACAGCGGCGCTGAAAGCCAAGGCGAAGGGAGAGACCGTGGCAGAACGCGCGAAATGGCTTGCCCACGTACGCGATGGCGAAGGCCATATGGCTGCGTTCATCAACAACGAAAAAGACGGCGGCACTCAAATTCTTGAGTGTCATTCCCCGCTTCTCAATGTGTTGGAGCAGTACCCGATCATGGGCAGGTTTGAGCAGGACATGTTCGACGCCGTGTTAGGGACGCGTGTCCGTCGCGAAGTGAGTCGCAACTCAGGTCTGTACGAGTGCGCGTTTTACTTCTCCGCATAACTAACTCTCAGCGATAGCAGGCTTTCAGACTGGACGCCGTGCATTCGCGCGCCACGTCACCGCGCCGTCGGCGAACACTCGGATTTATCCTTTCGCTTGATATGAATCTCGGTTGATTGGTGGCGCATGGCCCGGACGTTTCCATCGGTGGTGATCGACAACGTGCAGCCGCTAATTGATTGCGGCCGTTCTCCGATCAAGCGCGTCGTGAGCGAAGATCTAGCTGTCGAGGCCGACATTTTCAAGGATGGCCACGACGTGGTTGCGGCGGTTTTGAAGTGGCGGGTTGTTGGCAAGCGGGCGTGGCGGGAAACGCCGATGATTTTTGTTGATAACGATCGCTGGCGCGGCGTGTGCACCCTCTACGATCAGGCTATTCACGAATACACAGTCGAAGCGTGGACAGACACGTTCCGCAGCTGGCAGCAAGAGTTCACAAAGAAATTTGACGGCGGCGTCTCCGATCTGCGCAGCGAAGCGTTGGAAGGCGCGGCAATTGTGAAAGGGGCCGCGAGCCGTGCGCGTGACCGAGCGGACTCTGCGCGCCTGCGTGAATTTGCCGAGCAAATCGTCACCGGCGCGAATTCAGAAATTTACGCCATCGCGCAGTCAGGTGAACTGGATGTGCTAATGGCAACCTACCCGGATCGCGCGGATGCCACACAATACGACCCGATTCCCCAGGTCGTGGTCGATCGCCCTGTAGCATTATTCGCCGCGTGGTATGAATTTTTCCCGCGCTCGGCAGAGGGCCACGGGGATCGCGGATCGACCTTCCGGGATTGCTTGCCGCGCGTGGACGACGCAAAAGCAATGGGGTTCGACGTCCTTTATTTTCCACCGATTCATCCGATCGGTAGGACTAATCGCAAGGGTCGGAATAACGCGGTCACTTGCGAGCCGGGCGATCCGGGAGTGCCATGGGCGATCGGCGGCGAGGCCGGCGGACACAAGGCGGTGGAACCTTCGTTAGGCACGCTCGAGAATTTTGATTGGCTGCAAAAGGCAGTGCGCAAACGCGGAATGGAAATCGCCCTCGATTTCGCGATTAATTGCTCGCCTGATCATCCGTACGTCAAGGAACATCCCGAGTGGTTCTACAAACGGCCCGACGGCACGATCAAATACGCGGAGAACCCGCCGAAAAAATACGAGGATATCTATCCGATAAACTTTCGATGCGAAAACTGGCGCGAGCTCTGGGCCGAGATGAAAAGCATCGTGCTGTTTTGGGCCGAGCACGGTGTGCGGATCTTTCGCGTGGACAATCCGCATACGAAGCCGGTCGCCTTCTGGGAGTATTTGATCGAAGGCGTTCGCGAAAAATATCCTGACGCGATTTTTCTCGCCGAAGCGTTCACCAGGCCAAAGATGATGAAAGCGCTGGCCAGGGCAGGGTTTAACCAGAGCTATACCTATTTCACATGGCGAAATTCGAAGCAGGAGCTGATCGACTATTTCACCGAGCTTACGCAGACTGAAATGAGCGAATATTTTCGGCCTAACCTCTGGCCGAATACGCCCGATATCCTGCCGTATGCGCTTCAAGAGGGCGGCCGCCCTGCGTTCATGATTCGGGTGCTTATGGCGGCAACGCTTTCGCCCCTCTACGGAATCTACAGCGGATACGAGCTGTGCGAGAACGAGGCGTTGCCGGGTCGTGAGGAGTATCTCGATTCCGAGAAATACCAATTCAAGGAGCGCGATTGGGATGCGCCCGGAAACATCAAGGACTGGATTGCGCGCCTAAACCAAATCCGGAAGCAGAACCGCGCGCTTCAGATGTACACGAACCTGCGTTTCTATCCCGCCGATAACGACGCAATTTTGTTTTACGGCAAGATGACTCCCGCGCGGGACAACATCATCCTCGTGGTGGTGAATCTCGACCCGTTTCGTAAGCAAAATTCGTTTGTCCGTGTGCCGGTCGAGGAATTTGGGCAGATGGCAACCGACGAGTATCAGGTACATGATTTGTTGAACAATGCGCGTTACACCTGGCGCGGCCGGCAAAACTACGTTGAACTGGATCCCGAAATTCAACCTGCACACATTTTTCTTGTCCACCGCCAGTGACGAGTTCATAGCGAGGTCAACCTTCATCGGCCCAAGGAAAGGCGACTAACAAAGCAAATGTATGAACAATTTGCTGAAAATGTACCTCTAATCCTCAGCGCTGGCCCTGAGGCCCATTTGCATCGATGTTTCGCTCCGCATATCATTACAAAATTTCTGGCATGAAGATTTGGGTTGTGCTCTTTTTCGCGCTCGGGAGCGCGTCGTCTCTGCTCGCGCAGGAACCCACGCCACCGCTGGTACCGGAGCATTCGCAGACGGTGCTGGAGACGCTCGTCAAAGCGGGTCCGGTGATGATCCCGATGTTTTTATTGTCAATTTTTTTCGTCGCGCTTGTGGTCGTTTACTTCCTGACGATCCGGCGCGGAGCGATTGTTTCGAGCGGTTACATGGCGACGGCCGATGCACTCCTGCGTAAACGCGATTATCTCGGGCTGCTGGCTGTTTCCAACCGGCATGGAGAAGCGCTCGCGCGCGTCGTGCAAAAAATGCTCGATTTCACAACCAAGAATCCGCACGCGGATTTGCAGCACGTTCGCGAAATCGCCGAGACGGAAGGAACACGCGTCGCGGCCAGTTTAAACAACCGCGTAATTTACCTGGCAGATATCGGGATGATTGCGCCACTGCTCGGATTGCTGGGCACGGTTTTCGGAATCATTCGTTCCTTCGGCGCGTTAGGTGCTGATGTCGGGTCGGCGCGTTACGCTGCGCTCTCGCGCGGGATTAGTGAAGCGCTAGTCAATACTGCCGCGGGCCTGGCGATCGGTATTCCGGCCATGATTTTTTATGCCTTCTTCCGCGGCAGGTCGCAGAAGTTGATCTCGGAGCTCGAGGCTGCTTCGACGCACGTGCTGGCGTTGCTTTCATTGCAATACGGCAGACGCGCGGAACGAACGCCTGTTTTAATTGAAGACGAGCTGTAAAACCCGGCTGCTATCATGAACCTACGCGGTCGCGCGCCCTTGCATCATCCCGGCATTCAGCTTGCGCCGCTGGTAGACGTGTTGCTGCTCCTTCTAATTTTCTTCCTGCTCACGTGGAATGCAGCGCGTACTGAGAACGAGCTCGACGTGAAAGTGCCAAAGGCTTCGGCGGCGAAGGAGAAGGCAGCGCCGATCGGGGATGTGATCGTCAATGTTAAGGCGGATGGCAACGTGGTTGTGAACCGCCGCACCCTGGCCGGTCCGGAGCTGCAGGAATTACTGAAGAGCATGGTTCAACTGAATCCCGAACAAGCGGTGGTGATTCGCGGTGACGAAGCCGGCGCCTACAAAAACATCGTCGAGGTGCTGAATATCTGCACCGAAGCGGGGATAACCAACGTAGCGTTCGCCACTGCAAGATGAACATCACGCGCGGCGCGGCCAGTCTTTTTGGACTGGCGATGCTGCTTTGGACCGCGAGCATCGCCAGTGCTCAATCGGAGCCGGAAGTGCGCCGGGCTCGTCCGGTAGATGAACCGCCTGTTCGGCGCGCGGTCCCAGCAGACGAATCAATCGACAGAGTTCTCCGCTCTTTAAAGGACGAGAATTCGGAACCATCGCCGCGCGAAGCTGAAGGGGCGGATCAGCGTCAACTCGAGTACGCCAACGGCTTGTTCGCTCGCAAATTGTACGACTTGGCGCTTCCGGAATATCAAAAGTATCTCGACGACTACCCGGGACGCGCTGGCCGGGCGAATGCTTATTTCTCGCTTGGCGAATGCTATCGAAATCTCCATCGCGATTCGAATGCTCGTACCAATCTACAGAAAGTGCTCACGGAGTACGGCGACAGCGAATTCGCCGGGCCAGCGTCATTCGCGCTCGCCGAGATGGCGTTCACGGACAAAGACTACACAACGGCGCTCCCACTTTTTCATCGTTCCTCGGCCAAAACGAAGGAACCGGCAGTGGCGCTTTCGGCGCGCTATTTCGAAGCGCGCTGCCTTGAAGCTCTCGGCAAGAAAGACGAAGCCGCCGATATTTACGCGCAGGTCGCCGAGGCTGGGAATCCAAATCCGTATCGCGAAGATGCACGAGCGACGGCAGCATCCATCTTCGCCGCGCGGGGAAAAAAGCTCGATGCGCTGAAGCAGTACGAAGCGCTTGCTAATGAAGCACAGAAACCGGCGTTGAAAGCAGAGTGCGCGGTGCGCGGAGGCTTGATCGCGCTCGAACTTGTCCAGGCGGATAAAGGCAAGATGGACAAGGCCATGACCGACCGAGCAGCCGCTTTATTCCAAAAAGGGCGCACCTTGCCCGAGGCGGGAAAGTTCCGTGCGATTGCGCAAGTCGGTTTTCGCCGATTGCAATACCAGACTGGTCAGTACACGCAATTGCTGGCCGACTATAAAAAGGAATTGGACAAGCTGCCCGAACCGGCGCAGGCAGAGGTGTTGTTGCTTGCGGCAAACAGCGAGCGACAAGTTGGCCGTCCAAAGGAAGCTGAGGCTCTCTATCGCCAGATCACCACAAAGTACCCGGATCGCGAGGAAGCAAAGGACGCCGCTTACCAGCAGCTGATCAACGTTTATAACTCCGATCCGTCGGCGCTCTCGGCCGCGGTGGACCAATTCCTTGCAACAAATCCTACAAACGAGCGGGCCGATCAGGCGAAGCTGTTGAAAGCCGAAGCGCTCTACAAACAGCAGAACTACACCGACGCAGCCTCAATGTACGGCGAGCTGCGCGCATCCGAGCTTTCTCCGCGGCTTCGCGCCGAGGCGGCGTACAAACTTGGGTTGTGCCACGTCCAGACGAAAAACATTCCCGGGGTCACCGAAGCTTTTACGTATTACCTGCAGACGTTTCCCGACACTCCGCAAATTCCGGCTGCCCTGGCTCAGCGTGCTTTGGCCTACGAGCAGAGCAAAAACTACACTGCCGCGCTTACGGATCTAAACATCATCCTTGCCAAATACCCGAAGGCGCACGAGCGCGAGGCGACATTGCAGTTGAAGGCTCTGATTCTCGGGCAACAGGACAATAGCAAAGGGATGATCGACACTTTTCGGCAGCTCCTGAAGGAATTCCCCAAGAGTTCTGTCGCGGCGCAGGCGCACTACTACATCGGCAAGACCGCGTTCGAGGCGAAGGATTATAAGACGGCGTTGCCCGCGCTCAACACTGCCCGTCAACTGAACAAGGAGCAGTACTACAATCTCGCGTCCGTTCGGATCATTCTTTGCCAGTTTTATTTAAGAGATCGGCCCGCTCTCACAAAAGAAGTGAACAATTTCATGGCGGAATCCCGCAACGGCGGGACCAATGTGCCTCCAGAGGTTTTGGAGTGGCTCGGAATTGAGTTTTACAACGAGAAAAATTTCCAAGCCGCGGAAAAATATCTGAGCGCACTGCGAACGACAGATAGCGCGGACAAGGTTAAACCCGATTACTTATTTTATCTCGGCGACGCGGCCACGAAGATGAAAAATTTGCCTGAAGCCGAGGAAGCGTTCGCGAAGTATCTGCAGACTGCCAAGGATCCCGCGGGAAAGGCAAAGGTCCTACTGACCCTCGGCGCGGTTAAGATCAGCGCTCATAAACCCGACGAGGCGCAGAAGATCGCTGAAGAAATCATGGTGCTGCAACCCGAGGGCCGCGTGAACGCGGAAGCGCGCCTGCTCGCCGGTGAAGTCCAGCTCGAGCGCGGGAACTTCGATGATGCTGGCAAAGCTTTTAAGGGAGTCGCCCTGCTTTATGACGATCCAGCCATCACTCCGCGCGCGCTGGACAAAGCCGCGGTGGCATTTCGCCAGGCGGGCAACACCGAGGAAGCGGACCGCCTCTCGCGCGAGCTGCACGAACGTTATCCGAATTACGTCAGCGGGTGAACAACGAAGGACGGTTGTGCGGCCGCTCCGCTGGAGAGAATAATGGCTGGGAAGCTGTTATTCCTTTGGAACAGCCGCAATGCCCCACGGACCGTTGCCGACTTTGATGCGACGCAGTTCTTTACGCGATTTCACATCGACAACGGAGACGTCGTTTGATGCGCCGTTGGCGGTGTAGAGCTTTGTACCGCTGGGATCGAGCGCAATACCCCAGACGCGGTTTCCGACGGGAATTGTTGTCGCCATTTGATTGTTCTGTGTGTCGATGATTGCTATGGCGTTGCCGCGGCCAGTTGAGACGTAAAGCTCTTTTCCATCAGGCGAAGCGACGGTGCCCATTGGCAGCGAGCCTGTCGGCAGTTGAATTTTTGCCAACAGTTTATGTTCTCGCGCATCGACCACAGCGACGTAGCCGCCGTTCTCACATGCAACGTACGCCTGCGAGCCGTCCCGTGAAAATGCAACCGAACGCGGACGACCGCCCGTTTCGATGGTTGCGATGACACGCTGTTGACCGGGATCGATGGCGAACACTTCGCCTTTTTGTTCGCAGGTGACATACACTTCGCCGTTTGCTGGATTGACGCCGACGCCTTCCGGCTCTTCGGAAACTTTTATTTTCCCGCGCGATTGCCCTGAATCGAGATCGATAATTGATGCACTCGCATCGTCTTCATTCGCGATAAAGGCGAATTTTCCCTCTTTGCTGATCGCGAATTGCTCAGGGTCCGACCCGACATGCCAGCGATCGATTAATTTGCGCGCCGATGGATCGATTACGCCGAGACCGTCAGCGCGTTTGTCCGCGGGCGCGCGATTTTCATCCAGGCCGGGTGCCATTCGCGGCGAACCGCTCAAAGTAACAAAGAGTCGACGCCCATCGGGCGTTGCGTGAATACCGCGCGGCCGTTTGCCCACGGGAAAAGTTCCGACGACGTCATCTGTGGCTCCGTCAATGACCGTGACATCGCCTGAGCGTTCGTTGCTTACGAACACGAGATAGCTCGGGGATCCAGCGCGCGTTGCGGCGGCGAGAAGAACCCAAAGCACCCAAGAGACAAAAAGGCGATGCATATGGGTGACGCGTACGTCTCAATGCCTCCGCGTGCAACTGGGCTCGCAAAACTTTAACAGTGGATGTCGGATGCCGGATGTTGGATGTTGGATCATGCATCCGCACGACAAGCTTTTCATTCCCGGTCCAGTTGAAGTTTCCGAAAAAACCTGGGCGGCGTTTTCGCGTCCGTTAATTGGACATCGCAGCGAGGATTTCAAGGATCTTTACCGCGAGATTCATCCAAAGCTTCAGACGTTGTTTGGCACAAAGCAGCCGGTGTTTCTTTCCACGTCGTCGGCGTGGGGCGTTATGGAAGCGTCGGTCCGCAACCTGGCCAATCGCGGTGTGCTTTGCTGCATGTGCGGCGCCTTTTCTGACAAATGGTTGGATGTCGCCAAGCGATGCGGGAAAAACGCGGAACCGCTTCAGGTCGAATGGGGAAAGCACATCGACCCAAAGGATCTCGATCGGCAACTAGCCAGCGGAAAATTCGATACCGTCACGCTGACTCACAGTGAAACCTCGACCGGCGTATTGAATCCGCTCCCCGAAATTTGCTGCGTACTGGCCAAATATCCCGATGTCGCGCTCATCGTTGATACCGTGTCGTCATTCTCTGGTGTGAAGATCGAGATGGACGCGCTCGGCATCGACGTGATGCTCACCGGAGCGCAAAAAGCGCTCGCGCTGCCGCCGGGCTTTTCGTTGTTCTCAGTTTCGGAGAAAGCGTTCGAACGGGCCGACAAAGTTGCGAATCGCGGATTTTATTTCGACTTCCTGGAGTTCAAGAGCGAGCAGGCGCAATGGCTGACGCCGAGCACGCCGAGCATTGGGCACGTTCACGCGCTCCAATCCAAACTGGACGAAATTTTCGAGGAAGGCCTCGAGGCACGCTACGCTCGTCACGCACGCACGAACGCGCTCGTGCACGATTGGGTGCGCCGCGCTGGATTCGATTTTTTTGCCGAGGAAGGATTCCGCACTAAGACGCTCACCTGCGTGAAAAACAATAAAGGCATCGACGTTCTGGACTTCGCGAGAAGGCTGCGGGCAAAACATCATTTGGTGATTGATCCCGGTTACGGCAAGATCCGCGGGCAAACGTTTCGCCTCTCGAACATGGGAGACGAGACAGAGGAAACTGTTTCGCATTTGCTGGCGTGCCTCGACGATGTTCTGTAGGGGAAGCTGATAGCTTCCTCTCCAAAACTCCGTATGCCGGCAATTGAAGCGACCAAACTTACCAAGATCTATCGCACTTACCGCAAAGAGCGCGGTCTCTGGGGCGCGGTGAAAGGTCTTGCGTGGCGGCGCTATGACGAAACGCGAGCAGCTGATCAGGTCACATTTCAAATCGAAGAAGGCGAGTTTGTCGGATTCCTGGGCCCGAACGGCGCCGGGAAAACCACTGTGCTCAAAATGCTTTCCGGCTTGCTGAACCCGACTTCAGGCGAAGCGCGCGTGCTCGGCTTTGTTCCCTGGGAAAGGCGTAACGAAATGAAACGGCAGTTCAGTCTGCTGATGGGACAAAAGAATGCGCTCTGGTGGGATCTCCCAGCGCAGGAATCGCTCGAACTGAACCGCGCGATCTATGGCATCGATCGCGACCGGTTTAAGAAGGTCGTGGACGGATTATCGGCCCTTCTGGAGGTGGGGCACAAAATGAACGTGATGGTGCGCGAGCTGTCGTTAGGCGAAAGAATGAAAATGGAGCTCATCGCGGCGCTCATTCATGAGCCGCGTGTGTTATTTCTTGATGAGCCTACAATCGGTCTGGACGTGGTCAGCCAAAAACGAGTCCGCGAATTCTTGCGCATCTACAATGAGGAGCATCGCATCGTCACACTGCTCACCAGCCATTACATGCAGGACATCCAGGAGTTGTGTCATCGGGTGTTGGTGATCGACCACGGCAAAATCTTTTTCGACGGCCCGCTCGCAGAGATCGTCGATCGTTTTTCAGGCCATAAGATCCTGAGTCTTACTTTCGAAACCGAAGGAACACGCGATCTTTCCGCGTTTGGCGAAATCATCGAACAAACACCTGTCTCGGTGCAATTGAAGGTTCCACGCGCAAAGGTTACGGAAACCTGCCGCCAACTTCTCGAGGCCTGCGACGTTAGCGACATAAACGTGCAGGAAGTGCCGGTAGAAGACGTAATCCGCCAGCTGTTCGGTGAAACACATGAAGATCGTCACGGATCCGATGTGCTAGCCGCGGAAGCTGCACCTGTCAGCTAGCGACGCCGCACCGCTTGTCATTCTGAGCACAGCGAAGCTGCAACGCAGCGGACGAAGTCCGCAAGGTCAGGCTTTCAATGTCAGATCATTTCTTTGGACGCGACGGTCTGCTCAATATCCAGAGATGTCTGAAAGCCTGGCCTCATGCTTCGCATTTCCTTGCAGCGCTTCGCTTAAGATCACAGGTCACCAACAACATCAGCGAAACTCGGCAGGATGCTTTTTTCCATAGCGTCGCGAAATGTCGGATAATCCGGAGTCCAGCCTAACTGATGTAATTTGGCGTTGCTTACACGTTTGTTCGTGTCGCCGCGTTTGCGGGGTTGCTCGGATTTTCTGGTCGGCGGAAGAGGTCGATTCAGTCTCTGGGCGAGCCAGTGGTAGCATTCGCTTTGCAAAAGCGGTTGGTCGTCAACGACGTTGTAAATCTGTGCGGACGTCTGTGCTCCGTTCAACAAAAGAAAGAGCGCGGACGCGATATCGTCCCGATGTACCTGATTAACAAAGCGGTCGTTGTTTGGGTCAATAGTCGCCGTGCCGTTTAGGAATTTGCTTAACAGCGCCGAACGTTGCGGCCCGTAGATCCCGGCGAGCCGCACTACGATCCCGCCCTTTTCGAGGACTAGCTTTTCCACTTGTAAAAGAATCCGGCTGGTCTCCCGGAACGGTTTTGTCTCGCTTTCTTCCGTTAGCTTCGAACCATCGCGCTGCGCATAAACACTGGTGCTGCTTGTAAACAGAATTTTTGCCTGAGGAAACGTTTCAAGGAGATGGCGCGCGCCGTTTAGGTAAATCTCACGATAGGCTTTCGCATCACCGCCACGCGAACTGGCGCAATGGATCACTGCATCGAATGCTTCTGGACGTTTAGCAACGTCACCGCGTTGTGAAATATCGATCACGCGGAGGGAATAAGGCTTTGCTGAAAGCCGCGCTGCCGATTCTTTCGAGTGTACCCAACCTTCGACGTTCCAGCCGGCGGAATGAAACAAATTGGCCGTCGCCTCTCCGACGTAACCACACCCTGCGATCAAAATTCGCGGCATGTTTAGAACATCGGTTCCAGCAGGCAAATTCCGACAGCCAAGATGGCGGTGCTCCTAGGCGGCCGTGATTTCAATCTCGTCAAACACGTTCTTTTGAAGCGCCCGGACTTGCTTCAGCCTGATTAACTCGAGGAGCGCGAGAAACGTGACAACCACTTCGATTCTGGACGCAGCGTCGCTAAACAAATCAGAAAAACGGAAGCGAGTGCCGGTTGCGACGCGCTGCAAAATCGAATCGATCTTTTCCGACACACTAAAACGTTCACTGAAGATTTCCTGCATGTCCTGGCGCGCTTCCATTCGTTTCACCACGGTTTGGAATGCACTGATTAGCTGGAAAATTCCGACTTCGCCCAGGCGCAACGGTTCATGGGCGTCTGGCGACGAACCGGCTTCCCGGATGAAGATCCTCTCTTGCTCGAGCGCGCGTAGATTGAGTTCCGCGGCGGCTTCCTTAAATTTTTTATACTCGATCAGTTGCCGAATTAGTTCCCAACGGGGGTCGTCCTCCGCGGCATCTTCGTCGGGAGGCTGTTGGTCGCGCGGCAGCAAGCTTCGGCTCTTTAGGTAAATAAGGTTGGCTGCCATCACGATGAATTCGCCCGCCAGCTCAATGTTCAGCTCTTTGAACGCTTGGAGATACTCGAGATACTGGCTGGTGATCCGCTCAAGCGAAATATCGTAGATATCGATTTCGTCCTGTTTGATCAGGTACAGCAACAGGTCGAGCGGACCTTCGAAGACCTCGAGCTTAACCTTGTAATCGGCATCCATCTCTGCGCGGCCCGACTCTACAGGCAAGGAGTCGTCAAAGTAAATCGTTTCGGCACAACAACGCCTCCAACACGACGCAGTCGCACCCGAATCGGCCTCGTTACGCCGGAACGTTGCGATGGATCCAGACGCTGTTTACCAAGCCCAGGCCGAACATGACCACTAGCACGAACGAGCCGCTGTAGCTGATTAACGGCAATGGCACGCCGGTGATTGGCAGCATTGCGATTGTCATTCCTACGTTTTGGAAGATGTGCGTGAAGATAAGCGCAGTGACGCCTATGACGAGAAGGAGACCCAATTGGTCTCCGGCGAAAAACGCGACGAAAAGGCACGTCATCAGGAGCAAGGCGAACGCGCCGATGAGAATTATTCCGCCGACAAATCCCCATTGCTCGCCGACCGCCGAGAAAATGTAGTCATTATGCACAGCTGTCGCCGGAAGAAAGCCAAGCTCGATCTGGGTATTCGGTGCCTTGAACCCTTTTCCGGACCAGCCTCCTGAGCCAATCGCGATTAGCGATTGATTGATCGCCCACGCCGAACCCTGCTTATCAATGTCGGGATGCGTAAAAGCAGTGATCCGCTGTTGCTGGTACGGTTTAAGGCCGAAATTAATGGCAATCGGGATCAAGGCGATTGCGATGAGAACGATGCAAACCAAGTACCGCAATGGCAGGCCGGCGACGAACCACAATGCAAACATCACAGGGACCCAAATAATAACTTCTCCCAAATCTGGTTGCATGAGGATCAAAAGACATGGCGCACCCGCAATCGCTCCGGAGAGCAGTAATCGCAGTGCCGGATGCATTTGGCGAAACTGAGTCAGGAACAGCGCCAACACCATAATCCCTGCTACAACCGCAAGCTGCGCGGGCTGAAAATTGATTGGTCCCAGATGCAGCCAGCTGCGCGCTCCATAAACTTTGACCCCGATAAACTTCGTCAAGATTAGAAACACGATGCCGGCCAGGTACATCGGCAGCGCGCCCCAGCGAATCCACCGGTAGTGAATCAAACTGGTCACCATGAACGCGAAGACACCGACGCCAACCCAGTTTGCCTGTTTCCGCCAGAAGTCGGCGGCATACGGGTCACTGCGCGAGGATGTTGCGCTGTAGATCGCGACGATGCCAAAAACAGCGAGGGCCAGCATGAGCAGTAATAGAAGCCAATTTTGGCCAAGCAATTTTCGAAGAAAAGGCGTCATTTGCTGTCCTTAGTCGCTTTCGGTGATGTTTCCTGAAACTTGAAACGATTATACGCAGTTTGCGTTTGCCGCAAAACATTGACTCTCAAGGAGGCGCAAGACCTGCCGTGGCCATTTCGGTGGAGAGGTAAAAAATTTATCGGTAGTTCAAGGTTTGGTGAACACCGCTGAGTTCGTTTGGCGCTTGGCTCCGTCAACACCAAGCAACAAACTCGTTACCAACGATTTGCAACAATTTCGCGTCAAAATGGGTGCTTCGCTTGTCAGTAGATTTAGAGACCACTACATTACTCTGTCGCTTTTACTTTTGGAGCATGGCAATGGCTAGGAAAAAGAAAACAAAACGAAAACTGGCGCACCCGAAATTGCCCATGCAGCAGCAGTTAAATTTGCGCCACGAGGGGACGCATTTCGATCTGCGCGCGATCTTTGATGATTTAAACCAGCGGCACTTTCGCAAGCGTCTTCGCGGATACAAGGTAGTCTGGGGACGCCGGCGAAAACATCGACCGAGAGAACAATTCGTTTTTGGCACAATCCAGGAAGAAGATCGGGTGATTCGGATCAATCCTGCGCTGGACCAGCCGTTCGTGCCGGCGTGGTTTTTACGATACGTGCTTTATCACGAGATGCTGCATTCAGTTGTGCCAGACGAAACGCTCTCGCGAAATCGGCGGCGAGTTCACACGGAAGAATTCAATCGTCGCGAGCGCAAATTTCCCGGTTATCGGCGAGCGCGCCGCTGGGAAGACGAAAATCTGTCACGATTCTTGCGCTGAACCCAGCGTCGGTCTGATTTGTAGCCAACGGCCTGTGGCCGGTTGATCTTTCCGTTTACATTCTCCTTAAACGATGGCCCACAGCGCTATGGGTCCCAGAGGGAAGAGCTCTTACCGCGTTTCCGTTACCGGTGGCTGGTAGGGCCTTTCAGACGGCGACGGCGTCGTCGCTACGTTCTTTTTGATTAGGAACCAAAGCGTCGTCGCCAGAAGGAGCGAGATCAACTTCGCGTGCCAGTTTTTCAGAATCAGTCTCTTCATATTTGCTGTGCAACAAAATTTCGGCAATGCGCTGACGGAACGTCTCTGGAGTGAAATTGCGCTCGATTCGGCGCCGGTGACAAATGGAAATAGCGCCTGTTTCCTCGGAGACAACGACAGCGACGGCATCCGATTCCTCGGTGATTCCGAGCCCGGCGCGGTGACGCAATCCAAGGCTGCGGTCCAATGTTTCCCGCTGGCTCACGGGAAAGATGCATGCAGCGGCTGCGATTCGTCCGTTCCGAATGATCACCCCGCCGTCATGCAGTGCGGCCTTTGGATGAAAGATCGTCAGGATCAGTTCGACAGAAAATTCGCCGTCGATGATTACGCCTGTTTCCTCATAAACTCGAATCGACGTGTCGCGCTCGATCGCGATCAGTGCGCCGTACTGTTTGTTTGCCAACTGCGTCACCGCTTCTGCCAAATCATGAACGGTTTCCCGTCTCTCGCTCGTGAGCGAGAAAATTGGGTGTCCGCCCAGCGCAGCCAGGCCACGTCGCAGCTCCGGCTGAAAAATCACCACCAACGCGATGGCGAGGAACACCGAGAAGCTCCGGACGATCCATCCAATCACCACCAAATTCAGCAGCGTGGAGATCAGGGTTAGCGTGAGAAAAACGATCGCCAATCCCGTCAACACTTTCGCCCCGCGCGTTCCGCGGAAATAGAGGTAGCCGTAATAGATGGCCACCCAAAGCAGAAGGATTTCCACCAGGCTGCGCCAGCCTCTGAGCCAAAGATCAATGAGTTGGTGAATCATTTTGCCCTCTGCAGAATCGCTTCACTTACCCGCAACGCATAAACATTCTCCTTCACATCGTGGACGCGCAACACGTCCGCGCCCCGCGCGCGCAACAGCGCACTCAGCGCGAGGCCAGGTACGAGCCGGTCGCTGATCTCCGGCGACCCGATCAACTTGCCGAGGAACGATTTGCGCGAAACACCAACCACCAACGGTCGATCATACGCGCGCAGCCGTTCCAACTGCGCGAGCAATTCGAGGTTGTGCTCGAGCGTTTTCCCGAAACCAACGCCCGGATCGAACGCAATCGCCATGGGATCAATGTTTAAACCTATGGTCAGCGCATATTGTTGTCGAAAAAATTCAGAAATTTCTGCAACGACGTCTGCGTAATGCGGCTGGATCTGCATCGTCCGGGGGGTTCCTTGCATGTGCATGAAGATGAACGCTGATTTGGTTTCGGCAACGAGCGGCAACATTTTGTCGTCTCCTCGCCCGCCGGTGACGTCGTTCACAATCGAAGCGCCCGCTTCGATTGCGGCGCGCGCCACGTCCGCTTTCGACGTGTCGATTGAAATAAGCACATCAAGCTTTCGGCGTAAGTTTTCGATCACCGGAATCACGCGACGCAGTTCTTCGTCAGCAGTGACAGGTTCCGAGCCGGGATGCGTCGATTCGCCGCCGATGTCGATGATCTGAGCGCCTTCCGCTGCCATTTGTAAGCCGCGTTCTGTTGCCTTGTCTGCTGTGAGAAATTCGCCGCCGTCCGAAAATGAATCCGGCGTTACATTTAACACTCCCATGATTAACCCATGCCGGGAGACGTCGAAGACGCGCTTACCGATTCTCCAGATCCTCTCGCGCATTAGAAGTCAGACTAATGCAGACGCGCGATTATTCGAACTCCTTGCAGCGAAGCCGCGTGAGGGCCGCCGTGACCTACGTTTCGGTGGTCGGAAACCGCAGCTCCGGTTATTTTTTTCGTGCGTAGCGTCCGACGAGCTCGCCCTGTGCGATGACGTGACCTTTCATCGCGGCATCCACTTGGCTCCGCTTTGCGCCCGACCGCAAATCCAGTTCGCGATCAAGAGCGAAAATCTTGAACGAATACCGATGTGTGCCTGGCGGGGGACACGGACCCTTGTAACCTGATTTGCCGAAATCGTTTGTTCCTTGCACGCCTTTTGGTGCACTGCCTTCTACAATTGAATTGATCTGTGGCGGGATGTTCCAGACCAGCCAATGAGTAAACAATCCGCTCGGTGCATCCGGATCATCGGCAATTAAGACAAGACTTTTCGCTTGGGAAGGAACACCGGTTATTTGCAATGGCGGGCTGGTGTCCGACCCGTCACATGTGAATTTTGATGGAATATTGCCACCGTTCTGGAGAGCAGCGCTTGTGATTTTCATCCTCGCTCGTTCTGCCGCGAATGAAGCGATCACGGCGAGTAATATCACCACTGCGCCAATAGTTATCGGCTTTCGCATTGTCAGACCTCCGATTGAAATCGCGCTAAATCGACAAACCTGAGCATATTGTTTCGCCCAAAATGAGCGCAAACGAAACCAAAATTAGAGAACAAATTCTAGCGCTGCTGTCCAGGAAAGATTACCGGCCGCTCAACAAAATCGAGATCGCCAGCAATCTTGGCGTGAGCGGCAGCGTACGAGTCGTGTTGCGCGGAACGTTGCGCGACCTCGAACGCGCAGGCGAGATCGCGCGAATCCGCAAGGATCGATACGTCTTGCCGGCTGAGGCTGACTTGGTAACCGGGAAGTTATCCCTTCATCCAGTTGGTTATGGATTTCTCACCTCGGAAAAGCCGGGCGAGCCGGACGTTTTCATTGCGGCGGAAAATGTCGGCACAGCGATGCATCGAGATCGTGTCGTTGCGCGCATATCGCTTGAACCGCCTGCCGGGCGGATAAAAGGACGGCGCGAAGGGCGCGTGATTCGAATCCTTGAACGTGCTCACGACACGATCGTCGGTACGCTGCAGCGGTCACGTAATTTTTACTATGTGGTGCCGGATGATCCGCGTTTCGTGCACGATATTTACGTGCGTCCTGTAGCGGCGGTACAGGAAGACCGGCGGTCGGAAACCGAGGCAACAGTTGGTGACAAAGTCGTGGTGCGCCTCGACGACTGGCAATCGCGCCATGTGAATCCCGAGGGCGAAATCATCGAAGTGCTCGGCCCCGCGTCGGCGCCAGGCGTGGACGTGCTTTCGATTATTCGGAAGTATCATCTGCCGACGGAATTTCCGTCAGACGTGTTGGAGCAGGCGGAGCGTATTCCGGAAAGTGTTGATGCGCAGCAAATCGCGCGACGCGAGGATTTGCGCAACCAATTCATCGTCACCATCGACCCCGACGACGCGCGGGACTTCGACGATGCCATCAATGTCGAGAAGCTTGCAAATGGCGGTTGGCAGCTCGGCGTGCACATCGCAGACGTCGCAGCATATGTGGAGCCAGGCAGCGCGTTAGACCGCGAGGCGCGCCACCGTGGCAACAGCGTTTATCTGCCGGACCGCGTTATCCCGATGTTGCCAGAGCGGTTGAGTAACGGTGTTTGCAGCCTCAAGCCAGAGGTCGATCGGCTCACGCACTCGGTTTTTATTCAGTTCGACAAACGCGGCGTCGCCAAGAGCGCGCGCTTTGCGCGGAGCGTGATTCGCAGTGTGCACCGCCTTACGTACAAAGAGGCATATGCCATTTTAACTTCGCCGCCCCGGGACCGATTGGGCGAACGGCTTCAACTTGCCTGGGAACTTGCGGCGTTATTGCGGCGAAAACGATTCGAACACGGCGCTCTGGATCTTGATTTTCCCGAGGTAAAAGTCTCGGTCGATGCACAGGGCAAACCGGTACGATTGGAGCGCGTCGAGAACGATGAATCGCATCAGTTGATCGAAGAATTTATGCTGGTGGCAAACGAAGCGGTGGCGCGGGAACTGAAAAAGCGTGCAATTCCAACAATCTACCGCGTTCACGAAAATCCAGATCCGGAAAAGCTCGCAGAGTACCGTGAGTTCGTGCTCGGTTTTGGTTACAAAGTTGGCGATTTGACCCATGGCCCTGAATTACAGCGATTGCTTGCCGAAATCCGCGGAAAACCCGAAGAACAGGCACTGAAGGTCGGTCTGCTGAAAAGTCTTAAACGCGCGCGCTACGATCCTCAGCCGCTCGGGCACTACGGTTTGGCAAAGACGAATTACTTGCATTTCACCAGTCCGATCCGGCGTTATGCCGATCTGGTCGTGCACCGCGCGCTTGGCAGCGACACCGCCTCGCGTCGTTCCTACCACATGGGCATGGCGGAAATTGCTTCTATCGCCGAACACATTTCAACAACCGAGCGAAATGCGGCCGATGCCGAGATCGACGCAACGCAGATGAAAAAGCTCGAGTTTTTCCAACGGCAACTCGCCGGCCGCACGCCACAGATGTTTTCAGCGACGGTTGTGGATGTCCGGAATTACGGAGTGATGGTCGAATTGCCCGACGCTCTTATCACAGGCCTTATCCATGTCTCATCACTTACCGACGATTTCTATGTGTTTGAGCCCGCGCGGCGCCAACTCATTGGCAGACGATCACGCAAAAGGTTTAGGGTTGGCGACGACCTGTCGGTGTTTGTTGCGCGTGTTGACCTCTTTAAACGGCAGGTGGACTTCGCGATCGCGCCGGCCACGGAAAAATCGAAGGCAAACCGCCGATCGAAGCGTTCCTCAAAGAACGCTTGAACTTTGTCCGACATTCGCAATTGGAAATGACGGGTGAACATTTGCGGCGATCACAAATCGCCGCTAAATGCTGCTGCTATGACTGAAGCCAGCGCGACTGTTGCCGCCCCGCCGTACTCACGGACGAACCCTTTCCCGGCCACGATGCTGGTCAACCGACGGCTGAGTGGGCCGGAATCGGAAAAGGACACGCGCCATTTTGAGCTCGATCTGACCGGATGGGGATTGAGCTTTGAAGTGGGTGATTCCGTTGGGGTGTATCCAACGAATGATCCCGATCTGGTGGATGAAATCATTCGCGCGCTTGGCGCCACCGGCAACGAACAAGTGCCGCGGCTGAAAGGGGAACCAACACCGCTGCGGGAAGCCTTGCTGCGCGATTACAGCATCACTCAGCCAACACCAAAGTTTTTAAAGGCGATTGCACACCGCGCCGATGCCGCGCCAACGCTGCATTATCTTCTGGCCCCAGACCGCAAACAGGATCTGCAGCAATATCTCTGGGGCATGGAAGTGGTTGATTTTCTCATCGAGCATCCGTCCGTGCGCTTCACGCCGGAGGAATTTGTCGCGCTGCTTTCCAAGCTACAGCCGCGACTTTATTCGGTCGCCTCAAGCCTCAGGGCCTTTCCTGACCAGGTGCATTTGATTGTGGATGTCGTTCGTTACGAGAGTAATGGTCGCCTGCGCAAAGGCGTGGCCTCGTCATTCCTCGCCGAACGCGCGGACGAGGTGCCGGTGCCGGTTTTCCCAAGCAACGCAAAACATTTTCATCTCCCGGAAAATCCCGATACGCCAATCATCATGGTTGGACCCGGGACAGGTATTGCCCCGTTTCGAGCGTATTTGCAGGAACGCCAGGTCACCGGCGCGAAGGGAAAAAACTGGCTCTTCTTCGGAGCGCAGCACGAGAACTGCGATTTCGTGTATCAGGAGGATTTCGGCGCATTCATGAAAAAGGGGATTCTCACTCGACACGATTGCGCGTGGTCACGTGATCAGGCCCACAAAATCTATGTGCAGGACAAGATGGCGGAACACGCGGCTGAGATTTGGAAATGGATCGACGCCGAGGGCGCGCAGTTTTTCGTGTGCGGTGACGCGCGTCGCATGGCCAAGGATGTGGACGCAATCTTGCGCAAGATTGTTCAGGAGCAGGGCGGCAAGAGTGTCGATCAAGCGAACGAATACGTCGAGAAGCTTAAAAGCGAGAAGCGCTACAAGCGGGATGTGTATTAATTAACGCTTTCGAGGGGCGAAGCGGTTCGTCATTTTCTCGGTTTGTGGCATAATAGCTTATAACTGTTTCCGGCGACGAGGCAGAACCTGCTCGTTTCCTCGACTTCGCTCGGAATGACAAAGACAGCACATTATGTACGAGAACACTGAATTTACATTGAGCCGTGATTGCGAGGCGATCCAGATCCCCAGTGGCCAGAAGACGACCATTCCAGCCGGAACCCAGGGCGTGATCACGCAAAGCCTCGGGGGAAGCTATACGATCGCAACTTATCAGGGCCTTGCGCGAGTGGCGGAGAAAGATCTGGACGCGCTCGGGCTGGAAAAGCCGCAGCCGCAGCAAGCGGAAAAATCTGCACCCACCAATGGCGAAGTTTCAGAGGAAGACGTCTGGAACCAGCTCCGTCAATGTTACGATCCCGAGATCCCCGTTAATATTGTTGATCTCGGTTTGGTCTACGATTGTCGGTTGATCAAAAAAGGAGAAGGCGGAACACGAGTGGAAGTAAAAATGACTCTGACCGCTCCGGGCTGCGGAATGGGCCCCGCGATCGCGCACGATGCGCAGAGCAAAATTCTGAGTATAGACGGCATCGATGAAGCCGATGTACAGCTCGTTTGGGACCCGCCGTGGAACCAGAATATGATCAGCGAAGCTGGCCGAATGAAGCTCGGGATGGTCTGAAGCGTCGGCGAAACAAAAATTGCAGGCGAATTCTCAATCGTGCATTGACAGTACGCGCTGCGGTTTTATAGTCGTCGCCCCCGAACACAATTCGCGATAAGATTTTGCGACGCATTTTAGAAAAGACATCAGCATGCCACTAACTGAACTCATCTTGACCGAAAATGTTCCAGGGCTCGGCGCCGAGGCGGACCTGGTCAAGGTGCGTCGCGGGTATGCGCGCAATTATCTTCTGCCACGCAAAATGGCGCACGAAGTTACACCGGCGGCTTTGCGCCAGCTGAATGCGCTTAAGCAGAAGCGCGCTGAACGCGAAGCCCGCGAGTTGAACGAAGCTCAGGAACTGGCGCGCCGCATCGGCAAGGCGCGGTTTGTTTTTACATTGGAGACTGGCGAGACCGGCAAAGCATTTGGATCAGTGACGGCACAGGACATCGTGAACCGCTTGAAAAACGAAGTCGGCGCAGAGATTGACCGACACAAAATTGCCCTGGAGCGCCCGATCAAAGACACCGGCGAGCACGAGGTCGCCATTAAGCTGCATCACGATGTGACGGCGCAACTTGTTTTTCAGGTGAAATCGGCAGCAGAACCAAAGGCTGATGCGACGACCGCCGCTGCGCCGGAAGAACCTGACAAGAAGCAACGACGAATTTTCCGCAGGAAAAAAGAACAGCCAAAACAAGAAGACAAATAGATGGCAACTCCACCGTCCGCATGGACAGGAGAGAAGCCTCGTAAAGCGGGAAATGGCGCTGGCCGAGGTTCGGCAGCGCGAAGTGGCGAAAAAGTTATCCCCATTTCGCCAACAGGTTCTGCGCAGGATGTTCACCGAACGCCGCCGCATAGCGTAGAGGCGGAACAGGGCGTTCTTGGTTCAATGCTCATCTCTCCGCGTGATACGATCGCGGAATGCGTCGAGAAAATTAACGAAGAATATTTTTACGTCCCTGCGCATCGGACGATCTACGACGTTCTCGTAGAACTTTGGAACGGCGGACAAGGCATTGATCTGATCACGTTCACACAGGTGCTGCGCGATCGGAATTTGCTCGACAGCGTCGGCGGTGCCTCATTGGTGACCAATCTGTTCACGTTCGTTCCCACTGCGGCCAACGTGCAGTACTATCTGGAGATCGTTCGCGACAAATACATTTTGCGCGAGATCATTTCCGCCGCCACCGAGAGTGTGCGCCGAGCGTACGAAGAGCAGGATGAGGTCGACAGTTTGCTGGACGAAGTGGAACAGAAGATTTTCGACGTCGGCGAAGATCGGTTCAAAGGGCAGATGCTCTCGATGAAAGATCATGCGATGCAAGCGATCGAGACGATCGAGAAGCTCTACGAACGCAAGGGCAGCATCACCGGAATCTCAACCGGTTTCGTCGAGTTCGATCGCATGACCAGCGGCCTGCATCCTTCGGAAATGGTCGTGATTGCAGCGCGGCCGAGCATGGGAAAAACCGCGCTCGCCATGAACATTGCCGAATATGTGGCGATCAATGAAAAGCTGCCCGTCGCCGTGTTCAGCTTGGAAATGAGCAGTCAGCAACTCGTGCAACGAATGCTTTGCTCCCGAGCGCGCGTAAACTTGCAAAGAGTGCGCGACGGCTTTTTGGGCGAGCGCGATTTTCCGAGCCTGACTGCTGCAGCGTCAAAATTGGCGGAGGCCAAGATTTACATCGATGACAGCGCCAGCCTCAGCATTCTGGAATTGCGGGCAAAAGCGCGCCGACTGAAGGCGCAGCAGGATGTGAGCCTCATCATCGTGGATTATTTGCAATTGCTCAGGTCAACTTCGCGGCGCGCACAGGACAACCGCCAGCTCGAGATCTCGGAAATTTCTGCCGGGCTCAAAGCTTTAGCCAAAGAATTGAAAATTCCTGTCATTGTCGTGGCGCAATTGAACCGGCAACCAGAACAGCGCTCCGGCGGCAAACCGCGTTTGAGCGATCTTCGCGAATCTGGCTCGATCGAGCAGGATGCAGACCTGGTCGGGTTACTCGTTAGGCCGGAGATGTATGAGGAAGATGAGGAGGCGCGAGTGGAAAAGGCCGGCGAAGCGGAGTTGATCATCGCTAAACAGCGCAACGGCCCTGTCGGCGAAATTCCGCTCACATTCCTGAAGGAATACACACGCTTCGAAACCCGCGCCCGCAACGTAAGCGAGCCGGAAGAAGCGTTCTAATGACGCGAGCTGGAGTCGGCGCGCCTTCGCGCCGCTTAGGACGCGCGTAGCAGATCGGCCCGAGGGCGGGGCGGCTCCACATTTTCAGCAGCCGAGTTCGCGCGCTGCTTCGATCACGTGCTGAGCGTCGATGCCGCGTTCTTTCATCACTTCGGGCCCCGGCGCGCTCAGACCGAACTGGTGCAGTCCGACGACTTTTCCGTCGAGGCCGACATATTCGTACCAAATCTCCGTCACGCCAGCTTCGATCGCGACGCGTTTACGGCATTCGTTAGGCAACACTTCTTCGCGGTAGCTTTGCGGCTGGCGATTGAATCTTTCAAAGCACGGCATGGAAACGACGCGGACGCCGTCGCCGAGCTGCTTCGCTGCGGCGAGCGCATGTTGCAATTCGCTGCCGCACGAGAGGATGATCAGGTCGAGTTTACCGGTTTCCTGTTTCGCGACATAACCGCCGCGCAGAACTCCATCACGACGCAGATTTACATCGATGTCGTTCAACATCGGAACAGTCTGACGGGTGAGCGCGAGGAACGTCGGGCCATCCGTTCGTTGCATCGCGGCGACAAATGCTCCCGCGGTTTCTTCCGGGTCAGCGGGCCGAATCACATCGATGTTCGGTATCAAACGAACCGAGCTGACGGTTTCCACGGGTTCATGCGTCGGACCGTCTTCGCCTACACCGATCGAATCGTGCGTGAAAATGTAAACGTTCGGCAGCTTCGATAACGCACTGAGCCGAATGGCACCACGGCAATAATCGGTAAACACCGCGAAGGTCGCGCCCGACGCGCGAAACAGCCCGTGATATGAGATGCCGTTGAGGATCGCACACATGCCGTGCTCTCGAATGCCAAAACGAACGTTGCGCCCTCCGAAATTGTCGCGATTAAAATCGCCGCCGTCCTTGATGTAGTTCATTGTCGAGCCGTACAAATCGGCGCTGCCACTCATGAGCAACGGCATCGCTTGCGCGATCGGCTGCAACGCTTCGCCGCCGGCCTTGCGAGTCGCCAGTTTCGCGTCTTTTGGGAACTCCGGGATCTTCGACAAGAGATCGGTCGGCACTTTTCGCGCGAGACCGTCATCGAGCAGCTTTGCTTTGTCGGGGTTTTTCGCGCGCCAGGCATCGTATGTTTTTTCCCAGCGATCATACTCAGAAAGCAGTGTTTCTTTGTGCTGGGCGAAATAGTCGTACACATCTTTCGACACGAAATAATGTTCGTCCGGCAAGCCGAGCGCCTTGCGAGCTGCATCGACGTATTTCGCGCCCGCTTCGCCGTGCGCCTTGTATGTGCCCGCGACTTCGGGAATGCCCTTTCCGATGAGCGTATGCGCGATGATGAACTGCGGTTTGCCGTTGTCGCGGCGTTTCGCGACGTCGAACGCGTCGAGAAACTGGCGCATGTCCTGGCCTTCGATTTCCTGGACATCAAAGCCGTAGGCCTTCATACGCTGGCCCGTGTCCTCGCACTGCGTCAGCTTTGCGGGGGCGTCAAGCGTCACGGCATTGGAGTCGTAAATGAAAATCAGATTGTCGAGGCCCCAAACGCCGGCGAGCGCGCACGCCTCGGATGCGACGCCCTCCTGCAGGTCGCCGTCACCGCACAAACAGATCACGTGTTGGTCGAAAATTCTGTGCTCATCGGTGTTGAACCGCGCCGCAGCCATGTTCGTTGCAGCGGACATGCCAACCGCGTTGCCCACACCCTGACCGAGCGGTCCGGTGGTGCATTCCACTCCGGGCGTCTCGCCGAATTCGGGGTGTCCCGGCGTTTTGGAATGCAGTTGCCGGAAACGCTTGATTTCCGACATCGGCAAATCGTAGCCGCTCATGTGCAGCCAGGCGTAGAGGAACATGCTGCCGTGCCCGGCGGAGAGCACGAAGATATCGCGATTGATCCAACGAGGCTGGTCCGGATTATATCTGAGCGCATGACCAAAAAGCACCGCGCCGATTTCCGCGCAACCGAGCGGAAGCCCGAGATGCCCTGATTGCGACGCTTGCACGGCGTCCATGCACAAACCGCGCGCCTGATCCGCTGCTTTCGAAAGTATTTCGATGTTCAAATTCATGCTAGGCTTATAATCCCAGCGCAGCCATTCGTCATTCGGATTTCATTTTCACCAATGAATCAAACCACTCTCGTTCAAATTGCGGAGCGCCTGGAAGGGTTGGCGGGTAAACTTCCCGAAAAAATTCGACGACCGGTGCTGCGTGAATTGATACCTCTAAAGCAATTATTCCTTCAGCAGCGGCGGCCACGATTTCTCTTCATCGGATCGAGCAAAACGCCGATGCAACAAATCATCGACCTGCTTTTTGCTCCAGACTCGCGCGACGGCATGAATGTGACCCTCACGCCGGTGCATCGTTGGACCGAGTGGACAATTCCCGGTCACGGAACCGTCTCAATTCTGGACGCGCGCGACGCTGGCAATTCTGCCGAAGCGCAAATTCAAGAGGACCTCAGGCGCGAACCTGCCGATGTCGTTTTCTTTTTCGACGACGGCGAATCGAATTTGAATGAGCCCATCGCCGTCCCGCCAGTCGAGACGAAAATCATCGGCCTTTCGCTGGGGTCTGCGAGACGAGTGACGGAACTGGAACAGGCGCTCGATGCGCAGTCGGGTGTCCGCGATCGTTTGCTTACCGTAGTTCGCATCACGGAAAGGCAATCCACCGAAACGCGGCGTCTGATGTCGTTACTTGCGGCGGAGCTGCCGAACGAGGCGAAGATCGAGATGATTCGCATCTCGCGCGATCGCCAGGCACAACTCCATGTCGCGCAAATGTTAATAAAATCGACCACGGCGATTTGCGCCGCGATCGGGGCGCAACCGATTCCGTTGGCAGACCTGCCGGTTCTCACGTCGCTGCAAGTGTTGATGGTCTCCGGAATCATGTACATCAGCGGCAGGGAACGGAGCCTGCGGGCTGCGACGGAGTTCATCGCCGCACTCGGAGCAAACGTCGGTGTGGGTATGCTCCTTCGCGAAGGAGCGCGCGCGATGCTGAAGTTTTTCCCGGGGTGGGGCAATGTGGTTTGCGGCATGGTCGCGGGTGCGGGCACGTACGCGATTGGTCGCGCCGCGACGGCGTACTTTCTCGAAGGCGCTTCCCTAAAAGAAGCGAAACGAACGTACCTAAAGAGCCGCAAAAAACGGTCGCGTCAGGCGCTGCCATCGCATGAATAGGGACGCTGTCGTTGGCGATTACACGCGTCGGATTCGTCACATTCGGCCCTGCGAGAAACGGGCGTGAATAACTTGTGAACAAGTTTGTCGTTTCGGCGCATTTTATTCACAGAATTTTGTGAACAGGCCTAGGTGTTTCCCTTCCTTTCTTGTGGGGCGCGCTTCGCGCCTATGAAGCTTTCAGAGATACGGGCGACGCTCAAGGAGATCGGCGTCTGGCCGGCCAAAGCTCTCGGTCAAAACTTTTTGCACGATCAAAACCTCGCTCGCTGGATTGTCGATCAGGCGCAAATCACTCCGGAAGATTATGTGGTCGAGATCGGGCCCGGCTTGGGCGCGTTGACCAGGTTTCTCTTGGAAAAAGGAGCGCGCGTTCTGGCGATCGAAAAGGATGCGCGACTTGCAAAATTTTTGCGTTCGCGCTTCGAGAATGAGCGACTTGAAATCGTCAACGCTGATGCGCTGAAGTTCGATCCACGCGTTCTTTTCGCACATCGCTGCGTGAAGTTGATTGGGAATCTGCCGTACAACATTTCGAGTCCGCTGCTTTTGAAATTCCTCGAACATCCAAGTCTTATCTCATTGTGTTTGTTTACATTACAGAAAGAAATGGCCATGCGACTTTCTGCGTCACCGTGTACTCATGATTATGCGGCGTTGACGTTGCGCATCCAGTTGCATCATCACGTGAAATGTCTGCGCAGCGTTCCTGCAACTGTTTTTCTTCCACGGCCTGATGTCGATTCCGCAGTGGTGCGACTGGAGCCGCGCGATCCGATTGAATTGCCCGAGCACGACGATGAGTTGCTGTTGGAATTGATCCGGCTCGGGTTTTCTCAAAGACGAAAACAGCTCAGGAAATTGCTGCGGGAATACGCTCGCGACTGGAACGCGCTCGCGAGCTGTCTGAACATCGATCCGAACGCACGAGCGGAGGAATTATCATTGCTGCAATGGATCGCTCTTGCGAATTGCATCGCGCCGCCTCCGTGCCAAGAGATGTGCTCGACGCCAAACGAGCAGTTCCCGGTAGTCGATGAAAATGATGAGGTCCAGCGTTACGCCACCCGCTCGGAAGTGCATGGGAATAACTTGCGCCATCGCGCCGTTCATATCCTCATTTTTAACCAGGTCGGGGACATGTATTTGCAGCTACGCTCCCGTTGGAAAGATCGGCATCCGTTGAAATGGGACTCGAGCGCTGCTGGCCACGTGACTGCCGGAGAAAATTACGATGAAACAGCGCGCCGCGAGCTAAAGGAGGAGTTAGGCGTTGACGTTTCGCTTGAGAGAATTTTTAGGCTCACCGCTTCAGCGCGCACCGACCACGAGTTTATTTGGGGCTACCGGGGCGTGATTTCAGGAGATGTTGTCCCTAACAAGTGCGAAATTGAGAGAGGCGTCTTTTTTGCGCCGGCCGTGATTGATGGCTGGGCGTCGGCCAGACCCGGCGATTTCGCGCCGGGATTTCTAGAATCCTGGAAAGCGTACCGGCGGAAGATGCATTCCGGGCGCGAACAGTCTATCCGCCCAGAAACTTTCTCCGCGGCAAACGGCGCAGCATCGACTGCTTGAACTTTCGGGCGGCGCGTCGTGCGGCTTGTTTTCCGCCAAACACGTTGTCGCTGAACATTCTCGTCACCACCCGATCGCCGCGGAGGAAGTGGACCTGAAAGCCATGTGTCTGCTTCTTTGCGCGCGGTTTCGTGTCGATACGGCGGATGTTTTCTTCCGATTGAGGATTGGGACGTTTTCGTCGTGGCATAATTGGCTAACAACAAGCTAACAAGTCATCGCCAGATTTCAATGAGTCAATGAGACGGCGCCGCGCAACGCGTCGGGTGAGGGCAAATTCCATGCGCGCCATTTGTTTTCGTACTCTCCAGCGGGCAACAATGCGTAGCAGGGATGTCGCTGCACTCGCAACCAGGTGATCACTTTTACAAGGTTGTCTTGCGCCATGGTCGTGCAACCCGTCGTAGCCCTGTTGACGCCACGTCGGATATGAAAAAAGATGGCGCTACCCGCTCCCGGAACAGGCGGATCGGAATTGTGTCGGATCTCGACCAGCCAGTGATAGGCGAAATCGCCCGAGCGCATTTTTTCGTGAGTGTAATTGTCTGGTGGATTTTTCGGATCGATTACGATGTGGCGATTGTAATTGGGCGAACGCGGATCGTCGCTCCAAATGTCTGCGTCGGTAACTTGATGATACGAATAGTCGCCGCCAGGCGGCAGGTGCGCGTCATAGCCAAAGACCTGTCCGATCTCGAAAATTCCCGCGGGCGCTCGGCCGTCTCGTTCTTTTTTGCGAAGGCCTGGCTCGTTTTGACCCGAGATTCCTGTTCCCCACGCGAGACCATTCTTGCCGAACAACACGGGAAACGGTCCGGACACAATCTTCCAATCACCGCCGCGCGGGCGCTCAAACAATCGCAATTCGCCGCGCATCGAATTCCACGTCGGTGCGATTCCCAGCATGAGCTGTGTGCAACTGTCGGGAACACCATCCGCGCGGACATTACTTGCCAGCCAAATTAGCAAGAAGATCGATAGACAGCGCAAGAACGGCATACGCACTATCAAGACTGGACTGACATTCAGGTGTTTCCGGGTGTTTCTATTGCGGCCGTATCCGCGGGCAGGTATTTCACTCCCGAGAGCCACACTATACCGGAAGCGAGGATGATTCCTGACACAAACAAAAACGCGACGTGCATGTTCGTGTGACCGCCAATGTATCCCAGGAGCCAGAACGCCTGCACGTCACCAAATGCATGGATGACGAAAATATTTACCGCAAACGCCGTCGCGCGCACGGCCGGCAATGAAACGTTAGCGAGAGCCGTGTTTGACGGTCCTGTGTTCAGAAACAAGAAAAAGATCGCAAGGAACATCGCGACCCAAGCTGCGGGAAACGGAATGTAAAGGGCCACAATGAAAATGGGACACGCAATCAACATCCCGATTCCCGAGACCCAAAAGTAGGAGCCAGGGAAACGCGGGCGCAGTCTGTCCGCGATGATCCCTCCCAAAAGCGTTGACACCAGACCCGCGACCACAGTGATCAAACCAAAGATTGTCATCCCTACTTCGGAACTTTGATTTCGATAACGCAGATACGCCGGCACCCAAAAACCCAAACCGCCCGTTACAAAAGTCATCAACGTCTGCGCAATGCAGTTGATGAGATAGGATCGTGTGCGAAACAAGTTCAAGTAGTCACGGATGCTGCGGCGCGATTTCTGAGTCAGGTGACCTCCAGTGACGCGGGGGTCGCGTTGCCAAAAGCAGAGTAGGCCCAGCAGCAAACCGGGTGGCGTAACAAGATAAAAGGCCCAACGCCAGCCGAGGTGAGCACCGACTAACCCACCTATTACATAGCCGAGGGCGCTACCCACCGGGATCGCCGCACAAAAAATTGCCATGATGCGGCCGCGTGATTCGATCGGGAAAAGATCAGACAGAATCGTCGGTGCCGCCGGCCCGTAGCCGCCTTCGCCAATTCCGACGAAAATGCGAGTCATAAAGAGAATCGCGAATGTTGCCGCCAAACCGGAGGCGCCGCTGGCAATGCTCCACAATGTCACAGCCACGCCTATGATGAGCCAGCGCGAGATCCGATCCGCGAGCAAACCGAGAATCGGTGCGCTGACCATGTATGTTACGAAAAACGCGACGCCCAGTAGACCGGTCTTGGTCATGGCGTTTACGTCGTCAGATGCGAAAAAAGTTGCGCGAATATCAGGTTCGAGCGCGGCCAGAACCTGGCGGTCGATGTAATTGAAAAGATTAATGGCCAGGAGCAGAAAGAGTGCGGTGCGCGCCCCGCTCACCGATTTGCGGACTAATTCCATGGCAATTGCCGATTGCAGTTTGCGGCGCGGCGATTGTAAATCATAAAGGATGTCGTCCCAATCCACTGCCGAACGCGCGCTCTATTTCTTTGGCCGGCCACTGGTGCGCTGCTTTTATCGCGTCGCTGCGAGCGGTCTGGAGAACTTGCCGGCTGGCGGGTTTCTTCTCGTACCGAATCACATCAGTTGGGTGGATGCACTCATCCTGCAGCTCGCTTGTCCCCGGCCGATCCGCTACGTCATCGACCAGGAATATTATCACAAGCCGATTTTGCATCCGATTTTGCGCGCCATTGGTTGCATCCCCATCAGTAAGCGTCAGTCGCACGCTGCAGTTCGCGCCGCTGCGGAAAGAGTCGCCGAAGGCGAAATTGTGTGTGTGTTCCCGGAGGGCGAATTGGAACGTAGGGGAACGCTGTTGCGTTTACAGCGCGGGTATGAAGTCATTGCTCGGCACGCGGAAGCCCAGGTCGTTCCGGTCTGGCTCGATCAACTCTGGGGATCGATCTTTTCATTCCAGGGCGGGAAATTTTTCAGGAAGTTCCCGAAGCGAATCCGATACCCTGTTACGGTCGCTTTTGGAAAACCCCTCGATGCAAAAGCAGCCGACGTCGCGACCGTGCGCGAGGAGTTGCTCAAGCTGGGCGAATTCTGTTTTAGCCGCCGGCCGTCATTGGATCGACATCTTGCCGAAGACTGCGTGCGCGGTTTGAAACGCAGGCCTTTCGCGGCTGCGGTGATCGATGGAATCGATCACACAGAGCTGAGCTGCGGAAAATTGCTCGGCGCGGCGGCAGCATTCAGCCGGTATTTGCGACATGAATTTCCTGACGAACGAATCGCGATCGTTTTGCCTGCGAGCAAAGGATCGATGGTTGCCAACTTGGCCGTGATGCTGGCGAACAAAGTTCCTGTGGACCTAAATTTCACAATAGGCCGCGCCGCTAACGAATCCTGCTGCAGGCGAGCAAACCTGCGGGTTGCTATCTCCGCGACGCCATTCATCGAACGCGTGAAAGATTTTCCATGGCCGGAACGCGTTTTGAAGCTGGACGAACTGATGCCGCAATTGAAACGCCAAATTATTCTGTGGTGGATCATGTCGATGATCTCTCCCACGCGTTTGCTTTTGCGGTTACTGAATATCCCCAAAAAGGGTGGGCACGCCGAGGCAGTGTTGCTTTTTACAAGCGGAACCACTGGCGAACCAAAAGGAGCGATCATGAGCCACCGCAACGTCCTGGGAAATGTCTCGCAATTTCGCGAACTGCTCGATGCCAAGAAAACGGACGCGATTCTCGCGTCGCTGCCTTTCTTTCACACGTTTGGATCGACGGTCACACTTTGGTATCCGCTTATCGAAGGTGTGCGCATCATTACGTACCCGAATCCATTGGACGCGGCGAAATGCGCGGCGCTGATCGACCGATACAATCTGACGTTCCTGCTGCTGACGCCCACTTTTCTGCGTTTCTATTTGCGTAAAGCCGAATCGGAGCAGCTTAAGACTTTGCGCCTCATTATCACGGGCGCCGAAAAATTGCCGCTCGATCTTGCGAGCCATTTTGAGGAACGTTTCCACAAAAAGGTCTTCGAAGGCTACGGGCTTACTGAAACTGCGCCGGTGGTGAGCGTCAATTTGCCCGATCCCGAGGTGCCCAAGCCAGGCGCACACGTGCAACCGTCGAGCCGTTTGGGATCGGTTGGCAGATTGGCGCCGGGCATCGCCGCGGAAATCCGTGAACCGGAAACTGGTCAGAAACTTTCTCTGTACGACAGCGGGATGCTTTGGCTGCGCGGCGTCAACATTTTCGAAGGATATTTGCACGACCCGCAGCGAACCGCAGAAGTCCTGCGTAACGGCTGGTTGAAGACCGGCGACGTCGGCCGGTTCGACGAAGACGGTTTCCTTTATATCGAAGGCCGCCTCTCGCGATTTTCGAAGATTGGCGGCGAAATGGTGCCGCACGAAGCGATCGAACACAAAATTATCGAACTACTGGGGCTAAGCGGAAGAGACGAACGCCCCATTGCCATTGTTGGCGTGCGGGACGAAGCCAAGGGCGAAGCTCTCGTGCTGCTTAGCGCTGTTGACATCGACATTGCCGAACTGCGCAAAAAATTACAGGAAGGAGGTGTGCCAAATTTGTGGATTCCAAAACACCTCCAGCGCGTCGAAGCAATCCCCGTCCTTGCTTCCGGCAAACTCGATTTGAAAAGGTGTCAGGAATGCGCGGTCGAAAGGTAGCGGGTCGCCGTCGAATCACGGATGCGTGACCGGATCCTCTTCTTTCATCCGCCACGGCGACATTCTCCCAAAAAGATCGCGTGTTGCACCAGCGATGTCTTCGGCTTTTGACACGCCGCTGTCGATCAACGCGCGTCCAGTACTCGCCCAAATCTTCCTCACAACGAGCGCGCCGTTTTCGCGAACGATTCGCCCGAGATGCTGGACGGCCTCGGCGGTAGCAGATCTTCGGATGGCTTCCGGTGAATGGCGCGAAGTCAATGCGCAGTAGCGCCGCGCGATTTCGCCCACGCGTAAGGTGAGGAACGCGTTGGCGGCGCCGTTTGAAACGCATTTCACCAGCAGCGCAGAAATGCCGCTCAAGCCTGGAATTCCGCTTTTGAGCGCCGGCACCACCGACACTGCAAGCGGCGCGACCATTTCTCCGAGGTCCAGCGATTCAAGTCCGCTGGCGACGAAAGCTGTGCCGCCAACATTCGCATACAACCGCACCAGTTCGCGGGGCGAAGGCCGCTGCACGTAGATCCGCGCGATGCGGTTGACCATTTGAATTTGTGTGAACAGCACGATGAGCCCGTCGAGCCGGCCATTTTGCATTAACGCGGTGCTGAGAAAAACTGTGCTCGCGGTTTTGCGCACAACCAGGTCCGCTTCCTTTGACAGGTGTGCGACGGCGGCCTCAACCTCAGCGTCTGTCCCCAGGGGCAACGCGCGAGTTCGCGGATTATTCGTCAGTCGGGAGCGCAACGCCTGCAAATACGCCTCGTGCTTCGGTCCCGACGTCTCTTTTGGCGGCACGAGGGCTGGCGGCAACTGCGCATAAGCGATCAGGCAATACAGTGCAAAAAATCCTGCTGCCAGACAGATGCCCCAGAACACAACGGTACCCGCGATCGGGTGAACCCTGTCTGCGAAGGAGATCAAACTTGCCGCACCGGCGATGATCAGTGACAGCATGGAAATCACGCCTAAGGCGAAAAGCACCAGGATGATTTTCCTTAGACCCGAATTTTGACCTGCTTCATGTGCACTCATTTGTCAGCGTGACTCTCCACCGAGTCTGGTTCGTTGCAATGGAGCTGATGGGATTCAGCGACATGGAAGGAAAGGCCCGATCGGCAGCGGCGAGCGACTCTGGAGACGAGCGAGTTTCAATTTCGCATCATCTGTGCAACTAGATTGCATTCCGGCATGAAAAATACATTCGTCACAATTTCTTCCGCCGGCCCGAAGCGGGATCTGTCGAAGGGAACCCGAGAGCAGCCGTTTTGGAACGAGCACGCCGCATTTATCGATGAACTCGTCGCCGAGGGTTTTGTTTTGATGGGTGGACCTTTGGTCGATGAAGACGGCGCGATGCTGATCGTCAATGCCGATGACGAGAATGAGGTGCGAAAAAAATTGAAAAACGATCCGTGGATGAAGCATGGCGTTCTCCAACTGGAGAGCGTCAAGCGCTGGCAAATCTTCATCGATGTCCGCAAATAAAAAGCGCTCGCCCAACCGGTGACGGGCGAAAGGAGATTTCCAGTTCGCGCTGCAGACGACCACACGCGAACGTGACGTCATGCAATTCGCTCAATCAACTGTCCGTTTCTTCAGCTTAACCGCTCTCGGACTCGTGTCTGTCTGCATAATGCGCGCTGACGAAAAGCCAAAGATGCAAGCAGTAGTCGCCCATGAATACGGCGCGCCCGATGTGCTCAAGATTGAACAGGTACAGCGACCCGAACCAAACGACGATGAAGCGCTCGTCCGCGTGATCGCCAGCAGCGTCAATCCAGCCGATCCGCTCACGCTCAGCGGAAGGTATGCGAAAGAATTCGGGACACACCTGCCGTTGATTGTAGGCTACGACATTGCCGGCACCGTGGAGAAAACGGGCGCGAACGTCACCCACCTCAAAGTAGGCGACGCGGTTTACGGTTATCCAACGTTCGGCGGAGGCTGGGCGGATTACGTAAACGTCAAAGAATGGGAAGTCGCTGCTAAGCCAAAGTCCCTCAATTTCGTGCAAGCAGCGGCGGTCCCGATGGGTGCCTTGACCGCGTGGCAGTCTTTAGTGGACGTCGCGAAACTCCAGCCCGGACAAACAATTCTTATCCACGGCGGGTCCGGCGGCGTTGGCAGTTTTGCGGTGCAGATCGCGAAGGCGCGCGGTGCCCGGGTGATCGCGACTGCGTCGACGGCAAACCAGGATCTTCTAAAGCAGCTCGGCGCCGACGTAGCAGTAGATTACACCAAAACGAAGTTTGAAGACGTCGCCAAAGATGTGGATGCGGTGCTCGATCCGGTGGGCAAAGAAACGCTCGCGCGTTCTTATGGCGTGGTGAAGAGAGGCGGCATCGTCATGTCGCTGGTCGCACGTCCAGATCCGGCTGAGCTTAAGAAACATGGAATCCGCGGCACGGGTATTTCCTCTCATGCGGATGCCAAAGATCTCGCAGAGATCGCGCAGTTAATCGACGCGGGGAAAATCAAACCAATCGTGACAGAAGTTCTTCCGTTGACTGATGCAGTAAAGGCGCAGCAACAAGCCGCGACTCATCACACGCGCGGAAAAGTTGTGCTGCGGGTCGCGGAGGACCCTAAGGGATAAGCTGCCGGGTTTTAAGCAGCTGCTTTTTAACTGCCAGAACGGCTACAACGCGCCGTGGAGAACTTTTTCGTCGACAGCCAGGTAATCGGTCCGCGGCGGACTAAAAGTATCGAGCACGCGCGTCGCCGAAAGCGTTTCCACACCATGAGGAACATTACTCGCTAGATAAAACGAATCGCCCGTTGAAAGCTCATGCGGAACGCCTTCGACAATTAGCCGCATTTTGCCTTCGAGAATATGAACGATTTGCTCCTGCGGGTGTGAGTGCGCCGGCATCTGACTGCCGGCGGCGAGTGTCGCGAGCATCTGATACATCGTGTCGCCGTGTGCGACGGTCCGGCGCGTGATTCCTGGACAGATTTCAATCGTCGGATTCTCTCGTTTCATGGCCAAAATCCTACGACGGGGGTTGGGGCGACGCGAATGTTTTGGAGTGATAGTTCCTGATTTGTTTGGCGCTTATGACTTGTCACCCACCACTGATCACTGGCAACATGCCGCAATGAAAACATTCACATTAGTAGCCACAATTCTGTTCGCGACATTCATCACGACTTCCTTAATTGCGCAAAGTCCCGCTACATCACCGGCGACTGTCACAGGTTCGACCTCGGTCCAATCAGCAACCGCGACTGGTCAGCCTAATCCTCAGGAGATGATGAAGCAGATGATGGAGATGTCGAAGCTCAATGAAAATCACAAGGTGCTCGCGGACATGAACGGTAGCTGGAGTTACACCATCAAGATGTGGATGAACCCCGACCCGAACGCCAAGCCGCAGGAATCCAAAGGCACCGCCACTCGAAAGAGCGCCATGGGCGGCCGCTACGCCGTGATGGATGTGACGGGCAAAATGCAGATGCCCGGCGAAGACGGCAAAATGAAAGACATGCAGTTCAAAGGCATGGCCGTGGAGGGCTACGACAACGTGAAGAAAAAATTCGTTAGCTCATGGATCGACAATATGGGCACCGGCATCCAGTTCTCCGAGGGCACATACGATCCCGCGAGCAAGACGTTCACTTTCACCAGCGAAGTGGAAATGATGCCGGGCATGAAAACGCCAGTTCGCGAAGTGTTAAAGATGACCGACAAAGATCACATGATGATGGAGTGGTACGAAAACCATGGCGGTCAGGAAAAGAAGACCATGGAAATCGCTTACACCCGCGCCGGGAAGAAATAGCAGGTACCAATTACCCCGGCATCCGCGCAATTAGACCTCATCGCCGCGGTCGATGTCCGCGGCTACAGCCATTATTTCGTTACGAACGGAGGAGCCGCCATTTGATCGACGCAGCTCACATCCAGATTTCTCACGTCGCCTTTGTCCAGAAATTCGATCGCGATCAGATCGAGACAACCCGACTCTGTCAGTCCATCAACACTGTGGCCGGCCTCGGGAATAACCACATGTCTGCTATTGGGCAAATGTTGGGCGACCGCTTCGCCGTACTTTGGCGGCGTCACCGGATCCATGTTGCCGGAAAAAATCAGCACCGGCGCGTCCGAGTGAACCGGTTCGAGAAAATCCGCTGGAATCTCACCACGCGGCCACATCCCGCAGGCGCGCGTTTGCTGGAACACGCGGTAGTTCCCGAACGGGTTACCTGCAGTCAGCTTGGTCGCCTCCTCCTGATCAATAAAGGGAACGTCTTCCGCGCACGTCACCGACAAATACATTCCGTCCGCGACGAAATCAGGGATGGAAGGGGCAACTGTTTGCTGAAGAAAGGGCATGAAATCGCCATTTGCCGCATGATGAACAATCATGGGGATCCGGGCGGCCTGGTCGCGGCTATACATGCAGGTCCTGATTTTTTCCGCAAACACACCGCGCTGAATTTCGACTGTCGTCGGCGCCGACTTGTTGGGCGGAGAGTATTCCACGCGCGCCGGCTGTTTCTCCAGCTGCTCCAGCACTTTCTTCCACTCATCGCGAATTTGCGGGAAAGCTGTATTACACGTCGCGTCCTGTTCGCATTCGCCCAACAGCAGATCCATTGCGCGAGCTGCGGACTCGGAATGGTGTAACGGGATTTTCAAATCAGTCGGGGCGACGGCCAGCAGGATCGCGCTGCGCACGTGCTCAGGATGTCGCCGCAAATAAACCAGCGCCGCGCGAGTTCCGTACGACCCCCCGAGAAGATTGATCCTGTCATAGCCGAGCCATGCTCGGACATCGTCGAGATCATCCATCGCGATGGACGTTGTGTATTTTGTCAGATCCGCGCGTTTCTCGAGCTCGTGACGCATTTTCTGGACGTAATCGACCGGATACATCTCGCTCAGGTAATAGCTCGGCGTTTTCTCACGCCAGATAGCAAGGCGATTTGATTCCCCGGTGCCGCGCTGATCGACGCACACCACGTCGCGCCGCCGGCGATACTCTTTGCCTTCCCTGGCATAAAACCCTGCTGCGCCTACGGACGATGCGCCCGGACCGCCCGCCAGATCGAACAATGGCTCGGCTTTGTTTTTTTGATCGAACGCCGGCAGCGCGACGACGTTTAGATCGATTGTGCGACCGGTGCGCGTTTCCCGGTTTTCAAAAACCGTCAGCTTCCCGCAAAACAATTCCTCCATCGATTCCATCTAACCGGCACGGCTTCAACTTCGACAAACCGCCCGGCAGTCGATGTTTGGCGCAACCGCCAAGGGCGATCAGAAGAAACAGAACGCCCGCCGCCATTGGCGGCGTCGAACAAACGCAGCGGAGTTGGCGCACGCGCGACTTTATTGCGTGTCCGCGAGGCGGCGCAAATTCAAATCCCGAATCAGGATCCCAGGAACTGTACGGCGTCTCTGCGAGACGCCGGCACAACTGTCAATTCTTGGATGAACGCAAACGCACTGGCAATTCCGAATCGTTTTCTGGGGTCTGCGCTTGGAATCACAAAACGGGAGATCGAAATGATCAAAGGAAGTCAATTACTCGGGCGTGCTGTCATCGACATGGAAGCCGCGGAACGACTCGGCAAAATCAAGGAAATCATCGTGCAACGTGACGGCGAGCGCGTCGCCGGTTTTATCGTCGTGCATGGCGAAACGATTGTCGGAACCGGCGGAAAGCGGCGGATGATTCCCGCTTCCGCTGTGTATTCGATCGGGCCTGATGCAATGACTGTGCGTGGATCTGCGATGCAAGAACTGGCTGAACTCGATAACCTGCCGCGCATGTCCGACATCATCGGTCACAAGATGGTCACGCAAAGCGGACGACTGCTCGGCGTAATCGACGACATGCTCGTTAATCGCGCAGATGGAACAATTGTCGGCTTTGTCGTCGGCGAAGGCGTCCGCAACAAGCTGGAGAGCATCTTCAATCCACAGCGTTCCCGGGTTCACGGCTACGTGCGTGCCGATGCCGATCTCCACGTCGGCAAGGAGCTGATCGTCGTACCAGATGACGCACTGATTGAAGGAGAGCCCGGCGTTCACGAAGGCGAGCAGAAACCAACGATGTCGAAAAGTGATGAAGCCGACTCGCACGGTTGGGAAGAGCGCGCTTCGGCGGAATCCACACGACCCAGCATTTGGACGCGACGACCAGACGCGCCAGCACAGGCTCGACCGGAAACACCCGTAGAGCCTGGTCTTAAAACTGAAACCGCACGACCGGTTGAGAATTACCAGCCCGCCGGCGAAGCAAGGCCTGAAACTTCACAGCCGGATCACAAAGACGAAGCCGTCACGACCGCGCCTAAAGATCCATCTCAAGCGTAACCGGCGAGTCCGTTGTTGGTGTGTAGCGTCCGCTGTCTCAGCGGAAACTGTAGCGCTGCCAGACGCCTCTACAACAATTGCTGGATTCCCGATTCGCTCCTTTGTAGCTGGCGTCTCTATTTCTCCCTCAGATGCCAATCGCCATTCCAATCCTTGCCGGGAGGATTTCGGCGCAAGAATTGAATTCGCTCAAGGAGGACACAGGACGGACCGTCATTCGGTCGAATTTGCAGACATTCGTGAAAAATCGTCTCGGCGCGGTCCCAGCCTTGACCAAGGTACATCCGCCGAGCTTGGTCGTAGCGTTCGCGCAAGCGGACCGATTCTTCAGATAGTTGTCCCGCAATAGACATCACCTCGAAGACCCGCGTAGTTTCCGTCTTGCCTTTGACTGCGATTGTATCGATCTCCCGGATTTCAAACTCCGACCCGATCGCCTGAACAGTACTTTCGCTCACTAGAATTCGCGTGCCGTAGACTCGATTCGCCCTTTCCAGTCGCGCGGCCAGGTTCACAGTATCGCCGACTACGGTGTAGCTGCGCGTATTCTCTGAGCCGATGTTGCCCACTACGACTTCGCCCGTGCAAATGCCAATGCACAGGTCAACGGCCGGTGCGTCGCGGCGCAACCCTGTGATCTCCGGCAATTCTCGACGCAGTTTATCGAGCGCGAGCAGTTGCGCTTGTGCTGCGCGACACGCCAGTCCGGCGTGTTCTTCCGACTTCACGAAGGGAGGACCCCAGAACGCTACAACCGAATCACCGACGAATTTATCCACGACACCGAGATGCTCCTGAACCGCGAGAGCCTGCAAACCGAAGTGCCGGTTGAGCAGCGTCACCATTAGCAAAGGAGTCAATCTTTCCGATAAGCTCGTGAATCCAACGAGGTCCGCGAACGACACGGTCATATTACGGCGGCCGCCAGTCGCCGCTTCTGCGCCGGGTTGCGCGAGTACGTGTTCCAGGATTCGCGGGTCGATATACTTGCCGAAGGTTTGTTTCATACGCTCCTTGGAGCGCAATTCCTGCACGAAAAAATTAAAAGAATCGGTTAGTCGTCCCACCTCGTCGGTAGAACTAACCGGCAACTGAATGTTTAGATTGCCTCCCTGGACATCGCGCATAGCAAGGGCCAGCGACCGCACCGGTCTGCTGAGCCGGTTTGTGATAAGCGCCGCCACCGCCAGGCCTAACAACACTGTGGATGTTGTCGCGGCGATGGTTAACCAGAATACACGGCGCTCGCGTTGCTCCGTTGCCTTAGTAGCAGCGTCACTCCACGCTGCCATTTTCGAATTTACCGACTCACGTTGATTTTGGACGGTGCCCTGAAGGTCGTTAAGCAGGTTTAACTGCTGATTGGCCTTATCGTGTTGGCCCGCGCGTTGCATGTCGAGCACCTCGCGCTGGCGATTATTGATGGTTTTATAAGCAGGCTGAATTTGATCCAGGAGTGTCTCTACCTCGGCGAGCGTATGACTGCCGGGCGCATTCTTTGGATAGGCGTCAATGATGCGTCGCGCACCTGAAAATTCGTCTGTAAGCTTGCGAGTGAAAAGCGCGTAGTTCTCAGTCGCCTCAGCAACAATCTCGCGATTTGGCTCGGCAGCGTTCAAGGCGCCGAACCAACGTTCGAATGCAAGGCGCCGTCGAAGCCCGAACTCGTCCAGCCGTGCCAGAGACTGGGTAAGCGGCACATCGAAATTCGCGACGACCGTAAGATCCTGCTTTGTGCGCGTCACCTCGTACAGTAGGAAGCCGGCAAGCGCGATGGTGAGTAGCAATAAGATTATTGCGAGCCCGAAAATCTTTGCTGCGATGGTTTGCCGGAACGGCATATGACGGCGAATTTCGCGAAGAATCTCCCGCGCGCACACGCTAGGCAAGCTGAAGTGTGATCGTTGGCAGCGACTGAGTTTCCACCCGGGAATTGTACGCGTCTCTGCGAGGCCGTGCCGAAATCAATCGCTGTAGAGTCCGCTGTCTCGGCGGAAATTTTCAGAGGTTTGAATCAGGGAGCCAGGAACCCAAGATCTCGACCTCTTAGTTCATACCTCTTCCTTCTTCCTTTTTACTTCTTATTTTCCCTCTGTGCCGATCATCGTTTTTGCGCTGCTGGTTTTTGTTCTGCTCGCCTTGACGGGCGTGGTCTTGCTTTCGCTTGTTTTGCGCTACCGCGCCGGCACTGCTCGACGACAAGCACGGCGCTGGGTGGCGAGCCTGAATATGTGGATGACCAGTTTTTCGGCAGTTTTCTTTCTCTCCTTCACCTTCCTGCTTTCCTTTTGGGTCGGACCGGCCTTTCGATTTGCCGTGATTGGTATGGGCGTTGGAAGCATTCTCGGCTTGCTTGGTCTAACGGTCACTCGTTGGGAAAGCCAATCCGAAGGACTTTTCTACACTCCGAGCCGCTGGCTGGCGTTTCTCATTGTATTCGCGATCGCCGCACGTGTTCTTTACGGTTGGTGGCACGCTACGCACCCCGGCATCAGCGTTACCGCCGATCAGCATTCGTTGATCACCGCCTCCGGCACGCAACTTTCCCTGGCAGTCGCTGCCGGATTGATCGGCTACTATCTGGTGTACTCCGTTGGAGTGCGTCTGCGCATCGCCCGACACGAGCAACGGCGTCTTAGCTTGAAATCTGCGGGCGAAAATTAAATCAGGAAAACAGGAATTCAGGAGAAAATGTGCTGTAGCGTCCGCTGTCTCAGCGGAAGTTGTGCGCAATGGGCGCCCTTGCCCGAACAGCTTCCCGGGGGCGGACTTGAATAATTCAGGAGACGTCCTCGCCAACTTTCGGCTCAGCTGCTTTTCGTTTCGACTTCGTTGCGGATTTTTTCCCTGCGCGTGTTCGCTTTTGAGTGGCGCTCCGTTTGCGCGCAGCCGATTTGGGTTTTGGTTGTTCCGACGCGGGCGCTTGCCGCTTTCGCGAAGCTTCGTGTTCCTTACGCAGCTTCTTCTCGTCCAGATACCTTCTAAACTTCTTATAGGCAAAACCACCACCGAAGCCGGCAGCAGCAATTGTCAGTGCAGCTGCGATCTTAACCGGCCCGCTGCCCGGTGCCATGTGCCACGGACATTTGTCCAACGGGTATCTATCCGGAAGATAGAACCCACATCCACGTGAATTACATTTACGCCCCATAATTGCTTACCTCGTTAGCCAGACGGTGTTGAAACAACTACTAAGCTCTACCAAGGTTTCCCTTTTTCAACTCATGGATCGTAACCTCCTTCACCGAGAGCTACGGGCGCGTCGAGAGCCGCTTATGATAGACGAATGTGCAGTCTTCTGTAGTGGCAGTCGTGTCGGCTCCGTCACTCCATAAACTGCGCGATCGAACGATATTTGTCGCTCAGCTCCCGGATGCGGTGTTCGAAATGGCGTATTCGGCGGATGGAACGAAAAACCAGCCAGGTGCCGAGCACGACCAAACCCAGGTTCAGGAGCATCAGAGGCGCGAGCAGGGGCATCACTTTCTCGATACTGTAATAGCGTGAGGTCGCGATCAGCGCGCTTAGCACCGAGAGCGGCAACGCGAACACGGCGATACCGGTGCGCAGGCCAGCTAGCGCTGTTCGTTTCTCAGCGAGGAGCACCTGGATTTCGCCAAAAACGACATTGTCCGGCCTCGGTAGCCCGTTTTCTTCCATAGTCATTCGCGTTTCAATCTAATCGATTGCACGCTCTCGGCGGAAATTCGAGTTGAAACTCGTGGGATCGCCTAAACCCTGCGTCACGTTGCTTCGGTCGCTATTTGCCGGATCGGTGCGATACTCTCGGATGTCTAAACGATCTGCTATTTCTTTCACACGTCGCGCGCCTGACAACCTTACCGAAGAGCTGGTCGCTGTGCTTTCGTCGAAGGACTCTTTCGAATTCAAGCCGTTATTCGAAATTATTTTGCTCAATTTGAGGGAGCGAAATGCAGCCAATGGCGGCGAAGAGCTGCTGCGCTTGCGTGCTTACGAAAAGCTTCAGGGCCTTGTCCACCAGGGCGCGGTCACACGGACGGTCACAGGAATCACGAAGAAATACAAAGGCGTTGCTAAGCGAATGGTTTTGCTGCGCGATGAGATGAAAGCTTTGCGTGCCGCCTGCAACGAGCGCGCTCTTGCCAAGGCTGCCGCTCGTAACTGATCGCTGACTTCTGACATCGGATTCCGGGGATATAACGCCAGTCCAACCCGGCCTTCGGCGCTCTCGCCGAATATTTTGGAAAGATTTCGGCACAACTGCCGAACAATGATTGATGGGCGTTCGGTTGAAGACTCACCGTGGCGAGATGGGAGTCGATCCGCGCTTTCGAAATCGTGAACGTCAGCCCGGCCTCGATCTTCTCCGCGCGCTTGCCATCATCGTGGTCGTTGTTTATCACGCTGCGCTTTTCGGATTCAAATTGCCTGGCCGGGTGGACCGCTTCGGGTGGATCGGTGTCGATCTTTTCTTCGTCCTTAGCGATTATTTGATCGGCGGCCAATTGCTCGTGCCGCTTGCGCGCGGTCAGCGCATCAAACTCGGCCGGTTTTTCACCCGCCGCGTGTTGCGAATCATGCCTGCCTACTTCGCCGTGCTCGCGATTTATTTTTTATTGCCGTCATGGCGCGAATATTCCGAAATGTCGCAGCCGCTCTGGAAATTTCTTTTGTCGGTCCAAAACATCGCGCTCCATGGCGGAACAGCTTTCTCACATGCCTGGTCGCTTGCGGTCGAGGATCAATTCTATCTCGCGCTACCTTTTCTTTTACTCTTTCTCTTTCGCCGTCCGCGCGGGGCCATAATCATTCCGTGTCTGATCGTTATTGGCGGCATCGGCTTACGCGCTTTTCTAGCCACACAGAATCCATCAGTTGATGGCGGCGTATCGTTCCGCGGCTTTCAAGCGTGGATCTATTATCCGACCTGGACCCGACTCGATCCGCTTGTGTTCGGCGTTGTTCTGGCTGCGATCGAGAAATTTCGACCGAAGTGGTGGCAACGTCTTATCAACTGCGCGCCCTGGCTTTGGCTGCCCGCAATCGGACTAATCGCTTATGCGCTGTATCTCGGCGAAACCAAAAACCTCACCGTCTATGCGTGCGCCTGGCAATTTCCATTCATCGCTATTGGCATGGCCGCGCTTCTTGTTTGCGCGGTCAGTCCGCGGCTCCCAGTCTGTCGAGTCGCAATTCCCGGCGCAGCTTTCATCGCCAGCATCGCTTACAGCGCCTACCTGATTCAGAAGCTCGTTATTAACGGGGTCGAACAGTTCTGCACAAATCACAACATCGATCTCACGTCCGTGCCCGCGCTTCTCGGCGTTGAACTTTGTGTTTACGCTGCAGCGACTATTCTTTTTTTCTCAGTCGAGCGTCCTTTCCTTCAGCTTCGCAAACGACTCGCCCCGGTGTCCGGGAAGAAATCGTAGAACAATCGCTGAATCAATCAGCGCCATCGCGCTCTTTGATTGGACGTCCGGCATTGGGCGTTCGACGTTCGACCGTCCTATGGCAGAGACGTCAAACGCAGTCATCGCGAGCGCGAGCAACCTTTCCGTCAAGTACGGCACTCAGGTCGTCCTCGACGGCGCGACGATTGCCTTTACGGAGGGCGAACACATTGGGCTTGTCGGCCGCAACGGCTCGGGCAAATCGACCTTCCTCCAGATCGCGGCGGGTGTGGCGCAACCCGATTCAGGCGAATTCACGCGCCGGCGTGATCTCGTCACCGGTTACATGCCACAACTTTCCGGCTTGAACGATGCGGCCACGGCCCATGCGAACATTCTCAGCGGCGCACGGCGGATTCTCGACCTCATCATCGAGTACGAACGCGCCCCGGTCGACAGCCCGCTCAGCGCCACTCTCCTCGACCAGATTGGCGAGGCCGACGGGTGGAACCTGGAACATCGAATCAAGTCGCTCATCACGAATCTGCACGCGCCGGAACCCGATCGCGTCGTCGGCACGCTCTCCGGCGGGGAAAAACGCCGTGTCGCGCTTTGCCGGGCGCTTCTCGCGCGTCCTGATTTTCTGATTCTCGACGAACCGACCAACCATCTCGACACCGGGTCGATCGAGTGGCTGGAGGACTTTCTCGCTCGTTATGCCGGCACCTGTTTGTTCGTCACACACGATCGCTATTTTCTCGATCGGGTGGCGACGCGGATCGTCGAGTTGTCGCGTGGTGAGTTCACCAGCTACGACGGCAACTACACCGATTACCTTCTCGCGCGCGCGCAACGCCAAGCGGTCGAGGAGGCGCAGGAACATCAACGTCAGAAGTTTTTGAAACGGGAACTGCAATGGGTGAGAAAAGCCCCGCGCGCGCGCCGGACGAAATCGGTGGACCGCGTGGAACGTTATTTCGAGATGGCCGCGCAGGACGCGCCGGAGGCCGAGCTCGACGTCGAGTTGATTATCCCCACGCCGCCGAAGCTCGCGAATCGCATCATTGAATTACGCGACGTGAGCGTGGAATTGGGCGGGCGCATACTCTTTCAGCACGTGAACCTCAATCTCGCGGCCGGGGAGCGCCTCGGTGTTGTCGGTCGCAACGGACTCGGCAAGTCTTCGCTTCTCAAAGTCATTCTGCAGGAACTGCCCGCTGCGAGCGGTGCAGTGGAGATCGGCGCGCGGACCCAGATCAATTATGTCGATCAAAATCGGCTCCTCCTCGACGATGAGAAAACAGTTTGGGAAGAAGTCGGGAGTGGCGGAGAAAGCGTCACGCTCGGCGATCAGAGCATCACGTTGCGTGCTTATCTACGGCGATTTCTTTTCAGCGAAGAGCGCATCAACACGAAAATTTCGCAGCTCAGCGGCGGCGAACGGAGCCGGGTGCTGCTCGCTAAAATCCTGAAGCGCGGCGGCAACGTTCTGATGCTCGACGAACCGACAAACGATCTCGATCTCGGAACATTGCGCTTGCTCGAGGAAGCGCTCGTCGCGTTCGGCGGCTGCGTCATCGTGGTGAGTCATGATCGCTATTTTTTGAATCGCGTTTGTACCTCTATTCTCGCTTTCGAAGGCGAGGGCCGCGTCGTCTATCACGTCGGGAACTACGACTACTACCTGGAAAAACGAGGCGCATCCGTCCCGGTTCGCGATGCAGGTCCCACGCCGGCCGCAGCCGGCGCCGAGCAAAGGAAAAGCAAAGGCAAACCGCGAAAGCTTAAGTGGAAAGAAGAGCGTGAATGGGCGTCGATGGAGGCGAATATTCTCTCTGCAGAAAACGAGGTGTCGGATTTGGAGGCCACGTTTGCCGCGCCGGATTTTTATGCGAAACCGCGCTCGGAGATTTTCGAGTTGGAGACGCAATTGAAAACGGCACGCGACAAAGTCGCGCGCCTCTACGCGCGGTGGCACGAACTCGAGCTCCTGCAGAGCGTCCCGTCTTCCTAGATTTCGCTTCTTGCATCATAAGCCGCTTATGATGCATGCTTGAAGGGCATCGATGACGGAAGCAGAAAAGAAAGTGCGGGCTTATCTTGCCGAGATCGGTCGACGCGGCGGAATCACCAGCCGTCGCGAACTGACCAAATCGCACGCAAGACAGATGGTCGCGATCCGCGAAGCCAAACGCGCCGCGCTAAAAGCGGGCAAGGCTTGGCCGCCGCGCGATCGCAAACTAATAAAACTCTCATAGGAAAACTAATCGATCATAAGCCGCTTATGATGGAACAATTGCACGCCTAACGTTGTAGAGACGCTTGTGCCAAGCGACGTCCCGAATTTGCCAGAGCACGTTCCTGCGTTCCAGCTTGAAGCGCGAACTGCACCGCCGCCTGACGATCCCGTCGCCACGCAACTGCGCGGGTTCGGGCCGCTTGGACTTCTCTCGATCCTCGTCATCGTCTTGACATCTGTCGTTAAACCACTCGGCGGCCTTTTGGTCCTTCTGTGGGCGTGGCGATCGCATACGCCATGGCGCGACATCGGCTACGTACGACCAAGGAGCTGGATTGGCAGCCTCGCCGTCGGCGTCGTTTTCGGTTGCGTGTTTAAACTCCTGATGAAGGCGATCGTGATGCCGGTGCTGGGCGCCCCCGAAATCAATTCCGCCTACCATTACGTGATAGGAAACCGGGCTGCGCTCCCCGGATTGGTGTTCACGATGATTGTGGGCGCGGGCTTTGGAGAAGAGACTATTTTTCGAGGATTCTTGTTCGAACGCCTCGGCAAGCTTTTTGGGACCGGCGCCAGCGCAAAAGTATTAATCGTGCTGCTCACCTCCGCGGTGTTTGCCCTGGGTCATTACGCCAACCTGGGGCTTCCCGGCGTCGAACAGGCGATGATCACGGGCATCGTCTTTGGGGCGATCTTCGCCGTCACGGGTCGGATCTGGGTGGTGATGTGCGCGCATGCTGCGTTCGACCTAACGGCGGTCGCGATAATCTATTGGAATCTCGAAGCCGCTGTCGCTCACCTCGTGTTCAAATAGCCGCGGGGTTGCCTAACAACACAGTCCAGTCCTTCTATCGTAAGCCGCTTATGATGCCTGCGGAGGCGACGGCGGTTCACTTTCCGACAGCTCGCTGCTGTAATGGAACCAATGTCCCGAGATCGACAGCAGATGTTGGCCAAGCCGTTTTATCGACGAGCTCTTCGGCCGCTGCTTTCAGTTCCGTCCATCGCGACAACGGATAGGCGGGGGCAAGGACGATATGGCGAAGTATGCTGCGCCATTCCACCAGCGCGCGTTCGATATCGCCGTGACGCAACAGCTCGTTCGTGAGCTTGTGTTTGGAGCGCGGATCAGTTACCAGCGCGCGCACCACTTCCGATGCGCCGGCACCGTACTGCACCGGAACACCCATACTCAGATAACCCGGATAATCGGCGCGGCCGTAAATCCGCTGACACAAAATCCCGAGCCGCCCGCCCATCGGCGCGTCCTCGCCGGCGAATCGCGGACCGGCGCGAATATTGGCTAGGTCGAAAACCAATTCTTCGATCGGATAGGTTTCGTCTTCGAGCGCGACCGCCACCGCCAGACCTTCGCCTCCGTGGAAAAATGAGAAGATCATTCCTCGCCTCGTCGGTGTGCCGTCCGGTTCAACCAGTCCAAGGTGTCGCCACGCGTACGTCGGCGAGTTCACGATGGCGACGGTTTTATCGTGGTCCAACTGATCGCACGTTCGACAAACGTCCGGCAGGTTCTCGCGCTCCGGCGGATCGATCAACGCGTTGCCAGCCGAATCGATGTGCGTGTTGACCGGCACATTGGCGTAATCGAGCCTGACCGAGATGAGATTTCCGTGCATGATCCAGTCGACGATTACGCCCGGCTTCACCAAATCTGGCAGCAGCGGGCGCAGTTCGTTCTCGAACTCCTCGCGACTAAGTGTCCGCATTCTCATTGGACGTTGGGTGTTCGGCGTTGAACGCCCGTCCGGCTCGGACCGTTCGGCGTTTTTCGCTGGCTTCTTCGTCATTTCTTTCTTCAGCCATTTCACCAATGCCGCCTCTCCCGAAGCGAGGACCGTCGCGACCGGTAACTCGCGCCCGTAATGGTTCTGCTCGCGCAGCCGGCAGAGATTTCCTATACCGAGTCCGTCGAGCATACGCGGCACGGTAAGCGCCCGCTGCCATCGACCCTTTTCGCGCACAAAAGCGCGACCGAGTGTCGCGCTTTCTGCCGCCGGTTTCGCTTCCCATTTTTCGCGCGAATTCAGCATCTCGATCATTCCGCGCCGGACGAACCGCGCGCGCTCATCCGTGACCCAGAGTTCACACGGGCGCGGCCCGGTCTCGAGTGAATGTTCCACGCCGAGCGGCACGCGTTGCACGCTGAACAATGAACGGGTCAGTTCCACCGCCGCTGCGAACGGTTGTTCGCCGCGCTCGCTGGCCGCGTTCATTACGCTGATCAGACTCGGCCAATCTACCTGGGTTGCGCGTCTCAGTTGGCGCGCTTTTGTGTCGCTCAACCGCGGCAGATCGTTCGTGTAAAGGGCGTGACCGCGTTCATCGAGACCACGGCGGCCGGCGCGACCAAACATCTGGAGAAGCTCGTCCGCTTCGACCTGTCGCTCGAAATTGCCGGCGAAATAGCGTCGATCGGTCACGATCACCGAGCGCATCGAAAAATTGATCCCGGCGGCAAGTCCCATCGTCGCGACGACGACGTTGAGTTGTCCCGCTTTGGCGAGCGATTCCACCACGCCCGCGCGCGCGGCATAACTGAGTCCGCTGTGATGATAAGCCACACGATTCCGCAAGAGTTTCGTCAGGCTCTTCCCGGCGGTTGCTTCCTGGGCCGGGGTCAATCGCAACGGGTTGCGCACCGGTAGGGCCGACGCGATGGTTTGCGCGATTTGTTCGGCAGCGGCGCGACGCGGCGCGAACACCAACACCGGAGCGAGGTCCGCGCGCATGGCGCGGCCAATCATGCGCGGCCAGAAAGATCCGCCCGTCCGGCTCGGACTGCGCGACTGAACAAATTGCGAATCCGGCAAATTTCCGAGATCAGTTTCCTCCAGCGGCACCGGTCGCGTCTTATGTTCGATGAGGACGGCGTCACGCCCGATTCGTTGTAGCCAGACGACCACGTCGCGCGGATTGGCCACGCTACCGCTCAAAAAGAGCAACTGTGTTGCTTTCGGTGCGAGGGCGACGGCGAGCTCGTAATGCACGCCCCTCATCGGATCGCCCAGCATTTGAAATTCATCCATGACCAGGAGACCCGGGCCTTCTCCGCGGAGAAACCGGCGGCGCTGCGTCTCGAGCGTCGCCACCACAACCTTCGCGTCGAGATTTAGCGCGACGTCACCCGTGGATATGCCGACATCCCAGCCGCGCGCGCGCCATTCCGATAATTTATCGTTAGCGAGAGCGCGGGTCGGGACGGTGAACACCGCCTGAGTTTTCAGGTTCGGATAAAGCAGCTCGAAGATGTAAGTCTTACCCGATCCTGTCGGCGCCTGCACCACCACGTCTTTTCCCTGTTGCAACGCGCGCACTGCCTCCTGTTGCCACAGATCGGGAATAACCAACCCCGCCCCAAACCCTGGAGTCATTCCTGGAAGATGTTTCCAGTGTGGCCTGCTTGCAATCGGGATAGAATGAAGGCTGATGGGATCAGCGACATAGAACACGTCGCGATCGGGGATCGCGCGGGTAGACGGCAACGCAGCTAGGTAGCTGGCGCAAGCACGGGGCCGTGCGAGTGATCAAGGTAAAGTCGCAAGGGTAGCGATGAGCAAGTTGGGCAACGAGCGAGTTTCAAATTCAACATCCGCGCTTTCCGCACTGGTGTTCATCGGTGTTTGGTTGTCGCAACGCGTGCGGTCTTGCTGATAGGATCGACATTGTGGAGCGTTCGTGCCGGCAACCCGCATCGATTGATTCGCGGATCACTCGGCTTTGTGTTCGCTGACCGCGACGATTTGGAGATCGTCGCCGACCGGTTCCAGAACAAGTGTTTTCTTGATCGTGCCGGACGAATACGTGGCGCCGTTACGCAGCTCGTATCGGAGCGGAAACGTCACCCGTACACGCTTCCGGTGCTGCGGGACACCAATCAGGATGGATACGGCCGCGGGCTCGATTATGATATTGCCGGCGAACCAAAAATGCCGTTCCGGCCAGCGTGCCGCGTAGTCCTGTAAATCGTTGCGGATTTTATCGCGATCAATCACGCCCTGGTCGTAATACTTAACGCGATCCGCAAAGAAATCCGCCTCCGAGCCGACGTGCGGATCCAGTCCAGCGAGCACAAATGCACCGACATAATCGCGCAGCCGTTCCGTGCTGATGTCACCATCCCCCGAAGAACCGGTGTCCGAGACTGGAGCCGGCGGCGCTGACGCTGGTTTCGTAGTTTTTGACGAGGTTTGCGCTGTAGCCGGTGGCGCTGACGCCGGTTCCGTGGTTTCTGACGAAGCTCGCGCTGTAGCCGCCGTCGATGACGCCGGTTCCCTGATCTCTGACGAGGTTCGCGCTCTGGGCGCGGGCGCCGACCGCGGCGGCGTTTCAGTGCCGATTGCCGGTGCTTCGTTATCGGTCGGTGGTGACGTCTCTTGCGTCTTCGTTGATGTTCGCCGCTCGCGCTTGCGCAACCGGCGCCACGTCTCGGAACTCTGCTCGGTAGCGGCTGTGCTCGGGCCAACCGCGGGCTTCGCGCCGAGCGCCTCGCTCGTCTCCACGTCGAGCTGCCCGGTAACAGCCAGTCCTTTGCGAATCTGGTAACGCGTCAGCGCCGCAGCTAACTCGCTGCTGTACGCACCGTCGATCTCGCCCGAGTAAAAACCGCCGTCGCGCAGTTTTTCCTGCACCGCCTGCACATTGTCGTCAGCGCAAACCGATACGGCGAGGGCAAGACCAATCATAACAGCGAAAAGAGCAATATGCTTCCCCATACATTCTGGAATCGCACGCCATGACAAACTAAGCCGGGTCATTCGTGCTCCTTTACCTTTGTTGCTCTCGTTTTGAGTCGGGTCAGCCTTTCGATTTGCGCTGATTGGTATTTGTGTGGGAGCCATTCTCGGCCTGCTCGCTTTTAGCGATGACTCGTTGGGAAAACCAAGATAAAGGAGCTGATGGGATCAGCGACATAGAACACGTCGCGATCGGGGATCGCGCGGGTAGACGGCAACGCAGCTAGGTAGCTGGCGCAAGCACGGGGCCGTGCGAGTGATCAAGGTAAAGTGACGAGGGTAGGAAGCGAGCGAATGGAGGCCGCCGGGCAGCGCGCGACATAGATGGGAAAACCGACAGGTCGAATGGGCGGGAGCACATGAGTCAATGCGGGCAGCGAGCAAGTTTCAATCGGGATAGCGATCTGGCGGACGAATCGAGCTGGTGGAAGCGCCTCGTCAACCGAAGACTGCTCAAAAATGTCCGCATCTTAAGCCGGTTACGATGCATCAGCGTTGTACGCTGTAGTGGCGGCTGTGTCAGCCGCTTGAGCTGAGAAGCATCGTCCGAAGCCTAGGGTGTGGTGTGTGCCGGCTCGGGAAGATAGAAAAAGAGAATCCCAAGAATTAGATAGAGCGAGAGAAGTTGGATGCCTTCGATCCAATTCGTCTCGCCGTCGCTACTGATCTGAAACAGGACGTAAACCGAGACCACGACCGCGACCACTTCCGGCAGTGTAAATTCCAGGTTCATCGGTCGCCCGAAAGCGTAGGAGAGAAAAATCAGCACCGGCGCGACGAAAAGCGCGACTTGCAGGCTGGAGCCGATCGCGATACCGACGCTCAGGTCCATCTTGTTTTTCATCGCCATGAGGACGGCGGTCGAGTGCTCGGCCGCGTTGCCCACAATCGCCACCACGATCACACCGACAAAGACCTCAGTGACGCCGACGGAATCGCGAACGCTTTCGATCGTCCCGACGAGAAACTCCGAAAGCAGGGCGACAAAGGCGGTAGCGATGAGCAGGATGATCACAGCCTTGCTGCGCGACCATTGCCCCTCTGTTTCTTCGCGTTCCTCAGCGCCTCGGAAGAGATCCTTGTGGGTCCGGAGCGAGAAACCCAGCATGCAGAAGTAGGTCAGAAACATCACAACGGCGATGCCTAACGAGAGCTTCTGCTCGACCAGCGGGCTCCAGCCGCCAGGGGCGCGGTCGGCGGCGCGATGAAAGACCGTCGGGATGATGAGACCAATCGCAGCCAGCGAGAGCGAAACCACGGAGCTGGTCGCTGCGGTGCGGTTGAAACGCTGTTCTTTATATTTAGTGCCGCCCATTACAATCGAGAGGCCGAGCACCAACAGCACGTTACCGATGATCGACCCGGTAATGGAGGCTTTCACCACATTGGTCAGGCCTTTGGAAAGGGCGATGCCGGCGATGATCAGTTCCGCGGCGTTTCCGAAAGTGGCATTGAGCAATCCGCCCAGGCCTTCCCCGACGCGAGCGGCAAGCGCTTCGGTAGCGCGTCCGATCCAGCCCGCGAGCGGAATGATGCCGAGAGCGGAGCAAACGAATAGCGCAGTCGGACTGATGCCTCCGGGCCACAAGCGCAGAACGATCGCGAGCGGAACGAAGATAAGAAGCCAGTCGAGCGACGGTTTAAGTTTCAAAAGTCTGGGAATTTCGCGACTTGCCTCAGCTAATCAACCCATCCGGCTTCAGCGAATGGACATTAACGAACCGTTGAAGGTTCGTTAGCCGTTTCCCATATCGTGGCGCCTCCGAAATCATTCGACACAATTGTGAGTCGCTGCCCTCGGTATTCGGTGGAAAATTAAATGTAGAGCGGCTGGTCGGAACCACCTAAGCTCATGCCCCGATGGTGGACGAACAGAAATCGAAACTCCGACTGGAAATCGCCCACGTTCTTTTCATCGACATTGTTGGCTATTCCAAGCTGCGCACTAACGAACAGAGCGCTCAGATTGAGAAGTTGCGCGAGATCGTGCGCGGCACCGAGCAATTCCGCACTGCTGAAGCCGAAGGTAAACTGATCCGGTTACCAACCGGAGACGGCGGCGCGCTTGCTTTCCGCAACAATCCAGAAGCACCCGTGCTCTGCGCCGAGGAAATCGCCAAAGCGCTAAAGAGTTATCCTGAGATCCGCGTCCGTATGGGAATCCACAGTGGTCCGGTGAACGAAGTCACGGATCTAAACGAGCAGGCCAACATTGCCGGCGCCGGGATCAACATCGCCCAGCGGGTGATGGATTGTGGGGACGCAGGCCATATTCTGCTTTCAAGGCACGTTGCCGAAGACTTGGAACATTATCCGCGCTGGCAGCCGTATTTGCATTCGTTAGGCGATTTCGAAGCGAAGCACGGACAAATCATCTCAGTGGTAAACTTCTTCAACGACGAAATCGGGAACCCCGCCGTCCCGGAAACATTCAGCAAAAACGCGCCCGGTGGGAAGACGGCGCCAGCGAACCGACGTCATTACCTCATCGCAGCAATGTCGATCGGCGCACTCATACTCCTGGCTGCGATTGCACTTTTGTTCAGGTCCGGACGAAATGAAACCGGCAGCCCGACATCTCTGGCGTCGATCCCTGAAAAGAGCATTGCGGTCCTGCCGTTTGAGAATCTGAGCGATGACAAGTCGAACGCGTATTTCACCGACGGTATCCAGGACGAAATTCTGACCCGCTTGTCGAAGATCGCCGCGCTAAAGGTGATCTCGCGTACGTCCACCACGAAATACAAGAGCGCGCCCGACAGTTTGCGTGACATCGGCAAACAGTTAGGTGTCGCGAACGTTCTTGAAGGGAGCGTGCAAAAAATCGCGAATGCCGTGCACGTCAATGTGCAGCTGATTCGCGCTGCGACCGACGAACATCTCTGGGCGGAAAGCTACAATCGCAAGCTCGACGACGTGTTTGGAGTGGAAGGGGAAGTGGCAAACGCCATCGCCGATCAATTGAATACGAAGCTTTCCGGAGCGGAGCAGAAAGCTGTTGCCGAGAAGCCGACACAAAACGCCGCGGCCTACGACGCTTATCTCCGCGGCCTGAACATTGAGCATAACAATTACAACTACGACGCTTATGTGCAGGCCGAACATAATTACCGGCGTGCCGTTGAACTGGATCCAAATTTCGCCCTGGCCTGGGCTCGATTGGCCATCCTGCGCAGCTTTCTCAACTTCAATTCCATCGACCTGAACACGTACACAACGGATTCGGTCAAGCAGGCGGCTGATCGCGCCATGGCGCTTGCCCCCGATGCCGGTGAATCTTGGATCGCACAGGGTTCGTACCGCTATCGCATACTCCGCGACTTCAACAGCGCGCTCGCGGCTTACGAGGAAGCGCGAAAACGAATGCCGAACAACGCGCTGGTATATGAGTATCTCGGATTTATTCTGCGGCGGCTTGGTCGGTGGCAGGAAGCCGAAACGAACTACAAAAAAGCAATCGAGCTCGATCCGCGCGACGTCCAGTTGCTGAGTGCGGTGGGCAATGAGTTTTATATGTATCTGCGGCGGTTCGACGACGCCCTGGCCAGTAGTGATCGTGCCTTGCAAATCGCACCTGATGCCGCAGGCGTGCACGCCAACAAAGCGGTCGTGTTGCAAACCGCGGGCCGGCTCGATGGAGCGCGTCAGGAGCTCGCGTTAGTTCCGGATGAGGCGCTTGATGACTGGGTTGTAGCGGCCCGAATTACCCAGGCCATGTATGAACGCCGTTTCAGCGACGTGATCAATGTCGTCGAGCGGAAATTAAATTCGCTCCCGCCAAATCAACCGCTTGATTCGTTTGCAAACGCATTCCTTGTGCAAATGGGCCAGTGCCAGGAGTGGTTAGGCCAGCACGAGGCAGCGCGACAGACGTTCGAGCGCGCAGTGCGCGAGATCAAACCGACACCGGACACTGTTGTGAGACCCGATGCGAACGGCACACCGAGCATTCTCGCTCAGGCCTACGCCGGTCTTAACGAAAAAGAGAACGCTTTGCAGCAGGCCGGGCAGGCGGTGAAAGATTATGACGGAGACGCGATCAATCAGCCGCAGGCTAAAGTGCCACTTGCTCAGATCCAGGCGCGCTTCGGCGATATCGATTCAGCCATCGCGGCGTTACCGCATCTCCTTGAAGTTCCGGCCGGACTCTCAGTCGCGAGTCTAAAATTCGACCCGCTCTGGGACCCGTTGCGCAAAGATCCGCGATTCCAAAAGCTCTGCGCTGGCAAATGAGCGAAAGCTGGCAAGACGGCGCTACTTTGGCGCTGGAGAAATCACCAGGTTCATGTCGCCGAGGCGACGGGCGCACATGATCTTTGTTCCATCCGGCGACCAGCGCGGATTGACGAACTCGCCTCCACCATCGGTGAGTTGCACCGTGCCGCTGCCGTCGCGATTCATCACGAAAACCTGGAACCGATCATTCACGCGACGCGAAAACACCACGCGTTTGCCATCGTTCGACCAGGCCGGCCAACCGTCGAGTGTGCTCTCGCCGGAAATGTTCCGATCGTTCGTCGTGTCGGCGTTCATGACAAAAATCTGCGACTTCGCGCCGTCGACGCGCCGGTGCAGGATCGAGGAGCCATCCGGCGAGAACGACGCGTAGGTGTAACCGCCGCCAGTCGTTAGGGCTTTCAGGTCTGTGCCGTCAACGCGGATCGTCGCCAGGTCCATTTTCTTGTCGATTTGTTCACCGATCACTTTGTTGTCGCTCGGCACATCGCGGCCGTCTGCCGCTGTCGACCCGGCAAATTTTGTGGTGTTAAACAAGATGCGCTGACTGTCCGGCGTCCATGTTGGATGAATGTTCTCAGCATTGCCGTTGGTTAACTGCCGGACATTTGTACCGTCGGCGTTCATCACAAAAATCTGCGAGACGCCCGCCCGGATCGACACAAATGCGATCTTCTTTCCGTCGGGCGACCAGGCCGGGGAGTCATCTTCGTCACTGCCGAACGTGAGCTGGCGCATGTCGCCGCCGTGACTCGCGCTGTCCGCATTCATCACATGCACCTTCATCCCGCCGTGCCGGCTTGAGATCAGAACAATCTGTCGCGAATCCGGCGACCAGGATGCCTCATAATCAACCACGTATGTGAAGGGGCTGAATTTCTTGATCGGAAAATCGTCCGCACGCGCGCCGGCGATGATTGCTGAAGCGAAGATCGACAAAGACACACACCAAATGCGCATCAGACGACCACCGTATGGCGCGGCTCAGTAAAAGCAACGTCGTGCGTCTTGCACGATGCGCGGCGACTTTCGTAAGATCGACAACGTGGAATCGCGCCTAACGAGGACTGATATGAAGACGTTTATTTTGTTTTGTACTGCAGCGTTGTGGTGTGCCCCGTGTCTCGCCAAGGCGGAAAACGCAGATGAGCGGCTGCGGGCTATCTACACAGAAGAATGGAAATGGCGGCTCGAACAGTTTCCCGGCCTTGAAGGAGTCGTAAAACCCGTACCCGACCGACTGCCGAAAGTGGATCCGGCGACGCAAGAGACGCGGCTACATTACTGGCAGGATGTGTTGCACAAGCTCGATGATCTTCCGCGCGCGCAACTCTCGCCGGCGGAGCAGATCAACTACGATGTTTATCGACCGGAGATCGAGAATTTCGTCGCCGATCAAAAATTCCGTGACTACGAAATGCCTGCCAACTCCGATTCTGCTTTTTGGAGCGATCTAGGCGAGACGGCGCGGCGACCTTTCAAGACGCTGACAGATTACAAGAACTGGATCGCGCAGATGCGCGACATCCCGCGTTTTTTCCGCGAACAAATCGCGAACATGCGGGCAGGGCTTGCGCGCGGATTCACGCCGCCACGCCTCACTTTGCAGGGACGCGAGAAATCAATCGCCACCATTGCGGAGGGCAAACCCGAAGACAATCTGCTCTACACGCCATTCCGAGAACCGCTGGTGGGCGTTCGGGCGTCCGATCAGGACAAGCTCAAATCGGAAGCCACAAAAATGATTCGTGAGATCGTGCAGCCGGCTTATGCGGACCTGCTCAAATTTTTCCGCGACGAATATGTGCCGAAAACCCGCACAACGCTGGCGGCGGAAGCGTTGCCAGATGGGAAAACGTACTATCGCCAGAAAATTCGCGAGTTTACCACGCTCGATCTGTCGTCCGACGAAATTCACCAGATCGGCCTCGCGGAGGTTGCCAAATTACATGATGAGATGCTCGACGCGATGCGCGAATCCGGGTTCAAGGGCGAGTTTCCGGCATTCGTGCAATTCCTCCGCGACGACTCGCAGTTCTACGCCAAAACGCCGCAGGACCTGCTTAACCGCGCCGCTTGGATTGCGAAAGTGTTCGACGGCAAATCATCGCAATACTTTGGATATCTGCCCCGGATGCGCTTCACCATCAAACCGGTCCCGCCGGATCTCGCACCCTTTTATACTTCAGGCCGTGGCGGACCGGGCATTTACCTCTTGAACACATACGATCTGCCGCATCGTCCGCTCTACAATCTGCCCGCGCTGACTCTGCACGAGTCTGCGCCCGGACACGCATTCCAGATTCCGATCGCGCTCGAGCACAAGAACCAGCCGGACTTTCGGCGATTCGATTACATTTCCGCGTACGGCGAAGGTTGGGCGCTTTATTGCGAAAAGCTGGGCCAGGAAATGGGCATGTACGAAACGCCGTACGACCGATTCGGCATGCTTGGTTATCAGATCTGGCGCGCAGCGCGACTGGTGGTCGACACCGGCGTTCATTCGAAAAGTTGGACGCGCGAACAGGCGCTGAAGTACATGCACGATTACACCGCGCTACCCGAGCATGAGATCGAAACGGAGGTGGACCGTTACATCGCCTGGCCCGGGCAAGCTCTTTCTTATTACATGGGCGAGCTCGCGATCGTGCGCGCCCGCGAAAAAGCGGAGAGAATGCTCGGAACCAAATTCAACATCCGCGCTTTCCACGACGCGGTGCTCGAGCTCGGCTCGGTACCGTTGCCCGTTGTCACCGCGCGGATTGACCGCTTCATCGCCGAAGGCGGCAAAGGCCCTTATCCGGATATGGAGTGAGTAGGCAGCTGTAGCCGGCGGCGCTGACACCGGAAAACTTGAGAACCATACAGGCCGTGCCGATCTGGTTTGAAAGCCTGACCGCTGCTCAGTTTACCCGCCGTGGCGGGCGTCCGTTGCAGCGGCGCGTCGCCGGAACGGACTTCTCGTTTTGGACAGACGTCGACCCGCCGTGAATTTTAGTCGTGTATCATAAGCCGCTTATGATGCATGATAATCGCAATCAACTGTAGGGCAGGCGCCCCGCCTGCCATTGTTGACAGACAATGACAGAAACAGGTGCGCGAATGAAGCTGATGGGATCAGCGACATAGAACACGTCGCGATCGGGCATCGCGCGGGTAGACGGTAACGCAGCTAGGGTAGCTGGGACGAGCGCCAGGCGGTGCGAGTGATCAAGGTAAAGCGACGAGGGTAGGAGCGAGTGAGCGTGGGCAGCGAGCGAGTTTCAATCGACCGCTTCATTGCCGAAGGCGGCGCAGGCCCTTACCCAGGTATGGAGTGGGTAGATCTCGGATGCGAGCGCCGCGCAAAACGGACTTCTCGTTTCGGACAGCTGTCGACCTCGTCGCGAATTTTAGTCATGCATCATAAGCGGCTTATGATGCATGGGTGACGCATTGTGGGCTTTTTAATGTGAGCCGTTCCGACCGGCGCGGAAGAAATGGATCAGCCTGCGTATCCATTGTCGCGCTCGTAGGCCCGAATCGCTCTTCGAGTCGCAGGTCCTAAGATTCCATCGATGGCGCCATGGTAATAACCGGCGCTAGCGAGCCGGCTCTGTAGTTGAGCCACTCTAGACCCACTGCTATCGCCGTATCCAGAACCGGAACCGTAGTTGCTGTCGCCATAACCGCCGTAGTATCCGTATGGGGAGCCCCAGTCCCAGCCGCCGCCCCACGAAGGACCCCAGCCCCAACCCCACCACCATGGAAAGCCGAAGTCGCCGATAAAGACCACTTGGTTGAAGTTGTTGAATCGGTTGAAGCGGTTGAAGCGGTTAAATCGATCAAACCGAGCGAAGCGGCCATCATTGAAACGGTTGAAACGCCCGAACCGATCATTTCGATTGAAGTCTCGGTTGCCAAAGCGTCGGAAGCCCGATGGTGAATTCATCATGGGACCGCGGTGCATTGGCATGCGTCCCATCGATTGTGGCCTGAAACCGCCGCGCATTCCCATGCCTCCCATTCCGCCGGCGCGCATTCCCATCCCGCCCATGGAACCACCATGTCCTCCCATCGCCGTCGCAGTCGCGGCTGCGAAAACGCATGCTGCTACGCAACCAAGGAGAATGATTTTGTTCGAGTTCATAACTTTGTTCCCTTTCTAAAAAATTGAACCCGTCAGGATTTGAAAGTATCGCCTTTGCCGCAGTTGAAAGGTAACGCAGTCGTTACCATCCCGATGTCGTGTTCGAGCTAGGCTCGGTGCCGCTGTTGGTTGTCACGGCTCGGATCGACCGGTTCATCGCCGAAGGCGACAAAGGCCCTTACCCGGATATGGAGTGAGCAGGTCTGGGCTCTGGGGAGCGCACGCGACTCGCGTGCTGGTTTCGGCGTCTGGCCGAAACGAACTTTCCTGATTGTCGCTCGCGAAAATCGAACAGCTAAGTTCAAAGCGATCGTGTGCCTCGACACTTCGGATAATTTGTGCAGCCCCAGAATTTCTCTCCCGCGTACTTACCGCGGCGAGCCTCCCGCAAAATCATAGGTGTATTGCAGCTTGGGCAATTGGGTGTGAGATGGTCAGGTTCGTTAGAACTCATCGTAACTCGACTCGATGTCTGAACATCGCGCACGAGACTTAGTAGCGCGTTCGAATCAACGAGTTCGATCGGCTTACCTTTCGCAAATGCAACCGCATCCGAGGTGAAGCTTGTCGTTGCCACAATCTTGGCAGCGGAGGCACGCTGATCGATCATGACACCGTAAAGCTCACGCACTACCTGCACAGCGACGGGTTTGCCTTTCCATCTCTTGCACTGCACGACAATAACCTGCCCATCCTTACGGAGCCGGAGATCGACGCCGCCATCTGCACCACCGCCAAGCGTCTCCACCACTTGGTAACCTCGGCGGCGATACGCTTCAGCGAGCACATCTTCGAAGCGCTTCCACGGCAAAGCGCGGAGCGAATCGAGGCTAGTCTGCGAGTCGAGTAATAACCTGCCTCTCAGCGACCGAAGACCTGAGACTGCGCTGATCGCAAGGAGCACGAATGTGATGAGTATCACGAGACCGCCATTCACGACGGCGGCTGGAAGCACCGCAGGAAGAATCACGTAGGCGAGCAGGGCAAGCGCCGCGCTGACCCACCAAGGCGCAAGGATCAGATCATCAACCCACGAACTCTTCCGGCGCGGCATAAACGCCCTTGTGTAAAACATCCTTCGCAGAAAGACAATCGTTTGAGGAAAAACGCATCCTTGCCGGATGCGAGGCATAATTCGTAAGCTCCATCCTCAGATGGAAGTCGACGACATCATTAGTTATCACGATCTCGTCACGGAGGAGAAATCTGCGCTTCAGAAAGGAATGAACTTTGGCGTTGGAAAGAAATATTCCGTCTTTCTGATGAGCCTCCGCGAGAATGCGCCGTACGCGGACGCGCTCGATGAAGTCACAGGCATGCTGACGTACGAAGGTCACGATGAGCCGCAACGACGTGGCGGACCGAACCCGAAAGAAATTGATCAGCCGTTAACGACGCTGAGAGGGTCATGGACCGAGAATGGGAAATTCTTTCGTGCGGCGATGGATTTCAAAAGTGGGCTCCGCGAGAAGCCGGAACTCATCAAAGTTTATGAAAAGATTTCGCGCGGAATCTGGAGCTACAAAGGTTTCTTCGAGTTGATCGATGCGAACATCGTCTCGGACGGAAGACGAAAGGTGTTCAAGTTTTTGTTGAGACCGGTAGTGAAGAAATCATTTGGACGCGTTGTCGATCTTCCGCATAACCGGTTGATTCCGACACCAGTGAAAGTTGAAGTCTGGCGACGCGATGGTGGCCAGTGCGTGCTTTGCGGTTCAACGAAGAATCTTCACTTCGATCACGACATTCCGTTTTCCAAAGGCGGTAGCAGCCTGAGCGGTGCCAATGTTCGATTGCTTTGCGCGAAACACAATCTCGAGAAATCGGACAAGATTCTGTCGATCACACCGTGGATTTTCGCTGGCACCGCCGCCGCGCAGTACATTCAGAAGCTTGCCGAATAACGCGGAATGAGTGGCGGCCTACATTTCGAATGGGATCCCGAAAAGGCGCTCTCTAATTTTCGTAAACACGACCTTTCCTTCGAAGAGGCATCAACCGCTTTTGGTGACCCTGCCTCGATCAGCATTGTAGATCCGGATCATTCTGAAACCGAACAGAGGTGGATTCTTCTTGGCATGTCCACGCAAGGAAAGTTGCTCGTTGTGGTTCACACGGAACGTCGCGATAATATCCGTATTATTAGCGCGCGCCGCGCCACTCGACGCGAGCGGCGAACATATGAAAGTAAGCGTAACTGAGCTGGAATGAGAGACGAATACGATTTCTCCAACGGCGTTCGTGGTAAATATGCCGCGCGATATCGCGCTCGCGATGACGGCAATAGTGCAAGCGAATCAAAGGTGCTCCTGCTGCATCTCAGTGATCTTCATATCAGCACAGCGAGCGACGCTGTACTAGGCCGGATTTCATTCGTCGCGGATGCAGTCAAGAATCTCGAACCACATGCTGCTGGCATCGTTTGCGTTCTTGCCGGCGATGTCGCGTACTCGGGAACTGGCCAGCAATACAATCTCGCTCTGGATTTCATCACGAAGCTAACACAAAAGCTACGGAGTGGGGTTTTGTCAGGAACGCCGATTTATTTCATTGCCGTCCCGGGAAATCATGATTGCGATTTCTCCGAGGCTACCGCCGCGCGAGGCGCGCTTCGCGAAATTGTTCAACAATCGCCGAATCGTCTTCAGGATACTTCTTTTGCGGATGTCTGTCTCGAACCGCAGCGGCGATTTCAAGAGTTTGAACGTGAATTGAACAGCCCAGACGCAGCGGATCTGAAAGATCCTAGGATATATCGCGAGTTTCGCCTTGTTCTACCCGCAGGCGAGTTACTCTTTTGCTGCTGCAATACGGCAATCTTATCCGAGCTTCATGAGAAGCCCGGCACGCTCGTTTTTCCAACTACGATGCTACCTCACGATCGTGGGGCGGCGGCTGTCAGCATTGGGATTGTGCATCATCCGCATCATTGGCTTACGCAAAACTGTGCGCGCGAGTTTCGTCGCCGCCTGGGATCCATTACCGACCTGATCCTGACTGGTCACGAGCATATTCTAGATCGCAGAACATTAAGCACGAGCGACGGCGCTAACCTATATTTAGAGGGTGGCGTCCTTCATGACACATCAGATCCCGAGAGGAGCGAGTTTTATGGGCTAATCATTGATATAGCTTCCAAAAAGCAGCGAATCGTCGGTTTTACATGGAATGGAACGCGGTACATTCCTGCTGGTGGCGATGATCCAGAGCAGTATTACCTCTGGGAAGATTTTGCCGCGAACCGGTTGCGGCAGCGTGAAACGTTTCAACTGCTGCCAGAATTCCAAGCCTACTTGGATGATCCCGAGCTAGCACTCACGCATCGCACGCGAGGAGAGCTCAAGTTGTCCGATATTTACGTCTTCCCCGACCTACGCCGCGTCAATTTAACGGGGGAGAAGGAGACGAAAGTAGTGAAAGGGGAAGAAATAGAAACGCTCGTTGGGCAATCACCGTGTCTTTTCCTTGTTGGTGACGACGTTTCGGGTAAGACAGCATTGGCGAAGATGCTATTTCGGACACTGCATGCGGGGGGGGATGTTCCGGTCCTCATCGATGCTGCTCGAGCAACGCTTTCTGCGGAACAATTTCAAGAACAACTCGAGCAACAATTTCTGCGAAGTTATCAAAGCTCCGCGTTGAATGCTTATCGGCAGGTTGATCGCGCTAATCGGGTCGTTATCATCGACAACTACCATCTCCTGCGTCTTACCTCTAAATCGCGCATGGCCCTTGTTGAGAAGCTGCGTGGTGCGTCGTTTCGCTTGATCATCTTGGCACACGATATTGCAATCACTTTACACGATTTGTCAGAAGCTGGTGAGGCAATCGCGGGCGAGTTGCCCTTTTCGTACTACTCCATTTTGCCTTTCAGTCAGCTTCGCAGAAACCAGCTCGTTGAAAAATGGCTTCTCCTGGATAACCGCGTCGACCAGGACACGACCGGGTTCGTACATAATCTGACACGCGTTACTCAAACGATTAACACACTAATTGGTACTAATTACGTTCCAGCGTTTCCGCCGTACGTATTAGCTGTTGTTCAGGGTTCTGAGGCGGGCACGGAGATCGACGTGAATGCAAGCACGCATGGCTACCTCTACGAGCTGTTCATAAAGGCAGCCGCGGCTAAGGCTGGCTCCGCTGTCTCCTACAACATCCTTTCTACGTATCTGTCACATCTTGCTTTTTGGCTACTGAGTAACCGAAGGAAAGACATTACGGAACAAGACCTCCATACGTTCCATGAACAGCTTCATGAGCGATTTGAAGTTATGGGAGACTTTCGGCAACAGGTGCAACAGTTGATGGATTGTCGGTTGCTCGCGAAAGCCCATGATCTTTTTAGATTCCGTCATCCGTATATCTATTACTATTTTCTCGCAGCTTACCTACGGGACCACTTGCATGACCCCGCGATTCAGGCGGTGGTACGTGACCTTGCAGGTAACCTCTATCGCGAAGAAAGCGCTAGTACATTGCTTTTCCTCGCACATCTCTCAAAAGATCGATCTATTCTAGAAGCGCTTCTTGCGACAGCTGACGCTCAGTTTACGACAGCACCGCTAGCTACCCTACAGCAAGACGTTGAGTTCCTGAATAGACTTGACTCCAGCGTGCCGAAGTTACGGCTCGCTGATCAGAACGCGCGGGAGACGCGGGAACGGCTGCTCAACGCATCAGACCGCAGCGAAGAGGATCAACGGAAATTCGAAGAGCAGCAGCAAGCACAAATCGAAAATGCATCGTCAGAGCTTGGCCGCCTCAACGCAGCCCTTAAGACAATCCAAATACTCGGACAGTTACTGAAGAACTTTCCCGCTGACTACGAACGTGACGAGAAGGATCGCATCATCGCGGCCTCGTGCGCTCTCGGCCGTCGTGTACTCGGCAGCCTTTTAGAATCGATTGCGCAACATGAAGCTTTGTTTTTGCAGGATATGATCCATCTAATCACACGAAGGCGATCGAACCTTTCAGAAACTAAATTACGCGCGCGCGCCGCCTCCGCCATCTTTGCCCTGGCGGAGCTTGCGGCAACAGGCATGGTGGTTCGTATTGCCCATGCACTAGGCTCAAAGGAGCTCACCTCGACCTATGAACGTGTTTTCCCAGACATGAAGACGGCTATTCTGCGACTCGTTTATGCTGCCTTACGCCTAGAGCACTACGACGAATTCCCGGAAGGTCTCGTTAGAGATGAGGCAAAGGCTCTTCGGCGTAACGCTTTTGCATTTAGAGTGCTGCGTGATCTAGTTGTTCGTTACTTGAATATGTTTCCGGCGGACTTCCGCCTCAAGCAACGCCTTAGTGAGACGCTTCACCTAGATTTTCAAAAGGTTCGGACTCCTAAACCAGCGCAAAGATTACTTAAATAATTCGATCCGCGTGACAAAGGAAGTAGGAATTAAGGCGGATGAATGACGAAGGACGACGTTATCACCGCTCGTTTCAGTCGAATGCAGCGGGGCAGCATAGCCTGGCCTTTAACGTTTCTTGTATCCGAAGAAACCGCGGCCAAAAAACAGTTAGAAGTAAGAAGTATTAATTAAGAAGTCGGTTAGGCCAACTTTGCCTCGCACTTGATCCGCCGTTCGTATAAGGCACACGAGAAGGTAAGAATTAAGAAGGTAAAATTATGAAGTGGGGCGGGCGCTTGTTTTATTCTTTCACACGCGTGTCGATGGCAATCCAACTAACCTTCCAAGCCTTGCCGCCGTCTGTTGAGAACGATTGCTCGAACTTGATCCATCGTCGGTATCAGGATAAAACGCACCCACGGAATTAAGAAGTAAGAACGATGTCGCCTCTCTTAATTAAAATCAGCAAAGATTTTGCGACGCTCTTCACGACGATCAACCCGATCGGGACCCTGGCGTTGTTCGCCGGGCTGACTGCTTCGCTTACGCGGGCAGACCGGCATTGGACGGCGCTGCGTGCTTGCATTTACGCCACAATCATCCTCGTGGCCGCCATGACCGTCGGACAGGTCATTCTCGACGCGATCGGCATTCACATGCACTCGCTCAAAGTAGCCGGCGGCATCATTCTGTTCCTGTTCGGTGTGCAGATGCTTTTCGGAAAAATGGACGAGCAACCGGGAAGATCGCCGGAGGAAGGACGCGATCTCGCGGTGTTCCCGCTGGCGGTGCCTTCCATCGCCGGAGGTGGCGCGATCATGGCGGCAATCGTCCTGACCGATAATGATGTTTACACCGTGCCCGAGCGGATCGAAACCGGTGTTGTCATGGTGGTCGTGCTCTTCCTGACGTATCTTCTACTGCTTTTTTCGGATGGCATTTTGCGGGTGATCGGGCGGCAGGGCGCATCCGTCCTGGTGCGTGTGATGGGACTCATCCTTTGCTCTCTGGCAGTGGAAATCGTGCTGACTGCGCTCAATGTCGGACCCTGGACAGCGATTGCGCCGCCCTAAGAAAGTAAGAAGTAGGAAGTAGGAAGTAGGAAGTAGGAAGTAGGAAGTAGGAAGTAGGAAGTAGGAAGCCATTGCCATTCACCCTATTTGGATGGACTCGAGCTCTCGAATGTAGTCGGCGGGTAGCTGCCAGTGCTTTGCACCTGCGACAATAAGGCTTTTGTAATCGCAATCGGGCAGGGGCGGATTGGCTTGTGGATGGCCTCGATAGAGCGCAACGAGGAGCGGCCGTTTCGCATCGCCCTCGCGCCATACGTAGTGATTTTCGCGAGTGTACTCGTTTTGGTCGTCGGGTCGTCCGGGACTGAAGTCTTCGTCTTTGTCCAGGTTTTCCAATTCATTTTCCAGAAGCTCGTAAACGACACCCCAGACCTCTTTCTTTTCATCGCGCAAGATGTCTGCAACGCCACATCGCCGACTGTAAGACCTAAGCGTAAAGGCAAGCCGATGCACGGGCAGTTTTGCCCGACAAACAAATTTTGCCGATGGGCAGCGCTCCTTCATCTGCGCCGCGTGCATATTTGAGCCGTACGCGAAATACAACATCAGTGGTCGAAATCGCAGGCGACACGCCTGCCACTACAGCGTTAACGTTTCTTGTAGCCGAAGAAACCGCGGCTGCGGATCATGTCGGCAACTTCCGGCGGCACGGTTTCGTCCCAGCTTTCGTCGCCGCTGGCGATGCGCTTGAGCACGTCCCGCGAAAAGATTGTCAGATATTTCGGATTATAATTATCGAGCTGCACCAGACTGCCGCGACGACAAAGATAATCGTAGAGCAGTTGCAGATCAGATTTGAGGTTCACCGTCCGGGTTGTCTCTAATTCGTCGGTGGGACTTCGTTGCAGAGGGTAAACGTAAATCTTTAAGTGGTTTTTAAGAAGGCGACCAAAGTTCTCAAGAATGCCGCCCGGCAATTGCGTGTAATATTTTTCTTCAAACAACTCGTAAAGGCTCGGCACGCCTAGAACGATGGCAATCCGTTCGGGTGTCCGCCAGGAGAGATATGCGGCGAGTCGGTGGTACTCGAAATAATCAGAGATGAGCACGGTCATACCGCACGCGCCGAGAACGTCTGCGCGTGCGAGGAAATCGCGGCGATCAACTTCGGTGCCGCCCGCCAGCAGATTTCGCATGGTCAATTCCATGAGTGTGAGGATGGGCTTGTCAGCGACCGCGGGATCTTCTTTGAACTTCGCCAGGGCGCATTCCAACATGTCGATGTTGACGTGGGTGACGGGCCGAAAACTGCCGCGCTCGACGAGAACGGCTTTGTTATGCAGCACGTCGGATGGCTGCAGGACTTCGCGGTTTGGGCCGAACATCGCCGCGCCGCTTAATCCCAACTGGACGAGCTTGAGCGCCATGATGCGGTTGTCCACGTTGCGAAATTCGATCCCGCTGAACTCCAGCATGTCGATCTCGATGCGACGAGTGGTTAGGTTGTCGAGTAACGATTCGACAAGCTCGTCCGCCACGTGACTGAGGAAAAATGCGCCGTAACAAAGGTTCACGCCCACAATGCCAAGCGCTTCCTGTTGCGCCGAGGCTTCCTCGTCGAGCATGCGCACGTGCATCACGACCTGACTCGGCTGGTCATTGACTCGGCTCTGAAACTTCATTCCCATCCAGCCGTGGCATTCGGCCGTGCCGCGATAGCTACGCGCCACAACCGTGTTTGCGAAAGCGAAGAACGAAGTGCTCTCACCGCGTTCCGCGGCGAGCCGCTCCACGTCGAGATCAAATTCGCGGTCGAGCATCGCCTGTAGCCGTCCCTGTGAGACGTAGCGGTCGGAGTGCCCGTAAATCGCGTCGCTCACTTTCATGTCGTAAGCCGACATGCTCTTCGCAACCGTGCCCGCAGCGCCACCGACCCGGAAAAACCAGCGCACCACTTCCTGCCCCGCGCCGATTTCTGCAAATGTGCCGTACCATCGCGGATCAAGATTGATCTTGAGCGCCTTCGAATGCGTATCGATCGCTTCCTGTTTCACGGAATCAGAATAGAGAAGTGTACCAAAATCGCAGGCCGGCGATAGCTACATGTTTGTTAAATCGGAGCTTCTCACGGCAACGGGTTGACAACTCGCGAAGCTCCGCAGCAGCGATTGCTCTCCGAAACTGATTTGCGGCTGACACTCCGCCGCTACAGCAAGAGATCGCGTCCCTAACAAAGTCAGACGGAAGAAGGAAAAATTAAGAAGTGAACTCGCGAAAGATGGGACTCGAAACGGATCGATCAGTTCAATATCATCGCGACCTATGCACAAAGTAGTTTATCTCTGCTGTCGGAGCGTAATGAAAAAAGTCTTCGTGGCGTTTGCGCTTGGTTGCCTCTTCGGATGTGGAGCGAAAAACCAAGCGGCGGATGACACGACGTCTGCCGACGCGATCAAAACGCCGGCCACAGTAGAACAAGCCGCCAAGGTCCTGGATCTCTCAACGTTTCCGCTGATGGATGGCGCGAAGTCCACCGAGTTGCGCCACGTTGCCAACGCTTCTTACGTCGCACCTGGCGATGCGAAGAAAGCGTTGGAATTCCACCGGAAAGCGTTCGTCGCGCAAGGCTGGAAAGAATTGCCGAACAGCACCACCACGGATGACTCGGCGAGCGCGATGTTCGCGCGTGACGGGTTCGTCGTCTCGCTCTCAGTTATTCCCTTTGAAAAAACAGACGTGTCCGTCAGGCTTCAAAATCTCGGCAACGTGAAACCCGGCCAACTCCCTGTGCCTCCGGGTGCAAAGCCGGTTTATGTCGGCGACCCCACGGCAATGTATGAAACCGAAGCTGCTCTTCCTGCAACCGCGGATGCCATCCGCAATTTATTCATCGCGCGAGGATGGGTGCCATACGGCAAGGCAGGGGATTCCGATTACTTCAAACAGAACGCAATCCTCGCGACGGCGACTGTCTCGTCTGCACCGGCGCGCGGCGGGAAAACCATGATCCAGTATTCGAATCAGCTGATTTCGTCTGACATTCCCGCGCCGCAGAACGTTGAGGATTTGCGTTACGTCGATGAGCCGCCGGAATTGACGTTTGCGACCGCGAACCGCGACGTGATCGTCGATTTTTACCGAAACGCTCTGGCCGCCGCGGGCTGGAAATCCACGATGGACAAGTTGGTCGACGTCGATGAGAAGCCGACCATGATCTTTCGCAATCCCGCGAAGGATATGATCACGCTCTCGATGCCCTACGTTTATGGCGACAAGCTTGGCGTGTCGGTTCGTTTTCAAAGCGCGGCGGAAATCGCCGAGCTCGATCGTAAAATCAAAGAGCTGGCTCCTAAACTCCGTGCCGAAGCCGAAGCGAAAGCAGCGAAGGAGGCCGCCGAGTTGGCCGAAAAGAACAAGGTGCCGAAAGTCCCCATCGCTCTGCCCGCGGATGCTAAAGAAGTGAAGCAGACCACGGACTCGATCAAGTTCACTGTCGGCAAAGGGAAAGCCAAAGCGGCCGTCGAATCCTTGCGAAAACAGTTTCGCGACGCGGGTTGGAAAGAAGACGTCGCGGCAATCGAAAAGATGGCCGGCATGCTCTCTTTCTCAAAAGAAGGCGGCCAAAGCGTGACCATCACCTACAGCGATACCGGCTTCATGCCGACCGAGGTCAGTGTGTCCGCTTTTCGCGGCGAGCTGGAAGCGGCCAAGTGAAGTTAGAAGTAAGAAGGAAAAAGGAAAAAGGAAGAGGCGCGGAAATATGCCTCATTGCTTGAGTCGAATCGGCGCATCAGAATCTGAATGTGACTGCGAGTCAGATTATTAAAGAAATCAAGCGGCTACCTTCCGAAGAACAATTAGGCGTAATCCGGTTTGCTTACCAGCTCGACGCGGAGCGGCAATTAACCGGCAATGAATTGGCGGGATTGGCCGAACGCATGGTGACACTGTTGATCCCGCCGAACAGGCGAGAATTCGCGAGCAGATTATCCGCGGTTTCTACGGTCAGCGACAACATGCCTAAGATCCGGCGGCAAAAACGTTCCACCGGCATTGCTGAATCATCTCCTCGACCGAATTACAGAACGGCAAATTTCTTTTGCTCAACTGGCTCATTTCACTGACTGGCTCGTTACCGAGCCGGAAGTGCCGGAGGGCAGGTGGTTCAAACGATTTCCGGAGATGAGCGTCTGCGGCGAGTGCGAACTTGTTAAGACATTCCCAAGCCCTGGGCAGGTCCCCGCGGGCGAAGAAGTGATCTGATCACATTCAAGTCCGCGACTCGCGAAAGGTTTCGGAGTCGCCAGTCGCCGCGGCGCTCGACCGCTACCTCGCGGCTTTACCGGCGATGTCGCTCACCCCAGTCGCTGCATTCGCTGCGATTCGATTACGGTTTCAAGGGCGCCGAACCCTTTTCGTACACGAATGGAATGTGGTCGGGTGTGAGGATTCGGGCGATGTCGCGGACCATGACGCTTGCGACGCCTTCAACCGGCTCGTTAGCCTGGTAGTTTATCCACGCAACGATTGTTATGCCCGACGCCGGTGAGTAGTAATCCGCGGTGTTGTAGCCGGGAAGCGCGCCGGTATAGCCGTACCAACCTTCGCTGCACGTTATTCCCAGACCAAAGGACGTGTTACCCATGAATGGGATGCAATTGATGAGATCGTTGTAAGTGCCTGTTCCACACGTCTTGCCGGTGGCATACAGCTCGATCCAACGTCTGATGTCGTTCATATCTGAAATCATCGCGCCGGCAGATCCCATGAAAGCGACGGGAATCGTGTTACTGATGTCTTCCCAGTTACCTTGCTTATCGAGATGGTAGCCGTGCACCCACGGGCTCGGCATGGCTTCTGTTTCGGGATAGGAGGTCTGTGTTAATCCGAATGGTTCCAACAGCCGTTTGCGGATCTGGTTTCCAACGCTGTCTTTCGTAATGTTTTCGATGATCATCCCGATCAACAGGTAGTTGGTATTGCAATAATGATAGCCTTTCCCGGGTGGGAAATATGGTTTCTGCTTCATCGCCCATGCGACGAGCGTCTTCGGGTCGAAGTCTTTCGGGACCTTCATATTCAACTTAACGAACTCCGGTGTATCGAAGGCCTCGAAGAGGCCGCTGCGCATATTGCAGAGCTCGCGCACGGTAACGTTCTCGGCGTTCGGGATGGTGACGCCCAGCGAGAAACGGCTAAGCGGGTCGTCGAGACTGAGTTTCTTTTCGGCTACCAACTGGAGAAGGACGCTGATGACGAATGTCTTGGTATTGCTGCCGATGCGAAAATGGTCAGCCGAAGTGAGAGGCACTTTCTTTTCAAGATCGGCATCGCCGAAGGCACGGATGAAGCTGCCTCCTTTCGCATCCCAGACACCGATCAGAGTCGCTGGAACGGGCGTCTTGCCGCCAAAGCGTTTCCGATCGTTTTCGACGGCTGCCACGATCTCAGATTGAACAGACGCATCCGCAACTGAAGGCGCCGCCTGGGCAGATTTCGGGGCTGGTACAGGCGGCGCATCATCCGGCGCCATGTACGCGCCGATCATTCGGAAGATTGTGTCACCTGAATTCGAGTAATTCCCTTGTGAGTCGAATGCTTCCGGCGCGAATGTGACCGCGACGGCGACGGCGATTTTTTTGGAAGGAAGGTATGCCTCGATTGCAGCGTAGCCGCCGAGGAGCGGGTTCTGCAGCAGCCATGAACCTGAGCGCACAACGCCCAGGCCGTAGTTGTACCCGTCCACTTGCGTGAAGCAGGAGGGCGCGCAGTTGTCCTGCTTTTTCCCGAACCCCAGCAAGTGCGAGCCGGTCATGGCTTCGTAACTGGACTTTGATATGAGCGCGCCGGTACCGACTTTCACCGCCGTCGTGATCATGTCATCGATATTTGTTGTCTGATTCGCGCCGATCGGTGTTCCCCATTGCGAGTTAAAGAATGTCGATTCCTCAGTGAACGCGACGTCGGAAGGAATCTTGAGCGCGGGCCGGCGCTCGGAATCGAACGCGTGCAGGATCGGGCTCGGGATCTCAGAAGTTTGCGTTGCGGTAGTATTTTTCAGCCCCATCGGACCGAGCACTTTTTCGCGCAGAAGCGCGTCCAACGGTTTCCCGCCAATTTTTGACAAAATTTCGCCTAGAATCATGAAATTGGTGTGCGCGTAGCTCCAGTTCGTTCCCGGCTCGAACATCATGGGACGCGAGAACGCGATCTTTAGCCGCTCGTCGTACGTGAAGATGTGGAACGGATCTGCGACGAAGGCCGCGAGGAACTTCGGATCGGTCTCGAAGTCCGGGTAGCCGGACGTCTGGTTCGTCAACATTTTTAGCGTGACCTTGTTTGCCTCCGGCAGGTCCGGCATCCAGCGCTGGATCGTGTCGTCGAGTTTGACCTTGTGCTCGTCCACGAACTTCATGAGCAGTGTGCCGAGGTAATTGAACGCGACGGCGCCGTTGCGGAAGCGCATAGCCGTGGTCGCCGGCACGCCGTTCATCGATTCGCCAAACGCCTCGCTGATCACGATCTTGTCGGCCTGCGTGACCTTTACGATGACCGCGCGCAAATGCTCGGTCTTCATCGCTTTCTCCACGATCGCTGTGATCGCAGATGCTTGGTCTGACTGCGATGTTTGCGCGGACGTCTGCCGCGCAAACAAAGTTAGAAGTAAGAAGGCAGAAGGAAGAAGCCTCAATGGAAAGTAAGAATTAAGAAGGATGAGTTACGAAGGACGTTCAGAAGTAAAGAAGAAAGCTGTAACTGAACGCCGTTACTTTGAAACTCGCTCGCTGCTATCCTCGCAGCTTTACCTTGATCACTCGGTCGCCGCGGCGACCTTGCGCCAGCTACCTAGCTGCGTTGCCGTCTACCCGCGCGATTGAAACTCGTTTGCTTCCCAGCTTTGACTCATGTGCTCCCGCCCATATCGACCTCTCGGTTTTGCCCATCTATGTCGCTCGCGCCCACTCGGCTCCATTCTCGCCGCTGCCCACCGTGGCTTTGCCTTCTATATCGCTTTCCCCAAAAGCTCCATTCCTGATCGCGACGTGTTCTATGTCGCTCGTCTCGCTCGCTCCATTTTTCCTTCTGCCTTCTTAATTTCCTCGTCAGTGTTGGTCTGGCTTTTTCTTGCCTTGCGGTTGTCCCTTGGGTGGTGGAGGACGATTGCCTCCACCTTGCATTTGCTGATGATGCTGAGCGGCCATCTGCTGTTGATGATGCTGAGCGGCCATCTGCTGTTGATGGTGCTGAACATTCATTTGCTGCTGATGATTCATCGCATGCTGCCCGTGGGCGGCGGCACCTTCGTGTTGGACTCCTTTATTGTGCATCCCGGCCTGGCCTGCTCCACCGTTACCTGCTCCCGCGCCCTGCCGATTATTTTGTTCAGCAACCTTTCCAGGTTTGCCTGCTCCGGCTTCCCCTCCGCCTTGGTTGAGATTACGTTCGTTTACGTTCCCATTGGCGTTTCCAGCTTTTCCAGTTCCCGCGCCCGCTGCTCCCGCTCCCCCGCCTACTTCCTGTCCGCCTCGGCCTTGGCCCGCGCCTTCAGTTTTGTCGAACGACTTGATCGCTTCCGGGTTCGGTTTCCCCTTGTTCGTAGAAGCGAGGAGATTTTTGTCTTTGCCTGCCGCCTGCTGGCGATTCAGCTGTTCAGACGTGGGGCCCACTTTGTTGGCGTCGGTCATCGCCTTTCTCTGTTCTGCGTTCGGCTGCGCCTTTATTCCGCCATTTCCACCGTTAAAGCTCGTACGGTTAGCGTTCACGTTCTTGGTGAACGAATTGTTGACGTAGGTGTTGTTGATCACGGTCTTATTCACGCGCGTCACAGCGGTGTTGTACTGGAAGTTGTTTCCACTCCATCGTCCGCCCCAGTACCCATTTCCGGTATAGCCGTATCCATAATTGACGCCTCCATAGAACCCGACGGTTGGCCCCCAGTAACCCTGATTAAACGCATAAGAACCGCCACTCCAGCCCCACCACCCCGGTGTCCAAAGTAGACCGACTCGGGGAGGAGCGACCCACACGCCCGGTACCCAGTTATAATCGTAGTAATCGGCGTTCCAGCCCCAATAACCTGGAGTCCAAAGATAACCTGCGACCGGACATTCCGGTTGCTCATATACCGGCAGAGGCGGAGGAGCCCAACCTACTGAGAATTCCACCTGCGCGAACGACGTCGCGAAAGGTAGTGCAAGAAATGCAGCGAAAACTAAGGAACGTAATTTCATAATGTTCATGTCTTAATGGTTAACCACATCTGGATCAAGAAAGTAGCGAAGAAGAATTAAGAAAGATGAAGGAGGAGGCGCGGCCTATTTGAAGAATGTGAGATCCTTCGCTACGGAATTGCAGCTGACACAGCCGCCGCTACAACGAATGACAATGCACTCGGCATTGTCACTTCATTCTGTCGAAGGTTTTCTGGAGAACTTCGAGATCGGTGGGGTTGCCAATCTTTTCGCGCGTATTCTCAATCCACTTCTTCTCCAATGAATTCTTCGTTGGGCGATCGGTTTCGTAAAACACACCGAAGACGCCGGGGAACGGAAGCGACGCGAGTTTATATGCGGCGAGCTCGTCGGTGACGTCGTGCCGCAGCTCGTCCTCGGGCGTGTTGTCCCATTTTCTCTCCTGGATTACTTCGAAACTGCCGCCCTTCTTCGGGTTAGCGGGATCGAAGACGTCCGGGAAAAATTCGACGCATTCGCTCAAGCATTCGATGACGCTGAAACCCTGGTGGTCCATTGCGCGCTCGATCAGTTGCATCATGTGAGGTACCTGCGCGGCGTGCGTGCGTGCGATGAATGTTGCGCCACCGGCGATTAATTTCTTCATCGGATTGACCGGCTGATCGATGGCGCCAGTGGGGTCCGTCTTCGACTTGAATCCGATCGGCGAGGTCGGTGAGGTCTGTTTCTTCGTCAGCCCGTAGACGAAGTTGTCCATGATGAAATAAGTCATGTTGATGTTCTTGCGCGCGCCGTGATCGAGATGGTTGCCGCCGATGGAGAACCCGTCGCCGTCGCCGCCGAACAGGAAGACGTGCAGATCGGGTCGGGCGAGGCTGATGCCGGACGCGAGTGGGACGGCGCGGCCGTGAATGTAATGCGCGCCGTGACCGTTAACGAAATACGGAAAGCGCGATGAACAACCGATCCCGGCGAGGGTGACGATCTTTTCGTGCTCAAGCTGCCGTTTCTCGAGGACCTTGTAAAACGAGGCGAGCACCGCGAAATCGCCGCAGCCGGGACACCACGTCGGGTGGTCAGCGGTGATCGCTTTCTTTGTTAACTTCTCCCGCGGTGGTTCCGATATGGCGGCTGACACAGCCGCCCCTACACCTGAACCGTCGCCATTGGCCGTTGTTGTTTCGTTCATAAAATCATTTCGTCGGCTGACACAGCCGCCCCACAATCAAATCAGACATCAAACCTCATACATCAAACGTCTTTAGCCCACGCCTTGCGGCACGACCTCGTCTAAGTGTTTCACATTTTCGGGCGCAGTACCGTGATGCTGCACTTCGGCGCCGTGGCGCGGGATGTGTCGCGCGGCGAATGACTTGCCCTTGAACACGGCGTCCAAAATTTCTTTCACCCGGAAGGTGAGACCGTCGGTCTTGGTGAAGCTGGTGATTTTGGGTTCGCAATAGCGCGCACGCAGAATTGTGGCGAGCTGGCCGAAGCCGTAAACGCCCTGGTCGTTCATCTCGACGGTGATAATGCGCTTGAACTTCTCGAAGATTTTCTCGAGCCCATTCGGCAACGGATGCAAATGACGCAAGTGCAGTGCGCCGACTTTTTCGCCCTGGTCTCGCGCCAGCGCGACCGCGTCGTGGATCGGGCCGTAAGTTGATCCCCAGCCGACGATGAGCGTGTCGCCTTCCTGATCGCCAAAAACTTCAGGCACCGGGATTTCTTCAGCGAGCTTGCGCAATTTGTTGCGACGCTTCGCCGTCATTGCCATGTGTAACTTCGGGCTGCCGGTCGGATGACCCATTTCGTCGTGCTCGAGTCCGGCGAGCAGCGGATATTTCCCGTCGAGGATGCGTGTGCCGGGCGCAACGTGCTGCGTGATTTGATCGATCGGATACGGTTTGTGTGTCTGCCGCGGCGTCAGGTCCGGCTTGGGATCGACCATCAACTTCGAAAGATCAGGTTCGTCGAACGCTTCGATGCGCGTGGCCAGCGATGTGTCGCTCAGAATGAAAACCGGCGTGCTGTATTTTCGCGCGATCTGTGCGGCCTCGATCGCAATATAGAAACAGTCCTCTACACTTGCGGCCGCTAGCACGACTCGCGGGCTGTCGCCGTGACTGCCGAAGATCGCCTGATGCAAATCACTTTGCTCGACGTTCGTAGGCAAACCTGTGCTTGGGCCCCCACGCTGAATGTTGCAGATGACCAGCGGGATCTCGGCCATCGACGCCCAACCGATCGCTTCGGCCTTGAGCGAAATGCCAGGGCCGGCGCTGCCAGTCACTGCAAGATATCCGGAATATGAGCAACCCAGCGCGATCGAAACCGATGCCAGCTCGTCCTCGGCCTGCACGAAAATGCCGCCGTACTTCGGGAGCTCGCGTCGCAACGTTTCCATCACAGACGACCACGGCGTGATCGGATAGCCGGCGCCGAAGCGCACGCCGCCCGCGATCAGGCCGTAGGCGATCGCCTGGTTGCCGTCCATCGTGATCTGAGCGCGACCACTAGCCCTCGGGATGTGCTCGAATCGGTAGTGCTTTGTTAGCACGTTGCCAACCGGGTAAGCATATCCGGCTTGGAAAGCCATCAGTGCGGTGTTCACCACGCTCTCGTCTTTCCCGGCGAATTTTTCGCCGATGATTCTTTTCAGTTTCTCGACATCGAGATTAAAAATTTTCGAGATCAGGCCGAGCGAGAAAATGTTTTTGCCCTTGTCCTTGGCAGTCCCGCCCAGAGCTTCGACGGTTAGTCCAGTGATCGGCACGCCGACGTAAAAGAAACGTTTATCGTCGAGGTTCGGTTCGACATTGTCTGAATCGTAAAGGAGGACGCCACCTTCACGAAGGAAACCGATGTGATCCTGGTAACTGTGCTGGTAAAACGCGACTAGAAAATCGGCTTCATCACCGGCAGATAACACTTCGCCTGAACCGATGCGCACTTGAAAAATGGACGGACCACCCGAAATCGTGGCGGGGATCGTCATGTAAGTCATGACGTCATGTTCACTGCGGCCGGCGAGTCGAGCCAGGAACGCGCCTGCCGTTTGAATTCCATCCTGAGAATTGCCCGCGAGCCGGATCACCGCGTCCTGAATGCTTTCAGGCCGCAGATCGGCTCTGTCGGTGTTCGGCGCCGTCGTTTGTGCAGTAGTATCAGGTCCTTCGCTCACGGGGTTAGAAAATTAACAGATTGGAACGCCATTTCCACCGGCAATTGAACCGGGAGGAGTTCTCGGTCCTAGCCGTTGCTACTTCGTTGGTGGCGCTTCCGTTTTTGTGTCCTCGGTACCAGGCGCTCGATCGAGTCCGCGCCGTTTTAGCAGCGGCTCGATATAGGGATCGCGTCCGACGAAATTCTTAAATAGCCCAAGGGCGTCAGCGGATCCGCCGCGCGAGAGCAACATGGCGCGAAAGCGGTCGCCGTTCTCGCGTTTCAACCCGCCGTGCTGCTTGAACCACTCGACCGTGTCGGCGTCGAGCACTTCGCTCCAAAGATACGAGTAATAACCGGCCGAGTAGCCGCCGGCGAAGGCGTGTGAAAAATAGAAGCTGCGATAACGCGGCGGCACTGGCGGAAAGTCGACCCCGGCTTTGTGCAATGCCTCCGCTTCAAACGCAACTGCGTCTTTCGGAATGTCAGATGGATTCAGTTGATGCCACGCCTGGTCGAGCAGCGAGGCCGACAGGTATTCAGTGGTTTTGAATCCCTGATTGAATTTTTCTGCGGCTTTGACCTTGTCGAGTAATGCCTGCGGCATTGGTTCCCCAGTTTTGTAATGTTTCGCGTAATTGCCGAGGACTTCCGGCCAGGTGGCCCACATCTCGTTTACCTGCGACGGATACTCGACGAAATCACGCGGCACGCTCGTTCCGCTGAACCGCGGATATTTCACGTTCGAAAACATGCCATGCAGCGCGTGCCCGAATTCGTGAAAGGCGGTCCGGACTTCATCTTGAGTGAGCAGTGTCGGTTCGCCTGGCGGGGGCTTCGGGATGTTGAGGTGATTCGCGACAACCGGCTTCGTCCCGAACAGATCGTTTTGCGGGACATAAGAATTCATCCACGCGCCCCCGTTCTTGGATGGCCGTGCATAGTAGTCGCCGATGAAAATCGCCAGTGGTTTTCCATCCCGATCAAACACTTCCCAGACACGCACGTCCGGTTGATATACCGGCAGGTCGTGCCGCTCTTTAAACGTGAGCCCGTATTCCTTGTTAGCGGCGAAAAATACTCCGTCGACGATGACATGATTCAGTTCGTAATACGGGCGCACCTGCGATTCGTCGAAGTTGTATTTCGCCTTGCGCACTTGCTCGGAATAAAAATCCCAATCGCACGCCGCGATCTGAAAGGCGCCTTTGTCCTGGTCGATGATCTTCTGCTGCTCGTTCGCTTCACGTTTCGCGTTTGCAACCGCCGGGGGCGCAAGATCGGCCAGCAGTTTGTTCACGGTGGGCACATTGTGCGCCGTTTGGTCTTCGAGCTGGTACGCCGCCCAATTATCGTAACCCAACAACTTCGCTTTCTCCGCACGAAGCTGGGCCGTCCGCAGCACGATATTGCGCGTATCGAATTCGCCACCTTTGCTGTTGCGCGCGAGCGATGCCTGAATAATCCGCTCACGCAACGGTCGATTCTGCAATGACCCGAGCAACGGCTGACCGGTAGTGTTCTGAAGCTGGATGACGAACTTGCCTTCTTTGTGTTCTGCTTTCGCGGCATTGATCACGCCCTTCATCTGATCGTCCGTTAGGCCGGCGAGTTCTTCTTTCTTATCGGCGACCACCGACGACGCGTTTCGCTCCTTCAAAACATTCTGCTGAAAATTTGTCTGTAACCCGGCCAACTCGGCATTGATCTTTTTCAGCTTCTCCTTGTCGGAATCGGACAGCTTGGCTCCCGCGCGGACAAAATCCTTGTAGTAACGTTCAAGCAAATAAGCCGACTCGGGATCGAGCCCGAGCTTATCGCGCTGCTCATAAAGCGCCTGGACTCGCGCGAACAACTTCGGATTCAAAAAAATCTCGTCGTGGTGCGCTGCTAGTTTCGGCGCCATTTCTTTATCGATCTTCTGCCGGGTCGGATTGGTATCGCAGGCGTTGAGGTTCGAAAAGGTGCGCTGGGCGCGATCGAGCAATCGCCCGGTGCGCTCAAGCGCGACGATTGTGTTGTCGAACGTCGGTTTCTCGGAATTATTCGCGATCGGCTCGATTTCCTTCAGTTGTTCGCGCATTCCCGCCTCGATCGCGGGGACGAAATGCTCGTCCTTAATCTTGTCGAAGGAGGGGTATTGATATGGCAGGACACTCTCGGCTGCTAACGGATTGTCATTGAGATCGGCGGCGAACACGGCGGTGATTTGCGCAACCTGGAGCAGTGCGCAAGCAAAGAAGCAAAAACGCGGTGTCATAAGGCGTAAACTTGTCGTCACGTAACGTTCGGATGCAAATGTGTGTTGCGAAAGGCGGGCAGCGCTCCTGTGCCCCTCACAACTAACGTTGAAAACTATGTCGTCGTCGGCAGACCGGCTGTTTTCCAGGCTTTGAGACCTCCGGCCATGGAATGGACGTTTTTGTAGCCCATTTTTTGCAGGGTCTCGGCGGCGAGCGCGGACCGGCCGCCGCCGCCGCAATGACAAATGATCATTGCGTTCGGGTCTGGAACTTTTTCTTCAATGTCGAGCTCGATCGTGCCGCGACTCATGTGAGACGCGCCGGGAATGTGTCCTTCATCCCATTCGTCTTTATCGCGGACATCGACGACGACCGCGTCGCCGCTGTTTAATTTCGCAGCTGCATCCTGCGGTGAAATCTCGGTTATGTGCTTCTTCGCTTCCGCGACGAGTCTTTCGAAACCAGTGTGCTCAGCCATAAGTCATTTCTAACCACGAATGGACACGAATAAACACGACTTCGCATTAATGACGAAATCCGAATGACCAATGACGAATTAAATCCGAATGACGAAACGTAAAAGGAGTCGGTAATTAGCGCGGTGAGTTAGTCATTCGGGCGTCGACATTCCTTCGGCATTCGACATTCGAGCTTCGTCATTCGTTTCATTCGTAGCGCAGCGCTTCGATGGGGTCGAGCGCGGCGGCTTTGCGCGCTGGATAAAACCCGAAGAAGACGCCGACGGCTGCGCTGAATAGGAATGCGATTACGATTGAGCTGACGGAAATCAGCGTTGGCCAGTTGGCGTAGATTGACAAGATCCTGGATGTGGCGATGCCGCAGATGATTCCGATCACGCCACCGACGGAACTGAGCGTCACGGCTTCGATCAGGAATTGTGTGAGAATGTCGTTGCCGCGCGCACCGACAGCCATGCGCACACCAATTTCGCGCGTCCGTTCGGTTACGCTCACCAGCATGATGTTCATGATGCCGATGCCGCCCACGAGCAGTGACACGCCTGCGATTGCGCCGAGCAGCACCGTCATCACCCGCGAAGTGGCCGTGGCGGCTTCAGCGATTTCTTGTTGCGTGCGCACGGTGAAATCGTCGTCGCGGCCGGGGCGAATGTTATGCCTTTGTCGAAGCAACGAGATGATTTGTTGCTGCGCGGCTTCGATCTGGCGGTCGTCGCCAATCTGCACGTTGATGTTGCGCAAGGTAGTGCCGCCGATCACGCGTTTCATCGCGCTGGTGTACGGCATCACAACGATGTCGTCCTGGTCCACGCCCTGGGGGCTAAGCCCTTTCGGCGTGAGCACGCCAAGAATCGTGAACGGCACGTTCTTAACCCGCAAAATCTGGCCGATCGGATTTTCGTTGCCGTAAATTTCCGTCGCAGTCGTGCGACCAATCACGCAAACCTTGTTTGCGCTGCGCACATCCTGCGCCGTAAACGGCACGCCATCGGCCAGGGGCCACTGACGAATATCGAAGTAATCCGCTGATTCTCCGTAAATCCGTGTGAACCAATTTTGATTTCCAGCGGCCACCTGTGTCGTCGAAACAACTTCTTCGCTTACGCCGACTACGCCGGGCACTTCCCGGCGGATTGCTTCAGCGTCTTCAATTTTCAACGTGCCTGCGCCGCCCCAGCCCGTGCGGATGCCGCTGGAGGTGGTGCTGCCGGAAAAAATCAAGATCACATTTTCCCCGAGGCTGGCGATCTGTGATTCGACCTGTGCCTTGGCGCCGTTGCCAATTCCAACCATCGCGATGACGGCGCCCACGCCAATGATGATACCGAGCGCAGTAAGCACCGAACGCATTTTGTTTCGACGCAGCGCGCGGTAGGCGACGTTAAATGTGGGCGCGATGCGCATTCGAAAGTGAATCGTTAGATCGGTTCGGCTGCGTCGGGCCCTTTTTGCAGCTGTGTTTTCGCGTCCGAACGCTGGGTGACGAGCTGATCCTCCCGGATCAGTCCATCGCGCATGATCACATTGCGCTTCGCATAAGCGGCGATGTCCTGCTCGTGCGTGACCATAATGATCGTGATGCCGCGCTCGTTGAGTTGTTGAAAAATCGCCATGATCTCGATGCTTGTTCGGCTGTCGAGATTGCCGGTCGGTTCATCTGCCAGCAGGACCTCCGGATCATTGATCAACGCGCGCGCAATCGCGACGCGCTGTTGCTGACCGCCGGAAAGCTGACTCGGAAAATGGTCCTCACGACCTGCGAGCCCGACCGATGCGAGTACGCGATCCGCTTTTTCGCGAAGTTGCGCATGCGACAAGTTTTGCGCGCTGTAAATCAACGGTAGTTCCGCGTTCTCGCGCGCCGATGTGCGTGCCAGCAGATTGAAACTCTGAAACACGAAACCGAGCTTGCGATTGCGAATTTCTGCGAGCTGATCGCGATCGAGACCCGAAACGTCTGCATTATCCAGAAAATACTGACCGGAACTCGGCCGGTCGAGGCAGCCGAGGATGTTCATGAGCGTCGATTTGCCCGAACCGCTGGCGCCCATTAACGCGACGAATTCGCCTTGTTTGATCTCCAGCGACACGCCGCGCACAGCCGGCACTTCCATTTCGCCGGTGCGATAGACCTTGTGCACGTCGAGGAGCCTAACGAGTGCACCGTTATTCATACGCTGACGGTAGTCATTTCGAGCGAAATCGAGGAATCCCGTGACGGTGGCTTTAAGGTTTCATCGCGGGATGTCTCGACTTCGCTCGACATGACGATCAGGGAAATCGTCGCTGGCCGCCGGAGAAGGGGTTCGCCGGCGTGGACGCAGGCTGGGATTTCGCTGCTATCTCGGCGGTCACTACGCGATCGCCTTCCTTCAATCCTTCAACGACTTCGGTCACAACGCCGTCGCTGATTCCGGTCTTAATTTCCACCGGCTTCGGTTGACTGCCGGACAAAACATAAACCGTGCGCTCGCTGCTCGTCAGTTCGCGTCCACCCGCGCCGCGTCCACCTCGCGAAGATGACGGTCGTGATCCGATTTCGGCCGCGGGTGCTCCAGCAGGCCGGTACCGCAGCGCGGCGTTTTTGATTTGAAGCACGTTGTCCTTTCGGGCGGCGATGATTGAAACGTTGGCGGTCATTCCCGGTTTCAATTTCAAATCCGGATTGCTCACGCCGATCACTGTGTCGTAAGTGACGACATTCTGCACCGTGATCGGCGCGTTCCGCACCTGCACAACTTCGCCGTGGAAAGTCTGGGTTGGAAAAGCGTCCACGGTAAAATCGACGGCCTGTCCGACTTGCACGACGCCGACATCGGCCTCAGCCACGTTCGAATCGATTTGCATCTTCGTGAGATCGTTTGCGATTTGAAAAATCACCGGCGCTTGCAGACTGGCGGCAACAGTCTGGCCAACATCGACGCTGCGCGAGATCACCACGCCATCGATCGGGGAGGTGATCGTGCAGTGATCAAGATCGGCCTTCACTTTGTCCAACGCACCTTGTTTGATTTTCACATTGGCCTCGGCTTGATGAAGGTTCGCCAGCGCCTGATCGAGGTCTGCCTGCGCCGACGTTTTTCTGGCAAAAAGATCCTGAGTGCGCTTGGCGTTCAACTTCGCCAACTCCAGGGCAGCCTGTGCGCTGGCGACGTCTCCTTCGGCTTGAGTCACGGCGGCCTGGAAAAGCGCCGGATCGATCTGCGCCACCACCTCGCCCGCTTTGACCTGTGAATTGAAATCTGCAAACAACTTTGAGATGTTCCCGGAGACCTGGCTGCCCACCTGCACGTTGAGCACTGGATTGAGCGTGCCCGTGGCGGTCACCGCCTGCGTAATCGGGCCCCGCGTGACGTTCGCAGTCTGGTAAGTTGCAGCACCGCTGGTTCGCAGGTGCCGAACAACAAATGCAATCAACAACAGTCCGCCGATCACAATGAGCCAGGGCAAAAAGCGTTTCATTTAATCTGCGATTGACTCCTTTTGTAACCCACGTCGTGATGTTTGAAAGCCTGGCCTCATGTTTCGCATTTGTTGCAGCGCTCCGCTCAACATGACAAGCCTATCTATGGACTGGATCCTACAAATCAATAACAGCCAAAGGTGATGCGCCGTTACATCGAAATCTATTCCATCACGCTGCGCAACTCGCTCATCCGGGATTTGAGTTTCAAGGCGAACTTCCTGTTGTGGATGGTGGTCGAGATTCTTTGGTTCTGCGGGCAAATCGTTTTTTTCAGCATCATTTTTGGAAATGTCGATCACATCGGTGACTGGACGAAATGGGAAGTAGTGCTGTTGATCGGCACACACCAGATTATCGCGCAGCTTTTCCAGGCTTTCTTTTTCGTGAACCTCGCAAATATCCCGGAGCTCGTGCGCATGGGAAAACTGGATTCTCTTTTGGTGTTGCCAATCGACAGCCAATTCGCGGTTTCCACGAAACAATTCGGACTCGACAGCATTATCAACGCTCTGCTGGGTGCCGCGGTGGTCTGTGTCTCGTTGTCCAAGCTGAGCGTGGTGCCGAACCCGCTTTCCGTTTTGCTTTATGTTGTCGCCCTTGGTTTCGGAATCGCCGTGCATTACTCCATCATGCTCGCTCTGGCTGCTGTGAGCTTTTGGATCATCCGCGCACAGGGGCTGGTGTATGGCTATTTCAACTTTCTGAACATTGCGCGGTATCCCGATGTCATTTTTCCGTGGCTTTTCCGGCTGATTTTTGGCTGGGTGATTCCGGTGGTGATTATTGCGAACATTCCCGCGCGCCTGCTGATCAAATCGATGGGTCAACCGTTTCCTTTGATGCTGCATCTAATCATCGCGTCGACGATTGTGTTCTGGCTTTCCCGTGTGTTTTGGAACTTTGCGCTGCGACATTATTCCAGCGCCAGTTCGTGAGTTCGTCAGGCTCTTTATTGACGAAAGCCGCCTCGACCGCGACGCTCGATTAAGCTTAGGTAATCTCGGCAATGATCATTGAAGTAAAAGTTCCCTCGGTTGGGGAGTCGGTGACCAGCGGAGTCGTCTCCGCCTGGCACAAGAAGTCTGGGGAGTTCGTGAACGAAGGCGAACCGCTTTTCGCACTCGAGACGGACAAGGTCTCCACGGACATTGTAGCTGAAAAATCCGGCATGCTCGAAACGAAAGTGCCCGAAGGCCAGGAGGTAAAGATCGGTGAAGTTGTTGCGGTGATCGACGATTCGAAGCAGACGTCGAAACAAGGCAAGGAAGAAAAACCAAAAAAGAAAGAGCCTGAAGCAAAGAAGAAAGAAGCTGAGTCGCAGAAAAAACCCGAAGCCGTCGCTGCGAGCGTCGACGGTGGCAGACCCGAGTCAACGATTCAGGTCACAACACTCTCGCCGGGAGTCCGCCGGATTGTGGAAGAAGAGAAGCTCGAGCCGGAAAAGATCACCGGGACGGGTCAGGGCGGTCGGTTGACGAAAGCCGATGTGCTGAAGGCGGTGGAAAACCGCGGCAAAGCCGAACCATCCGAAGTAGCCGTGGCGAAGGCGGAAAAAAAGATTGAACCTCGCGAAGCTCAGCCACCCCATGAAGCTCGCTTCACTCGCAAAAAAATGTCACCGTTGCGTCGGAAGATTGCGCAGCAACTGGTGATGGCGCAGCACACCGCGGCGATTCTCACCACATTCAACGAATGCGACATGAGCGCGGTGCAGGAATTGCGCCGCAGCAAGCAAGATGAGTTCACAAGAAAGCACGGTATCAAACTTGGGCTGATGTCGTTCTTTGTGAAGGCGGCCGTGGAAGCGCTCAAAGCTGTGCCCGTCGTCAACGGCCGTATCGACGGTGACGATTTCATTCAAAATAACTTCTACGACATCGGCGTAGCCGTTGGGACGGAGCGCGGACTTGTGGTGCCGGTAGTGCGCGATGCGGATAAGAAAAGTTTTGCCGATTTGGAGCGCGACATCGCCGATTACGCCGGAAGGGCGCGTGACGGAAAATTGAAGCTAGAAGATCTCCAGGGCGGCACTTTCACCATTACGAATGGCGGTGTTTACGGCTCGCTCTTCGCGACCCCCATCTTAAATCCACCACAGAGCGGCATTCTCGGGATGCACAAAATCATGCTACGCCCGATGGCAATCGACGGAAAAATGGAGGTCCGCCCGATGATGTATCTCGCACTCAGCTACGATCACCGCGCCATCGATGGCAAAGAAGCAGTTACTTTCCTCATTAAAGTGAAGGAGTGCATCGAGGATCCAAAAAAACTTCCGCTGGATTTTTGAGCCGCTTCAACAAGCCTTTATTCGAGCTGCGTTGAACCTTGAGAGACATCTTCACCGCGCCCGCATTTTCGCCGATTATGGCAATTGCGACGATAGCGACAGAATTTTATGTTTGTCATCGTGAGGCGAGGCATGTCCAACGATACAAATGACTGAACCTACCCCCGCTATCATTTGGCCATTCCGCTGGTGGAAGACGTGCGGCATTTTTGCCGCAGTTTTTTTCGGGGCAATGCTTCCTGGCATAGTAGTTGCGGTTCTCACGCCGGACCGTGTTCCCGACTTGCAGCGAATAATAGCCGATCCGTTCGGCCCGCTTCTAATTCTCGCTGGTGGCGTGGCGCTAAGTATGACCGCGGCGTTAGTGCTCTGTGTTGCTCAGATTTACGCGCTGAAAGGATATTACAACACTGGGCAGGTTCGCACTTATCGTTCTCGGTTGTATACGAGTTCGATTCTCCAGTTCCTGCTGTTTGGCTTAATTGCAGCGTCGGGCGGGATTCTTAGTCCCATCGGGATCACCATCTGGACAGTGTACTACGTCAAGAATCGTCGTCAGGTCCGTGCTGAAATTCGGCGAATCGAGGCTGAACAGCCGCATCAAGTTGATCAGACGCCAAAACCATCGACTCGGCTGCGGGATCGCCTAACCAATCTTAGCGGCTGGAAACGTGCTTGGCTCGTTCTGGCCGTCACATGGGGCGCGGTATTGCTCGCTTGGTCATCTCTAGCACCTCCCAAGAGTCCCCGAGAAATAAGGACAGAGATAAACGCCCGATTGGGAGATCATGAATATCCCATTGGTGATCCGCGCAGGGTCGAAACAATGCGTAATGGGCAGAAATACACAGCATTGCGCGATTTCGACGTACAAGAGTTGGCGAAGCTCGAAGAATTGCATAAAAAGCTAAGAATCTACCCGCATGATCTCGCGTCGTATATCATTAACTCCGCTGCCGTATGGGCGTTCCCGTTGATTATGATTTATCTGTTTGGCGTTGGTGTTGCTTGGGTGCGCGCCGGATTTCTAAATAAAACGCGACACTCGGAGCGGATTCGGGATTCTTCGCTTCGCTCAGAATGACAGAAACTAACCATGGAAAAATTTGATGTTGTTATCATCGGCTCCGGGCCGGGGGGTTATATTGCTGCCATCCGTTCCGGCCAGCTTGGGTTGAAGACCGCCCTTGTCGAGAAATGCAAAGAATTGGGCGGCACGTGCTTGAACGTGGGCTGCATCCCGAGCAAAGCGCTTCTTACCTCGAGCGATCATCTCATGTTCGTCAAAAAAGAGGCGGCGAAGCACGGCATCCTGATCGATGGGGTGCGCGCCGATCTCGCAAAGATGCAGGAGCGCAAGAACAAGGTTGTAAAGACATTCAACAGCGGTGTGCGCTCGCTGATGAAGACGAACAAGGTGACGGTTTTCGAAGGCCTTGGCACAATCAGCGCGCGGGGAAAGGTTTCGATCAAATCGTCCAGCGGCGAGACGCAGGATATCGAGACGAAAAACATCGTCATAGCTACGGGCAGTGCGCCGGTGGAATTGCCGTTCGCGAAATTTGACGGCACAACAATCGTCAGCAGCACCGAAGCGCTGGAGTTCACTGAGCCTCCGAAGAAACTGGTCGTTATCGGCGCTGGCGCAATTGGCCTCGAACTGGGTTCCGTCTGGAGCCGGCTCGGTTCGGAAGTGACGATGCTGGAATTTCTACCGCGCATCGCACTCGGGTTCGATCTCGAACTGTCAAACCTGCTTCAGCGTTTGCTCACTGGTCAGGGCATGACTTTCCACCTCGAAGCAAAAGTTAGCGCCGTAAGTGTGAATAATGGCCGGGCGACTGTCACCGCAACGAAAGATGGCCAGGAACTGAAATTCGACGCAGACAAGGTGCTTGTTTCAGTCGGCCGTCGTCCGTTCTCGGATGGTTTGGGCGCGGAAACAGTGGGCGTCGCGTTGGATGAAAAGAAACGAATCAAAGTGGACAAGCATTTCCGCACGAATGTCGAAGGTATTTATGCCATCGGCGATGTGATTGCCGGGCCTATGCTGGCCCACAAAGCCGAAGACGAAGGAATCGCTTCTGTGGAAATCATCGCGGGCAAAGCCGGCCACGTGAACTACGAAGCCATTGCCGGTATCATCTACACCAATCCCGAGCTAGCAGGCGTTGGCCTCACCGAAGATCAAGCCAGGGAGCAGGGGATTGATGTGCGCATCGGCAAATTCCCGTTCCGCGCCAACAGCCGCGCGCTTTCTAGCGATGACGTGGAAGGCATGGTCAAGTTCGTCGCCGACGCCAAAACCGATCGCATTCTCGGCGGTCACATTTTGCATCATGCCGCTTCAGAGTTAATCGCTGAGGCCGTTTCAGTGATCGAATTCGGCGGAAGCTCCGAAGATATCGGCCGCACCACTCATTCTCACCCCACTCTGAGCGAAGCTGTCAGAGAAGCCGCGCTCAATGTCGAAAAACGGGCGTTGCATATCATCAACAGGTAAGCCCCGTAGCGCGTCAGATTGTCGACGTGAAACACGTTTAAAAATTGTAGGGCAAGCGCTCCGCTTGCCGAATGGATGGCAGGCGATGCGCTTGCCCTACAAGTTATTTCGCATTCTGCGCCTCTCGTCGGCGAATCACGAACAACGTCAACAGCGCTGACGCGGCGCAAATGACTGCGCCGAATGCGAGCGCCAAGGGTGTGCCTGCGAAGTGCGCAACGGCTCCGGCTTCGAGGCTGCCAAGGGGAATCATGGCGCCGAACACCAGCGACCATACGCCCATGACGCGTCCCCGCATTTCGTCGGGCACGATGGTTTGCAGCGCGGTGTTGGAAGTTGAAAAAAACAGCAGCATTCCAAATCCGGCGGCAAACAGGAATACGAGCGCAACCGGAAAACTTTTGGTGAACGAGAGCGCCAGCATCGCCGCGGAAAATAACCAGACGCCGCCGAGTGCGATTTTGCGCGGCGTGAAAAGATGTCCAAACGTCGCGACCAGCAAGGCACCCACAAACGCGCCGGCTCCGCTCGCCGACATCAAAATTCCGTAACCGTTTGCGCCGCGTCCGAGCACATCGCGTGCAAACGCTGGCATCAGCACCGCGTACGACCAGCCGAAAACGCCGACCGCTAAAAACAACAGCAAAATCGTGCGCACACGTGGATGTTTTGTCGCATACAAGATTCCCTCCCACGCGTGCTCGCCGGCTGAAACGATCTCGATTTTCCGCTCGAAAAGCGGCAGACGCATCATCATCAAACCCGCAATCACAGCGATAAAGCTCAGGCCGTTCAGGAAAAAGCACATCGCCACGCCGACGGCGCCAATCATCAAGCCAGCGACGGATGGGCCGATAACGCGCGCTCCGTTCACGATCGAGCTATTGAGTGAGATCGCGTTCAACAAATCTTCACGACTGGTCATTTCGACTGTAAATGCCTGGCGCGCCGGCATGTCGAACCCCATCGAAATTCCGTTCAACGCGGCCACGATGATGATGAAGGAAGGCGTTGCGAAGCCGAACCACACGCCTGCAGCGATCAAAAATGCGCAAATCATTTGGGCCGCCTGAGTCGTAACGAGGATGGAGCGTTTCGGATACAGGTCAGCCAGCGCGCCGCCCCAGATGGATGAAAGCATCATTGGCGCAGATCCGACCGCCGACACTACACCGAGCAGAAGTTTTGAGTTTGTGATTTGGTATACGTACCAGCTCATCGCAGTCTGTTGCATCCAGGTGCCGATAAGCGAGACGAGCTGGCCCCAGAAGAACAGCCGATAATTGCGATGCCGTAGCGCACGAAATGTGTGTCGCCACGTGATTCCGCCCACGGGCATACGCCGCTGCCGGCCGCTGATGTCCTCCGGCACGCGCGCGGTTTCTGTAGTTCTCGCGGGCATCACTCATCATGGCTGGCAAGAAAGAGAATTGCAAAAAATCGAGCGGGTTGTAGCGGCGTTTGTGTCAAACGCCGAGTTCAATGGCAAGGTGCTCGCCGCGGCGAGGACCTCTACAATTGGCTCGATGTGCTAATTTCAGATTGTGGAAAGCACAGAGGCAATTCTTCTTCGGAAACGAAAATTCAGCGACACAACGCTGATCGTCTCGTGGTGCACGGAGCTAATTGGGTGCGTTCAAACCATTGCCAAAGGCGCGCGACGTCCGAAAAGTCCGTTTGCCGGAAAACTCGATCTCTTTTTCGAGGCTGAGATTTCGATCGTACGAAGTCGCAAAACCGATCTCCATACACTCGCGGAGGTCGTCCTGAAAAATCCATTCGCCGGAATTCGCACCAATTATCTGCGTACGCAGACTGCCGCCTATTTTGTTGAGTTGATTGAGATTTGCACCGAGCGCGATCATCGCGAGCCGGAATTGTTCGGACTGTTACGCCGGGCTTTCGGTTATCTCGATACAAACGACCCGACGGCGCGCGCGGTCGCGCATTTCGAGACTGAACTGGCGCGTATCGCCGGTGTGCACGATCAAACACGATTGAAAACCGATCCGGCGTTTGCGCTCGGGAATTTGTTCGGGCGACTGCCGCTTTCTCGCACGCCGCTCTTGAAAACACTCGCGACGGAGGCGAAAAACACTTCGAAATGAAATGGAGAGTTAGGATGAACTGGATTTGCCGCGCAATTTTCTTTGGAGCCGCGCCGCCCTCGGCGCGTTACCCCTGCGGCGCGAGGGCGCGCCGTCTCCAGATTTGCCTCGCAACATTGCTGATTGTGGGGCTTGGCAGCACGGCTTTAGCAGCCGAGAGCTACAAGTTCGATCCGTCGGGCTCCACGATCGGGTTTAGTGTGCATCAATTCCTTGGCACGACTCAGGGCAAGTTCACGAGCTTCAGCGGCCGGATCGAAGTCAATCGCGAGCATCCAGAGAATTCCTCGGTCACTGCTCAGATCGATGTGCGGAGCATCGATACGCAGATAAAAAAACGCGACGATCATCTGCGCAGCGCGGAATTTTTTGATGTCGAGAAATTTCCAAGGATGACGTTTAAGAGCCGGAGCGTAAAACGCACCGGTCCGCAAAGTGGCGACATTCTCGGTGACCTTACAATGCACGGCGTGACGAAGCCAATCACACTTCACGTGAAACTGTTGACCCCGATTAATGAAACTGGACGGACGCGCTGGTCTGTGACGACTGATCCTATTACCCGGCGTGACTTCAATTTGATGTTTGCTCCAGCGGCTGAATCGGTCTCCGGCATTAGCCAGACCGTGGCGATAAATATTGAGATTGAAGCAAAGCGCGCAGAGTGAGTCGAGGCGGTCGTGTGAATCAAGTATGGTCATCCTGAGCGAAGCGCAGCGGAGTCGTAGGATCTCGTGGAAATATCGTAGGTTATGCCGCGGGATTCCTCGACTTCGCTCGGAATGACGCAATCATGGAAATCGTACCCCTCGGAGATTCCGCGCTGGTCGTGCGCGTGCGCGAGCAATTTGAGGATGCGCCAGAAGAAACGCTGGACGAAGTGCTTCGAGTATTTCAATTGCTTCAACGCGCGGCGATTCCAGGTGTGATTGAGCTTGCCCCGGCTTACACGAGCGTTGCCGTTTTCTTCGATCCCATCGCCGTTATCAGGTCGAGTGGCGCAGCGAATGGGGTGTTTGACGAGTTGGCGACAAGAATTCGTAGCGCGATTATTCCTGCGTCCAGACGCCATCACCGCCGGGCCGCGGTGCGTGGTCGGCGTGTAACCGAAATTCCCGTCTGCTATGACCCGGAATTTGGATGCGACCTGGATCGCGTCGCTGAACACACAAAGCTTTCCGAACGCGAAATCATCGATCTTCACAGCACACGCGAATATCGCGTGGCCTGCATTGGGTTCGTTCCTGGTTTTACATTTCTGGCAGGGTTGCAGAAGAATTTGGCGACGCCGCGCCGCGACGTACCGCGCAAAGAAATTCCTCCCGGTTCGGTGGGGATCGGCGGTGCGCAAACAGGAATTTATCCGTTGCGTTCTCCGGGCGGATGGAACTTGATCGGGCGCACTCCGCTGAAGCTTTTCGATCCGATTAAAGATCCGCCGACCCTTCTGTGTCCCGGCGATCGTGTGCGCTTTCGCGCAATTACGCGGGAGGAGTTCGAGTCGTTAAAATAATGACAGCAATCGTACAACGGGCAGGATTTCTAACGTCAGTGCAAGACCTGGGCCGCACGGGCTTTCGCCAGTTTGGTGTTTCGACCAGCGGGGCGCTCGATCCGTTTGCATTGCGCGTAGCGAATGTCCTCGTTGGAAACGATGAAGGCGCGGCCGGGCTCGAAATCACGCTCGGCGGTTTGCAGCTGCGGTTTGCGGATGAGCGAATCGTCGCCTGGTGCGGGGGCGAATTTGACGTGCAGATTGGATCACGAGTGTTGCCGGCCGGGCATGTCGCGCATTTGCAACGTGGTGACGAATTGAAATTTGCTCGCGCTCAAATTGGCTGCCGATGCTGGCTCGCAATTTCGGGCGGGATCGATGTGCCCGTCGTTATTGGTAGTCGCTCGACCGATTTGCGCGCCAATTTTGGTGGATTTGAAGGGCGCGCTTTGCGTGATGGCGACGTCGTGCCGTTTGGTGCCCCGCGCGGGTCATCCGCCTTCGCTAAAGCTACGGCGGACAAGTCGCCCCCGGCTACAGGAATTTCCTCGTGGACCGCACCACACGATTGGGCGAGCCCGGCAAGTCACCATCCGAGTTTGCGTTTCATTCGCGGCGTAGATTGGAACCGCTTCGACGATGTAACGATTCAACGATTCACGAATCACGAATTCAGTGTTTCGCCAGATTCAGATCGTATGGGTGTCCGTCTTGATGGTCCGGAACTAAAACGCGAGGACGAAACCGACCTTATTTCCGAAGCGGTCGCGTCCGGCACAATCCAGGTTCCACCAAGTGGTAAACCGATTTTGCTTTTGGGAGATTGCCAAACCATCGGCGGGTACCCAAAAATAGCTCACGTGATCACGGTCGATCTTGGCGTTGCGGCGCAACTTCGCGCCGGTGACGGCGTTCGTTTTTTCGAAGTTTCGCTACAAGATGCGCATCGGCTGTTAATGGAACGCGAGCGTGACTTGGAGCGTTTCCGCATCGGCTTGAGTCTCCAAAGAGCATGAAATTGTCTGTCGATTTGAACGCCGACCTCGGCGAAGGCTCAGGCCACGACGTCGAGCTGTTTGAGCTAATCAGCTCGGCTAATATCGCGACCGGTTTTCACGCCGGCGATTCCGATACGATGCACGCCGCCATTTCCGCAGCGAAGAAACAGCGAGTAGCTGTCGGAGCGCATCCGAGTTTTTTCGATCGCGAGAATTTCGGACGCAAGGAGCTGACGATGCCCGCCGAAGAAGTGTTCGACGCGGTGGCATATCAACTTGGAATTTTTCAAGCGATCGCCTCTGCACTGGATGTGCAACCGAATCATGTGAAGCCGCACGGCGCCCTGTACAACATGGCTGTACGGGATGCGAATCTCGCCGACGCAATCGCGCGCGCCGTCGAATCGATCGATCCGAACTTGATCCTGTTCGCGCCGGACAAGAGCGAGCTTGCCCGTGCGGGTGAGGCTCATGGTCTGCAAATCGCGCGAGAGATTTTCGCCGATCGTAATTACTTAAATGACGGCTGGCTCGTTTCGCGCACGCGGCCTGACGCACTGCTTCACGACCCGGAGGAAGCAGCCGAGCGTGTGCTGCGGATGTTGCGCGAAGGCAAAGTGCGTTCAATCGAAGGCCAGGATGTCGAGGTACGCGGCGAAACGATCTGTGTCCACGGCGATACACCCGGTGCCGTTGAATTTGCGCGCGAACTGCGCACACGACTTGAACGCGAAGGCGTGAAAATCAACGCGCCGAAAAGTTCGCGATAATAAAAAGCGTTGTCATTCTGAGCGAAGCGAAGAATCTCGGCTCAAATTCGCCAATGAACCCGTGCAAATAGCCAGAGATGTTTCGCTGTGCTCAACATGACAGCCCCCTTTAACCCAGCTCCTGGCCGAACAGTCGACAATCAGCGCGACAAGACCAGTCTCGTCCGCGCACTTGGGCCGCTGGACGCGACGATGATTGTTATCGGCTCGATGATCGGGTCTGGGATCTTCATCGTGTCAGCGGAGTCATCGCGATTGAGTGGCGCGCCGGGTTGGCTGTTGCTCGGATGGGCGCTTGCCGGCTTGCTGACGATTACAGGCGCCCTGTGTTGTTCGGAGTTGGCGACGATGATGCCGCGAGCAGGCGGTGTTTATGTTTTTCTGCGCGAAGCGTTCGGTTCTCCCATCGGATTTTTGTATGGCTGGACGTTGTTTCTCGTGGTCCAAACGGGGACCATCGCCGCGGTAGCCATTGCGTTCGCGAAGTTTCTCGGCGTCTTTGCCACATCAGTTTCACCTGATAACTACCTGGTCTCCCCAATGTCGTTAGGCGGTTACGCGATCAGCTTATCCACGGAGCAATTAGTAGCGATAGCGTTGATCGTGCTTCTGACCTGGACGAACACACGCGGGCTCGAGATTGGCAAAATTGTCCAGAACACATTTACCTTTGCCAAAACCGCCGCACTGACTGCAGTTGTGGTGATAGGTTTGTCGTTAGGCTGGAAAGCCAATTCTGCCGCACTGAGCTCGGCATGGTGGGACTCTTGGGCCAATGGCTGGAATCCGCAGGCGGCGCAGCCCGGCTTCGCCGTCACCGGCACGCTTGCTCTCGCGCTGCTTTTTGGCAGGTCGATGGTCGGTCCGCTCTTCGCCCAAACCGCGTGGACCAACGTGACATTTATCGGCAGCGAAGTGCGCGATCCGGGAAGAAATCTCGTGCGCGCGCTTGTGGGAGGGTGCGCGGTGGTGGTCGTACTTTATTTGCTCGCAAACGTTGCTTATCTGGCGGTGCTTCCGTTTCCTGAAATCCAGCACGCGCCACACAACCGCGTAGCCGTAGCAATGATGGACACCGTGTTCGGTCGGCCCGGAGCGATCTGCATGGCCGCAGCGATCATGATTTCCACTTTCGGTTGCAACAATGGGCTGATTCTCGCTGGAGCGCGCGTTTACTATGCCATGGCGCGTGATGGCTTGTTCTTCCGAAAGATTGCAACCACAAACCGATTTCGTGTTCCCGCGGCGGCACTCGTGGCACAGGGAGTTTGGACGGCCCTCCTGGTTTTGCCGCGCACGGTTACAACCAACGCCGCAACACAGCAGGTGACTTATGGGAATGTTTACAATCAACTGCTTGAATACATCGTCTCGGCGGACTTGGTGTTTTACCTTCTGATAGTCGTCGCTGTCATTCTCTTACGACGCAAAAAACCGAATGCTGAGAGGCCATACCGCACGTGGGGTTATCCAATTGTGCCGATTATCTCGATCGTGCTATCGGCAGTGTTAACTATTGATCTGGCATGGCTCGCGCCGGCGACGTCAGGAATTGGAATTCTCATCGTATTGACCGGCGTGCCCGCTTACTTCCTATGGCGGCTGCGCGGCGCGAGACATGCCAGTCCGTCTTAGCTTCGGCGCGCGAATTATCTATGTATGCCTGCAAAATCAAAGAAACAACAAATGGCAGCCGGCGCTGCGCTTGCGGCGAAGCGAGGCAAGCGTTCCAAATCGTCGCTTAAGGGCGCATCGCGCCAAATGGCGAAGTCGATGAGTAAAAGCGAGCTACGAAAAATGGCAAAAACAAAGCGCAAAGGGAAACCGACACGAAAACGAAAGAAGCGGTAGAACACATCGTCACCCGCGGTCTGGCAAAGAATTTTTAACGATAAATCGTTCCTCCTTTGGTAAGTTGCTTACCTCCTCTTGTGACAAACCCAAATTCTGCTCGATGAGTGTGTCAGGCGTTCCAGCCAAAAGCTCGGAGATTCCGATCGACTGAAACGAACTGGCGTTGAAAACGCTCAGCAGTTTGAACGTCTTACCCCCGGTGGTTTCAACGGCATGCGCCTGATTTCGCGGAAGGAACCCGATATCATTTGGTCCAAGTTGGACGGTATTAAGCCGCCCGGGACCATCGAAGATTGTTATAAGCGCGTTACCTTCCAAAACCAAATCCCATTCGTCCGCGTTCGGGTGCCAGTGTGGTTCTCGAATACCGTCTGGTTCAAGGATTGTGATGGCGCCAATTAACGTTTGCGACATCGGGAACTCAGAACTTGAGGCTTGAACGAAAGTTCCGCCGGGCGATTTCATCTGCGGCAGTTGCGTCAGCTTGAAACGGAATGATTCAGGTGCCGGCCCCGCGAAGCCATGCGGCAACAGTGATCCGGGATCGGTGCGGCCAACCATAAGAAGATCAGCGGAGGAGATTCTGTCGGGACGAATTCCCAACGATGAATGAATGATTTCCGGTCGCCCAAGCCGCAGCAGGTCTGTCAGATGCAGTGCATTCTGTTCAGTCGTGATGCCGTCGTCGTACACTGTGCAAAACGTGCATCCCTGGTTTCCAGCTGCCCAGAGCGAATGGGAAAAACCTCGCGGTACAAGCCAGATGTCGCCGGCGTTCAGCGGACCAGATTCCATGTGATTGTTGGGGTCGTACACAGTTAGAACGCAGTTTCCCGAAACGACGTAACCAAATTCGCTGGCCGTCTTGTGCCAGTGCAGACCGCGCAACGCACCTGGTTTCATTTCCACCAGACTCGTTGACATGTTCGGAATCGAGGGTGTTTCTTTTACCGTCAGGCTCTTGATTGTCCCGCCGGGGAAAACGTCCGCCTTTGCACCATTGAACGACGGCTCCGCATGACTTTGCGGTGATTTTTGTTTTTCGGGTTTACCCCTAACCGTTGGAACAGCGGAAATAGTAGCTGCAGCAAGTGCGCTCCGTAGAAAATCTCGTCGATGAAATAACATTCGCCGACGCTATCAGGTCGTGCTCGGCAAAATGAACAAAAAAATGATTACATCTGACCAACGGACAAACGCGGCGAAAAAGCAATGTTAAGACCAGGCAAACCCCAAAAAGGACGAAGTCTCGTTCATTTTGCCTGCATGACCTCGATTACCTGCCTCAGGGGTTCCGTGCTTATCCTGCTTGCACCAGTGAACGGATGATCAAGCACATAGATTAAAAATAGAATCTGCGACATTGTTACGGTGAGCGTGGCTGTAATCAGGAATTGCGCCCTAACGTTCTTCATTCCGAACAAATAGTTGAAACAAACCGTGAAAACGGCGCCTACGAACAGGACCAACCAAACAACAGGGGGCACCGTATCGTTTCCGGTAAATATTCTAAGCCGGCGATACTCAGCCAGGTTATTCAACCGGCTCAACGCTTCAGCGTATATTTGCTTATTCGGAAAGGATTTTTCATCGAGTTGGTAGAACGCTGTGATGAGCCCTGACATAGTTCCGCTGGAATGAATCTCTATTTCGCCTTGAGCCATTCGCTCGAGCTCATCCTTCTCAACCGAAGTGACATAATCGAGCATACCTTTCTGCATTACTGTCCTGGCAGGCTCTTGGAACGCCTTCGAAATATGAAAAAGGTCATCGGCAAGGTTGGCCTCCATCTCCAGATCCTTGGTGGCGTCGCTGTATCCACTCCAGGTCACAAACACAACAAAGGCAAGCATCACTCCGTAAAACAGGCCGAAGGCATTAAAGATAATGGCAGCGACTTCATGGTTCTCTTTCAGTACCTCCGCCGGATACTTCTTTCGCACCAGGTAAAGGCCTGTCAGAGCAAACGCGGTGGCGACCGCCGACACGATGAAAAATGAAATCGGCGGCCATAACTTTAAAAGGAATTCCATATGCGTTTACACTTCGTGAGGAGCTCCCGCTACCTTATCGCTTTTGCTTTGTTGGTTCGCGTTTCAATCGATAGCCGTCAGCGCGGGCACCGTACCCGCTCGCGTACTCAACTAAACCGACGCCCTTTTTCCAAACCATTTTTTTGAAGTGACCGGAAGGATGGCTCGCCTCGTAAATACAAAGGGCGCCTTTCAGTTTGATCGTCGTTTTCCAATTACCCTCCTGGTGTTCGAAGCTGCCGCTGGTGATCCCGTAAATGTTGTTCGGTTCGAATTCTGGCGGTTCGTCGATCGCCGAAATCTTCTTAGCAGCGGCGTCATTGTCCTCCTCGTTCAACAGAACGATTCGATCATCAGACACGATAAAGTAGTCCGGCCGAATTTCGCGTTGTTTTTCGGCGCTCGATTTTAGATCGGTGTATTCGATTTTGAAGATCGCGCCCCACGGCATTTTCGCTATGCGCGTCGTCACTACTCGTGCAGTCAGAGCGATATCTTGTTCTCCAATGTCCTCACTCCATTCCGTTCCGCGAAATTTGGCTGAGACCGGTTGATCGTTCGACGCATCAAGGAAGGGATTTGCTGCGTAGGCCGCAACGGAAAACAGGATCGCGATGATTGTTGTGATCAGGGGCCTGCAACTCATGCGAGAAATATTAGCAAACTGGCGATTGACAGTGCACGTTCGAATTTCCTAATCTGCCAACTCTGAAAACGCTCCGGCTATGGGGCCTCGTGGGTTGGCTGCTAATTTCGACACCGCCGATTTTTGCTCAAGAATCTCCCGTCTTCGAAAAAATTCGTGACCTTTCTCGTGATGGGAAATTCGCCCTGCGCATTTCGTGCAGCGGCGAACGAGCAGATCCTGACAACATCAAGGCAATTCGGTGCCTAAAACCGGGTGTCCTGCTGCTTGAGCAATTCGACATCTTCCGCGGTGGGAACAGCGAAGACGCTACTTACCAATTCACCGCAAAGTTCGACGAGAAAGCCTACAAGCTTCAAATCACGTGAAAGAAAAAGGTCCCATCAAACGAATAGTCCATTGTGTGAAAAAGATCATATCTGCTGGCGCAATTTCGGTGATCGTTGCATCATTGTTTTTCGCGAATGCGCCTTTTGCTTTCGCCAAGCCACAAAAGAAATCGGCTGGATCCGCTGCGGAAAACGCGGATCCGCTCGTAAATGCCGCGATGAAAAACATGGAGACCGGAGTGTGGTCCGTGAACGGCACCGTCACGGCAAAGAAACCGATTAAGCTGCAAGGACTTCTTTCCGGCGAAGATTTTGATTTGTCGATGGAACCAGGCGTGAACCCAAATACGCCCATGCGCGAAATCGTGATCAAAAACAGAGCCTGGATTTGCTCCGATGGCGAGACGTGGCACGCCACCAGGTCGGACGATCGATTGATCTACAATTGGGCGCACGTGCCAATCATGGCCGATCGGAAGTTGCCGCCATTTGAGAAAGTGGGGTCTGAGCAACGCAACGGACAGACTTTGTTGCACGTTCGGCTCAAGGTCCCTGAGAAGAACATCAACCCGAAAGAGTTGCCCCAATATTGGCTCGTCCTCGATTCTCAGGGACAAGCCCAATACATCGGACACACAGAGATGCCGATGTTCTCGCAAGCGCGCAAGGAAGTCATGTACTGCTCGTTCGATTATGCGCCGGCTAAAGAAAAGATCGCGCCGCCGCCACTCGGGGCACCAGTGGATGACAAGGCGTATGGCTTTAACGACATCGAGCAACACAAGTTCGATTGGAAAGGTAAAGTCGTTAGGCTCGAGGTGACTCCGAAAATTTTGGAGTCCAAACAAATTGGCGAGGACACGTACCGCGGTTTTCTCAAAGATACCGCGACACCCAATCATTACGGCATTGTCGAATTTCCGCACGACGCGCTGGTGAAGCTGGGTTTTCTCAAAAAAATCGTGGACGGTGCACATGCCACGGAGGAGCTGGAAAAAATGGACGCCTTGGGTCGCACCGACGGCAAACCAGTTTCGTTTTACGTCCAAGTCATTCCAATCGGCGAGAAGCCCGCTGCAAGAGCCGTGGCCGTTGGCGCGAGGCTCGTGCGCGATCCAGACGGAAGCGTTAGTTACACCTGGGACGCCGATGAGAAACAGGCGGCGAAATCACCGCCTGCTCCTACGAAGCCGGATGCGTCTGACGGCGACTTTGTTAATCGCGGGATCGAGAAGGCGAAGAACGGTGACCTGGATGGTGCTATCGCTGATTTCGACCGCGCGGCCGAACTCGATCCAAAAAATGACGCGCCATATTATAACCGTGCTCAAGCCAGCGCGGCTGAAGAATGACACGGCTGGCGTCATTGCCGACTACACCAAAGCAATCGAACTAGGCTCCACAAATCCGGCTGCTTACAACAATCGCGGCAACGCCAGGGCGGAGAATAAAGATCGTGATGGCGCGATTGCTGATTATACGCGCGCCATAGAACTCAAACCCGATTACGCGCGCGCCTACTACAATCGTGCGACCCTTAAGAAGGAGAAGGGGGATGCGACTGGGGCTGCCGCAGATTTCAAACGCGCCCGAATGCTGGACCCGGATTTAGTAAGCGAAGGGTCGGCACCGGATTCCAGCAGCAATCGCGGCGCCACGAATGGCGAAGCGACAGGAACGACGGTCAGTCTCCTGGACGGCAAGCTGACGCTCGACATCCCGTCGGATTTTTCGCGCGACGCTGACGATCCGAAAAGTCCAAAAACGCTCGCCAAGTTTTCAGGACCCGATGGCGCGTGGGGAGAAGTTTTGCGCGGAACACACGGACTAACGCCCGATAAGCTGGACGGTTATCTCAAGATGCGCGTGGCCGAATACAGCAAAGGCTTCAACTGGCTACCGAAAGATTCGCACCTTCAATGGCTGAAGAAAGACATCGTCACCATCGATGGCCGGAAATGGGCGGACTGGCGCTACGTGCCAATGCCAAAAGGAACGAAAGACTACTCGCGCAGTCCAGTATACACGCGCTTCCTAACCACTTCCTATAAAGGCCAGCTGTTAGAGATCAACTTTACCTCAAACCTGAACACCGCGCCCGAGTTAAAGCAGAAGATAGATCACATCATGGACTCGGTGCACCTCGAAGAATGAAGCGGCAGATGATCGGCGTTGAAACGTTATATGAAAGACTATGAATCCTCGGTGTTGGAAATCTTGAGGGAGAAGGGATCCCACTGATGAAACGAGAGGCGTTACTGATCCTGGAATGGATGGATTTTTGTTGGGACAGAATTCTCGTTAGGCGGCATATAAGACTACTCGTGGCCGTATTAGCACTAATCAGCCCGGGCCAAGCCGCCGCGGATTGCCAAAAGGCCGCAGATTGGGCGCGCGCTTTCTACTCCGAGCACTATTTCTTTTATGCCGGCGAACCAGATCCTATCTTGCGGTTCACCACGCCAGAGTTCGGAGCGCTGCTCAAGAAGGAATGGGCATATTCAAAGGGAGAGGTCGGGCATTTGGATTACGACCCCTGGCTTGGAGCCCAGGACGGAGAAATTGGCAAGCCGGTTCGCTTCTCTGTCGAAACGGAGTTGCCGGATATGGCAATTGTCTCCATGTCATATCCCTACGTGCTTGACCCCAAGCACCCGCCCGAACGACACACGGTGCACCTGATACTGCACAAGGGAGAACACGAGTGCTGGCACCTTCACGATTTCATCACTTCGCTCGGCGAATCGCTGTCCTATGTGTACTCCGCTGCGCAGCCCTAATCCGGGCGCTGGAGCCGACGGGCGCCTTCGGCGCGCTCCGCGGCTAAGCTTGGTCGTTAGGCCGACTAGCCGCTCAGCGAGTTCGCATAATGGTTTCCGTCCTTGCTATGGGCCCTCCAGAGATTTAAAGACCGCTTTCCTGTTCGCGTTAAAGTTCGACGAGGCCGGCAACTGGAAGGTCATCAAAACGCATCAGATGTCGAAAAAAGAACTCGAAGAGGAACAATGAGATCGTTTATCACCTTCGGTGCGATCGTCGTGTGCACGATTAGCTGTTGTTTTGCAAATGCCCAGGACATCCTAACGAAAGGAGAACACCGTGATTGAAGGAAGAGTCAAAGCGTCGGAATCAAATTCATTCGTCTGTATTCGCGCTTGCCTACCGTGGCGGGTGATGAGTGCGCAGACTTGGTTAGCGGGTTTTTTGATTCTGTTGTCATTTCCAAACGCGTTTGCGGAGTCCGACTTTTCGGCATTCTGGCAGAAATTTAAGTCTGCGGTTATCGCCGGCGAAAAAGCGACTATCGCGGAGATGACGAAATTTCCACTGTCGATGCCCTATGAGGTCAAAGCTGTAAAGAACAAGGAGGACTTCTCGCGCCGTTACAACGAAATTTTCAAAGGCGAGGCCAATGCGGCACAATGTTTTAAAAGCGCCGAACAGCACAAAGAATCCGACAGGCGATATGAGATCTATTGCCCCTTCAAGGAGACTCCAGACGACCGGGATAACGCACCGATTCGCTTTATCTTTGAATTGACCAAGAGCGGATGGAGATTTGTTGGCCTCGACAACATCAATGAATGATCGCGGGCTAATGCCATGCAATGAGAATTTTCTTCACGTTATTCACAATCGCCACCTTCCGTTAGCAACAGTTTTGATGGTTCCCATCCCATGAGACAACCTCGATCGCGAATGAGAGTAGCGATCGCGCTCGCACTCGGTCAGTATGGAAAGGCGGAAAAAGAGGACGAGAACGACGAATCAGCTGTTCTCTGTCAGGTTTCGTTTTAGCTAAAGGTGAGTGCGAGTCTCCCTAACGACAAAAGTCGCGTCTTAAACACGCAACCTGTAAAGGAACAAAAGACTAAGGAACTAATCATCATCACTGACATGAAAAACAAAATATGCATTCTCGCGTCCATCGCACTCGGTGCCATCTGCCCGTCCATGCTCGCTCAAGAAACGTCGCCCGCCGGATTTGTTTACGGCCCGAAAGCTTCTTTTAACATCAGTGCGCCTGAAGGTTGGGTCGTCGACAATGAATCGGGCAAGGGACAGGACTTGCCGTGCGTTCTTTATCCAAAAGGCGAATCGTGGTCGGACGCGAAGACGGTGATGTACGCGAAAGTAGCCAGCCCTGAATGGGAAGGCGTAAACGCATTCGTGGCAACGGCAATCAAGGAAATGAAGGCAAAGCACGGCACACCGAAGGAGAAAATTGCATCCGGTAAAACTAAAGACGGCCACGATTACTTCATCAACGAATATCCTGCGACAAAGACTTACTCCCAGTGGGAACGCGTGGGCTACGTCCAGCTTCCGCAGGGAGTCGGCTATATCGTCCTCACGTCCCGCGATCAAGCCAGTTACCAGAAAGATTCTGACGCGCTCGAGAGAGTTCTGAAAACCCTGGTCTATGTCGAGCCGAAGTCCGAGACGGCGAGTGGCAAGGAATACGCTCGTCGTTACAGACAACTGCTGGATCAGCATGCCGACGGTCAGATCGAACCGCTGCTGACCGAATGGCGGGAGAAGGCGCCTGACGATCCCGACGCGTGGATCACGAGCGCGAATTATTATTTTAACCAACGCCAGACGAACATCTCGACGAAGAAACCCGGGCCGGGCGACATTACGTTGACTAATAAGAAGGGAAAGCTAGCGGGGAGCATTTCGTTCGAGCAAACCAACGAAAACATGAAGCGCGCTGCCGACCTTCTTCAGGAAGCGACCACGAAATTTCCCGATCACTTGGATATCTGGTGCGGGCTCGCGTTCATGTATCAAGAGAGCGGAGATTTCGACAATGAATTGACGACGTTGAAGAAGATGGTCGCGTATACCCGCGAGCACCCGGCACAGCTCAAGTGGTTAAAAGGCGAGCCGCTCGGTAAGCCAGCCGACAAATTCGTTCCGGAGAAGCTGCACGAGTACGGTTTGTATTACGAGAAGAAAGAGAACCACACGGACGACAAACGCTGGTTTGAGATTGCGACGCTGGCGACCGAGCAATATCCAAATGACCCGCAAGGCTTCAACGATGCAGCCGGTTATTGGGCTGATATTGGCGACTGGCGAAAGGCACGTGAGATGGTCGAAAAAGCGCACCAAATCGATCCGAAATCAGTTGGAGCGTTGCTCAATCTTGGAAACATCAGTGTCGAAATGAAGGACTTTACGGGCGCGCGAAAGTACTTCGAGGAAGCAATAAAGCTCGACCCAAATGGGGAGTACGGGCGCGACGCGAAGGACGCGTTACGAAAGTTGAAAAAGAACTAGGTACATGAGCAAAACACGTTTGTTCATTTTGCCGGTTGTTTTGCTTTTTTGTTCGTTAAGCTTCGCTCAAGAGAGTTCACACAGTGGAAGCGTGAAGCAGGGTGCCCCGAAAGTAATTGAAACCGACGATATGAAGCTGGCGATGAAAGCCGGCAAGCTCGAAACAGCAGGAAAATACGACGAGGCATTGAAGGTGTACGCACAAGCTATTGACCTGAAAGGTCGCTTTACCCCGTTCGTGTACCACAATCGCGGCATGTTATACCTTCACAGGGCAAAAGCTTCTCAGGATCGAGAATCACGAATTGCCGATCTGCGACACGCGATCGATGATTTTCAGACTTCCATTCGTCTCGGCGCAGCCTCCAAGGACGAATTGAACCGCGGATTAGAAAAGATCGCGACTCGGACTAATCTCGACGAAGCAAACAAGCTACTCGACAAAGAGACTCATCAGTAGCGATGAAAAAAGACACTTTCATTGTTCTTTGGGTTGTTGTTATTGGAATTTGCGCACTTCCGTGCTGCCCGGCAGCCGCGCTCTCGGTCGACGAGCAGGTGAAAATGTTATCGGCGCGTTATGCTCAAGTCGAAGACCAACTAGCGCACTCGATTCGTTACACCAGCAAAGATGACTCGAGCGGCGCGACAACGGTCAGGCAGGCGTGGTTCAACGGCTCGGACGATTTAATTAAACTGGCAGTGGAAAGTCGCGATGGCGCGCAGCGCGAGCTGACGGAATATTTCGCGCTCGATTTCGAAAACGACTACGACGGCATGTTCATGCTTACGCGCAAAGAAACGCCGGCTCCGGATGGCGGTATGCAGGTGGAGGAATCGAGAAAATATTTTGGCGAAGGAAAAGAAGGTGGAAACGGTCTGCTGATTCGCGAGCTGCGCAAGAGCGCGCACTTCAAACCGGGCGAATCGAACGACACCGTGCGCACGCCGAATGTAACTGTCGATCTTGGCAAAAAATCGAATCAACCGACGGAGGATGAATTGCGGGCGACGTTGAACGCGCCGACGAACGCAGCGGAAGAACTCAGAAAAGGTGCGCCGGAGTTCGATCCCTTCGCCGATGTCAAAGGCGATAGCGATAAGTATCGCGTCATTCATGGAAGCGCATCGCCGGACGGACGATTTGCCATCGCGCTGGGATCCGCACGCGAACCGGTCGACTGGGATGCGGAGTACGACAAAGAGACCGCAAGTTATTACGCGGAGGGCGATGAGGGCATTCGCAATTACGTTGTCGATCTTGCACAAAAGAAAATTCTGGGAGAGACGGGCGCGGCCTGGGCCGGAACGCGTCGCCGCTACAATCACCCAGAGTGCGTAGTAACCTGGTCGCCCGACTCGAGCTTCTTCGTGCAATTGTTGGCTAACAAGTGGTCATCAGATGATTGCGTCGCGGGAAAAATCGTGAGCGGTCCGAGGTTCGTCGGCGCAGTTAACGTGCTCAAAGCCCTTTCCCCGAAAATTTATGCTTTCGTCAAAAAACGCTTCGATCGCGAAGAAGGCGGAGGGTTATCATTCTACAACGAGAAAGTAACTAACGATGGCGCGGCCGATATGGAAGCGGCGGACTACGTGTCGGGCGGAGATCGCAAGGGCGACGCCAATTTCCGAGTGAACGTCCGGCTCCGCCTGCGCGAGACGCCGCACGGGTTAAGCATTGAAGGCGTGAACATGCGGCGGTTGCCTAACGAACAGTGACCGAAATTCTTTGCGGAACATGCTTAGGACGGCGCAATGCGCGGCTGTGCTTATTTGGGTTCTCATCCCAGTCGCGGAGGGTCCCGCGCAAACGCAGGCGGCCATCGAGGCACAGGCACGCGTTACTTCGTTGTCGTCTCCTCAGAGAAAGAATCCGGCCAGAGTGTATTCGTTGTGGTCTTTAAGTTTGGCTATGCGCTCATCAAGTGCAGTCGCCCTGGAGTGGAGCAACGCGTACGCGGTAAACTCGCAAGGGGGATAGCCGGATATGATTCGCAGGAGATACGCACAATTCCTTATCTTGTTGCCGCCGTTCATGGCAGAAACCGTGCGAGATCTTCTTTGTCTTTTCTGAGGGGACGATGATCCCACGGCATTTTCTCGACAAAGTGAATTGCCAATTACCGGTCCTGACGGAGCTTCCACGATGTAATAGCCGTCCGGTCGTCCTTGAAAGAGACTGTAATTTCGTAGAGACGAGCAAAGCCGTGAATGGATCCCGACGGTGGCATCAGCCTTTCGTAGTAATCATGCCTTTCGAGAATAAGCGTATTGGCATCCACCCACCGGACAGGAGTTACAAATTCGTGACCCATAACTGCGCCTTTGATCTCTGGATCATTCTCTCTGCCGGGAGGCTGGTCGAGTGGCAGATCAATTTTGGTAAATGATTTGTCTGAATTCTGGTAAACGGTTGTTTGTGTCTTTTGTGGGGGAACTGCTGTCGTGCGAAAAAGACGCCCGGCGTGACTTAGGTCAGACGCCACATAGGCAAAACGCTTCGAATCCGGAGACCAAAGCACACTGCCCTCACGATCACCGCCGACGCCAATGTCGGCGTTAGTCAGATCGCACAGCGTTTGAGCCGTCGCTTTCTCGATGAGTTCTGCGTGACTGACCTTTGATTCCGCCAGGTCAAGCGGGTCGGTAAAAGTCTTGCGAATGCTGTAGCGCCCGTCCGGCGAAGTCCAATCAACGATCTCGCCTCGAAAGAGAAGCTTCGTTGTCTCAGGAAAATAGCTCTGGAGATAATTTACGTCGGCCCCGTTGGCGAATTCTTCTTCGGACAGTCCCCCCATCACCGTTCCTCTTACGCCTACTTGATCAGCCACTGGCAACCCGCGCACAAAATTCGAAAAAGTCTTGTCCCCGACGAGGTGAAAAACTGCCGACGCGTCCGGGAAATAGCCCTCGGCTGCGGCGCCATCCATGGAATCCGCGAGAGAGAAAAACTGCGCGAGCGCCTTCTTATCACCGTTACTCGCCGCCATCAGAACTTTGTAATAGTCAAGGCCGCGACCCTTTGCCGCAGAGGCTGTCTCGCCTAGATCGGCATCCCGGGTCGATTGAAATTTTCGCCATTCCTTTTTGCGCGCGTCGCGGTTCAACTTCATCAGTGGCTCGTCCGGCAGAAGATGAATACGGTTTTTATCCATGAAACCCGTGATTCCTGACTTCAGACAAACGGACCATTTAGAATCGTCAGACCGATTCCATGGCTTTGCGGCAATAAAGCGTTCGCCCTTTTTCACCTTTGCGATGACTTTGCCATCGTAATCTCTCACGTTGGTGTATCCATCCGGGTCGTTAATTACGGCCATGGATACACGCGGCGTAGTATCCTCCGCTTCGGGTGGCTTGCTTCCGACGGCGGTCAGGACGCTGCCAGCGCTATTGAAGCTCGTGTCGAGTTTGCCGCTCGCATTGAAGCGGACCACGGCCAACTCATTGTTATCGCCGTCGTACGCAGACCCAGCGACTATGATCTTGTTATCTTGCACTGCTAGGGAGCTGGCCTTGCCATCGCCAACGTCGGTCGTGACCTTGCCGTGATCGCCGAAACTTTGGTCAAGACTCCCATCAGCGTTATAGCGCAGACACGCAAAGTCATAGACCCTGCCACTGTTGTTGACGGCATACCCAGCGACCACAATTTTGCCGTCCTTCTGCAGTCCCACTCCCGCCGCGTTACTGCCGCTAATGCGAACAGCAGTTAGTACGCGACCAGTGCCGCCGAAACTGGTGTCGAGAGCTCCATCGGTCTTATATCGCTCAACCGCGAACCGTTGAACGCCGGCAACGGTCGCATAGCCCACAACAACGGTTTTTCCATCACTCTGTGCTGCCACACCTTGGCCTTCAGCATCTCCGTCGCCGCCGAAATTGGTCGTAACCTTGCCGGTCCCATTGAAATTCGTGTCCAGATTCCCATTCGCCTTAAAGCAGGCCAGCGCACATTGTTTTTTGCTTTGGTTAGTGCTGTAACCGGCGATAACAATTCTTCCATCGCCGTGCACGGCCACGCTGTGGCCAAGGTCATGAGCGCCGAAGTCGGCAGTCGCCTTGCCGGTTTGGTTAAATGTCGTATCGAGAGTCCCATTTGCATTGTAGCGGACAACCACAAAATCATTGTTGCCTCCGTCGATGAATGAGTTGCCTGCCACAACGATCTTTCCATCGCCCTGCATCGCCACGCTGTCTGCACTGCCGTTCTTTGCAACAGTGGTTACTACCTTTCCGGAGTCGGCGAAGCTTGTGTCGAGGCTGCCGTCCGTTCCATATCGTAACACCGTGAAGCACGACTGGCCGCCGGTGTTAAACGAATATCCCACAACAATAATTTTGCCATCCTCTTGCAACGCCACCCCTTCGCCTTTGCAGGTACCTTTGCCTACTGCAGTAGTTACTTTGCCGTTGCCATTGAGAGTCGTGTCCAGGCTGCCGTCCGAGTTATAGCGCACGAGGGCAAATTGATCGACACCGCCGACCTCAGCATATCCTGCGACCACAATCTTGCCATCGTGTTGCACCGCCACGCTGTTGCCGATGGCGCTACTCTCGGCACCAATGGCTGTGTGACTGAAAGCGCCAACGATTGCGCACGCTGGGAGGGTCAAAAGGCGCGCGAGTCTTTTCATTTCATCGTCCGAAATACACGAGGAGCCAACCGGTGTCAGGCGCCACACTCGACCGTAAGTAAAGCCTCAGTCTTTTTCGGATCGCAGCGATAAATTGTCGTTCCCTCCCCTTCGTAGTACCGCCACGCGATCACAACTTCCAGTTTCCCATCGCCATCCAGATCCAGTGTCGCGACTACTTTGTAACTCTCAGGCGCGTCGAAGCTATCTTCCTTTCTTACGTAGGCTTTTGGGTGAAACTCGCCTTCGACCAGCTGCGTTTCCACTTTGCCTGCGACCACTCGAAGCAACAGCACCATCGAATAACTTCCGGCCGGTGATCGCATAGGGACGCTCTCGTCTTTGCGGAAATAATTTGTTGCGCTGATCAACACTTCCTCTTCGCCATCGCCATCAAGATCGACCCGCATGATATTTTCTATCTTCACTTTCGGTTGGTCGATTTCCTTTGTTCGCAAAACTTCGCGCACTGCATCTACATAAGTTTTTTGCGTTGTATCGATCACTTTTGGTTTTCGGGGTAAGGCATTCCACGGCGCGGCGATCGCGATCACGCCCTTTTCCGGTTTTGGCGACAGTGAAACGGCCAAAGTCGCTTCACATGGGACTTCCTCCGGTTTTGGTTTGCCGGCTTTGGCTTCGCCGAGTGCTTGCGTTACTCCATACACTCGATAGGTGGTCTCATCGCCGATCAATTTCGCTGTTTCATCCGCTTTGACCCATTTTCCATCAGAGATTGCACCGAAAAGATATCCGCTTGGGACCTCCACGATTGGATGCAGGTCGGCTGCTGGCGAAGCTCTTGTGCAGATCAGCAAAACAACAAGACCAGCGAGAGTTCTTTCAAGTGTCGGCTCCAAGATTTATGGATCTCCGATCATTGCCGATGATTTAAGCGATTTCCTGCCGTTGCGGGAAGGTAAAATCGGTATCTTTAGACGATGTTCGGCGGCGCCGAATGGCTTTTGATCTCGCTCAGAAACGCTTCGCCAAAATCCTTTAGCTTCTGTTCGCCTACGCCGGGAATGCGGCGAAACTCGGTTGAATTCGCCGGATAATGTCTTGCCATTTCACGCAGCGACACGTCCGAGAAGATGATGTAAGCGGGCACGCCGCGTTCATCTGCGAGCTGGCGACGTAACGCGCGTAAGCGCTCAAACAACGCTTCATCGCATTCGATCGCGCCTGGCTTGGTCCGCACGCTTTTCTCTGCGATTTCGATTTGCTTGGTCAAAACGATCGATGTCCGCTTTCGCAATGCCTCCAGACCGGCAGGCGTAAGCGACAACGTCGCAAACTTGCCCGATGCGCATTCGACCAACCCCAGGCGTAATAGTTCGCGACCGATTGCCTGCCATTCAGCTCGTTTCAATTCGCCGCCGATGCCATAAGTGGACAGCTTGTCGTGACCTCGTTGCCTGATCGCTTCCGTGTCTGCGCCGCGGAGCACATCGACAACGTGACCCAACCCAAATCCGAATCCGTGCCTCGCGTGGATGCGATAGACGCACGACAGAAATTTTTGCGCCTGCACCGTCCCGTCGAATGTCTCGCGTGGCTGCAAGCAATTGTCGCAACTGTCACACGACTGCGGCAAAAACTTTTCGCCAAAATATTCCAGCAACACACCGCGCCGGCATTCGCGCGTCTCTGCGTAATGGACCATCTGCTGAAGCTGTGTACGGGCGATACGCGCCTCTTTCTCGGTTTTTTCGTCGATGAAATGCAATTGCTTGGCGACATCGCCCGGGCTGAACAGCAATACGCATTGGCTGGGTAATCCGTCGCGTCCGGCGCGTCCCGTTTCCTGGTAATAGCTCTCCAGATTTTTCGGCAGATCGTAATGCACGACAAAACGCACGTTCGGTTTATTAATGCCCATTCCGAACGCGATCGTGGCAGTGATGACGCGCACGTCGTCGCGTAGAAATGCATCCTGATGTTTTGTGCGTTCCGCATTCGTTAGGCCCGCGTGATACGGCTTCGCGCTTACGCCGTCCTCGTTCAAATTTCGCGCGAGCGATTCGGTGCTCTTGCGGCTTGCACAATAAATGATGCCGCTGTCGTTAGGCCGACTGCGAATGAACGCCAGCAGTTGTTCGTAAGCCGCCGTTTTGGGGATTACGCGGTAACTCAGGTTCGGTCGATTAATGCTGGCGACGTAAGCGCACGCGTCGCGCAATTTCAGTTCTTTTATGATATCGGCGCGCACGCGATCGGTCGCGGTAGCGGTCAGCGCCATGATCGGCACATCGGGCAAATGTTTTCGTAGTTTCTTGAGCTCGCGATACTCCGGCCGGAAATCGTGGCCCCATTCGCTGATGCAATGCGCTTCGTCGATGGCGAATTGCGCAATGTCCCAGTTAAGCGCGCGCTCTAGAAACGTGTCCAACATCAACCGTTCCGGCGCGACATACAGCATTCGATACTCGCCGCGATGCAAGCCGCGCCAGCGCGCCTTTGCCTCTTCCCGATCCAGCGTTGAATTCAAATACGTTGCGGCGATACCGCTGGTCTGTAGCGCATCAACTTGATCTTTCATCAGCGCAATGAGCGGAGACACCACAATCGTGAGGCCGTTGCGGATCAATGCGGGCAGTTGGAAGCAGAGGGACTTGCCACCGCCGGTTGGCATGAGCACAAACACGTCCCGACCAGCAAACGCGTCGCGGATGATTTCTTCCTGCAACGGCCGAAACTGGTCGTAGCCAAAATGTTTTTTGAGCGTCGCGTGCAGATCCACTCGGTTCGTTTTATTCAGCCCTTCGAATCTTGCCCAGAATTGTTTGCTTGTCTGTCCTGCGGGAAGAGTGCACAACCGAATGCGGATTTAACGAAATGAGCGCGGTTCGTTTGCATAGCGATCTTGCTATTCACCGTAATCGAGGGAGAGGAGAAGTGCCGCGCTGCATGAACAACTCCTGGAATATCTCCTCCTGCTCGCTCAATCGTTTGAACCAATCCTTGTTTGTTTTCACGGTGTGCGCGGTTGCCGCCTTCGCGAATGCCGCCAATCCGGATTACCAAATTTATGACGAATCGCCGGACGGACGTTTCGGATTTCGAGACTCGTTGGCGGGCTCGGCAAAAATCGAAGAATCGGACAGGGATTTAGTTTCCGCGATTGAAGTCGTAGAAATCTCCTCAAAGCGAGTCGTCCTGCCGTCACCGAAAGAAGCGCTGACGCCCATTCGCTTGCGGCGGCAACCCCAGGCTTGGTCAAGCGATTCGAAGCATAGCGCCTTGAGTTTTCAAACAGGGCCGCGGACGTGGACAGCGGCGCTCTACGAATGGGATGGAAATGAGTTTGCCCAGGTCTCATGGACGCGGGATGCCATTCGCAAGCGGATCGAGGAGGAGCAGGCGGCGCAATTGAAGGCACTCGGTTTGCCTGATGATACGCCTCGGAAGCTGGTCTATGAGGGCTTCACGGCTTTGGAGTGGGTGGATGCGACTGCTGTTAAAGTAATCGCAGAACGCATAGATTCGGTCGTCGTCTCCAAAGACCAGCCTCCAGCCGAACTCGATGCGCGGTTTACTTTTGTCATCAAGATTCGGGACGCGCAGAATGCGGAGATAGCCGACGCCACGAAGATTCTCGGCACTCACGGCTATGACGCTGAAGGAGATTGGGCCGAGGCGCGGCTCGTGGACGAGCAGCCTGAGTCGTCCTATCTGGTCAAAGATGTCGAGGAAGGCCAACAACCATTCAGCTTGTATGCCTTGGAACGGTTCAGGGTCGTTGGCGAGAAAGAAGGTGACTATGTGGTGAAAGACGGGTGTTATCTAGACGGGTGTTATCATAAAGGCAGAATTCCCCGGCGACTCGTTCACAAATTTCCATCGGCCTTTTCAGGTGATGAGATAGAGATAGACTGCAGTGCCGAGTCCCCCGGCGTTTATTACTGGGTGCTAGTGAAGGACGCAGAATCAGGCTACCTTCCCGCGTTGCGGGCGGTGTTCGCATTTACTGGGTTTGACGGCATGGCGGGCGAAGCTCAAGCATTCTCTATTATTGACATCAAAAAACACGTGAGCGCTCGGCAGATTTCCGAAGCACAGAAATCGTTTTCTACTGCGGATCGTGGCACCGTAAGACGTTCGAAATCATCCGCTATCCGGAGAGGCAAGCGCACGGACTTCAGCCAGGTCCTGGCAAAAGCGGATGCCTGCGGGCGGCTGGTAGATGAAAATTCCGACGGATCCGCCGGCATGCGCGTCGCGCGCATTCCCACGGGTAAGAAACCGTTTCAACTCTACGGAGGAGAATATTTTGCGATCATCGGCGAGAAGGATGGCGACTACATCATCCAGGATGCCGCGGGCAATCAGGGCTATGTGGCAAAGGACTTCGTGGAGACAGTGCCTAAGCCCACGACGGAGTCCGCGATGCTGTTGCCATTGATGGGGCTACACTACATGCGAGTGGTGAAAGGGACGCAGAGCGAACGCGGTTATTCCGGAGACACGCGGCGTTTGATGTTGTCGCTGGATCTCACTGGGCAATCCGGCGCGGAGCACGCCAAAAACTTGGAGAAAATGCTTGCTCGCCAGGACGCTCCTTCGCTCCTAAAAGAGTTTTCACCCGCTCGCGTAAAAGCCATCGGCGCCATGCTGCTGCAAGGCAGGAGCGAAAACGAAAAGACGGAACTCATAAGGAAATACCCGCAGATCTTTCACGGCGATGCGCTGCCCAAGGGTCCTGCAAAAATAAATCATAGATTCCCTGCGCGACCGAGAAGCTCGCCATGAAATCCGCTGCGTTAGGCATCTACGGGAGAAATCTAAGTGAACACAAAAACTAGCCTGCTTGTCTTTGCGCTGTTCAGCTGTTTGTCGGCGCCCATGGCTCTGGTAGCTGCCTCCCTGGAGGAAAAGTATTTTGAAACTCGTGACAATTTCATCCGGCAGTTTGAAAAAGCATCGGTTCCGATCGATGTCCTCGATAAACAAGATCAGCACGCCCTTGCTGAACTCGAGAAACAACTAAAGCCAATTATAGGGCCAGTTAATGTCGAAGGGTTTCCGAAAGAGGGCAAAATAAACCTCCTGACTCTCGAAAACGACTATGGCTTCGGTCAAATCGACGGACTCAGATTCAGTTCGGAGCAAGAAGAACTTTTTGTCACAACCGATAACATTTTGAAGAAATATCTGGCTGGGCAGCCAGAGCTACCTAAAGACCTGGCTGAACTTTCTAAGACTGGTGAGTTTTATGTTCGCGCCATTACGGCGGAAGCGGCTGTTACGTACTTTGCAGAGATCCCGGTTAAGAGCGCGAACGGAAAATCTTATGTTCACGCGTTTCTCGGTCTAACTGCTCAAGATATTGGCCCCTTCATTCCAAAAGATATCTTTGTATTCGTTACGAATGGAAATCGCATACTCGCAGTCCAGTCGCCAGGGGCAACTGAGATCACAGAAATTCCGCAGTGTAGAAACGAGTGGGAAAGCTTTGCTAAGAAGAAGTCAGACGCAATGGAGGTTTATCGATCCTCGGGCTCGAAGAATCAAAAGGCGTCCGATGAATCAGTTCAATATGAGGAGCAAGGATTCGAGGCATATCACCGCTGCTACGAAAGAGAGGCAAAGAATCAAAAATTCTTCGCTTCCCTTAAGAAGCAGGCCCAATCGATTGTTGATCGTTTGCTGAGAAACTGAGCATTGAAATTGCGATGCCCAACAATTCGCTCCACCTGACTCGCGGTGCTGGCGCACCGCTCGCAGGTAAGCTCAGGCGTTACGCCGGCTAGCCGCTCAGCGAGCTTGCACACTTTCTTCCGTCCGGGTAACCGCGCTCCCAATACAAAACACAAACATGAAACAATACGTAATTAGCCTTGCTCTATTAATCGCTGTACTGGTCGCATTCCCGACAAGCCACGCCAACGCCCAGACTCAAGCCGAGATGAATCGGCAAGCGGCAAAAGACTTCGAGAAGGCCGATGCAAAACTCAACAGCACGTATGCGGCACTTTTGGCGAAACTTCCAGACGCTGACAGCAAACGAAAGCTTAAGGAAAGTCAGCGAGCGTGGATCGCATTCCGAGATGCCGAGGCGGCATTTGCGGCAGACCAGTTTCGCGGCGGCTCGGCAGCTCCGGTGCTACGCTCGGCCAGTATGACGGAGACGACAGAGCAGCGCATCAAGCAGTTGAAAGCCGATTTTCCAGATGACAGCGACACATCTAACAAAACGCTCCAGCCAACCAGCGTCGCCGCCGACGCGGGCCCCAGTAGCCCTATGGGAAGAATGGGAGCTTTGACGTTCTCGCTCGAAAAAAGTTTATGAAATTGTTTAGTTCGATAATTCTGTGGCTTGGCCTAACGGGGTTTGCTGCTTTATTCACGAGCCTCGCTGCCGACGAAGAGAACGCTGCGATTTATGAAAGCCCGAAAGGCAGTTACCGCATCCAATTGGTAGAGGGCAAAGACGAATTATTTATCGTTTCCACCAAGAATCCGGCCGAGCGAGCGGCTTTGCCCAATTCGACCGCGGATGACCCGACGGAGTACCAAGTGCGCTTTTACAGTTCTCCAGATGAGCAGTGGATCTTTTATACAGAGAGCTGGCGGCATCACGGAGTGCGTGTGCAGGAGCTCTATAACCACGAAGGCAGCGTCAAGTTTGCGCCTTTTCGCGCAAGGCAATGGTTCGCGCAGACAGTTCAGAGTTATGCAATAAAGAATGGTGGTTTTAAAAAAGCAGATTTCCTGTCGCAACGCGGCGAGAACCATTTGAGGACCGAGTTCCGGGGTTGGAGCTTTGATTCGAGTCGATTACTTCTCGGAATATATGGAGATGCGGATTATAGAGAGGACAAACGCGAGCCTTTCTATATTTATTTCAACACCCGCACGAAGACGCTCGAGCAGACACCTTATCTGCGCGAACTGAACAAAACCGTCGCAAAGCTTGCTCCTAACTATCCTTTGGACGTTGTCTGCGCCGAGCCGACCAACCCGCTGCCACCGGAGACGAAACTAAAAGCACGTTTCGACGCGCTTGATGAGAAGCTCAATAAAATCTACGCGACGCGTACAGCCGCGATGAGCAAAGACGAAGCGGATCAAGCGCGCGCGAACCAGCAAGAATGGGTCAAAACGCGCGACGAGGGAGTGAAGACGTATCTTCGATTGACGCCAAATGGAGAAGAAGAACGCCGTCGGCTTCAATTTCTTGCCGACGTCACCGCAGCCAGACTCGAGGATTTAAGCCAGTCTGGAAACGAGGACCTTTAGCTCGTTCGTTAAGCGCGACGCTCTTTGATTGACGATAGGATTTCGTCGATGACTTCGGCGCGCGCGTTGCGCTCATTATTTCACACGAAGGGCACGAAGGTCACAAAGTCTCATGATTAAAATCGACTGCTTAGTGTCCGGTGTGTTCTTTGTGCGAGATCATTGGGTTCCGTACAAAAAAGCGCGCCGTTGATCACGCGGCACGCCTGATCGACACCAAATTTAACGAGAAGGAGTCATATTGATCCATTCACCACTTTGGCCGAGATGATGTGCCAGCGGCTGTAAGCACTGGCACCTACCGCGGCATAAAATCGCGCGCCCGCGTTTGTCCCTCCGCAATCTGCTCCGGCCTCAGCGCGTTTTCCAGCAGGGTCATGGCCTTCTTGGCATGCTCATCGCCTTGCCTCGCTGCCAGCAGCAGCCACTTGTAAGCCTCGACTAGATCCTCCGCCACGCCGTCGCCCCGTAGGTAGCAGCGGCCCAAATTGCGTTGAGCCGGCCCGAGATTTTGTTCGGCGGCTTTGCGATACCATTTCGCCGCCTCCACCGGATCCTTTGCCACACCTTCGCCTGCGTCGACGCAGGCGGCCAAAATGCATTGAGCCTTGGCGTAATTCTGTTCGGCGGCCTTGCGAAACCACTTCACCGCCTCCACCGGATCCTTCGCCACACCTTCGGCCTTCTCGTAGCGAAGACCGAGTTCGACCTGGGAATCTGCGTCGCCTGCTTCTGCCTTCGCCTCCACTTCCCCAATCGGCTTTTGATCGGTCTTGGTTTGTTCCCCGGCCAATTGAAAGACAGCGGCACTCGAGAACAACAGGATCGTAAATATCAACCGACTCGCTCTCATATCGGGAAACTAATTGGTTTCCAGCACGCCTGCTGAGATTCCTAATTGAATCGACACCTTGTGTTCAGTGTCAAACGCAATCGTAACGGTTTAGCTGCATTCCGAAAAATCCCCGCCGTTCCTTGTCCATTCGTCATGAACCGCAAGGAGCCGCGCGCCCGACTTCAGCCATCGCTCGGGGTCAGCGCTGTACTCGATTGTTTGGATATCGTTCCAGATCATCCTCTCGATCTTGGTCGACCATGAAACACCGATGGAAATAGTTTCGGTTCGAATCGCGAAAGCCGTAATTGTTCTGCGACGCGGATCAAATTCTGGCTCGATCTTCATGTCAGTAACCAATCAGTACGTCGCTGCGCGCTTTGTTTTCACTGCGAATTCTGCGACAGCTCCTTGTTCCGTTTCTCGACCGCGTCGATTTCACTTTGCAGGCGGATCGCCTCTTTCTGCCATGGTTTTGCCTCGCCTTTTTTCGGTTTGACCCCGCTCGCGTGCCATTCGTCCCAGTTCGCCTCGAACAGTCTGGCCTGTTCGGAACGGGCGGATACCAAAGCTCGCCTGACGCGCCAAGGTTCCTGATCAGAGACAGGCAACTCTCCAAGCACTTGATCGATCGAATCGAGCACATTTCGCGCCTTCCAGTCAAAGTCCCGCAGATCCCCGCGAGTGATTCGCTTGTACCCGGAGACGCTGCTCTGGACTTGCATCCAGCGCGTCATGTTCAGCAGGTTGGAATGCATTTTATAGAACTGAAGATGCGCCTCCAAGCTGACTTGCCTGAGATTAACACCGGGCGCTGGCGTCATTGTTGGTGACGCTGGTGATGCTAATGGTACCGATGGCATCTCGGCCGACGTAGATCGCGAACGGGACAACTTCTTCTCTGCATTGCCGCGGTTGTTGTAAGCGATGGCGAGTTTCGGATCGAGTTCAATCGCCCGGTTGTAGTCGGCAATGGCACCGTCCAGATCGCCCTTGGCCTCTTTGGCAATGCCGCGGTTGTTGTAAGCGACGGCGTGTTTTGGATCGAGTTCAATCGCCCGGCTGTAGTCAGCAATGGCACCGTCCAAGTCGCCCTTGTCGTCTTTGGCATTGCCGCGGTTGTTGTAAGCGACGGCGTGTTTTGGATCGAGTTCAATCGCCCGGCTGAAGTCAGCAATGGCACCGTCCAGATCGCCCTTGGCTTGTTTGGCAATGCCGCGGTTGTAGTAAGCGACGGCGTGTTTTGGATCGAGTTCAATCGCCCGGCTGAAGTCAGCAATGGCACCGTCCAGATCGCCCTTGGCTTGTTTGGCAATGCCGCGGTTGTAGTAAGCGCGGGCGTCTTTCGGATTGAGTTCAATTTTCCGGTTGAAGTCGGCAATGGCTCCATCCAGGTCGCCCTTCTCTATTTTGGCAGCGCCGCGGTTGTAGTAAGCGTCCCTGATACTGACGCCGACAAACAACACGAGGGCCATCAAAATGAGGATGACAAGAAACCGAGATCGGTTCGACATCGGTATTCCTTGTCGCGCAGTCACCGGCTGAGGCATGCCTCTCAAAGTAGCTTCAGCGAAACGTCGTTCCTGGTTGCACCAAACGTAGGAGCCGTCGGCGCCTTTTTTGACGCGGAAGAGGCGCATGTTCGGAAAAATCTTCCTCTGCGCCACGAAGGCGACAGCGATAATGGCGGCAGGCAAGACGAGATCGGAAAGCTTCAGACGCCAATTGCCTTTCTCGAAGAGGATGTTGAGAGCGCTGAAGAGGGACAGCAAGATCAGAAAGGGATACGCGCGTCCGTCGAAACGGGCGATGGCGAAGGCGAAGTAGAGCGGCACGATGATCCCGAGAACCACGCCGCCGGCCATCAGGCCGGGCGAGAGATTGGAAAACATCACGACGCTCAAGGCCTTGAGGACGGCGACCAAGACGAGCAGGGCGACCAAGACGTAGTTCAAGACGGCGTAGCGCCGCTTCCTTTCGGGATCGGCCACGGAGGCGATCGCCATGGCGAGGGCGTTGTTGGGGCGGACTTGCCCTTGATAGGTCTTGTAGACCTCTTCCGCCGGTTTTCCCGCTTGCCGCTCCTTGATCGCGGCTTTCAGTATCGCGCTGCGTTTTAACGGAACCCGTGCTGGTTGCGGTGGCGATGCTGTTGGGAGTGGTGGTTCTGACTCGGCGGAGTCCGAACCAGAAGCGGGCGTATCGGCCGATCTTAGCGAAGATGGCGGCGGCGACGGCGGCTCCTGGGTGGATTTTGCAGGCACCTTGACTGGAAAATTGCAGTGGGGGCACTCAATCCTTTCGCGTGCTTTACTCTCGTCAATGGAAATGCTCCGAGTGCACCAGTCACAAACAAAGTGGATAGCCACGCGCAGTATTTAATCACCAAGTGCCGCGAATCGCAAAGCGCGACGTCACGTTCAGCGAACTCGCCCGCGTGCTCAAGCGTTGCGATCAAGTTACCAGCGTCATCGTAAACGCGAACCACAGCGTCATGTGAGCGGCTGCGGTGCATTGCGTAGTCGATTGTGTTACTGATTGTGTTTGGCCCGCCGTAACACGAATCTACAAGCTGTCGCATTCGAATAGTAGGATGTTCCCTAACGGACCACTGGCGGGTGCCACAGGATTACGTCGGATACATCCGTCGAGACAAGCGTTGGCGCAGGAAAGGTAACCCGATGAAATTGCTCTTTGTTCTTGCGATGTCGCCTCTTGCACTGGTGATGGCTGATGCAGTCGAACAGGACATTGTGAATCGTTGTGCCACGATCATTCGCGAATTTCAGCAAATGCCCGAGAAAGCAATTCCAAGAGACGACGATGCAGCAGTTGCTTCAGCAAAACGTCGTTCCTGGTTGCGCCAGTGAACCAGCCCATGCTTACGCCAAACAATGCGCCGAGTATTATAAAAAAAGACACCGTTAACGTCCGGTGATGCCAAAGCGTCCCGCCTAGGAAGTACTCCCAAATCAGCATCAATAGGAACCACGGAACACCGTACAGCAGAATGCCCATTAACATAAATCGCGTCCGGCCCATCGCGCGCCGCCGTGCCCAACGCGCCCTCTCTGCTCTTCTGTCATCGGCTTTGTCATAACTCTAAGCTCAAGTGTGGAGGCTACCTTTCGTTGCGAAAAGTAACTTATAAGTCTTGGGGAAATAACGTTTGATGTACGGCTTCGGTTTCGAAATCGGTTCTGTATCTCCCGGACTGCTGAGGGTTACGCCAATGTTTTCCCGCACTTTAGCTGGCTGCGTGACAAGGAACCTGGCGAAAGCATCGTCGCCTACGACATGGACAAGCTCCCACTGTTCCGCATAATACTCATCGGCTGCACCACCATCCATAAATCGCGCCAGGGAGAAGAACCTGGCGATCGCTTTCAAGTCTCCGGTACTCGCCGCAGTCAGAATTTCATGATAGTTAAAGCCGTGTTCTTTGCCCGAAGATGCCGCCTCGCTCAGCTCGGAATGCCGGGCCGATTGCGCTTTTCGCCACTCCGTCTTTTCCCGATCGTAATTTAACTTCATCAACGGCTCGTTCGGCAAAAGCTGAAGATCTGCTTTTTCGATGAATCCGTTGCAGCCGGACTTTAGGTAAACAAGCCAACCGTCGCTGGGCGTACGCTCGACCAGGAAATGTTCGCCTGCTCTTAACTTGGCGCTTCCAAACTTGGCGGTTCCACCCCTATCACAAGGCACAATCACTGAGCCGTGCGGATCTTTAAGCGTCGCCATGCACTCATCCGCCCAGTCGCTTGCCGGATAAATCAACTCCAGCGCTGCAATCGCGCTCATGATAAACATTTTCGAGCAAGAAAGCTGATTAGGCGGCTTCATGGTTTGAGCTGCTTTTCGAGATCGGCCGTGCGCGCCTCAGTTGCGATCGCTTTGCCTTCCATCAAAGCGGCTGCGCCAAAAGGGCTCCAGCGTTGGTTCGCGTTGATGGCTGCGTCGGTGTCGCGCTGAATCAGCCATTCACGTTGTTCTTGTTTCAGTTGTTCCCGCCCTGTCGGCTCCAACTTCTTCAGCAGCGCGGCATAAATTTCATTCAACCGTTTGTCGGCTATCTCGAACCGACGCGTGGCCGGTGTCCACAGGCCTTCCTGACCGACCGGCTCGGCTGACAGCGGCATCGTCGCGCTTGCGGCGGAAGGTGCGCGGTAACCGTCCCACTGTCTTCGCGCGTAGCGATTGGCTGCGCGCAATCGATCGGTCAGCTCAAACTTGCCGGTCTCGGTATTAAAATAGCAAAGCCACCAGCCAACGCCGCTCTTGAAGATACCACCACCGCCTTTTTCTTCCGGACCGATGCTGGCCGAGAGAGCGAGCAGCAATCGACGCGAATCGGAGCTCCAATCGGCGAAGTCAATCACGCGCCTGTCGACGTCATTCTCTCCGCGCATGCCGATCATTTTTTCATCAATCTTCTCCTGTTCGGCCAGGAATTGCCAGGCGTGATCCACAAGACAGGTCGGCTCGTACTGAAACTCACCAGTGCGGTGGTAAAGACGCGCGTTGCACACACTGTCGCTGGAGTAGATCCAATTCTCATCCGGCGAAATGAACGCGAGGTCCACCGTGGTATTCGGCTCTGCGTTACCGCCGAACAACGGAATGCGTTTGTCCGGATCGTTCGCCGGCACAATTGCCAGACGCTGGCGCTCGTGTGGACCGGGTTCGAAGATTTCAGTGTAACGAACAATGTAAAACTTACCGCTCGGAGCGGTGACGATGCGTGTGGGAGTTGTGTCATCGTCCGCGCGGACGACCTCCGCCGAACACACGGCGACGACAAGGATTACCCAAACGATCGACACATGGCTCATGAGTTTATTGTCGGTAAGTCGAGTTAGTAACCTTATGCGTTACCCAACGCGCTTCTGGAATACTCCAGGTCCCTTCGAAATGTCCGTTCCATGTTCTCATCGGCGGTTCCATCGGCTTGGGATTGTTAGTCGCATCGACATTGAAACGAATCTGACGGCCGTCACTTTCCAGGTGCGCTCCCTCTCCTCCTTCTTTCTCCCTTCGATCAAAGTTAAAGTGGTAAAGGTCGTTCCATGGTTTGACCTTTGCTTTCTGATATCCGGGCTCGAGCAGTCGCACGATTTCGGTGTAAAGATTTGTTTGCCGCTTCACTCGGCCATCTTGCAGTTCGAACAACGTGAAGGCGACTGGCCCCCATTTTCCGTCAACGCTTATGACGACGGCCGAGTTGTCTTTTGCCCATTCCACGAAAGTTGTGTTGCGTATGTCATTAGGCGTCTCGGCTTCATTTACGGCCAGAAAACGAAACGGCTTCAGCGCCACCAGGAAATCGCGCGCTACTTCATAGCTGATGCGGTGAAGGTTGGGAGAAATAACGGCATACTTTCCGTCGGGCGATATGGAGTCATCGGCAACGTGGTATCCGAAAGCGAAGGCATCGGGAAAGCCCGGCCGCGCATTCGGCCCGAGAATTTCGACGTTGGGGACTGGCGCCGGAGACTCATCCGCCGCGGTAGAAAATGCTGCGCTCCCTAGCAGAATAACCGTAAAAAGCCTTCGTGGTGTCATCATCCTCCCGCACCCGTCTGGATCAGTAGTGAGCTTGGACCATTAGCGTGGGGTATCCGCTGACGGTTTCGTACGAGGCATGTGCTCTGTGGTCGGATCGTATCCAGGCGGTTTTCTTGCCCGGTCTCTTTTCCCACTTGTTGCCGCTCGCGTTCCCCTCGAGGAAGATCGACAATTCCTTCTCCGAAAGCTTATGCCTATCCACGCGGGAATAAGCTTCGGCGACGCTACGACCTTTTAGAAACTGTACCACAGCAATGTATTCGCCTGTTGGGTTCTTGTACATGTTTGTTGTTATGCCGTCGCTATCTGGCTTACCTGGGTCAGTCGGCTTTCCGAAAAGCGCGTTGACTTGATCCTCGGTATTGCCGAGGCGGGCGATGGCTTGACTGCTCAAAGCAATAAGGACCGCCGCCGCTACTATTAAGACGGGTTTCATAGTTGATTCTTTCGATTTGCTCGCCTTTGAATTTATCGGTCGAATCATGAGCATTACGCGATAAACGGGAGGCTTTGTCGATCTAAAAGCGAATGCGACTTAGCTATCCGCGGACATCGTCAGAATATTTTGGTTGCTTTGGAAACTAAATATACCACATTAGTTTCCACGGTGACCATAATCGTTAATCTATACCTTCCCATGGCTAACCAGCTAAACAGCCGGGGGCGCAGTTCCGTTCCGATAAGGACCTAAAACAGCGATCGAGCCTGATCGGATAACTTAAAGCCGAGGGTTCTGTGGAACGACACTAATGAAGGGCACGAATAAATCGAGATCGCGAAGCCAAAAGAACGCGTCTATTCGACAACGAATAGTGGAGGCGGCGCGGGCGCACTTTTTCAATCACGGATTTCGCAGTGTGACTATGGACGATCTGGCGGACGAATTGGGGATCAGCAAAAAGACACTTTATGCTCATTTCCCGGGCAAGATCGATCTGCTCGAGGCTGTGCTGGCCGATAAATTCCAAGGTGTGGAAACGATGCTGAAAGAAGTGACGCGCTCACAACCGCACGATTTCCCGGCAACTTTGCGCGAGTTGCTGGCCGGGACGCAGCGCGAATTGGATGAGATAAAGCCGCCGTTCGTGCGTGATATGCGCCAGAAGGCGCCGCAAGTGTTTCAAGTTATCGAGCGCCGCCGGGCTGCATTGTTTCAGCAGTATTTCGGAAACCTTCTCCTCGCCGGGCAACGGGCCGGAATGGTGCGAAAAGACGTTCCGGCGAAACTTATCATCGAGATTTTACTATCGGTTGTTCAGGCGATCATGAATCCGCCGAAGATGGAAAAACTCGGGATGATGCCGAAGGAAGGTTTCGCCGGTATCCTGAAAATTGTTCTTCAAGGTGCGCTTACACCAAAAGGAAGAAAACATGCGCGCATTGTTCGTTAGGCGCTGTGCACAGTCACCTGGCCCGGCGGGAGCTCTCGCATTGCTGCTCTTGTTGGGTGGTTGCGACACCCGAAGGAACGCCGTCTCCGGCACGATTGAGGTAGACGAGGCACACGTCGGCCCGCGGTCAGGTGGCCGCGTGGAGAAAATTTTGGCGTGGGAAGGCGATCGCTTGCACGAAGGGCAGGTGATCGTGCAACTGGACGCGTCAGAGTTGCGGGCGCGTCGCGATCTTGCGTCTGCGCAAATCGACACGGCTGTCCACGATGCCGATGCGCAAGAGGCGCAATTGGTGTTCCTGCGCGATGACGCGCGGCGCCAGCAGGATTTGCTGCAGCGCAGGGTCGTTTCGGCTACTGACGCGGAGCGCTCCGACAGCGCAGCCAAAACGCAGGAGAAAAATTTGGCGGCGGCGAAGATGCGCGTCGCACAGGCGCGTGCGCAACTGGCTGATATCGATTCGCAGCTGGCCGAAATGCAGATCATCGCGCCGGCGGATGCTATTCTCGAGGTGCTCAGCGTAAAAGTGGGCGATGTGCTGCCGGCCAATCGCGAGGCCGCCACTCTGCTGTTGACCGGTCACCTCTGGGTGCGCGTTTATGTCCCTGAATCCTGGCTGGGTTTGATCAAGTTGGGCGAGCACGTCCGCGTCCGCGTGGATTCGTTTCCGCACACGGATTTCGACGGCGTGGTCGAGCAGATCAATCGGCAGGCCGAATTTACGCCACGCAATGTGCAGACCGTCGCTGACCGCATCAAACAAGTGTTCGGCGTGAAGGTTCGTTTGCCGACAGACGACGATCGTTTGCGTGCCGGAATGGCGGCGGACGTTTATTTTCCGAATGTGAAATGAGGAATTCGAATCAATGAATCAGGAAAGCAGGAACACAGGAAAAAGCGGAAGATGTCAGAGCGTGCAGAGGCCAGAAAAAACCTGCGTAAATCTGTCAAAATCTGCGGATCTCTTTCCTACATTCCTGTTTTCCTGATTGATCTCTATGGCTGAGCCAATGATCGAGGTGGAAGGACTGACGAAGCGCTTCGGCGCTTTTACCGCTGTCGATCACGTTTCGTTTACCGTTGGGAAGGGATCTATCTTCGGGTTTCTCGGCCCAAATGGTTCTGGCAAAACAACCGTGATCCGGATGCTATGCGGAATTCTGCAGCCGACCGAGGGCACGGCGCGAATAGGTGGCCACGACGTCGTGCGGGATTTGGAGCCGATTAAGGAAATGATCGGCTACATGTCACAAAAATTTTCGCTCTACGACGAGCTGACGGTGAATGAAAACCTCATCTTTGCAGGAAAACTTTATGGTTTGAGCGGTCGCGAATTGAACCAGAGACGGGAGGAAATGATCGCCACGACGCACGTGGGACCGTACATCGACAGGCGCGCTGGCCAGCTCTCCGGTGGGTGGCGTCAACGACTGGCCATGGCTTGTTCGCTCATGCACAGGCCGCGTGTGCTCTTCCTTGATGAGCCGACTGCCGGTATCGATCCAGTCGCCCGGCGCGAGCTGTGGAATTTGCTTTTCGAGTTTGCCGGTAAAGGCATGACGCTGTTCGTGACGACTCATTACATGGATGAAGCCGAGCGCTGCGATCATGTGGGCTACATCTACCTGTCGAAATTGATCGTGTGCGGTGAGCCCGACGATTTGAAAAAACTGCCGGACGTGAATCCACCCGGAACGCGCCGGCTTGACGTGACTTGCGATCACGTGACCAGGGCACTCCGCATCATGCAAGAGATGCGCGGAGTGCGTAGCGCCACAGTCTTCGGACAATCAATGCATTTGCTCGTCGAGGAAACAGTCAAGGGCGCGCAGATCGAGGAACAACTGCGCAAAGTCGGCGTCGCTCATGTCGAGATTCATGAAATGGGTCCGTCGCTGGAAGACGTGTTTGTCGAGCTTTCTGCCAAGCACGCAGCAGAACGGCAAAAGGCCGCGTAATGATGAACGTCATCCTGAGCGAAGCGAAGGACCTCACAAATTAGAATGAAGGCATTCTACGTTTACATGATGACGAACCAAAGCCGCGTTGTCCTTTATACGGGAATAACCAACAGCTTGGTGCGACGAGTCTGGCAACATCAGAGCGGCGACATAGAAGGCTTCACCAAGACTTACAAGGTTAATCGGCTCGTGTATTACGAGTGTTTCGATGATCCGCGAACCGCGATCGCGCGTGAAAAGGAAATCAAGGGCTGGCGCCGCGACAAGAAGAATGCACTGGTCGAAAAAATGAATCCGAAGCGGGCGGATTTATCACCGATGCTCTTTCAACATATGAAACGTCCATCGCATAGTTCAGCAGCTTGAGCAGAACGGCAATGATCGAAGGTAATTCGGGCATTTTGCGTCGTCCCTCGCTTCGCTCAGGATGACCAGCCAAAAAATGTGAACATGAAACACAAACCGTTTCGAGGGCTTAGCGCAATTTTGTTCAAGGAGTTCATCGTCGTCTGGCGCGATCCGCTGACTCTCTTTTTCTTCTTTTTCCCGCCGTTGATCGAGATGGTCGCGTTCGGCTATGCGCTCGACAACGACGTGAAGCACATGGCGATGCTTGTTCTTAATGAAGATCGCACGGTCGAAAGCCGCCAGTTGATCGATCGCTTCGTTAACACGCAAAGCTTTCGTGTGGTCGGCGAAGTGCAGAGCCTGGAGCAGTTGAAGAGCGAACTACGAAAGGGAAGCGCGTACGCCGCGCTTTACATCCCGCCGAACTTTACCCGCGAACTAATGGCGGGCCATTCCGCACAGGTGGAATTGCTTGTTGACGGGTCCAATTCCACCACTGCACTGCAGGCTCTTCAAACCGGACTCGGCGTAGCGTTGACGCAATCAATGGAAGTGCTGATGCGCGACACCGGCCGAACCGGCATGCCGATCGATGTTCGTCCGCAGATGCTTTACAACCCGGCCATGCGAGCGCCGAATTTTTTCGTGCCCGGCGTGATCGGAGTCGTCTTGCAAATTGGGACGACAGTTGCAGCGGCCATGGCTTTGGTGCGCGAACGCGAACGCGGCACACTTGAACAATTACTGGTAAGCCCATTGAGCCCCGCCGGGCTCATGCTCGGCAAGCTGGTTCCATATCTATGCATTGGAATGACCATGGCGGTTGTTTTGTTCACCATTATGCGCTTTGTGTTTTTCGTTCCGATCGAGGGCAGTGTTTTCGCCATGATGTTTTCGACACTGGTGTATGTGTTTGCGCTGCTAAGCCTGGGGTTGCTCGTCGGCACCAGAGCCGAAAACCAAATGCAGGCGCTGCAAATGTCGATGGTGTTTCTGCTTCCGAGCGTTTTCTTTTCCGGGTTCATTTTCCCGCGTGAAACCATGCCATGGATTTTTTACGCGCTCGGTGCGCTGTTTCCCACGACGTATTTCATTGCACTTATGCGCGCGATCATTCTGCGCGGTGCAAATTTCTTCGAATACTGGCCCAACCTTCTAGTGCTTATCGTGATGTCGAATCTGCTTTTTAGTCTGTGCGCTCTGCGGTTCCGGAAAAAGCTCGCGTGAGCGATGCGAATCCGGGGAGCGCACGCCGCTGGCGTGCTGTTTTCGGCCGCTGGCCGAAAACTCCGGAAAAGTTACGCGCACACGTTTTCGGTTTGCTTCGTATTCATTAGTTTGATGGCGATGTGGTCTTAAAAATTCTTTCCCGCGCGCTCCGCGTCACCATCGTCGTCGTTGTCGTTTTGGTGTTACTCTGGTGGTTTGGAATGAGGATGCCCGGCAAGAATGTTTCCAAGGCGGGTCCGCTGTCGCCCGATGAAGTTGTGTTACGCGAAGAGCTTCGCGCGAATGTGCAAGAGCTCGCGGGAAAAATCGGCGAGCGCAACATGTGGCATTACGCAGCGCTCAATGCCACCGCCGATTTCATCGAAGATTCTTTTTCGCAAGCCGGACTGCGGACCCGAAGAGACAGCTACGAGATGCGCGGACAGTCGTGCCACAATATCGAGGCGGAGATTCCAGGGAATCGCCCGGAGATCATCGTCATCGGTGCGCATTACGATTCAGTCTTCGGTTCGCCCGGCGCAAACGATAACGGGTCCGGGATGGCTGCAACGCTTGCGCTGGCTCGGCGGTTCGCCAGTGCGAAACCGAAACACACTTTGCGCTTCGTTGCGTTCGTGAATGAGGAGCCGCCTTATTTTTTGTCGGGTGAAATGGGCAGCCTGGTTTATGCCCGCGGATGCAAGGAACGCGGCGACAAGATCTCCGCAATGATCAGTCTGGAGACCATCGGTTACTTTTCCGATGCGCCGCACTCGCAAACATATCCGTCGCCGGGTCTCGGCGTGTTTTACCCTAACGTTGGCAACTTCATCGGTTTCGTCAGCAACGTTAAGTCGCGCGCGCTGCTACGTCGCGTCATCGCGCTGTTCCGCAAACACGGAAAGGTTCCCTCTGAAGGCGCCTCGCTTCCGGCGTTCATCCCCGGCGTGAGTTGGTCGGACCAGTGGTCATTCTGGCAGCATGGTTACCCGGCCATCATGGTCACCGACACCGCGCCCTTTCGTTATCCGTACTATCACTCGTCTAACGACACGCCGGACAAACTCGACTACGATCGTTTCACGCTCGTGGTCAGCGGTATGGAGAAAGTGATCGAGGATCTGGATAAATTGTAACTGACCCCCTTCGGTCTTGGCAGAGCTATCTGTATAAACTGGATAGGCCGAATGTGTCGTCGATTACAAGGGGACTAACTGTTAAGAGCACGCTCTGTGACAACAGCACTACCGTGAACGTTATGGGGAGACGCAGATTCATCTTTTCGCTTTGCATGGCGGCAAGAGCGCCACGAATTTTTTCAAACCCAGCTCTTGCGGATGAGCCAGGTCTTGATGATTTGCGTCAGCCCGATATAGCAGATCAACGTCAACAGCAGAAGCGGCCAATAGAGTGGCGGTAGCGGAACAAACCCGAGGTAAGTGGCGAGAGGCGAATAGGGAAGATATGCGCCAAATGCCATGATGATGACCGTGGTCAGAGTGAGTTGCCAACTGGCCCGCGACTGAATGAAAGGAATGAGATTGGTACGAATGACGTGGATGATGAGCGTCTGGGTCATGAGCGATTCGACAAACCAGCCGGTGTGAAACAACGCAGCCGCATAGGTCTTTTCAGGGCCGGCGCCATTTGGGAAGCGCGCGGCGAGTTCTGCCGGTGGCACGAGGTTGAGATCGTTGCATTTAAAAATGAACCACATCATGGCGTAGGTGGTGTAGTCGAAAATGGAACTGATCGGCCCGATGCAGACGATGAATTTTGCAATCTCACCGATGTTCCAGGGCCGCGGCTTCGCTATCTGCTGCGGCCCAACGTTGTCGGTCGGGATGGGCACCTGTGAAAAGTCATACAGCAGATTGTTCGTGAGTACTTGAAGGGGCGCCATCGGCACAAATGGAAGCCACGCGCTGGCGCCGATCACGCTGAACATGTTTCCGAAATTGGAGCTCGCGCCCATGCGAATGTATTTGAGGATGTTTACGAAGACTTTGCGGCCTTCCAGAATGCCCTCCTCGAGAACCATTAAACTTTTCTCAAGCAGAATTACGTCTGCCGATTCTTTGGCGATGTCGACGGCGTTATCCACCGAGACGCCGACATCCGCCGCACGCAACGCCGGCGCATCGTTGATTCCGTCTCCCATGAAGCCGACGGTGTGGCCCTTTTTCTGAAGCGCCTTTACAATTCTCTGCTTGTGCGCGGGCGACAGCCGCGCAAAAACGTTGAACCGGTCGACCAACTCTGCCAGTTCGTCGTCCGACATCTTTTCGACTTCACTTCCGAGCGGGATTTTCTCCGCCTTAAGGCCGACTTCGGTGCAGACCTTGCGCGTGACAAGATCGTTGTCACCGGTGAGCACTTTCACTGTGACGCCGTGCTGGTTCAGCGCAGAAACGGCTTTAAGGGCGGTCTCTTTTGGCGGGTCGAGGAATGCGAGATAGCCGGTAAGTACGAGTGCGTCTTCATCGGCTTTCGAATAGGCCGCGCGTTTCTCTACTTTTTTGTTGGCGACCGCAAGCACACGGAATCCGTCGCTGTTTAATTCATTCAGTTCTTCCAAGAGGTCGCCGACCAGGATCGGCTCCATCGGGAAGATTTCGCCTTCGTACTCGAAATGAGCGCACTTTTTGAATACCGCTTCTGGCGCGCCTTTAGTTAGGAGCTGACGTTCTCCGTGAGGCCCATCAACCACGACGGACATCATTCGACGCGAAAAATCGAACGGTATCTCGTCGACCTTTGAGTATTTCTCGAGCGAGAGTTCTTGGTGCAGTTCGCTGTATTTCAGAACAGCGCGATCCAGGACATTTTTTAGGCCGCTTTGAAAATGGCTGATGACATATGCATCGCGCAGGACCTCTTCGCTTTCTTCCTTATGAATGTTGCAGTGCAGCTCCAGAATGATGTGATCCATCGTCAACGTGCCGGTCTTGTCTGTGCAAAACACATCCATCGCCCCGAAGTTCTGAATCGCGTTCAGTCGCTTGACGATGACCTTCTTGCGCGACATCGCCATCGCGCCTTTGGACAGGCAGACCGACACAATCATCGGTAACATTTCCGGCGTAAGTCCCACTGCGACCGCCATCGAAAAGAAAAACGCGTCGTGCCAATTGTGTTTGGTCAAACCATTGATGACGAAAACCAACGGGACCATTACGAGTATGAAGCGAATCATCAGCCACGTGAATTTCTTGATGCCACGGTCGAAGCTCGTTTCCTCTTGTTGCCCGGCGAGGCTGCGGGCGATGTGACCGAAGTAGGTGTGCGAGCCGGTCGCAATTACGACTGCCTTGGCCGTGCCGCTCTCAACGCTCGTTCCAAGAAAACAGGCGTTACTGCGCTCCAAAAGGCCGACGCCTTGGCGCGTGTCCGGCGCTTCCATCTTTTCGACCGGCATCGATTCGCCGGTCAACGTGGCTTGTATGATGAACAGATCCTTGGCGGAAATCAGTCGCACGTCGGCGGGAATCATGTCGCCAGCTGACAACTGGACGACGTCACCGGGGACAAGCTGGCTGATCGGTATTTCTTTGGCCTCTCCGTTGCGGACCACCGTCGCCGTGACGCTGATCATCGCTTTCAATTTCGCCGCCGCGGCGTCCGCGCGACTTTCCTGAACGAAGCGCAAGCCCAATCCAAGAATCACCATCAAGACCATCACCGTGCCGGCGCGCAGATCGCCCGTGGCGTAGGAAATGGTGGCGAGCACCGTAAGCAGAATCACCAACGGATTACGGCTGGCGGTAAACAACCTGTGAACCCAGGTGCGTGCCTTCTCTTCGGCGATCTCGTTTGGACCGTATTGATCGAGCCTTCTATGGGCTTCTTCTTCACTTAAACCGGCTTTCGTCGTGCCGAGCCTCTGAAAAAGGGCTTCGAAACTGATCGTTGCCAGTTCGTCAACCTGCCTGGAAACGCCCTCGCCTGCGCTAGGGGGCGCTGGTTTGTTCTTCATGGATCGCAAAAAGTTGCGCTTGATTGCAAATTAATGCGTGATCGGATTTGGTACTATTTAAATAGTACAGACTAGTGCGACAGCGCTACATACGTAACGATCAGAGCAGCGTCCCTCGAAGGACGAATAGCGCGACATTGAAATAAATTATCAGTCCTGTTACGTCGACCAGCGTGGCGACAAATGGTGCTGATGAGGCTGCCGGATCGAGTCCGCAACGGCGCAGCAGAAAGGGGAGCATCGCGCCACTTAGAGTTCCCCAAAGCACGACCCCGATAAGCGCAGATCCGACAGTGAGTGCAACCAGCCAGTGATATTTTCCGTAATCGAAAATGTGCAAGTATTGCCACAGCGTGATTCGGAAAAAACCGATGATTCCAAGAATTAAGCCGAGCGCAAGTCCGGACAGCAACTCCTTGCGTACGACGCTAAACCAATCGCGCAGACGCAATTCGCCGAGAGCCATCGCACGGATAACAAGCGTTGTTGCCTGCGATCCGGAGTTGCCGCCACTGGAGATGATCAAGGGCAAAAACATCGCTAGAATAGCCGCCTTCTCGATCTCGCCGTTATAACCCTGCATTGCGGTTGCCGTCAGCATTTCTCCGAGAAACAGAATGACCAGCCAGGTCGCACGTTTCTTTACCATCCGCAGAAACGGAATGGTCGTGTACGGCTCGTCCAACGCTTCCATACCGCCGAGTTTCTGGATGTCTTCGGTCGCTTCTTCTTCGGCTACGTCGAGCATGTCGTCGCTCGTGACGATCCCGACCAGCACGCCGTTTGAGTCGACTACGGGTAACGCGGCGCGATCGTACTTGCGGAAGAAGTTCAGCGCATCCTGCTGCGAATCGGTCGCGTTCAACGCCGCAAAGTTTCGATCGCGAATGTCGCTCACCTTTGCCGTCAGTGGCCGGAGCAGGAACTCGCGCATCCGCACGTCGTCGATCAATTTGCCTCGGTCATCGACAACGTAAATGAAGTTTAGCGTCTCGCGGTCGCGACCGTATTCGCGGACATAATCAAGCACATGTTGCACCGTCCAATCCTCCTTCGCCGCGATAAAATCCGGCGTCATCAATCGACCGACGCTGTCTTCGGGGTAGCCGAGCAGCGCCGTGGCCACATGGCGTTCTTCCGGCGTGAGCAGACGGATCAATTGGCGCGCCGCGGCACTCGGCAATTCCTCCAGCAGCGCCGTGCGATCGTCCGGCGACATCTCATTCAGAATGGCTACCACCTGCTCGTGTGCCATCGCGCGCAACAATTTCTGCTGTTCCTCGATCCCGATGTATTCAAAAACATCCGCTGCCAGATCGTGCGGCAATACCCGAAAGATGATCACCTGTTCATCTTCCGGCATGTCGAGGATTACCTCGGCGACATCGGTCGGCGGGAATTCCCGAAAAACTTCGCGGAGCGCAGTGAAGTTACGGGCGTCGATCAGGCTCTTGATTTCGGGTTCTAAAATCTTGCCGACCATGTTGCGTTTCTACCACTCGCACTTGCCTAAAGCAACGCCTCGCCAAGGCTTCTTCAAAACGTTACAAAAGATGCTCGCATCGTAGTTAGCTCTGGTCTTCCGCACTTGGCATTTGCGGGGAAACGTTCCAAAATGAAGATAATGTCTGCAGTTGCTACAGCTCCAATGATGCGGCGGGAGACCGGCGACGATCACATTTGCGTGGTCACGTTTGATCGTCCCAACTCGGGCGCGAACATTTTCGACGCTGCTACTCTCGATGAGTTGAGTGAGCACCTCGATGCGGTCGAGAAAGATCCCTCACTGCGCGGCCTGATCATCGCATCGGCAAAGAAATCGATCTTTGTCGCCGGCGCGGATCTGAAGACGCTCTTAGAAGCAGCAAAAACCGGCGAGATGCGCGGATTTATCGAGCGCGGACAACAGGTTTTCAATCGCCTGTCCGATCTTAAAATCCCAACCGTTGCCGCCATTCACGGCGCGTCGGCCGGTGGCGGTTACGAGGTTGCGCTCGCGTGCGATTATCGCGTCGCGTCAGATGATCCGGCCACCCGGATCGGTTTGCCCGAAACGAGCCTGGGCCTTCTTCCCGCCTGGGGCGGTTGCACGCGATTGCCGCGGTTGATCGGCGCTGAAAAGGCGGCTGAGGTGATTTTGAAAGGCAAACTTTATTCGGCCCGGGAAGCCTTGACGGTGGGACTGGTGGACAAAATCGCGCCGCGCGATGAGCTTCTTAACGGCGCGCGTGAAAAGCTGCGCGCTGGAAAACGCAAGACGGAGCGCGGAGCTACGTCGATGCCGGGTTCGCAGAAGCTCGCCCCGCCAAAACAACGTGGAAACCCGGCGCCCGAACGCGCCTACGAAATCATCAACAAAACTTTGTCGATTTCACCCGATGAATCGTTGCGGTTGGAGCTGGACGGGATTGTGGAGCTTGGCAAAACGGAGTCGACGCAAAACCTCATTCGCAATTTTTTCCTCGCGGAGAAATACAAGAAAGGAACATCGCGGACGCTGCTCGAAAAAATCGTGCACGCTGCTGTGATTGGCGCCGGTGTGATGGGCTCCGGCATTGCGCAATGGCTTAGCTCCCGTGGCGTCACAGTGATCATGCGCGACGTCTCGCGCGAACAGATCAATCGCGGGTTGGCAAACATCGAAAAAATCTACGGCGACGCCGTAAAGCGCGGCTTGATGAGCGAGGAAAAGGCGAAACAGGGTCGCGCCCGGATTTGTGGTTCCACTGCGCCAATGGAGTTGCGGGATGTAGAATTCGTAATTGAAGCGGCTTCTGAGAAGATGGAGGTCAAGAAAGAAGTTTTCCGCGAGCTGGCGATGGAGGCCGGCCCGAAAACCATCGTCGCGACAAATACTTCAGCGCTTGCCGTAAGCGAACTGGCCGATGTGACGGTTTCGCCCGAGCACGTGATCGGATTGCATTTCTTCAATCCGGTGAGCCGGATGAAACTCGTGGAAGTTGTTATTGCGAAGCAAACATCCGACGAAACACGCGACCGCAGCCTGGCTTTTGTACGGCAGGTCGGAAAAGTGCCGGTTATCGTGCGCGATAGCCCCGGGTTCCTGGTGAACCGCGTTTTGTTTCCGTACTTGCTCGATGCTGCCGAGCTATTCGAGAGCGGCGTGGACGCGGAGCGGATCGACCGTGCGCTGATGGAATGGGGGATGCCGATGGGCCCGTTGCGATTGATCGATGAAATCGGCGTGGATATCACGATTGATATCGGCAACACACTCGAGAAGGCTTACGGGCAGCGCGATCACGTCGCAGCTGTCCTGCTTTGGCTGCGCGACCAGCAGATGCTGGGCCGCAAAACAGGCGCAGGTTTTTACAAATACGAAGGCAAAACTCAGACGCCTAACGAGGAGTTGGCACAGTGGCTGCGCGGCGCTGTAGCCGGGGGCGCCGCCCCAGGCCGCTCTGCTGTGTCACCTCGTCCAGAGCCGGCGTCAACGCCGCCGGCTACAGGAGAGGAGCTCACTCACCGGCCGATTTTTCTAATGGTGAATGAGGCCGCTCGTTGCGTGGAAGAGAGAGTCGTCGATTCTCCCGAGGATGCGGATTACGGAATGATTCTAGGAACCGGTTTTGCGCCGTTCCGCGGCGGGCCCTTGCGATTCGCGGAACACTTTGGATTGAAGGGGATCGTCGAGGAATTGCAACGGCTGGCCCGAACTGAAGAGAAATTTTCTCCATGCGAAATTTTGAAGAAGCACGCGCGTGATGGGACGCAATTTTATGAGGAGTGAGAGCCGTTCGAACCTGCGTCCCTGTCATGTCGAGCGAAGTCGAGACATCCCGTTGCGTAAACCAGGGTTGTTCCGCGGGATTCCTCGACTTCGCTCGGAATGACAGAGAAGTGATATGAAATCGCCCCTCGAAGCACCGGAAAGACAAATCGCCGAGGAAACCAGCGCGAAGCCCGAAAGGCCGGTACCTGCTGCCGTCATCGACACATCGAAGATGGTCAAAGGCCAGCGCGAAGCCCTGGAGCTTGCGGAGGCCGCGCGCGATCCGCTCGAAGACCGCGGCAGTTTTGCCAGCAATCTGTTTGTCGGACGGTACGATTTCAATCGCATCCATCCGTATCCGGCACAAAGTGCCGAGGATCGCGCCACTGGCGAAGAGTTCTTAAGCAAGCTTGAAACTTATCTGCGCGAACATGTCGATGCCGATGAGATCGATCGCACCGGTGAAATTCCGCCGGAAAATTTCAAAGGACTCGCAGAGATCGGCGCGTTTGGGATCAAGGTGCCGAAGAAATACGGCGGGCTCGGGTTATCACAATCGAATTATGGGCACGCGGCAGTGTTGCTTGGCAGTTGGGATGGAAACGTCGCCGCGCTCGTGTCTGCGCATCAGTCCATCGGCGTCGCGCAACCGTTGCTTTTATTTGGCACCGAAGAACAGAAACAAAAATATCTCCCGCGCGTTGCAGCCGGCGAGATTTCTGCATTTGCGCTCACCGAGACCCATGCTGGCTCAGACCCGGCGACGATGAGCCTAAAGGCTGAGCCAACCGAAGACGGCTCCGAGTTCATGCTGAACGGCGAAAAACTTTGGTGCACTAACGGCGTGAAAGCCGGCGTGCTGGTGGTGATGGCGCGCACGCCGTCGAAGATGGTCGGCGGGAAAGAACGCAAGCAAATCACAGCCTTTATCGTCGATGTCGATACGCCGGGACTGGAGATCGCGTATCGCTGCCGGTTCATGGGGCTTCGCGCGCTTTATAATGCAGTTGTTAAGTTCACCAATGTGCGCGTTCCGCGGGAGAACATCATCTTTAAAGAAGGTGCCGGACTCAAAGTCGCGCTTACTACGCTTAATACTGGGCGGCTCACGCTTCCCGCGGCGTGCGTCGGGGTGTCGAAGCGTTTACTGGAGATCTCGCGGAAATGGGCTGGCGAACGCATTCAATGGGGCGTGCCCATCGGCAAACATGCAGCCATCGCCGGAAAAATTGCAGAGATGGCGGGCAACGTTTTCGCGATGGAAGCGATGACGTTTCTCACGTCGTCGCTGCTCGACAGCAAATCTGGCGATCTCCGAATCGAAACCGCGATGTGCAAAATGTGGGCAACGGAAACGACCTGGCGCATTGCCGATGAGGCAATGCAAGTGCGCGGCGGACGTGGATATGAGACTGCGGCATCGTTGGCAGGACGCGGCGAGCCACCGATTGCTGTGGAAAGATTTCTGCGCGACTGCCGCGTGAACACAATCTTCGAAGGCTCGAGCGAAATCATGCGTCTCTTCATCGCACGCGAGGCGCTCGACCCGCATTTGAAAGTCGGCGGTGCGATTTTCAACACGCAACTACCGATGTCCGATCGCGTGAAAGCCGTTTTGAGTTCGGGAAAATTTTATGCCGGCTGGTATCCGCGCCAGTGGCTGCCGAATGGCGCGGGCAAGATCGAAAACCTCCACGAAGTACTTTTGGGCCATGTCAATTACGCCGCGCGCACGAGCAAGCGACTTGCACGCGGACTATTTCACGCCATGGCGCGGTTCGGCCCGAAACTCGATCGCGAGCAACTGCTTCTTTCCAGGTTTGTCGGTGCCGCGACGGAGTTGTTTGCGATCAGCGCCACGTGTTCGTACGCGCAGTGGTTACTCGGCCAGGGTAAACCGGCTGACGAAATTCTTTCCATTGCGAATTATTTCTGCTGCTCGGCGCGAATGAGAATCGATCATCATTTCGCCGGCACTGCGCGCAACGCCGATAAACGCGGTTACGATCTCGTTCAGGATTTACTCGCCGGAAAGCACGAGCTGCTGCGTCAGGGCATGGTGTAGCACACGCATCTTGCGTGTGGGGCCGGCAGGCGTCTCGCCTGTTGACTCGCAGTTCTGGCCACCAGAGAAGATGCCCGGTTCCCCCACAGGCAAGATGCCTGTGCTCCGTTGACCGCATTGACGCCTCAGACTACGATCACCAATGAGTATCGCACCCGTCTTCGCGGAGACCCCTTCGACTCGAAACCGCACGCCAAAGAGCAAAATAGAAAAAGCAATCGCGCCTGCGAAAGTCCTCCACACGATCGAGCGGCACGTCTTGCTGGACGGGTTCAAAATCGTGGTGGATCTCGACAAAAGCCGCGGCTCGTACCTGTACAACGCGGTCGATGATCGTCGGCTGATAGATTTCTACGGTTTTTTTGGGTCTATGCCGGTCGGATTTAACCATCCGTATTTCGACGAACCGGAAGTGCGACGCGATCTTTCACGCGCGGCGAAAGTGAAGATTGCCAACTCGGATATTTATTCGGATGGCTACGCTGAATTTATCGCGACGTTCGAGCGCGTCGTCGGTTTGCCGCCGCTCCAGCATTATCTGTTCATCGAGGGCGGCGCGCTTGCGGTAGAGAATTGCCTGAAGGCGGCGATGGATTGGAAAGTTCGGAAGAATATGGCCGCAGGTCGCGGCGAACGCGGCACGCAGGTTTTGCATTTCCGACGCGCTTTCCACGGGCGGAGCGGTTACACGATGAGCCTGACCAATACCGACCCGCGTAAGACGGATTTGTTTGCAAAATTCGATTGGCCCCGCGTGTCCTGCCCGCGCATCGATTTTTCGCTGCCCGAATCGAAACGCGATGCGGATGTGATCGAGCGGGAACAGAAGGCGGAGCGCGAGATCCGCGAGTTCATCGATCAACGCAACATCGACATTTGCGCCATTATCATCGAACCGATCCAGGGCGAGGGGGGCGACAACCATTTCCGCGGTGAATGGCTGCAAAAGCTGCGAAAAATTTCCGACGAAAACGATATCCTGCTGATTTTTGACGAAGTGCAATGCGGCATGGGCGCTACCGGCCGCAATTGGTGCTGCGAACATTTCGATGTCTTGCCCGACCTGATGGCGTTTGGAAAAAAATCGCAGGTCTGCGGGGTGATGGCCGGCCCGCGAATCGATGAAGTAAAAGACAACGCGTTTCGCTTGCCCAGCCGTTTAAATTCAACATGGGGTGGGAACTTCACCGATATGGTGCGCTCGACGCATTATCTACGCATTATCGAGGAGGAACATCTGGTTGAGAACGCCGCGAAAATGGGCGCCTATTTCCTTGATCAACTGGCCGATCTGCAAACAGAAGAACCGCTGATTACCGCTGCGCGCGGCCGCGGAGTATTTCTCGCGTTCGATCTTCCCGATGCGAAAACGCGCGAAGAATTTTGGCACGGCTTTTTTGATCTTGGTGTGTTGACTCTTCGTTCCGGCGAGAATTCGATTCGATTTCGTCCCGCGCTGGATATCACTACGGGAGCGATTGATGAAGCGATGGAATTGATGCGCAAGTTCTGTCGGCAAAGACGCAAGTAACTTTTGAACAGTTTAAGCGTCCAATCCTGTCATGTTGAGCGAAGCGAAACATCTCTGATTTTTTTTGAGACGAATACGCGACCACGACTACTACATTCTCACCACCAAACATCGCACCACATTGCACATCGGGATTACAAACAACATTCAGCGGCGGTTGTACCAGCATCGGTCCAGGGAAGTAGAAGGATTTACAAAACGGTATAATCTAAACCGCCTTGTGTGGATTGAACACTTTCGCGACGTCAATGACGCGATCGCGTGCGAGAAGAAGATCAAGGGTTGGCGCCGCAGTAGGAAAATTGCTCTTATTGAACAAACAAACCCACGCTGGCTCGACTTAAGCGACGACTGGGAACAGCGGCCAAATGTGTATGACCAACAAGGTGGAAGAACTGACCTGAGATTCTTCGCTCCGCTCAGAATGACAGGAGTCTATTCTTTATGAAAACGCCTCTCGAAAAACTGGGTCTTACCGACGACAACGCGGGCGTTTTCGATGGCGAATGGCGCGGTGGCGGCGCGACGATTGACAAAATTTCCCCCATTGACGGGCGGCGACTCGCGGGCGTCCGAACCGCTTCCGACGACGATTACAACAAAGCGATTTCGCGCGCGCACGAAGCGTTTCTGAAATGGCGCGTCACACCCGGACCGGTGCGCGGCGAGACCGTTCGCCGCCTCGGCAACGCGTTGCGTGAACTCAAACATGAGCTAGGCCAACTCGTGACGCTGGAGACCGGGAAAATCATCGCTGAGGGCGAAGGCGAAGTGCAGGAGATGATCGACATCTGTGATTTGGCCGTCGGCCAATCGCGAATGCTTTACGGCCTAACGATTCAATCGGAGCGCCCGAGCCATCGGTTGATGGAGCAATGGCACCCACTGGGCGTAGTCGCAGTAATAAGCGCATTCAATTTTCCCGTCGCGGTTTGGTCGTGGAACGCGGCGCTCGCTGCAGTGTGCGGTGACGCCACGATTTGGAAGCCGTCCGAAAAAACACCGCTAACCGCAATCGCAGTCACGAAAATTGCGGAGCGTGTCTGTCGCGAAACCGGCGCTGATCCGGCGATTTTTACACTGCTGTTGGGTGATCGTAAAACAGTGGGCCAAAAACTGGCGGACGATCCGCGGATTCCATTGGTGTCGGCTACCGGCTCGACCAACATGGGATTTAGTGTCGCCAAAGGTGTTAACGGACGGCTCGGCCGAACGATTCTTGAACTCGGCGGCAATAACGCGCTCATCGTCACGCCGAGCGCGGATCTCGAGATGGCGGTGCAATCAATCTTTTTCGGCGCCGTAGGTACGGCCGGACAGCGTTGTACTTCGACACGCCGGGTGATCATGCACGAGTTAGTTGCGTCAAAGGTCCGCGACAAACTCCTTACTGGCTACAAGACGCTACCGATTGGGAATCCACTGGATCGCAAAACAGTTATGGGTCCGCTGATCGACAGGCACGCTGTCGATACGGTGCAAGAGTCCATTCAGCGGTTGAAAGACGAAGGCGGCGAGGTGCTTTACGGCGGGGAACGGCTCACCGTTCCTGGCGGCGCGTACATGAAGCCGTGTCTGGCTGCTGCGAAGCCGGATTTCGAAATCGTGAAACACGAAACTTTCGGTCCGCTGCTCTACCTAATGACGTATCGCGACTTCGACGAGGCGATGGCGATTCACAACAATGTGCCGCAAGGGTTGACCTCATCGATTTTCACCAATGACGTGCGTGAAGCGGAAAAATTCGTGAGCGCGGTCGGGAGCGATTGCGGTATTGCCAACGTAAATACCGGCACGAGTGGCGCAGAAATCGGCGGAGCATTCGGCGGCGAAAAACAGACCGGCGGCGGCCGCGAGAGCGGCAGCGATTGCTGGAAGAGCTACATGCGTCGTCAGACGAACACGATCAATTTCTCCAGTGAACTGCCCTTGGCTCAGGGAATTCAGTTCGGCGGCGACGACGCGGGCAGCGCGACGGCGTAGCCTTTACCGTGTCATCCTGAGCGAAGCGCAGCGGAGTCGAAGGATCCCGTTGCGGAAGTTGGCGTTAACGTCGCGGGATCCCTCGACTTCGTTCGGGATGACGAGGCCCTAGCGCGCGATCGTCAGCGCGAGAAGCTCATCGAGCTTTTCGGCGTTTTCCAAATTCATGATGCACTGACGCAATCTTTCGCACTGCTTTTTTCCGATCACATCGCCGCCGAGCGCCGTGAATTTCACCGCGATTTCTTCCTCAGTCATCGGATCGCGCGGGTCGCCTTTCGGGACATCGACGCGCGTTGAATATTCTTTTCCATCATTTTTTGTGATCGTTACCCGACTCGGCTGAAATTTTGGAAAGAGCGCTTCGAACTCTTCGTTGGCGACGACTTTCACTTTGTCCATGATTGGAATCAGCGATTTATCGAGCACCCGCTCCTCTTTGAATTGCAGCGGTGTCACCATTCCATCAACGAGTCCCACAGCCATGCAATATGGGAGTGAATGATCGGCCGTTTCTTTTGAGTCGGGCCGATACTTGTGCGGATCGCCAAGGATGTCCGCGGCGCGCGCGATCACTTCTACTTTGATTTCCTTTACGTCGTCAGCCTTAATTTTGTTTTCCTTGACGGTTTTCATCATGGCGGTGAGCGGCGCGTGACTCAGCGCTTCGATCGGGAAACTTTTCATCCCGCAATCGAGAATCCGGTAGTGCGATGTCGGTGAGGTTGGGAGATCTTTGACCAGGCCTTCGCCATCGAAGCCTGCCGGTTGTCCCTTGTATTGCACATGGCCGAACACAGCGAACAGACCTTCCTTGCCATCAATCATGTGCTCAGGTCCGGAGAATCCTTCGCGCGCGAGCAACGCGCTCTCAGCACCCATGCGACCGGCCCACGGATCGACTGTGTTCTTCATGTTGGTCAACTTGCCGGCTGTGACCGCGCCCGGACAAAACGTTCGCGCGGCGCTGATGCCGATCGCCGACACCATTTGATCGCGCGTGAGATTTAGCACGCGCCCCGCCGCTACGGGCGCTGCGAACGCGCTCAACGTTGCGTGATGCCAGCCGTATTCGCGAACTCCCGGGCGCCCGATTTCGCAAAGCCGCATCTCAATTTCATAGGCGATGATCGTGGCGAGAATTAAATCTTTCCCACTCAATCCTTCGCTTTCGCAGAGTGCCAACGGTGCGGCGATAAGGTCGCTCGGGTGACATGGGTCGGCCTTCCAATAGATGTCGTTGTAATCCATCGCGCGAATCATGTGGCCATTCATGAATGCTGCGTCGACCGGGTTGGTTTTGAAGCCGGAGACGAAAGCGGTGGCTTTTCTCCCGCGTGCGGGACCGCTGCTCATGGCGCGATGATGCTTGAGCAGGATCCTGGCGTCGTCCTGCTGGCTTCCACCCAGCGCGCAGCCGATGGAATCGAACCAGAACAATTTCGCAGCCTGAATCGCTTCGGGCGAGAGATGCTCGTATTTCAGGCCGCAAGCCCATTCGGCGATGACGTATGACAGCAGAGGTTTCGATTCAGTTGATTGGTGTGACATGGCTTTTCGGTTTTGGTTAGTGACCTTGATCGGGGCGGGGAAGATTTCAAGCCGCTTCAGTCGTGCGAATTCCGTTTCATTCCGGGCAGTCTCTGCTTTAGTGCGCTCGTGCCTCCCGGGAACGCAGAGCAACGGAAACTCGCCGCCATCATGTTCACTGACATGGTGGGCTACAGCGCCCTGGCCCAGCGCGACGATCGGCTCGCTCTCGAATTGCTCGAGGAACACCGCCGGCTCCTCCGCGAAATCTTTCCCCGGTTCAATGGCACCGAGATCAAGACCATTGGCGACGCTTTCCTCGTCGAATTCGCAAGCGCCTTGGAGGCCGCGCAATGTGCCATTGAAATCCAGCGCACCCTGGCCAAGCGCAATCATGATGTCACCTCCGACCGGCGGATTGAACTCAAAATAGGCATTCACATCGGCGATGTGATTCACCGCGACGGCGATGTTTATGGCGACGGCGTCAACATCGCTTCGCGCATCGAACAGCTGGCCGGCGCAGGCGGCATCTGCGTTTCCACAGACGTAGAGCGGCAGATTCGCAATGCCCTCGAAGCCAGATTCGAAAAATTTGGCTCGGCCGATTTGAAGAACATTAAGCTGCCGATGGATCTGTTCCGGATCGTGTTGCCGTGGGAAACGGGAGCAAAGGCCGAAGCTGGCTTGCCTCGAGCATCGAAGAAATCGCCCGTCCTCGTTCCGGCCGCGGCTCTTCTGTTGATAATCGCATTGCTCGCTGGGTGGTGGTGGATGCAGCACTCGAGTAAAAATCAGCCGGTGGTGGGGGCTCAAGCGTTGCCGGCCGCACCAACAAATGCGCCGGATCAAAAATCGGTCGCCGTGTTGCCATTCGTTAACCTGAGCGATGACAAAGGAAGCGAATATTTTTCCGATGGCGTCAGTGAAGAGCTGCTGACCATTCTGCAAAAGATTCCGGGGATGCATGTGGCTGCGCGGACATCGGCGTTTTCGTTCAAAGGCAAAAATGCCACCGCACAGGAGATCGGGCAAAAACTCGGCGTGGCCTATCTGGTCGAAGGGAGCGTGCGCAAATCTGGCGAAGCGGTGCGGATCGCGGCCCGGCTCACTCGCGCGGATAGCGGCGAGGAACTCTGGTCGGAGAATTTTACGCGCGATTTGAAAGACGTGTTCGCCGTTCAAAGCGAACTCGCGGAGACGATCGTGGCCCAAGTGCGCGATCGGTTGACCGGGGGCACGGCGGGTTCTGCCGACAAACAGAAAATTCAAGCGGAAGTGCAGGCGGCGGAGAAAGGCGGGACGAGAAATGTGGAAGCGCATCAATTGTATCTGCAGGGCCGCTTTTATGAAAATCGCCATTCGGAAAAGAGTGCCCGCGAAGCTTTGGCTGCCTACCAACACGCGACGGAGTTGGACCCCGGGTTCGCGCTGGCGTGGGCCGGAGTCGCAGGGACGAATGTCTGGCTTGCCGCGTTTGCGACCGAGGGCGGACAAAAGACTTTCGACGCGCATTTGTCGAGTGCGCGTGACGCAGTGACGCGGGCGCTCTCCATTGAGCCTAACTTGCCGGAGGCGTTACTCGCCCGCGGGTCGATCGAGACGAATTTCGATTTTAACTGGAACGGGGCTGCTCAAACGTTGAGCAAGGCATTCGCGCTGGCGCCGGCAGATCCGAACATTGTGATCGCCGCGGGCAACCTCGAGATAGCACGCGGAAACATGGATCGAGGAATCGAACTCTATCGCAAAGCAGTCGACTTGGACCCGGTCAACCCACAAGCACGAGCTTTTCTTGCCTTTAACCTGGCGGCGACGAAACGATTCGCAGAAGCGCGTGCAGAGTTTCCGCGCGTGGTCGAGTTGAATCCAGCGGCGCCCTGGGCGCACGCCGGTCTCGGGTTGTCGTATCTGCTGGAGAACAAATTCGAGGAGGCAGCAACCGCGGCGCAAGCTGACGCGGGTGACTGGGCGCGGCTTTTGATTGTGGCGTGCGCACGCTGGGGCCAAAAAAAAATCCCCGAAGCAGACGCCGCGCTTGCGCAGTTGACCAAGGATTTCGCGGAAACGGCGGCATACCAGATCGCCGAAGCGCACGCGTATCGCGGGGACAAGGACAAGGCTTTTGAATGGTTGGAGCGCGCCCGCCGGCAACGCGACCCGGGTCTGGCCAGTTTGCGCAAAGATCCGCTCCTAACCAATCTTCAAGATGACACGCGCTGGAATGCATTCTTGCACACGATGGGCCTGGGCGACGACCAATTGAAGGTGAGCGCCCGCTAAATGCCTAACGAGTTGCGCTTCGAAAAAATCGTTGCCTCGTTAGCGCCGAAAGAGAATTAAATCAGTGCCGATGGCCACAGATCAATCCTCCGAAGTGAAATTTGAGATTGGGCACGTTCTGTTCATCGACATCGTCGAATACTCAAAGTTGCTGATTACTCAGCAGAGCGAACAAATCGAAACACTCAGGAAAATCGTGCGCGGAACGGAACAGTTTCGTCTCGCCGAAACCGAAGGGAAGTTGGTGCGTTTGCCTACGGGCGATGGTGGAGCACTGGTGTTTCGGACTACTCCTGAAGCGCCGGTCTTGTGTGCGCTGGAGATCAGTAAGGAACTCAGGAAACATCCCGAGCTTCGGGTGCGAATGGGAATCCACAGTGGTCCAGTCAATGCGGTCACCGATCTGAACGAACAATCAAATATCGCCGGCGCGGGGATCAATATTGCGCAGCGCGTGATGGATTGCGGCGATGCTGGGCACATTCTGCTCTCAAAGCACGTCGCCGAAGATCTTGAGCATTATCCACGATGGCAGCCGTACTTGCATGATCTTGGGGAATGGGAAGTAAAGCATGGCGTGCGTGTTTCGGTTGTAAATCTCTACGGTAATGATGCGGGCAACGCCGTGATGCCCACACGGCTCGCGGCACAGAAGCGATCTCCCGCTACGGCGAAACAGTCTGCCGGTTTTCGAACACTGCTGGTCGCGGCGGTTATTTTGATTGGTCTTGGTGTTCCAGCGATAATTTTCACGCCAGCAATCCTAAAGTCGCTGCGATCATCGACCGTCGGCGATAAGGCAGCGCAATCGTCCATCCCCAAAAAAAGCATTGCAGTCCTGCCGTTCGACAACCTCAGCCGCGACCCGGATAACGCCTACTTTTGCGAAGGTGTGCAGGACGAAATTCTCACGCGGTTAGCCAAGGTAGCCGACCTGAAAGTGATCTCACGCACGTCGACGCAGCATTTTAAAAGCGCGCCGGAGAACCTTCCCCAGATCGCGCACCAGCTAGGTGTTGCAAACATTCTAGAGGGCAATGTGCAGAAAGCGAGCGATCAGGTGCGCGTGAATGTGCAGTTGATCAATGCGATCACCGACGCGCATCTCTGGGCGGAAATTTATGATCGCAAGCTGACTGATATCTTCACAGTCGAAAGTGACATCTCAAAGAGAATTGCCGACACGTTGCAGGCAAAGCTCACCGGCTCGGAAAAAAGCGCGCTTTCAAAGAAGCCGACGGCGAATCCGGAAGCATATGAACTTTACCTTAAAGGCCGATTTTTTTGGAACAAACGCACCGGTAACGATCTCAAGACGGCAGCTGACTACTTCCAACGAGCGATCGATGCTGACCCGAGCTACGCGAACGCCTATGCCGGTCTCGCCCAGTCTTATCTTTTGATACCGCTTTTTGGCGCCGGCATGCCGAGAGAATTCTTTCCCAAAGCCAGCGCTGCGGCCAGGCGTGCGATCGAACTGGATGAAACATCTGCCGAAGGCCACGCCGCGCTTGGGAACCTTTATTGCATGGACGACTTCAAGCCGCCCGCGTCGGAAAAGGAATTTGAGCGCGCGCTCGCGCTGGATCCCAACTACGCGACCGCGCATCACTGGTTCAGTAACAGCCTGCTCGTCACCATGGGCCGGTTTGATGAAGCGATCAAAGAAGGTAAACGCGCGGTCGAGCTGGATCCGCTTTCGCTCATTATTAACGCGGACCTCGGAAGCACGTTGATGCTCGCTCGTCGCTATGATGACGCAATCGCGCAACTACGGACTACGATCGCGCTCGACCCAAATTTTGCCTATGCCCACTGGAATTTAGGCGAAGCGCTTTACCTCAAAGGCGATTCGACCGGCGCCATCGCTGAGTACGAAAAAGCCGCATCGCTCGACAACGATCCCGAAATTCAAGCACTGCTTGCCCGGGCCTATTCCGAGACGGGAGAGAAAGAGCAGGCTCTGGAGATTTTGCGAAAGCTAAGTGAGACCGCCAAGCACCAATTCGTTCGTGGCTACCTTTTCGCATTGATTTACATCGGCCTCGGTGACAAGCCGACGGCTATCCAATATTTGGAACGCTGTTCCCAGGAGCGCGAGAACATCGACCTTAACTGGATCAAAGTTGATCCGCTGCTCGACCCGCTCCGCGGCGAACCGCAGTTTGAAGCGTTGGTGAACAAGATTTTTGGCAAACAGTGAAGATCGACAATGGAAGCGGCGGGAGCCGCGAGATATCAACAGGCAGGTCGGAACCACGACCCGGGCGGAGTGATGTTGAAAAAATCGTTCGCCTCGCTCGCGCCGAAAGGCAGTTGAGGAAGTGAGATCATCCCATCGCTCCTGGGAAAAGAATAGGCTAGAGAGGGTTGCGCTCAGCCGGTAGAGTCCCGCTTCATGGCTGACGAGCACAAGGCTAAGCGCCTGGAGATTGCGCACGTGCTCTTCATGGACATCGTGGGCTACTCCAAGCTGCTGACCGACGAACAATCAGAAGCGCTTCAGGAGTTGAACCAGGTCGTGCGCAGCACCGAAGCGGCGCGCGAGGCGGAGGCGGCAGGAGCGCTTACCGTTTTGCCGACGGGCGATGGCATGGCGTTGGTTTTCACCCGTTCAGTAGAAGAGCCGGCGGAATGCGCTTTGGAGATTAGCCGAGCGCTGCGAGCGCAGCCGAGTCTGCCGGTGAGGATGGGAATTCACAGCGGCCCGATCCATCATGTGAAGGATGCAAACGGGCGCGAGAACATCGCCGGCGTAGGTATCAACATCGCGCAGCGAGTGATGGATTGCGGCGACGCCGGCCACATTCTCGTGAGTAAACGCGTCGCCGATGATCTCGCACAACAGCGTCGATGGCAGCCGTACCTCCATGAACTGGGCGACGTGGAAGTGAAACACGGAGTTGTTGTCTCGTTGGTTAATCTTTATGCCGAGACTATTGGTAATCCCACGTCGCCGACGCGACTCGGGAAAGCACACGGAGGTGTTCGAGCCTTGTCGAAAGGCACGCGCAGAGGACTCTCTCCGGCTGCGCGCGCAATCTTTATTATCGTGGGATTGTTCATCGCACTCACCTTCGTGCTTGCCATCGTGTCAGTGATTTTCGCACCCGCGATCGTGCGCACGCTGGACCAGCACCGGTCAGCAACACTGCCTCAACCGACCGCCACCGCGCCTCCATCGTTGGCCGATACCATTAAGAGCGCAGTCGCCAAGCAGATCACCGAAGAGTTGCAGGAAGACCTTTCTCCCAAGAAAAATCCTGCAGCCGAGCCGCCTCCTGCTGGTGCGGCGATCCCGGAGAAAAGCATCGCCGTTTTGCCATTTAAAAACCTGAGCGACGACAAGAACACCGCCTACTTCAGTGACGGCATCACCGAGGAAATACTCAACGCGCTCGCGCAGATTCCGAACTTGAAAGTGGCGGCGCGCCGGTCCGCTTTCCAGTTCAAGGGCAACGATCTCGATCTGAATAAAATCGGCCAGATGCTTGGCGTGGCATATATTCTTGAAGGGAGTTTACAGAAGGCCGGGGATCAGGTGCGCATCAACGTGCAGTTAGTGGATGTGCAAAACGGGTTGCAGACGTGGTCCGAGAAATACGATCGCAAACTCGATAACGTCTTCGCGGTCGAAGATGAAATAGCGAAGGCGATCGCCACCCGGTTGCGCGTCCAGCTCACGGGCGGCGCGGGGCAACCGCTGGTGGTTGACAGCACGAACAATCCCCAAGCGCATGAACTTTATCTGCGCGGCCTGACTTTGCTGGCCGCGCGAGGTCCCGGATTACGCGAAGCAAGGGATTTGTTGCAGCAAGCGGTAAAGCTCGACGCCGGTTATGCGCAGGCGTGGGGCGCGTTGGCATTAACCGAACTCCTGCTCCCTTCTTATGGACTCGAGACCTTCGACGCGGCGCTCCCGCGAGGCGAGTCGGCCGCGCAACGCGCTCTTTCACTCAACTCCAATACAGCGTCGGCCCACGTCGCGGTCGGGCTTGCGAACAGTATTCGCTTCCACTGGCCGGAAGCCGACCAGGCATTCCGCCACGCACTTGCGCTGGCGCCCGGTGATGCGGAAGCGGTCAATCAATATGCCCAATTTCTGTCAGCCGTCGGACAGCTCGAGCCGAGCTTACGCGAGATCGAGCGCGCTCAGCGGCTCGATCCATTGTCACCTATTATCGGTGTTATTCATGCCGGCGCACTCGCTGCTCTGAGGCGTGATGACGCGGCAGAAGCGCAGATCAAGAGCGTTCTCGCGGCGCATCCCGAGTTCGTGGCGGCGCGTGCCTGGGCCGCTACTCAATACATTGATCGCAAGATGTACCCAGAGGCGGAAGCCCAGTTACGTTCGTTAGGCAAACTCAACGGCCAAAATGGAGACTCCAAAGGGTTGCTCGTCCGCGGCATGGCCGACCCGAACCAACGCGTCGCAGCCGTCAAGAGCCTGGAGACTTCGCCGGAGAATGCCGATATCCGGGGAGACCCGATTTGGTACGCGTTCTATCTCATATCATTGGGAGAACGTGGCCGTGCCCTGGATGAGCTGGAAATCTACGCTGATAAGCACAACAGCACTTTCGCGGCATGGCTCTGGAATCGAGGTTTTGATCGATTGCGTGACGAACCGCGCTTCAAGGCGGTTCTTGCCAAACTGGGTCTTCCCTATACTCCGCCTACCAAGACCGAACCATGAGCGATGCCACTGAGCACCGCAAACTCGCTGCGATCATGTTCACCGACATGGTCGGCTACAGCGCGCTTTCCCAACGCGACGACAAGCTCGCTCTCGAATTGTTGGAAGAACATCGACGTTTGTTGCGTGAAATTTTTCCGCGCTTCCGCGCGACAGAGATTAAAACCATCGGCGACGCGTTCCTGGTCGAGTTCAACAGCGCTCTGGAAGCTGCACAGTGTGCGATCGAGATTCAGCGAGCGCTGGCAAAACGGAATGCGGATGCTCCCGCGGACCGCCAGATTGAACTGAAGATCGGTATTCATATTGGCGACGTGGTCCATCGCGGCGGCGATGTTTATGGCGACGGAGTTAACATCGCCTCGCGCATCGAACCATTGGCGGGCGCGGGCGGGATTTGCGTTTCAATGGATGTGGAGCGCCAGATTCGCAACGCGGTGGAAACGCGCTTTGAAAAGCTCGCCTCTACGGAATTGAAAAACATTTCGGTCCCCATGGAACTCTTTCGCATTGTACTCCCATGGGAAAGACAGGCTCCGGCTGCCGCCAAATCCGAAATCCGACCCCGCCGAGGCGGGGCGAAATCCGAAACAATAAAGTGGATCGCAGGAGCGTTGGTCCTTTTGCTCCTTATTGGCATCGGCTGGTGGGGGACTACTTTGTCCCGTAAGAATCCGGCGGCAGGCAATGAATCTCGAAATCGCATAACTGAGCGACCTGAGAACATCCCAGAAAAATCCATCGCGGTTCTTCCATTCGAAAACCTGAGTAGCGACAAAGAAAACGCTTACTTCGCGGAAGGGATCCAAGACGAGATCCTGACGCGCCTCTCGAAGATTGGCGCGCTCAAAGTCATCTCGCGCACTTCCACTCAGAAATACAAGAGCGCGCCGGACAACTTACGTGAGGTCGGGCGGCAACTAGGCGTAGCAAATCTACTCGAGGGCAGCGTGCAAAAAGCCGGCAACGCGGTGCACATCAACGTACAGTTGATCAAGGCAGCGAGTGACGTCCATCTCTGGGCTGAAAGTTACGATCGCGAGTTACAAAATATCTTCGGCGTGGAAGGCGAGGTGGCAGGAGCGATAGCCGAGCAACTAAAGGCGCAGCTCACTGGCTCCGAAAAACAGGAACTGGCGGCCAAACCGACCAATAACGCAGACGCGTACGACGCTTATCTGCGCGGCTCGGCTCAACATTGGCAAACGACTGAAGCCTCACAGAATGCCGCCGTCCATTCCTTTGAAGAAGCGGTTAGGCTCGATCCGCAATTCGCCGGAGCGTGGGCGGCATTGTCGCGGTCACACTCATTGATCTTTTTCCATTATGATAAAACTCCGTCGCGCCGGGCTTCGGCCGAGAAAGCTCTCAACGAAGCTCTCCGGTTGCAGCCCGATCTGACTGAGGCACAGCTGGCCCGCGGATACTTCCAATACTGGGTAGAACACGATTACCAAGGCGCCCTCGCGTTGATGCAGCAACTGCGACCCTCCCTGCCCAACAACGCCGAGATTCTTCAAATCATCGCTTTCATCTCGGCTCGTCTCGGAAAATGGGAAGATAGCGTCGACAGCATAAACAAATCGCTCGCGCTCAACCCGCGGGACTTGTTCACGCGCATCCAGACATCCCAGATCCTTATTGCCACACGCGATTTCGCTGGCGCCATTCAAGTGCTGGACAACGCGCTGCAAATCTGGCCGAACAACACCGATTTGTTAGGCCACAAAGTTTTCGCCCTGCAAGCCTCCGGCCGGCTCGATGATGCGCAATCGGTCCTAAAAAACATGGCTCCAAACTTTGACCAGTTTGATAGCAGCGTAACGGCCCTTTGGGCTCAGGCGAGGTTGCGACGAAGTCCAGAGGCTGCCATCAATGCTTTCGAGCCTCACATGCAGAATCTAAAACGCGAAGACTTTCCAACACTACTGCTTTTTGCCGATCTCTTGGAACTGGCGGGCCGCAAAGCGGAATCGCAGAACGTGTTTGCCCAGGCCCGGGACAAACTGGAAGCCGAGCTCGTAAGCCAGCCCAACAATGCGGAAATGATCGGACCATTGGTCTATGCATACGCGGGGCTTGGACAGCGCGACGCAGCGGAGAAAGCCCTCGATAAGTTCAAGGCTCTGGCTTCCAACGACGCGCGGACTACGGGCACATTTTACGACCTTAGTGCTCGCATCATGGCGCGGTTCGGCAACAAGGATGAAGCCATTTCCAGCCTGGAGAAAGCGTTGTCGAAACCTTGCGACGGGATCACCGGAATGCCACCGACACCGGAGCTTCTTCGACTCGATCCCGATTACGATTCTTTGCGCGCTGATGCGCGATTCCAAAAACTTTGTCACGAGAAGTAATACCGCATGTCCTCCGAATCTCCTTCAGAACTGAAGTTCGATATCGGTCACGTTTTATTTATCGATATCGTCGGCTACTCGAAGCAGCTAATCGCAGAACAAAGCGATCAGATCCAAACGCTGCGCGAGATTGTGCGCGGCA